>Ga0065721_10003568_pt1 | contig 270725 bp, 183 predicted proteins | sample Mesricmetagenome_FD_59108 | JGI IMG/M metagenome (GOLD analysis project Ga0065721, IMG submission 59108) | Mesophilic microbial community from rice straw/compost enrichment Sample: eDNA_1 v2 (version 2) | ecosystem: Engineered > Solid waste > Grass > Composting > Bioreactor | place: USA...
GGCAGAGTGGAACGTAGCTCTTTTTGTTGTGTGCTATTTCGCGCGACAGCGCGAAATAGCACACAACGTCTTTCCCTCGTTTTGTTTTCTCGCGTTAAGCAAATGCACGTCTTTCAAACGAATTTGGTATTACTCTACCGCAGGCCAAGAGACATACAGCGATCGAGCAGATAACGATTCTGCCCCTAAAACGACAGCAGCCCTGGCTATGCCAGGGCGAGGATTGATGAGGATAAGAGGAAGTATAAGAGGATTTCGGGCGAGGGATTTAGGAGCGAGCTGTCGGTCAACTCTGACACATCCAAGAAAGAACAAAAAGAAAAAATGAGTGCTAACATGTACTGTAGACGTATTCGTTAAACCGTTTATCTGCTACAGAACCTGATTCTCTTGCTATGTGCGTTCGTTGACTATGTCAAAAATATACCATAGCTGATTGTAGTGCTCAATGACCCATTAGTCTTACTCTCTATGGCCCACAGTACCAGTACTAGGACTATATTTTTTAGCGTTCTATACCATTTTTTGATCTTTTCTTAACCGATCGGTCTGAAACCTGATATGCAATCGTCTCAACGTTGGTAGCGCGACTATTTATTCGCATAAAGATCATGATGGCCTAATTAAGAACAGGCACTATTCAGCTTCACTGCACGCAGAAGCGCTTCTTGTACTATGTGTGTTTACAGGCTAGCATTCTCAGAAGACATGCCACGATCGGCTCCTTGGGCTACCAAGCTGTTGAAAGATGTGTGCGCTCGCACTGTGGGGAATAAGAAAGCTAAGGAAAAACCGATGTAACCTGTCGCGTAAAATCCTGTCTCAACCGTCTTAATTGCTATACAACGTAAGCCGACATTGTGTCACGACGTTTGAAGTGGGCTATGTTACTATAGGTATACTATTGGCTTTTCAGGAAGAAAAGACAGGGAGATACCCCATGGAATTTCGATTTCTCGGCGGTTCTGGTCTGAAGATCCCGGTTTTGAGTCTAGGTACGGCCACTTTCGGAGGAAAGGGCGACTTCTTCCGCGCTTGGGGTAATACTCAAGTCGAAGAGGCTACCCGGTTGGTCGATATCGCGCTCGACGCGGGCGTGAACCTCTTTGACACGGCCGATAGCTACTCGGGCGGCCTGTCCGAGGAGATTCTGGGCAAGGCGATCGGCAAGCGCCGCGACCAAGTATTGATTGCGACCAAGGCGACCTTCCGCAGCGAGCCCGGCCCCAATGGGCTTGGCTCTTCGCGTTACCATATCATTCGTTCCTGCGAGGCGAGCTTGCGCCGCTTGGGCACCGACTATATCGACATCTACCAAATGCACGGTTTCGATGCCCAAACGCCGGTGGAAGAGACCCTGCGCGCGCTCGATGACCTGGTGAGCAGCGGCAAGGTGCGCTATATCGGCTGTTCCAACTTCTCGGGCTGGCACCTGATGAAGTCGCTGGCCATCTCGGATCGTTATGGCTGGGCGCGTTATGTCTCGCATCAAGTCTACTATTCGCTGGCCGGGCGCGAATATGAATGGGAGCTGATGTCGCTCGGCCTCGATCAGAAGGTGGGCGCTTTGATCTGGAGCCCGCTGGCTGGCGGTTATTTAAGCGGCAAGGTGCGTCGCAATGCGCCTCTGCCCGCCAACAGCCGCGTCAGCGATCCGGCTGTGAACGAGCCGCCGATCAACCTCGAACGGCTCTACGATATCGTCGATGTGCTCGAAGAGCTGGCTCAAGAGACCGGTAAGAGCGTGAGCCAGATCGCGCTGAATTGGCTCTTGCAGCGCCCAACCGTATCGAGCGTGATTATCGGGGCGCGCAACGAAGAGCAACTGCGCCAAAACCTCGAGGCGGCGAGCTTCAAGCTCGATGCCGAGCAAGTGGCCCGCCTCGATGCAGCAAGCAACGCGCCGCGCAGCTATCCCTATTGGCACCAGCAGAAGTTCGAGCGCAACCCTCTGCCGGTTTAAGCTGGTCTGAGAAGACATCATATGTAAACCACCAGAGCCTGCCCTTGTGGCAGGCTCTGTGTTGTTTAATCGGAAACCTGTTTCTATCGTTGGATGTAGGGGGCCTTTCCGCACACAGATGCGACCTCTTGTGGTGGGTGGGATGTTGGTAGCCGTAGGCGGACGCGCTGAGGAACAAATGGAGGGTAGCGACCAAGCCGCTAAACTCATCAACTAGATGTGGTCTTAATTGCCTTCTTCAATTTGGAAAGCTTTAGACAGGCTACTCGTCTTGTAGGTATATCCATTTGTCATGCTGTTAACGTTATTTTTCCAGAGAGGGCTGGCCATGAAAAGCATCGTGTTCCTCAATGTGCTGACTGTCTGCCTCCTTGTCTCGCTTCTAGGCATGTCGCAACGCGCTTTATCGCATACTACGGCTCAAGCTGATCTTGAAGCTCAGGCATTGCCATTACAACAGACCTTCGTTATTAATCCGACCTTGATCTTTATTCCTTCAAAAACCCCAACACGAACACCAGCCCCCGTCACGATCGGTAACTTTGTATGGGATGACCTCGATAAAGATGGCATTCAAGACGCTGGCGAGCCAGGGATTGCAGGTGTGACAGTGCAGGTTTGGAATAGCGCAAAAAACCAGCTGCTTGCTCAGACACAAACCAACGCAAGTGGCTTCTACACCCTTGTGGTGCCCCAGCCAGGTAATTACTATTTGCGGGCCATTTTGCCAACAGCAAGCGATTTATTTAGCCCCAAGGATCAGGGTGGAGATGATTTGAGGGATAGTGATACTAACCCTGATGGATTTACCAACCTAATCACGATCGCCTCGAATGTGATCAGCATTACTTCGATCGATATCGGGATAATCGTCTATCGTCCGCCTACTGCTACTCGCACTCCTACTTCTATCAATGTGGGCAATTTCGTTTGGTACGATATCAACGCCAATGGAATTCAAGATGGCAATGAGCCGGGTTTAGGCAACGTTGTCGTGCAGCTTTGGAATGCGACAAAAACGCTATTAATCGCCTCAACAGTCTCGCAGCATAACGGCAGCTATCAACTGTATGCTCCTGGGCCGGGAGATTACCGCATTCGTGTGCTTCCGCCATTTGGCGCGTCTATCACCTTTAAGGATGTAGGAAATGATTTATACGATAGTGATATCAATCCATCTGGTATACATCAGGGTTTTAGCGATATTTTGACATTTCCATCGAATCTGATCTCTATTACCAGTATCGATATAGGGCTGATCAATGTGCCAGCTACGCCGACCTTTACAAACACGCCAACCGAGAGCAACACGCCGATCGTAACCAATACCCCAACAGCAACCGATCCCGTCTCTGTTACACCTACGCTCAATGCGCTTCTGCCAGATAACGCTGTTTATCTGCCGATTGTGCGCCGCTGATTTGTAGGGCTGCGGTGCAACTGTTCTCGATCTCATGTGGCTATCGCTTTGGCGGTATGCTCTTAACCTGCCATTCGCTCCTTAGCGCGTCCGCCTACGGCTACCAACATCCCGCCCAGCAAAATGGGGTGCTATCCGCTTGCCATAGCGCATCCCATCGATCGTTTGATCTGTGTGTTTCCCATCGACAGAGTAGGTCTCCTCTGTTTGTGGCGCGCGACAGCCTGAAACACTTCGCAAGATTCGTTTTTTCACGGATTTTCAAGCTTTCAGACAGATTGGAGGAAAGCTTACTTTACATGGCCCGTCTTAGACTCGGAAGCGCTTGAATGACGGCGCGACCGAATAACAAGCTCGCTAGGCGTATGAAAGCTCTAGGAGAATCTGGGCCTACTGCCCTTGCAACATCTCATGAGTGAAATGAGAAACAGTAATTTTCCGGTAGTCAAAAGCGGTTTATCTATGTTAGGATCATAGCTGTGTTTTATAGCGCCTCTAAGCGCTACAAACCCCCTAACAAGCGCTTGTGACTACCTTGGTTTGTCGTCGTGGCCCTTTGTGAGATCGAGCTTTAGAAGAAAGTGAGAGTATCATGGCCTTTGATCCGAGCCAGTCGAATCCTTCGCCTTCCAACCAGCCCGTACCTCCAACTGTGCCTATGGGTCAAGCACCAGTTGATCCATCCGCCCCACCCAAGAAGTCGAATCCTATTGTGAAGGTTGGAATCGGTTGTGCCTCTCTGCTGGTGTTGGCTTGTGTTGCTTTTAGCGGTTTGGTTTGGTATCAAGATCGTCAACAGAAGCAAAATTATGCTCAAGGGCATGCAGCTTATCTCCAAGCCAATTGTGCCAGTGCCATGGAGCCGTTAACCAAGGCAGCCAATGGCGATCCTGGGTCTACCAGCAACGAGGTCGCTGCGCTGGCCCGCAGTGAATTGGCCGAGTGCGAAGCCTTTAACGCTTTGGCTGCTAATGGTACGGCAGATCTCTCGACTAGCCTTTTTGCCTACAGTGACTTTCTCGATCTCTATCCTGCTAGTCCTCTACAAGCTCCAGCCTTGGCTCAGGCTCAAGATCTTGTAGCTAGCAATGATCCAAGCGCTTTGGTTTCGGGCGATCTCTGCAGCTCGATCGATCGATTTATTGACAATCAGATTATCGCCACCCCAGATCAGACCGTTCCCGAGCTGTTGTTCGCTTGCGGTAATGGCTACGAAGCTGCTAATATGCCTTCAGATGCTCTAGATATGTACCATCGCTTCCGGCTCGATTACCCTGATCACGCATTAGCTGGCGAGGTTGAAGAGGCTTTCGCGCGCGCTTCGGTGGCCGAAGCTGCTGCATATGGCGCTGGCACATTGCCTCCGCCCCAGCAGATGGGCGAAGGCACGGGTGAAGGTAATGCGATTGTGATCATTCAAAACCACTCGCCCGATCAGCTCAGCCTTGTGTTCAGTGGCCCTCAAGCCTTGATCGAAGAGATCGCGCCCTGTACAGATTGTGTCGAGTTTACCGAGGCAACAGTACCAGATGCTTGCCCTGAATTGGGTCCGGTCGCAACCTACGAAGTACCTCCCGGCGACTATAGCGTTGTGGTGAAATCGGTCAGCAGTGATGGAGTCACGCCCTTTATCGGAAGCTGGAGCTTGGCTCCCGGTCAAGAATACTCCTCCTGTTTCTATCTGATCACAGCAAACTAATACTAAAGCCGCCTCTTATTGCTGCGGTCAAAAACGGGAATTAAGGAAGTGGGACTTTGCGCTAGTGCAAAGTCCCACTTCAACAATATCCCAGCGAAAGTGATCGACCGCAGTTGAAAAAATCTATGCTATGCTTTGTCAGAAACGAACGCATAAGAGCATCTTGTAGGTTAGTCAAAGCAAGGAAAAGCATGGCGACCCAATACATTGTTAATGTCGAAGCATTTATCAGCGATGGCGAACGCTATTTGATGCTGATCCGTAGCGAGCAAGAGGAACATGCACCCGGCACCTTGAGTGTACCGGGTGGTAAGGTCGAAGATAGCGCTGCCCAAGATGATATTCTCGAGCAGACGGTGCGCCGCGAGATCTTCGAAGAGGTTGGCATCGAAGTCGAAGAGGAGCTGCGTTATGTGGAGAGCAAACTCTTTGCGGTCGCGTCGGGCGCATTGGTGATCGACATCGTCTTTCTCTGCCGTTATCGAAGCGGCACACCGCGCATCGCCGACACCAGCGAGGTTGCAGCGATCGCATGGATGCGCCCCGAAGAGATTTTGGCGCACCCCAAAACGCCTCCTTGGACGCGCGCAAGCCTTGAACGGGTGCTGGCCCTTGAGAGTCAGATTTAATGCATCACCCGAGGCACAGATTTAATTCACCACGCGAGGCACAGAGACACAGAGTCATTAACTGAATCCTGCTCTTCGGCAAGCTCGGGAAGCGCTTGTCGAACTACAGGAACGGCAAAGGTAATGTACCCTGAGCCTGTCGAAGGGTACGTTAGCACAGGAAGCGCCGCTGGCGATGTGGGCCGTGTTCCCTTCTCCCGAGAAGGGAGCGCTGCGAAGCCCGCGTTGCTACTTCGATAACCGGCGAGCGGCGAAGAAAGCGATAACACCCGAATGGATGGATTGGATGTTGATAGCCGAAGGCGGACGCGCTAAGGACCTAATGGGAGCTAGACGCCTCTCCGCCTGCAAAATAAAGAGCCTTCCGTCAGTAACGGCGGAAGGCTTTTGAGCATCTGTTAGAGTGACTTAGTCGTGAGTGCCGAAGACAAACTCGTCGACATCGATAACCGGAGTGTAGCCGATCTCTTGGTAGATATGGTTCGAGGTTGGGTTGGCTAGGTCGGTGAAGAGGAAGCAGAAGCTGCGCCCTTCATCGAGGATGAGCTGACTGAGCGCGGCGACCAGCGCGCTGGCGTAGCCCCGTTTGCGCTGTTCGGGCGGCGTATAGACCGGGCCGATTCGCAGACCGTTTTGGGTGGGGCCGGTGCAGCCTGCAAACGATACCGGCTCTCCGGCGCTGTTCTCCCAAACGAAATAGCGGCGGATCTTGCCTTCGAGCGCGCTGTTGAACTGCTTCTCGAAGGGATTTTCTTGTAGCTTTCCTCCCACAGCTTCTTGATGAAAATCGAACAGCCAGCGGAGAATAGTCGTGCGATCCTCTTCGACGACGCGGCGCATGCGGCCCGGAACCGCGCTGGGGTGCTTGACCTTTTCGAGCTTGTAGATGCGTTGCGACATACCGAGCTCGACCGGTTGGTCGGTCAGCTCGTGCCAGTGCATCGCAAAGCGCTTGCTAAGGCTGCTTGGCCCGAGTACACCCGGCAAGAGGCCGTTGGCGGCGATCGCATCGACTGCGATCATTTCGAGCGCTTCTGGGATATCGCTATAGGATAGGACCAATTTATGGGGCGGCGTCATAATCGCGGCAGCGATAATGCCGACATCATCTGCGACAGTTACGAAATAGGGCGGTATCGTTCCATATGCCTTTATATTCTCACGTAAGGCCGTACATATTCCGACAATAAGGCAGTTTTCGGCTTCGTGGCGCAGAAGAAATTCACCTGCTGCTTGATAGAAGGCATCTACGTCCGTATAACGTTTTAGATGCATAGTGTTCTCACTTTTACGAAAGTGCTCAGTTTGCATTGCGTAGCCACTCACTTTTGCAATGCTCCTTATAGAACCATTGGAACTTTTTTGCGGATTGCCTCTGCCTATGGTACCACACTATTGCTTTCAGAAAGTTGAGTCAAGGCCGCTCAAGCTTGGCGCGTCGGGACTCAGAACGATCAGCTATGATTGCTTATGACGATCATAGTATTTAGGTATAGAAAAATGCCTTCTGAGAGAGAAAAACTGAGCATTCTCTATTTCAAGCAAGGTGGGTTATGACGTACAATAGTTTGGGTAGGTTATAAATCTTTTTTTAACCATTGCGTACCATCAGCTGCGCTCTCCGATTGAGCGAGGCAATTCTGTATCTTGCAAAGAGCGCTCCGGATCTGTAGCTCTTTAATGAAGTGAGTGAGGTATAGCGCCGATGCTATGCCTTAAAGGAGTAGAGAGCCGTTATGCAGGAATCGTTCGAGCAATACGTTCCAGCGTCAGAATATCTTCGTCTTCATGCGGATGACTTACTTGCCGCTCTCGATAGTGCTTTTCTAAGCAGTCCTTTACCCTACAAAGATCTTTCATCGGATCAAAAGCAGACCTTTCTAAAGGCGACCTATGCGGCTGTGCTTCAAGCGTTAAGTAGCTTTGAAAATCCCTTTACAACTGGTTTCTTAAACCAATATGGATTGCAGGCTGAGCTCTGCTTTGCGGGCCACCAAAGCTATTTGCGAATGGTTCGCACGGCCATCAATCAGTGTTTACGCCGGTTCGCCCAGAGCGATAGCGAAGCAGCCTGTCTTGCGATCGAGCGAGTGACCGAAGTGTTGAGCCGAGCCGAGACGCTTTACTATGAGGCTCAGCTCGTTCAAGCCCAAGAGACCGAAACCCAGCTCCATCGCCAGTTGAGCTATAACCAGCTTGAGGCGCGCACCTTCGCTGCTTTGGCCGACAACGCGCCCGATGGAATCTCGGTTGTCACCTTGCAGGGTGTTATCACCTATCACAATGCAGCCTTTGCGGCACTCGTCGGCTACCCTGCGCAATCGCTGCTGGGGCGCTCTATGGATGAGTTCCTCCGCCCTGATGAACGGCACCTTGCGCCGCGCATCGCCGAGCACGTGTTGGAGCAGAATTCGTGGATCGGTATGCTGCACTATATGCGCGGCGAAAGCGACTTCCCAGCCCACGTCTCTGTGTTTGCCCTGCACGATGATCAAGGCAATGTGGTCGCTATACCGGGCATTATGCGCGACATCACCAAGGAGATTCAGCAAGAGGAGGAGCGCGAGCGCTTCCAACAAGAGATCATCGAGAATCAACGCCTGCTCTTGCGCGAGCTGAGTTCACCGCTTATTCCCCTCACCAATCGCGCTATGGTGATGCCCTTGATTGGCGCGATCGACTCGCAGCGCGCCCAGCAGATTATGGAAGATCTGCTTCAAGGGGTGGCCGATCACCGCACCGAGCTGCTCATTCTGGATATCACCGGAGTGCCGATCGTCGATACCCATGTGGCAAATATGCTCTTGCAGACCACTCAAGCGGTCAAACTCTTGGGTGCGCGTCTGATCTTGACTGGTATTCGGCCCGAAGTCGCTCAGACGATTGTTGGTCTGGCGCTCGATTTCAGCTCGATTGAAACCTATTCGACTCTCCAAGCGGGAATCGCTCAAGCCCTACGCCTCAACCGCTAGACGATTCACGTGCTTGGTTCTACGTGAGTACAGGCTTTTGATATGTGGAATTTCGCATTTCGGTGCGGAGTTCCACATACTCTTCTCTGAACGCTGCTTACGTATAAAGCGGAAAGGTCTCACCCTTCCATTCGCTCCCAAGCGCGTCCGCCTACGGCTACTAGATCGCCGTCCATCCATGCAGGCGCTCAAGCGCTTGGCAGCTTTCGCTGCGAGCTGCCAAGCGCGTGCGTCTAGCAGCTTCAAACGCTGCTTTTCGCTGCTAAAGGCCGATTATATGCAATCCACTCTGCCGAAGGCCAAAACGAGATAATACCAAATTCGGTTGATTACTTTCTATTTGGCTTTCGGCAGAGTGGAACGTACCTCTTTTCGTTGTGTGCTATTTCGCGCGACAGCGCGAAATAGCACACAACGTCTTTCCCTCGTTTTGTTTTCCCCGCGTTAAGCAAATGCTCGTCTTTAAAACGAATTTGGTATAACTTGATTGATTTGCCTGCTGCAAGCTAAAAACGGCGACCGTCTCGAAAACGGTCGCCGTTCGGTGTCGCCCTAAAACAGAGCCTAGTCGTACACGAATACGCCTTCGGGGCCGAGAATATTGCGTAACGACTGAACTAGGTCGGGTGTGCAGTTCACCTTGTGGTGAGGCCGCAACAAGACCATTTGCTCTTCGTCGGGAATATGCAGCGTAACAACATCGTTGCCCTCGCTCGAGCGCAGAATCTGGTCGACCTCTTGCATGCAGTGCACATCGACGTCGAGCACTTCAGAGCGCGGTAATATCACATGCAGATTGCGTCCCACCACTGGAACGGGTGTGGGGTTCGCATCGTTATTTGAACTAGCATTGTTGCTTGGCAGACTCACGCGTGTTCTCGCTTTGATTACAGTGACTGGTGCCGCTGTAGCTGAAGGCACACCAGCTCCATTGCTTTCGTGTCCTTGTGCCTGTTGTGGCTGAGATACTGCGCCATTGCTTAACCCGTTTGACGGATTATGGCCGTTGTGTCCATTCGAATAGCCGTTGCTCGCACCCTGATGAGCCTGAGCATAGCCATTGCTTGCAGCGTTGCTGCCATTGGCATGGCCGTTGCTGTAGCTCGCGACAGGCTCAGGTTGCTGCAGATTGGGCGCTAGCGCTTCAGTCGGTTCAAGCTGTTTGAGCGGTATCGCCTCTTCGCTCGCTTCGGCGTCTTCCTGCTTATCGCGCATTGTGGGCAGCTTAACCGATTCGATCATAAGCTGTAGGCCATCGCGACGATTGTCGATTTTAGCGCTGACTTGGACCACTTTATCATCGACCAAAAGCTCTTCGAATTTGGCCAAGGTCTTCGGAAAGGCCACGAATTCGATGCTACTCTCAAGGTCTTCCAAGGTGCCAACCAGCATGGCATCGCCCTTTTTGGTCATAATTTTGCGCGTGCCGGTCAGCATACCGATAAACTCGTGTTTCTTGCCGATATGCTCTTCGGTCAGCGATCCGAGCGTTGTAATGCCGGTTAAATCGACGCCCTCCAGTGCTTGGGCGACCGGGTGGGTCGAGACATACATGCCCAGCAGCTCTTTCTCCCAAGCCAGCTGCTCTTTTTTCTCCTCGGGTGTCTCGTTGATCACCGGCATAGGGATGGCGTTGATGTTACTGCTGCCGCTGCCGGTATCTTCGCCCAGCAGATCGAACATGCTGACTTGGCCTGCTTCACGCGCCTTTTGGGCCTCGACTGCCGCGCTGATCACTTGGTCGAGAATAGCGAGCTTTTGGCGACGGCTGCCGGGCAGCGAGTCGAGCGCGCCAGCCTTGATCAAGGTTTCCATCACGCGCTTGTTGAGGGCTTGGCGCTCAACCCGATCGCAGAAATCTTCGAGCGATATAAATGGGCCGCCCTTTTCGCGCGCGTTGACGATCGCCTGTACAGGCCCGTCACCCACACCCTTGATAGCCGAAAGCCCGAAACGAATGCCGAGTTTGTATTTAATGCTCGCATCGAGCGCTGATTCGGGCAGCTCTTCGATCGTGAAGCCGTGCTGGCTAGCGTTGACGTCGGGAGGAAGTACCGCAACACCCAAACGTCCACACTCGGCTACGCCCTTGGCTACATCTTCGGTCACGCCGCCAGCGCCCGTAAGCACTGCCGCCATATATTCGACCGGATAGTTGTTTTTGAGCCAAGCGGTCTGATATGAAAGCAGACCGTAGAGCGTTGCGTGCGGACGGTTGAAAGAGTAACCGGCGAAGGGTAGAATCAACTGCCAAAGCTCTTCGGCGATTTCGGCGCTGATACCCTTGTTGATACAGCCCTCTTTGAAGCGCGTTGCGTTTTGCGCCATCAGCTCACGATTCTTCTTACTGATCGCCTTGATCACGATATACGCTTCACCGAGCGTATAGTTCGCGACCGTTTGCAGCAGCTGCATGATCTGCTCTTGGTACACGATCACGCCGTAGGTATCTTCCAGAATCGGCTTGAGAATCGGGTGGAGGTACTTGATACCAGCCGGATTATTTTTATTTGCGATGTAGTGCGGAATCTGCTCGAGCGGGCCGGGGCGATAGAGTGCGACCATCGCGTAGAGGTCATCGACGCGGGTTGGCTTCAGTTCGCGCAGGTATTTGGTCATGCCCGCACTTTCCAACTGGAAGACGTTGGAGGTTTCGCCTCGTCCCAGAGCATCGAAGGTCTTCTTATCGTCGAGCGGAATATCGGCCAGCTCCATGCGTTTGCCGGTCGTCTTTTGGATGTAGTTGAGCGCCTCGGCCACGACTGAAAGGTTGGTCAGACCCAAGATATCCATCTTGAGTAGACCCATCTTGGCCAGAGTTGGGCCTTCGAAAGCGGCCATAACCGCGTTTTCATCTTTGGTGGTGCGCTGGAGCGGCACAAGATTTTCGAGCGGATGGCGGCTAACCACAATACCACAGGCGTGGGTGCCGACGTTCTTCATGCGCCCTTCGACTTTTTGGGCCCAGTCGATCAGCTCGCGCATGGTGGGGTTGCTATCGTAGATCTCTTTGAGCTCGGGCACGCGCTCAAGCGCTTGAGCGATGGTTGTGCCCACCGGCAAAGAGGGGATCAGCTTGGCGACACGATCGACTTCGCTAAGCGGAATGCCCATTACGCGCCCCATATCGCGTAGCGCCGCTTTGGCGCCCAGCGTACCGTAGGTAATGATCTGGGCTACATTTTCGCGGCCATACTTTTGGGCGATATAGTCGAGAATCTCGCCACGGCGCGAGTCAGCGAAGTCGGTATCAATATCGGGCATTTCCAAACGCTCGGGCGAGAGGAAGCGCTCGAACAGCAGCTTGTTTTTAACTGGATCGACGTCGGTAATACCCAAACAGTAGAGCACCAACGATGCGCCAGCCGAACCGCGCGGCAGACAGGGGATGCCATGGCTACGAGCAAACTTTACATAATCCCAAACGATCAACATATAGTCCGGGAAGCCGGTCTGGTTGATCACGTCCAATTCGTAGTCGAGCCGTTTGACATACTCTTCGGGCGGATTGCCGTTGGTGCGGCGCATCAGGCCCTCTTCGCACACAAAGCGCAGGTACGAGGCGGCATCATGGCCTTCGGGTAGCTCGAACTCGGGCAGTTGAACGCGCCCAAACTCGAGCTTGAGGTTGCAGCTATCGGCGATGGCGCGCGTATTTTCGAGCGGCGCAGTGCCATAACGTTTGAAGCGCTGCCACATCTCTTCGCCCGACATAATATGGTAGGTCTCGTCCATGACATAACCTTTGCTACAAAACTCTTCAAAGGTCATGTTCATGCCCATCGCCATGACTTTTTTCTGGGTCTCTAAGTCTTCGCGCCGGATGAAGTGGGTGTCGTTGGTGACCACCATAGGGATATGCAGCTCTTTCGAGATGCGTACAAGCTCTTCGTTGATCTCTTCGAGTTCGGGCGTATTGTCGTGGAGCTGTAGCTCAAGGTAGTAGCGACCGCCCAATAGGTCGCGATAGTTGGCGGCGATTTCGCGCGCTTTATCGCGCTGTTTTTGAGTGAGATGTTGAATCACTTCGCCAGCGATACACGACGAAGTGACAACCAGTCCTTCGTGATACTGCTGAAGCAATTCCCAGTCGATGCGCGGTCGACCGAAGATACCGCCGCCGTGCCCTTCGAGATGGGCGCGTGTTGTGAGCTTGACCAGATTGCGGTAGCCGACTTCGTTCTGCGCCAAGAGCAAGAGGTGGTAGTAGTTTTTACCACCGCGCACGCTCGCATCATGGCGCGAGTTGGGAGCCATATAGGCTTCCATACCGATGATCGGCTTGATCCCTTCTTTTTTGGCCGCAGCATAAAAATCCATTGCGCCGTACATCACGCCGTGGTCAGTCAGGGCGATGCTATCCATACCTAACTCTTTGGCACGCTGCGCTATGCCGCTGGTTGTGGCATAACCATCAAGTAGGCTGTATTCAGAATGGACATGCAAGTGGACAAAATCGTGCATAACTCATGTGCTCCAAAGCAGGCGGTTCTCATACATATTTAAACGCATCGTCAATACTGATCCGGCAGAAGCAGCTCAGGGCGATTGCCAAGCGTTTCGCTTTACAGATCACAAGAGCGCATCTATGCCGAGGCTTGAATGGAGATGCGTGACAAAGAAAGATTTTCCTGATAGCAAGCGCGGCTGTATACCGTCAGCGTACTATCAAAATAAGGAAAAGTTTTACACTTTTGTGGCGCTAAAGTTGGTGCGCTCTGGAAGAGAATGGCATGTAAGCCATTACACTGTGAGAGACTGTCAGAAATTACAGCATTCTGACGCGCTATGTCAAGCTGAATGGTGTAGTGTTCATCGCTTAGTTGCGCTTATGGGTTGTATTATAGCACACCTTTGCGACGAAAAGCTAGCATTTGCTCACTATTGTTGTAAGGAGTTTTTGGGGAAAACATGTGGAGAAGCTGGGTAGGGTTCGTGGGTAATAAAGCCAAGTATGACCCCTCGAAGTGTTTTCCGATACCAATCCATTTGAAGACTTGTGCTCTTGTAACGCAGGAAGAACAAAACGGGGAGAAAGGTGTGTGAAATTTCGTGCGACAGCGCGAAATCTCACACAACAAAAGTAGTCAAGCTCCACTCTGCCGAAGGCCAAATAGAACCTAATCAACCCGATTTGCTATCACTCCTGGAAAAGATCGTGCTCGGGCCAGCTTTCGCTCGCGTCGCTGGCGGCGAACATCAGCTCTTCGAACTTATCGTAGGGCAGGCCGGATGGGTCGTTGCGCTGGTTGAAGAGCACTGACCATGTGACCCCATTGGCTCGCTTGGTCAAGTGTGTAAGTGTGCCAGGCAAGCTGCCGCGATGCCCGATCGTATAGCCGCCATGTTCGAGCAGCACGCGCCAGCCGCAGGCATAGTAGCCTTCGCTTTCGTTTTTGCCGATGGCTGGCTCGGCTAGCATCTCACGGATGCTTTCGGGCGCAAGGATCGGCCCATCTTTCGACAGATCGAGGCTGTCGGCGAAGCGCACCAGATCGATGGCCGAGCTGAGCCAGCCGCCGTGGGCGTCCATGTTCTCGAGGTTGAAGCCACCGTAGGCGAAGTTCACCTTCGGGCGGCGCGGGTCGAACACGCTCGGCACCTCTTCGTCGCTGAAGTAGCGCACCTCTTTAGGCTGGCGGCCTTCGGGCAGGCTTTTGCCCAAGCGCGTATCGTGCATACCCAGCGGATCGAGCAGAATCTGTTTGACATAATCGGAATAGCTCTGGCCCGTCAGCTTTTCGACGATCCGCCCCAGCAGGCAGTAGCCATAGTTGCTGTAGGCGTATTTGCTGCCCGGGTCGTGATCGAGCTTTTGCCCGCTCATATAGCGGATGATGTCGTCGATCGAGATCGGCAGCTCCAAGCCAAAGGCCTCGCTAATCGGCTGATCCATAAACATCGCGTCGAAGCTGACGTCGCGGTCCCAGCCGCCGAGGTGCTGCAGCAGATGGCGCACCGTGATCTCGGCTTGGCGCGGGTCGGCTTGCTGGCCATCTGCCGGAATCAGGTCGATCAGTTGCTCAACCTTGTCATCGAGGCTGAGTTTGCCGTCTTGCACCAAGCGCATAATCGCGACCGCCGTGATCGGCTTGCTGATGCTGGCGATGCGGAAGCGCGCGTCGGGCTGAATGGCTTCCTCATTGGCCTCGCTCCACGTGTAGGCGCGTGCGAAGACGAGGCGGCCTTGATAGCTGATGGCGGCGCTGGCGTTTGGGATCGAGCGCTCTTGCATAAAGCTTTGGATAAGCTGATCGAAGTGCGTAAGCTCGGGCACATCGCGCCCTGTGACTACCCAGTTTCGCGTTGACATACAGAGATTCCTCGTTGCTTCTCAGAAAGAACCCGCGTGCTGATCGTCGAACGAACGCTGTTGAACCGTTGTATGTTCGGCGCTCTCTCAGCGCAGTCAGCTACCACCCCCTTTTGTTGGACAGGATGTTGATAGCCGAAGGCGGACGCGCTAGAAGCCGAATGGGGGCTAGCAGCCTCTCCGCCAGAGCAAGAAAAAGATCGACCGGAAGCTGTATCATACCACGCTCGCGAGCTATTCGATGTAAGACGCAAAGTGCCCCTTGACAAAGCCGCCTAGATGGCGTACATGTTAGATTATTATCTAACATACAATGATCTAAACTGCTATGAATACCGAACAGATCGAGATCGCCTTCGAGCATGGTGGAGCCTACGACCTCTTGGCGAGCCTGCAAGTGCTCTATAATCCGGAATTTTATGGGGTGCGGGCGGCTTGGGCGGCGGGTATGCGCCAACGTCTGCCCAAAGAGACGCGCGACACGCTCGATCAGATGATCCTCAAGCACCAGATCGAGCCCTATTGGGTCGCGAGCCTAGATGGGCCCAAAGATTGCCAGAGCGTGCTGGTTAGCCTGCGGGCGCTCTCGCCTGTGGAGCGGCTGGTGTTGATCAACGACGCGCTGCCGACCCAAACGACTGTGTTGCGCCGGGTGGCGGCCCGCGGCCAGTGGAGCGAGCAAGACCTCCACGAGCTGCAAGCTATCGAAAAAGCGATCCCCTCCAAACCGGGCGGGCATCACACGGTAAGAGACTACGCGCAGATTTTGAGCTTCTGGGCCGAGGCGGAGCGGACCGCGAACGCCTATCTGGCCGCGCTCGAGGTGTACTACGAGCTCTTCTTTGCGGCCGAAGAGCAGCGCATCGCTGCTTCGCTGAGGCGCGCCGAGCAGCAGGCCCGCGAACTGCTGGCCACCCAGCCTGTGAGCAGCGCTCTCGAGACGCTCTCGCGCGGCGTCAACCTCGATATCTTTCTCGACTATCCCAAGTTGCTGCTTGTGCCCAGCTTTTGGAGCACACCGATCGTTCTGATCGGTCATAAGCCGCCCGACACGCGCGTGATCATCTTCGGCGCGCGTTCGCTCAACGAGCCGCTGGTGCCGGGCGAGATCGCGCCCGATTCGCTGGTGAATGTGCTGAAGGCGCTGGCCGACCCCACCCGCCTAGCGATTTTGAAATTTCTGCGCCAGGAGCCGCTGCTGCCCAGCCAGCTGGCCGCCCGTCTGCGCTTGCGCCCCGCCACGGTCAGCCACCATCTGAAGATCTTGCGCTTGGCGGGTCTGGTTTACATTCGGGTCGCAGCGGGCAACGAGACGATCTACAGCGCTCGCGACGAAGAGCTGCAAGCCTCCTTGGCGGCCCTAGAGGATTTTCTTGCTTCGGACGATAATCTGAGTTAGGAACAGCATGAGTATATCGACGCCCCAATTAGAGCTTCAACCTCGCTTCACTGGGATGCGCGGTTTTGTTTTGGTCTGGATCGGCCAAGTGCTTTCGCTGCTTGGCTCGGCGATGTCGGTGTTCGCTTTGTCGCTTTGGGCTTGGGAGAAAACCGGCCAAGTCACAGCGCTGAGTATGGTCTCGTTTTTCGGTTTCGCGCCCATGGTCTTGCTCAGCCCGCTGGCCGGCGCCCTGGTCGACCGCTGGGATCGCAAGCGCATGATGATGGTGAGCGATGCCGGCGCGGGTCTGGCGACCCTCTTCCTAGCCATCCTGCACGCGTTGGGCATGCTCGAGATCTGGCATCTGTTTGTGGCCTCGGCCGTGGCGAGCGTCTTCCAAGCCTTTCAATTCCCCGCCTATTCGGCAGCCATGAGCCTAATGCTGCCCAAAGACCAGCTCGGGCGCGCCAATGGCATGCTCTCGATGGCGGAATCGGCCTCGGGCATTTTGGCGCCGATCATCGCGGGCTTTTTGGTCGGCATCGTCGGCCTGGCGGGCATCTTGACCATCGACCTGATCACCTGCGTCTTCGCGGTCGTGATGCTCTCGTTCATCTACATCCCTCAGCCCAAACAGAGCGCAGAAGGCAGCCAAGCGCGGGCCAGTTTGTGGAAGGAGTCGCTCTACGGCTTCAGCTACATCTGGCAGCGCCCCAGCCTGCTCGGCCTGCAGATGGTCTTTTTGAGCATCAATCTTATCGGCACCTTTTCGACCGCCCTGCTGACGCCCTTTGTGCTGGCGCGCAGTGGCAACGACGCACAGCAGCTCAGCTTGGTGATGGCCTCGGGCAGCGTCGGCGGCCTGTTGGGCGGCCTAGCTATGAGCGTTTGGGGCGGCCCGAAGCGGCGCGTCTACGGTGTGATCGGCGGTATGGTGCTGAGCGGTCTGCTCGGCGCGACCCTGATCGGCATCGGCTCGCACCTGACGGTCTGGATGATCGGCTCGTTTTTCTCGCTCTTTTTTGTGCCGATTCTGAACGGCTCCAACCAAGCGATCTGGCAATCGAAGGTGCCGCCCGATCTACAGGGTCGTGTCTTTAGCACGCGCCGTTTGATCGCCCAAGTGAGCGTGCCCGTCGCTATGGCGTTGGTCGGCCCGCTAGCAGACGGCCTATTCGAGCCGATGATGCAGAGCCAACAAGGCCTTGCGCTGTTGTTTGCCCCCATCTTCGGCACTGGGCATGGCGCTGGCATCGCCTTGCTGATGACGATCTGCGGCCTGTTGAGCGCGCTAGCCGCCATAATCGGCTTCTGTGTGCCCAGCGTGCGCTATGCCGAAGACCTCTTGCCCGACTATCAGGCCTAAACGCTTGCTCCTCCTGCTCCCGGCGTGCGGGATTTCCGAGTGCCGCGAAATCTCTCACGCCGCACCCGCTTGACGCCTTTCAGACTCTGGCGGAGAGGCTGCTTGTCTCCATTCGATCCTCACCGCGTCCGCCTTCGGCTATCAACATCCTTTCCAACAAGAAGGGCTGTTAGCTGTATGCCGAGCGCTCCTCAAAAACCTAACGCTAAGCGCGAATCTTGCACAACAAAGCGTCAGCCAGATCTGCTCTCAAACCAAATCCGTCGAACGACTTGCACCCTTTTAGCGCAGAAAAACGAAAAACCGGGGGGAATAATAAGTTCCGCTCTGCCGAAGGCCAAATAGAAAGTAATCAACCGGATTTGCTATCAAGCCTCAATCGAGCTGCTATTCCAGCATTCGATGGATGAATGTTTATCTCGATTGTGGTGTTTTAATGGCATGAAAGCGCTAATCAATGTAAGATAGAGAGGATAGCAGATTGGCAAGCCCTGTTTTGCACGTTAGGATGCCGCTGTTGTGGAATGCTGAGACATAAGGAAGAACTATGTCGAGTTTAGATGTGTCTGATTTAAAAGACGCCTATAAAGAACCGTTTCAGGCGCTGATGGAACGTTTGGGGACGCCTCAGGAGGGTTTAAGCTCCGCTGAAGCGGAACGACGTTTGCAGGAATATGGCCCCAATCTGCTGCCTTCATCTCCGCCTATTCCGGCTTGGAAGCGTTTTTTAGCCCAATTTTCCGATGTCTTGACCATCCTCTTGCTGGTGGCGACTGTGATCTCGGCGATCGCTTGGCTGCTTGAAGGTGAGGAGCCGCTGCCCTTCGAAGCGATCACTATCCTCTTGATCGTATTTCTGAACGCCATTTTAGGCTTTGTGCAAGAGAATCGAGCCGAGCAAGCCGTTGCAGCTTTGCAGGCCATGGCCTCGCCCCATGCGCGTGTGATGCGCGATGGCAAGCAGCAGATGGTCGATACCAGCAGCTTGGTGCCGGGCGATCTTTTGTTGATCGAAGAGGGCGATTCGATTCCCGCCGATGCGCGCCTGATTGAGGCGGTCGCCCTGCGAGTCTCGGAATCGGCTTTGACGGGCGAAAGTAACGCTGTCTCAAAAGATACCGCTCCGATCGCTGAAGATGTGGGGATCGGCGACCGCACCAATATGTTGTTTAGCGGCACGGCCGTCAACTCGGGGCGAGGCCGCGCGATCGTTACCAGCACGGGCGCTGCGACCGAACTTGGCAAGATCGCCGGATCGCTCGAAGCGACCGTTGATGAAGAGACGCCGCTTCAGAAAGAACTCGATCGCACTGGGCGTTTGCTCGGCATCGTTGTGGTAGTGATCGCAGTGGTGATGAGCGTCACTATTCTGTTTGTGAGCGATGTTATCGATCTAACAGGACTGGTCGCGGTTTTGATCTTGGCCGTTTCGCTGGCGGTCGCGGCCGTACCCGAGGGCCTGACCGCGATCACTACGGTGGTGCTCTCGCTGGGCACCCAGCGCATGGCCAAGCGCAATGTGATCGTGCGCAAGCTGTCGGCGGTCGAGACGCTCGGCTCGACCACGGTGATCTGTTCAGATAAAACCGGCACCTTGACCCGCAACGAGATGACGGTGCGCAGCGTGGTCACCGCCAGCGGACGGGCCGACTTCACTGGCATCGGCTATGCTCCTGAAGGCCAAGCGCTCTGCAATGGCAAGCCACTCGAAGGCGACCTGCGCCACGAGGTGCGGCGTACTCTGCGCGCCGCCGACCTCGCCAACAACGCTAACTTGGTGCGCGAGGGCGATACTTGGACGATCCAAGGCGATCCGACCGAGGGCGCACTTTTGGTCGCCGCCCGCAAACTAGGCCTAACCGACCAAGAGCTAGAAGATCGCTTCCCGCGTGTGGGCGAGGTGCCCTTTAGTTCCGAACGCAAGATGATGACGACCGCCCATCAAGATCGGGAGAACAAAGACCAGGTGATGGTCTTCGCGAAAGGTGCGCCCGATGTGCTGCTGGCACGCTGTACCCACGAGCGGCGCGGCCAAAAGGCGGTTCCCCTGACCGACGAGCGGCGCGCAGAGATTATTCAGTGCGTCGATGAGCTGGCCCAAGAAGCCTTGCGCACCTTGGGTGTGGCCTATCGCACGGTGTTACGCGACCGCATAAGCGGCGAATTGAGCGAGGATCTTGAGGAGGAGTTTGTCTTTTTAGGTGTGCTCGGTCTGATCGATCCGCCGCGCGAGGAGGCCAAACAGGCCGTAGCCGAGGCCCAGCGGGCTGGCATCCGTCCAGTGATGATTACGGGCGACCATCCGACCACTGCGGCGGCCATCGCCACTGAGCTGGGGATTATCAAGCCCGGCGCACGCTGTGTGAGTGGCCCCGAGCTGCAAGCCAGCGACGACGCCCAACTGCGCGAGATCGTGAAGGAGGTTTCGGTCTTTGCGCGTGTAGCGCCCGAGCACAAGCTGCGAATCGTACGCGCCCTCAAAGAGAACGGCCAGATCGCTGCCATGACGGGCGATGGCGTCAACGATGCGCCCGCTTTGAAAGCCGCCGATATCGGTGTGGCGATGGGCATCACCGGCACCGATGTGAGCAAAGGCGCCGCCGATATGATCTTGACCGACGATAACTTCTCGTCGATCGTCGCCGCCGTTGAAGAAGGCCGCTCGATCTTCGCCAATATTCAGAAGTTTCTGCGTTATCTGCTCTCCTCCAATATCGGCGAGGTCTTGGTGATGTTTTTGGGTGTGCTGTTCGCTGGTCTGCTCGGCTTAGAGGGCGAAGCTGGCGCGCTAGTGGTAGCTCCTTTGTTGGCGACCCAGATCTTGTGGATCAATCTGCTGACCGATGCTGGCCCCGCTTTGGCTTTGGGCGTCGAACCTGCCGATCACGACATTATGAAGCGCCCGCCGCGCGACCCCAAGAGCGGCGTGATCACCAACCCGATGTGGGTCGATATCTTTATATCGGGTGTGATTATGGCCTTGGTGACCTTGGCCGTGATGGACTGGGCCATGCCGGGCGGTTTGATTCACAATCCTAACGGCAATTTGGTCTATGGTCAGACCATGGCCTTTACAACTTTGGTCTGTCTTCAGCTTTTTAATGCTATAAACTGTCGCTTCTTTGAAAAGACTTCATTTAGTCACTTTATGGATAACCATTGGCTCTGGGGCGCGATCGGCCTCTCGTTTGTGCTGCAGGTCGCCGTGGTCTATCTGCCCTTCCTGCAAGAGCCTTTCGGCACGACGGCTTTGTCCTTAAGCGACTGGCTGATTTGTGTCGGGGCGGGCAGCATCATTCTGTGGATCGGAGAGCTGGAAAAGCTGGTTACTGGCGGTCGACGCCACGCTCATCAGAGCCAGGCCTAGCGAGTGAGGTTGTTCTCGGAGGGAGCGATTGCGTGCCAGACGCGCGATCGCTCTCAACGGGTTTTGAGGCTTGAAAGCGCAGTGGGGATCAGTTCGAGCGTGCGGGCCGCCGATCGAGTGACGTCCNTTGGTGGGAGGGATGTTCGGTAGCCGAAGGCGGACGCGCTAGGGATCAAATGGAGGGTCGCGACCTCGCCGCCAAAGCTGTGTGTTGCATGTGCTCAATTGAGGGGAGAACAAAGTTCGTACCCGAAGTTGATTGAAAAGGTACGAACTTGCTCGATCTATGTTCTAAACTCAGGGATCACCACTGAACCATTTGGCTGGGAACGACCTGAATCAGCGATTCGCAGCTGCTAAGGCGTAAAAATTGCGCATTGTACTTGTTGCGAAGCTTGCGCCCCTCTTCGGCCGATTCGCTATGGGTCGTGTGGGCATCGGCCACGATCGTCATATGAAAGCCGAGGTCGCTCGCGCTGCGCACTGTGGCGTCGATACAGCAGTCGGTCGCATAACCGCAGATGACCAGTTGCTGAATATCGAGCTCGAGCAGAATCGGTAAAAGATTCGATTTTTCAAATGCGCTGTAGGACTGCTTGCTAACTCGGTGATCGCTTGGTGCCACAATAAGCTCAGGAATGAGTTGCCAACCCTGTGAGCCATAGCGTAGACGTTCATCATCCTCTGCATCGTGCTGGATAAGTATGACGGGAATATCCTTAGCCCGAGCGCTGCTTGAAAGCTGATTGATACGCCGAATCACCAATGCTGCATCAACTGGACTAGGCTCAACCCCAAAAAAGATCGTCTGCATATCGATGATTAATAGGGCGGATCGCATTGCTGGCTCCTTGGTGAAGATCTGTGTTGCCCCAAACTCGAATGCTAGTTGCCAATAATTGAACCTATTTTTGAGTGGATAGGTTACGCCCCGATCTTGTGACAGGGCGAGCTTCAGCTTTGCATCTGGCGGAGTGGGCTTGTTCCTCCCATTCGGTCCTTGGCGCGTCCGCCTTCGGCTATCAACGTCCCGCCCAATAAAGAGGGCTGCTAGCTGCGCGTGCTATGAGGCTGCATCCGTTTACAGACTTGCGCTCTTGTAATGCAAAAACGAGCAAAGAGTTGTGAGAAATTTCGCGTTACAACGCGAAATTTCTCACACAAAAATGATCAAGTTCCACTCTGCCGAAGGCCAAAGAGAACCTAAACAACCGGATTTGCTATGAGGCCGCATCCCAAACATTTCAAGTGCAGAAAGCCGAAAGGCTCCGATCTCTCGACTGAGAGATCGGAGCCTTTCGTACAAACGAGACTACTCGGCCAGCAGTTGGCGCAGCACGTAGGGCAGAATGCCGCCGTGGTTGTAGTAGTCAACCTCGATCGGGGTGTCGATGCGCACCTTGACGGTCACTTCGTCGACGCTGCCATCCTTGCGCTGAATGCGCAGGGTCGCGTTCATCTGAGGAGTGATGCCGTTTTCAAGGCCGAGGATATCGATCACTTCGCTGCCATCGAGCTTGAGCGATTGAGCCGAGTCGTTGCCCAGGAACTGGCAGGGCAGCACGCCCATACCGACCAAGTTCGAGCGGTGAATGCGCTCGAAGCTCTGGGCGATCACAGCACGTACACCCAGCAGGTTGGTGCCCTTAGCGGCCCAGTCGCGCGAGCTACCGGTACCGTATTCTTGGCCTGCGAAGACGACTAGCGGGGTGCCTTCGGCCTTGTAGCGCATAGCAGCATCGTAGATGCTCATCTGCTCGCCAGAAGGCTGGTGCACCGTCACGCCACCTTCGACACCCGGAACCATCAGGTTCTTGATGCGAACGTTGGCGAAGGTACCGCGTACCATCACGCGGTCGTTACCACGGCGTGCACCGTAGCTGTTGAAGTCTTTGGGGGTGACGCCCTGCTCTTGCAGGTAGCGACCAGCGGGCGAGTTGGCCTTGATAGCGCCAGCCGGGCTGATGTGGTCGGTGGTCACCGAGTCGCCGAAGATCGCCAAGGGGCGAGCGGCCTTGATCGGCTCTTGACCCTTGGGAGTCATCTCGAAGCCCTCGAAGTAGGGTGGCTCTTGGATGTAGGTCGAATCGGGATCCCAAGCGTAGACCTGACCAGTGGTGGTCGGGATCTCGGCCCAGAGCGGGTTCTGATCGGCGAAATCTTTGTAGAGGCGGCGATAGACGGCCGGGTCGGTAGCGGCCTTAAGGGCCTCGCCGATCTCTTCGGGGGTCGGCCAAATGTCCTTGAGATAGACATCGTTGCCGTCTTTGTCCTTGCCGATCGGCTCCTTGGTCATGTCGATGTTAACGCGGCCAGCCAAGGCGAAGGCTACAACCAGCGGCGGGCTCATCAAGAAGTTGGCCTTAACGCTTTGGTGTACGCGAGCCTCGAAGTTGCGGTTACCGCTCAAAACGCTGGCCACAACCAAGTCGTTCTGAATGATGGCCTCTTCCAAGTGCGGCTCCAGCGGACCGCTGTTACCGATACAAGTGGTACAGCCATAACCTACGGTCTGGAAGCCGAGCTTGTCAAGGTAATCCTGCAGGCCAGTCTTGCTGAGATAGTCGGTTACAACTCGCGAACCGGGGGCCAAGCTGGTCTTGACGGTCGGAGGAACGCTCAGACCGCGCTCGACAGCCTTCTTAGCGACCAGACCAGCGCCCAGCATAACGCTCGGGTTTGAGGTGTTGGTACACGAGGTGATGGCTGCGATCACAACATCACCGTGGCCCAGTTCAACGGGCTGCTTGAGCAGCTCTTCCGAAGGCAACGAGGTGATGTTATCAGGGGTCGGGCGGTTCTGAACCATCTCGACTTCGGTCAAGGTCGCGGTATTCTGATCGTTGGTCAAGCCGCCGTTCTCAGCCGCCGGCACTGTTGCGACATTCTGATCGCCACCGCTGTGGAGCGGCAACAGGTCGATCACGGGCTGGAAGTTGTCGACGCGCACGCGGCGGGTGTTCAGCTCTTCGATCGACTTGTTGTAGCCGTTGTTGCTGACCGGCGATGCCATCAGCTCTTCGAAGCGGCTCTTGACATCGGTCAGATTGATGCGGTCTTGCGGGCGCTTGGGACCAGCCACGCTCGGTACTACGGTGCTGAGATCAAGCTCGAGCAACTGGCTATATTCGATCTCGCCAGCCTTGGGCATGCCGAACAGGCCCTGAGCCTTGTAGTAGTTGCGGTAGGTTTCGACCAGTTCTTCGGAGCGGCCCGTCGCCAAGAGGTAGCGGCAGGATTCTTCATCGACCGGGAAGAAGCCCATGGTGGCGCCGTACTCGGGAGCCATGTTACCGATGGTAGCGCGGTCGGTCAGCGACAAGCTGGCGGCGCCTTCGCCGTGGAACTCGACGAACTTGCCGACCACCTTGGCTTGGCGCAGCATCTCGGTGATGCGCAGCACCAAGTCGGTCGCGGTCACGCCCGGGCGCAGCGATCCGGTCAGGTGTACACCCACTACATCGGGGGTCAGGAAGTAGAGCGGCTGGCCCAACATACCGGCCTCGGCCTCGATACCACCCACACCCCAGCCAACGATACCGATACCGTTGATCATAGTGGTGTGCGAGTCGGTACCAACCAAGGTGTCGGGGTAATAGACGCCCTCTTTCTCGAGTACGCCGCGAGCGAGGTATTCGAGGTTGACCTGGTGCACGATACCGATGCCGGGAGGCACCACCGAGAAGCCATTAAAGGCTTGGGTACCCCACTTCAAGAAGCGGTAGCGGGCTTGGTTGCGCTCGAACTCGATCGCCATATTGCGCTGGAGCGCGTCGCTGATCTCGCTGTAGTCTACCTGCACCGAGTGGTCGACCACCAAGTCGACCGGAACCAGCGGCTCGATCACGCCGGGATTCTTGCCCATGCGATGAGCGGTCGAACGCATGGCGGCCAAGTCGACCAGTAGCGGCACACCGGTGAAGTCTTGCAGAACGATACGAGCGACCACAAAAGGAATCTCAGCGGTGCGCTCAGCCTTGGGCTGCCAGTTGGCGAGGGTGCGTACATCGTTCTCGGTGATGCGCTTGCCATCGTAGTTGCGCAAAACCGATTCGAGTACGATACGAATGCTGACAGGAAGGCGAGAAATAGGGCCGACACCTGCACGTTCAAGTTGTGGCAGCGAATAGAACTGCCCCGTTTTACCGCCTGCTACGGTAAACGTTTGGAGTGTGTCGAACAGATTGTGATTTCCTGTTGACATAACTGTGTCCTTTGGACTAATGTTTTACAATCCTAACCGTAATTACGTGTACATTGACGTACTTGTGTTGCCCATAAGTGTACCATATGCTGCACTCCAAGGCGTTTTAGTGCGCTGGGCAGTTCTGTCACCTCTTTAAACAACAGCTTTGAAATGTACGTCGTGGGGTAGAGCGATGATAAACCGATAGCGGCTCAGTGGATCGAATACTCGACCCATGATCAGCGATCACTCTAACAGTCTTTACATAATCGTCTCGTTTAGTGCGAAACGAATAGTATCTTCCTCTTTAGTATAACCGAAATTGTAGTAAGCGTTGTTTGCTTAGTAATCACTAAGGTCGTGATCAGCCTGATAATGCGCTTTTTGGATAGAAAAAGCCTATCTATCTAGTGATAACTTCGATAGATAGGCCTGTCTATTTGAAAAAGTAACTTATTAGGGCTCGATAAATCTAGGCTGGAATTGATCGATATTATCAAGCGTGAGCGGCTCTAGCGAGGCCACTATCTCCTCGATTTGCTTCTCTATCTCGTTGCGAGGCGTCAGATTGTCGAATATCACCAAGCCGAAGTTTTGACCTGTTGATTGATCTAGCAGGTCGACTTGTGTTAGCGATTCTCTGACCGTAGTGGTATAGGAAAACGAACCGACCTGTTTTATTTCAACATCAGCCTTGGGCTCGCTCCACGCTCTTGGAAGGGTTGTGAGAATGCTCAGACGTTGCTCATCTTCAATCAGCACACTGAATACATCCCCTTCTGCTTTCTCTTGGTAGAGCATACGCGCCCAGAGCGATTCGTCGATCAGAGTACGCGGCAGATAGATCGTTGTATTACTTCGCTCAAGTGCGCTACGTAGCGAGAGGCTTTTGGACTGTTGAGCATAGTCACCAAACACAATCCGAGGACTAAGTAGCTTGTCGTTGCGCTCACCCGTGATCGTGAATAGCTCAGGATCAGCCTGATCATTGAAGCTGAGGTGCTCGGCGCGCCAAGGAGAGATGATCGTGCTTCCAGCTTGACCGTCAAGCAAAACTTGGGCTTGCAGTAGGCTAAATGTTTGGTTATCGAGCGTCAGTAAAACTTGGGCGTGGTCGTAGTCCCAATCGGGATGGACTATTCCATGATGCAAAAAGTAGCGGCTTGTATAGGCGATGATGGTGACAGGACGCGAAAGAAAGCGGCTTGTACCAAGCGAATAGGCATGGTTTTCAAGCGCCTGTTTCAGAAAGAACTGTTCTAGCGCAGGCGTTTGGGAAAACTGTGCGATATAGGGATTAGGCTGCTGCATCAGAATCGGGCTGATTTGAGCGAGCAGTTCTGGCTTTAACTCGACCCCGAGTCTGCCTTGCAGACTGTTGATCTCTAAGCCGCCGTTGCCATCGCCCTTGACTGTATAGAACTCCCCGGGCTCTTGGTTTGCTTGTAATGTGAACGCAAAACGTTGTGGATTATCGAAGTCGTACCAGCGCTCGATCTGCCAGGTATTGTTCTCGATCGTAATGTTATAGCGTTCGTGCAATAGCCCTTGATCAATCACAGGTGTTTCAAAACGGCGTAACGAGGCCTCGATCATACTTCTTAGATCGATTGTTGGGGCGTTATTGCCAACTGGTCGCTCCGACTTGGCTTCGGAATGAGTCTCTGGCCAGACCAGCAATAAGCCGATCAGACCTCCGACGATCAGTACCACAACAAGGTTGAAGAGCAGGCCGCGCCCAAGCTGGCGTTTGGCGATCGGTTCCTGCTTGGCCCGCTCGATCTGTGCGAGCAGATCAGGCGGCATGGCATCGTCGAAGATCGCAGTTAGCACCTTGCTGAGCTGTTCGTCATTGGCGATCAGCGCATGGCGCAGACTGCGGGCATGCGCGCTGTTGAGCAGCTCGGCGCGTTGGGCCATCTGCTCGGTCTCGCCGAGCTCGTTTAAGATAAAACGCGCCAGGCGCTCCAATTGGCTGCGCTCGTTCTCGCTGGAAACAAGACCGCTCGCTAGCGCCAGATCGACCCGCAGCGTGTGAAACTCATCGAGCGTTACGCCAAGCACGCGCCTGATCTCGTTAGCCTGCATGCCCCACAGGCTGTAGAGAGCCAGCATAAAGCGGGCCTGTGGGCTGGCCTTGCGCAGCACTTTGAACATACTTTCAAGCTGTTGATTGGCCTGCTTGTTAGGCTGGGATTGAGCAGGCTTGCGGAGCTTCCACGTGTTGCGATCGAGCTTTGCGAGCTGGGCGAAGAGCTGAACCAGAACGGCAGTTTCTAGATCGTGCGAAGCGAAGTTCGTCTGGCTAAAGAGCCGAATGCTTGTTGTTTGTGCGAACCTATGATTACCTGTAGCTGTCAGCGCTAAACGATAGATGCGCTGTACCAGCAGAGGGGAAATTGTATTCAATGAAACCTTAGTCTCCCTATAGATCTATCAGAACGATTTCAAATCAATCTCTATATTTTTCTTTCAAGAAACATCCTACCATGGAAGCGTATAAAAATGGGAATCCAGATCGTTATGTTTCGGCTCTCCGCCTCAACGACTACGATTGTGCGCTTATTACTGCAACTTCCTCGCTTCTTATCATGGCGAAAATATGCCTAAACTGTTGTTATTCAGCTTGTGCTTGTTGATACGTGAACTAGCTCGCTCAAAACAGTTTGTTGCATCGCAGGCGGAAAGATCCTTAGCTTGCATGCGGTCTTAGGCGCGTCCGCCTCCGGCTATCAAGTCGTCTCGTCTCCCATGCGGCTAGTATTTCGCAGCTCTCGCTGCGACCTGCTCGCTGCAAGCAGCCAGCAGGATACAACGCTGCATTGCGCAGCCAAAGCCCTCTCATGCAAGCCTAGTGCTTAGGAAGCCTCTCTAGAACATCGCGAATGAGCGGGAACGCATACGCCCTTCTCCCGCCTTGCGGGAGCTTTACATTAGCCACAAATCGACATACGGTTAGCGTTATCTGCCCTCACCCCCCGGCCCCCTCGCCCGCACTGCGCGCGAGGGGCTGAATGGTGATGTTGTATGCGATTTCGCTACGCGAAACTCCCGCGATGGTATGCGAACGATCGCCTGTTGCTGCCGACACGACTGTTGGCTAATGCATAGCCTTGCGGGAGAAGGCTTGGGGATGAGGGCCGCTAGCAGTTCTGGTAGCCGTAGGCGGACGCGCTAGGGAACGAATGGAAGATTGAGACCTCGCCGCTAAAGCGATAAACGAACGGATACGATGAAAGGTTGGCGATGTTTGTGTATAGCTCATACCAAATCCGTTTAAAGCCGTGCATGCTCTTCGCTCAGAAAAACGAAAAGCCGGAAAAGATCTAGTCACGTTGTGCTCTGCCGAAGGCCAAAGAGAACCTAATCAACCGGATTTGGTATCAGAAACAGGCTGCTTCAGAGCTGAATGATCGTCTTACAAGTGAACGTATGGTCTATTGTAGTTTTGAACGCTAATCATGGTAGATGCGCCCATTCTGTAGAGGAGCGGAGATATTCAAAATTGATAATGCTTACATGGTCGAAAGTTACAAAGAGATAGGATGTACGTTTATGATATTTCTAAGTTGATACTCAGCTATTTCTATTTGATCGGTAGCCTAAAAAGGCATTTAAATTTGGTGAAAATTCGCCCAGATTCCTGTTTTATAGATCGAAAGATTGTGCTTTTTGAAACTAAGTGGAGCGTGGACGATTTGTGTAGTTATAATAATTGGGTGAAATCCCCATATCTAGGCCAAAAATTCGGCCAGAAGTGTCACAACAAGTTCTGAGTGATGTGGTAAAATAGATTGCAACAGGTATGAACTGATGTTGGCGGCATTCAGTGATGTCATTCCTGTAGACTGTGATTGATGAGGACGGATAAGGCCACATGGACGATACAATATTTCGGTCTTTTCCGGCGCTGTGCAGAAGGCAGACAGTTTAAAAATAAAAAGCGCTTTTGAGAAAGAAACGAGCAGAATCGCTGCTCGCACGGTTCTTCTCTCAACGACAAGCATCTCTTCGTTCGCTTGCCACTAGCGCTTCGTGTTCGCTGCTGCTGGCTCCGAAGCATTCCGCATTATTGTATCGCTTGTGTCCTCCACAAGGAGCATAGCACATACACAATGGCAAATGACAACAGCCGACCCGATGTGGCGGTATTCATCGACTTCGAAAACATCTATGTGAGCGTCCGTGATAAGCTGGATGCCAACCCCAATTTCGAGTCGATAATGGACCGCTGTTCGGAATTGGGACGGGTAGTTATCTCCCGCGCCTATGCCGACTGGTATCGCTACCCCCGCGTCACCAGTGCGCTGTACGCCAATGGCGTTGAGCCCATGTATGTTCCGACCTACTACTACGATAAAGATATGGGACGGACGGGCCGCGCAATTAAAAATAGCGCCGATATGAATATGTGTATCGACGCAATGAAGACGCTTTTTACTAACACCAACATCGCCAAGTTTGTGTTGGTAACTGGCGACCGTGATTTCATCCCTCTGGTGAATATGATTCGCCAACAGGGTAAAGACGTAATTATTATTGGTATTGGTGGTGCTGCATCAACCCATTTGGCACAGAGCGCCGATGAGTTCATCTTCTATGAACAGTTGATCGGCCAAACGAGCGCAGCATCCATGCGCGAGGCATCGCGTGAGCGCGATCGCCAGCGCGCTCTGGAACGTAACCGTATCAGCGAAGAGATCGAGCTTGAGATCGAAGGCGAGCCGATCGAAGTCGACGAACCGATCGCTATTCCCGAAGTGCCCGTCGAACTCGATCCCTACGATACCTTAGTTGAAGCCGTTCATCTTGCTCGAAAACGCGGTTATGTTTGTACGCTTGGCTCATTAAAACTCGTTATGAAAGAGCTGATGGGTGGCGAGTTTAAAGAGAGCCGTTACAAAGACTTGAGCGGTCGCCCGCTGGCAAAATTCAAAGATTTTGTACTCGATGCTGAACGTCGTGGAAAGGTTCAGATCTTTACCAGCGGAACCATTAACGAAGTCTTTTTGCCGGGAGAAGATCCCTACAAATTGTCGCAATTTGCGGGTGATCTGAAGGAAGAGCCGGCCGAGTTGAAGGTTGAGACGCCTGCAACCAGCAACGGCAGGGTTGCTGCTCGTGCGGGTGCTTCACCCAGCGACGCGGTCTTAGCTCCCCCAACAGGCCGCTCGCGCCGCCGCCGCCGTTCGCGCGGTAGTCGCCAGATCGGTCAGCCCGCACCGGCTCCTGAGCTGGTCGCTAGCGAAGGGCAAGAGGAGCTTTCGGCGCTCGCATCTGACGATGTCTTTACATCTGAGCCCGAGACAACAGAAGTATCGGTCGATCGCAGCCGCGACGATGACGAACTGTTGCTGTTGCCGAGCGATGATGATGTAGCCTTGGAAGATGTACCCGATCTGGATCGGCTTGAGCCGCTGGAAGACCTCGACGAGGTCGAACTAGTGCCGGGCGACGATGCGATCTTCGAGCAGGAAGCTGAGGATCTGGAGAAGCTCGATGTGATGATCGATCCTCCGATTACGCCGAGCTATCGAAGCACATCGTTGACCTTCGACGAAGCCCAGCTTCTGGCCGAATCGGAGCAGACCGAAGCGACCGCAGCGGCTTTAGTCGCCGAGATCGTTGATGCCCAAACCGCACTCAACGAGCCATCGGGTATCTCGATCCCGAGCGATACCGAGTTCGAGCCGCCAATTTTAGACGACTTGGCTATCAAGGAGGCGCTCGCTACAGGCCCGCTTGGATCTGAGGATGAGGAAGCTGCAGAGGCCGAGACGGCTGACGTCGCTTCGGAAGAGCCCAGCCAAGAGTCTGACGCTCCGCAGGCCGAAGAGGTAGCAGCCGATCAGGCTGAAACCAGCAACGAGCAAGCGTCTAGCGACGAGACCGTAGCTTCTCAGCCTGAAGAGGAAGAGGCGCCTGCAGAGGTCGCAGCGAGCAACGAGCAGCCTGCTGGCGAGCCAGCTGTTGCTGAACAGCCGGAAGCAGCTCAAGAAACAGTCGCTCAGTTGCCGATTACCGAGCAGATCACCTTCTCGGATGAAGAGTGGGAGATCTTCCGAACGATGATGGCGGGCTTTACCAAGCCGGTCTCGTTCGCCCAGATCTTCGATTCGCTACGCGCTCTGCGCCAGGCTCAAAAGCTGACGCGCACCAACGAGCAACTGCGCACGCTGGCTAAGCAGGCCATCAACAGTGGTATGCTCGAGCGTAGCGGACGCGGAACTCGTATCTATTATCGCTTGCCGCAGCCCGAAGAATCAGAGTAATGCACAAACAGCGGCTCAGCCATCTGCTCATCACGATGATGGGCCGCTGTTTCGACCACTATCCTATGACGATTGTAAAAATTTGTGGGCTACGTACTGCCGAGCATGCTCTCGCTGCCGCCACAGCGGGAGCCGAATTGCTCGGCCTTATGTTTGCCGAGAGCAAACGTCGTATCACTGTCGCCGACGCTGCTGCGATTGTGAAGACGGTTCGTAATCACCCGCTTCCCAAACAGCCTTCGTTTGTTGGAATCTTTGTCAATACGCCAGCTCAAGAGCTCGATGCAATCGCCCGTGAGGTTGGGCTTGATCTAGTGCAATTGAGCGGCGATGAGACGATTGACGATGCTCGCCAAGTTCAAACCCCTTGGATCAAGGTTATTCGTCTCGATGATTCGGACTATACACGAAGCTGGTTGGAATATCCCACCGAGCATCCGCTTCTGGTCGATGCCCATGTTGCAGGTATGTATGGTGGTTCAGGGAAGCTTGCGGATTGGGATCAAGCGGCCAGCGTTGCGGCCCGTCGCCCGCTGATTTTGGCTGGTGGTTTAACGCCCGATAATATCGCCGCTGCTATCAAGAAAGTGCGCCCGTGGGGCGTTGATGTAAGCAGCGGTGTTGAGAGCAATGGCGTTAAGGATATCGCCAAGATACAAGCCTTTGTTGCCGCCGCTCGTAGCGTTTCGTTGTAGGTATAGCGGTTGGAGCATTGTGACCAAGCGCCGATCAGAGCTTGGAATTGCTAAGAACCACCCGTTGTTTCGTTGTCATAAAGCGACGGGATATGGTAAGATGGATTGAATATGCTGACGAGTTCTGCTCGTCATTATAGTAGTAGGAGGATGCATGAAGAATGTAAGTCGAATTCTCGGCATTGCTGCATTGCTTGCAGTTGCTGTGTTGGTAGTACGCGCCATCCGTCAGTATCGTGAAGACAGCGTGTTCGATCTCGCTCCGGCTACCTCGAGCGCTGGCCTAGGCGGCGGCTCCAAGCGTGGCATCAGCCCCGAACTGTTAGAAATTTTGGCTGATCCGGCAGACAAGGGTCCGGTTGAACTGATGACCGACGACAGCGGCAAGGAATGGCTTGTCAATCGTCGCAACGGCTACCGCTACCCGATCGAAGACGGCATTCCGATCATGCTGATTGAAGAGGGCGAGAAGAACAAGGACGAGAGCCTGATCACCGGCTAATCCTCCACCTCTTCCTTATACAGACGAAACCCACACTGCCTAGAGCGGTGTGGGTTTTTTATCAAATATTTGTCGTGTACAATAGCGTGTAAATCTGCGAAGCTCTCATAAATCCAAGAGAGGTACAGCATGCTGGCACGTATTCGGTCTAGTCCTGATCTGGCTCCGCTGCTTGGTCTATTGTTGCTCGCTCTGCTTTTACGCCTCTACACCATCGCTGATCGCAGCATTTGGCTAGACGAGGCCTTCAGCATTTGGATGGCCTCTCAACCGCTTTCTAGCTCGCTGCGCGACCTGATTGCGCTTGATCAACACCCGCCTTTGTATTACACCCTTTTGCATGGCTGGACGCGCTTGTTTGGAACAAGCGAAGCGAGCGTGCGTGGCATGTCGGCGCTCTTTAGTGCGTTAACAACGCCTGTCATGTTTCTGATCGGCAAAACGCTGGGCGGAACGCGGCTTGGCTGGATCTGCGCTCTGCTCTTTGTGTTTGCGCCGATTCACGTTGTTTATGCCCAAGATGCACGCATGTACCCCTTGTTGACCTTCAATGCGGCCTGCGCGATACTGTGTGCCATTGCCCTGCTGCGTGACCCAGCGGCAGCCAGCGAGCCGCTAAGCCTACGAGGCGCTTGGAACAGCACACGACGTTGGTGGCTCGGCCTGATCATTTTTAGCACACTGCTGCCCCTGAGCCACAATACGGCGATTTTGTACTACCTGGTGATGGGCCTGTTTGTGCTGCTGGCCTTTGCGCTGCCAAAGCTCTGGAAGAAGTCGAGCGAAGCCGATTATAGCTTGCGCAACTGGACACTGGCAGGCTTGGCTTCGCTGCTGTTGTGGCTGCCTTGGTTGCCCGGCTTTCTCTGGCAGAGCTACCGTGTCGATCAGGAATTTTGGATTACCAAGCCCACCCTAGGCACGATACTGCAACATTGGTCCAATCTGATTAACGCTTATAGAGTGGCTGATATCGTCTTGTTACTTGTGACAACGATGTTTGTAGCGATGCTACTGGTTGCAGCTTGGTATCTGCGCACTCAGCCGCGCATTTTGCTTTTGTTGCTCATGTTGCTGGTTTTGCCCTTTGTTGGCGAGCTGCTGGTTAGTTTGCGCCGCCCGATCTTTCACACCCGCACCTTGATCTGGACCTCGCTGCCGCTGCTGATTTTGGTGGCGCTTGGCATATGGGCGCTGCCTAAGCGATGGTTGGCCTCTGCGCTTCTGATTGTAGTGCTGCTCAGCTATTCGGGTTCTTTGATGCACTACTACCGCACAGGCGATCGTGAGGGCTGGCGCGACGCAGCCGAGTGGGTGGCCGCTTCGGCTCGTCCCAACGATCTGATCCTCTTCAATGCAGGCTGGGTACAGATCCCTTTCGAATACTACTATCAGCGCGTTGGGCCGCCGGCTGAGCTGCGCGGCGTGCCCGCCGATATGTTCGAGCGTGGCATATTGGAACCGATTATGGATTACAGCGATCTGCCGCGTTTGGAGGCCCTGACAAGAGGACGCGAACGGCTTTGGCTGGTCTATAGCCATAATTGGTACACCGATCCTCGCAATTTGATACCCGAATACCTCAAAGGTTCGTTTAGCATCAGCGAACGTAAACACTTCGAAGGCGTGCAGGTATTTCTCTATACAGCGCGTTAAACAAAAGGCTCGATCGGAAGAAATAGGCGGGCTTTGTAGCATGTAGGGATTTTGAACAGTTTGGGGTCTAACGAGCACCAGCTCCCTGCTCCCGCTTGCTATGCATTACCCAAAAGTCGTGTCGGCAGCAACAGGCGATCGTTCGCATAGCATCGCGGGAGTATCCTTGAGAGCACAGAACTCAGAGAGCTTGTATGCGATTTCGCTACGCGAAATCGCATACAAGCTCATCATTCACCCCCTCGCCCGCAGTGCGGGAGAGGGGGCCGGGGGGTGAGGGCAGGTTAGCCCCTTTGATAGCCGGAGGCGGACGCGCTAGGGAACGAATGGAGGGGCGAGACCTTTCCGCCAACGCGCTGCAAAAAAACGATCTGGCACCAGAGTGCAAGATCGCTTACGGCCTGTTAGGCGCTTGTGGATATAAGAGCACGAGGCATTCGACTAAGCGCTGGATTGTTGTGAGCGATGTGTGTACACCGCTCACAACTTGTGTCTCGTTTGTGTTGCGAAGCTAGAGCGTCACTTCGCCCTTGGCCCAACCGGCCCGGCCGCCTTTAGCGACGAACTTCACGCTGCTGCCAGCCGGAGCCTCGACGATCCACTCGAGCTTTTTCTGGTGGTCGTTGGGGAACATGCCGCCCCAGAGCGCGCGTTTGTTGGCGCGACCGCCCAAGTGACCGATCTCGCTCTTCTGCTGACCCGAGAGCAGTTTGGCGCCTTCGGGCAGCTCCAGCTCGACTTCGATCGGCTGGGCGACCTTGCGCTTGAGAGCGACTTCGCTGCCGTAGGTCGGCAGATAACCGCTGTTGACCAGCAGGGCACGCAGGCGGTAGATACCTTCGCCGAGCTGTTCGGCGCTCCATTCGCGCAGCTCTAAGCGGGGAGTCATACGGGCGTGAGCCAGCACAAACTCGGTGTTGGGCTTGAGAGTCTGCTCAAGGAACTTGCCGGGTGGGTTGCGGAAGGTGATCGCATCGACGAAGCCACCGATCTCGACGCGGCCTAACTGAGGGTGGTCGAAAGGTGTCCAATCGAGGAAGCCTTTGCCATCGGTGTTTTCATCGATCCAGCGCAGAATCTTCAGATCGTCCTCTTCGGGGTGGTTGCGCAACCAACCGATAAAGTCGCGATTCTTGATGCCCGCTTCGCCGATGATATCCCACAGCTCGACCGTAAAGGCGTAGATACCTTGGGCCTCATAAGCCCACTCATCGAAGGCACCGTGAGTGACCTCTTTGGGGTGGTAGCGGAAGTCGTGGTAGATCGAGATGGTGGGGTAGCCGGTGATGGCCGTGCCTCGCTCGCCCATCTCTTTGTACACAACTAAGTCGTTGTATTCCAGCTCGTCGTCGGGTCGGGTGCTCGACGGGCGCAGAATCACGCCGCTGTAGGTGTGATAGGTGATCGCGCAGCTGATATTGGGGTGAGCGATGATAAACTCGGTGATCGCCCGAGTCTCTGGCTCGCTGAGCGGGTACGGGCCAGCGCCAGCCTGCTCGTCCTCGGGCTTCCAACCGAAGCCAAAGTTGCGGTTAAAGTCGAGGCCGCGCGGCGAGGGAGCGATCTTGATTTCGTAGCCGTCGTAGTTGCGGATCAAACCTTCGCGGTAGACGCGGTAGTATTGGCCGCCCTCTTCGTCGGGATCGCGCGGGCGCATCAGGCGCGGGTCTTTCTCGCTGACCTTCCAGTTGCCGTCGGGATCAGGAATACGCATATCGGCGATAATGCCGTTGCCATCGATATCGGCGAGGTAGAGCCCATCTTTCTCGTCGGCGTAGGGGTAGAGGCGCGTGCCGCTGCGAATGTTCACAGGCGAGGTCAGCGTCCACTCCATACCGTCGGGATTGATACAAGGCACGATATAGAAGGTGCGCGTGTCGACCAAACGCTTGACACTTTCATCGGTGGCGTAGCTGGTCAGCAGGCGCTGAATGGCGTGCAACGAACCCATGCAGCCGCTGTGTTCGCTGGCGTGCAGGTTGCCGTCGAGCCAGTAGCCGGGCTTTTCGATCGGGGCGCCGGTCGCGCTATTGGTGATTGTCATGCACCAAATATCGCGTCCTTCGTAGCTTTTGCCGATCGATTCGAGGCTTGCGAGTTGCGGATACTCTTGAACGAAGGCGTGGAGCGCTTCGGTCAATTCGGCATAGCGATAGTAACGTGAAAAATCGATTGTTGGCATGGTGAAAAACCTTTCCACTCGGTGGGCCATCAATTATACCCGAAGAAAGCAGGATGCCTAACACACCCTGCGCGCCTCGATTTAGGCGTTGTTCCCCGTTCTGCTGTGCGGCAGGGCGAAACCTGACGAGTTTTTGCATAGGCGGCGATGCTGCTCGCTGCCATGCGGTCCTTGGCGCGTCCGCCTCCGGCTATCAACATTTCGCCCTCCCATACGGCGAGGGATGCCGCGCCATCGCGCGGCATCCCTCAGTTCTCAGCGATGCTCGCCGCTCTTCGTCGCAGCTTTGGCGCTTCGATCGGCTCGAAGGCGAGAGACGCCTAACGGAACTCGTATGCTAGAGCGTGATTTCGCCGCTAGCGTTGCCCGCTCGATAGCCTTTGGCATGCAGGGCAATCTTGCTGCCCGCCGGAGCTTGCACGATCCATTCAAGCTTCTTCTGCTGATCGTTGGGGAACATTCCACCCCAGAGCGCTTGTTTGTTGGCGCGCCCTTCGAGGTGGCCTAACTCTGTGACACGTGTGCCTGCCAGCAGAGTCGCACCTTCGGGCAGCTCTAAGCTGACCTCGATCGGCGGGGCGGCCTTGCGCTCAAGTGCACGTTTGCTGCCATAGGTCGGCAGATAGCCGCTGTTGGCCAGCAGGGCGCGCAGGCGGTAGATGCCTTCGCCGATCTGCTCGGCGCTCCATTCGCGCAGCTCCAAGCGGGGAGTCATGCGGGCGTGGGCCAGCACAAACTCGGTGTTGGGCTTGAGAGTCTGCTCGAGGAACTTGCCGGGCGGGTTGTTGAAGGTATAGCGTTCGGCGATGCCTCCAAGCTCGACGCGGCCGAGCTGAGGGTGATCGAAGGGATACCAATCGACCACTCCTTCGCCATCGGTGTTCTCGTCGATCCAGCGCAAGATCTTCAGATCATCTTCCTCGGGGTGCTTGCGGATCCAACCGATGAAGTCGCGATCTTTGATGCCCGCTTCGCCGACAATGTCCCACAATTCGACGGTGAACATAAACAGGCCAAGCTGATCGAAGGCCCAGTCGTCGAAGGGGCCGTGCATGACCTGTCGGGGGTGGTAGCGGAAGCCGTGATAGACCGAAGTATGTGGATAGCCCGTGATAGCTTTGCCGCGCTCGCCCATCTCTTTGTAGATCGTCAGATCTTCGTAGGGGAAGCTATCGTCGGGCACATTGCTGGGCGGTCGCAGAATCACGCCGCTGTAGGTGTGATAGGTGATGCCACAGCTGATATTGGGGTGCTTGATGATAAAGTCGACTACGGCGCGGGTTTCGTTTTCGCTCAACGGGTACGGACCAGAGCCAGATTCTTCGCTTTCGGGCACCCAAGCGTAGGGGAAGTTACGGTTGAAGTCCATACCTTGGGCTGGCGGCGCGATCTTGATCTCGTAGCCGTCGTAGTTGCGAATAAAGCCCTCTTTGTAGATTCGATAGTATTGACCGCCCTCTTCATCGGGGTCGCGCGGGCGCATCAGGCGCGGATCTTTCTCGCTGACCTTCCAATCGCCATCGGGATCGGGGATGCGCATATCGAGAATCCGGCCGTCGCCGTCGACATCGGCGGGGTAGAGGCCATCTTTCTCTTCGGCGTAGGGATAGGGCCGCGTGCTGCTGCGCAGATAGAGCGGCGTGCTGAGGGCTTGTTCCATGCCATCGGGGTTGATGCAGGGAACGATATAGAAAGTGCGCGTATCGACCAAACGCTTGACACTCTGATCGGAAGCGTAGTCGCTTAGCAGGCGGTTGATTGCGTGCAACGCGCCCATACAGCCTGTGACTTCGGTGGCGTGCAGGTTGCCATCGAGCCAGTAGGCCGGTTTCTGATCGTCGGAGCCGGTCGCGCTGTTGGTGATAATCATACACCAGATGTCGCGTCCTTCGTAGCTCTTGCCGATCGATTCAAGGCGAGCGAGGGTCGGGTACTCCTCTACAAAGCCTTTGAGTGCATCGGTTAGTTCAGCGTAACGGTAGTATCGAGAGAAGTCAATGGTGGGCATGCTCAATTACACCTCAATTTTTTGCCATTTTCCGGACTTAAAGCGCCATGCAGCTAGTATACCCTGAATTGTGAAATCCAAACTCATCGCAAACCAGATTCCTGGTAGACCGTAGCCCAACCATCCCACCATGAGCATAGTGACGGGTAGACGCACGCCCCACGTGCTGATCAGCTTGATGTAGAGCGGCCAACGGGTATCGCCAGCGCCGCGCAGTGCGCCTGAAAAGATCATATTGAGGGCGAAGGCCAACTGAATAATGCCCGCCACTTGGAGCGGGAAGTGCCCAGCGGCCACCACATTCATATCGAGCGTGAAGAGCCGCAAGAACCATCCCGGGAAGCTGACCAAGATCGCTCCTAGAACGATCATAATGACGCCACACTGCAAAAGCGCCTCTTCGGTGCTTTTTCGAGCATCTTCGGGGCGTTTAGCCCCCAACGATTGCCCCACCAAGGTGGTGACAGCCGTCGCATAGCCCATACCCGCCAAAAACGAGACCGATTGGATCGAAAAGGCCACATTGTGAGCGGCGTAGGCGGTGGTGCCTAGGTTGATCACAAATCGGGCGAAGATGATCATTGCGCCTTGAAAGACAAACTGCTCAATGGCAGCTGGAATGCCGATATTCATAATGCGCTTGATCATGCCGAAGTCGGCTTTCAGGCGGGGGTTAAGCTTTAAGCCAGCCATACCGCGCAGCAGCAGGATAATGATGACGATTCCGCCCAAAATACGGCCTGTGCTTGCGCCGATCGCTGCACCAACGATACCCATGGCTGGCAGGCCGAAACGCCCGTTGATCAGCAGCCAACAGATCAGAATATTGACCAAGTTGACGCCTAACATAATCCAGAGCGGGGTGCGCGTATCGCCAGCGCCACGTAAACAGGCTGTGCCGACGAACAGCAGCATCGCAGGGGCGAACGAGATCGAAGCGACATGCAAGAAGTCTACGCCGAGTTGGAGCAACTCTGGCGGGATATCAAGCAAGCGCAAAAATGGTCTTGCGAAGATCAAACCGCCGACCATAGAGAGCAATCCGAACACGATACCCAGCACGATCGACTGTTGCACAACTTGGTTCGCTTGCTCTCGATCACCTCCGCCGAAAGCGCGCGCGATCAGGGCCGTGCTGCCGATCGCCACCGACATAAAGATCGTCGAAACCAAGAAGATCATCTGGTTTGCAAGGCCAGTGACCGAGATCGCTTCTGCGCTGCCATAACCCAACAATTTGGCCGTCTCCATGCTGAGGTGGCCAACCAAATAAACATCTGCGAGACCCACAGCGGTGTTGAGAAGCTGTTCTCCGACTGCGGGCATCGCCAGTGAAAAGACGCGACGGCGTATTGTAGTCGTCGACGTTGCAAGTGCGTCCGTCGTTGCCATAAACCTTCTTTCCTTAACGTTGATTTCGCAGAGCAGTATAACACTTGACTGATCATCTATTGCTGGGGCAAGCGCTGTATTCTGCTTGTGAAAAAGATATACAACTCTTTCTGATGCGTAAAAGTGTTTTTATGCTCTGCAAAATAGTGCAAAAAGTGACAATTTTTGCGCAAAATCGGCCTATCGGAGGCAGGCTGCAAGCGCCCAGCTCGTGATCCCAAATCCATTTAAAGACTTGTGTTCTGGTCGCGCAGGAAGAACGAAACAGGGAAAAGAACGAGTTCCGCTCTGCCGAGGGCCAAATAAAGCCAAGTCTGCACGCTTGCTTGGCTTTTCAGAGGGCGCTTGGACGCAGGAAGGCGAGAAGCCGAATGCTTGGAAAGGATGTTGATAGCCGAAGGCGGACGCGCTAGAAGCCGAATGGAAGGTTAGGATCTCTCCGCCAAGCTGATTGAAGTGAACGAGTGGATTTGATAAAAGGCGTTTGAGGAGAAACGGGCCTCGTTTTAAAGAGAGTTGCTCAATTTCATGGTAATTTCTAACAGCCTATGTATAATAAGGTTCGAAGAATAGGCTTTATTAAAGGAGTCGACATGATAAAGGTTGGCATTTATGGTGCCTCTGGCTATATGGGCGGGGAGGCGCTTCGTGTATTGAACGAGCATCCTGAAGCAGAGATCGTTTGGGCGACCAGTCGCAGCACACAACCTCTCGAATCTTACCATCGCAACCTGATCGGTGCAGGCCTCAAACTGGTGCAGCCCGAGAATCTTGCTCCAGTCGATGTAGTTTTTTTCGCTACCCCAACTGGCTATGCCATGAGCCAAGCTCAAGAGCTGCTCGCTCAAGGCACCAAGCTGATCGACCTCGGTTCCGATTTCCGTCTGCGCGATCGCGCCGAATGGGAACGGCTCTATAAGCGCGAGCATGCCTGTTGGGATATCGCTCAAGAAGCGGTCTATGGAATCACCGAGCTGCATCGCGAAGAGATCGCCAAGGCGCGCGTGATTGCGAACCCAGGTTGTTACTCCTCTGCTGCCATTTTAGGCCTCGCTCCCTTGATCAAAGAGGGCTTGGTCGAGAGCGATAAGATCGTGGTCGATGGTCTTTCCGGCACGGCGGGCGTCGGTGCCGAGCTCGATGTTCCCAGCCACCACCCCGAGATCACGAACAACATCGTGCCCTACAACGTCGTCGATCATCGCCACACCTACGAGATGGAGCAGGAGCTGGGTGCGCTGACCAACGATCGCGTCTCGATCCACTTCACCTCGTCGTATGTGCCGATCTCGCGTGGTATTTTAGCGATCTGCCACTGCTTCCCCAAGCAGAATATCACCCGCACGACTTTGATCGAGCTCTATAACGAGTTTTACAAGAACGAGCAGTTCGTGAAGGTGTTCGACCTGCCCAAAGACCCCAACTCGAGCTGGAACTACGCACCCTATCCGTGGGTAGCTGCCGTCTCGGGCACCAACTACTGCCACATCGGCTTCGATGTCGACGAGAAGCGCGGGCGCGTGGTGGTCTTCAGCGTGCTCGATAGCGTCGGTAAGGGCGGCGCTCACGTTGGCGTGCAGAACATGAACCTGATGTTCGGTCTCGAGGAGTATCTCGGCCTGAACCGCTTCGGCTTGCATCCGTACTAAGCGCAAAGGGAGCCTGTATGTCTCGTCTCCAAGCTTGGCGTTACCTCGGCACCCGTCTGCTCTTCGAGCACCCGCACTGCCGGGTCTATGAAGACGATGTGGTGCTGCCTTCTGGCCTTCAGAGCGGCTGGCTTCGTATCGATGACGGCCGCGACTATGTCAAAGTGATCTGCATCGACCAGCAGGGCAAGATCTTGGTGGCGAGCCAATACAACCACCCGACGCGGCGGATACTGCACGAATTCCCGGGCGGTCAGCTTCACGCGGGCGAGAGCTTTGCCGATGCGGCCCGACGCGAGTTGCAAGAGGAGATGGGACTCTACGCTCACCAGTTGCAGGAGCTGGGCAGCTTCTTTCCCAACAACCGGCGCTCAAATATTCGCTGCGGGGTTTTTATCGCGCGTGACTTTGAAGAGCGCCCGACCGTGCTCGATGCCGAAGAGAACTTCGCTTTTGAATGGCTTAGCCCGAGCGAGATCGACCAGCATATCGCTAAAGGCGAGTTTGAAAACGGCGTGCTGCTAGCGATCTGGGCCATCTACCGCAGCCACTATCCCGCTTAGCAAGGTTTTAAACCTATACGAAAGAGAGGGCCATAAGCGCCCTCTCTTTTGATTCAATGATACGAAATCCGTTTGTATGGATCAGCATATGAGAGCGAATCCGCTCTTGAAGGGCCTCAATAGATTCTTCAAGTTGGGTGGCTGCGAGGGTTTCCTGCCAAAAAACTTGTTCTGAAGGCTGTTCTCCACAAGAAAATCTGCGCCAGGCCGGTTTGCTTGCTGCCATCAAGCTATCTAAATCATGCTCAGGATAAGTTCAGAAATAAGTGTTTGGATCAGTAGCCCATGGAGATCAAGCGTTAATACCCCGCCAAGGTCGAACATAATAATCTGGGGAGTGTGCATAGTTCACCTTCTTTAGCTTCAGAGGGGGGCTTTTGATAGAGCTACCACTACGTTTTCTTGCTATTTATATGTGCCGAAAGGCTGAAAAATGCTTGTTTGGGGCTAGGTAACAAAATGATAGGGCACACCTTCAAAGGCGTGCCCCGGAGTAAGAGGAAACGTTGCTTGTTAGCTTAGCGAGTATTTAGCGTCGTACAAGCGGTAAGTAGACCGAGAAAGAGCTTTGACTGCTTGGCGTCTGATCGCTCGCGAGGCTGATACGCACTTCGCCATTGATTTCGGCGCTGACCACGGCGGAGAACACATTGTCGATGCGGGCGCTGAAGATCCCATCGCCAGCGACAGCATCGCCGTTTTGGCCGTTATCGAACAGCTCGATGCTCTTGCTTGTGCCATCGCTGAGAACTAATTTGGCGCTCACCTTGCTGGCTTTGACACTTGCGCCGTTATTGCTGGCCTGTTGCATCAGCAGCATGCCCTTGCCTTGAGGTTCTTGTTCGATCCATGCACTGCTCTGCAAGCTAGGCTCGCCCAGCATCAGACCGTACAGAACCGTTGCAGCGGCTTGGCCCTGATTTTGGAGGCGCAGCTTCCATTCGCCCGTTTGAGGCGCATCGGCGAGCAACATCTGGTAGGGCTGTTGGGCCCGCTCGCTGCCAGCTGTAATTGTATCAATTGTTTTGCCTGTCGGATCAATCAAGCTGGCGCTCACACTTGATGGAGCGATCAGCATCACGCCCAGACCCTTGGCGGCCGAAACCTTGAGCGGCAGATCGACGCTGCCGTTTGCGCTCAGGTTGTGGCTGGCGACGCTGCTGAACTGCGCGTCGAAATCCTCGCCTTCGCTTTGACTGGTCGTCGCTTCTGTGCTGAGCTGCGCGGCCATCAGAGTCGGGTTTGTGCCTACGCCGAGCGCAAGACGGGGCAGCACCCACTCTTTAAAGATGCCCTGATCGGAGGTCATGGCGATGTGGTGCCGTGGGGTCAAGCCGACATCGCTGTAGATGTAATGGGCGCTGCTGACTGTCACTACCAGATCGCTGGGCACAATCTCGGGAATGAGTGAGACGCGGCAAGGAAATGGATACATATTGCCCGCGATCACCGAGAAGTGTACGCCGTTTTGTTGTCTGACTTGGCGGTTGAATTTGGCGACCACCGCCGGAGTAAGCTCGATCGGAGCATGTACATTGGGCGCCCCGGTCATCGAGTTGATGATGCTCAGGCCGATCGCGCAGCTCGAACCTTGATTGGGCGTGCCTAGCATCACCAAGTTGCGCGCCAGCGGCCGATCATCGACCGAAGGAGCGGTCTCCATCAACGAATTAATGTAGTGGCGCGAGATCAGTCCGCCCATCGAGTGAGCCACGATATCGATATGCCACGCCTGCTCTTTAGCCCGCACTTGTTCGATAAATTTGGAGAGCTCAAAGGAATTAGAGCTGATCTGATAGCTGGCCTCTTGGCTTACGGGATCGTTGCCCGTCTTCATGGTGTTGATGGGATAGGCGTTCCAATACTTGTTCACCGATTTAAGCATGGCTGGATAGCTGGCCCACGTACCAGCATTGCTGTTGAGCCCATGCACCAGCACGACGGGTTTGGGGCGTACGATAACCTCCTGCTCAACCTTATCGTAGATCTCGTTTGCTGGCCCGACCTCGACCCGAATCTTGCGCTCGGGATGGGCGCCTTGGGCGCGTCCTTTGTTCCAAGCCCAGCCTTGGGTGTCCCATTCGTAGACCACTTCGCCCGAGCTGGCGGGCGCGATGTTTACTGTTTTTGTGCCGTTGGGCAAGATTTCGCCGCTCTCGGCGTCGATAAAGCGCACCGGACCCGAAAAGTCCACAAAGGTGGGGTTATCGATCTTCGCGATGATGCGCACTTTATTGCCATCGACGGTGCCTTCGGCGGGCAGATCGACCCAGTTTTTGTTGGGCACCTGCTGCTGTTGGAACTTGAGCGTAGAGATCGCGAAGGGCTTGATATCCCACGAAACATTGGCGTATCCGGCGATTTTGTGCCCGCGCAGATACTGAATGTTGCGGATGCTCATTGCGCCGTAGCTGTTGACCGAGAAACGATCCTCTTTGTTGTTGTTGAGTAGATCGGTCAGGATGGGAAGCTGGCCGGACCATTCGAGGCGCGGAGTGTAGATCGGGGCCGGGCTGCTGTTCGCGCCTTGGCTGTCGATCTGAATCGTGCGCTTGTAGCCTTCGAAATTGGCGACATCGATGTAGAGCGACAGCGGCGTGTCTTGTCCAAACACCGATTGGATGGCAGGCACGCTGCCCTTGATGATGAGGTTGTACTTACAGCTGTTTAGATCCAGCTCGAGTGTACCCACGCTCGTAACGCGACCTTCGCCTTTGGTTTTGCTCCAATAGCCGCCCGGGACAGAGCTCTCTTGATCGTCGATCTTGCCCTGCCCATCGATCCGCAGCACCTTCCATGTGATGGTGTTGCCTGAACGCTGAGGTGTGCCGAAGGTCACTTGGGCGTTCGCCTCGAGATGCGTGCTCATCGAGAGACCTTCGTAGCTATCGGACGCACTATAGAGGGAGCTATATGAGAGCTGCCACAATCCGATATTGGCGGCCCGTTCACAGACGCTCTGTTCTGGGCTAGCGGCAGCCAGTAGCGAGTTGAGAGATTGTTCAGATTGAAGCGAGCTGCTCTGCATCGCGCTGGTGTGGAGCGGAAGCATGCAGCCGAGCAAGCTTAATGCAACTATAAAACGAATCAGCTGTCGTAGAGGCCAGTTGATCACCCTGATGCTCTCCTGTTCTTCACGAAATCTCGTTCTTTCAAACACCGAATCTGCGGCAAGAGCGAGCTAGAGCGCAGGCAACGAGGTCTCCTGCTTAGCAGACCTTTTCTATTGGAGCATAGCAAGGGGGTGGCTGGGTACCGCTTTTGACCCAAAAAGTGGTACATTTCGTCTACGCTTGGTTGATGGACTATAGACTGGGAGAAAGAAAAATAATTGAGGAATACTCAAAGACGTTATAACTTGGTAAGAAACTATTCACGTATATTTATCAATCCAAAAACATGCTGTAAATCGGGATAATTTACTATTTTATTTAGATTAAGGGGTATACTATTCAAACGCCTAAGTATTTCATACCAGTTCTATACATATGCGATATACCACATCAATCGTTCAGCTTGTAGAACTACTTACTATTCGCCGTGAGACACTTACTCATTTACTTGAGCAGAGTACTCTCTTTGATCGCAATTTGGTGCCTCCTGAAATGGCACATAGTATCAAGACAATTCGGGATGAGATCGCCCAACTTAAACAAGAGCTGTCACGTCTTGGCGGAGATGTTGAGGACGCTCCAATCGATTATGAAGGGTATCTTGTTGTACCTCAGCCCCTCAAACTCCCGATCGACTATGTACCCGAACCTCTACCACTACCGCCGCGATCTTATATGCCTCTTAAACCAAATCCGCTTTTTGTTGGTCGAGAAGCAGAACTGAAACAAATAGCAAAGGCTTTGCAAGAGGGGACAACCAGTGTGATTGCAGCTGCTACTGGTATGGGAGGTATCGGTAAGACACAACTTGCCAGCGAATTCGTTCACCGTTATGGATATTTTTTTCTGGGTGGCGTATTTTGGCTCAGTTTTGCTGATGCTGATAGTGTAGAGGCTGAAATTGCTGCATGTGGTCAGTATTTGAATATTCCGAATTATAGGGAGATGAAGGTACCTGACCTTGTTGCACATGTACAACAGTGTTGGCAGGAACCTACGCCTCGTCTTTTAGTTTTTGATAACTGTGAGGATGAGGACTTACTTTTAAAATATCGGCCTTCTAGCGGTGGTAGTCGTGTACTTGTTACAAGCCGCCGTCAATGGTGGGATAGTAGCATTGGCCTGTACGAATTACGTCTTGACGAATTACCACGAGAGCAAAGTGTTGGACTATTGCGTAAGTTCCGCCCTGACTTATCGAGCGATGATCCTGATTTGAATATGCTTGCCGCAACATTGGGGGATTTACCTTTAGCTTTGCACGTTGCAGGAAGCTACCTTAAACGCTATGAAGTATCAGTTAGTCCAGCTCAATATTTACAAAAATTACGGAGTGCTCCACTCCAAGAGTTTGCATTGCGTGGTTTAAAAAAGGCTCCGACTGGCCATGAGCTTGACTTAATATTGACCTTGGCCGCAAGCTACGAACGTTTAGAGTCAAATGATCCTACTAACCTCTTAGCGAAGGAGATACTCGCACATATTGCCCACTTTGCTTTTGGTGAGCCGATCCTTCGACGCTTTATTTTTCAAGCGGTTGAAAAGTTATTACCAGAAGAAGAACCTGACCTCTTTTTTGAAGATGCGCTTATTCGTTTGGCTGAACTAGGTTTGTTAGAGCGCGAAAGTAAAGATACGATTAGGCTTCATCGCTTGATTGCTGCTTTTGTTTTGAAGCATAATAACGTTCTCAGTGCTCAAAAAACTGTTGAACAGATTTTGATCGATGAAGCTAACCATTTATTACATACGGGTTACCCTATTCAATTGCAGTCGATTTCAACCCATCTTCGTCATGCACAACAGCAGGCCGATGAGCGATCAGATCTGCTTGCGGCCGATTTGGCACATGCGCTGGGAAGTACTGAACATAGACTAATCAATTATGCTACAGCAAGACCGTTATTCAAGCGAGCATTAGAGCTTTATGAACAACTGTTAGGTACTGAGCATGAGCATGCGGTAACATGCTTGGCTAATTTGGCAGACCTACTTAGAGATCAAAGTGAGTATCAAGAGGCGCAAAGGCTTTTTGAAACAGTCCTTCCTGTTTATGAGCGACTGCTTGGCCCTAAGCACCTTACTGTGGCGAATAGCCTGATGAATCTAGCTTTTCTTATTAAGGACCAAGGAGCTTATCCTCATGCTCAATCTCTGCTGGAGCGAGCCTTGGCAATCTATGAACAAGTGCTAGGACCTAGACATCGTACTGTTGCTAATTGTCTTACACAGTTAGCGTTTTTGATCAAAGATCAAGGAGATTATGAAGGAGCAAGACCATTGTTTGAGCGAGCGCTTGCAATTAATGAAGAGATTCTTGGTCCTAACCACTTTACTACTACAATGAGCCTGAGTAATTTGGCATTTTTGATTAAAGATCAGGGGGATTATGAGGGAGCGAGACCATTGTTTGAGCGGGCGCTTGCAATTAATGAACAAACGCTTGGCCCTCACCATCCCCAGACGGCAACTAGCCTTACCAGTCTAGCATTTTTGATTAAAGATCAGGGGGATTATGAGGGAGCGAGGCCATTGTTTGAGCGGGCGCTTGCAATTAATGAACAAACGCTTGGTCCTCACCATCCCCAGACAGTAACAAGCCTCAATAGCTTGGCGTTTTTGATCAAAGATCAAGGGGATTATGAAGGAGCGAGGCCCTTATTTGAACGAGCTCTCACAATTAGCGAAGAGGCATTTGGCCCCTATCATCCCCAGACGGCAACTAACCTTACCAGTTTGGCATTTTTGATCAAAGATCAAGGGGATTACGAGGGAGCAAGGCCATTGTTTGAGCGGGCGCTTGCGATACACGAGCGGGTCTTTGGTTCCTACCATCCTCATACAGCGACGAGTCTTACAAGTTTAGCTTTTCTGCTTAAGCGACAAAGGGATTATGAGGCAGCGCAACCACTTTTTCAACGCGCTTTAGATATTAGGAAACGAGCCCTTGGGGATAAGCATCCTCATACGGCGCAAAGTCTAAGTAATCTTGCGGTTTTGTTGATGGACCGTGGGAACTATCAGCCTGCTAAGCTATTGTTTGAACGCGCTCTCAGTATTGGGGAAGAGGTGCTTGGCCCAACACATCTTGATACTGCAATATGGTTAAATAATTTAGCAAGATTACTGAGACGTTTGGGAGAATATTCGAGAGCACGGCTACTTTTTGAACGAACTATTGCTATAAGAGAGGAACGGCTGGGTGTAAATCATCCGTACACAGCTATTGCTCTGACTAACTTTGCCTTACTTTTCGAAGATATGGGGGATCATCAAAATGCACATGCTTTAGTCGATCGGGCCTATACTATCTATCTCCAAGCCTTTAGCGACCCAAAAAAGAGCGTTGTTACAAAGGTTAGTGATCTTATTAACTTGCTTGATCAACAAGGTGATTATCAAGCTGCCAGACTTTTGTATCAATTTGGGGATACGCTTAGTGGACAGAGGAAGTGCTTCCAAAGTTCTACTAGCCCTCTTATGAAATTACTCCAACAAAAGCTTCGAGACTATCTCGATACCCGAATTGCTCGCCAAATAACCAACAAATCCTCTTAACTAGGTACATTGTTGGGCCTAGTGGGAGCTGAAGCTGTTAACGCTTCAGCTTTTTTTATCACAAGTTTTGAATGGTTTTCCCTCTACTGATCGATCGAGTCAGCGCGCTATGGGCTACAATAGGGCGATGATCTAGATAGGAGGTTAGCTCATGGGAGAATCATCAAAAGATCTTAAACCAGAATCGTGGGTAGTAGCGGCGGGTCGCTCTGCGGAGCCGGGCTCGCCGTTAAATGTCCCGCTCGTTCCGGCCTCGAATTTCATTATTGGCAGCGGGCGAGAGTATTCGCGCGACGACGGCACGCCGACTTGGGAGGCGCTTGAAGAGCTGGTCGGCGGCCTCGAAGGGGGCAAATCGGTCGCCTTCGCTTCGGGCATGGCGGCCATTGCGGCCATCTTCGACCAGCTCAAGGCTGGAGCTGTGGTGGTGTTGCCCGACGACTGCTACCAAGGTGTGGCTGGCTTGGCGATGGCGGGCGCCGAGAAGGGACGCTGGACGCTACGCAGGGTAGCGGTCGACGATACCGCCACGTGGATCAGCGCTTGCGCCGAGGCCGATCTGATCTGGCTGGAATCGCCCTCGAACCCGCTGCTGACCGTGGCCGACTTAGAGGCGATCTGTGCGGCGCCGCGCAAGCCAGGCGCGATTGTGGCGGTCGACAACACCTTTGCGACACCCTTTAACCAGCAGCCGCTTAACTTTGGGGCGACCGTTTCTCTTCAATCGGCGACTAAGTTTATCGGCGGCCACTCCGACCTCTTGGCGGGCGTCGCTACCACCAAAGATGAAGCGCTCTGGCGTGCCCTGCGCAAAACCCGCGAGCTGACCGGCGCGACCCCTGGCACGCTGGAAGCCTTCTTGGCTGTGCGCGGCGCACGAACGCTGGCGCTGCGTTTACAGCAAGCCCAGCGCACGGCTATGATCTTGGCCGAACGTCTGGCCGCTCACCCGAAAGTGGCGCTTGTGCGTTACCCGGGCCTGCCTACGCACCCGACCCACGCGGTCGCCAAGCGTGTGCTGAAAGGATTCGGCACGATCATCTCCTTCGATCTGGTGGGCGATGCCGCCTTTGCCGATAGGGTCTGCCGCAACGTCAAGCTGATACGCCACGCCACCAGTCTGGGAGCGGTCGAATCGACCATGGAGCGTCGAGCCGCCATTCCGGGCCAAGAGCATCTGCCGCCCACTCTGCTGCGTATCAGCGTTGGCATCGAGGATGCCGATGACCTCTGGGCCGACCTCGAAGCGGCCATCGCAGCCGCAGCCTAGGCCTCAACGATTCTCTCGAAGCCTACAAAAACGTCGGTGCCAAAGGGCGCATCGGCGTTTTTTGATGTGTCACAGCTTTTGCTCAAAGAGTGAGCAGAGGCGCAGGCTGCATCGTTGGAAGGCGATGAAAGGCAGCGTGCAGCTCGTAGATCGCCGCGCAGGCAGCGCAACGGCTGCTGTTTGTGCTGGATAGGATGTTGGTAGCCGTAGGCGGACGCGCCAAGGACCGTATGGAAGCTAGAGGCTTGGACGCCAATAGGATAGCATGCTTCGCATCATATATTTTGTTAGCTATTGAGAAATCTTAGGGCTTTTCTGTCTGCTTTTCCTCAGCTTGTACGCAAGCCTAGCTTAATGTGAAATGGAGTGTTTTGTAAGAAATAGAGGCTTCTGTATTGCAAAATAAAACTTGGTACGCTCCTTGCTATTTATTAACTGAGTTATATTCAAAGAATGATTATTTGATGAACGTCGTTGTTCGAACATTAGTGTAAATAACAACACCACTCCACCTCATCCTGCTTACAATCCTCCTCTTATTTCCTGTTGTTATATTCGACGCTGGCAGCACGTCGACCGCTTACTTATGCCTTTTGACGCGGCCTGCTGGAACCTAACGTCCCTGAAAGGACTTAAATCATGACAACAGTTTTTGGACTCTTTACAAATTTTGAGCAGGCTCAGGCCGCAATCCATGATCTGCTTCGGGTGGGCATAGATCGCTCTGCTATCGGCTTATTAAGCTCTGAACGGCCTAGCGAACATCTGAAAGAGCGTGAGCTCTATGGCGAGCAAGCCATTGATGAGCAAGGCGCACCATTGCAAGCAGGGGTGCTAAACAGCTTGATGGGACCGCGTGTTGTCGTTGTGCCCGAGATCGGCTCGTTTTTGGTGGCGGGGCCGCTCGCCTCGGCGCTGGCCAATAGCAACACTGAGGTCGCGCGAGAACGCATCGCAGCGAGCTTGAGCGGCTTCGATCTTTCGCACGATGAAGCGCACTCATATGGTGTGGGTGTGATGCGCGGTCATACGCTGCTAAGCGTTCGGATCGCAGAGCACGAACGTGGCTCGGTGCTTCGACTGCTCGAACAGGCCGGCGCGCTCGATCTGCAACAAATAGTCGGCGAACAACAAGGCGATGCTGACCCTGGCAAAGCTTGGAAGGAGAGCCGCAAGATCGGCACGGTCGGCGGAACGTTGGCTGGAGCGGCGACAGGCGCTGCGGTGGGCAGTTTGGGCGGCCCGATCGGCTCGCTGATCGGCGGAGTCGCTGGGGCCATCTCGGGGGCGGCGGTCGGTGCTGCGGGCGATACGCTCGGCGAGACTGTGATGGAGCAGGAAGAGGGCACTATGGGCGGTATGGATACCCGCGACCTTCAATCCGATCGCCAAAAGCCCGCTACTTCCGAGACAGGTAGCGCAGAAGAGCCGCTCTACAACAGCGAAGAAGAGCTACATGATCAGAGTTTTTACGAGCAGAGCAGCCACGGCTATCGTGTAGAAGACGAGCGTTCTTGGGCCTTACACGAGGCCGAATATCGCGACGATTTCGAGCAGAAGTATCGAGAAGATGGCTTGGATTGGGATCAATACGCCATCGCCTATCGCTACGGTCATATGCTCGCTTCGCTTCCGCGCTATCAGCAGGGCAGTTGGGAAGAGCTGGAGCCAGACATGCAACAGCGCTGGGACGAGAGCATTTCGGGCGCGTGGGAGAGCGTGCGCGATGCTGTGCGCTTCGCTTGGGAACGCGCCAAACAGATGCCTCGATCGTAATCTCGCATTGAAGAGAGTGTTGCAAAGGGGATCTTGTAACTATGCGAATCGTTTATCTACGTTTTCACGATAGCGACCATACGAAATCGTACGCTATTCACGTCCCTGATCAGCAAAGTCTCAATAGAGTGATCGCTTGTGCAGAGCACCACGGACTTTCGGTAAGCGAAAAGTTGGTGGGCTTCGCCGCCTTTATCGGCAGCGATGATCCCAATCTAAAGCCCTTGTTGGGTTCCGATTGCCTTTCGTTTCTCTACGAAGAATGGATCGGCCATTGGAAGCGTATTCATTCTAGCAATCGCTAGCTCAACCCAACGACCTTTTGTTGCAAGCTCTTAGATCTTTCGGGAACACGCCTCAGCTGGGGCGTGTTCTCTCTCGCTGCTAGCAATTCTGCTTCAAGAGTTTACGCCTCAGGCGGCTAGGTTCCCCGCTCCCATACAGTCCTTGGCGCGTCCGCCTACGGCTACCAACATCCCGCCCAACAAATAGGGCTGCTAGCTGTGCCCCGAGGTTGTCCGAAAACCCAGCGGTACCTGTGCTATACCAAATCCGTTTAAAGGCTTTCGCTCGTGTAACGCAGAAAACAAAACCGAAGAAAGGGTTGTGTGAAATTTCGCATAACAAAAAGAGACACGTTCCACTCTGCCGAAGGCCAAATAGAGTGTAATCAATCGGATTGGGCATCGTTTGAAAGGGAGTGTTTATGGGATCGCAAGAACGGCTGGCAAGCCTTGAAATCACTCAAGACCTTGCCTTTCAAGAGCGCGAAAGCCTTGTGCAACGGGTCGCTTGGTGTGGAATGGCGCTGTTTTTGCTGGCTGCCCTACTCGGCCTGTTCGGCTCGGGCCTGTTTAGCACAGCCACGCTGGGTAGCCCTGACTCGTTGACTCTGCGCTACGATCGCTTCGGACGCTTCGAGCGCCCCATGGCTCTGCATATCGAGATCGCCCCGCGTTATGCTCAAGCTGGTGAAGTAGAACTGCATCTCAATCGCGACTATCAGCAAAAGGTATCGCTTCAATCGATCAGCCCCGAGCCGCTGTACGTCGAAGCAACTGACGAGCAGCTGATCTACCGTTTTGCGCATTCCAATCTTCAACAAAGCCTACCCGTTGTTTTCTACATTGTGCCCGAAGCGATCGGCAGCTACCACGGCCACATCGGTGTAGGCGACGATGAACAACTCGATTTCAGCCAGTTTATCTATCCCTAGGAGCATACTATTATGGATGCTGTCTTTCGGGCTAGCATTATGTATCTCTTTCTGCTGATCATCTTCCGCATCACGGGCAAGCGCACCTTGGGCCAAAGCACAACCTTCGACTTTGTCTTGCTGCTGATTATCGGCGAAGCGACTCAACAAGCCCTGCTGGGTAACGACTTTTCGCTCACCAACGCCGTGATCGTGATCACCACCCTTGTGCTGATCGATGTTGGTATCGCTTTCTGGAAGCAGCGCTCGCAAACTATGGATAAGTTGCTCGATGGCATGCCCTTGGTGATCGTCGATAACGGCGAGCCCCTAAAAGAGCGTATGGACAGGGTGCGAATCGACGAAGAAGATATTTTAAGCGCCGCGCGCCGAACCCAAGGCCTCGAACGGATGGAGCAGATCAAGTACGCAGTGCTTGAGCGCAGCGGCGATATCTCGATTATCCCCACCGAGCGTTAATCTGCTTCAGGCTTTAACAAATAATCCCTGTCCGAGAAGCTGTAAGAGCTTGCAGACAGGGACTTTATAGTGTTTTAGAACGCTTCCGGCTTAGTCGTTGTTATTGGGAAGTGAGTTGGCCAGCGTTACACGGATATGCGTACATAATGGGCAGGTGCAGTGCGCTAGATCCAGCGCGCCCTCGTGGAGCTCGTCGGCTAGCTCGGGGTGCTGTTTTGCAAATGCGGCGCGCACTCGTTCGTTTCGGCTCTGCTGTTCAAATATCTGGCGGGTTAAAGTATTTAGCATTGAATAACTCTCCCAAACAATTTGAGTAGATTGACTATGATGACGAAATGATTTAAAGACCTGTACCTCACCTAATAGCAGGCTATATGCCGCCAGCTTTCTACACTTCCCAAGAGAGGATAGATTTGTGATGAATCTACGATTGAGTTGACATAATTATTCGTCGCTTATTGATCTGGCTAGGGGCCAGCCTTTGAGACGCGACCTATTTGAGAAGGACAGCTAAACATGTACATTCGGATACTGGTAGCTTGTACTGTGGCGAAATAAACCTCCGATCTGCTATAGCTTACTTGGACTAAATATGTGGATACTGAGCTTAGGCAAGCAGTGAGAGCTAGCGATTCCTAGTCCCTCTCTATGAAATAAATGCCAAAATTCGCCCATTTTGCGCATTGTTTTGAATGAAAGTGCACCGATTAGGGCTGTTGCCGCGCTAAGCCTAAAAAAGGTCGTAGCCTGAGCTTGTCGAAGGCTACGGCCTTTTTCATCTGGTGAAAGGGTAGTATTTGGAGATGTTGATGCTGCTCATGGATCGCTTGCTTTTCGCCTGATAAGACAAAAAGCGAAAACATAAGTGGTACTCTCGGCTTGTGACCTAACGCCATACGAAGTTGGCAAGTTCATCTATACTTCTATAACCGACTTGAAATATGAGATAGTGTAATAGTTATGTGCTATTCTAAAAAAACTTGTCATTGTCTCTTATCATTTAACAAGGACATATAACAGCACGCTGTATATGCAGGGAAGCATCAAAATGAGCACTTCACTTGGGCGATTTGGACTTGTCGTTTCACTCTTGTTGATCCTAATCGGTTTACTTCCTGCCACAACACCTGTGCGGGCGGCTCCAAACCTGCGTGTACAAGTGAATCAGCGTGGTGATTTTATTTTGATAGGTAATACGTTTGGTTTTGAATGTGCAGCTGGTGTACCTGCGCCAGTGGTTGGCACAGTCGGCAACTGTGGCACTAATACAACTGATTCTGCGCCTGATATCTATTGGCGCTCTGATAGCCCTATTGCAGGGCAAGCGGAGGCAAATACAACTATTAGCGCTGCCCAAGCGCGTAGTACAGCTATGCTTACTATTCCCGCTGGAGCTACGGTGACGCATGCCTACCTCTATTGGTCTGCTACACTAAATAGCGCTGGTGTTGATACCCAGGCGACATTGGATCGCCCAGGCAGCTCTGGTTTTAACGAGACAATTAGTGCAGACGAGACATTTACTGGACCTAATAACTCCTATAAATCGGTAGCTGATATTACCTCGATAGTGCAAACGAACGGTTCTGGTGCCTATCGCGTTAGCGATGTCGCGATCGCCGATTTAGTAAATATGAACAATAGCAATTTATTTGCTGGATGGTGGATGGTTGTGCTTTATCGTCTCGATAGTATGCCAATCAATCATATAACTATCTATGATGGGCATGATGGAATATCTTCTGTTTCGTCACAAAATATGACGGTTTCAGGATTTGTCATTCCGTCATCGTTTAGCAACGCCAAACTGGCTGTTGTTGCCATGGAGGGCGATGATTCAGGATTAGGCGATAGTTTGAGTTTTAATGGAACGCCGCTATCAGATGCTCAGAATCCAAGTGATAATTTCTTTAATGGAACGCGATCATTCATGGGTACAGCAGTTTCTGTAGCTGGGGATCTCCCTCAGTTGACAGGCGGCGCTGCGAGTCTGTCGGGCATCGACCTTGATGTTGTTGATGTTACTGGATTATTATCACCTGGTCAAACTTCGGCCTCGATAACTGCTTCAACCTTTGCCGACGTCTATTTCCTTTCAACTTTAGTAACCTCCTTCCCAACAGCCCAACCTGAAGTTAGTTTAAATACCAAAACGGTGACCGATCTCAATGGCGGCGCGCTCTCGCCCGGCGATACTTTGGAATACACCATTACGATTACGAATAGCGGATCTGATGCTGCTATCAATACAAGCCTTGTTGATCCATTGCCTGTAGGAATCACTTATCAGCCTGGCTCGCTTGAGATTGTAAGTGGGGCGAACGCTGGCGTAAAAACCGATGCAAGCGGCGATGATCAAGCCGAGTACGATGCGGCGAACCGTCGTATAGTGATGCGATTAGGAAACTCGGCAGATGCGACAACGGGCGGTACACTGGCAATTGGCACAACAACCAGCCTGCGCTTTCGGGCAACGCTTGATGCGGTTTGTGCTGGCCCGATCACTATTGCCAATCAAGCTAGTATTAGCACGATGGGTCAAATGGGCGCTCAAACATTTACAACCCTGACCAACGGAGATAGCTTTGGAGCGCCAACTACGATTGAACCTAACTTCCGCTGTGTCACAATTGGAGTCGATGGTGATGGTTCGGTGGCTAACTCAGTGGCAAACACGAATAGCTTGGTGGTAGCCGATGGTACAAACGTCACCTTGACCGCTACTGGGAATCTTGGTTCAAGTTTTGTGAGTTGGAGTGGCGCGGCGAGTGGAACCAGCAATCCACTTACAGTGCTAGTGGATGCAAACAAAAGTATTACTGCCTCTTTTGCCCTGAGTACCTACACGATTACGCCAAGTGCGGGGGCGAATGGCAGCATCAGCCCCAATAGCGTACAGAATGTCACCCATGGACAGAATCAGAGCTTTACGATCACGCCTGATGCTGGCTATCAAGTGGCAGATGTGCTGGTAGATGGTGTATCAGTAGGTGTGGTGAATAGCTATAGTTTCACAAATGTGGGCGCAAATCATACGATTAGTGCGCAGTTCGAGCCGATTACTTACACGATTACGCCGAGCGCGGGGATGAATGGCAGTATTAGCCCCAATAGCCTCCAGACAGTCAAGCATGGCGAATCTAAAACTTTTACGATCACGCCTGATGCTGGCTATCAAGTGGCAGATGTGCTGGTAGATGGAGTGTCAGTAGGTGCGCTGAATAGCTATAGCTTCACAAATGTAACGGCTAACCACAGCATAGAGGTAAGCTTTAGCAAAAATCCAGCTACAACCTATAATCTGTATCTACCATTTGTAAACATCTTACGGTGAGCTTACTGCTTCAAGCGAGATAGCACCTAGGCCATACATGAGCGTATGACCACCGGCATGTGCACACCAAAATGCTGCGCTAAGCCTAAAAAGGCCGTAGCCTGAGCTTGTCGAAGGCTACGGTCTTTTTCATTACTGAGCGAGTAGTTTATCTACAGATTTGAGAGGATGTTTTTTGCTTATGGTGAAGAGCTATTCTGGAAACCAGAATTCCAGAATAGCCTTTTTTAGCCACTAGATCTTTGGCAAAAATCGCCCAGTCCGTTGGATATAGTTTTGATATTCAGCGCCAAATCGTTGTACTAAGCGGGCCTCTTCAAGCGGGACACGCCAAAATAGAATTGCTAGTGGAATAAACATGCCAATGCCAAACGGCCAGAGTGTGGTAACCAGTGTGAGCGAGATCCAGAATAAGAGGCCGACGCTGTAGAGCGGATGGCGTACCCAGCGGTAGGGCCCGTGAGTCACAAGCTGGTGGTTCTGGCGCGTTGCATGGCTCGGCGAGATATTTTCCCCAATGCTTGTAAAGATCCAAATCGCCAAGGGAATGGAGAGGACACCTCCGGCGACACCGAGCCAGCGCAGCCAGTTTGGCAGATCGAGCTGTGCCCAAGCGACCCAAGCTGGGTTGATCAGGTAGGCCAGCAAGGGAAGAAAAACGATCAAACTAAACAAACGCAATACTACAACAAGTTGTAAACCGTTTTGACCGTCGAGCTTACCACCATTGCGGTTAGCACGGTGGCGAAATAGTGCACTTATGCCGACGATGAGACATAACAAAAGCAATGTTAAGCTACGGAAAACTATTTCACTATTCATCATATACCTCCTTACGTTTGTGTTTTTGGATCTTCGTTTACAGCCAGCATTCTTGTTCGATTTGAAACTATAACCAGATTTAGTATATCATCGAAATATATTTAGGCAAGACTAAAAATATGTTGTTGTATACCTTATTTCGATGACATTTTTGTAAGGGAAGGCTTTCCAATAGCTGGTGCGGTCTCTAACAGATGTGAAGGGCGCTTGTTTCAGATGAAGAAGGGCTATTGTAGAGTTAAATATCCCGAATCATCCTGTTGAGCACTGTATACCTGGAGGGATATGAACGCGGCTTGTAGCGCTGTGGGGCTGCCGATAGGCAGCCCGATACATCACTCTGTGGGTGGGCGGGACGGTGGTAGCCGTAGGCGGACGCGCCAAGAAGCGCATGGGAGGATAGGACTTAGCCGCCTGAGTCTTGAGCGCATCATGTCGATTTAGCTTATGCTTGAACACTGTGAGCTGATGAAAAACACAGCCTCCCCTAGCTTGCGGGAGGCTGTGTGATTGCTTGGGATGATGGGTCGTGTTGAGCTTGATTGTTTGGAAGGGCTAGCGCGCCGTTGTTATTTGGGCGGAAGGCTTTGGCTGTCTGAAGACTTCATCGCTATACCAAGGTGTTACGCTGGTATGGATCAAAAAGCCGCTTTGGCCGCTGATATTGCGTTGGCGCGATCGGATCATTGGGAAGTCTTGCGAGTCGCTCATACCGGTCAGATAGATGTAGCCGCCGCTATCGATCGTGAGGGCGCGTCCTTCGTCGTGACCGCCGCCGCCGATCAAGCTGCTATAGCGCACCGCTTGGCCATTGGCGCTCAGATAGGTGACGAAGAGATCGCTGCTGCCGCCGTAGTAGCGCTCGCGCAGGTGGGCAGGGTTGATCGTGAGATAGTCTTCGGAGCTGGTGCCGCCCGTCAGATAGATATTGCTGCCGCCGTCGATCAGCATATCGGCCACTTGATCGTGGCCCGATGCTCCCAGATAGGTGCTGAAGGCCAGTTGTTGTGAGCCAGTGCTGCTAAAGTCGATTTTGGTAATAAACAGATCGAGGCCGCTCGCATGCTCGGCCTGAAGCGCATCTTTTAGCGGAAAATCGCGCGAGCTGGTGTTGCCTGTCAGATAGGCCGAACCTTGGGCGTTGAGAGCGACCGCCACCGCTCCATCGTTGAGCGCGCCGCCCAGATAGCCGCTCGAGCGCAACGAGGCACTACCCGAGGCTTGGGGATCGATCAGAGTCAAGAAGGCATCGTTGCTGCCCGCTAGCTGATTTTGCAGCGCGTTATGGGTTGGGAAGTTGACTGAGTTGGTGTTGCCGACCAGAGCCACCAGCTTGTTGGGCCCAAGCGCTAAGTCAAAACTGCGTTCGTTGGCGCTGCCGCCCAGATAGCTGCTGTAGCGCAGGGCTGCTTGGCCTTGGCTGCGCGAGTCGACGACCACGAGGAAGGCGTCGAAGTCACCTCCGCCATGGGCCGCTTGGAAGCCGTTTTTGAAAGGAATCTCTCCCGTTGTGTAGCCCGCGATATAGAGCAGCCCATTTTCATCGAGCGCGATACTTTGCCCGCTCTGCTGGCCGCTACCGCCCAAATAAGAGCCATAGCGCAGGGTGCTTTCAACTGGTTCGACCAGCGCCATAAACGCATCGCCATCGCCTGCATAACTGCTATCGAAGCCCTTGGGCGTGGGGAAGTCGCGTGAGCTGCTATCGCCAACTAGCGCAATTTGGCCGTGGCTCAGCACCAGATCGTGCAGATCGTCGTCGCCGCTGCCGCCGATATAGCTGGTTTCGAGCAGTTGGTAGCTGGTATCGAAGTGGTAGAGCACCAGATCGCGGTCGCTGATTCGGCTGCCCAACAGAGTCAAGGCTTTGGGGTAGGGAGTCAGAATAGCCGACCCGCCAACGTAAATATGGCAGGCGCTATCGATAGCGATCGCGTTGCCGTTATCGAAGGTGGTATTGCCGAACAAGCCAGAATAGTAGATATCGGGGTCGATATAGAGTACACGCGAGCGGTCGTAGCTGCCGAGCTGAAAGGTGACGCTGCCATCGTCGTGCAGATCGAAGGCCACCTCGACTGGCTCCTGCTCTTGTTCGTCGTTGAGCTGCCAAGCGATCGGAGCGCTTTCAACCAAGAGGCGTAGATCATCTTGGCCGCTGTGTTTGGGCAGCGTGACCACCAGATCGCCGTTGCTATCGTCGATCGCCATGCCGACCGCGCCCGCATAGCGCCAATGGATCTGCTGCGGATCGGCGTTGGGTGTGATGATATAGGTGCTCTTCAGCAAGCCGTTGTAGCCGCTGTAGTACAGATCGATGCCGGGATAGAGCTGCTGATAGCTCAGATCGCCATAGGTTGGCAGATCGCTGATCCAAGCGCTGGGATTGTTGCCTTTGTAGTAGTTTACCAGCCCGATCAGCTTGTTGTCGGCTTTGATCGCTTGGGCGCCTTGGCTGCCGATAAATTGTAGCTGCAGCGATCCATCGTAGAGATTGTTAGGCCCAGCGAATGAGAAGACCACCTCGTTCGGCTTGAAAAAGAGCGTTTCGCCCTCGTTGCGCATCAGATATGCCACACCAGCTTCGTCCACTTGGCCTCGGTTAGGCTCGAAGGCCAGCGAATTGTAGGGGTAGAGCGGGCCTTCGGCGGGCGAGATGCTTGTGGCTTGGCTGCCGATGCTTTGGCTTACAAAGGGCAAGAACAGACGATGCGTGGAGCTAGGTTGTTCTGTTGGCTCATTGAGCTGTTCCTGAGCGGCCAAACAGCGCGGCCCAGCATCGAACTGGCTGTATTGATAGTCTTTGGTGGTGTAAAGCTTATCCGCAAAGAGCGAAGCCCTATAATTGTCACCGTTCCTTGCAATGTAGCCTATCGCAAAGTTCCTCAAGCTATACGGGCCGTTGCGCTCTTCATACATGACCCTGCGTAGATCGTAGCTGATCCGCAGTGGTGTTCCATTTTGGATATAGCTTTCCGCTGCACTCCAGCCGAGACCTGTGCCATCACTGGCTTGGAGCTGCGCGGAGGCGTAATAGATCCCCGGACGCAGCAGGTCGAAATAGAGCACAAGGTCAAGCTGGTCGTACAAGCCATCTCCGTCGGTATCGAACAGCTCTTCGCTGCCGCCCTTGTACCAAATCTGCGGGCCTTCGAAGTCCATGGCGCGGTAGGCTTGGGTGGTATAGACATCTCGTTTGCTGTCGAGCTGAAAGGACGAAGCGGTGATGTCTTGGAGCGAGACCGATGTGACTTTGTAACGACTATCTTTGCCATAGTCGCGTAAGTCCTCGCCATAAAAACGAATGCCTATCTTATGCTCTCCGACTTGCAGAGGCGCTTGGTTTAATTCGGTGCGATAACCCCCAAAACTGGTATGATCGCCCGCCTCAGACTTAATGGTCATTGACAGCTGGAAACGCCCTTCTTGACTAACCACAATCGTGCTGGTGATCAGCAAATAGTCGTACAGGCCATTGTCGTTTGTGTCCAGCCCGATATCCGCATCGATACTTGCGATATAAGCGCTGCGACTACCGATTGTGATCAAGTCACTGGTTTGGCGTTGAACCGCGCCGTAGCTCGCCTTCGCTTCAAAAGAGATTGTGCCGCGTATATTGGGTGCGATGCTTTGGCCTGTCGCGATTCCATCGTTGGCCACTGGATCGCCATGGCTTCCATCATCATAAAAGCTCACATTCGAGATGATAGTGGCGCTCTGCCTGATCACAAGGCTGAATTGCGCGCCCTTGATCGGCGTTCCCTTGTTCCTCAAGCTGGCATAAAAGGTCATTGTTTCGCCAGCCACAAACTGGGAAAGAGCACTATCGCTATTCACTTGGAAAGCGATATCGCTAACGACACTGCTGCGGAAAGTGACCGATCCATCGTTTGAGCCGATCACTTCGTACTGCCAAATACCTTCTTCAGGAGCACTTATTTCATAGGTGTAGGCGTAGATCGTGAGAGAAGAACTCCATGCGATTTCTTGAAGCGTATAGGTGATAGTAGCGCTATTGCTCGCATCGTCTTGGCTGATCTGACTGCCGCTCGGGGCCTCTAAGGTGATGCTGAGCGGCATTGTGCTAACAATCTGAAGACTCTGAAGCGGCGTGCTTTCAAGATCATTTGTCAATGTATAAGGCAGATCAGCGCTGATCTGAACGCTATGTTCAAGCGTAAGGTGGTACGTATTAAGCTGTTGGGCGCTTAGGCTCGCTTGGAGTGTTTGGCATATAGGCTGATCGGTCGGGCAGTCTAAGCGTGGATCGGCTAGGTCCTCGTCATCATCGAGCAGAGAAGTAGGCGTGCTCTGAGCTGTTTCAAGCATGGCTGGCTGAGCTGCCCATAGACGCTCAGCTGAAGCATTTGAAGTTTGCTGTGCTGGGCGCGCCCAGCTCTGTGAGCCAAAAAACGAGCAGAACAGCAAACAAATCAGCGTAACCGTAAGCCTTCTCTTGAACATAGCCTGCCCTTCCCTTGTATACGATTTTTGATGGTGTATAGGATTGTAAACGTTGGAAAGGCTAAATAGTTCACTCTATGAAGAAATTGTTAGAAAATCACATGTTAAAAAGGGTTAAACCTGCGTTTTTCGTTGATTCTAGTTCTTGGCATACTTGGAATTGTGGGGTATGGATCGACCTCACTGCGTGAGAAGTGGCTTAGGCATCAGTTTTCTCCCTAAAGAAAGCTTAGGGTGCGACCTCTGTTTAGTAAGAAGCTGCGGGACGGGTGAGTAGTTAGAGATAGTGTCTGATGATTGCGAAGTACACCCTACCAAGAAAGTGTACGGCTAACTTCTCAAAACGTGTGGCAAGAGAACGACATTTCTTGAGCCAGCTAATCGCGCTCAATCATATTTCGACCGCAGTAGCGTATGCGATCATAGCTGAGCAGCCGACTCCAGCAGGGCTTTTTGATTGGATAGCGTCTTGGAGGTATGACCGCTCAATGCTATGGGTGTGTAACCAGCGGCGGGTACGTTGGGCGTGGTAGCTTTATCGCCTCCTAGACATTGTGCTTTCCAGCGCGGAGGTCCTCGAGCACTTATAGGAAGCTTTTTAGAAAACTTCTAACTTGTTAATCGAGTCTCGACAGGCGAATATTCCAATGAATTTCAGCATCCAGCTCAGAGTAGGGTCTTATATTTTTATTGGAATTAGCTACTGCTATCTAGGGTATTTTATTTACAAATCCTGCGATCTCCTAGGCAAAATCACGCTACAATAATAAGAACCGATTCTTTTAACTCCAAGGGAGATCGTACTATGGCTACCATTCCTGAATCACATGTAGATCTGCTAAACGTCGATGTCGCTTCGCTTGCGACCCTCAGCCCGCAAGGCTATCCGCAAGTGACCGCGCTCTGGTTTCTATATGAAGATGGCGAGGTCAAAATCTCGCTCAACCGCGCCCGCCAGAAGACCAAAAACTTGGAGGCTCGCCCGGAGTGCACCTTCTTTGTGATCGATCCCAAGAACCCCTATCGCACTCTGGAGATCCGTGCTAAGGCCGAGATTCACCCCGATAACGACTACACTTTCGCCGATCGGGTCGGCAAGAAGTACGGCGGCGCTGATCTGCGCAAGATGGACAAGCCGGGCGAGACCCGCGTTATGGTGGTGCTCAAGCCGGTAAAGGTTAATGTGAACGGCTAAACAGTTGGGCTAGCGTCAAACCTTAAAAGCTGGCGCTAGCCCGTTTTTTTGCCTCAGAATTCGATCAAAGATCGCTTCCGCCGACGGCCAAGAACACAAAGTAATTAAAGAAATCGCTATTAGGCCCTTAGGCGAGCTGTCCGAAAGCCAGTTCTACCGCTTTAGGATCAGTCGCCAGTTGGGCCACTACCCAGCTGGCCCGCTCGCCTGGATAGATATCCTCTTGACCGCTGCGCAACGCCTCAAATGCCGCCTCGACCACCGCTGCGGGCGATAGCTTATCTCCTTCAACACCAGCCGCCATATCGGTATCCACATAGCCCGGCATCACACCGATCACCAAAGTACCTTGCTGGCGTAGTTCGGCGCGTACGCCTTGGGTGAGTGCAAAGGCCGCCGCCTTCGAAGCCGAGTACGAGCCAAAATTAGCGCTTGTCACGCGTGAGAGGATCGAGAGCACATTGACCACACTTCCGCCGCCATTATTCGCCAAAATCGGCGCGAAAGCCCGAATCATGCGCAAGGTTCCGAAATAGTTAACCTCCATCTCCTGCCGAGCTGCGTTGAGATCAGGGCTGCCTAACAAACGCGCGCCATAGGCCACACCCGCGTTATTGATCAGCAGATCGACATCGCACAGTTGGGCCGCCGCAGCCGCTACTGAGGTCTCGCTGCTGATGTCGAGCTGAATCGGCACGATGCGCTGATCGCTCTGCGCCAGTGCGGTTAGGCTCTCGGGCTTGCGCGCACCGGCATAGACTCGTGCTGCACCATTGGCTAGAAGGGCGCGCACAAAGGCCGCTCCGATGCCACGATTCGCGCCCGTCACCAATGCCACCGATCCGCTAACTGTTCGTTGTAAACTCATCGTTCCTCTCCTATGACTGAAAAGAGACCGTTTGGTCTCAAAATTGTGCAAAGAAAATGGTGGCTTAGCCACCACACCCGCTTCCTGTTAGGCCGCTACGTCTGTTTCGATAAAGCGCAAAACGTGCTCGTAGTTGTGCTGCATATAGCTGATGTCTTGATGAGCTCGGCTCAAAAGAATGCCGCCCTCAAGCGATGCAATGATCACCGCTGCTGTGCGCTGCGCTTCTAGATCGGCTTTGATACTTCCTTGGCTTATGCCGAGCTGAATCGCATCTTCAAGCAGCTGCTGCCAATGGCTGATGGCCGCTCGCGCACGCATGCGCAAAGCCGGATCGCCGTCGTCGTTCTCGATGATCGTATTCATCACGGGACAGCCACCACCTAGAGGCGGTTGAGTAACGATGCTATAGAAGCTCTTTGCAAAAGCTTGCAGCTTAGCCAGCCCGTTGGTCTCCTGAGCCATTGCTTGTTCCAAGGGGCTGGTATACTGGCTTTTGGCGTACTCGAATGCCTCTAGGGCGAGCTGCTCTTTATTTTCGAAATGGCGATAGATGCCGCCCTTTTGCAGGCCGGTGCACTCCATCACATCGCTGATCGACGAGCCGTGGAAGCCCTTTTTATTAAACAGCTCGGCTGCGCGTTGAATGATCTGTCTGCGCGTCTCTTGGCCTTTGCTCATCGTTTCCTCCAAAAGAGACCGTTCGGTCTCAAAAACAAGTATACTCTAAACCGCTCGAGACCGCAAGCCCCAATCTGGCTCGATCGCTTTAACACGTTGGCGGTCAGGTTTCTAGCCTCTATTCGGTTTCAACCGCGTCCGCCTACGGCTATCAACATCTCGCCCATCAAATGGGGCTTGTATCTGCTGCGAAGCGCGACCGCCCACACGTGAAGCGAATCGAATTTCCTAGCGCTTCCGGCAAGAGGGCTTTAACTGTTAACTCGTTTGGCAACAAAGCAGAGGAAAGCTTGTGAGCGACTTCGCTGCTCGAAATCGCTCACAACAAACAGAGACACGTTCAGAAAAAATTGGATCTGTTATTCATCTGTTGGTTTGCCCGGAATAACTTGATAGCTGAGCAAGACCGGCTCTAACTTTTGTGGATAGCCTTCAAGCTGGTAACCAAGGATATAGCCATTTAGGCGTTCTACGCTTAAGGGCCAGGGATCGAGCCAGATTGTGCCGCCCTCAACACGATAGCTGACGGCTACTTCTTCGGGGCTATGGTTGTGCGCAAAGATCTTGATCGAGCCTTTGGTAGTGGCCTCAAAACTGAAATCGAAGGCCACACTGTCGCATAAATTGGTGATGCGGTCGATCCGCCGAAACAGCTCGGGATCAAGCCCATGTTCTTGTATTTTAGTCTGAATCGCTTCTTCCATACGCGCGGCCATGGCTTGGCGCTCGGGGCTTTGGCTGTAGCTCGCCAAACGTTGCAAATGGCGCTTAGTTATCAGATCGGCGATCGGATCAGCCCACTCTTGCTCAAAGCCGCGCCAAGTCAGCGCCTGCCAAGCCTCCTCGCTGATCACGCCGATCGGCGATTGGTCGAGCTTTCCATAGGCGCGGTCGTGCAGGCCAATGCCCAACACAAACGATTCAAGTGGAACGGCTGGGCGCTCGAAATCGGCGTTGCCCCAGGCTAAAGCTAACGCGCCTGCTAGTCGCTGGTGTTCCGCTTGTGGAACAGCGATTGGGCGCACTTTTGAGATAAACATCAATATTCTCCAACTATCCAAGATTTTATGCTTGTATACTACACCGTTTTCATGGCTTAGAGTAGTGTATGTTTGTTCAATTGTATTTCCGTCTTTAGGCCCTTGTAAGGAGCGTAGTCAAGTGCCGCTCTGCAGAAGGCTAAAACGACATAAGCTCATTAGATGTGGTGTTGTAGATCTTGGGTGGCTTGTAAGTGGCGCGCTCAGGCTCCCTTCTCCCGCATTGCGGGAGAAGGGTCGGGGATGAGGGCAGCTAGCCCATCTGGTAGCCGGAGGCGGACGCGGTTGGAAATGAATGGGAGCTAGAAGCCTATCCGCCAAAGCGATAAATGTATCGAGAGGATGTGCGGTGTGTTTATCGTACAAATCTGTCCATGCACAAGAGGGCGGAAACAGCTTCCGCCCTCTTGTGTGTTGGCTAAGCTAGATTTAGCACTCGGAGTAGCCGCAGGAGTGGCACTTGCGGCAGCCTTCTTCGTTGATCATAGTTGCGTTCTGGCACTCGGGACAGATCTCGCCGTTGCTGGCGATGATCTCGGTTTGGCCAGCCAGAGCCTGGAAGGAGCTGAATGCAACCGGCTCGTGGCTTGCACCATTGCCATTGCTATAGCCGTTGCCATTGCTGTAGCTGCTGGCTTCGGGCTTGGCGCTGGTCTTGAAGACATAGTGCTCTTGCAAGAGCTTGCCGATCGCATCGGGCACCGAGTGGACTTTGTTGGGGCCGAAGCCTGCGCTGCGGCTGCCGCCGATACCGCGCAGTTGGTTGGCGATCAGATCGACCGGAATACCGCTGCGCAGCGAGAGCGAGATCAAGCGACCGATCGCCTCGGTGAAGGCGTTGACATCGCTACCGGCTCGGCCGATCATCGCAAAGGCCTCGAAAGGCTCGCCCTCGTGCTCGGTTACGAACAGGCGCAGCTTGCCCAGCGGGGTGATAACCGGGAAGGAGTGGCTGGGCAGACCTTCGGCGGGCACAGGGCGCGGCGTGATCTTCTTAGAAGCAGCGGGCTGTGGCTCTGCGACAACCTCTTCCTTCTTCTCCTCTTTTTTCTCGTCTTTCTTGGCGGTTGCACCGGTCGAAAGCACTTGGTTCGAGCGCGAGCCGTCGCGGTAGACCGTGATGCCCTTGCAGCCTAGTTTGAAGGCCAACTCGTAGGCTTCGCGCACCTGATCGGGCGTTGCCTCAAAGCCGAAGTTGATCGTCTTGGAGATCGCACTATCGGTATGCTCTTGGAAGGCGGCCTGCATAGCGATATGCCAGTGTGGCGGGATCTGGTTGGCGGTGCTAAAGATGCGCTGCACTCGCTCGGGTACCTCGGGATGCGCCACGCTGCCCGTGTCGGCGATGCGGTTCATCAGCTCTTCGCTGTACCAGCCCTCTTGCTTGGCCAGCGCCACAAAGTCGGCGTTGATGTCGAGCATGCGGGTGTCGGCTTGATAGCGCCAGAAGGCCACCGCAAAGAGCGGCTCGATACCCGACGAACAGCCTGCGATCATCGAGATGGTGCCGGTCGGGGCCACGGTGGTTACGTTACAGTTGCGTAGACGGCGCTCGGGGCGAATGCGGTTGCCTTGAGCATCGCGGGCGCAGGTCTCGTCGGGACCCCAGATGCTCTGCTCCCACTCGGGGAAGGTACCACGCTCGGCGGCGATCGCCTCCGATGCAACCTTGCTCTCTTCGTCGACAAAGGCCATTACCTTGCGGCCCAGATCGATCGCCTCTTGCGAATCGTAGGGAATGCCCATGCGAATCAGCATATCGGCCCAGCCCATCACGCCCAAACCGATACGGCGGATTCGCTGTGCCAGATCGGTGATCTGCGGGAGCGGATAGTGGTTGGCATCGATCACATTGTCGAGGAAGCGCGTGCTGAGATGCACAACCTCACGCAGGTGATCCCAATCGATCTTGCCCGGCTCCTTCACAAATGCGCCTAGGTTGATCGAGCCAAGGTTACAGACGTCGTAGGCCAGTAGAGGCTGCTCGCCACAGGGGTTTGTGGCTTCGTATTCACCCAAATGGGGAACAGGATTGTATTTGTTGGCGCGGTCGATAAAGAACAGGCCCGGCTCGCCGGTGTTCCAAGCGCACTGCACGATCAAGTCGAAGACCATCTTGGCCTTCAGACGCATGGGCTGGCGCGGCTCGACCAAGATTTCGCCAGTGAGCGGGTGCTTGAGGCCGCTGCGGCTGGCGATCTGCGGTTCGCCCGTGCGCGGGTTGAGCAGATCGTACTCTTCATCGTTCTCAAGCGCTTGCATAAAGGCGTCGGTGATGGCTACGCTGATATTGAAGTTGGTAACTTTGGTGAGATCTTGCTTGATCGTGATGAACTCTAAGATGTCGGGATGATCGACACGCAAGATGCCCATATTCGCACCACGACGAGTGCCGCCCTGCTTGATGGCCTCGGTCGAGTGGTCATAGACCTGCATAAAGCTAACTGGACCGGAAGCCACGCCCATAGTTGAGCGGACAACGTCGTTGCGAGGACGCAGACGTGAGAAGGCGAAGCCAGTGCCACCACCCGATTGATGGATAAGGGCCTGGTGTTTGAGCGTTTCGTAGATGCTGCTGAGGTCATCGTCGATTGGCAGCACAAAACAGGCGCTCAGCTGACCCAAAGGTCGCCCTGCGTTCATCAGGGTCGGACTATTTGGCTCAAACAGACCTTGAGTCATCAAATGGTAAAACTGATCCGAACGGGCCGCGACCTGAGCGTCGCTCGCTCCGTACCGCTTATCTACACTGGCGATTGTATCGGCGACGCGGCGAAACATGGTTTCCGGCGTTTCAATAACATTGCCCTGATCGTCCTTGATAAGGTAACGTTTGTAGAGAATAGTACGAGCGATCTCGGTCAGTGCGGCAGGCGCTTCGGTTGGTGAACTGGTCATGGGTTTCCTTCCTCATTCAGCGAGGTTTTCACTATAGAAAAAGAGTGAGCCGAGCGGGCTTTCAATGCAATGGCGCAAAAAAAGGCCCTGCAGGGCTACAACAGGGTGATTATGTAAAGAGTTTTATCGAATTGGAATGGGAGTGTTACGAATCGAAAGAACCAAATAGGTGCTATATTTCGTGGATATTATGTTGAGAACGTACTAAATACAGTACGTTTAGTCTATCACAGAACCGTGGTAGTGTCAAGACGATTAGTAATAACGATTTACAATAGTTTGTTATACAAATACTTAGATTGGCATAGAAAAAGTTTGAGGAGGCTCGTGTATCGGGGGCTTTCAACACACGAGCACTAGCATAACCTAAAACCCCGCAAATTCAAGTGCTGAGTCTCGGTTTAATCAGACCAGAAATATATGGTTTTTAGTCGAAAGATCTATAAAATCAATCAGTCGAGGTTAGTCTCCAACAAGCTCGTCGTGGGCAGCTAGAAGGGTTGCGATTCGGGCCGGATCGAGCTGCTTTGACTGCAAGTAGAGTTCGAGGGCTCGGCGTGGGGTTAGGCCTCCCATCAGCTCTTGTTCGACGCTGCTATAGCGTCCCCGTTCTTCGCGCGCTACTTCGATGCTGACGCTTGCGACCAAGAAAGCCCCTGCTTCTTCGAGCTGGCTGCGGATCTGCTCTTCCGATAAGATCGCGCTCTGTTCGCGCGTCGCTTGGATTACGACACGAACGACCGCTTCCTGAAGATCGTGGCGCTCAATAGCGGTTTCGATTCGCGCCACAGGGTTGGGTTGGTTGCGAACATCGACCTCAATAGAGATAAACGGGCGAGCTGGCAGTTTATGGAAGCTCCAGCGCGTATTGCCGCGCTCGAGTTCGACGATCACACAGCCTTTGTCGTCTTTGGCTTCACCGAAGTCGATTCGTTCGATGCTGCCAGGGTAGACGATCGGCGGGTGTTCGCCAAGCGATTGGTGTTTGTGGATATGCCCCAAGGCGACGTAGTCGATGCCTGCTTGGGCCACGATGCTGCGGGCCAGCACCATATCTTGGCCCAGCGTGATGCTGCGCTCTGCACCCAAAACCGCGCCGTCGATCGATCCGTGGAAGGCTAGCACAGCAGGTACATTGGGATCGAGCTCGGCGGCCGATTGCTCGATGAAACGATCCACCCGCTTGCGCAGTTCGGATTCGATCTCGTTGAGCGAAGCCTGTTTCAGCTCCTCCTTCGTTAGCAGACTTTGGCGCGAGATCCAAGGCAGGGCGATGATCTGAACCTCGCCTTTGCGGGTCTCGATCCAATGCAGCTTGGGGCGGTCGGCGATGGTGACGCCTTCGATATCGAGGGTTGCGAAGATCTCGACGGCGTGAGCACGCCCGAGGGCCGGCGAAATATCGTGGTTGCCGGTGATGATAAAGACTGGAATACCCGCCGCACAGATCCGACGGATGCGCTTGGCGAATTCGCGCTGATGGGTTGGGTTGGGCGTGCGATTTTTATAGATATCGCCAGCGATCAAGACCAAGTCTACCTCTTCGCGCATGCCGATCTCGATGGCCTCGTCGAAGCAGCGCAGATAGTCGAGCAGACGCGAGTGCAGACCCGTGGCGGGGTCGATCTTGCCATAATTTTCCATGCCGATATGCAAGTCGGCTAGGTGCAATATTTTTATCATGATTTCAGTCTTTATTCCGATGTTATGCTTCGCTTAGTACTCTATACTCGTAGTTGGAAGTGGTTATACGGAACGGGATCCAGTATGTCTATTCGCAACACGCTTCATCAACATCTTGCTTGCATTCGTGCTTGTTTTATCGCACCCTGCAGCCAAGAACAAACACTCTGCTATTTCGATGCCAAACAGCATGCCGCCAAGCTGGCTAAGCTCTCTGATGCAGAACTACGCAAATATACCGCAACATTGCTGACATTTTATGGCCGCCCTCAGCGCGATAGATAAGCGCCTCTTACTCATCGAGCATAGCGATTTCGATATCTGCTACCGATTCGACGATATAGGTTGGACGGTAGGGGTAGCGTTCGACATCCTCGCGACGAGTGACACCGCTCAGAACCAGAATCGTTTCAAGGCCGCTCTCCGTCCCCCCAATAATATCAGTATCCATACGATCCCCCACCATAATCGATTCTTCCGAATGCGCGTTGATCGAGCGTAAGGCTGTGCGCATCATTAACGGATTCGGCTTGCCGATGAAGTAGGGTGCGACACCGGTTGCGGCCTGGATCAAGGCGGCCACTGCGCCGGTCGCAGGCGCAAGCCCTGCTTCGGTAGGGCCGGAGACATCGGGGTTGGTGGCAATGAAACGCGCTCCTGAAGCGATAAAACGCATGGCTTGCGTGATACGCTCAAAGCTATAAAAGGTGGTTTCGCCCAGCACCACATAGTCGGGCTGCAGATCGGTGATCACATAGCCGATGTCGTGTAGCGCGGTGGTTAGGCCCGCTTCGCCGATGACAAAAGCCGAGCCACGTGGGTTTTGGCGATGCAGAAAGCTGGCGGTCGCCATAGCCGAGGTATAGATCGCATTGGCGGGCAGTTCGAGGCCGATGTGGTTGAGTCGAGCATGCAGATCACGAGCGGTATAGAGTGAATTATTGGTGAGCACGAGAAATTTGGCCCCTGCGGATTGCAAACGGAGTAAGAATTCGTTTGCACCTGGGATCGGTTGTGCGCCGCGTACCAATACTCCATCCATATCAATCAGATAGTTCTTTGGTCGACTCATCATCCCTCCTTTAAACCCGTCTATAAGCCTGCGTTTCCCTCTGATAGTATACCATTCTTTTGCAAAAATGTTCTGTTTTTGCTGATATGGAAGCCGTATGCAAGCCGTAGTGTTTTTGGCTGTATAATGCCCCAAGCGAGGTAAACCAGCTTTTCGTCTGCTAGGGTGCTTCTGCAATACATCTCTCTTGATGCCCTCATTTTCGATCCTCGTAGAGTGTCCAACACGATGCATCTTGTCAAGTTATGCGATCAGATCTGATTGTAGAGACATGGTATGGATCGATTACGAGTGTTTCGTTCGTTTGTAGCTCCTCTTTTACTAGGGTTTGCAGCCTTCCTCTTTGCGCTTGTGTATCTGCGCTTGCCCGAACGATGGTGGTTTGAAGATGATCCGGGTCTGTACGCGGATATGCGCGATGTGCTGCATCCACTGGCGATTTTCATCGATCGTGATGTCATTCGGGGTTTTGGAATGGGTAAGGCGCTTGTTCCTTTGCAAATGCTCTCTTTTTGGAGCGATGTGCATATGTTTGGAGCTAATCCAGCGGCAGCCTACTGGCATACGCTGTTGTCGTTTTTGGCGGTTGTATTGTTGATGTATGCATTTATGCTGCTCTGCACAGCTAATCGCTTGATCGCGACGGCAACGCCGCTGATCTGGATGTTGCTTCCTTCAACCCTTTCGATCCTTTTTTTTATTTCGACTCGGCACTATCTGGAAGGATTGCTGTTTGGGCTCGCCGCGAGCTGGTGTGCCCTGTATGCCTGTCGCCGCTACGATCGTATCCCCTATTGGCTGGTGGGCCTTATCAGCTTGTTTGCGCTGTGTTCTGTCCATTCCAAAGAGATTTTTGCGACCACGCTGCCAACCTTTCTATTTCTGCTCGGTTTCGCTTATCGTCGTTATGTGATAAGCCTGATCTCTGTTGTGGTCTTGGTCGTATATGTCTTCTATCGTTTTTGGGCTTTGGGATCAGATTTAACCTATACCGAGCGCTTGCTCGATCTGCCAGATTATCTGCGTTATTTAACGGTTTTGCCATACAGTCTAACGCTCAGCCCGTTCGGCTATATTGTCTATGGTGGAGCTTTCTGTTTAGTAGCCTACCTTTGTTGGCGCCGCTTGATCAACTGGCGCATGTTGCTGGTGGGCTGTGTCCTGCTCGCTTCTGCCCTCACTGCGATCTATGCTGTAGCTTATCCGGTTTTGTTGACCTACAATGTGCCGAATACTTGGAATAGGGTGCCATATATCTTGCATACGGTGGCACTGTTATGGACCATGGTTGTGCTCGCCCGTTTGCCTTCCCAAACGGGTAAGATCGTAGCCATTGTGTTAGTGGTGTTGGTTGTGCTGCCCAGCACAGTGGAGAGCCATAATTGGTGGGATATGCGCCTGCAGCGCGCGGAACAAGAGGGGCGCTACTATCTCGATCATCCCGATCGTCTACTGTATAGTGAGGAACCAGCTTGGTGGTTTATTATGGGCGTGCATGAGCTGTATGAGGTTGAAGTGCCGCACTATGTGACGAAACATTTTGTGAGCGACTCATATCTAGAGGCGCTTTTACCTTTGCATAAGACGATTTGGCGCTATCGAGATGGCGAGTTTATTAATGACGACCTGCTCTTTGCGACACTTCGGGCCGAGTATCAAATGGCAGATGCCTCTCAAGAGTAGCGAGAGGCATCTGTACATCTACAACTAATATCAAATCCGTATTGCTTGCTTCAGATTGCTGCGGCTAGGTTTTGCTCCAAAAAGAGGGTCCTTAGCGCGTCCGCCTACGGCTACCAACATTCCGCCCAACAAACGAGGGGTGTAGCTAGGTGTGCTGAAAGACCACCTCAAAGCCGATAATTTAAACGGATTTGGTGGAAGCTCATGCGGCGGCGCGTGCGATCTTGCGTTGTGGGCTATCTTCCGAGAGCTGCATTAGTTCGATCGCATTGCCGTCGGGGTCGTGGATCCAAGCTTGCAGATTAGTATCGAGGCCCATCTTGACTTCGCGGTCGATTTCGACACCCTGCGAGCGCAGTTTTTCGACGGTGGCGACGATGTCATCGACGACTAAGCAGAGGTGACGGAAGCTGCTTTTGCGGTTGGGGTCGGGTTCAGGCCCATTGGGGAAGACTTCGATAAAGCGGTCGCCCGCTACATGCAGATAAACCAGCATCAGCGAGCCGTCATCGTGGTGGAGCCGAAATGATTCTTTGATTCCCAACAGTTCATAAAACGCCAGCGTTTTTTCCAGATCGTACGCGCCGAAGGCGGCATGCCCGATATCTGTGATCATCGACGACCTCATTTCTATTTTGAAAAGATTGGGACTCTCAGATAATACCACAGAGATTGACTCCTTGCGACGATCGTACTACCATAACAGCCTCTGCAGTTGCTCGCCTCACGGGCGCAGTGAGCGATTGCTCTACATCCACTCGGCCCGCGATAACGCTTGAGAGCGCTATCGAAACAAGCAAACCGCGCAGCCCTTCGTGCCCATGCGCTTCACAGCCGATCCAGCTTGTAACAAGCATAAACAGATATCGCTTTTTGGATCGTTTATTCGTTTTGTTATGATGTAGACTGTTAGGAGAGGCCGTTTGATCGACTCTGCTCCTTGGCGTTGAGCATGGGCGTTGAGGCTGCCCTTGTTTTACCTTTTTTGTTGGGAATGTTTGAGAGATACTCGAAGAGGAGGCATCCATGAGCATTAATCGCGTCATTGTTGTGGTGCTCGATAGCGTTGGTATCGGCGAAGCGCCCGATGCAGCCGATTTCGGCGATGTGGGCAGCAACACCTTGGGCAATATCGCCAAAGCTATGGGCGGTCTGCATGTGCCAAACATGGCGGCCTTGGGTCTGGGCAATATCGCGCCTTTGGAGGGCGTGCCGCCAGCGGAGGCACCTAAAGGCGCGTATGCGAAAATGGCCGAGCAGTCGGCGGGCAAAGACACTTCGACCGGCCACTGGGAACTGATGGGTGTGAAGGTGAATCAAGCCTTCCCGGTCTTTCCCGATGGCTTCCCCCCCGAGGTGATGGAGCGCTTTGAGGCGGCCATTGGGCGTGGCACGCTGGGCAACAAAGCAGCCTCGGGCACGACGATTCTCGACGAATTGGGCGACGAGCATGTGCGCACGGGCAAGCCGATCATCTACACCTCGGCGGATAGCGTCTTTCAGATCGCCGCCCACGAAGAGGTGGTGCCGCTCGATCAGCTCTACGAGATGTGCCGGATCGCGCGCGAACAGCTGCGCGGGCCCTACGAGGTTTTGCGCGTGATCGCGCGCCCCTTTGTGGGCCGCTCGGGCGCTTGGGAACGCACCGCCAATCGACGCGATTTCTCGGTTACGCCTCCCGCGCCGACCGTGCTGGAGAAGCTCAAGGATGCTGGCTTGATGGTCTATGCGATCGGCAAGATCGAGGATATCTTTGCGGGCGTTGGCATCACCGATGCGGTGCACACCGAGCACAACATGGATGGCGTCGATAAGACTTTGCAGGCCATGAAGCAGCAGAAGCGGCGTGGCTTGATCTTCACCAACTTGGTCGACTTCGATGCCAAGTTTGGGCATCGCAACAATGTGCAGGGCTACGCCGCCGCTTTGGCCGCCTTCGATCAGCGCGTGCCCGATCTGCTCAAGGCGCTGCAAGACGACGATCTGCTGGTGATCACTGCCGACCATGGCAACGATCCGACCACGCCCAGCACCGACCACTCGCGTGAGTATGTGCCGATTCTGCTGGCGGGTGCTCAGGTCAAGGCCGGTACCAATTTGGGCGTGCGCAGCACCTTCGCCGATCTGGGCGCAACCATTAGTGATCTGTTCGGCTTGGAAGCGCCCTCGCTCGGCTCCAGCTTCCGGGCCGAGGCGCTCCACTCCTAGTTTGCTTGACATAAATATTGGTCTGCCAGTCCTCGAGCTTCGACAATGTCGCTCTGCGGGGCGCAGTGCCTGGCGCTGACTCGCGAGGGATCGCGAAGAGGGGCGCGGCGAGAGGGTGTTGTGCGTTAGCGCAACACCCTTAAAAATGGGCGAATTCCGCTCGCCGCAGGCGAAAAAGGCCCGAATGGGTGGAACGGCGATTTGATAGCCGAAGGCGGACGCGCTGAGGAAGGAATGGAAGATAAGGCCTTCGACGCCGAAGCGTGAATAGAACCAAGCAGATAGGCTAAAAAAAGAGATTTCGCACTAGGTACGAAATCTCTCTTTGCGTGTGTGGCTTAGATGCTTTCGCGCAGGGCGCGGATCTTGGCCGGATCGGTCGAGTAGCGCAGGTATTCCGGCGGACGCAGGGTGCCACCCATAAAGACCCGCTCGTTGCGGTGGATCATGGGGCTTTCGATGGCGCGCAGGCCGACCACGTGGGCCTCTTTGACGCCGCTTTGGGCCACAACCTTCTTGAGATTGCGCTCGCTGCCGCCGCCCGGCATAATGATGACGCGATCGCCCGCGCGCTTAACCAGCTCGGTGATCATATCCAAGCCTTCGAGCACCGACTCCTCTTGGCCGGAGGTCAGAATGCGGTCGACGCCCAGCTCGATCAGGTCTTCGAGCGCTTGGAAGGGGTCGCGCGTGACATCGAAGGCGCGGTGGAAGGTCACGTTCATGGGGCGAGCCAGCTCGATCAGCTCCTTGGTGCGCACCTTATCGACATCGCCTTCGGGGGTCAGAATGCCGATCACCACGCCGTTTGCGCCGGCCTTCTTAGCGAACTCGATATCGCTCTTCATAATTTCGAACTCGATATCGGAGTAGTAGAAGTCGCCGCCGCGCGGACGGATAATGACTTGCAGACCGATATTGAGGTACTTGCGGGCGGCCAAAATAGTACCCGCGCTGGGGGTCGTACCGCCTTCAAGCAGATTATCACAGAGTTCGACGCGGTCGGCACCACCCTCTTGGGCGGCGATAGCCGACTCGACCGAATCGACACAAACTTCGATCTTGAACGAATCGCTCATAAGGATAAACTCCTTTGTTTCTAGTGAGCCACACTATGGCTAGGCTTAACGTAATAGCGCAACCATGGATACGCGGGCGTCGAAGAGCACGCCGTTGTACCAGGTTGTACTACTTTGGATGAGTAGGAAAACAATAATCGCCCAACTTGCCAGTTCTAGCAAACGGCCGAAACGGCTCAGATAGCCGAGCAGATAGCCCGATAGCACGCAGACAAGCGGGGCGAGGAAGTAGATATAGCGTACTTGCAGGCCGATGCTGAGTTCGACCGCCAAGAAGAGCAGGGCGACCAGCAACCAGGCCAGCACAAACTGCCAGCCAGCGCTGGGAAGTTTGTGGCGCGTGAATAGGGCTAAACCCAGCGCGGGCAAGATCAGCCCGAGCGAGTTGTAGCCGACCAGAAAGCCGCGCCAGATCAGCCAAGCTGCCGAGCTTTGCAGCTCTTGGCCGAGCGCTTCTTGGCCGATCTCTTGGGTCTGTTCCAGGTGCGAACCCAAGACCATGCCATAGATCAAAGCTAGCGCGATCAACGAGCTGATTGTGATCAGGCTGAAGAGCGCGATGCGGGCATGTCCGCTGCCCACGCGGCGCAGCACAATCAAGAGCCATGCGATCCCCAGCCAAGCGACGGCGATCACGGTCACGCCGATGTGGCTGAGCAGCGCTACGCTGAGCGCCAGCCCGGCCAGCATCCAATAGCGCAAGCTGTCGGGCTGTTGAAAGGCCGCCAACAGAGCGAGCAGTAGCGGCAGCATCATAGCTTGGCCGAAGATCTGGGCCGAATGGCCGAAGAAGAGCGGCATCCAAGTGACGGGCACTGCCGCGAAGAGCATAGCGGCCATGCTGGCGCTGCGTTTATCGAGCCCGAAACGCTGGGCCAAGAGGCCGACCGCGAAGGCGTTCAGGCCGTCGATAAAGGCCATAGCTCCAGCCACCAGCAGGGGCGGGGTGATTCCGAACAGTAGCAGCGGCTGAATGGTCAAGTAGGGGCCGGGCGGGTAGACCGTCGTGCCGCCCCCGAACTCGAACGAGTGGTTGGTGATCAGCAGATTGCCCGTTACGCTCTTGAGCAGGCGATCGACATTCAGCGCCAGATCGTGGGCTGCGAAGGTTGGGTAGAGCACGCCCGTGAGGCGCAGCGCGATCGCTACAAGGCTGGCTCCCCAAAACGCTCGCAGCAGATCAGGCTCGAACTGCGCGCCCCAGCGTTTGATCAGCCAAGGCAGGAGGCTGTAGCTCAATAGGGTCAGGAGCAGCGTCACAACAGCTAAGCGCAGCAGATAGCTTTGCAGCACAAGCGCCTGAACGCTGGCGATGTAGATCAAGCCGGCGCTGAGCAGCAGCAACACAGCCCCGCCCAGACCGAGCAGCGGAAGCTGTAGGGCGCGGGTGATCGCCAGTCCACAGAGCAAAATGAAGCCTTGAAGCGTGATGACCCACAGATTGGGCCAAGTTAGGCCAGCGCCATAGACCCGCAAGCTCGCACCTTCGAAGCGCAGACTGACATGGCGCTCGTCGTCGCCGACCTGCGTCCATTCGCTTTGGATCTTGATCGGGATCTGGCCAGCCCGAGCGGCGCGCTCCGGCAGCAGCAGATAGTAGATCCGTGCTTGCTCGCTGGCATTGAAGCGCAGATCGCTGCCATCGGCGAAGCCTAGCTCGATGGCCGGATTGGGAATAGTTGGAGGCGGCGGCCCCAAGTTGAGGCGCACGCCTAAACGCTGATTGCCAGCCAACTGAGGGAAGCTGATGTGACTCTCTCCCGTGCTCCAACGGTAGCGCCCGCGTTGATCGCGTTCCGAGGCGTGGAAGCCATCCATAACGATCGCGGCTTCTTTGCTGGTCGGGTTTATGCTGAAAAGACTGTGCGGTCTGCTCCAGAGGTAACTCTGCGCCGCGACCACAACGCACAAACAGCCTAGAAGGCTAAGCAAGACAGGCCATGCGGAACGCAACGCGCTGGGGAACGATCTAGACACCTGTTGAAGCCCACTCGTGCTCAATGCCATACACGCAACAACATTCTGATTCTACGGCTCGAATGGGGAGGAGTATAACATAGCGTTAGGCTGGTGACAATTCGTGACCTCTATCTCAAGCCGTTGAGCGCAGTGGCACGAGTTGGAAATAGGACCAGTGGGTGCTTGACCTGTGATCTTGGCCTTCGTATACTCGCTATACCATCGTAAAGGAGCGGTCTATGGAACCTGAAGACACAGCTCGTGTGCTCGTTGCCGTACTCGCCCATCCTCGTGACCTCTCGTTGCTACGCGAACAGCGCTGGTACCGTATTCCCCTGGCGCGTGCCCCACGCGATCTGGCCGCCGATTACCTCGCTTTCTATTTGACCTCAGCCTTTGGCCCCGAACGCTGGGCGGTGCGCTATTATGCCGCTATTCGCAGCTATCAGCTTGTGACGCGCCTCTGCCTTTTGCCCGACCAGCCGAAGCATCCTCGTGCTGACGAACTCTACTATCGTATCGAGATCGATGAATTGCAAGCGCTTGAGCCGCCCGTGCCGGCCCGTTCGTTCCGGCGTTTAACCTTTATCGCCACCAGTTGGGGCCAGTTGCGTCGCGCCCACGATGTCACCGAATTATGGCACCCGCCCGAAGATCAGATTGTGCCCGACGATAGCGTTTGGGCCGCCGGTATCGCAGGCAGAAGTTTGGGGTAAAATGAAAGGAAGTAGCCTTTTTGCCGAGATACGATAGCTATGACCGAAACAGTTCAGAGTGTTATTGTTGCCAATGGGCCTGATTTTGATGCAGCGCCTTTTCGTGCTCTTCTAGAGCAAACCGATCTTTTGATCGCCGCTGATGGTGGTGCCAATGCCCTCTATCAGATCGGCTTGTTGCCGCAGCTTGTGATCGGCGATCTCGATTCGATCAACCCGGAAACGGACGCTTGGTTGGAGGCGAACGCAGTCGAGCTGCAACGCTTCCCAGCCGAAAAAGACGAGACCGATCTCGAGTTAGCTTTGTTGTTGGCGGCCCAACGCGGTGCCAAGCGGATTATTGTTTTGGCAGCTTTCGGCGGGCGTTGGGATCAGAGCTTAGCCAATATGGCGCTGCTCGCCTTGCCAGAGCTAGAAGGCTGCGATGTGCGTTTGCTCGACCAAGAGCAACAGGCCTTTTTGATCCGCACAGAGCGCGAAATCGAGGGCGAAGTTGGCGATACGCTCTCGCTTTTGCCTTTGGGGGGTTTCGCTCAAGGGGTCAGCACACAAGGCTTGTACTATCCCTTGTATGACGCAACTTTGCACTACGCTCGGGCACGGGGAATCAGCAACGTGATCATTGAAACACCGGCGAAAGTCTGGGTACGCGAAGGATTGTTATTGGCGATTCACACACCGAAGCGGGCGGGGATCTTTACAAAAAAGGCATGAAAAGAGGATGGGGAAGCGGAATTTCATTAACCTTATCATAACATATTTTTGCTTCGAATACAACGGCCTTTGGCCCGATCCATTTTAAGAAAGAATAGGGTATTCTGTCCTTGCTCCAAGTATTACTGAAAATAAACGACGTATTTTAGGAGGTCACGAGTGGATCGTGATAGATTGCGTAATGGAGCTTCAAGCGCGACAACAACCTTAGACCACGATACATTGCTGAGTGAGCTTGAAGCGGCACAGAAAACAGTTCGTATGCTGTTGCGTGAGATGGATAAAGCGCAGCGACGCTATGACGATCTGCATCGTGCCTATAAAATGACTGTTGATAATCTCGTTAAAACCTCTGGCGAGTGTAGTATGCTCGAACGCGAGCGCGACCAGTGGAAGCAACGGGCCGAACAGCGCTACGAGCAAGAGAGCCAGCTGCAGACGCCCATTCCTACTAAACTCTCGCCAGAAGAGATCGCTGCGATTCGCAAGGCTATGGCGCGCCTGCACCATCCCGATACAGGCGGCAATGCAGAGCGTATGAAGGCCTGGAATGCTCTGCTCGACAAGCTCGAACAGGAGTGATCTCCCAGCGATAGCTAGCTGTTTATGCTTGTTCTGTTGGCCTGCTGTGCTTCGTTACGACGGCAAACAGCTCGCGATAGTGTGCGACTTCGCTAACCTCTCTGCTTTACCTATACCTATAAGTTGAGACCGGCATGCTCTTCGCTGAGCATGTTTGTGATTCTTGCCACTCCAAACCCAGTTGCTACGTTTTGAGCTTTGGCGGCGTGCTCTTCACCTTCCATTCCTTCTCTAGCGCGTCCGCCTACGGCTATCAACATCCTGCCCGTTACAATGGGCTGCTAGCTGTCGCTGCTAGCAATGTTTACAATGCCTCTTTGAGAAACAATGTCTCAATCAGCGCTATTTAACGCTGCATTCGCTTAAAACCCAGCATATTCGCCATGCCAGCAAGCCTTGAGAGAGATTTCGCCCATCGGGCGAAATCTCATAATATAGTCACCTTTTGCTCTGCCGAAGGACAACAAGCAACGAATTGATGAGCCTATTTTCTCAGACAGGCTGCTTGAACATCTCTCGGTTTGGTAGGTCTTGTTTAGATTGCTGCTTCCAAAGCCGCTAAATCGCCGCTACAGATCGCCTGTACATTCCTAGTGATCTTGGCGATATCCCAATCCCACCAGCGAATCTGCAATAGGCACTCGATCACTTCGGGCGGGAAGCGATAGCGAATCACTTCGGCTGGATTGCCGCCCACAATGGCGTAGGGTGGCACATCGCGGGTCACTAACGAGCCGGTCGCAACTACCGCCCCGTCGCCGATCTGAACGCCCGGCATGATCATAGCGCGATAGCCCAGCCAAACATCGTTGCCTACCACCGTATTGCCCTTGTTAGGCCATGTTGCGGGCATGGCTTTCTCCCAACCATGTCCAAAGATCGGGAATGGGTAGGTGGTGAACCAATCGATATGGTGGTTGCCCCCATTCATAATGAAGGTGACATCTGAGGCGATCGAACAGAACTTACCGATAATCAGCTTATCGCCCGTGAACGAGAAGAGGTAGCGCACATTGCGCTCGAACTGCTCGGGGTTGTCGAGATCGTCGTAATAGGTGTAGTCGCCCACGATGATATTGGGGTGCTTGACGACATTTTTTAAGAAGACAAGCTGTTTTGAATGTTCAAGTGGGTAAACTCGGTGAGGAGAAGGCCCATTTCGAGTCGAATCAGCCATAAAAGTCTCCTTTGTCAATTCAGCTCTCTGTTTCTTTACAAACGATCTCGGCGAGGGCTTGGATGGTGCTAGGGGTGCTGCCACAGCAAGCCCCTATAATCGCTACATTGATCGCGAACAGCCGCTCTGCATGGGCTTGAAACGCACTATGATCGACGGGATATCGTAATTGACCCGCTTCCTCTTGAGGCAGCCCTAGATTGCTTTTGGCTACCAGCGGCAGCTCCGGAAAAGCCTGTTGTAAGCCAACTAGGGCGCGCTCGCAGCTCGCAGGCCCTGTGCCGCAGTTTGCGCCGATCGCTGCCAGCCCTAAACCTTGCAGATTGGCCGCGATCTCGTTGATCGATGCGCCGCTATAGGTTCGGCCATCGTCTTGAAACGAAAAGCTGACGATGACGGGTAGCTGTTCGGCTGCTTGTTTGGCGCCCAATAAGGCCGCACGCGCCTCGTTAGGGTCGCCCATAGTCTCGATCCACAACAGATCGACACCCGCAGCCGCCAATGCGCGCGCTTGAGCGGTATAGCCAGCCTGCAGCTCGTGATAATCCCCTTGAAAGCCGCTCGGCCCGATCGAGCCTGCGACAAGATAACGCCCTTGCGCTGCCGTGCGGGCCAAAGTTACTCCAGCTGCATTGATCGCGTCGTGCTGCGCTGTAAGGCCGTGCTGGGCGAGACGAAAACGGTTTGCGCCGAGTGTATTGGTGAGGATAAGTTGAGCGCCGACCTCAAGGTACGAGCGATGAATGGATCGAACGATCTGGCTCCGCTTAGGATCGATGTTCCAAGCTTCGGTGCAGTCGCCTAAACGCAACCCATGTTCCAACAAACGGGTTCCCATTGCGCCGTCGGCAAGTACTGCCCTTTGGTTCTGAAATGCTTGCAGCATACTGCGCCCTTAAATCTGAGCCCTTCTTTGTATTATACCAATACTATCGTTAGGCCGTTCTAAAAGATACGTTGTTTGTTAGAATGGGGAAAATTTGCTAGGCTTCTTTGACACTCATACTAAATCTGTTTAAAGACTTATCTTCTCTCAACGCGGGAAGATGAAAAACCGGGGAAGGAAATAGTTAAGTTCCGCTCTGCCAAAGGCCAAAAGTAATACCAATCCATTTAAAGACTTGCGCTCTTGCGGCGCTGGAAGATGAGGAGGCGAGGAGGGATTAAGTTCCGCTCTGCCGAAGGCCAAAAAGTAAGCGATCTACCGAATTTGCTATCATCATATTGGATCTGGAGGAGAAAACTTGAGCCGATCTCGTGTAGTCATTTTTGAAGGGGCGCCCGGGGCGGGTAAGTCGAGTCTGTCGCAGTTTGTCGCCCAGCAATTCGCAGCCAATGGCTACGATCCAGTTTGGATCGAAGAGCATGAGCTCAACGATAGCTGGTTTGGCCCCTTTTACGAAGCGCTCAATACATCAGAGAGCGATGCGATCACAGCGGCTTTGGACTGTTGGCGCACGCTTTTAGCTCAGATCGCTTCCGATCAGCGCGTCTATCTGATCGATGGGGTCTATTTCCATACGGCCTTGAAGTGTCTGTTGGCCTATAAGCACAGCCAGGCCCAGATCGCAGCCTATCTGGCCGAGCTTCATACCTTGCTCGAACCTTTTCAGCCCATTCTAGTTCATTTGAAGGGTGATGTGGCTAAGATTATGCAGCAGGTGATCGAGGATCGTGGTCAGCGTTGGGCCGCCGATGTCGCCGAGGCGATCGCCGCCTATCCAAGCCAAGCGGGCAGCGAGCGCAGTGTAAGCGCCATGATCGACTTCTTTGTGGTCTCCCAAGCCGAGTTAGAGCGGATCGCCCAAAGCTACCCTTACGAATATTGGCCGATCGATACGAGCGCGCGCGACTGGCCGCGTTATCAGCAGATCCTGCTGCAGCGCCTTGGTTTAGAGGAGCGTTCTACACCCGAACAGCTCTCGGAAGCACTTGCGCTTGAAGAGTATGTCGGCGTTTATCATACTCCCGAGAACTTCCCCGACCAGTTTCGCCATCCGCTCGAAGTCGAGCTGATCGAGCAGGGCTTACGCTTACATATGGTCTTTATGCGCAATTTTCGGCTGATCGCCCGCCAAAAAGACTGTTTTGCGATCGTCGCCCGCCCGCTCGAAGTCGAGTTTGTGCGCAACGATGCGGGCCAACTGATCGGTATGATCTACCCCTTTGTGCCAGAGCAGCGTTTCTTCTGCCCAAAAGTGGCCTAATTAGGCTGCTCAGCACTCGGCTTTGCGATGGTCTGTTGTTAGGCTATCTTTTTCAATGGGTGCATTGAGCGACAACGAGAGGCGATGAAGAAGGCGTGGCCCACATTGCCGAAGGTAGGTCGCCCGAATGGGAGGATAGGCTGTTGATAGCCGTAGGCGGACGCGCTAGAAGCCGAATGGGGGCTAGCAGCTCATCCGCCAGAGTTATAACAATCGAATGGATACACTTTTGTTTAGGCCGCCCTGCGAACACTCAAGCGCTCTCAGGGCGGCGTAGATACAGACCTTATCTATCGTGCCAATAGCTGATCAACTGGCCTTGGGGATTGTAGAGCGCTCCGTCGTCTTTTGAGGTGTTGTTCCAGATATTGCCGCCGCTGTGCGGGAAGCCGCGTTGTTCGCCCGGAGCGAGCGTGCCGCCGATCGGGCCGTGGCGCTGGTTGCCGCGAATCGAGCACATGATCCAGCCGTTGAGATCGACGCTCTCGTTGCTCACATTCTGCAGATAGACGATCTCGGCCCGTTTGTCGACGCGCGTGATCTTGATCGGATAGTTAGGCGCTTGATTGGCATAAGGGTCCTCTTGGCAAGCGTTGTAGCTGGGCGGCGGACCGGCCGGTGCGGGCGCTTCGGGCGCAGGCTGAGGCGCTGGAGGCTGAGGCACAGCACCATAGCGCGCTTCGTAGACTTCGCGCCCCAACAAGCCGAGCAAGACGCTATTGGGGCCGATCTCGGGGTGGTATTCGAAGCGGCGGCGCTCGAAATATTGCACCAGATAGGTCTGGCCTTCGAGCTCGGTCTCGAACGCGCCAGTGATCGGGTAGCCAAAGCGCTCTAGGCCGCCATTGTTGCGCCAGTAGTCGGCGAAGGCAGCCTGACAGATCTGATGGCCTGTTTCGGGGAAGTTGATGCAGTTCGGCGCAGTTTCGTCGATCTGGCCGGGCGACCACGGAGTGCCGAGCTGTTCAAGCCGTTCGACGCCTAAGCGCCCCGTGCTGATCGTGCCGTTCGGCTGGATCTCGATGCGGTCGCGCTCGAACCATTGGACTTGCAGTTGCTGGCCTTCGATCAGTTCGAGGCTTTGTGAGCTGATCGGCAGCCCAAAGACGGCTAGACCGCCGTTACGCTCCCAATATTGGCGGATTGGGCCGCTGATACAGTGGCCGGTTTCGGGAAAACAGCGCTCAGCTGTTTGGGCCGCTGCAGGAAATGGTAATAAACAGAGCAAAACAGCCACAAATACAAGCCTAAACCGCATAATTCCTCCTCAGTTGAAGATCGATGTGTCGGAACTCAGGTACGAGTCGTTTCGATCGTTTGGTGAGGGTGACTGTTTCTGGGTATGTTGTATTGAATGATTATAGATGATAAATGCTGCACTTTCAATCCTAGAGACGCGTAGTGCATAACAAGATCTAGTTATCTTCTTTTATTTGCCTAAAAAGAGCGAAAAATGCACTATCTATTCAAGAAAAAGCAGACACTTCCTCAACGCGCGGAAGCGTCTGCTTGTGGGATGATTCTTAGCGAACGATCGGCAAATAGACCTGGTGAGCGATCATAACTTCGCTCTGGAACGTGAGCGGTGTTACACCATCAGCTTTCAAGGTGAAGGTGAGCGGGAAACGTGTTCCATAGGGCTGATCGGGGGTGGCCAGAACTACCGAGGCCGAGCGCTTCGAGAGATAGCTAGCATCGGGCAGGTGCCATTCGATGAGATTGCCCGTGATGGTGGGCGCGACGCCGAGCGTGTCGCTGACATAGCTCAAGCCACTTGGGAGTTCGAGCGAGAGGGTTAACGATTGCGCTTTGGTTACACCGTTATTGCCATAGCTCAGCGGAACGGCGACTTGAGACTGTGGTCCAGCACCAGCGAGCGAAGCTGCCGAGCCGTGCAGGGTCACTGCAGTTGGGGCAGCAAGCTTATAGGGCTCGCGGCCTAAAACCCCATCATCGGCCGAGAAGGCGACGAAGTCTGAGCCCGGCGCAAACGAGACGGGGGTGGAAGAGTATGGACCGGGCGCGATATCGGCGACTTGGTAGGTTCCTTCAGCGGTGCCATCGCTCGCCCACAGTTCGAAGCCGCTTACTCCATCTGAGGCGGTTAACAAGAGGGTGTCGTGGATAGTCTGCAGTCGGACAAGGCCATCCTCAGGGCCAGGGTTAATATCTCGGACTAAGTGGGTGCCAGCGCTTGTGCCATCGCTGACCCATAATTCTGTGCCATGTTCCAGATCCTTGCCCGTGAAGTAGAGCTTTCCATTTAATACATCGATTGCAGGCGCAGCATACCTTGCTAGATTGGCGTCAAATATAGGCGAAGCGATAATCCGTTGCGTTCCTTCTGCTGTACCATCACTTACCCACAGTTCATAGTACTGTTTATTGAGGTCAACGCAATCGACTACAAAATAGATCTTGTTATCTAGAACGACGAGCTTGCTTACATTTCGGACCTTGTTTGAGAGCGTTGCGACAACTTTGGTGCCAGCAATCGTTCCATCGGTTTCCCAAAGCTCAACAGGCTTTATTTCTAACGGCTGGTCTGGTAAATCAGCATTAGGAGGAGGAATGATTGTGAGCTCGTGGACAAGGAAATAAAACTTACCGTTGAGGCTTGTTTCACTGAACAAGCTCTTTACCCTTTTGAGGTTGGATCCCGGAACTATGCCGAGATTCTTTGTACCTGCTGGCGTACCATTGCTTGTCCAGAGTCTTAGTTCTTCGCTTAGGCCGATCAATTGATTATTGATGATGCCTGCGGTAATACCCGGCAAGGCCGCAAGTTCAGAAGTTCCTTCTGGAGTACCATCGGTTTGGAATAGCCTACTATCCATACTGAATAAGAAACGACCATTAATGCTTTGAAAGAGGTATGAGTGTTCGCTAAAATTATCATCTTCTTTAATACGAATGGTGCCTTCCGCGCTGCCATCACTTTTCCACAGATCTTCATGTGAGGTTTTGGCCCCTGCAATTATATAAACCTGATTCCCATCACTATAGATGTGATTAGCGTTGGAGAGAATGCCGTACACAATGGATGGACTGGTTTTGCCTTCATTCGGTTGATCAGGTGCTCCAAAAGGTTCCGTATTGATATCTTTGATGAGGCTAACAAGCGAGGTGGTTTGAGCCGCAACAGGGGCTGTTTGTTGGGAGGGGAAAGAGAGAAAGGCAAGGACGGATACCAAAACGGTTGCTAAGACAATAAACCGTTTGAGGCGAGATCTCTGCCTGTTACCTCTGTCATTGAGGAGAGAGTCTTTCTTAGACTGCATATGAACCTCCTTGTTAGCGTATATTGAGTTGTTTTAGCTGATTATAATTTAGTTTGGGTGTGCGTCAAGTAGTGTTTGTTTAAGATTTGTTCTTTTTAAATGAAGGAAATTTCCCTAAAAATCTAATAATCAGAGTAAATAGGTTTATAGAGAAGAATTTTGATTAAGATATATGTTGTAATAATAAATTGAGAGATTTCGATCAATAGCTCGAAATCTCTCAGAGAGAATGGCCTTTTGAAGGTGTTGTTATAAACTCTGATTAGGAACTATAGCGGTCGCAAATGTTGGCGATTCGTGCAACAAGTTGGTCGATCATAAAGGGTTTACGGATAACATCGACCACATTGGGCAGTGCAAGCCATTCGGCTTCAGTTTGCTGATTGGGAATGGCCGAAAATATAATAATTGGTATGCCAGCGGCGTCGCTTGCTTGAAGGTCATGATAAACCTGTAGACCTGTACGGCGTGGCATTGCGATATCGAGCAAAATACAGTCTGGACGCTCCTGAGCAGCGATTTGTACGCCCTCTTCACCATTATCTGCTTGGAGTAAGGTGAAACCCTCGTGCTCAAAAAGCAGTTGGATTAGTGTGAGAATCGATTGGTCATCATCTATAATGAGGACGCGATATGGTCTCACCATCAATGCCTCCTCGGAGGTGGAGCCTTCCACCTTCGCTTATTCAAAACCGTGTTACATAAACTATAACGTTGAAATATTCAACTATTGAAGAGGTGTACAAGCTGATTTCTCCTAGCTTTCAAGCAGCTCATCGAGCAGTTGTGTAAGGAGATCTGCGAGCGATTCGGTTCCCTGTGGCAGCAGTGCAAAGGCTCCGACTCTATTACGATAAATCTCGCTCGCTTGTCGGCCCGGATAGAGCAATAGGGATGCATAAACTGCCGATTCCCCATTGGCGTAGCCGATACTGCCGCGATAGCTATAGGCGTCGGCGAGCGCATCTTCTGGCACTCCACCTTGAGCATCGAGCCGGTACTTCGCATCAAAGACCAGCAGTTGAACCTTTCCGTTAGGTCGATGTAGTTCCACCACGATATCAGGTACGCGGCGATGGCGATCGAGCGAGCCGATCTGTTTTGTGCTATGCGTGCGCAAGGGCTGATAGCGCGCTTGGTAGCGTAATTCAAGCCGATAATCTGCTTTGTGAGCGCGCAGCAAGACACGATCTTCCGGCAGCTTAAAGAACAGCCCTTGGCTTGGGCTTGATTCGAAAAGCTGATCGAATGAACTTGTATCGACCTGCCAGCCGGGTAAGCTAGCCAGCGTATTGATCATGTACAGCGTAGCCCAGACCTCATAAAGCAGCGGTAGCTCTTGAATAGGTAGATGAAAGAGCGGGCTATCGCAGTCGAAAAGGCTGCTTTTTTGTAGGTCGCGCCAGGTTTGGTAGATCAGTCGGTAGGAAGGGTCGCGTTGCAGCAGCTTGCTAGAAAGCTGACTTGGCACTCGTTGGGCGCGCAACTCGGCCAGAAAGGGCAGAGATCGTAGCACACGTAGGCGGCGCTCGATGGCATTGCAGCTTTTGAGCAGCTCTTGAATGCGGATCAGCTGGCTTGATGGGCCAAAGAGCTGTTGATTACGCTCTAAGCGGCCTTCTTCATAGCTTGCCGCTTGTTTGATGCGCAAGATACGATAGCGCAGTTGATCGAGCAGATAGGCCACCAAACGATTCTCGGCGGTATCGAAACTTGTCTCGCTGCTAGCCTGTACGATCCGTTCAGGTATGAAAGCGCCCTGTTTGTGGAGGGCGTCGTAGACATCGGGAGCGAGCGTAGTGGGAAGGGGCAGCACATTTTCTTTGCCGAATTCGCGTAGACTCTCGGCGTCGAGCTGGCTGGCACGCTCGATCTGTTGAAGCGATTTATGGCTGACGAGCTGGCTATGGGGCCGTTGAGCGATGCGCATGACGGCTTGCTCGACCTGAGCAAAGCGCTGATCGAAGAAGAGCGCAAGGTCTTCCAGCGCTTGGCTCGACGAGTGGCTGTGACGTTCGAGGCCAACCGCTTCGCTGCCACCGCTCAAGGCAGCTACAAGTTGAACCGCCTGCTTGTGCAGATCGGCCAGCAATCGCTCGTAATCGTCTTGGGCCAACTTGCGCGGAACGACCCGAACCACAAACTGCTTGCGCTCTGTGGCTTGAGTATGACTATCGTTGCAGATAAGCTCAAGCTGAAAGCGCCCAAGACTATTTTGTGGGTTCCAGCGCCAATGCCAATCGGCTTGATTGGGTTTCAGGAAGGCTTCGAGCGGCTCGCCGTTGAGGCGTAGTTCAAGCTGAGAATGATCGTTGGGCCGAGCAATGAACTCGCAAGATTCCCACTCCTGAAGAACAAAATCCTCCTCAAGACTCTTATCAGCTTGATTCAGATAAAAGGTAGCGCCCATTTACTCCCTGAGACCTCTCTCATTTCCTGCTAAGTGCCGATTTTATTGTAGCACGCTTCATCGTATTGTGATGGACAAGGCTTTATTGCCCTTTAGAAGACTTATGTGTGAAACGTACCCAACAGCACCTCTCTTTGTGAGCTTAGCGTAATGAGCTTACCTCTTTCGGTTGCTGAGAAATAGCTGATACACCACTAGACTAAGCTGATAGATTGCTGAACATTGCAACATGCGCAACGAAAATAATGTACCCCGTTCGATGTTGCTATCGAACAAGGAGGGCGATATGGCAGAGGGTGTCAGAGAGCTTATTCATACACTTGGTTTAGTGCGCTTTTTAGAACAAGAAATAGAAGCTTTTAACCAGCGCTATAACTTGCCTCATCGTTCGCTGATTGCTTTACAAGCGCAAGTACGTAGCCGTCGCTGGGAATTGTACACGGCATTGTATCGCATAGCGGCAGCTTCTGGGCGCTGGCAGCTGGCTTATCGAGTCGCCCTTCAATTCAGTTACTATTCTCCAACAGATCAACAAGTATTTGCCAAGCTGGGCACAGCAGCTGCCAAGATCGGCCAGGCCGAGCAGGCGATTCAGGCTTTGGAGCGTGCGGTCGCTTTGGGCAATCGCTCGCGTGCGCTGTTGTTGGAATTGACAGCACTCTATGAGCAGCGAGCCGATACAAATGAAGCGATTTTGGCTTTGCTAGCGGCTCAGAGCGAGAACCTTGTGCTCGACCCAGACACCGTTGCGCGCTACAAACAATTGACTGACACGGTTCGTAGACAGTCACCTTCTAAGCCGCTACGCCCGTCGATACGTCTGAGCGATACTCACGAGCGCCTGGCTTATACCCATGGTTTTGTGCTCGATGCGACACGCGAGGGTCTGATTGACCAACAGACTAGCGATCTGATTCTGGCCGACTTGCGCGCCCGTCAAGCGAACTTGCCTCGCGATCGCCGACTCGACCAACAGCTTGAAAGCCCACCTGCCCTCTCCGAATCTGCGAATCAGAATCAGCCAGCTTCGACAGCGCCCCAGCCGAAAGCATCCACTCCTGTGGCTTCCCTGCCGCTAGGTGGCCCACAGTTAGCAGGCCCCGGCTTGGCGATGGCGAGCAGCGCACAAGCCGCGCTACCTCCGCGCAAAACACTCGATTGGAATGCGATCTGGGGCGCACTCTTCTCGGAACGTATGCTGCGTACCCTACTCTATTTGGGTGCGAGTCTGCTGGTGCTCTCGGCCTTTATGTGGGTACTCTTCAACTGGAGAGAGTTCCCGCCCATAGCGCAGCTAGGGGTTTTGAGCGCGATCACCGCCTCGTTCTATGCGGGTGGCTACACCCTGATGAAGCGCCTCAATTTGCTGCGCTCGGGTATAACGTTGATCGCGGTAGGAGCTGGCTGGGTGCCCTCGATCGGTTGGGTTTTGGGTCTTCCTGGATTGCTTAATCTAGATGGCGGAACAACTTGGATCGTGATTTCGGCGCTGTGTATCTTGGCCTACAGTCTCTCGCTCTGGTGGCTCAAGAGCGAGCTTTTCTCGGTGCTGTTAGCTGTCGCAAGCATCAGTTTGCTGCTGGCCCTTATGCATAGGTTTGCCGTTGCGGCCTCTTGGCAGGTTTTGGCGCTTCAGCTCCTAATGATCATCTTTTTGCTGCTTGCCGCTACGCTTGCTCAACGCGGCTCGCAATTGGGACGTCCGTTCCGCTGGATCGCTCATGGCCTGACACCGATTATGCTGATCGGCAGCACGTTTGTCTGGCATAATGCCTTGGCCTCAGACCAAATCAGCTTGATGCTAACTTGGTGGGCGGGTTTAGCCTTCTATGGCTTGTGTCTATTACGCTCGGGGGGTTTGATCTACGAGCAGGCTGTGGTTTGGTGCATTCCGGCTGTGTTGTTCGCCAGCTTGCGCGCCCTTTTTGAGCTGCCTTCAGGCTGGTACGGCAACGCCTTGTTGCTGTTGACACCCATCTTCCTCTGGCTTGGCATGCGCCGCCATGCTGTTTTAAAGGCCGAGCATAACGACTGGCGCGCTTCGGCCCTGATTGTTCCTGCTTATTCGGCCACCTATCTGCTGGCTGGCTTGGCTCTGATCTGGCGTGGTCAAACAGCTTTGAACGAAACCTTGACCGCCTTTGGAATCAGCCTATTGTTGCTGATTTCAGCCGTCTTGTTTAAACGCCAAGTTTGGTCCTGGCTCACGGTGGCAAGCCTGATCTGGAGCTTCCAACGGCTGCTTGGCTTGTTAGAGCTGTCATTCAGCCATAACCTGCTTGTGTGGATTATGCTGGCGACACTGTTCTGGTTGGCGGGCGCTTTGTTAGAGCGTCGCCCAATGTATGCCAACGCCCCGCTGGCTGTTGGGTACGCGATGGCGGGTCTGTTAAGCCTAGTCGTACTTGTCGGAGGGTTGGACAACACCAGTCAGATCGTTGGACTGGGTATGTTGGCCACACTGTTGAGCGTAAGTGGCATCTGGTGGCGCCCTCCATTGCGACATCTAGCGCTGTTTGGGGGTATCGCATCGAGCATCTTGCGCTTGCCCAGCTATATGTTAGGCTTCGCGCTTTGGTCGGCCTGCACGATGGCGCTTAGCTTCACTTTCAATTGGCCTACTCACTATAACGCCTTTGTGGCCTTTGCGCTGGCCTTCGTCTACCTATTTGGCGCTGCCTTCTTTGGCAGCTACCTGCCAAAGCAGAAACTCGCATTGGTCTTGTTCGGTGCTGCTCTGGGCATGGTCTTGACTCTGCCGTTGTTGGTGAGCTTCAATTTCCTGAATCTAGTGGCGATCGTACTGCTCAATCTATTTGGGATGCTCTTCTGCTTGGCCCACCCGATTTGGCGCGAGAACTTGCTCGAAATCAAGTTCTTTGCCGAACCGCTGTCGTCTGTGCGGATCAGCATGTGGGATATGTTCGCCCTGCTCGGCGCTGCCGTTCTCGGCACGCTGCTCTTTGTGGGGGCCCTGCCCGCCGCGCAACTGGGTGCTTTGTGGCCGAGCCTGCTCTTGGCTCTGCTTGGAATCACGCTCTTTGCAGCAGCCTTGTTCTTTAAACGGGCCGCGTGGTTCTATGCGGCGGGCAGCCCGCTGATCCTCGCATCTGTCTTGTTGTTGCAGAGCGTCGCTTGGAACCTGAGCTACTCCTTATGGTGTGTGCTCGCCGCTCTCTGGAGTCTGATCGCTTGGAGTGCGAGCTCTATCGCCGAGCGGCGCGCCCTGCAGAATACGGCCTTTAGCGGCTTGATCTATGCAACTGGTACGGGGGCGATTGGCCTATCGTTGGCGCTTGCAAGCCTACTAGCCAACGACCAGCTCAATTGGTTCATGCCGCTGGGCTGTCTGCTTCTCTTGATTGTTTCAAGCCTTGCAGCCCTGCATCGCGACAATCAGCTCTTGGCCGGCCTTGCAAGCCTGATCGGTCTGTTGGCGCTGGTTGGTATCAATCGACTAGGCGACCTCTCGTATAGCTGGCAAAGCGTCGTCTACGCAGGTTTGGTTCTGGTCTATCTGAACCTTGCGGCTTTGGGCGAGCGAGCGGCATTCAAACGCTTCAGAATCTTTTCAGCGCCACTCTATCTGATGGCCTATATCGTTACGCCAGTAGCGATCGGGCTTGGTTTGCGGGCCGATCTGCCAAGTGCGGCTTCGTCGCTGATCTTGGCGCTGAGCTTCGGGGTGCTGGCGATCGTGCGTCGACGCTGGTATGTAGGTTCGGTTGCGGCGCTCTTATTGCCTTGGGCCGCGACTCAGGCTTGGTTCTATCAAGCGGCTTCGGTGTTTGGCAGTAGCTCCTTGACGCTCTTCTGGTTGGCGATCAGCGTTGCGTTGGTGGGAATTGGTTTGTCGTTACGCTACTTGCTGCGCTCCGAATATGCTCTGCCCTACTATGTTGTTGGTTTTATGCTCGGATTGATCGCGCCCATGTTTGCACTTCAGAATCAGTTCCAGCTCTTAATCGCGCTTGGTGTCCAAGTTGCATGGTGGATCGGCTGGGCTGTGCTGAGCGGACGGGGCCACTTGATGGATGAGCGCCTTATGAGCGCCTTGGCGCTCCGCGATTTGATGCGGCTCTTTGTGTTGCCGATCTCACCGGTGGCGAGCTTGTGGCTTTGGAATCTATGCGATTACCTCAACGCATCTGTTAGCCAAACTGCCTTAGCCTTTGCCTTAGCAGCGATGCTTTGGATGCTGGTCGGTAACTTCCTCTACCGTGTTCGAGCTCAGATCTCGTTTGTGGTAGCGACTTGGTTGAGCGCGCTGTTCGCCTTGTGTTTGCCGATGCTCTGGGTGCCTTGGCCGTTTGCCTTTGCTGTGGGCGGTCTGGCGCTGGCAATGGTTTATGACGACTTCTATCAGCGCAAGCAGCCCTATCTCAGCATTGTCACTTGGTCTATGGCAGGGCTGTGGGCGCTATTGAGCATCATTGCGGTCTATGCTGCTTACACTATCTGGAAGCTGGAAGTCGCTGATCAGTGGTTGCCAGCGCTTATGGCGCTTGCTCTGATCACCTGTAGTTTTAGTACCGTAAAGCCGATCCGTCGCCCGGTCTGGCGTATGTTTGGCATGCTCAACCTTGCAGCGCTGCTGCATGTGTCGCTTTTGGTCTATCTGCCGGTTGAATTGAGTTTTGGCAAGGTCTACTACTTCTTGCTGGCCTTCGCCTACCTTGCAGCTCTGCTGGCTTGGAATACTCGCCGCATCGGCGCGTTGTCTGAAGCCTACCAGTCGAGCTTGCGCTATGCTTTGCACCTGAATGTTGGTTTGATCGCAGTTGCGAGCATCGGATCTGTTTGGATCGCCTCCTTTACAAGTGTTTGGTCTAACCCAGTACAGGCGGCCCAGTTCGAGAGTTTAGCCCTGAATCTGGGCATGAGCCTGCTGTTTGTGCTCTATGCTTGGCAACAACGCCAGCCCTTCTGGCTCTATCTCGCGTTGTGCGTCAGCTTCTTGATTCCAACCGACTATACTTGGCTTGTGACCGAGGGAAACCAAGTTTTGCGTGGTTCGCTGCTCTTGCTCGCCGCCCTAACCCTGTTTGGAATCGGCTATTGGGCTAAGCGCAACCTTAATGTCGATTGGGCCAAGCCCATCTTGCTAGCTTCGAACCTGTGGGCGCTGCGTTCGCTCTTCTTTATGCATCACGATCCGCGCGCCTTCAGCACAGCGCTCTTTATCATCGCGCTGCTGTATGCCTTGCACCTGCTCGTTTGGCGTTCGCACGTATGGCTGTGGGCTGCTTTGATCGCCTTGTATGCTTGGATGGCGAGCCTTAGCGTGGCTTTAGGCTGGTCGACAAGCTACTTCGACTACATGCGAGTCGCACCATTCACACTCTTCGCGGTCGTGCTGGCATTGAGCGGCCTGTTGGTCGAACATCTGCTGCCAGACAAAAACGATCCTCGGCTGCAGATACTGAACCTCGATTCTTGGGCCCAACCCTTCTATCTGGTCTCGCTTTTCGCTTTCTTCGATACCTTTAGATGGGCTTTCCTTGGCAACGCTACGTCGGGCGAGATCGTTGGCTTGGTGTGGGCCTTCGCCTTCGTCTGTCTGATCTGGGGCAACTTCTGGCGCTCATCTTTGGTGCTGATAGCAGGTCTTGCAGCGCTTAGCTTTGGCAACGACTACTATCTGGCTCAGATCTGGGGAGCGAGTGATATTCAGCGTTTAGTGCTGCTTGCGAGCAGTGCGATCGTATGCTGGTGGCTCGCATTCGGCCTGAAGTCTTGGTCGCAGATCTGGGATGAGGCGCTACAGCTCTTTGCCTTGTTGATCAATGTGCTGAGCTTGATGATCGGCTTTTTGGCGGTGCTTCGCAATCCATCCGATCCTATGCCGCTGATAACGGCCTTGGCGATCGGCGGTCTATTCTATATCGGCATGGCCTATCAGTTGCGCTCCTACTGGCTTAGCTACTTGGCGAGCGGCATGTTGGTCTGCGCTTGGATCGTCGCGGCCTTCACCTATCTGCCTGACCAGCCTCAGCTGTACGCACTACCTGCTGGTGCTTATCTCTTGCTGGTAGCCGCCGCCGAACGCTTCCGTGCAGGCCAGTCCTTGACGGTTCAGCTTATGGATCTGCTGGGTGTAGCGATTCTGTTGGGCGTCACCTTCGCTCAATCGTTACCACACAGCTTCTCTTACGGTATGCTATTAGGTGCGGAAGCGCTGATCGTGCTGCTTCTGGGAATCCTTCAGCGCGTGCGCCTGCTCTTCTTTGCCGGATTGATCGTGTTCATTCTAAATGTCGGTGTTCAGAGCTTGAGCGCGGCGCAACAGCTTGAAAAAACCTTGCTCGCTTTTGTGATCGGTTTGATTTTGGTGTCGGTCGCTGTGTTTGTCGAACGCAAGCGCGACTATCTGATCGCTCAGTCGCGCCGTTTGTGGGCTGAATTCGAAACCTGGAACTAACTGCTTCCTAAAACTGTAAAAGGTTTCGTTGGGGCAAGCTGGTGTATTGTTGAGTTTGAGACAGCACATCAGCTTGCCTATTCGTTTCTATGGTACTATACAGTTACGGCAGTCTGAAATTAATGGAATACCTATGAGCCGAATACATTTGTGGATTTTAAAAACAGAACCAGACGAGTATTCGTTCGCCGATCTCGAGCGAGATGGCAAAACAGTCTGGAATGGTGTAGCAAATAACGCAGCCCTCAAACATATGCGCTCGGCTCAGGTCGGCGACCTAGCCTTGATCTACCATACGGGTGATGAACGCCGCGCCGTTGGCTTGGCCGAGATCGCCAGTATGCCCTACCCCGACCCACAGGAGCAAGACGAACGGCTTGTTGTCTTCGATGTGCGCCCTTTGCGCCTTTTGAAGCAGCCAGTTACGCTTGCGACCATCAAAGCGGATCCGTTCTTCGCTGATTTCGCTTTGGTGCGCCAAAGTCGTCTGTCTGTTGTGCCTGTAACCGACGAGCAGTGGCAGCGCTTAATGAGCTTAGCCGGCGAGGCCTGATCGCTCGTATCGATGTCGATACCTTGTGTTGTATTAGGATGGATGCCGTGAAGAGTTATCAGATCGAACCAACCAGTGTAGCCCGTTTCGCTGCGATCGCTCTGGAATGTGTTGATCGCGAATTCCCCTACAGCGCTCATCATGTTGTGAACGATGCTAGCGACCGACGTACCCACCGCGAACTCCACCCTGCATTTTTTGGCTGTTTCGATTGGCATTCGGCTGTTCATAGCCATTGGACGCTGGCTGCTGCCTTGCGCTATGTGCCCCAAGTCGAAAACGCCGCTCAGATTCGAGCTGCTCTGAACGACCATTTGACCGCAGAGAAGCTTCAGATCGAGGCGAACTACTTTCGCGAGCCGAATCGGCGCACCTTCGAGCGCCCCTATGGTTGGGCTTGGGTACTCAAGCTGGCCGAAACCTTGCACGGCTGGGATGACCCCGATGCCCGACGCTGGGAAGCCGCTCTTCAGCCGCTGACCGATGTGATCGTCGAACTCTTCCTCGACTATCTCCCTGCCCTGAACCGCCCGGTGCGAACGGGCTTGCACAACAACACCGCCTTTGGCATGGCATTTGCTTACGACTATGCCGTAACCTTTGCTAACGAGCCATTACGCCAAGCGGTTGTCGACTGCGCCTTGGTTTTGTTTGCGAGCGATCGCGACTATCCCGCAACTTGGGAGCCTGATGAGGTTGACTTCCTTTCGCCCTGCTTGACCGAAGTTGATCTGATGCGGCGTGTGCTTGAGGCCGAGACCTTCGCTAGTTGGCTCGACGGCTTTCTGCCCGATCTGGCCAAAGGCGAGCCGTCCAGCTTGCTCAATCCGGTCGCTATGATCAATCGCAGCGATGCCCAAGTTGTGCATCTCGATGGTCTGAATCTCAGTCGGGCCTGGGCGCTCTGGAACACCGCTGCCACCATGCGCCCCGACGATGTGCGCAAGTCGATTTTGCAGCGGGCAGCTGAACGCCATGCCGATGCTGGTTTGCAAGCGGTTGGGAGCGGCGACTATATCGGCGATCACTGGTTGGGAAGCTTTGCGCTCTACATGTTGCTGTGTGCAACCGACGCAGCGTAAACAACGTCTTATGTTTCAACTAGCCGTGCTATAATCAAGAAAAGCCCGTCTCTACCATGCGTAGGCGAACCGCTTGTAATAGCCAGTGTTTAGGCAAGCCTCTGCGTCTTGCCGCACTGCGAGACGCATTATGAACTTCGTAAATCAAATTCCAAATCTTTTAGGACTTTTTCGGATCGTTGCAACGCCGCTGTTGATGTGGTTGATCCTCATCAATACGCCAGCAGGCCACCTGTGGGCGGTGATCTTGCTTTTGTTGATGGCGATCAGCGACTTTCTTGATGGGAAGTTAGCGCGCAGCCTTCAGGTGGTTTCTCCACTGGGTATCTTTCTCGATACGATCTCAGACAAGATCTTTGTGGTAGGCGCTCTGTTGCCCATGATCACGCACAATCTGCTCTCCCCTTGGATCGTGCTGTTGGTTGTGGTGCGCGAATTCGCCATCTCGGGCTTGCGTTCGTATGCGGCAGCAGAAGGCACGGTGATCTCGGCGGGCAAATGGGGTAAACAAAAGCTGACCATAACTGTAACGGCTTTGGTTTGGCGCTTGCTTGAAGCACATGCAGCCACCGGCGGTGTGCTGGGAAGCGTTCCGTTCTTAGCATTCCTCTTCAACCTTTGGCCGATCCCGGTTGCGTTGATGGTGATCTGGACGATCTTCTCGGGCGTCGATTACTTCTGGAAGGCTTGGCCGCTGTTGCGTACCAGTTGGGTGCCGCGTTCGGCTGCCGAAACAAGCAAAGAGGCTCAGAACCCGGTTGCAAAGAAGAGTTAGTCCTAGTCTACAAGAAGCAGAGAGCTCTTGGTGTTTGCGGCACCAAGAGCTCTTTTTTGTGTGAAGCGAATCCGCTCGAAAAGGCTTCAGGCTTTGGCGGTATGGGCTTCAAGCTCAAAACCAACTCTTAGCGCGTCCGCCTACGGCTATCAGATTCCTCACCACCCATTCGGCTCATCGAGCCTGTCGCTGCTTGCGTTGCGCAGCTTTGAAACCACTTTGAAACCTGCATTGATCGGCTCATTGAGCGACAGCGCGATACGACCCCATTTGATGGGCGGGATGTTGGTAGCCGAAGGCGGACGCGCCAAGGACCGAATGGAAGCTAAGGACATCTCCGCCTGAAAGATAAACAGCATGAACCTGCGATGCAACTATAGCCCAAGCCCAGCGGTGCAAGTGGCCTTAGAGATAGTCCCAGTGGGCGAAACTTGCCGCTTGGCCCAGATAGTTGCCCTGCGCATCGATCAGATTCCAGACCACGGCCTGCTTGATCATAAAGCGCCGCCCGCTTTTGGCGATTCGTACACCTTGATAGTGATCGATATAACCTTGTTTGGCGACCGTGTTGAGCAGCCGCTCGCGTTCGCTGCGTTCGAGCGCTTCGGCCGAATAGCGCGACGGCAGTTGGGTTAGCTCTTGCCAAGTCATTTCGAACAGGCGCAGGGCGGTGCGATTGCCGTAGTTAAAGATCGGGTCGGCTTCGGGCGTGTGCGAGAGCACAACAAAGGGCGCGTTCCAAAGCTGAATCGCATCTTCAAGCGGCGTAGAGCGCGGCTCGAAGAGTTCGCGCCCGGTCAAGTGGCGAAAGCTGTTGAGCAGCAACTGGGCGTGTTCGAGCTTGTAGTTATTGCGCTCGTTTGGTTCTTCTGATGACATCGCTTTTTCTTCTATTGGAGGCTGGCGTTATCGGCCAACACAAACGAATCGGCACTGGCTGTTAGCGTATTCGACCAGCGCGCGAACTCATTAGACGGCGTGCTAAAGATCACAAACGAGATCAGATTGCCACGGTTGGCGATGTAGCCGCCGCCCTTGTGGCCGATCAGATCATCGGGCAGGTTGTAGCTGAATTCGACCCTAAGACGCCCCACGTTGTCGGGCTCGCCGACTTTGACCTGAACCGTGGTGCCCAGCTCTTGGCTGAGGTAGCGCTCGAGGTCGATAGCGAGCTGCTCGCGGTCGTCGAAATCGCTGTTCTGATTGAGATAGACCGCGATAAACGAGCGGTGGTCAGGGCTGCGGAAGATATTGCGTACTTCTTCTGAACCGCGCTCTTCCTCGACCTGCCAATCGTGGGGCACCTCGATCTGGAACAGACCGCCGCTCTGTTGGTACGCTTCAAGCTGACTGCTCTCTCCCGAGGCGTCCTCGGTCTGCTGGGTGGGACGCGGTACCACGGGCATGGGCTGGTTAGGTGCCTCGCCCTCTTGTGGCTCAGGAAGCTCTTCGGCGGCCGCCACTGTTGGAGCAGCGGCTGCTGGGGCGGTGGTTGGCTCAGCGGCACTTCCTGACGCTGGAGCTGATGATGGTGGTGCCCCTCCACAGGCGCTCAGCAGGGCCAGCGCTGTAAGAACGCTGAGCCCAAGAGCGAGAATCTTTCGAGTTGACATAACCTTTTGCTTTCTGATCGCTTCGCACAGCTAGCGGGCTGGCTGCGAAAGCGTGTTGATCTCTGCCATCAAACGTTCGAGCGGCAAGATTCGCCCTTCGCTGCGGGCTGATTGGCTCGCGTGCGCGTCGAGATGGGAGCTGGCGGTGGCGATGATCGGCTCGTAACGGGCACGGTCGGCCGGCGTGAGCGGCACTCCGATCGTTTCGCGCAGGCTCTCGGCGGCGCCATAGAAGCGCAGTGCCTGCTGCCAGTGTTGGCCCTGCACGGCCAGCACGCTGATTCGTTCGAGGCATTCGGCGATGCCGCGCTGATCGCCAAGCTGTTCGAAGAGCGCGATACCTTCGCTCAAGAGTTGGCTCGGGCGTTCGAGCTCGCCCAAGTGCAAGCTGATTTCGCCCAGATTGCTGAGCGAGGTGGCGACGCCGCGCTGATCGCCCAATTCGCGTGCCAACTGCAGGGCCTCTTCTTGGAGCTGTTGGGCTTCTAGATAATCGCCCTGTTCGATCGCCACCATCGCAAGGTTGTTGAGCGAGTGGGCGATGCCCCATTGGTCGCCGAGCTGACGGCGCAGGGCCAAGCTCTCTTGGTGGAGCTGGCGCGCTTGCTGGTAGTCGCCTTGTTCGATCGCAACGATCGCGAGGTTGTTGAGGGCGTTGGCGATGCCGCGCTGGTCGCCGAGCTGACGGCGCAGGGCCAAGCTCTCTTCGTAGAGCTGCGAGGCGCGGCTATAGTCGCCCTGCTCGCTGGCGATGCCGCCCAGATTGTTGAGAGCGTTGGCGATGCCCTGCTGATCGTTGACCTGCTGCAAAAGCGGTAGACTCGCTTCAAACGCGCTGCGAGCGGTGTTGTAATCGCTTTGCATCCAAGCCAATACCCCGTTGCCGATCAAGGCGCGTGCCAAAACTCCGGCCTCGATCTGGTTTTCACGCCCCTGCAGAATGCGTGCAAACCACTGTCGCCCTTCCGAGAGATGGTTGCGCACATACCAGAAGCGCCAGAGCGCCGCCCCCATACGCGCGGCTTGGCTGTGTTGTTGGCGTTCGAGCTGCAAAGCGAGCGCATTGCGCAGATTGTCGTGTTCGCTCTCCAGGCGATCGAACCAAAAATCTTGCTCTGGGCCGGTTAATTGAGGTTCGGCCTCCTCGGCCAGCGCGAGATAGTAGTGGGTGTAGCGGCTGACCAGATCCTCAAGTTCGTTGCTCATGCGGGCGTGGCTCCATCCGTATTCGCGAATCGTTTCTAGCATGAAGAAACGGACATCGCCCTCAGGAAGTTCCACTTGGCGCAGCAGACTTTTGTTGACCAGCGAGCCGAGCAGATCGAGCAGCTCGTTCGGATCGCCTTGGTAGATCGCTTCGAGCGCTTCGAGCGAGCAGCCGCCCACAAAGATCGAGAGCTCGGCGAAGAGGCGCTGCTCTGCGGGGCCGAGCAGGTTGTAGCTCCATTCGATCGCATTGCGCAGGGTTTGGTGGCGTTCGGGCATGTCGCGCGCGCCGCCCGTCAGCAGCGGCAGGCGTTCGGTCAGGCGCTCGGCTAGGCTTTGGGGCGAGAGCAGTTTGATGCGGGCCGCCACCAATTCGAGTGCCAAGGGCAGCCCGTCGAGGCGCGCGCAGATGCTGGCTACCGCCGCTACATTGCTGCGGTTAAGCTGAAAGGAGCTTTTGATCGCTTGGGCGCGGGCTACAAACAGTTCGATCGCGCTGTGTTGGGCGGCCTCTTCGACATCCAAATGCTTGTGGAGCTTGGGCAGGTCGAGCGTGGGCAGCGCTAGTTCGTACTCGCCTCGAATATGCAAAACCTCGCGGCTGGTGACCAAGATCTTGAGCTTGGGCGCGGCTTGCAGCAGCTCGCTCACCAAGCTGGAAGCCGGCATGATCTGCTCGAAATTATCGAGCACTAGCAAAAGCTGGCGTGCGGCCACGAACTGGCGCAGTTGGGCCTCGATGCTCTGGCTGCCGTCTTCGTGCACGCCCAGCGCTTGGGCGATGCTCGCGGGCACAAGCGCGCTATCGTTCAGCGCCGCCAGCGGCACAAAGCAGACTCCATCGCTGAACTGAGCGCGCATCTGGGCCGCGATCTCGAGCGCGAAGCGGGTTTTGCCGATACCGCCCGGCCCAGAGATGGTCACTAAACGAACCTCGTTCGATGCGAGCCAAGCCCGCACCTGCTCAAGCTGCTGGGCCCGCCCGATCAGTGGCGTGAGCGGCAGGGGCAAGCTGTAGTTGGGCGCCGCAGGCTCGCTGGCGGCCCCGATCGGCCGATCGATCGGGCTTTGAATGCGTTCGACTCGCCCTTCCGCCCGCGCCGCTTGGATAAAAGCCGGGCGCTCTTCCACCGGAATCAGCAACTGTTCAGCCAAAATCTCTGCGATCTGGCGCGAGGGCCGCCGTTCGTCCGACTCGATCTTACGGATCATTACGAGCGAGCAGCCGACGCGTTTAGCCAGATCTTCTTGAGTTAGGTCGAACGCTTTGCGTCGTCGTCGTAGCCAATAGCCAAAAGAGGCGTTGCCTTCCACACGAAACTCCATCACACATTCAAGATGTATCAGCCTTTGTATCACTTTGTGATACCACGCAACGGCCCGTTCTCGCTTTAATAGGGTTGTAGTGAAAACAGTGTTGCGCGGCCTGCTGAAACGGCGAAGCGAACCCGGCACTGCGACAGCAGTCAAGAAAAGGAAGAGACCATGAGCACAGCAGCGTTACGATTTGTTGGCCCTTTAGCGATTGGGACGAGCTATACCTCTTCAGAACATGATAACGAATTGATTGTTGCCAGCCAAAATGGCGACCTGCATGCATTCAACGTTTTGGTGAAGCGCTACGAACGGCGAGTCTATGGGTTGTGCTATCGGCTGTTAGGTGATCAGGAACAGGCGGCCGATGTCACCCAGGAAGTCTTTTTATCGGCCTTCCGCCATATTTGCAGCTTTAACGGTGGCCCACTGGCCCCCTGGATTTTGCGGATCGCGAGCAATGCCTGCGTCGATCATCTGCGCGCCCGTCGTCGTCGTCCGAGCGAGTCGCTCGATTACGCTTGGGACGACGAGGAGAACGCCTACACCTTTGAAATAGCAGATAGCTCGGAGCGCCCGGAAGAAGCTGTGCTTCGAAACGAGCTTGGAGAGCAGATTATCGATGCGCTCAACCAGCTGCATCCCGACCAGCGCAGCGTGATTGTGATGAGTGATATTCAGGATCTGAGTTACGAAGAGATCGCCCAGATCAGTGGTCTCGCGCTCGGCACCGTGAAGTCGCGTATCAGCCGTGGGCGCGCCCGTCTGCGCGAGATCTTACGCGCCGAAGGGTTTTAGGCATGATAGGCCATCTGCTCGCTTCTCTGCAAACCTCCTCGCATTACCGCCCGCTTGCTGATGTCCGTATAAAAAGTGGTTTGCGCGATTCGCACTTGTCACGAATAACGCAAACCACTCTTCTACAAGCAAACTACCAGATTTTTAGGTGCGATACTCCGCGTTGATCTTGACATAATCGTAACTGAAGTCGCAGGTCCAGACCGTGGCTTGACCATCGCCCAGATTAAGGTCAGCTTCGATCTTCACTTCAGGTACATCGAGCAGTTTGTGCGCTTCGATCTCGTCGAAGTCAACCGGAATGCCACCCTCCAGCACCTTCAGCCCACCGAAAAAGAGCGAAACCTTATCTTGATCGAGCTCAACTCCGCTGCGACCCAAGGCCATCAGCACGCGGCCCCAGTTCGGATCGGCCCCGAAGAGCGCGGTCTTGACCAGCGGCGAGTTGGCGACGGTCATAGCTGCTTGGCGTGCTTCGGCATCGCTGACCGCGCCGCGCACTGTGATGGTTACAAAGCGAGTTGCTCCTTCGCCGTCGCGTGCGACCTCTTGGGCCAGCTTCTGACAGATCGCTACCAAACCTTCGTACCAAGCTTGGCCATCGGGTGAATCCAGATCCGAAATAGTTTCGCTCTTGCTGGCGCCATTAGCCAAAAGCAAGAGTGTATCGTTGGTGCTGGTGTCGCCGTCGATCGTCATGCTGTTGAAGCTAACGTCTGCCGAGCGTCGCAGGGCGCTATCAAGCACCTCGGGCGTAATGCTGGCGTCGGTGGTGATGACCGAGAGCATGGTCGCCATGTTGGGGGCGATCATACCGGCACCCTTCGCCATACCGCCGATCTTGACTTTGCTGCCCGAGGGTAGGCTCACCTCGACGGCGCAGGTCTTGGGGCGCGTATCGGTTGTCATAATCGCTTGGGCGGCTGCCGGACCGCCTTCGCAAACCAGATCGATGCTGATCTCGGGCAGGCGGGCCAAGATCTTGTCGACCGGCAGTTGCACACCGATCACGCCAGTCGACATCACAAAGGTGCTGTCGGCGGGCAGGCCGAGCGTGCTTTCGACCGCTTTGGCGGTGGTGGCAGCGGCCTCTAGACCGGCGGGGCCAGTACAAGCGTTAGCGTTGCCGCTATTGATTACAACAGCGCGCACATTGCTATTGTTGCGTTTGATAAGGGCCTGATCGAACAGAACCGGCGCGGCCTTCACCTTGTTGGTGGTGAAGATCGCAGCGGCGCTGCAGGGTCGATCAGAAACGATCAGAGCGAGGTCGGCGCGGTTGGTGTATTTGATTCCGCACTCGGCAGTTGCTGCGCGAAAGCCCTCTGGCGATGTTACATGGCCGTGGGCGAGGAATGAGAATGTCATCACTTACTCCTGTTGGAGAAGGAACATAAAACAACACGCGCTATGGGGCACTCTGCTCACAGTCTGTGTTGTGCTACGGATACAAGTGTTTTAGGCTGTTTCTTCCTCGGTAGGAATAGGTGCAGCCGGTTTTTGCGAACCACCTTCGGGAGTCGGCTCGACATCTTCCCATTGGATCGAATCGCGTGCCCCAACTTCGCGCAGGTGGGTCGCGTCGTTGTAGTAGACGAGCCGCCAGAACTGCTCGCCCGTCTTTTGACGGGTCGCCTGTTCCCAGCAGGTGATCGATGTGTTGATGGTATAGAAGCGAGTGCGGGTCAGGCTAAAGGTCGGCATGTCGAAGAAGCTGATCAGCGACGAATCGATCACGCCGCCATGGCAGACCACCACGATCGTCTTGCCAGCGTACTCACGGGTGATGTCGTTGAGGGCTGTTGCGACGCGCAAGACGAACTGGGGCCAGTTTTCGCCGCCGGGTGCGATCGGCCGGAACGGATCTTTTTCGAAGTCTGGCATGCCGTACTTGGCGTGGGCATCGGCGACCTGCATACCGTCCGCTTCGCCAACCCGAATCTCTTGCACATCGTCGCGCGAGATGATCGGCAAGCCGAGCGCCGGGGCGATGATCTGAGCGGTTTGCTGGGCGCGCGGAAGGGTGCTTGCGATCAACACATCGGCTTTGATCTCACCCGTCCCCGCCAACCGATCGCGCAAGCGTTCTGCCTGGGAGATCCCCAAGGGAGTAAGACCGCGATCGCCTTTCATTCCACCAACAATCGGTTCGATATTAGGATATGATTCGCCGTGTCGAATAAGATAAAGTCGTGTCATGATTGCGCAAGAGCTCGTTCAAAAGCGCCCGAAGGCCCTTTCAAACCTCGCCCAACTCCTTGTGTATTCAGAATGAGCTACAGAGGAGAAAGCTGCATTCGCCTTCTCCTCTGTCGATGCTACTGCGTTGTTGTAGGTGCTGTATGAATGGCTAAGCAGCTATTCACACGTCTTGCAGATCGACTATTCTTCGTTCTGCTTGGAAAGAGCCTGAACCTTGAGGGGCAGGCCGTAGAGGCGGATAAAGCCCTCGGCATCCTTCTGGTTGTAGACCGCCTCTTCACCGAAGGTAGCCAGGTCTTCGCTGTAGAGCGAGTAGGGTGAGCGGCGACCAGCAATAATGATGTTGCCCTTGTAGAGCTTGAGGCGCACTTCGCCGGTCATATTGCGCTGGGTCGACTGCACAAAAGCGTCGTAGGCTTCGCGCACGGGGGTGTACCAGCGGCCGTTGTAGACCAAGTCGGCGTAGTCGATCGCGATGCGATCCTTGGCGCGCAACACATCCTTGTCGAGCACGATCGACTCGAGTTCGCGGTGCGCGGTGTAGAGGATGGTGCCGCCCGGGGTCTCGTAAACGCCGTGGCTCTTCATACCGACCAAGCGGTTCTCGACCAAGTCGATGCGGCCGATACCGTGCTTGCCGCCCAGCTTGTTGAGGGTTTCGAGCAGCGGAACCAGACCCATCTGCTCGCCGTTGATGGCAACCGGAACGCCCTTCTCGAAGGCGATCGTGATGTATTCTGGCTCGTCGGGAGCGTTCTCAGGCGAGACACTCAGCTCGTACATATCTTCCAGCGGCTCGTTCCAGGGATCTTCCAGCACGCCGCCCTCGTGGCTGAGGTGCCAGAGGTTGCGGTCGCGGCTGTAGATCTTCTCGGCGGTAGCGGTCACCGGAACGTTGTGTTCGGCAGCGTAATCGAGGGCATCTTCGCGCGAGCGGATGTTCCATTCGCGCCAAGGAGCGATAATCTTGAGATGGGGAGCCAGCGCGAAAACGGTCAGCTCGAAGCGGACTTGGTCGTTGCCCTTACCGGTCGCGCCGTGAGCGATCGCATCGGCACCTTCGGCCAGAGCGACGTCGACCATATGCTTGGCGATGATCGGGCGAGCGAACGAGGTACCCAGCAGGTATTTGCGCTCGTAGATCGCGCCGGCTTGCATAGTGGGGATAATGAAGTCGCGCACGAATTCTTCGCGCATATCGTGAATGATCAGCTTGCTTGCGCCGCTGGCCAGTGCCTTGGCTTCCAAGCCTTCCAGCTCTTCAGCTTGGCCGACATCGGCACAGAAACAGATCACTTCGCAGCCGGGGTAGTTTTGGCGCAACCACGGCACAATAATCGACGTATCTAGACCGCCCGAATAGGCCAGAAGGACTTTTTTAACACTAGAATTTGCCATCGTTTCCTCGCTATGTGAGAGAACAAGTTAAGATCAGTTCTCTTCGTGTCGATAGCGTCATTACGAAGAGAGGAGAATGATTTCCAAGGCAGAGAGGTCTGTAAAAAATCAAAAAACCAGCTTGCCCGTCTGGCAGCTGGCTGATCATCCACCCAAAACACCGCTACCCAGACAGCTATGCTGGCAGATGACGGCGACGGATCCTGAGATGGATTGTCGGCAGAACATACATAACTATCACTAACCTTGGCTAATAAACGCGCTAAAAGTATAGCATACAGCACTTTTATCGTCAAAAGCGCGCTTAGCTTAGTTGAGCAAGACCACCCGTTCAGATTCAAAGCTCCAGTCATCTAAAACATCGACCTCTACCACAATACGCGGGTTGAGCGGATCGATCCGTTTGACCAAATGAATATCGACGACTCGGTTATCGTTGACACCTAGAGCAGTACAGATGGCATCTTGAGCGATCTTGAGGCCGCCATCGAGGTCGCGGCGCAGGGGAGTCTCGAAGTAGAAGTCGATAAAGAGCGCGAGGTAGCCTTTTTGTGCCGCTTGGCAGAGCTCTTCTGTGATCGTGCCTCGGTTTTGGAGCAACTGTAGATAGCGATCTACCGACTTTTTATAGCGGCGCGCTTCGGTGCTCAACACACGTCGCCCGTTCACCGTCACATACTGGTTATTGACGCTGGGCGGCATAGGTAAGGTAAAGGTGATATTGTAACTCATAGCAGCTACTCCCTATCGAACATCTGTGCGTTAATTATACCATAGGCCCGCTAGGCGCAAGTCGGTCTAGAGAGGGAAGCGCGCAGACTTGTCCTTGCTCTCACTCTGGCGGAAAGCGTCCTGCCCGCAACTAGATTCTTGACCGCGTCCGCCTACGGCTACCAACTTCCTCACCCAAACCAGAGGGCTATCGTCTCAGCGCCCCAGCCGCTCAACTACTTCACCACACAAGGCTCTTTTTTGTTCACCATGCGAGACGCGGAGACACAGAGTCTTTTGAAGGATTTAGTTTGAACTGTCTGTGTGATTGTTTTAGCGCTTGAGCAAGCTGAAACTGCCGAAGCGTACCCTGCGCCTGTCGAAGGGCATGCTTCGGCGGCTGCGTTTGTCGATCGCATACAACATCACCATTCAGCCCCTCGCCCGCAGTGCGGGAGAGGGGGCCGGGGAGTGAGGGCAGATAACGCTGACCGTATGTCGATTTGTGGCTAATGTACAGCTTGGCGGGAGAGGGGTCGGGGGTGAGGGCCTCGCTGAAAGCATTGAGATGCTCTGCCGAAGGCGAACCGCCTGAATGGGAGGATAGGATGTTGATAGCCGGAGGCGGACGCGCCAGAGACCGCATGGGAGCGAGAGACCTATCCGCCACCTGATATGGCGTATTGAGCGCAGCAATTGTGTAATACCAAATCCGTTTACAGCCATGCGCTCTTGTAAGGCAAAAACGGAAATCAAGTTCCACTCTGCCGAAGGCCAAAGAGAAAGTAATCAACCGGATTTGGTATAACTCGCGGGAGAGTGGCAGCGTTGCATAACAAAACTACTCGCTTTCTGTCGAAACAGGGGAAGCGAGTAGTCTTGGGAAGTTCTGTTTGTTTCCTCTATGCCCGCTGGGTGCTGCTGCTCACTTCTTTGGCATTGAAGCTTTCAGCTTTGCGCTTGCTCTGCCAGATAGCCCAGATCAGTACCGCCAAACAGATGATCATCGAGATGATCACCGCAGGGCTGGTTGGGTTGACGGTGACGACGATCGGGGCAACGATCAGTGCCACTAGGTTGATCACCTTGATCATGGGGTTAAGGGCGGGGCCTGCCGTATCTTTGAGCGGGTCGCCGACTGTATCGCCGACCACAGCCGCTTTATGCGACTCGGAGTGCTTGCCGCCGTAGTTGCCCTCTTCGATGAATTTCTTGGCATTGTCCCAAGCGCCGCCAGCGTTCGACTGGAAGACCGCCATTAGCTGACCCGAGAGGATAATACCAGCCAAGAAGCCGCCCAGTGCTTCGACGCCCAACACGAAACCGACCAAGATCGGCACTAAAACAGCGATCAAACCGAGGCTGATCAGCTCTTTTTGGGCTGCGGTGGTCGAGATATTGACCGCGCGAGCGTAGTCGGGCAGCACCTTGCCCTCCATCAGGCCCGGGATCTTGAACTGGCGGCGTACTTCGTTGACGATCTCTGAAGCAGCACGTTGCACCGCGCGGATGGTCAGCGACGAGAAGAGGAAGGGGATGGCGCCGCCCAAGAGCAGACCGATGAAGACCGGAGGCGCAGCAACGTTAATGCCTTCGAGGATGGGCTGGCCGAGCTGGGCTTGCACTTTGCCTACATCGGTGAGGAAGGAGCCGAACAGTGCTACAGCTGCGATCACAGCCGAGCCGATCGCGATACCTTTGGTAACCGCCTTGGTGGTGTTACCGACCGCGTCGAGGTCGTCCATCACGTTGCGAGCGTTCTTGTCGAGGCCAGACATCTCGCCGATACCGTTGGCGTTATCGGAGATCGGACCGAAGGAGTCCATCGAGATGGTGTTGCCCGTCAAGAGCAGCATACCGATACCGGTCAGCGAAACGCCATAGAGAATGGCGGTGAACTGGGTGGCAGCAGGCTCGCCAGCATAGATCAATACCGAAGAGACAATCGATCCGGCGATCACAACCACGGCCCAAACGCTCGATTCCATACCCAGGGCCATACCCGAGAGAATGTTGGTGGCCGAACCGGTTTGCGAGGCTTGGGAGGTTTCTTTGACCGGGCTGAAGTGGGTCGAGGTGAAGTATTCGGTCAGTTTATCGAGCACGATCGCCAAGACCACACCGGCCAAGGTGGCGAAGAAGGGGCGCCAGTCGGTCGAGGTGACACCGTTGCGCTCGTAGGTCATAAACAGCGGGGTGACCGCTGCGCTTGCGGCCACAGCCAGGCCGGCGGCAACGTAGAAGCCACGGTTCATGGCAGCCATTGCGTTGCGGCGGCGCTCGTCGGTGCGTACCATCTGGTTGCCGATCACCGAGGCGACCACGCCGATCGCGCGCAAGACCAGCGGGAAGATGATGAAGCGCAGGTCGTATTGACCATCGCCGATCGTGCCGACCACGGCATCGCCCAGCACCAAGCCGAGGATCAAGGCCGATACCAAGGTGACTTCGAAGCTCTCGAAGACGTCAGCGGCCATACCAGCGCAGTCGCCCACATTGTCGCCAACCAAGTCGGCGATGACAGCGGCGTTGCGGGGGTCGTCTTCGGGAATGCCCGCTTCAACTTTACCGACCAAGTCTGCGCCAACGTCGGCAGCTTTGGTGTAGATACCGCCACCGACACGCATAAACAGCGCGATCAGCGAGCCGCCAAAGCCGAAACCAAGCAGTGCGTCAGGGGCTGCGATGCCGAAGACCAAGAAGATTAAGGTACCGCCAAGCAGGCCCAGACCGACCGTCAGCATACCTGTGACCGAGCCGGAGCGATAGGCGACTTGAAGCGCAGGATCGTAGCCTTTGCGGGCAGCCGCCGCTACACGGACATTGCCCTCAACTGCGACGTTCATGCCGACGAAACCAACAGTGTAGGAGAAGAGCGAGCCAAGCAAGAACGCGACTGCACGACCGACCGCAACCCAGATCAAAGCGGCTTCTTCGCTTCCAAAACGCAAAACCGCTTCATGGGTTGGAGGAACCACCAAAACGCTTGCACCCAAAACAAACGTAAAAACCACGATCAAAATAGCGATCGTGCGGAACTGGCGCGAGAGGTAGGCATTCGCGCCATCGCGAATAAAACCCCACACCTCTTGCATGCGAGCCGTGCCCTTGTCTTGCGCAAGGATCTGGCTGCGAATAAAGAAAGCGTAGGCGATCCCGATCAGGGAGATGACGAGCACCGTCCAAACCGCATACGTCTCAACTTGGTTCAGCTGCTCCATACGAAAGTACTCCTTATAGAGCTTATGCTCTGACAAACATTGGCTAGGACATGGAAGGAGGGGAAGCGTTGTATTTGCACAAATGAGTGGAATTTAGGTCGATTTGGCAAAAAAACAGAGGCCAAGCTGCCTCTTTATGACGGAAAGCGTTCGCAACGTCGCGCCTCTCTCCTTTCTGTTTACTGCCAGCCGTGGCGATATAGGATACAATCAACAAAAGTTGGCATATTGTAGCATAGAGATAACACCCTTGCAACGTAGTCTGTTGAGGTGTAAGCAAGTTTTTTTACATCTTCACGCAGCTGAAGAACAATGTTTTAATTTTGAAAACATGGTTTTTTATTCGAGAACGATTGATTGTTTGAAATGGACCAGACAATGTATAAAAACAGTCATTTGCGATTAGATAAGAAAAAGGGGTGAAATGAATAACATCTCACCCCTTTTTAATTCCCTTTTAACCTGTCTGGGCTTGTGCTTTTTCGTTGCCTAACGATCTAAGCATTTAACGGGCTAAGTCGTTATTTGGTGATGCTTTTACAACCAAAGGCATATAGATCTTCGTTGTTGTGTCTGGCGTTGGCTGAGGCGTGCTTGCTGGCCTGACTGTGAGTGTGCCATCAACATACGTAATGGTGTAGGTCTGGCTGCTTAGCCCTGAAGCCTTGATCGGATAGCTGCCCGCTGGGCTGCTGATGGTCGCGCTGGTTTGGAAGGTGAGCGTTCCGCTGAGCTTGCTCGGATCGTCGCCTAGTACGAAGCCGCTGTAGCTTACGCTAAAGCTAGGGTTCGCTTGGCCCTGCTCGCGGCTAGCATCGTTCACCTTAATGGTCAGCGGTGCTTTGGCGATCGTGAGCTTAAAGTTTTGGTTGCCGATTGCTCCGGTGCCGCTTTGGGCGCTGATCGTTAGGCTAAACTCGCCCACTTCGCGCGGTGTGCCGCTTAGTACTCCCGTTTGAGCGTTGAACTGCAGCCCTTGCGGCAGCGTTCCGCTCAGACTCCAGCGTGTGCCGCTGCTGCTGTTCGATGTAAAGCTATGGCTAAAGGTGCTGCCGTACATGCCGTTGGCTTGATCGACACTGGTGATCGTGATGCTTGGGCCATAACGACGCAGCTCATGACCGACCGATGGATCGCTGGCATTAAAGAAGAGCGCGTCTTTAAAGCTGTAGTATTGGATCGGGAAAGAACTGGCTTGACCAGTGTAGATATCTTGCAATAGCTTGGTTCCGGCCTCCGTGCCATCGCTGATCCAGATCTCAAGTCCGGTTGTTGTATCGCCGTGGGTGAAGAAGAAGTGTGAGTCGTGGGCACCACTCAAAAAGTTGGGTAAGGGTAGGATGAGCGTAAGAACGCTCGATGTTTGATGGACTGGGAAGGTGCCGCTCGCTGTACCGTTGCTACGCCAGAGCTCTAAATTCGATGTATCGTCATTGTAGAGCGTAAAGAAGAGTAGATCTCCAGCGCCTTGCATAAAAGAGGTCTCAAAGGTAGCTGTTGGATCGCTGTAGAGGTCTGCAACTTGTACGGTTCCCGTAGCTGTCCCATCGCTTTTCCAGAGCTCTTCACCCGTTTCCCAAGTGATGGCGATGAAATAGAGCGCATTGTCGGTGACGGTCAGCGCGTACGGGTAAGAGCCTTCGCTGCCAGGTTCGATATCTTTGACGAGTTGGGTACCTGCGACGCTGCCATCGCTCTTCCAAAGCTCTTCGCCATAGGTGCTATCTTCGGCGATAAAGAAGAGCGTACCGTTGAGGTCGACCATCTCTGGCATACAACCACATGTGTAGATCGAGCTTTTAAGCAGAATTGTGCCTGCTGTTGTGCCATCAGTACGCCACAAGTCGATATAGTTTGTAATTGGATTATCGATTAAGAAGTAGACATAATTACCAGATACCGTCAACTGATAAGGATCGGCGCTTGCGCTATCTGGCTCGATATCTTTGACAAGTTTGGTGCCGGCCTCGGTACCATCGCTGACCCAAAGCTCGTAGCCGTGGATACCATCGTCGGCGTTGAAGAAAAGCTTGCCGTTATGGGCGACAAACTCAAATGGATCGCTGCTATCTGTGCCAGGGTAGATATCTTTGACAAGCTGTGTGCCAGCTGTTGTGCCATCGCTTTTCCAAAGCTCATACCCATGCTCATCGTCATAGCCAATAAAGAAGAGCGTATCGCCAACCCCCGTCAGGCGAAAATAACCCTGTGTAAACGGGAAGCCAGCGACGATGGCGGCCGCTTCGAGCTGCGAGGCTAAGGTGGCGACATAACTTGTGCCAGCGCCAGAGCCGTCGCTCTTCCAGAGATCGATATCGCTTTGATCGCGCCATACAGCGAAGTAGAGGTATGAATCGGTGTGAGCGAATTCTAAAAACAGGCTATCTACTGGTGCGTTATTGAGGTCCTTAAAGAGCTGCGTGCCCTCTGTACTTCCATCGCTGGCCCACAGTTCGCTGCCTACTAGACGGGTGAAAGCGCCAAAAAAGAGACGATTTTGGAAGACGGTGAACGCACTCAGGTAGGAAGCTTCGGCGCCGGGGTTGATATCTTTGAGCAGCATTGTGCCAGCGGCTGTGCCATCGCTGACCCACAACTCATAGTTATCTTCGCTGTCGCGGGCGCTAAAATAAAGCTTATCGCCAAAAGCTGTCAGAAGTTCTGGGTAGCTGCTGTCGTCGCCCACAAAGATATCCTTGACAAGCTGCGTGCCAGTCGTTGTGCCATCGCTGCGCCAGAGCTCTGATCCTTCGTCGGCGCTGCTTGCTGCGAAATAGGCCGTGTTGCCTATGACCGTGATCGATGAGATATCGGAATCATCGGGTCCGACGTAGATATCTTTGAGCAACTGGGTGTTGGCGCTGCTACCATCGCTGATCCAAAGCTCCTCGCCCTCGGCATCTGTGCTGGCTACAAAGAGCAACTGATTGTTTAAGATTGTAAATTGGTAGGGATAACTACTGTCGCTGCCTGTCGTATTGAGGTCTTTAAATAGTTGTGTTCCGGCGGCTGTTCCATCGCTGACCCATAACTCAGTTCCAGTAGCATCCTCATAGGCCGAGAAGTAGATTTTATTTTGGAAGACAAACAAGTCTTCGGGCCAAGAATCGTCATTGCCGGGTGCGATATCGATTAAGAGTTGGGTGCCAGCTGTTGTGCCATCGCTCTCCCACAATTCTCTTCCATTTGTGCCATCATCGGCGGCGAAATACACTTTGCCGTTAAGGGTGACAAAGCTATAGGGGTACGAATCGTCCAAGCCAGGGTTGATGTCTTTGAGCAGCTGGGTGCCAGCCACTGTACCATCGCTAACCCATAATTCGTAGCCATTTATTGGGTCATAGCCTTGGAAAAAGAGCTGGTTGTCTAGAACCGTTGTTGATCCAAGCTCGGCCTCGATCTGGGCCAACTGGATCGTTCCTGCTTCCGTGCCATCACTGACCCAAAGTTCATAATCGTCATTTTCGTTGCTGATCGAGAAGAAGAGTTTGCCCAGGGCTGGAGTCAATTGGGTCGGCGAAGAACCCTGCTCTCCATCGACGATGTCTTTGAGCAGCTTTGTTCCTGCGACGGTACCATCGCTGATCCAAAGTTCGTTGCCGTGTTCGAGATCTTCCGCACTGAAAAAGAGCTTATTGTCTACAACAGTGAGCTCATCGGGGAATGAACCCTCTGTTCCGGTCGAAATATCTTTGACCAGATCAAGTGTATAGCCTGGGATCTGTGCATTTGCCGAGAGATGCGGAAGGAATGAAAGGCAGAAAAGTGTCAGAAGGAGGCAAACGGGTGTGCGGTATCGAAAGTTCATGCAATCCCCCAGTGATGGATATGAGTTCGAGATACAAGATCAACCACGCTGCTCTAGACAAACACCGATGGAACCAGCAGATGTAAATTGTTGATGAGATTCTTCTTAGTATCTAGATTGTAAAATCATAGCATGTCGCAATTAATCAAAAGCATTTTTTTGCTGAAGAGGTATTAATATGCATCAATTGCTTAAAACTGCTTCATTATACTATCGCTTACAGAGTAATGGTGATATGAAATTCGGTTAAATTATTGGGTTTCAGGGCGGCCTTTCGGCACAGCTAGAAGCCCATTGCGGCGGACGAGATGTTGGTAGCCGTAGGCGGACGCGCTGAAAGCCTTGTTTGGGGAAGAGACCCAGCCGTTTGAAGACTGATACCAAATACGTTTAAAGACGTGCATTCTCTTAGCTCAGAAAAACGAAAAGCCGGGAAAAGGGTTGTGTGAGATTTCGCGCTGCCGAAGGCCAAAGAGAACCTAATCAACCGGATTTGCTATGAACTACACAAGCGGACTATGAACTGCGATTTGCTGAACAACGAACAGAAGCTGTGCTAGCGCGACGGCCTAACACAGCTTCTGTTTTGAATGTTGTAGGAGTAAGGCTTAGGTGCCTTCTTGCCAAGAGTTGAGATAGCGCTCTTGCTCGTCGGTGAGCGTGTCGATGCTGACACCCATAGCCTTTAGCTTGAGCGCGGCGATCTCGCGATCGACCTCTTTGGGCAGGGCGTGAACGGCGTTGGCGAGCTTGCCCTTGTTTTTGAGTAGATACTCGCTGGCGAGCGCTTGGTTGGCGAAGGACATATCCATCACGGCGGAGGGATGGCCTTCGGCGCTGGCGAGGTTGATCAGGCGGCCTTCGCCCAACAGATTGATCTCGCGGCCATCTTTGAGCAGGTATTGATCGACCAAGTGGCGCGGTTGGCGCTTCTCGACGGCCAGCGCCTCGAGAGCTGGGATATTGATCTCGGCGTTGAAGTGGCCGCTATTGGCGATGATACAGCCGCTCTTTATGGCTTCGAAAGCGTTGGCATCGATTACATGCTTGTTGCCCGTAGCGGTCACAATAAAGTCGGCTAGGCGAGCGGCCTCGACCATCGGCATAACACGATAGCCGTCCATTGCGGCTTCCAAAGCGCGAACCGGATTGACTTCGGTGACGATTACATTGGCGCCCAAGCCGCGAGCGCGCTCGGCGATACCGCGCGAGCAATAGCCGTAGCCGCCGACCACAAAGGTTTTGCCAGCCAGCAGCACGTTGGTGGCGCGAATGATGCCGTCGATCGTGCTTTGGCCGGTGCCATAGCGGTTGTCGAAAAGGTGCTTGGTATCGCTATCGTTGACGGCGATCACAGGAAAGGGCAGCACACCGTCGGCGGCCATAGCCTTGAGGCGGATCACTCCGGTAGTGGTCTCTTCGGTCGAGCCGACGATCTGGCTCAGCAGTTCGCGGCGCTCGGTCAGAATGGCGCTCACCAAGTCGGCCCCGTCATCCATCGTGATATGCGGCCCGTGATCGAGTGCGGCATTGAGATGGCGGTAGTAGGTTTGGTTGTCTTCGCCCTTGATGGCATAGACCGGGATCTCATCGTCGTTGACCAGCGCAGCGGCCACATCGTCTTGGGTCGAGAGCGGGTTTGAAGCGCAGAGCACAATATCGGCGCCGCCAGCGGCTAGGGTGCGCACGAGGTTGGCGGTTTCGGTTGTGACGTGCATACAAGCGCTGATCTTCAGGCCAGCGAGCGGGCGCTCTTGTTCGAAGCGCTCGCGCAATTGGCGTAGAACGGGCATCTCTTGTTCTGCCCAACTGATGCGCCTTCGTCCAACTTCGGCCAGCCCAATGTCTTTGATATCGAATTCGTTGCTCATTATCGCTCCTTACACAGAATGACAGGGATCGCAGTGTGGGGTGTTGAGCAGAGCCGGGGCAGGCGTATCTTCAAGCTGTTTTAAGGCTGTACGAGCCAATTCGCTGGCGGGGTTGATCCGCAGGGCTTGTTGGTAGCAGTAGCGCTGTTCTTGGGGATCGCTGAGCTGGGTTGCCAGCCACAACCAGTCCATTTCAAGGTTGGAACATTCCAGAATGGCGCACTGTAAGGCCCTTGAAAAACGCAAACTGTCTTGTTTTTGCATCATACACCTCAGATCTGCGAAACATACGCAGCCAGTGTATGTTGTGCTGAGGAATCGCGCATCACCCGATCATGCTATTTTTGCTGCTGCTTTGAGAACAGCTCGTTGATCAGGCTGCACAAACGCTGCTCTTCAAGATCGCTCATCTTGGGGTGCATAGGCAGATAGACGATCTTGTCGAGCATGGCCGAGGCTTGCTGAGCGGCGGGGTGGGCGACCATGGTCGAGGCGTGTCGGGTGGCATCGAAGCCGTGGGCGCGCAAGAAATGCATCAGATGCTCGGGCTTATCGCTGGCGATAGGAATGACCCAGTGGCTGTGTCGTGTGAGTTTGCTGCCGGGCCAGTGAACGCTTAGAAGGCGGGAGCGCATACGTTGGGCGCGCGCAACACGGCGCTGAACCTGTTGTTGGCCGTTTTGCTTTAGGCGGCGTTCGAGCAGGCGCAGCAGAGGGGTGCTTGGCTGTTGGCGGATGCGCTGGAAGAGATCGCCCGCTTTGAAGCCGCGCACCGCTCGGTTGATGATCTGATCGTAGTCGTGTCCGCGCAGACGACAGATCGTCACAAACAGGCTATAACAAACGCGAATCGAGATCAATTTGAGCAGACTGAACTGCACAACGCGCTTGAAGAAGCTCGAGCGTGATTGACGCGGATAACGCGCTTGTAAGGCGCGGGCGTGGACGCATAGCTCGGGATCGTTGCACGAGATCAGTGCGCCGCCCAAAGCGGTGGCGGTTTTGATCGGCCCAAAGCTAAGCATGCGCACATCGCTGTCGGGGTGGCCGCACTGCTTACTGCCGTTGTAGGCTTGGGCGCAATCTTCAAACAGCAGCAGATTGTGGTGTTTGGCGAAGGCCACGATCTCATCGAGCGGCATTTGGCTGCCAAACAGATGCGCGATCAGGATCGCTTTGGTGCGCGGTGTGACAGCTCGCTCAAGTGCTTGCAGATCGATCGAGAGATCGTACTCGTCGAGGTCGATCGGTACCACCACCAGCCCGTGACGCTCGATGATCTCGAACATGTGGGGGATGGTGATGGCTGAAACGATGATCTCACTTCCTGCTGGCAGCGCGAGAGCTTGTAACACAAGGTCGAAGCCACTGCGTACCGAAAGACATGCGAAGGTGGCTTGATCAGGCCAACAAGCTTCAACCGCTTTTTGGGCCTGCTCGTTGCTATCAAGGCGTACACAATAGGCCAATCCAGCTAAGAGATCTTTCCATGAAAGGTCTGGTGTTCCGCGCGGAAGCATACTAATCCTATGCTACAAGATTCCATTCAAGCGCCCGACGGGTTGCGGCTGCTCGCGTTGTGACGCCAAGTTTGCCGAAGATAGATCGAATGTGAATATTGACAGTATACGGGCTGATCGTTAAGTGCTCGGCAATCTGGGCATTGGTGAGTCCTTCGGCTAGGAGCGCCAGCACTTCAGATTCGCGAGCGGTTAGGCCGAAAGCAGGTTTCTGTGGCTCTGAGAGCTGACCCTGCTCCGGTTGGGCGATCGCTTTCACAAGCTCGTCGAGATCGCTGTGCTGGCCGAGCGCGCTAAGCGCCAAACAATGCTCTTTGCCGAGTTGCGCTTCGACAGCCTCTACAATACGCTGGTAATCGGCTTGATCGCTCTGTTCGAGCCGTATCTCGCTGAGCGCCAAGCGCTGTTGAGCGGCGCCGATCAATTGGGCGGCCAGCTCGGCTTGGCCCTGTTGGCTACAAACCCCGGCCAAGCCGATCAGACTGAGCGCCATAGCGTGGCGAGCGCCGCCCACGCGCCATTGATGCAGCGCCTTGAGAAAGAGCTGGTAGGCGCGGCTGGTCTGTTTGCAGGCCAAGAGCACAAAGGCCAGATTTTGTTCCACCAGCCGTTCGGCACCCTGATCGCCGATCTGCTGGAAGCTGCTTGCGCTGGCTTGGAAGTAGCGCTCGGCGGCTTGCCACTCGTTGTTAGCGCGCGCGATCTCGCCGAGCGCATTGAGTGCCCAAGCCGTGCCGCGAATGTAGTTACAGCTTCGACTCAAATCGAGCGCTTCGTGTTGCAGCGTCTCGGCCCGTTTGCGGTCGCCCTGCATCCAGATCGCGCGGCCCAAGCCGTTGAGGGCGTCGATGCTGACCGTGGCTTGGCCGAAAGAGCGGCTCTGGCAGAAGTAGCGCTCGGCTTGGGCGTATTTGCCCAATCGAAAGGCCACTTCGCCCAGTTCGCATAGGGTTGAGGCGTAGGCGCATTGGTCGCCGCTGGCCTGCCAGGCGGCGAGGGCGCGTTCCAACCAGAGCTGAGCGCGTGGATAGTCGCTCTGGTGGCGGGCGAGTGTGCCGATGGTGCGTTGGGCTTGGCCGAGCAGCTTGGGTGGGCTGTCCCGCCCCGCCAGCTCGAGGGCGCGGCTGGCCCAGCGTTGGCCTTCGTCGAGCAGATCGTGGGCCTCCCAGAAGCGGTAGAGCGCAGCTACCAGCCGCAACAGCAAACGTGCATCGTTGCGACTGTTGGCCCAGAGCAGAACCGCTCGCAGGTTGTCGTAGGCGAGCTGGATCTCTTGCATGGCCTGCTGCTGCTTGTCGCTATCGAGCAGCTCGGCGTTCTGTTCGGCCAGCTTCGTGTAGTAGTCGCAGTGCTTCTGCTTGGTCGCAAGGTAGGCTTGGCTGGCGTTGAGGCGTTCGAGGGCGTAGGCCCGAATGGTTGCCAGCATTACGAAGCGGGGCGAGCCGCAGCTTTGACTGCTGCGCTGCAACAAACTCTGTTCGACCAGAGCGCTTAGGCCGTCGAGGGCCGAGAGCTGATCTTCGCCTGCGATGGCCTCGGCGTCGGCCAGCGAGAAGCTGCCCAAGAAGACGCTACATTTGGCGAAGAGCAGCTGTTGCTGTGGGCTGAGCAGATCGTAGCTCCAGTCGATGGTGGCGCGCAGGGTCTGTTGGCGCGGATGCAGGTCGCGGTCGCCTGTGGTGAGCAACTGCAGCCGTTGGTCGAGGCGATCCAAGAGGGCTTCGCTACCCAAAAGCTGGGCGCGCGCCGCCGCCAGTTCGATCGCGAGCGGCAGGCCGTCCAGCTCGATGCAGATCTTGGCGATCGTAAGGGCGTTGCTGGCGTCGAAGCGGAAACTGGCATCGGCGGCGCGCGCCCGTTCCACAAACAGGGCGACCGCCGGATTTAGCAACAGTTGCTCAGGATTGGCCCCGTTACTACAGTCGGGCAGTGCCAGCGGCGCGACTGTGAGGCTGCGCTCGCCCGAGATCCGCAGGGGTGCGCGGCTGGTTGCCAAGATGCGCAGCTGCGGAACCGCCCGTTGGATCCGGCTGAGCTGCGGCACCGCATCGAGCAGGTGTTCGAGGTTATCGAGCAGCAGCAAGGTCGGGCCCTGAACGGCCGCTCGCAAGCCTGTGATCAGCGCGCTTTCGTCGCTGCTGCCCACATCGAAGCGCTGGGCGATGCTGGCGATCAGTTGCTCGGCTTCGCAGAGCGCCGATCCAGCGATCGCCACGAAGCGCCACGGCTTACGCTGCTCTAAGCTGGCCACGATCTCGAAGGCCAAGCGAGTTTTACCCACCCCGCCCGGCCCGATCAAGGTCACTAAGCGAACGTTGTCATCTTCGAGGAGCGCTTGCGCCGCTGCAAGCTCGGCCTGCCGTCCGAAACAGGGTCCCGACGGCGAGAGCAGTTCAGTGCTTTCCATCAAGCACTCCTTTCTAGCTTGAGCGCTTAGAGGCCAGCTACGGTGGCGAAGTAGTCCTCTAGCGTCTCGGGACGCCGAATCTGGCGCACGCTGCCATCGCTTGTCAGCAGCAGCTCGCCACAACGCAGCTTGCCGTTGTAGTTAAAGCCCATCGCGCGGCCATGGGCGCCCGCATCGTGAATGACGCAGATATCGCCGATGGCGAGCTGCGGGAGCGCACGATCGATCGCGAACTTGTCGTTGTTTTCGCAGAGCGATCCGCTCAGATCGTAGATCTGGTCGTGGGGCTGGTCTTGTTTGCCCAGCACGCTGACATGGTGATAGGCTCCGTACATCCCCGGCCGCATCAGATCGGCCATAGTCGCGTCGAGCCCGGCGTAGCGCTTGTAGCTCTGTTTGAGGTGGCGCACCTTGGTGATCAGGTAACCGTGCGGCCCCGTGATCAAGCGCCCGCATTCCAGCGCGATCCGCAGGGCCGGGTGGCTCTCGGCCGCCAAATGCTGCTCGAAGGCGGCGCGCACATTTTGGCCAAGCTGCATCAGGTCGACCGGCTCTTGCTCGGGCCGATAGGGGATGCCGATGCCGCCGCCCAAGTTGATGCACTCGAACTGAATGCCGACGGCGCGTTGCAGCTCGGCCGCCAAGCGGAACAGCATATCGGCGGTTTCGCTCAAGGCGTCGAGCTTGAGCTCGTTCGAGACCACCATGGTGTGCAGGGCGAAGCGCTTTGCGCCCAGATCGCGCAGCTTGGCGTAGCCTTCGAATAGCTGCTCGCGCGTGACGCCGAACTTGGCCTCGACCGGATTGCCGATGATCGGGTTGCCTTGGCGCAGCGGGCCCGGGTTATAACGCAGTGCGACACAGTCGAGCGCGGGCAACTGCTTGGCGATATAGTCGATGTGGCTGATGTCGTCGAGGTTGATGATCGCTCCGAGTGTAAAGGCTTTCTGATACTCTTCGATCGGCGTGTTGTTGGAAGAGAAGAAGAGGTTGTCGCCCGTAATGCCGACCTGTTCGGCCAAGATCAGTTCGGCCAAGGAGCTGCAATCTAGGCCGCAGCCTTCCTCGCGCATAATCCGCAAGATCGCGGGCGTGGGCGTCGCTTTGACCGCGAAATACTCTTGGAAGCGCGCATTCCAAGCGAATGCAGCTTTGAGAGCGCGAATCTGTTCGCGAATGCCGCGTTCGTCGTAGAGATAAAAGGGCGTTGGATAGCTGGCGCAGATCGCTCGGATCTGCTCATCTCGAAAAGGCAGACGTTTCATGGAGCTCCTTGGCTTGTCCACAACATAACAAACGAACGTCCTCCCACCCGGTTGGTGGTCTCGCTCAGGGTGACAAAACCCAGCCGCTGGTAGATGCGGTAGGCCGAGTTCTCTTCGCGAACGCTTAACACAATCTGCTGGTAGCAGCTTGGAAGATTCTTCAACAAGGCTGCGATCAGAGCGCTGCCAACCCCTTGCCCGCGAAAAGCTGGCCTGATGGCGACCGCTAGCTCGGGCACATCGGCGCCCACGCCAGCGTAGCGGTGCTCATCGCCCTCGATCCGACGTAGCCAGGCGGCCCCGATCGCCGCGCCCGAAGCCTGCTCGATGGCCAGCAGACCATAATCGCCATCGCGCCCCCAGCCCTCGACATAGGCGCGCAAAAAGGCGTTCTCTTTAGCAGCCCGATAGTCGTCGACCCCATCTTCGTGCATGCTAGCGGCGTAAAAGAGCATCTCCCACAGCAGCTCTTCATCTGCCCGCTCTGCGATGCGAAATGTCCTGATCGTCATCGTTCGTTCTCGCTTGTAACACTTCTGTTCCCATATTATACCCTCTTGGCCGCTTCGTGCTCCTACAAGGGCCTTATTTGTGTCAGCTTTCCTGCTTCGTGCATGGCTCTGGCGGCTTGCTCTCTAGCTCCCATTCGGTCCTTGGCGCGTCCGCCTACGGCTACCAACGTCCTGCCCGCCACGCCCCAACGAAGCCGCGCTCTGTTGGTGATACGCCATTTCGCTGATCTAGCCTGACACGTTTTGTTGGTTCCCCCTTGAGCTGCGACGCTTGGCTTAGCAAACCTTTTACCTAATTGACACAGACTCTTTACGAATATGAGTTTCGACTAATGAGAAGATTAGAATAGTCTCGTAAAGCTGAAATAATTGTTGTATACTAAAGTCATGAAGCGCTGCGTCATGAAACAGAGGAGAAAGGAAAGACAATGCACGTCTTTGATCTTCACAGTCGAGAAACTCCGCTCACTGGCTGCGCGTTGGGTACCGATTTCTACAATATTGACGCTTTGCTTACGCCTGAAGAGCGAGACTACCGCGATCGAGTTCGCTCGTTTATGGATAACGAAGTGGTGCCGATGATGGCTCACTATTGGGAACGAGCCGAATTTCCTTTCGAAGTGATACCAAAAATAGCAGCTTTGAATATCGCTGGCGGCGCGATCAAAGGCTATGGCTGTCCCGGTATGAGCCAAGTCGCTTATGGTCTACTTGGTTTGGAGCTGGCGCGCGGCGATGGCTCGGTCGATACGTTTTTTGGGGTGCATAGTGGGCTTGCCATGGGTTCGATCTACCTCTGCGGCTCCGAGGAGCAGCGCCAGCGTTGGCTGCCAGCCATGGCGCGCATGGAGAAGATCGGCGCTTTCGGCCTAACAGAGCCATTTTTTGGTTCCGACGCAGCGCATATTCAAACTACGGCCCGTCGAGTCGCCGATGGCTGGCTTTTAAACGGCTCGAAGCGCTGGATCGGGAACGCTTCGTTCGCTGATTTGATCATTATCTGGGCCCGAAACGAAGAGACACAATCCATCAATGGCTTTGTGGTCGAGAAAGATACACCCGGCTTTTCTGCTACAGTCATTACGGGTAAGACTGCCAAGCGCTCGGTGCTCAACGCCGATATCAGTTTGAACGATGTCTTTGTGCCAGAAGCCAATCGGCTGCAGGCCGCCAACAGCTTTCGCGATGTGGCGCGCGTGTTGACGGCTACGCGCGTGGGTGTGGCTTGGGAGGCGGTTGGCCATGCGGTGGCCTGTTACGAGGCCGCGCTGACCTATGCCAAACAGCGCGAGCAGTTCGGCAAACCGATCGCGTCCTTCCAGCTTGTTCAAGAGAAGCTGGTGCGCATGTTGGCCGATATTACCACCATGCAGCTGATGATGTTGCGCGTCAGTCAGTTGTTTGAGGCGGGCCAGATGACCAACGCCCAGGCCTCGCTAGCCAAGATGCATTGTGCCGCTCGCGCCCGTGAGGTCTGCTTGATGGCGCGTGATATCTTGGGCGGCAACGGCATCTTGCTCGATTATATTGTGGCGCGCCATGTGGCTGACTTAGAGGCCGTTTATACTTACGAGGGCACTAATAATATTCAGACTCTTGTAGTTGGTCGTGAGATCACCGGTATTTCGGCCTTTGTCTAGCTATCTCGTTCGATTTCGAGCATTTGTCGGAAAAACGAACATAGAAGAAAGAATTATGTGACATTTCGCGCGTCAGCGCGAAATGTCACAAGCATAGCTGAGTTCTGCTCTGCCAAAGGCCAGAAAGAGCTGAAAGTAAGCGGATGAAGTGTGATAAGAGAGAATGAGTTTCAACATCTGTTTGTAGCGTTATTGTAAGGTTTTGAGGAGGTCTTTCAGCACAGCTAGAAGCTCGTTTTGTTGCTTGAGCTGTTGGTAGCCGTAGGCGGACGCGCCAAGGACCGAATGGCAGGAAGAGCACAAGCCGCCAGCGCCTGAAGGAATCAAGCGGATGTGTTCTGGAGAATTGTGGGGATGTTTCCGTGTAGAGGCTGACTGCCCGAGCTTGTGATAAGGCCTTTTGAACGGTGACGAGACACGGTGCAACACTTCATGTCTTGTCACCGTCTGTTTTATGCTTAGTGCTTTGAGTGCATAAAACTTTACACAAAGATATGAGCATGGTAGGATACTTGTACATGCATTTATAAGGAGTGCTCTTATGCCGCGAATTTTGCTTTTGCATGCCACCGTTGGCACAGGGCACAAGCGTGCCGCTGAGGCTCTACAGGTGGCATTTGAGCGTCGTCAGCCAGGTGAGGTTCGGGTTGAGGACGTTTTAGATTATGCACCGCCACTTTTTCAACAAGCATATGCTAAGTCATATCTTGACATAACCAACAAGGCCCCGCTTGTCTGGGGCTATTTCTATCATCAGACCGAGGTAGATCCCACAGTTTCTGAATTTGTGAACAATATTCGTAAGCTGGTTGAGGGCGTAAGTGTTATCCAACTGAAGGATGTGTTGCGCTCATTTCAACCAGATGCTATTATTTGTACACATTTTTTACCTGTTGAAATGTTGCTCTCACTGAAAAACAAAGGTGAGTTACAACAGCCAGTGTATTGTGTGGTGACCGATTATTCGGCACACACCTTCTGGGCTAATCCTGGTCTCGATGGCTACTTTGTTGGGGCCGAGCATACGCGCGATCAACTGATCGCTCGTGGAATTCACGAATCTGCCATTCGCATCACTGGTATTCCGATCGACCCTACGGTGGCAGAGCCAAAAGACCCGGCAGACATGCGTCAAGCGCATGGCTTTACCAAGCCAGGTCCGCTGATTACCTTGTTCGGTGGCGGCATCGAGACATCCCATGTGCGCGAGATTGTAGAAGATCTCTTAGCTACCGATATTGAGGGTACCTTGGTTGTTGTTGCGGGACGTAACGAGCAACTTGCGACCGCCTTAAACGATCTGCAATCAAGCCCAAGGCTTGAGCTTCAAGTGCTTGGCCTGATCGATTACGTCGATGATCTGATTGTTGCAAGCGATCTGATTATCACCAAATCGGGCGGGCTGATCGTTAGCGAGGTTTTAGCACGTAACGTTCCCATGCTTGTGATCGATCCCATTCCTGGCCAAGAGGAGTGGAACGCGGACTATGTGGTGAGTAGTGGTGCTGGGATCCAGCTCCGCATGACGTATATGGTCGCCAAGGCGGTTAAGCGACTACTCGCTCAACCCGAGATGCTGAAGGCTATGCGTGCGAATTCGGCCATGATCGCTCGCCCGCGAGCTGCTTCAACCGTGGTAGACTATGTTTTAGCTGATCTTGAATAGAAGCGCTGCGGTCCGTTCTTTGTAATCTGTTGCACGGTGGTGGGGCGACCATCTCACCACCGCCAGGCTGTTGTTTTTAACATCAGTGCAGAGGATTGGCTTGTTCGACCGTATCTGCTTCGGGAGTGAGAGTGTTGGGTAATGTAGATGTCCTCTTTGCTATCTCCGACACCGGTGGCGGCCATCGTAGTGCTGCTGTTGCTCTCCGTGATGCGCTAAATGAGGTGAGCGGCAATAGTGTCTCATCACAGATCGTAGATATCTTGCGTATTACGGGCATTCCTGGTGTACGAGATCTTCCTAATCTCTATGACCATCTATCGACTCGTTGGTTGCGTCTCTACGACCTAACTTTTAAGTTGACCAACGGGGTGAAAGTGGTCGATGTTATTTCGCGTTTGGTCTACATTCAAGCGCGGCGCAATATTTACAAAGTATTGCAAGAGACACAGCCTCGGCTTGTGGTTGTGACTCATCCGCTCGTACACCGTTTGGTATGCGCTGCCTGCCGTACCTATAACCTGCCCTGTCGAGTTGTAACGGTTGTAACCGATCTGGTAAGTCTGCATGCTGCTTGGGCTTATCCCGGTGTTGACCTCTGTCTGGTGCCGACTGACGAAGCCTATCGCCTGATGCTGCGACGGGGCATGAAGCCGTCGCGTCTCAAGCGCACTGGTTTTCCGGTTCATCCCAAGTTCACCAGCTATGAAGGATCTCCCAAACCGGCCCGCCAAGAGCTGGGCCTCGATCCCGATCGCTTTACGGTCTTGGTGACGGGCGGCGGTGTTGGTTCAGGCAATCTGGCCGAATTGGTGCTCGAGATCCAAAAGCAGCTTCCCGACAAGCAGATTCTGGTTGTGACTGGCAAGAACAAAGCCGCCTACGAACAGCTTCAGGCCAACAAGACCAGCGAACATGTGCATATCTATGGCTTTGTCAACAATATGGATATGTTGATGGCCGCCAGCGATGTAGTTGTGACCAAGGCGGGCCCGGGCACGTTGATGGAGGCGCTGGCTATGCGGCGTCCGGCTTTGGTGACCGAGGCAGTCGGTATGCAGGAGCGTGGAAATATCGACTTTGTTTTGAACTACGAGCTGGGAGCCTTCTGCCCGACGCCCGATCGAGTGGTTTCAGCGGTGCGCGAGCTCGAAGATCCACAGCGTTATGCGGCCACGGTTCAGCGTTTGAGCGATAAAGTGCCGCGCGACGGGGTTTATCAGATCACCGATCATATGCTGAAGCAGCTGAGCATGGTGAGTCCGACTCAAACGCGCCGTAAACGACGTCGGATGGTGGTCTTGCGCTTCCAAGGCTGGCGCTTGGCGCTCTACCGTGCCCAGAAAAAGCAGCGCATTAAGCAGAACGAGACGCTTTCATAAGATATGTGGATAGATGATCGATCTCCTCCCGCAGAAGGTGCAGTTTGTGCTCTCTGCGGGCGGCTCGTTTTTGGAATAGTTTTTGAAGTATGAGGAGTACCGAGTATGTACATCCTTTCCGGTGAAGATGTCCGTCGGGCGGTCTCGATGCCCGATGCGATCGATGCGGTTGCCAACGCTTTTATGCAGCTTTCGGCAGAACGCGCCTATGTGCCTTTGCGCGCCCATATCGGAATCAAAGAACAAGAGGCTACCAGCTTCTTTATGCCTGCCTATGTGCCAGCCGCCGAAGGCTCAAGCGCTAGTTTAGGCCTGAAAGTCGTCTCGGTCTTTCCTAAGAACAGTGCGCGCTCGGTCGGTACTCCTACCATCAATGCAGCCGTGATGCTGCTCGATCCTCAAACGGGTGTGCCGCGCGCCCTGCTCGACGGCACCTATCTGACCGCCCTACGCACGGGTGCATCGTCGGGCGTGGCTACGCGCGAACTGGCGCGTCCCGACTCGAAGGTCTTGGCGCTGTTTGGGGCAGGCGGTCAAGCGGCTATGCAGGTCTTGGCGGTTTGCAGTGTGCGTCCGATCGAACAAATTTGGATCTATAACCGTACGCGCAGCAAGCTTCCGATTTTTATGGCACAATTACGGGCGCTGGGTGCGCCGATTCCCAGCGATATTCGAGTGGCAAATACTCCGGCCCAAGCCTTGGCCGATGCCGATGTCGTCTGTTGTGCCACCAGTTCGCCTACGCCGCTCTTTGAAGATGCGCATGTGCGCCCCGGAACGCATATCAACGGGGTTGGCTCCTATAATCCGCGTTTGGCTGAAGTGCCAGCCCAGACGATCAAACGTGCCTATGTGGTGGTCGATCAGCGCGAGGCCGCTTGGTCAGAGGCGGGCGACTTGATTCAAGCGCGCGATGCGGGTATTATCGCTGAACAACACGCTCAGGTTGAATTGGGTGAAGTGGTGGCTGGAACTGCGCCCGGACGCAGCGACGAGAATCAAATCACATTCTTTAAGTCGGTGGGCAATGCGGTTCAAGATCTTGCCGTCGGTCAATTAGCCTTAGAGCGCGCGATCGCGGGCGGCTTCGGCACTGAAGTTCACTTGTAGGCAACCTGGAAAACAGTGGTATTATTAGACACTGGTATGCCTCAAATATGGCTTGAATGTTGATTGAGGCTTAAGAATTAAGCTAGATGCCCAAAAGAGCAGGTGAACGATGGCTTTTGGCTTGTCGTTTGCTAAACACTAGAACGCTTATTGGGATGGGGTATGCAGCATATTGACTTTGGATGTTGCTGCTCCTGCTATACATGGAGGATAGTTTGAAACAGCTTTGTGTTATCGGGACGGGTTATGTAGGCCTTGTGACAGGTGTCTGTTTCGCTGACCTTGGCAATAAGGTCGTGTGTGTCGATGTCGATCCTGCGAAGGTCGAAATGTTGCGCTCGGGCAAATCGCCGATCTACGAGCCCGGCTTGGAAGAGGTGCTCGAACGCAATGCCCGTGCGGGTCGTCTCACCTTTACCGACAGCTATGAAGTCGGTATGGACGGCGCAGAGTTTGTTTTCATTACCGTAGGCACGCCCATGGGTGATGATGGAGCAGCGGATCTGCGCTACGTAAAGGCTGCTGCCCGTAGCATCGGCCAGAACCTGACTTCTCCCGTCATTATCATCGATAAAAGCACGGTGCCCGTCGGTACCGGCGACATGGTGACCGCTATCATCTCTGAGCATGCTCCGGAAGGCAGCACCTTCCACGTGGTTTCCAATCCGGAATTCCTGCGCGAAGGTAGCGCTATGCACGACTTCCTCAACCCCGATCGAATCGTGCTTGGCTCGCCCGATAAAGCAGCCGCTCAGAAGGTCGCCGACCTGCATGCTCCTTTGGGCGCTCCCGTGATCATTACCGATTTGCGCACTGCCGAAATGATCAAATACGCCTCGAACGCCTTCCTCGCTACGCGCATTAGCTTCATCAACGAGATCGCTCAGATCTGCGAGAAGCTGGGTGCCGATGTGAAGGAAGTTGCGCGCGGTATGGGAGCCGACAAGCGCATTGGGCCACACTTCCTCGACGCCGGTATCGGCTATGGTGGCTCGTGTTTCCCCAAAGATGTGCTGGCCCTGCACCATATGGCCGCCAGCGCTGGTTGCCACCCGCAGCTGCTTCAAGCTGTGATGGATATCAACGCCGATGCGCGCCGCAAGTTTGTGCAGAAGGTCGAAACCCTCTTGGGCGACCTGACCGGCAAAGTGATCGGTGTCTTAGGTTTGGCCTTCAAGCCCAACACCGACGATATGCGCGAAGCTCCTTCGGTTGAGATCATCAAGTACCTCAAGCAGAAGGGCGCTCATATCAAAGCTTACGATCCGGTAGCCATGGAGCGCGCCGCCGAGCTTCTGCCCGAGGCCACCTATTGTGCAACGGCCTACGATGCTGCCAAAGACGCCGATGCGCTGCTGATCGTGACCGAGTGGAACGAGTTTAAGCAGCTGAACTGGGAGAAGCTGAGCCGCTTTATGCGCCAGCCGATCGTGGTCGATGGTCGCAACCTCTACGATCCAAACGAAGTTGAAGCCAAGGGCTTTATCTATTGGGGCGTAGGTCGCAGCGTGCCTTCGGCAGTGCGCGACCAGTTCGCTCAAGCCCAACTCGACGCCTAAGATCCATACAGGCCGAAACGGAGCCGATGTGTTTGCAATCACAAGCGCATCGGCTCCGTTTCAGTTTATACCTGTCTGCAAAGGTCTGCGTTCAACAAACACAGCTACTGCCTGAAAAGTCTTCAAGCAGATTTCGATACCAAATTCGTTTAAAAACTTGCCCACTTGGAGTGTAAGAAAACAAAAACGAGGAAAGAGTTGTGTGACATTTCGCGCNATNGCGCGAAATGTCACACAACAAAAAGAGACAAGTTCCACTCTGCCGAAGGCCAAATAGAATGAAGCAAGCGAATTTGGTATCATACCAAATCCGTTTAATGACTTGCGCTTTTTGGATGCAGGAAAACAAAAGAGTCGAGTTCCACTCTGCCGAAGGCCAAAAAGAGATGAAGAAATCGGATGTGGTATGAATTGTCGGCTTTGGGGAGATCTTTCGGCACACAGCTACAAGCCTCGTTTGTTGGGCGGGATGTTGGTAGCCGTAGGCGGACGCGCCAAGGAAGGAATGGAAGAGAAAGACCTCGCCGCAATCTGAAGAAAGCAAGCAGGTTTCAAATAATCAGTCAGATTTGTTAGTATACTCATTACAAGCAGCTAAACAATTCGACGTAGAGTTTGGAGATTTCCGCATAGCAAAGCCAAAAGGGCATCCGCAATTCGTTTAAGTGAATTAAGCTTCATATCAATGTGCAGCGCTGAACGAACAGATCCGTTATAAGCGCTCTTGCGCCGCTTTAGGCTGACTGCTACAATACAGCTAAAGCGAATAAACATTGTGTAGTGGTGCTTATGGAACGAATTCTCATCATCGAAGACGAAGCCGATATCGCAAACTACCTACGGCGTGGCCTCAGTTTCGAAGGCTTTAGTGTCGAGGTTGCTGGCGATGGGCCTTCTGGCCTTGCAGCAGCTCGTGAGCGTCCGCCAGATCTGGTGGTGCTTGACCTGATGTTGCCCGGCCTCGATGGTTTAGAGGTCGCCAAGCGGATACGCACCGTCTCTGATGTGCCGATCATTATCTTGACCGCGCGCGATGCTGTTCCTGATCGCGTCAAAGGTCTCGAAAGCGGCGCCGACGATTATCTGGTCAAGCCTTTTGCCTTCGACGAGCTGCTGGCGCGTATTCGCGTGCAGTTGCGCCGACGCCAGAGCGCGCAACAACACGATGTGCTGCGTTACGGCCCCTTGGTGATGGATACCAGCGCGCGCGAGGTGCGCATCAACGATCGCCGGGTCGATCTAACCGCTAAAGAGTACGAACTGCTCGAACAATTTATGCGCCACCCCCAACAAGTGCTGACTCGCGAAGTGATCTACGACCGAGTCTGGGGTTACGACTTCGGCGGCGAAAGCAATATCATTGAAGTCTATGTGCGCTATCTGCGCCAAAAACTCGAAGCCAACAACGAGCCGCGCCTGATTCAAACCGTGCGCAGCGTTGGCTACATTCTGCGCGAGGAGTGATCCGCGTTCACTTACCCCTCGTGCGAGTTTGTTGGCGTCTTTCCCCTGATGCGTGATCGTACTATCACCTCTCCTCAGACTTGAGGTTTTGCTGTCTCTGTTTTCGCCCATAAACGAGCCTACTGCGTACTTTTTGCACGCAGATTGGGCTTTTTTACTCTTTTTTACCCCTGATAAACGATCGTACTACAGCGTTTCCTTATCTTTTGCCTGAAATCTGTTCTTCTTGCCAAACTGTGTAGTAAGCCTGTCATCAGCACGTAATCTTTTTGTCTATTCTCTTGCAACTCGGCATGTTATGCTCATAGCCCAAACCTATAAATTCATTCGAAAAGATGCAGCCCTAGCACTTGTTTACTCGATAGTTTAGAAAGTTTTTGTGTGAATAGCTCTCCTACCCGTTCGTTGCGCCGTATCGTAAACAGCACCCAACAGCGCGCTGTCGCCGCGATACCAGGCTTGCAGTCTGGGCCATCTTCCCAAAAAACAGTTCGCTCCGCTGCATCTGCTTTCAGTGCTATGAAGTATTGGCTTATTCCGACAATTGTTACTGCCGGGCTGCTGCTTGGCGTCGCCACCTTCCTACTGCCACAAGGTGGTGTCATCATTCTGCTTTTATTGCTCGTATTTTTGCTTTGGCGTTGGGCTTGGACCGAGATCACCGTGCACGAGCTTGCGACTCACCTTTCGCGGGGCGAGACTCTCAACAAGCTAGAAGTGAGCCACGGCGCTTGGGGACGCCTCTGCCACGCTGTCAACAACCTTGTGCAACAACAGCGACTCTTCCAACGCAGCCGCGATCTGCTGCCTTCGCTGCCCGAAGAGATGCTGAACGGCTTATTAGAGGGTGAGATCAGCACGGGTCAAACCACTCAAGTTGCCACGGTGCTCTTGCTTGGTTATCAGCCCAGCCAAGCTGCCACCGCCCGTGAAATCGCCGAAGAGTGGAAGCGCTTTGCTCAGTTGGTCCAACAGGCAGCGGCACCCCACGGAGCGCTTGTGCAGCGCTGTGGCGATCAACTTTTGCTGGTCTTCGGCTTAGGTCGCCAATCGCTCAGCACGCCCGGCCTACGTTCCGCCCTCGAAACGCTGCGCATACTGTTGACTTCGCCCTATAGCGATCGGCTTCAAATGGCCTTAAGCGCTGGCCCGCTGCTGGCCGGTGCCATCGACGGTCTAGGCTACGGTGTAATCGGCCAGCCGCTTACGCGCGCCCAACATCTGCTTGGACGCCTCAACCACTATGCTGCCTATCATCTGCTCTGCGACGAAGAGTGTTACGTCGGCCTGCGCCAGCTCGGGGTCGATGTGCGCCCGCTCTACGATTTCGATGGCTCGACTCTCTATGGCGTCCAACTCTACTAACTGCCTCGCCAAACATTAACTTGAATCAACTATGGGCCTTGGCTAAGCGTTATCCGCTGCAAGGCCCATCTGTTATGTATTCTTCATTCCTTCAGGCGTAAAAGGCGTTTTCCTTCCATTCGAGCCTCAAGCGCGTCCGCCTCCGGCTACCAGATGGGCTAGCCGCCCTCATCCCCAGCCCTTCTCCCGCAAAGCGGGCGAAGGGAGCTAGGCCACGTTACCTCAACATGTCGTACTCTTCAACAGGCGGTACCTAAGGTTCGGCAAGCTTACCAAGCTAGCTTGTCGAAGGGCACGGCTCGGCGGTTTCAGCATGCTCAAGCACTAAAGCAATCACACAAACATCTCAAACTACTCTCTAAAAAGACTCTGTGACTCGTATAATGGGGTTACGTTCACAGTGGTGGTGAGGCCGATCGTGTGTGAGCGGCACTGACCGCGTCACAGAGATACTCCCCCACCACTGCGAGCAGCAAGAGACAGAACCCGTATCGAGTGGCTCAGACCACGCATAACGAGGCCTGCCCGGTGCTGCTCTGAGAGGCGAACGTATTCCCAATCCAAAGGAGAAAGGCAATGACCGCTCCCTATCAGCTGTATGTTGGTGTCGATATCGCTGCCAAAAGCTTTACGGCAACCTGGGCCGCTCGCCCAGAGCGTGCTCCCAAAGCTATCACCTTTGAGCAAAACCCAACCGGTTTCCAACGTTTCCAAGATGCGCTTGCCCAGAGCGAAACCTTGCCCACTACCACCTTGGTTGTGATGGAAGCCACGGGCAATTATTGGGTTGCACTGGCAGTCACGCTTCATCAGTCCGGCTATATCGTAAGCATTCTCAACCCTGGTCAAGTTGCCCTCTTTGCCCGTTCACTTCCCCGACGCAGCAAAACCGATCTGCTTGATGCCCATCTGCTCATTCGTTTTGCTGCCGAACGCCAACCAGCTCCCTGGACACCTCCTGAGCAGGTCTACCACGATTTGCGACAGCGTTTACTGGTGCGCGATGGATTGCTGCATATGCGTACCCAAGCCAAAAACCAGCGTCACGCCCTTCAGCAATGGCCTGTCAAGATCGAGTCTGCTCTCGCTTCGTTAGAAACCGTGATTGCCGAACTGGACACGCAATTGAGCCGATTGGAAGGCGAAATTGCCGAGGTGTTGCGCAATGGTGCGTGGGCCAGTTCTGCTCTGCTCTTACTTTCAACGCCGGGTTTGGGGCTGGTAACAACCGCTTGGCTGCTGGTGAGCACCCTGAACTTCTCCTTAGCACACTCACCTGAACAACTGAGTGCCTATGCCGGATTAGTGCCCCTAGAACGCCAATCGGGAACCAGCATTCGCGGTCGTCCTTCGATTGGTCACGCCGGAAATGCACGTTTACGAACCGCCCTTTATATGGCCACCTTAAGCGCTGCGCGGGCAAACCCCACCATTCGGGCGTTTTATCAACGCCTGCGAGCAGCAGGCAAACCCATGAAGGTTGCCCGCTGCGCCGCAGCACGAAAGTTACTCCATCTTGCTTGGGCAATCGTGACCAAACAGCAGCCCTACCGTAGCCCTGCTTGTGTTCAAGAGGAGTTATCGACGGTCTGAGCTGTCTCAGAGACGGGAATGAAAGCGAACTGTTTGGCCCAGAGACGGTGCTCAAAGTGCCACCACTGTTGGTCTTCTCTTTCTATGCCCTCTGTTTTCTGATATGACGTTTGAAACGGTTCCTATTTGCCGCTTGACAACCAATACCGTATCTCTGTGTCTCGTGTGGTGAATAAAACGTGTGCGGTGAATAAAACCGTCGCAGGCGTATAGGCGATTTGGCGCAGTCGAAGGGCACGGCTCGGCAGTTTCAGCATGCTCAAGCACTAAAGCAATCACACAAACATCTCAAACTACTCTCTAAAAAGACTCTGTGACTCTGTGTCTCGTGTGGTGAATAAAACGTGTGCGGTGAATAAAACCGTCGCAGGCGTATAGGCGATTTGGCGCATAGGCTGTGCTGCTTTTTTGGGGTACTATGATAGCAGGAGAGAGAGATATAAAGGTTGGTGTACGATGGCTAGCAAAGAATTAACCCTCCCGATCACCGGTATGACCTGTGCCTCCTGCGCGCGTCGCGTCGAGCGCGGCCTGAGCAAGGTCGACGGTGTCGAGAGTGCTCAAGTAAATCTCGCGAACGAACACGCCACTATTAGCTACGACCCTCAACAGGTGCAGCCTCTTCAGCTTGTTGAGGCGGTCGAGAAGAGCGGTTACGGCGTGATCTCCGAGCAGATCGAGTTTCCCGTTACCGGCATGACCTGTGCCTCGTGTGTGAAGCGCGTCGAGCGGGCGCTGAACAAGGTCGATGGCGTGATCTCGGCCACGGTCAATTTGGCGACCGAGCATGCCAGTGTGCAGTTTGCGCCCGGCGTGACCGACTTTGGCGCGCTGCGAAACGCGGTTGAGGCAGCGGGTTACGGTGTGATCGAGCCGAGCGACGACGAAGAACTCGATGGCCCAGACGCCGAGACGATCGCGCGCCAGCAGGAGCTAGACGAGAAGCGCCGCAAACTGACCGTCGCGATTATGTTCGGCGTGCCGCTCTTCCTGCTTTCGATGTTGCGTGACTTTGGGGTGATCAACCCGATGCTGACGCCCCACTGGGCCGCGATCGAAGCTATGATGCCGCACGATGGCACGATCATCACCCACTATCCAGCTTACGCCGATTATCTGAACTGGCTCTTCTTGCTGTTGGCGACACCCGTCCAGTTCTATAGCGGTCGCGATTTCTACATCAACGCTTGGAAGGCGCTCAAAGCGCGCACCGCCAATATGGACAGCCTGATCGCCTTGGGCTCTTCGGCGGCTTACTTCTACAGCATTGTGCTGATGCTGTTCGGCCTGACGGGCCATGTCTACTTCGAGACCGCCGCCGTGATCATTCTCTTGATCTTGGTCGGTAAGTTCCTTGAAGCGCGCGCCAAAGGCCAGACTAGCGCCGCCATTCGTGCCTTGATGGGCATGCAGGCCAAGACCGCTCGTGTGTTGCGCAACGGCCAAGAAGAAGATATTCCCTTGGCTCAAGTGCGCGTCGGCGACATTGTTGTGGTGCGCCCAGGCGAGAAAGTCCCTGTCGATGGCGTGATCACTAGTGGCCAGTCGAGCCTCGATGAAAGTATGCTGACCGGCGAAAGTATGCCGGTTGAGAAGCATGAGGGTGAGCGGGTGACCGGTGCCACTATTAACCTCACCGGCAGTTTCCAGTTCCGTGCCACCCACGTTGGCAAACAGACCGCGCTGGCTCAGATCGTCAAGATGGTGCAGATGGCTCAAGGTTCGAAAGCGCCCGTTCAAAATCTGGTCGATCAGGTCTCGGCGATCTTCGTGCCGGTTGTGATCGGAATCGCGCTGGTAACCTTTATCGCTTGGTGGATCGCCACGGGCGACCTGACCCAAGCCATGATCTTCGCCGTCTCGGTTTTGGTGATCGCTTGTCCCTGTGCGCTCGGTTTGGCGACACCGACGGCGATTATGGTCGGCACCGGCACCGCCGCCGAACACGGCATTCTGATCAAAAATGCCGAGGCACTGGAGCGCGCAGGCCGCCTCGATACCGTGATCTTCGACAAAACCGGAACCATCACGGCTGGCAAACCCGAAGTGATCGATCTGGTGGTGCGCGAAGGCAAGATCGAGCGAGACGAGCTGTTGCGCATCGCTGCTAGCGTCGAGCGCGCCTCAGAGCACCCCTTGGGTGAAGCGGTGGTGCGCGCCGCCCAGAGCCGCGAGCTTAAACTGGCTCAGCCCAAGAGCTTTAAGTCGCTGACCGGCCAAGGCGTGCAGGCCGAAGTCGATGGCGAGCAGATCGTGGTCGGATCGCCCAGCCTGATCCGCGAGCAGGCCATCGAGCTAGGCGAACTGGAGAGCGTGATCGAGCGTTTGCAGAGCGAAGCCAAGACGGCGATTATCGTCGCGCGCGCTGGCCAAGCCCTCGGCGTTTTGGGCATCGCTGATCCGGTGAAGCCCAGCTCGGCTGAGGCGATCGCTGCCTTGCAGCAACAAGGTTTGCAGGTGTTGATGCTGACGGGCGACAACCGCCGCACCGCCGAGGCGATCGCCGCTCAGGTCGGCCTCTCGGCCCAGCAGGTGGTGTCCGATGTTTTGCCAGCCAAGAAGGCCGCCGAGGTGCAGCGCGTTCAGAGCGAGCAGCGTAAGGTGGCTATGGTTGGCGACGGCATCAACGATGCGCCAGCGCTGGCTCAGGCCGACGTGGGCATCGCGATGGGCACCGGCACCGATGTGGCGATGGAGACCGCCGATGTAACGCTCTTGCGCGGCGATCTGCGCAGCGTGGCCCAGGCGATCTTGCTCAGCAAACGCACCATGTCGACCATTCGCTGGAACTTGTTCTGGGCCTTTGTCTACAATGTGATCGGCATTCCTTTGGCGGCGGGCGTCTTCTACCCGCTCTTGGGCTGGCAGCTCAGCCCGATCTTTGCCGCCGGAGCAATGGCCTTCTCGTCGGTCTTTGTGGTTAGTAATAGCCTGCGATTGCGAGGGACATCGCTCAGCTTGCCTCAGAATGACGCCCCAGCTCATTCGCAAGCGGCTCGCCGATCTGTGCCTGCCCAGTCGTAGCTTTGGTTTGAGAAACATCTGAGGACAGCCTCCTCCATTGTGTGGGGCAGCGCGGCGAGCAATCGCAGCCGCGCTGCCCTCACTTTTTGTTCGCTCTACGAAGCTCGTTTGGATCCTTCCGTTTTCGCCGCCGTCTATCCGCAGGCAAATACCACTTCATATCAAATTCGTTTAAATCCTTGCTTTCTCTTCGTGCAGGAAAACGAAAGCCAGGGAAAGAGTTGTGTGACATTTCGCGCGACAGCGTGAAATGTCACACAACAAAAATAGTCAAGTTCCACTCTGCCGAAGGCGAGATAGCAACTAATCGACATAAATTGTGGGCTTTGGGCTGGTCTTTCGGCACACACAGCTACAAGCCTCGTTTGTTGGGCGGGACGTTGATAGCCGTAGGCGGACGCGCTAAGGACCGAATGGAAGCTTAAGACCTCGCCGCCAGAGCACTGGACTGATCAACCGAATTGTGCTGAGAGCTTCAGGGTTGCTCGGCAGTAGGTAGGGCCGCAAACTCCTCTGCGAAGCGGCGCAACAGGCGCACCAGAGTCTGAACCTCCTCCTCGCTCCAGCTTGCAAAAAGCTGCGTTGCGATACGCTCACGGGCGGCATCGATGCGGGCGGTCATCTCTAGGCCTTGCTCGGTAATGCTGGCTTCGCTGACCCGTTTATCGGCTGCCGAAGGGCGCCGCACGATCAAACCTAGGCTTTCGAGTTTTGCCACCTGTCGGCTGACGGTCGTGTAATCGCGTCCGGTTTGGTTGGCTAACTCGACCACCCCAATCGGCCCTTTGCGCCCGATAGTGACAAGAAGCGGAAATAAGGCTCGATCGAGATTGACGCCCGCTTCTCGCAACAGGGCACTGTCGCGCTGCGGCTGGTTCATAAGGACAACCAGATCGAGCAATGTACCGTAAACTTGGCGAATGCTCTCGTTCATAGACTACCTCTCTTGACTTTCCAATAAAAATATGTGTATAATACACATAAATAGATTAATGCTTTGAGGAGGTTTACTGATGAAAGCAGCAATTGTAACCGAAGCCGGCAAAACACCACTATACGCCCATTTCGAAGAGCCAGTCCTTGGGGCGAATGAGGTTCTCGTCACCGTTTCGGCGGCGGCGCTCAGCCCGATCACGAAAGGGCGAGCGATCGGGAAGCATTATAGCGGCACTGGGCGCTTCCCCTTTGTGGTAGGTATCGATGGAGTTGGTAGGTTGGAGGATGGTCGTCGGATCTATTTCGCGTTACCGCGCGAGCCTTTTGGCGGCATGGCGGAACGCAGCGTTGTTGCGTTGGCGCACTGTGTAATGCTGCCCGATGGCCTCGATGATGTGACGGCTGCGGCTATCGCTAATCCGGGCATGTCGGCTTGGGCGGCCCTCAAGGAGCGTGCTCAGTTGAAGGCCGGAGAGACCGTGCTTGTGAACGGTGCAACCGGTTCGGCAGGCAGCCTTGCGGTACAGATCGCTAGGCATATGGGGGCGAAGAAAGTCATCGCTACCGGCCGCAACGTCGAAGCTTTAGCGGCTCTGAATGCCGATGTAGCTATTCCCTTAGGCGCAACTGATGATGCCTTTGAGCAAGCCTTACAAGAGCAGTTTCGCACGGGCATCGATGTTGTGGTTGATTATTTGTGGGGCGCAAGCGCCGAGCGGATCATTATCGCCGCAGCCAAAGCTGCCCCCGAAGCTCTGCCGATTCGTTTCGTGCATGTCGGTTCGATGAGCGCCCAAGACATCACCTTGCCCAGCGCCGCCCTGCGTGCGACAGGCATTCAACTGATGGGCAGCGGTATGGGCAGCATTCCGCTCGATCGCTTCATTCAGTCGGCCGCCGATTTGATGCAGGCTGCTGCCATTGCTGGCTTTAGCATTCCCACTCGAACCGTTCCCCTCGCCGAGGTTGAAAGCGTCTGGGATACAGCCACCAGCCCGCGCGTTGTTTTTCAGATCGGCTGATAGCTTCCCACTTCGCTAATCATTCTTATGGCGTGGACGCTTTCTGGCTCAGAAGAAGGCTTTAAGCGCGTCCGCCTACGGCTATAAACAGCTCGCCCATCAAATGAAGGGTTATCTGTCTGTGCCCAAAAACGGAATGATACAACTGCTTTCCGTTTTTAGAACCCAAAAGAGCCACTCCCTGAAAATAGGAGCGGCTCTTTTGTTAAGCTGATTTAGTCTACTAGAAGGCTTAGCGCTTATTTTGGATCGGGCCAGTAGCTGACGAGCTGACCGTTGGCGTTGTAAAGGCCACCTTCGTCGGTGCTATTGTTGCTCCAGATGTTTTCGCCCTGAATGTTGGGGAACTCGCGTCCCTCCCACGGGCCTAACACGCCGCCGATACCGAGATGCTCTTGATCGCCCTTGTAGCTGCACATGCGCCAGCCGGTCAGATCAACTGGGCGGCCAGTCATATTTTGCAAATACACGATCTCGGCTCGCTTGTCGATATGGGCGATCTTAACCGGATAGTTAGGCGCTTTGTCGTAGTTATCGGGATCATCTTTGCAGTAGTAGAACGAGGTTGGCGGAAGTTCGGGGATATATTCCGGCTCTTCGTACAGAGGCTCCGGCTCGCTTGGTGTGGTCAGCGCGGTATAGACCTCGCGTCCCAAAAGACCGAATAGTACCGTGTCGGGGCCGATCTCGGGGTGCAGCTCGAAACGGGCGCGCTCGAAGTATTGGACTTCGTAGTCGGTGCCTTCGATGTTTTCGGTGATCACCGGGCTGATCGGCAGACCAAACAGGGCCAGGCTCTCAGCTTCGCTCTTGCCCTCCTCGGAATCGAGTTCGAGCCTGTAGCTACGCCAAGCGTTTAAGAAGGCACCGCAGATATTCTGGTTTGTTTCGCTAAAGAAGCGACAATTTTCTTGAGCTTCACTCGCAGGGAAGCTCTCGAGCGAACGTCCTTCAAGTTGGAGCTGCTCGACACCCAAGCGGCCTAACAACACATCGTAGGGCGCAGCTTGGTCGCTATGCAGTTCCAATCGAACGCGCTCGAACCATTGGACCTCAACTGTCTTATCTTCAATGGTTTCACTTGTTTGTGCCGTGATAGGTAAACCAAATACTCCTAAACCACCATTTGCTTCCCAATACTCGCGAATCCGACCACTGATACAAAAACCGGTCTCTTCAAAACAGGCTTCTTCTTGTGCAGATACCGAGGTAGGAATGAAAATGGGCGCTAGAAGCAGAACTAGTGCCGCACTGATCCAACGTTTCATTGGTCACTCCTTAAAATAAGCCAAACCCTGTAACTGCTATTATGACATGTGATCGGCGCTTGACAAGATAAAAATGAAAAAATAGATAAGCAATGACGATATTGTTATGTTTTTTAAGATTTTTGTATGATTTATATCGAACATTGATAAAAATTCTAGAATGTAAAGGCCAAAGACTATAGCCCGGACGAATTTACGTATAGTTCAAAGAAACCGCATTTTAGGGGTTTATTGTCTGAAACACTCTAACATTTTGCTCAGAAGCGAGATAAGTTTCTGTTTATATTACATTTGAACCGGTATCCCTATGCCAAATCTGTTCTTCTTGTCTTTTACGGGAAACCGTTCGTAGCAGCTGTTCTCAGACGAGCACTTGAGAACGAAAGCTAAAGCCTTGAGGATGCCTTCGCATTCTGCTGCCGAATCAGCTTCTTGCAGATCAGCAGGCGGAAAAGCTCGCAAGCTGCCATGCGATCCTTGGCGCGTCCGCCTACGGCTACCAGGGCGCCTCCCTCCCATACAAGGGTTAGTATGCGAGGTAGCGCTCTGTCGCGCACAACCTCGCATACTAACTCTGTCGACGTCCAAAAAATCTGCTTTAGTAATGATACAAGCCACCTCGCATAGCGAAGTGGCTTGTATGGGCTAGCAGGAATAGTTGTGTGTGTGAAGGCCTAGTGACCGGGGCCGCCGGGCATGGGCATACCCGTCAAGCGGATATTACGAATAAAGAGCGCGCAGCCGATCGCCATAATCGTGCTGATAATCATCAACCAGAAGCCGCTATGGATGGCTTGGGTGAGGCTGATGCGGGTGGTTTCCAGCAGGGTTTCGAGTAGTTGGCTGCCGTTGGGTAAGGTTGCGACTATCTTCTGAAGGTTGGTCAGTGCCTCTGCGTTAATCAGCGCATTGGGGTTGTGCAACAATTCCACCGCTTCGCTGGGCACATCGCTCGAAACCGTGTTGTAGAGCGCCTTCAGATAGCTATTGGTGACGACCGTGCCGATCAAGGCCGTAGCGACGGTTGCGCCGATCGAGCGCACATATTGGGTTGCAGCAGTTGCAACGCCGAGCTCGCGCGGGTCGACTGAAAGCTGAATCGCCATAGTGGTAGCTGGCATAATGCCGCCCATGCCGAGTGCGACCACAAACAGGAAGAACGCAAGCAGCCACGGACTAGAAGTGGTCGAAAGGGTGAGCAGCAGGAAGCCTGCTACAGTCAGAATAACCAAGCCGATCAAAATAAAGGGCTTGACCATTTCGAATTTAGCCATCAGTTGCCCGACCACGATACCCATAACGGTCATGGTGATGACCATCGGGATCATAAGCATGCCCGAGACGCTCGGCGAGACGCCTAGCACGCCTTGAGCGTAGAGCGGGGCATAGAGCGATACGCCGAACATCGCGACGCCGTTGAGGAACATCACGGCTGTGGTGGCGCTGATGGTGCGGTCGCGGAAGAGCCGCAAGGGAATGATCGGGTCTGGGACGCGCGTTTCGATCCAGATGAACAGGCTCAGCATAATGATAGCCACCACCAAACCGCCGACCACGATAGGCGAGCTCCAGCTAAAGCCGAAGTTGAGCAGCTCGACCGAGAGTAGCAGTGCGATCACGCCGATAGCGCTGGTGACAGAGCCCCAGTAGTCGATTTTGGCATTCTCTTGGCGCGGGTTTTGGGGCAGCACACGGGCTAAGATAAAGAGTGTGGCAAGGCCCAAGGGAATATTGATGTAGAACAGCCAACGCCAACCAAAAGCGTCGGTGATCCAACCGCCTAAGACAGGTCCGATAACGCTAGAAAGGGTAAAAACCGAGAAGAGTAGACCTTGATTGCGCGCCCGTTCTTTCAAATCGGGGTAGATATCGGCAACCAGCGTAAAGGTTGTAGAAAAGATCATACCGCCGCCGATGCCTTGCAAGCCGCGCGCTACGATCAACCAGATCATATTTGGGGAGGCACCACAAAGCGCACTAGTGAGCAAAAAGATCGCTACGCCAATGATGGTGAGCCATTTGCGGCCGTACATATCGCCTAACTTACCGACGATGGGAATAACCGCTGTTTCAAAAAGCAAATAGGCGGTTGTTACCCAAGCATACAACTCGAAGCCGTTCAGCTCGGCGATGATGCGCGGCATTGCTGTACCAACGATGGTTTGATCGAGTGAGACTAAGAAGAGCACGAGGGCGAGACCACCCATGGCGAGTTTGGCAGAAAACGATGCCTTGGTCTCTGGCAGAGAAGAAGATTGTGCTTGTTCCACAGATGTAGCTTACCTCAAAATATGGACGAATAAAATAATGGAGAGTTGTCCGTTTATAAGTATAATCAAGAATAAAACTGCTGTCAATCCCAAGCCGATGCGGGTTGTGATTGGAAATCCACCTTCCTTTCGTTGTTGGGGGCGCTTTGGGCTGGCAGATAGCCGCCTGCTTTGTGGGGCGGCGCTTTGGTAGCCGTAGGCGGACGCGGTTGAGACTGAATGGAGGGGGAAAGCTGTTTCCGTCAAGATGATGCGGCAAACCAGTTTGATACCAAATCCGTTAAAAGAGACGTACTCTCTCAAGGCAGGAAAACAAAAACCGGGGAAAGGCAAAAAGAGTCAGGTTCCGCTCTGCCGAAGGCCCAAAAGTAAGTGATCTACCGAATTTGGTATGATAGGCAACAAATCCTCAGCGATGGATGGCGATCATATAAAAAGGCTGGACGGCTCGACCGCCCAGCCTTGTTTGTTTTAGCGTCGAACCCTATCTTTGCGTACCTTTCGGCGCTGATAGACCTGCCCTGTATCGACGAAGGAATCATTGGGATCCATTTCGATAAGGTGGGTTCGGCGTGGTTCTGGAGGCGTTGGGAATGCGATGAGGCAAGCCTCTACCGTGTCGGGATCTTCGAGGCCACGAAAGACGAACTCTTTGTTGTGGTGGAAGACCCGCAAGGTTCCGTAGCCGAATATGAGCGAACGCTTGAGCTCGAAGTGGAGGTTCCAGAGCGAAATTGTCTCGTGATGGAAGCCTAAGACGCCCGCCTTGAATGTAAGTGACGTTGGCGTAATGGCGATACACTCCAAATTATGGCGCAGATGGTGGACGGCTACCCAGAGGAAGCCAAAAAGTGTCAATAAGGCGCTGATCAAGTTTTGATAGTAGAGGAGATAAGCGCTGCTCACGATAGTAAACGCCATGCTTGGGCCGCTGCGAACCAGGGTCCAAATCGGTGCGTGATAAAAGTGAATAACGTTCCTGCTGTGGACTAGGTGGTTGTGGCTTGCCATGCTAACCTCCTGCTGCTGCGGGAATGACCGAGCAGTGAGGTTAGTCTACAAAATCGCTAAGCGCTTGTATCTAGTGAGTTTTCTTACAGCTTTAGTACGGGCTTATTGCAAAACCTGACAATCTTCTTACACATACTCGTACGATCTAAGCTGTTTCTGGCGGAATCAGGCGAACTTTTAACATTAGCCCTTGCGCAGGAATGGTGATTAAGTAGCGGCTCTCGCGTGATGAATCGTTGAGTTGTTTGCGAATGCGCGAGCTCAGGGTGTGGAGGCGCGCTTGATGGCTTTTGAGACGGTGTTGCTGCCAATCACGCTCGTTCCCACGGTTTTGGCGACGGCGCTCCTCTTGTTCTCGCAAGAGACTTGGCTCGTACAGGCCGGTGACGATCTCCCAGTTGCTCCAAGGAAAGTTAGGCTTTTGAGCCAGAAACTCGAGCAGCTCCATTTCGGTCCTTCGGAAAGGAATGATCCGTCCGTTGATGCTGAACTGGCTGCCGTCGTAACAGAGTTCTGCGCTCTGTGTCGGAGTGTATTCGATGAGGCTGTTGTAGAGCAGTCCGATATACATACTCAAGTAGGCTTCATGCAGATGTGATGCAGAGCGCTGTTGCCACTGCTCGGAGGTGTGCGCCAAGAGACGCGAGTAGAGGCAGAAGAGCATGCAGATCGAATACTCTTTTGGCTTGAAGGTCAGGCTGAGATGGGCCGCGCTTTGGCGGATCTGAAGGACGTTTTGATGCAGCGTTTGCAAGCTGGGCGGCAGTTCGGAGCTATCGAGCTCGTCGCGTAGCGATTCGGCTTTGAGCAGATGCTGTTCAAATTGGTAACGCTCGAGCAGCGAGCTCTTTTGGCGCTCAAACTGTTGGCATTTCAGATCGAGTTCAAGCTGAACGAAGGGCAACAGCACCGGGCGCTGGTCGTTGATAGCGCTGAAATCGAAGTGCCAAGCCACTTTGGTGGTCGGGTCGACTAAGATGCGCTCGGCTCGAATGTCGTTATTGACCAGGCCGAATTTGATGCTCGCTTGGCGGGCCAGTTCGCTTAGGTTGAGTTTGACGGGCCAGCACAGATGGCAGTTGTCAGTGCGGTCGTACAAACTCAGCTGTTCGTTTTGAAGTTGGATCTGCGCTGTATCGAAGATGGCCTGTTCGGCCAGCGCCTTGGCGATTGGGTCTAGGCTCGTGCTTGTGATCTGCTGCTCTGAGAGATCGAAAGCTGCGCTCAAGGCCGTTAGCTGGGCATCGGCTGGCAGGTTTTGAAAACGGCGCTGTTCATAATAAGCGGCAAGGGTCGATTGCTCGAAACCTTGCCATACTTGTGGGAAGTCGTCGGGATTGCTTTTGTACCAATCGAGCAGACTTACCAGCGATTGTGGCTTGTTGGCGCGGGTGGTGGGCGAGATCGCGAGCGCTCCATAGAAACGCCAGGTCGCCGCTTTGCGCAGGAAGTATAGCTCGGGGCGCAGATTACTGTTGGCGATCTGGTGCTGAATGCGCTCGATGGTCTCGCGGTGCCCGACCAGCAGAATGGTTGGTTCCATATCTTGGGCCTGCACATCGAGGATCACTAAGGCGGGATTGTTCAGATGCTTCAGGATCGAAAGCTCGATTTGCTGGCGTTTGCGAAACATATGACGCAACAAGTCTTCTAGATCGCCTGCCAGAAAGCCTAAGCGCTTGAGCACATCGTTGCCATCGTGTTCGAGCTGAGTCACTACTTGGTTGACGATGTTTTGAGGCAGTTTTAAACGATGGTTGATCTCGAGCGCTTCAAAGAGCATTGTATTGATGCAGGTTAAGATCACGCGCAGATCGGCATTTTTATCGAGATATTCGATCTTGCCCTTACCTTTTTGAGAGGTCTTCGAGACATCGATGAAGTTTGTTACCTCCCAACGGGTGAAGATGATCACCGGAAAGGGCACGTGCAACTCGCGCACCAGCGCTTCACCACTGCGGTCGTGTTCGCTATCGTCGGTCAGGCGTCGGTCGATAATCAGCAAATGGAGCCGTTCGGTTTCGATCAAACGCCGCGCTTCGTTGGGCGAACTGGCTGTCAGGACAATATGTTTATCTTGGCGTAGAATCCGTTCAAATAGATCGCGTTCGGTCGAATTATTGTCGGCAAGCAGAATCCGGAACTGCATGCATCTGCCCTCTCTGCATGATCGGTTCTGCTTGGCGACAATACCTAGCTGCGAGCCGGAAAACAGAGCTGCATGGTTGTGCCATCAGAACCGGTTTGATGTATGCTCGCCTCGCCCTCGTAGGTACGAGCGATCACCCCAACAATTACCAATCCAAGACCTTGACCATTTCCATCGATCATTTCGTTAAACAGCCGAGGTCGCAACTCGGCGGGAATACCACAACCGTTATCGTGAACCAAAATCCGAATCCGGTTGTTTTCGTATTCGGAGCTGACCCACACCCGTCGATCTGGGCGCCCTTCGGTCGCTTTCACGGCGTTCGAGATCAAGAGATCGAGGGCGTGTTGCAGCCATTCGCGGCTGATTCGAACGGTGTATAGACTGCTTTCTACTGATGGAGAAGCTGAAAGCTCGACATTATCGTATTGATTGTACTGTTTAATCGTCTCGATACGCTCTGAAATAAACTGGGCGATATCGACCAATTCCAGATCTTCGGCACTGCCGAGCGATGCCGGAATGCGTTGTTGAGTAATATGTTCGGCGAATTGTTCGATAGTGTCCAGCATATGAGCAAGTTGCTCTTGGCCCTTTTTCGTGCGTAACGATGGTGCCTGCATATGAAAGAACTGAATCTCTTTGCGGATTCGTCCAGCAAATGCGTTGACTTTGTGCCACCAAGCCGAACTGCGAGTCAGATCTTGCTTCCAGGTGAAGATCGAACGCATGCTATTGCTGAGATTGGTGTACTGTTTGGCCATTTGTAACGTGATCGCGACTTGGTCGGCCACGGCCTCTAAAAAGCGCAGATCGTGAATTGTAAAGCGCTGTTTTTCAGAGCTTTGCAGATCGAGCACGCCGATCAGTTTGCCTTCGGAACCGTACATAATCGGCAGTGCCAGCTCCGATTGGGTCTTGAAGGGTTTTGAGTAGAGTTCGATATAATGAGGCCCTTCGGCGCTCTGTTGCTCAACATCGTCCATCAAAAGGTAGCGCTTGTGTTGGGCGACCCAGCCACAGATCCCAGCCCCAAGCAGCTGTTCAACCTTATCGGGCCGATCGCTCTCTCCAGACAGCTCTTGAAATCGCGGACTCCAGCTTGGTGAAAAGCTGAGGCAGCCCCGCTGCTCATCGTAGAGCCGGATGCTGGCGATCACATCCTTCATCTGGCTCTCGATGCGCGCTGAGATATTACACAGCACCTCTTCGGGCGAACGGCCCTGTTCGAGATGGCTGATGCTGCGCAGGCTGCTGCGTTCTCGCTCGCGATCAGAATAGTCGGGGAAATGCCCGGCTTGCTCGTTGCGGCGCTGCCATGAGCTGATCGCGATCGCTGCGAATTGAGCGAAGGTCTCTAGGGCGTTGACATCCTCTTGGCTAAACGCGTTGACACGAGCATGTTCTAGGCTGAGCACGCCGATCACTTGGTTATCGATCTCGATCGGCACCGCCAACTGGCTGCGAATCGAGTCGAGAATCCTGATGTAGTCGGGATCTTTGTTGACGTTGGTGATATGTTGAGTTTGTCGAGTTTTAAAGGCGCGCCCCACAATGCCGTGTAGGTTGTGTTGCAGATCGATCTCGCCCACAAGCTGGGCGAGGCGCTGCGAGATCTCTGTGGGATAAACGGCCTGGAAGCTGAGCTTTTCAGGAGCATTGTAGAGCATCAGCAAGCTGTATTTGTCTTCATCGTCGTTGTTATCGAATAGTTTGAAGCTCTGTTCGACGATCACCTGCAGAATCTCGCTGTAGGAATGCACCGAGAAGCGCAGGGCTTGTACCGTCTCGTGAATCGCTTCGAGCATGCGGATACGGCGGTTGCTGGCCTGCTTCAACTGCTCGTTATGCACAGCTACCGCAAGCTGTTTGGCTAACTGTTCTAGCGCTTGGCGTTCGTTCTGGCGCAAGCGGGTCGGCTGGCGATAGTTCACAAACAGCGCCCCAATCGTCTGCTTGCCTTCGCGCAAAGGTAGCACAAGACAACTGCGAATCCCTTCCTCTTGTACAAAGCGCGAATTGCGAAAATCGGGATCGTTGTGGGTATCGGCGATAAAGAGCGCTTGGTCGAGCTGGAAGGCATAGCGCAGAATCGGTTGGAGCTGCATAGAATGGCTCCAAACCCGTGGCCGTTCGATCTTGTTGCCGATGTAGATCGGGGCGAAACTGAAGCGCGCTTGGTGGGGATCGTAGCAGTGGATACTGACCACATCGGCCTTGAAGTGTTGCATGATCCGCTCGCCGGCCGTGCGCAAGGTTTGGTCAAGGTTATCGATCAGTCTGACTTGGGCGATCAGGTTGGTGGTGCGATTGGCGTTGCCGAGCTGCTCGATCAGATCGATTTTTTGTAGCTCTTGAGCAGCAGAGGCGGCGAAATCCTTGGCGCGCTCCAACAGGCCGGTATGCAGACATCTGCTCTCGTGGTAGCCGACCCAAAGCACCGCCAGACGCTCGTTGCCGCGCTGTAGCGGAACGCTGAGGAAGCTGCGGGCGCCTGTCAGTTCGACAAATTCGCGAAACGCTGGATCGAGCAGCTCGTCTATCTCTTGTAGATCGTCGCAGGCTTGTCCACCTTGCACAAAAGCGAGCTGAAAGGCGTGCTGAACCCGCGCGGGATCGCCTTGGAGGGTCTTCCAAGTTTGGCTGTTGAGGCCGTCGGCGGCGCCCCGCAGCGGCAGAAACTGCTCATTGCTGCTATCGTAGGGCCAGAGCATGGCCAAGGGCGCTTGCAACACCATACGGGCTTGTTGGCAGATCGTCTTGGTGATCTGGCCCCAGCTTGTGGCCCGTGTGATCTGTTCGTTGGCATCGCGCATCAGCTGCAGATGCTCCATTTGCAGCGTTTTGCTATAAGCCGCCATGGCTTGGTTGACATAAAGCTGAAGAGCCGTCTTTTCCGAGCTGCTGAGACGTCGCTCTTGGCGGCAATGTATCCACATAACGCCGATGTTTTCGCCGTTGAGCTGTAGTGGCACACAAAAGGCCGACTTCACGCCCTCAAGAAACATATCGGGCTGCAGGCTATCTTGGTAGAGCGCTGTATTTTCAAAGGAGAGAATTCGGTTTTCGCGCATGGCCTGAACCGAGTAGCCGTTGGGTCGCACCCGTTGGCCTTGGTGCGGCGCTGGAACTACACGGGTTGTTTCCAGCACTTCAACTAGCGGCTCGTCGTGGATAGTTTGGATTTGAAGCATGCTCACCCAGAGCGCATCCATAAATTCTTGCACCCGATGCACAATAGCTTTCAGCACTTGGCGTGGGTTGTTGCTGCTCAGCAGGGTGTTGCTGGCTTCGAACAGATTGCGCAGTTGTTCATGCGCTCTATCGCTGCGTTTGAGCAGTTGGGCGTTGTCGATTGCTAGCGCGGTAGTATGACAGAGCGAGACGAGCGCGTTCTGCTCGGCTTGATCGAGTGGAAGCTCGGCTCCATCGCCTATCAGCAGACCGATCACCCACTTGCGAGCGATCAGTGGAGCGATCACCAGCGGGCCTTGTGGCTGGAAGCTGTCGCGAAAACGTGTCGGCAACTCTTTAAATTGGTCCCGCTCGAGCTGGCGAATCTGTCCCGATTCGAGAATATCGGCGAAGAGCTCAGCTTCTTCAAGCACAATGCTGAACTTATTGACACGCTGATGGAAGTCATGCACATTGGAATGGATATTTTCGGGTCGGCTTTCATGCCCTCCGGCCAGCACCTCTTGCGGCATGCTCTGATAGACCAAGGCTTGGGGTTGGCTCGCGCCGATCGCCATATCGACTTGCAGCATCCTGCTGAAACGGTTATAGCGTAGGAAGGCCGCCCGCTTGAAGCCGAAGCCGTATGTGGCCGTGACCGTCTTTAAGAGCATCTCTTCCATGGTTTCGATGGCGGGCGCCGATTGGATCTTCTCGCTGATCTGGCGCAGGGTCTGGTTCATCGTGACCATATGGCTGAGGGCCTGTTTATCTTGCTGATGGGCCTCAAGCTGTTCCAGCTTCTGCCACAAGATCGCCACTTGTTCGCACAAAAAGCTGACCATCTGGCGTTGTTCGTGCAGAAACGGTCTGTTGCCCGAGATTTGTACAACACCCAACAAACGCTCTTGGTCGCGTAGAGGAGCCTCGATCAACTTTGGGAAGGGGTGATCGGGATCGTAGATTAAGATCTGTTCTGCCGACTGGTGGTACTCTTCGATCAAGTTGGCCTGCTGGGCGCTCTCAAGCTTGTTGGGCTGCTGAGCAAGCGAGATTACGGGCGCTTGGTGTAGTTGCGCAGGTCCGCTGCGGGCCTGAAGCACAAAGTGCTGCTCTTCGGCATCGAAGTGGTAGAACGAGACGTTTTGAGCCTGCAGAAGCTCTTTCATCTCGTCTAAAAAAGTTTGAATGACCTCTTCGCGCTTGTCTTTGGTCATAATCCGCAAGCTCGAGGTTTGCACATATTCAAGCAGCTTGATGTAAGCTCGAGTCTGTTCGGCCAATTGAGCGCGGTTGAGCGCGAGCGCGATATGTGAAGAGAAGATCATACTGAGGTGAATCAGCTCTTGGCCGAAATGGTAGGTGCGCCCGATCCAATCGAGGCTGAACGAGCCGATCACTTTGCCCAGCACAATGATCGGTACCAGCAGTATCGATTGAATGTTGTAGCCTTGGAGAATCTGTTTCAAAATCCCAAGTTGAACCTCGTCTGCCTGCGAGGTATCCATTATAGGAATCGGAATCTTCTCTTGAATCAAGAGTTTTTCGAGCGGAATATCGGCTAAAGGAATATCTTGATGCAGTGTGCCGGAGGGGGGATACTCGGCCACAACATAGCCGCGATCTTGCTCTTCGTTGAAGATCACCAGTCCAGTATGATCGATATGGAAGAGATCGATCGCCGCATGACAGATCGTTTCGAGAGTTTTTTCATAATCGTTGCTGACCGCATTGATCGTCATGGTCAGCTCATAAAGCGCTTTGAAGCTATCGCCCTGCACTTGTTTGTCGGCTGGCTCAAGCTGTGCCAATGTAAGGGAGCTTGGGCTCGATTGAGGTGTATCTAGCTTTCTGACCAAGCCTGCGATGCTTTTGCTATCACGCCTGAGGAGATAGAGTTGGGCGCCCGCTTCCAGTGCGGCGAGACCAGCAGCATAGCCGCTAACTACCGCGATCCAGCGTCGCTCTGGTAGGTAAGGCCTAAAACCCTGCCAGTCTGTCTGTGCTTCGGTTTGCACAAATACGATCGTTTCGGCGGGTTCTAAGACAGCGAGCGTTGGAAGATGTGCTGGGAGGATGTGACGTGTTTGCAGACCCGATCGATTCAACTCTTCGAGGACTCGATCGGTATAAGCGTGATTCGGGCCGATCACTACTACATCAGAGAGTCGTGTATCCATAGGCCGTTATGCCCACCTAGAGCCACTGAACGCTTTTCAGTGCTCTGTGCGGCACCTCCTCTAGCGTAGCTTTGCTTTTGCACCCAAGCGTGTTGCGTGTGGTTCCTGCTATCAACGATCGGGGAAGCTGATTGTTTAGACGAGCCAAGAATCAGTCTAGCCTATTCCAAACGATTTGTCTCTTGTGCAGATCTTGCAAAAATCTTGCAAGATCGCTGAAAAAAGGCTGGGAGCCTATGCGAATTCGTGTCAGTCTGGCTGCTCGATCTTTGGCCGATCTGCGTTAACACGCATAATCCACTTGACCACTTTTTAGCGGCATGTTCTCTTCCCCAAAGAAGCTCTTAACCGCGTCCGCCTTCGGCTACCAACATCCCGCCCACCGCAATGAGGTGCTATCTGCCTGTGCCGAAAGACCCCAAAAACAATAGTAGAAACGTATTTCTGATAACAACAAGACAACAAGAAGAGGGTGAGCTGGCCTGGATAACTTGAAAGAACAAAAAAGCGCCTGTAAGAGGGACTTTTTGCAAAACAGGCGCTCATTTAACTATGTGGCGAACGTTGCTGTCGCTTGAAATCGATGTGTATCTATCAGAACTGTTGGAACGCTTCCGATATTTGGATGCTCTGCACCAGATCGAGCGTTTCGTTCAGGCTGCGGTTGCGTCCGCGCGTCAGCGCTGTCATCAACTGTTCTTGAGTGAGATGAGGACGGAGCTCTTCCAAAACGAGTTGGCTTTGGAAGTGAACCTCGACATGCGAGGCCGAATGGTTGATCGCGCTGCCGATAATCTCGGCGGCTTGTTCATACTTGCCGTAGCGCACGTACAGACTCGCGATCCCGATCAGAATCTCGAGCGTTAGCGGAATCACGCCGATCTGCATCGAGATGCGCAGCGCTTTATCGAATGAGCTTTCGGCCGAAGCTAGCTCGTTGCGCGCCAAGTGTGTAAAACCGATATTGCTGAGCGCCATAGCCATACCGCGTTGGTCGCCCAACGACTGATAGATCTCGAGCGCTTGATCGTAGAAGGCCCGCGCCTCGGTATAGTCGTTGCGTTGGTGGGCTAAGCGACCGAGGTTGTTGAGTGTGACCGCCTCGCCCCAGCGGTCGTTTTGATCGCGCCGCAGGTTGAGACTCTCGTGATAGAAATAGTCAGCTTCATCGTAGAGCCCTTGGTTGAGGGTCGCGTTACCTAGACCGTTCAGCGAGAGGGCGACACCCTCAAAGTCGCGCAGGCGCATCTGAATGCCCAAGCTCTCTTGGTAGAGGCTGTAGGCTTGCGAATAATTGCTTTGGCGGAACTGTAGGTTGGCTAGATTGCTCAAAATAAAGGCGATCGCTGTTTCGTCCTTGTGCTGACGCGCCAGATCTAGACCCTGCTCCAGATACGACAGCGCATTGGGGTAATTGCCCATCTCGATCGCGATACGCCCTAGGAAACTCAAGCTCGAGATCTGGCCTTCGGTATGTTCGAGCTGCTGAGCTAGCTCAAGGCTCTCGTTAAAGGCCTGTTGTGCCCCGCTAAAATCACCCAGATATTGACGGGCTTGGCCCAGATTGAGCAAGAACTGCATCAAAAAGACGCGCCGATTGCTCAGTTCGCTATCATTGGTATTGTGCAAGAGCGTGATAGCCTGCTCGAAGAGCGAACGTGCCTCTAAGAACGAACTGACTTGCATCGCCAGTGCGCCAGCCCGTTCGAGCGCGTTGATCGCCTTAGTGATATCTTCGGCTTGGATCCAGTGGTGCGCTAAAAGCGGCCAGATCCAGTTGGGCTTTTCAGGGTAGCTCTGTTCGTACCATTCAGCTACAGCCCGATGGAGGCGGCGGCGTTGCGAAAAGAGCATCATGTTGTAGACCACATCTTGAGTGATCGCGTGTTTGAAACTGTAGGTTGGATCAGGCTCGAGCGTCTCGACAGGCGTGATATTGAGTTGCGCCAGCGTCGAGAGATCTTCCGACAAGGTGCTGAGGGCGATCGTCGTCGGATAGACGGCGTGAACAGCTTTGCGTGTAAAGACCCGCCCGATCACGCTGGCCACTTTGAGTGTCAGTTGCTGGGTCACGCTTAGGCGGTCGACACGGCTGATAATCGCACCTTGTACGGTTTCGGGGAAGCTGAGCTCTTTGAGATCGGCGTCTTTTACAATCGTACACTGACCATTGCTCACCTGAATAAAGCCGGTATCGCGCAGGGCATAGGCCAGCTCTTCGCTGAAGAAGGGGTTGCCTTGGGCTTTTTCACCGATCAGATCGGCCACCTCTTGGGGTATCGAGTTGACACCTAGGCGGCGACAGATCAGCTCGATCGTCTCTGCGGGCGAGAGCGCGTTCAGCTCGATATACGAGCGGGCCAGCGAACGTAGCTGCTGGTATTCGGGCGGGTGGCGCCAACCCAAGGGTCGCATGGTGATGATCAAGGCTAGTGAGTGAATATTTTGGGCAGCGGTAAGCGCGAAAGCCCACGAAGATGGGTCGAGCCAGTGAGCGTCTTCGATAATGATCAGATGAGACTTGCGGGCCAGCAGACGCTGCATCATAATCAGCAGAAATTCGAGCGTCGCGCTAGTACGCGCTTGGCCGGTGAGCGATGCAGTCGTACTGGTCTCTTCAAAGTCGAAGTTCAAGACCGCGTTCAAAAGCGGCAGACGCGCACGCAGGCCGGGTGTGTCGCTTAACAGATCGTAGAGAATCTGTTTGCAGTCGTCATCGCTGAGTTGAACATCGGCGCCAAGCAATTGCGTGAAGATCGCTCGCCAGGTGTGGTAGGGCGTCGATTGATCGACTGCATCGGCGCTGCCGATCACAACCTGCAAGCCGCTGTTGCTCGCCATTTGCGAGGCGTAGTGAACCAGACGCGACTTACCCATACCGGCTTCACCCTCGATCATCACCACGCCGCCGACCCCGCCCGTCAAGGTGGCGTAGATCAGCTCGTTGAGCTCGGCTCGCTCGCGGGCGCGTCCGATCAGCACAGCTTCTTCCAGTTCGGGGCTTAGATGCGTAATGGGCTGTTCAAGAGCCTCGCGAACGCGATAGACCGGAATCTGCTGCGATTTTCCTTTGACCGAGATTTCGATCGGTGGGTCGAAGGTAAGGCGCGAACGTGCCGTGCTTTGAATGGCGGTATAGGTCGTCGCATCGCACAAAATACTCGAATCGGCGCTGGCTGCTTGCATCAAGCGGGCTGCTAGATTCACCACATCACCGATCATGGTGTATTCGCGTCGGTCGTTGCTGCCGATCTCGCCGCAGAAAGCGCGCCCAGTGGTGATGCCGATCGCGCATTGGATGTCGAATGCGGAGAGCGCGGTTTGAATCGCCAAGGCAGCTTGAACGCCGCGCAACGGGTCATCTTCGTGGGCGAAAGGTGGCAAACCGAAAGCGGCCACCAACATGGCACCTTTGTTGTCGATGCTGAGCTTGTTGACGCTGCCTTCGTAGCGATAGAGCGCGTGTTGGACCTCTTCCATAATGGCTTGGGCCAAGCTCAGTTGCACGCCTGCTTCGCTATAAAGATTGGGCAGTTTGATAAAAAGCACGGTGAGGCGACGTAGTTCGGCCAACCAATCATTCTGCTCTTTGAGCAGACGGCTCATCACCGCGCCGGGAATGTAGGCGCGTAAAAATGAGGCAGCATCGGCGTCGAGCGCAGCCCGTTTCAGCGGTTGATTTTCGATGGGTGTATGGACGTTGATCAGTTGGGCGAGGGTTTGGCCCTGATCGATCGTGAAGAGCTTCAGCTCACAGCGATCTTGAATATGGGGCCAGGCGCTGGGGGTTAAGACCACTTCGCCTAAGATCGAATGCTCTTCATATAAGCCGAATTCGTTGATCGGATCGCCCACCAGCAGCACTTCGCGGCGGTCTTGGATGCCACCTAGGTGCACGACGGTCACATCGCCGACCGCGATCACCAGTCGCAACGATAGGCGTACCGTTGAAACGAGGCTATAGAAGCGTTCGAGGCGTGCATTGATACCCGCGGCACACTGGGTCGCCCGCAAAGCGCTGGTCGCAAGCGAATCAGTCTCATCGGCCATCCACACAGCTAAAAGCGCGTCGCCAGCGAACTTGACGACATCACCGCCGTGCATTGCAATCAGATCGAGAATCTGACTGAAGGTTGTGTTGAGTATGCCGCTGAGTTGTTCCGCGCCAACTGGCCCTTTACGTCCGAGCTGTTCTGTAAGAGCGGTAAAGCCCGAGATATCTACAAAGAGTAACGCCGCTTCTGCATGTGATGAGATGGGTAACGGTTGAAGATGCTCTTCGGCGCTATAGTGACGGGCTACTAGGTTGGGAACATAACTTGCGAGCGTATCGATCAGTATTGACATAAAAAGATGTCAGGTTTTGGCTATATTGCTTGATACACACGCCGCTCTTAACAAAATGACTGTCGTTAAGAAGTATGAGTATTATACGGCAAATAATGAGCCAATCAATAGATGGAAGTAGATATCAACGCCATGTTTGCCGCATACGTACTGTTCCTCCGAAACGACGGAGTGGAGATAGTCCATCCGTCAGACGCATAGACTATTCCACTCCTTTCCTCTGTTTGCGCGTAGCGGAGTGTAACTGTCTCTTAAAATAAACGTGACTATTAAGGCGATTATCACGTTTACTGACAGTATACACGACAAACTGCTAGCCCTCTGTAGTATTCTGCTCGCAGGCTAAGCGCGATTTCAACCACTCCTCGGCCGCCTGTTTGGCGCCTCCTGGGCCTCCATACACAGCATCAGAGAAGTAGCGTCGTTTGTCGGCATAGGCAAACCAGCCAACATTTTTGTGTTCAGGTCGATCGACACGCACAAGTCGCCAGGAACGTTTGCGTTTGTAGGGCGTAATCAATGCACGTTGCTCGTCGCGCCACGTGATGGCAGCGTCGAGTGCTCCGCAATTACCACCATAAATCGCGTCAGCGAAAAAACGCGTTTGAACTGTCCCACCGTTATAAACTCGGGCCATCCAACCATAACTATGGCTTTTCGGATAGTCGCAACGGGTGAGACCTACAGGATCGCGGGCTAGAATTGCTTCTAACTCGCTAATACTTCGGCGTTGTGGTGTGGCAGGTGGGGGTATTTTACGAATCGTTGGCATAAAGGCGCGACCATTAGCAAGCGACGAAAACCCACAGTGAATCGAATCGAATAGACAACTACTGTCACAAATATTCAATAGTTGGTGGAGCTTGGAATGGCCTTATTGTACCCGATTACTTGCAACCACACAATTTCAAGTGCATGCAGCAAAAGAAGGGCGATATTTGTGATTGTGATGCTGAAAAAGCCTATTTTTAGGAATAAGAATTTGTTTAGATTGTTAAGAAAAATAAAATGGATTTTTATCATACAATCGATGATTTTTTATTAGATTTATTAAATTATTTCGAAGATGTCGTATCATGCCTTCGCTTGAGCAGAAAAATTGCGATCTGAAACGAAATAACAAAAGCTCAGAACTCCCCTGAGATACAGGTTTAGAAGGAGCTCTGAGCTTAGCTATTTTGAGAAGCGCGCCTGTAAGATGTTGGGCAGTCGCAGGTGGACTAACTGTTTTGTAGACTCTTGATCTCGGCGATCTTCTCTTTCACCCCGTAATAGGCAGGTCGAGGTGAGCCATCGGCGTTGATAATGCTGAAGGAACCTTGTTCGTGGAGTGGATCGACGCCGTTTTCGCGCTGAAGGATGGTAAAGTTCAGGTTCCAGAGGAACATATTGCTCAGCCACGGATAGTAGCGATAGCTCTGTTCGATCGCACCGACGATATAGTCGCGTTGGGTTTCAAACGAGATCTGATTGCCGAACTCGAAGCCGGGCGTATTGTTTTGGGTGGCCCAACCGTATTCGGTGATCCAAACTTGATGTTCGCCCATGCCATACTCTTCCATAATTTTGCGGCCGTTTTCGACATGGCGGAAGTAGAAGGTTTCGTTGTCGGTCCAGCCGTTGGCATTGCTGGGCGCATCGGGCCAGAGCGTAGTGGGTGGGTTGGCCGAGCCGCCTGGGTGTATCGCTTGCACATCGAAGTACTGCTCGATCATGCCATTGTTGTAGCTGTACATCGCGCGCAGATAGTCTTGGTCGGGCACGGCAATGCTAGGATCGTTGGTAGCGCTCGAGGAGGGCGCGCCGGCTACCACGATAATGCTCGGATCGACCGCCTTGATGCTCTCGTAGCAGGCCTTCAAGATCTCGACGTAGTGCCCGGCATCGCTGAGCGAAACTTGGCCGCCGTTTTCGTGGGCGAGATTCTGCTCGTTCCAGATCTCGATCGCGTGCAAGCGACCTTTGTAGTGTTGGGCGAGCGCCCCCACAAAACGAGCCAGCGAGGCAGGATCTTGGGGCAGGCCGTAGCTTCCATTGGCGGTGTACCAGGCAGGCGAACGTACCACGCTCAACATAACGAGAATGCCGCGTGCATTCAGGTCTGCCATAATATTATCGAGTTCATCCCAGAAGAACTGGCCGCTTTGGTCTTCGATATCGCGCCAGTGAATCTGCTGGCGAAACCACTGAAAGCCGATATCTTGGGCTGCGTTGAGCGCCGTATAGCGGTCGGTATAGTAGAGATGGCCGACCACCCCAAAATTTAACTTTGTGAGTTGCAGAGGGAAGGGTAAACCGCCAGGACCGATCCGCCCTTGCGAGACCACTGGTACACGTGTGGCTTCAGCTGCGACTGCTGTAGGTGAGGGCACAGTGGTTGGCGTCAAGGTTGGGATCACAATCGAAGGCTCTTTTGTCTGCACGATCTGTGCGGTAGGTGCGATGGCCGTACCCTGAGTATTCCCTACTTGATCGCTTGTGCGCTGGCCACAACCACTCAATAACAGGCCAGAGGCTAAGCCAAATCGTAGAAATGAGCGTCTTGAAATCGCTGGCATTGGTTCATTCCTTTGTCGAAAACGTTAACGATACTATCTACTCTCTTAAACGTATCCCGGCGCATTTGGTTGCTGACGACTTGCTGATGGGGAGCTGAAAGCTAGCTTATCTTTGCGTTAGCCTTTGCTAGAGCGAAATATATCTTTTTGTGGTGGGAGATTTCGCAACATCGCACGAAATCTCCCACGACCTTTCTTCGGTTTTGTTTTCTTCAGCTAGGTTTGAGCGCAGGTTCTTTACCAGTTTTTGACCTTTCAGGTACAATACGCTTACATAATTACTACACTATATCGTAGAAAGCTTGAAAGGAAGCCCTCATGTTCATTTTGCAACGATATGGCTTGACTGCTCATCAGCGATCGCTTTCCTTTTGGCTCTTTGTAAGCGCAGTCGTTCTGTCGACTGCCTTTCCTCCTGACCTCCAGGCGCAATCTTCTACGAGCTACTACCTCGATTGCAGCGCAGGCAACGACTCCTACAGCGGAACTTCGCCTTCTCAGGCTTGGAAGAGCTTGGAGCGCACCAAGCAAGCTCAATTACAACCCGGTGATAGCTTACTGCTCAAACGAGGCTGTCGTTGGACTGGGCCGCTCGATCTCGATTGGAGCGGCACCGCGACGCGACCGATCACGATCGGCACCTACAGCACAGGCGCACGTCCGATCATCGAAAATGCTCAGTACAACGTCGAAATCAAAGGCTCCTATCTCAACATTGTGAGCATCGCGGTTCAATCTGATGTGGTCGCAGTTGATACTGGAGCCGCTTGTGCAGGGCAACCGATCGGCTGGCGTGTCGGTTTCCGTTTAGAGGGTACAGCCTCCTACAACACCTTCTCTGATATCTACGCCACTGGTTTGACCCACGGCATCAATATCGCTGAGGGCTCGCACCACAACAAAATCACCAATAGCACCTTTATCAACAATACGATGATGTCTACGTTGGATGCGAGCGATCCATCGAACGACTCAGGCGCGTCTGCGATCGTGCTGCGGGGCGACGATAACGAAATCATGTTCAACACCTTTGTCGGCCACAACGCCTGTTCATACGACTACGGCTACGACGGTTCTGCCATCGAGATCTATGGCGGTCGGCGCAATCTGATTCACCATAACACTGCCGTCAACAACAATGTCTTTAGTGAGCTGAGCCAAAGCCGTGCTCGCGATAACTTGCTGGTCTACAACTTGGTGCGCGCCGATGTTGCCCAGGCTCAATTCCTCGTTTCGAACGGTCCGAGCAGCCCGAAGGGGCCGGTCTATAACACGCAGGTCTACCACAACTCGGTCTACCTCAGCCACCCGACCTCGTTCGGCATCAACTGTATCGGCGGCTGTAACGCCGACATTTTGAATATGCGCAACAACATCGTTTGGGTCGAGGGCACGATCGGCTACATCGATCGCGCCGGGACCGAGAGCAACAACATCTATTGGCGCAGCGATGGTCAGCCGCGCATCTTCTTCCCCAACCCCAGCGATATGAGCTCGACCTCGCGCATCGTCGATCCCCGTTTTGTGAAGCCCAGCTCGGGCGTCTTCTACCTGCAGCCTGAAAGCCCGGCCATCGACAGCGCCGTGACGATCAGCGGCATGCCCTACAACAGCGACCTCGATGGCACCAGCCTGCCTCAAGGCCCGAAGCGCGATCTGGGCGCTTTCGAAGCGGCGGCGGCCCCAGTGGGCACGCTGGTCGCTCAGGATGAGTTTAACCGCAGCCAGAGCAACGGTTGGGGCAGCGCCGACCTTGGCGGCAGCTACAGTATTTCAGGCAGCAGCAGCGACTACTTCATCACGGGCGGTAAGGGGATTATGCAGGTGGGCAATGGGCGCACTCGCAGCGCTGTGCTGTCTAGTGTGCAGGTTCAGAACGTCGATCTGAATGTGCGAGTCAAAACCTCGCTCGGTCCGGGCGATGTTAATCAATATGTCTACAGCTCGCTGCGGCGCCAGAGCGATGGCAGCGAATACCGCGGCAAGCTACGCCTCGCCCCCGATGGCTCGGTCTATCTCCACGCGACGCGGGTCGACGCCGCAGGCACAGAGACCAGCTTGGGCAGCGAAGTGCGCGTCAGCGGTCTAAGCTTTCAGGCCAACGGCAGCTTGCGCATGCGTATGGAGGTCTCGGGCAGCAGCCCCACCACGATCCGCCTGAAGGCTTGGGTCGATGGCAAACAAGAGCCGATCGACTGGCGCTACACGGCCAGTGATTCGACTTCGAGCTTGCAGCGAGCCGGAGCGGTCGGCCTGCGTGCCTATGTCTCGGCCTCGAGCGCGAACCCCAATGTGCAGATCAGCTTCGATAGCTTGAAGGTGGTTAAGCTGAACTAACAGCAAATCTGCTCGAAAGCTTCACTCTTTCGATGCGGAAACCTCAAACAACAAAAATAGTCGAGTTCCGCTCTGCCGAAGGCCAAAAGTAAATGATCTAACCGCTAAAAGTGTGGGGTTTTTGGGGAGGCAGTTGCGCACGCAAGATACGCCCCATTTTGATGGGCGGGCTGTTGGTAGCCGTAGGCGGACGCGCCAAGGACCGAATGGAGGCTAAAGACCTTAACGCCAACATAAAGTGATACACCAGAATTCAGTAAGAGAGATTCCGCACCACAACGCGGAATCTCTCTTATCATAACGAGGAGTTATTTCGGCTGGAAGGGCGATTGGAGATCTTGCGGTGCGACGGGTGTCGCTTGCAGCATGGTATCGGCTTGGGGCAAGATCGGAGCGCCAGCCGTGCTGTTAAACATCGCGCTCAGGCGGCGCACATCGGACCAGTTGGTTTGGCTCTCGACGGGCGCAAGCGGCGTGTAGAGCGTATCGAGCGCGAAGGCTTGCACAACGTATTGGTCGTTGCCAACCGTGATGCGGCGGCTTTCGCTTAGTGGGCTGCCCAAAGGACGGCCAGCTTTGGCCTCTTCCTCGGCGTATTTATGGAAGGCCCAATCGGGATGATACGAGACGCCCGCCGCAAGGAAGGTCTCGGTCAAGAGCGCCGTTGTCAGATCGCTATAGACGTGAGGCAGACTGACGGCTGGCGGCGGAGTGCGGCCCTGCCATGCGGCGATGGTTCGATGGATGGTATTGATATAGGCCTCGGGCACATTGTTGTCAGAAGAAGGAGCGTAGACAGGTACCGCTTTGGCGACTGTATCGAGGCCGCGTTTGACATAACGGTTGAGAATAAGCTCGCACCAGTCGCGCACGCCATCGTGCCAGCTCTCGAAGCGCACAAAGGGCTTGCCATTAACCATCACCTGGCCGACATGGCGCTCTTTGTTGTAAGCTGCGCGCTGGCCGCCCCAGTTGCGCAGATCTTGGCTGCGAGTCACTCCAGTTGTACCCATTTGCGATTCGTGAGCGAAAAACGCCAACGCGACCGCTGGGTCGATGCCGTAACTCACAATGATATCGTAGAGCTCTTCGCCGTAAGGCGCGGCCGGAGAGGGTCCGCCGCCGTTGCCGGTTTGCAGCAAGCGTACAAACAAGGACTTTGAGATGCGCGGCGCGGCCACAAAGGTGTACGATTCTTGGTTTTGCATCAGCTCGATCATGGCCGCGCTCTGGGAGTCGATGCTGTTTGTTTCGGCGAAGGTCTCGGAAGCTCGCCCGCCGATCAAGCTGAAGCCAAAGGCCAAAAGCACCAGCGCGGCCAAGGCGGGCAGGCGGGTTCGTTCGTTATAAAACAGCTTGAGCAAGCGCGGCAAGAGCAGGAGACCTGCCAGCCAGCCGATTAGGATAAAACCACGGAGCGCAACTTGCCAAGCGATCAGCTCTAGACTTGCGGCGACGGGCAGACTGCTTGCGCAAGCTACAATGAGGGTTATCATAAACGGTTCGCCTGTCTGCCTCCACCATCCAGTGCTAGGTGTAGATCGTTGTTGTTGTGAGGTTGAGGACGGTTTGCCGTTCATATCTTGCTCCTCGTGTTTTATTGTACACTGGTAATCTCTCTGAAAACGCTAACCTGATACGAACCTGAGAGAGGCGGTTAATACTACGAAAAAAGCACAAGACTTGTCAAGCCTGCCTCAGGCATGTTTTTTCAAAAAAACTAGTGTTTTTGCTTGACAACAAAACTATTACATAATCTCCTCTCATAGTTCTAAAGTTTGTTCTGGGACATCTCAAAGATGTGCTATAATAAGCGCCGTTGTGTTCGAGCTAAACAAAGGAAAAACGCGTGCGTCACCTCAGCTTTAGCATTTTGCCCCCTCCCATCAACTCTGCCCACTAGGGTGGGGTTGCATACCTCTGCTTAAAGGTCGCTCTCAGACGGCCTAGCTTTGCTTTCCCCTCCCTCGTGGATGCAACAGCCCTTATCCGCGTCGTGCTGTTTCTATCATCCTAATAAAGAGGGATTAGCCAACTGTGAATACAACAACCCATTTGCTCGTTTCCCAGCGGAACATTCGCTTGGGCTACCTTTCGATTGCCCTTTGCGCCCTGCTCTGGGCGACGGTCGGAATCGCGATGCGCCTGCTCTACGAGTTGAGCGATACCAACCCCTTTTCGATCGGCTTCTTTCGGCTGGCCTTGGCTGTGCCGCCTCTGCTGATCGCATGCTGGCTCTCGTTTGGGCGCAACTTCCTCAAGGTCAAAGGGCGCGACTTTTTGATTATGAGCTTGGTGGGCTTGATGCTGGCGCTCTACCAAGTCTGTTATGCGGCTTCGGTCGAGCGGGTCGGCGTGACGATCGCGGTGCTGGTCACGCTCTGCACCGCGCCGATTATGATCGCTGTGTTGTCGTGGTTGCTGCTGGGCGAACGCCTTTCCAAAGCCATGATCGTGGCCTTGCTGGGCGCTCTGGCCGGAACGGTTTTGTTGATCGGTTTTGAGCCAGGCGAATCTGGGCTGCGATCGGAGATGCTCTGGGGTGTGTTGCTCGCGCTGGGTTCAGCTCTCGGCTATGCCGTCATGACGCTCTGTTCGCGCTCACTGGCGGGCCGCTACGATCCGCTCCATTCGACCACGATCGGCTTTAGCGCTGGTGCTGTTATGCTTTTGCCCTTCGCGCTGCTCAACGGTTTTGTGACCAGCTATCCGCCCGAAGGTTGGATGCTGCTGATCTACCTCGGTGTGGTGCCGAGCGCCTTGGCCTATTGGCTTTTCTTCCGCGCGATGCACACCACTTCGGCCACCGCCGCCGGCATCATCACCCTGCTCGAGCCGCTCACTTCGACCCTGCTCGCGGTCTGGATCTTTCAAGAGCAGCTCAGCGGGAGCGGCATCTTCGGCGCCATACTGCTGCTAGGCTCCTTGCTCTTGCTCTTTGTGACGCCCAGCCAAGCGCAGCGTAGCTAGACCCTGAAATCAAAGCGTTTGTTAGCACTCGGGTCGGGGTTATCGTCTGATAGCCTCGACCCTTTTGTTGCTGGCCTGAAGCTGGGAAAAGGGTTGTGTGAGATTTCGCTCGGCAGCGCGAAATCTCACACAACAAAAAGAGTCACGTTCCGCTCTGCCGAAGGCCAAATAGAACCTAATCAACCGGATTTAGTATCATCTTTCTGGCGTTAAAGATCTCCACTCACCATTCGGTTTTTGGCGCGTCCGCCTACGGCTACCAACATCCCGCCCTTCCATTCGGGCACAATGCAACGGCATGGAAGTGCTGCTGAGAAGTGTTGTAACGCCAAAAAAAGACAGATTCCTCGTCGTCGAGGACCGAAAAGACGATTTGATCGGTCTAAAGAAGTGCTTGACAAAGCTAGGCTACGGCAGTATAGTTTAGTTGATTGACTGATCAATCAAAAAGGAGCTAGCTGCATGCCACCGGTACGAGACGAACAAGAGTTTGAGCAAAAACGTTTACAAATAATGGAAGGCGCTATCGAGGCCTTTGCTCAAAAAGGCTTTGAGCGTGCCACCAATAAAGATATCGCCAAGGCTGCCAAGATCGGCTCGCCCGGCCTGATTTATCACTACTTCGAAGACAAGTTCGATATCTTACGCCAAGCGATCGAGCAGGTCGCCCCCTTCTTGAGTAGAGTGTTTGACAACGAGCAAGCCCTATTCGCTATGCCACCCCAGCAACTGCTTTATCAATTCCCCAACTCGCTGTTGCAGGTTTGGGATAAACCGCTCGCCTTGGCGCTCTTTAAAGTCCTATTGGGCGAAGCTCTAAGAAATGAAGAGATTGCGACCCTCTTGCGCCTGCGCGGTCCAGGCTTGTTGTTCAGCTTCTTTTATCGCTATTTTCAGAGGCAGGTTGAAGCTGGCGTCTTCCGTCCGGTTGAGCCGGCCATTGCGGTGCGCAGCTTTTTAGGACCTTTACTGGCCTATGTTTTGACTCGTGAGGTCTTGCGTACTCCTGACATTCAAACGGTTAGCAGCGAACAGATGGTGAATCAGGCCGTAGAGATCTTTTTGCGAGGCGTTCTAGCTGATCCAGAGCAAGCAAAACCGCAGTTGTAGTCCGTTTGCGAGCAATTCTTTTGAATTCATACCAAATCCGCTTAAAAACGTGCCTTCTCGCAACGTAGAGCAACGAAAACCGAGAAAAGACAAGTTCCGCTCTGTCGAAGCCCAAAAAGAGTTAGAGTAATCGGATTTGGTATATACGAAATCCGTTTGCATTATTGGCTTTGGGGAAGTCTTTCGGCGCACAGCTACCAGCCTTGTTTGTTGGGTGGGATGTTGGTAGCCGTAGGCGGACGCGCCAAGCAACGAATGGAAGGGCAAGAGCTAGCCGCAGCAATCTGAAGAAAGCAAGCGGATTTGTTAACAAGAGAGCAAACGTTTTGCATAGCCTGTATCTTTGATTGACTGGTCAATCAAAAAATAAGCAGCCAAAGGAGCCAGTTATGTGGGTTCGTCTCTTGGCGATCGTTCGCAAGGAGTTTATCCATATCGTGCGGGACCCGCGCACCTTAGGAGTGATGTTTGTTCTGCCGATCGTTCAGCTGGTCTTGCTGGGCTACGCCTCTTCGAGCGATGTGCGCAATATCCCCCTCGCTCTGCTCGATAACGATCGCAGCACCGAGAGTCGCCAACTGCTCGATTCCTATCTCGCTTCGGGCCAGTTCCAACTCGAGTTTGTGGTAGACAGCGAAGTGGAGCTTACCAGACTGATCGATGCTGGCGCGGTCAAAGCGGGTCTGATCATTCCGCGCGGCTATGGGCGCGAGATCGCGGCGCGCCAGCAGGTGAGTGTGGCCTTCTTTATCGATGGCTCCGACCCAAGCGTGGCCAATACGGCGCTCTCGTCGGCCCGTTTGATCGGCCAGGCCCACGGCAATGCGCTTATGCTCGAAACGATCGAACGGCGGGGCGCCATCAATATGCAAGCTCCGATCGATATTCGAACGCGGGTTTGGTACAACCCCGATATGCTGAGCGTCTATTTTATGATCCCCGCTCTGATCGGGCTTATTTTGCAGTTGCAAGCCACCATGCTGACCTCTGGCGCGATTGTGCGCGAGCGCGAGCGCGGCACGATCGAGCAGTTGATCGTCACCCCTATTCGCCCCTTCGAATTGATGCTCGGCAAAACCCTGCCCTATATGTTGGTGGCCTTCTTTATGGTCATCGAGGTTTTGGTGGTGGGGTCATTTTGGTTTAAGGTGCCGATTCGCGGCAATATCGTCTTCCTTCTCTTCGCCTCGCTCTTGTTCTTGTTGGTGGTGCTGGGCCTGGGCCTGATGATCTCGACGGTCGCTTCGAACCAACAAGAATCGATGCTCTTGACGATCGCCACGATCCTGCCTTCGGTCTTTCTATCGGGCTTCATTTATCCGATCAGCGGCCTGCCGCAATGGCTGCAAGCGGTAAGTTACGTCATCCCTCTGAGCTACTTCATCGATATCGTGCGTTCGACCATGCTCAAAGGGGTTGGTTTCGATGTGCTCGCTTCGAAGGTACTGATTCTGGGCCTGTTTGCGGCCGTCTTGCTGATCGTGGCTTCCTTACGCTTTAAGAAGCGGCTTGAATAACAAACAAAAATCTTGAGGAGACGACTATGCATAAGCGTCTACGACCTATACTAGCGCTTGTTGTTATCGCTGGCTTGGCCGCTGGCATCTGGTGGTATAACACAAGCTCGTCCGATACGGTTGCGCTAGCTCAGAACGGTGAGATCAGCGCTTCGGGCACGATTGAAGCTGAGGAAGTCCTGATCACCGCCGAGATCGCAGGGCGTGTCAAAGCACTCTACGCCGATGAGGGCGATCAGGTCGAGAAGGATGCGCTGCTGGTTGAGTTAGATCGCGCCTTGTTAGAGGCCCAGTTGGCTCAAGCCAAGGCCGCTTTGCAACAGGCTGAAGCGCAGCTCGCCCTTTTGAAAGCGGGCGCGAGCAATGAAGAACTCGCCCAAGCCGAAGCCTTGGTGGCTCAGGCCCAAGCGGCTCGTGATGGTGCGGCCAGTGCTTTGCAGAACGCCGAGGCCAATCCGCAGGTCAGCCAAGCCCAGACTCAAGCCAACAGCGCATCGACGGTCTTGAAGGCGGCTCAGGCCTTGGCCAGCAACCCTCAAGATGTGCAGGTGCAGATCGATGCGGCCCAAGCCAACCTCGATGCGGCCAAGCGGCGCTTAGAGCAGTTGCAGGCTGGCACGCGCCCCGAAGATATCGAGCAGGCCCGCGTGGCGGTGACGGTGGCCCAAAATAACTATTGGGCGGCCAACTTGGAGTACGAAGAGGTCGCCAACAACGACCGCGCCAGCGATCGTGTTAAAGAGGCAGCGCGTTTGAAGCTTGAGGGCGCGAAGCTGGCGATCACAGCGGCCACGGCGGCCTACGATAAAGCCATCGCTGGCCCGACCCAAGAAGAGCTGAGTGCTGCTCAAACTGCAGTCGAGAGCGCTCAGCGCACCTTGGAAACTCTGCAAGCCCTGAAGGCAGATCCGCGCTCGCTGAAGTTGCAGGTTGCCAATGCCCAAGCCAGCTATCAAAATGCTTCGGCAGCGGTGGAGAGCGCTAAGGTCGCTAAGCAAAGTCAGATCGATGCCGCCAAAGCCCAGCTAGCAGCTGCCGAGGCCCAGTTGGCCCAAGCTCAAGCCAACTTAGAGAAGGTCAAGAACGGCGCTCGTGCCGAGCAGATCCAAGCCGCCGAAGCACAGGTCGCCCAAGCCAAAGCTCAAGTTCAGCAGATCGAAGTGCAGCTTTCGAAGGCCAGTCTGAGCGCTCCACGAGCGGGATTAGTGCTCAGCCGCAGCATTCACGAGGGCGAGCAGGCCACCGTCGGCTCGACCCTGATGAAGCTAGCCGACCTCTCGAATGTGGAGCTGACGGTCTATGTGCCCGAGACGTTGATCGGTCGCGTGCGCCAAGGCCAAAAGGTCAAGGTGACGGTCGATAGCTTCAGCGATCGCGTCTTTGAAGGCACGGTGAGCTACATCGCGCCCGAGGCTGAGTTCACGCCCCGCAATGTGCAGACCAAAGAGGAGCGCGTTACGACGGTTTTCGCGGTGAAAATCTCGCTGCCCAACGCCGATCTGGCGTTGAAGCCCGGCATCCCTGCCGACGCCGTTTTTGTGGAGGAGTAAGGCCATGAGAATACGAACGCTACTTCTGTTGGCGCTGCTCTGCCTGCTGACGCCCCAACTGGCGGCGGCTGCGCCCAGCATCCGCACCATCAACTTGGTGGAACGCCCGACTGCCTTGTTTGTCACGAGCGATGGGCGCAGCTTGATCAGCCATGGCGAAGGCTACACTGCCACGGCGTTGCAGAGCGATGGCTCGGCGACCAGTTTCAATGTGGGCGCTCTGCCGCTGGCGCCGCTCTTCGATGAAGCGCTGGGGCGCGGCTTTGTGCTGAGCCAAGTCGAACAGCGCCTGAGCGTGATCGCTTGGCCCGCCGATGGCGCTCCTGCTCGCTTGGAGGCGACGCTCGATCTGGGCGCCCAGCCGAGCGCGGCGGCCCTCGATCCGGCTCGCCACCTGCTCTATGTCGGCTTGCAGCCCAACCTGTTGGCGATCATCGATGTAGCCGCGCTGCAAGAGATCGCGCGAGTCGAGATCGGTTGGAACCCCAAGGCGCTCGCGGTCGATAGCGCCCGCGGGCGTGTGGCGGCCCTCAGCTTCGACGACTCGACCCTGACTTGGCTCGATAGCGCAGGGACTATTCTCGGTCAAGTCTTTGTCGGCTTTGAGACAAAGCGCTTCAAAGGCGTCGATGTGCGTCCGGGCGATGGCGAGGGTGGCCCCGAGGTGCGCAGCGAGTGGGAGATCATTCGGGTGCAGACCATGCCCAACAGCGTGATGATCGATAGTGCCAGCGGGGTCGCGTGGGTCTTGAACGAGATGAATTCCGAGCTGGTGGGCGTTGATCCACAGGGCGAGCACCTGATTCGCTATCGGGTCGGTGTCAATCCCCGCTCGCTGATCGCCCTGAACGGCATGGCCTATGTCGCCAACTGGGGCGACAATACGCTGAATGTAATTCAGCTGGCCGATGGTTCTACAAGCGATCTTTTGGTGGGCTATGCCCCAAGTGCCTTGGCGCTCGACGAGGCGCGCGCCCGACTCTACGTGGCAGAGGCGGGTCGCAACACCTTGGGCATCATTTCGCTTGATGATCTGCGTTACGAGTATCTGGCGGTCGGGCGCGCGCCCCAGGCTCTGGCCCTCAACCCGAGCGATGGCAGCCTGTATGTCGCCAACCGGGGCGCGTCCTCGCTTTCGATTGTGAGCATGCCATGAGCGAGCCAATGATCCTGATCGAAGGCTTAGAGCGCAGCTTCGGCGCGACCAAAGCCATCGATAAGCTCAGTTTACGTGTTGAGCGCGGCCAGATCTATGGCTTGGTCGGCCCCGATGGCGCGGGCAAAACCAGTACTATGCGCATTCTGTGCGGGGCTATCCTGCCCGATAGCGGCCGCGCTGAGGTGGCGGGCTTCGATGTGGTGCGCCAGTTGGAAGAGGTGCGTCGCGTCTTGGGCTATATGCCGCAGCGCTTCAGCCTCTACCCCGACCTGACGGTGGGCGAGAATCTGCACTTTTTTGCCGATCTGTTTCAGGTGCCGCGCAAACAGCAGAAGCAGCGCATCGAAGAGCTGCTCGAGCGCAGCCATCTGCTGCCCTTTATCGGCCGTCAGGCTGGCCGCCTTTCGGGCGGTATGAAGCAGAAGCTGGCGCTGGCCTGCGCCCTCTTGCATCGACCGCAGCTGGTCTTGCTCGACGAGCCGACCACGGGCGTTGATCCGGTCTCGCGGCGCGAATTTTGGGAGATCGTGCGCGCCTCGGTGCGCGAGGGCATGACCGTCTTGCTCAGCACGCCCGCCATGGACGAGGCCGAGCGCTGCCATCGCGTCGCTTTTGTAGCCGAAGGGCGAATTCTGGCGGAGGGCAGGCCCAAAGAGCTGCAAGCCTTGCTGCCGGGCAGTATGATCGAGCTGTGGGTGGAGCCGCAGCGCAAAGCCTTGCAGTTTCTGCGCGGCCAGCCCTTTGTTCACGAAGCCCAGATGTTCGGCGAGCTGCTGCATGTGGCCTTGGATCAGCTCGATGGCCGCGATGCGAGCGACTATCTGCGCAGCATTCTGGCCGCCGCCGGCTTCGAGATCCGCCAGATCCGTCGGGTCAGCCCCAGTATGGAAGATGTCTTTATGGCGCTCTCACGCCGTTCGCCCAAGGAGGTGGCCTGATGCAGGAGCCATTTGCGGTAGAGGCGCGCGATCTGACCAGAACCTTCGGCGACTTTGTGGCGGTCGACCACATCACTTTCGAGGTCGAGCCGGGGGAGGTCTTCGGCTTCTTGGGCCCGAACGGCAGCGGCAAGACCACAACCATTCGTATGCTGTGCGGCCTTCTGCCCCAAACCTCCGGCCTCGGCAAGGTGCTGGGCTACGATATCGCCACTCAGAGCGAGCAGATCAAGCGCCAGATCGGCTATATGTCGCAGCGCTTCAGCCTCTACGACGACCTGACGGTGCAGGAGAATCTGAGCTTTTACAGCTCGGTCTATGGCGTGGTGGGCAAGCAAGCCCGTCTGCGCGAGGGCGAGCTGCTGGAGCTGGCGGGCTTGCGTGGCCGCGAACACGAGCGCACCTCGAACCTCTCGGGCGGCTGGAAGCAGCGCTTGGCGCTGATCTGTGCGATCGTGCACAAACCGCCGATCATCTTCCTCGATGAGCCGACCGGCGGGGTCGATCCGGCGGTGCGCCGCGCCTTCTGGGATGTGATCTACGACTTGGCCGAGACGGGCGTAACCGTGTTTGTTACGACCCACTTTATGGACGAAGCCGAGCACTGCCATCGGGCCGGGCTGATGTATGCCGGGCGGCTGGTCGCGCTCGATACACCTGATCGCCTCAAGCAGAGCGTGATCCAAGGCGAGCTGCTTGAGCTGGAAGCCAACGACGCTGCCAATGATTGGCAAGACGACTTGAGCGAAAGGCTGCTGCAGCTGGAGGGCGTGCGCGATGTGAGCCTGTTCGGTGCGCGTCTGCGGATTCTGGTCGACCATGCCCAAGCGCGCAGCGCCGCCTTGCTAGCCAGTGCGCAAGCGGCTGGTCTGCGCGATGTCTCGCTCAGCCCGGTCGCTGTGAGCTTGGAAGATGTCTTTGTGACTCTGGTGCAAAACGAACGGGCCCGTAACGGCGCCTAACTTCAAAAAGGCTAGTAGAAATTATTGGCTTTGAAAGCCTAGAAAAGCTCTTTGGCGGTAGGGCTTCTAGCTCCCATTCGGCTTCTAGCGCGTCCGCCTACGGCTATCAACAGCCTAACCATCACAACGGGCCTGTCTCGCTTTGCATTCACTGCGACCTGCCGGGTGCAAGCACCCAGCAGGTTCAAACGTGGCCTTTCAATGCCGAACATCGAAGCTCGTCGAAGAGAGCGCACAGGTCGGCTGAGCCTGTCGAAGCCAAGCTGTGCGCAGTAAAGTAGACTAACCTTTACAAAGCGGCCTTATTTTGGGCGCGAATCTGCATCAATTCGGCATATAGACCATCGCTTTGGGCTAAGGCCGCGTGGCTGCCGATCTCCTTCAAGCGGCCGTCCTCTAAGACCACCACCAGATCGACGATATCCATCAATTCCAAACGGTGCGAGACCAGCAGCACGATACCGCCCTTTTCGATGGTCTTTTTGCTTAACCGCCTAAATTGATTGAGGATGGCCCGTTCCGCAAAGGGGTCGAGGCTGGCCATCGGCTCATCGAGAATCAGGATCAGAGGCTCGTTTTTCATACGCGCCCGTGCGAGGGCCACTCGTTGCCACTGTCCCAAGGAAAGCTCGCTGCCGCCCTGGAACTCGCGGCCTAACTGGCTGTCTAGACCGTGGGGCAGCTTCTCGATCAAGCTTTCCGCGCCGACATCGCTCAGCGCTTGGTGTATACGCTGATCATCAGCGAGCGCCTTGAGGTCGCCGAGGCCCACCGATTCGCGCAGTCTGAAATGGTACTGTGCGAAATCTTGCTGCACAAGCGAGATATTCGCTCTCCAAGCCTCAAGATCGACCTCAGTCAGCTTGGCCGAATCGATACGAATCTCGCCTTGGTTCGGATCGTAGAGCCGAGCGATCAGCTTCAAGAGGCTGGTTTTGCCTGAGCCGTTTTCGCCCACCAGCGCGATCACTCTGCCAGCCGGAAGGGTGAAATTGAGCTTTTCTAAGGCCATACGCTCGCTGCCCGGGTAGGCAAAGCTGACGTTTTGGAAGTGGATGCCCTCGCGCAGGCGGGTCGGCAGCGCGTCGCGGGCCTGATTGCGCAGCGGCGAGCGGTAACTAAGCATCTGTAAAAAGTTATCGGCCAGCACACCTTGTTCGATCAAGCGCCCGATCTTATCGAGAAAGATGACCGAGCTATTGAGCGTGCCGCGCAGCAGGGTGATGCCGAGCACCGCTTGGGCGATTGACACCTCGTGTTGTAGCACGGCATAGATCAGAAAAACCAGTCCCAAACAGAGAATCAGTCCTTGGGTCAGGCCCAACAGGAAAGAGGGCAGCAGATGTTGCAGCTTGCCCTTGCTGCGCGAACGCATGACCATATGACGTAATGCTTGATAACGTTCAAGAATAGCATTGTGGTTCTGGAACATCAGAATCTCTTTGGCGTTGTTGGGCTGGACGGCCAGCTGAAGGTAGCTTTCGGCCAAGCGCTCATCGGGAATGGCGTTCCAGATCAGGGCGTACTCTTTGCTCAGGGCTTTGGCGCGCACAAGCCCGATCGGGCTGGCCAGCAGAATGCAGCAGGCCAAAACCCAATGCACATTGGCCAAGAGCACAAACGAGATCGCCAAGGTGGCGAAGACGCCGATCAGAGCGGCCAGATTCAGAAAGAGGTTGGAGGGCAGATAGGCCTCGTTGCGAATAAACTTCAGCTTGTCGGTGTAGCTTTTGACCTCAAGATGCTCGATGCTGGGCTGCTCGATCAGGGCCTGCATCAAAAGCTGGTTGACCGCTTGCACACAGCGCTGCTCCATGATGTCTTGGAGCTTTTCGACGATTACGATGCTGGCCCCCGATACCACCATCGCGAGCGCGATCAGGCCCAGCCAGAGCGTTAGTTGCCAAAGATCGCTGTTTTGGAGTGCGACCACGACTTGCGAGCTGGCGAAGGCGACCACAACGCTGCCCAAGACCTGTTGCATCAGCACCGCAAACGGCACTAAAAAGGCTCCGAGCGGCCATGCGCGGTAGGCGATCGTGCCGATCAGCCGCCAAGCCAGAAGCGTTTGTTTAAAGCGCTGCACCGAGATCCTCCTTCTGCTGGGCCGCGTACCATTCGGCATAGATCCCGTTTTGGGCCAGTAGACTCGCGTGGCTGCCCTGCTCGACGATCCTGCCATCTTTGAGCACCGCGATCTTGTCGGCCCCGCGAATGGTGGCGAAGCGGTGCGAAACGATCAGGGTGGTCGCCCCTTTGGTGAGCTGGAGCAGCTTTTGGTTGATCTCCATCTCTGAGCGCACATCGAGCGCCGAAGTCGGCTCGTCGAAGATCACGATCGGGGCCTCGTTGCGCAGACGCTTGTTGATGGCGCGGGCGATCGCGATGCGCTGCCACTGCCCGCCCGATAGATCGACCCCGCCTAGGTCGGGCACCAGCAGCGTCTCTTGGCCTTTGGGCAGCCGATCAAGGAAGCTATCGACGCCTGCGAAGGCCATAGCAGCGCTGAGCTGAGCTTGCTCGGCTGGAGCGAGGACTGGCCGAAGGCTGATATTTTCCTGCAAGCTGGCAGGGTAGCGGATAAAGTCTTGAAAGACGGTTGTGATCTTCGAGCGCAATAGCTCGCTATCGTAGCTGCGAATATCTTGACCGTCGATCAGAATGCGCCCGCTATCTGGCTCGTAGAAGCGGCAGAGCAGTTTGAGCAGGGTGGTTTTGCCCATACCGTTTTCGCCCACCAGCGCCAAAGATTGACCGGCCGGAATCTCTAGGTTGAGGCCGCGCAAGATCGGCCCGCTGCGATTGGGATAGCTGAAAGTGACATTTTCGAAGCGAATGCCGCTCTTGAGCTGGAAGTCCGTCTGGACGCTGCTTTGGATGCTCTGCTGACGGGCTTGTTTTGAGCACTCTTCGATCTGAAAGAGCGCCGAGAGAAACAGACTCGACGAGCGGATCTGGCTCGGCACCTGTTGCAAAGCCAGCATAGTCTCGATCAGCGTGACAATCGCCAAAATCGCGGCGGTGATCTCTCCGGTCGCCAAGCCGCCCTGCTGGTAGAGGTAGAGCAGCCAGCCCAGCGACGAGACCGCTAGGCCGATTTGGAGTGCCAGCAGGCCAAAACCGTAGAGCATGCTTTTGTTGATCTCACGAAAGACGCTCTGCATAGCGCCTTGCCAGAGCCGCTGTTGGCGCTGGATCAGCCAGGCCCCAAAGCCGAAGATGCGCATTTCGACCCCGACCGAGCGCGAGAAGGCTAAGTCGTAACTGTAAGCAGCTTGACGTAATCTATTTGATTCGCTGCGTTCAGCTTGGTTTTGGTGGCTTGCTCGTCGCCAATTGACCAGCATGGCTGGCAGGCTGGTCAGCACGATCATAAGCGCGATCCAAGGCGAGATTTGGCCGATCAAGAGCGCGCAACTGATCGCGGTTGTGCTCCAAACCCAAAAATTGCTGAGGGTGTTGATAAAGGGCTGAAGGCGGCTGGAGGCGCTTTGGGCGATCTGAATCTGATCGGCCAGTTTTGGCTCTTCGCGTTGAGCCATATCGTTTAGCCCAAACAGCGCTTGCAGCAGACGTGTGTTGACAGTGGTGGCAAAACGAGCCTCGATCACGCTGCGCAGATACTCTTGCCAAGCCCAAAAGACTTCGTTGATGATAATGACTGCGCAGATCGCGGCGACCGCTAGCACCAGACTGCTGTCGATGATCTGCGCTCCCGCATCGAGTGCGCCGATCTGGGCGATGATGATAGCCAGCGAACCATAGATGATCGCGGGGGTCAGGCCACCAATGGCTTCTATCGCGATATAGAGGGCAAAGAACCAACGGCCCGATCGTGCTAAGATCCAAATACCTCTTGCAAAGTCCCAAAGATCGTTGAGCGTGTCGCGGCTTGATGGCAACATAAGGTTCCTGCTGTATTCAGCTGTACATTAGCCACAAATCGACATACGGTCAGCGTTATCTGCCCTCACCCCCCAGCCCCTCTCCCGCACTGCGGGCGAGGGGGTGAATGCACCCCGTTCTGTGCTCTCAAGGATAATTCCGCGATGGTATGCGAACGATCGCCTTTTGCTGCCAACACGACTTTTGGGTAATGCATAGCTGTATTCAGAGCGGGTATGGTGTGGGGTTTGAACAAGCGGAGCGAGTAGATACACCATCCTTTGGATGCGGCGCGGCGTTTATTATAAGCTCACATTCTGTTTTTGTGTACAGCCGATCTTGAGCATTTGTTATGTGATCTTTCCATGCTGTGCGCTTTCGCTAGCACGGAAGGATAGGGGTGGGGTTTGCAGGGTGGGATGTTGGTAGCCGTAGGCGGACGCGGTTGGGAATGAATGGATGGGAAGGACTTCGCCGCTAGCGTTTGAAGGGGATTTTGGGCATAAGAAAAGGGGCTTGGCACTAGGCCAAACCCCTTTTTCCGTTTTTAGGAAGAACGCTGAACGAAATTACTCAGCAGCCTCGGCAGCGGGAGCCTCAGCAGCCGGAGCTTCAGCGGCGGGCGCTTCAGCAGCCGGAGCCTCGGTAGCGGGAGCCTCAGCGGCCGGAGCCTCAGCAGCCTCTTCGCTCTTCTCGCCCTCGTTGACGCGGCGCAGCGAGAGACCCATGCGCTGGCGCTGGCGGTCCAGGCTGATCACCTTAGCGGTGACGATCTGGCCGGGCTGCAGCACATCGCGAGGCTGGATCTGGGGATCAACGTCTAGCTCGCTAGCGTGAATCAGACCCTCAACGGCCTCTTCGATCTGAACGAATGCACCGAACGGAGCAACGTTGGTGACCGGGCCGCTAACCAGCTGGCCAAGGGTGTAGCGCTGATCGATAGTATCCCACGGGTTGTCCTGCAGCTTGCGCAAGCTCAGGCCAATGCGCTCGCGGTCGCGATCGATCTCGACGACCATAACCTTGACTTCCTGACCGGGCGAAAGCACCTCACGCGGGTGGTTGACGCGCTGCCAGCTCAGCTCAGAGATGTGGGCCAGACCATCGGCGCCGCCCAGATCAATGAACGCACCAAAGTTGGTGAGCTGGTTGACGCGACCGGTGAGAATGTCGCCGGGCTGCAGTTCGGTGAGCAGGCGATGCTTCTGAGCCTTGCGCCACTCTTGGGTTGCGCTGCGCTCGGAGAGGACCAATCGGTTGCGCTCGCGGTCGACCTCGATTACCTTCAACGGAATCTCTTGGTTCACCATGCGCTGGAGAGCCTGCTGGCGCTCTTCGGCAGCGGTGCGGCCGTGCAGCTGAGCAACCTGCGAGGCGGGAACAAAACCACGGATGCGATTGAACTGAACAAGCAGACCGCCCTTGTTGAAGCCGACCACTTTGCCCTGAACAATTCCACCCTCTTCGTGAAGTTTGGAAGCAAGCTCCCAATCCTTCGCAACTTGAACCATCGTTAAAGACAATACAAGGTCGCCATCTCGATTTTCTGGGTCTTGCACATAGACTTGGATCGGCTCGCCAACCTTGAGCGAGTTGACGAAATCCTCGCCCATTTGGCGCAGATCCTGTGAGGGAATAACGCCCTCGCGCTTGGTGCCAATCGAAACCAAGACACCATTTTCTTCGATTTGCATGATCAGACCGTCGCGCAGCTCACCACGCTGCGGGCGAGCATAGTCATACTCATCAAGAAGCTTGGTCCAATCCTCTTCGTTTACTTCATCAACAACAACCACCTGCTCTGGTTGTACGGTCATTCTGCTAGCCTCCTAAACACGAGTACCATTGGGGACATCCGACAGAGAATCCATCTGCTGGCTTTCTCAACCAAACTGCCTAAAAATAAATGCACCGCCTTCGCAGTAGGCGGCGCATATGCAAATACTGCATTGTGCGATCGTGTTTGGCTGTGATAGGGTTGCGTAGTTGTTTGTACGTTACCCTTCGTGCCGGTGCCTGCGAAGGCTCCGCACCTAGCGGCTAGCACCTCTACTATGATCTCGGCTGGAATACGTCGAGGTTAACAGGAGATGAGAGCCAATGGCGGATGTCAAAAATATGTTTTACAACGTCGGCTATTATACCCTACAGACATGCTACTGTCAAATAATCTCGTCTCTCAAATCAACAAAATATGAGATTATCGCGCTCCTCTACTATAAAAGGTCGCATTAAACCCAGTTTAGACCTCCCTACCTGATAAGCTCAAGAACTACCATTATTGCAAGAACTAGCACTTTACAAACAGATTTTTTGAAAAAAGTAGCTCTGTTTCCAATTATAGCGAATTTGCTAGTGAGCAGGCACGCTTCTAATAAATTTTTGCTCAGATATGCAAACAATTTTCTGCCAGCCTTCGCTGGCAGCCCTAGCTATACTATCAATTGTCGCATGATCGCTATTATTGTAGATAACAAAGCTGATCCCTATGCTATACTATTGTGCGGTTTTCAACAACCCCACTCTACTATCACTGTGTTAGGAAAGCTTTCCCTAGCGCCTTTCTCGCTTGTTACGCAAAACCATCGCTCTACCCGACCAACGATGGAATTCGGTCTAGTGCCCTTTGGGGCGATAAGGAGCAGAAGAATGACTCTTCGATTTGGTGCGTTTGTTCCCCAGGGTTGGCGTACCGACCTGATCGAGATCGCCGATCCGATCGAAAAATATGAAGCTATGACGCGAGTCGCCAAAGTGGTCGATACACTCGATGTGTACGATTCGATTTGGGTCTACGACCACTTCCATACCGTGCCTCAGCCGATTCAAGAGGCGGTGTTTGAATGCTGGACGATCACAGCGGCGCTCGCGCGCGACACCCAGCGCGTCAACATCGGCCAGATGTGTACCTGCAATGGCTATCGCAACCCGGCCCTGCTGGCCAAGATCGCCTCGACCATCGACGTGCTCAGCCACGGGCGCCTGTATTGCGGCTATGGCGCGGGCTGGTACGAGCACGAATGGCGCGCCTACGGCTACGGCTTCCCCGAAACCTCCGAGCGTATGCGGGCCTTCCGCGAGGGCTGCGAGATCCTTTACAAAATGTGGACCGAAGACCGCCCGACCTTCGAGGGTCAGTATTACCACATCAAGGAGCCGATCAACGAGCCGAAGGGCGTGCGCAAACCTCACGTCTCCTTCTGGATCGCGGGCGGCGGCGAGCAGGTGACCTTGCGTTTGGTCGCCAAATACGGCGACGCCAGCAACTTCGGCGGCAAGCCCGAGCAGGTCAAGCACAAGCTCGATGTGTTGCGCCAGCACTGCGAGAAGATCGGCCGCGACTACAACGAGATCATCCGCTCGAGTAATGTCAATGTGATCTTGCTGAAGAACGGCGAGGATCCGGTGCAGGCCACGGCCAAGCTGCGCGAAACCTACGGCTGGAGTTACGAAGAGCTGACCAAGCAGATGGTGGTCGGCACCAGCCAGCAGGTCGCCGAGCATATGCAGGGCCTGGTCGATGCGGGCATCAACTATCTAATCAGCTACTTCCCGCGCATCGCCTACAACCAAGAGCCGCTCTATCAGTTCGCTGAAGAGGTTGTGCCGCTGCTGAAGAGCTAATACCGTTTGATGGCAATGAGGAGCATGGTGTTTGCCATGCTCCTGATCTTTTTATTCTTCGTCGACCAGCAACTCGCCGCGCATCACCAACACGCTTGTCCCACTGACCTCAACCCGCTTGACCTCGCCCGCCTCCTTGAAGGCCATGACTTCGATCAAACTGGGTCGCCCCATATCGACGCCCTGCTCGATTGTGACCCGAAACTCGGCCTCAGCCTCGGGCAGCAGACTGGCGCGCAAGGCCGTCAAGGCAGCCGAAGCGCTGCCGGTGGCCGGATCTTCGAAGACAGAGTTGGGTGGCCCAAAGGCAAACATGCGGGCGCTGATCTGTTCGGGCTGATCGGGTTTGCTGCAATACAAAAAGATCGCGATGGGCTGATCGTCCCAGCCGAAGCGCCGATCGGCCTCGCTGAATTGGGCGGGGTTGGCTTTGGCTTGGCCCAAGGCAGAGCGATCCGCGACTTGGGCGATCACAAAGGGTAGCCCAACCGAGGCGCTCACCGGCGGATGGGCGCTGCTGATGATGGCTTGGGGCGGCAGCGAAACGCAGGCCGCGATCTGCTCTAGTTCCGGCTCTGGCCCGAAATAGAGGCTGCGCGGCGCGCTGATCGTGCTTCGTTCGAGCTTGCCCGCTCGCCGATCGAGTTTGACCTCCACCAGTCCCGCCAGCTCTTCAAAGATCAAGCGATCGCCGATCGGTTTACCAAACAGGCTACTCTCTTGGCCTAACACAAAGGCCGTACCCACATTGGGGTGCCCCGCGAAGCCGACCTCGTTGTTGGTCGTAAAGATGCGCACTCGGGCGCTGTGGGTCGGGTCGTTGGGCGGCAGCACAAAACTGGTCTCAGAGAAGTTAAACTCGATCGCGATCTGTTGCATCTGTCGGTCGCTTAGGCCGCGCGCATCGCTGATCACCGCCAGCGGATTGCCGCCGAAACGCTGCTTTGTAAACACGTCGACCACATAGTATTGGTAGCTCTTCATGCTGCGTACCTCCGATAGCTATGCTTGAGAGCCCCATTGTAGGCCGACCCTCACTGCTTGAGAACGGACAATCCGCACGATCTGGCAGGAACAAACCATCTGTTCGTTTTGCTTTTTGGCGGATGGGCTTCTAGCCTCCATTCGGCTTCTAGCGCGTCCGCCTCCGGCTATCAGATACCTTTCCTCCCATCCGGCATGTCGCCTCGCTGCTTGCGCAGCGACCTGCTTGGTGCACGCACCAAGCAGGCCATGCCGAATCGCTTGAAAGACTCGCTCCTCTGGAATGTAGGGACAGGCAGGAACGAGGAAAGAGTCGTGTGCACTTTCGCGCGACAGCGCGAAAGTGCACACAACAGAACTAGTCAAGTTCCACTCTGGCGAAGGCCAAATAGAACCTAATCAAGCGGATGTACTATCATTGCTCGATCTTCGGCTGCGAGTCGAGCGCCTAACGCTTGACCTCGTAGCCGCAATACTTCAAGACCAACTCGCTCATCAGCGAATTCGACCAAGCGAACCACGGACGGGTGAATTCGGCCGGATTATCGACGTGGAAGCCTTCGTGCATGTAGCCCGTGTCGGCGTCGGTGGCCTCGATCAGGTCGAGGATGCGCTCGACTTCGGCGGGGTCGTTGGCGGTGAGGCCCTGCATCGAGAGCGCGATATGCCAGATGTAGTGCGGCGGGGTGTGTGGGCTGCCGATGCCCGAGGCGACCTTGCCCGAGTAGAAGTAGGGATTCTCGGGGCTGAGCAGCAGTTGGCGGGTCTGCAGATAGATCGGGTCGTTGTTGGCGCAGTAGCCTAAGTAGGGCGCCGAGAGCAGGCTGGGCACGTTGGCGTCGTCCATAAAGTTGCTGTTGCCCAGACCGTCGACTTCGTAGGCGTAGACCTTGCCGAAGCGTGGGTGTTCGACGATGGCGTGCTGGCGAATGCCCGCATCGATCTCGCTGGCCAGCGCTGTGGCCTCTTGGGCCAGCGCCGCATCATTGAGCACCTGCTCAGCGATCTCGGCGAGATAGCCTAATACCACCACCGCGAACATATTGGCTGGCACCAGATAGCCATAGGTACAGGCGTCGTCGCTGGGCCGAAAGCCCGACCAGGTCATGCCGGTCGGCGCCACGGGCGAGCCTTTGCCCTCGTTAGGCAGCGTGTCGGTGGGCGGGCAGTTGCTGCGCTGGAAGCGATAGCTCGAGTTGGCCTCGTGGTCTTGTTCCCGCTTCCAAAGCGTTAGGATCTCTTTGGCGGCTTGGCGGAAGGTGGCGTCGAAGTGATCGCTGCGGCCCGTCGCCTTCCAGAGCAGATAGCTTAGCTGCAGCGGGTAGCAGAGCGAGTCGATCTCGTATTTGCGCTCCCAGATGATGGGCTTCATATCGGTTTGATCGCTCTGGTGGCCTTTGCCGTTCGGCTCTTCGTTGAAGGCATTGGCATAGGGATCTTGCACAATGTAGCCCAGTTGGCGCTTCACAACCCCCGCGATCTGGTCGGCGACGAAGGGGTCGCGCTCGGCCAGAATCAGATAGGGGCGCACTTGGGCCGCCGAATCGCGCAACCACATGGCCGGGATATCGCCGGTGATCACAAAGGTGCTGCCATCGGGGTGCGGGCGCATGGTGGTCGTCCAGGTGTTGGGGAAGCAGTTGCGGAAGAGCTGGGCCAGTTTGGGCCGTGCGCTCAGTTGGGCCGCGACCTGATCGATCAACTGCTGCATCGATTCGGGAATAGCGAGTCCGGTCGTCATAGAGTTCTCCTATAAGATGGCGACTATACGCGCGAAAGCTGCTTGATTGATCGGATCACTATACCACGACTTAGGCCGCGCGCTTGAAGCAGCCTAAAGCCATAGAGCGCCTCTTTGAGCTTCAGCGCTGTGCTTTGCGGGCGCGTCGAAGCGCAGCGATGCGCAGCAGGAACGGACCTCATTTGTTGGGCGGGATGTTGATAGCCGTAGGCGGACGCGCTTAGGACCGAATGGGGGCTAGACGCCTCTTTGCCAAAATAAAGAGAGTGGTGCGAAAGAAAACGTGTCGCCAGAGCGGGGCGAAAATCGTATAATGAGGGGCGATTAGCCCAAGGATCGTTAAAGAGGTTTCAAACAGCGCGCTATGGAAGATTGCAACCGTTAGGCTGCTTTCTTCAAGTTAAGGAGAAAAGTGGTGTTGGAACTGCAAAGCCCACGAGCCTTGACCGCCCTTCAGACCTTCCTTGCCACACCATTGGACGCAGTTCTCCATCAGCATGGCGACACAAGCCCCGAGCAGGCCGCCCTCGAGCTCTTCCGCTCGGTTGTCGAAACGGTTCCCGCCTATCGGGCCTTCCTCGCCGAACATGGTGTAGCTGCCGATCAGATCCGCTCCTTTGAAGATTTTCAGAACCTGCCCCAAACCTCCAAGAAAGACTATATCCTGCCTTATGCGCTGGCTGAGCGTTGTCGCGATGGCCGCTTAGAGAGCTGCGATATGCTGGCCGCTTCATCTGGATCGACCGGCAAGCCCACCTTCTGGCCGCGCTTTTTCAGCGACGAGTTGCAGATCGCCCGCCGCTTCGAGCAGATCTTCCACGATAGCTTTCAGGCCGATAGGCGCCGAACGCTCGCCGTGGTCTGCTTCAGCTTGGGCACTTGGGTCGGCGGCATGTACACGGCCAGTTGTTGTCGCCATCTGGCCAGCAAAGGCTATCCGATCACCGTGATTACGCCTGGCAACAACCGAGAGGAGATCTATCGCGTTGTGCAAGAGCTTGGGGGCGCGTTCGAGCAAGTGGTGCTGCTCGGTTACCCTCCCTTTCTCAAAGATGTTATCGACGGCGGCCTAAAGCGCGGCATCGCTTGGCGCGACTATAAGATCAAGCTGGTGATGGCTGGCGAGGTCTTTAGCGAAGAGTGGCGCACGCTTGTGGGCGAGCGCATGGGCTCCGAGAACCCCTGTTACGACTCGGCTTCGCTCTACGGCACGGCTGATGCGGGCGTGCTCGCCAACGAGACGCCTCTGTCGATCTGCATTCGGCGCTTTCTGGCGGGCAAACCAGAGGCCGCACGAGCGCTGTTCGGCGAGTCGCGCCTGCCCACCTTGACCCAGTACGATCCCTACAGCCGCTTTTTCGAGAGCGACGGACGCTCGTTGATCTTCTCGGGAGATAACGGGGTGCCGCTCTTGCGCTACAACATCCTCGATACGGGCGGGATCGTGCCCTACGAGACGATGCTGGCTTTTCTGGCCGAGTGGGGCTTTGATCCACTCAGCGAGCTGCGCCAGTATGGCGAGCGTGGTATGCGGCCCTTGCCTTTCGTCTATGTCTTCGGCCGCTCGGATTTCACGGTTTCCTACTTTGGGGCCAATATCTACCCCGAGAATGTGACGGTTGGGCTCGAACAGCCGAACGTCAGCGCCTTTGTGACGGGCAAGTTTGTGCTCGAAGCGCGCGAGGACGCCGATCGGAATCGCTTTTTGCATATCGCGGTTGAGCTAGCGCCAGATGTCGAAGCTAACGAAGCGCTCGCAGAGACGATCGGCGATTCGATCGTGACGCAACTTTTGCGACTCAATAGCGAATTCGCCAACTATGTGCCGCCAGAGTATCGTAGACCGCGCCTAAGCCTGCGGCCTACAGGTGATCCAGAGTATTTCCCGATTGGGGTGAAGCATCGTTATACCCGCAAGTAGAGATCGCCTGGCTTAGCAGAGGAAGGGCTGTGGTGCATCAAACACAAAAGGGAGCGGCATAAAATGCCACTCCCTTCGAGTTTCGCTTTTACTTGTTTAACTAAGCGACGATGAAGCCCAAGACACCTGCAACAATAAGGGTAACGATGAACTGAACGACGATCGCTACGACCACCGAGATGATCGCATCGTTCTGTTGCAGGTTCATGCTCGAGCGCGAGGCCAAGTAGCCTAAGTAGCACTGATAGAGGCCAATGATGAGCAATATTGGCGAGAGTAAGAAGCCTAAGAAGGGGATGCCACTGACGATACCGTTGATAGCTTGAAGAGGTGCAGTATAGAGAGCGCAGGTATAGAAGACCTCGTCTTCTGTGCCCGTGCCACCCCTCTGTTTGCCCATAAAATTGAGGACGTAAGCGAACACATAGAAACCGACTACTGGAATGACGAAGCCCGAGATAAGGCCCAATAGAATTCCGGAAATACCGCCAAAAAGGCCGAAGATGGCGCTGACGATACCCGATAGGGCGGCTGCTACCAGGACGTAGACTAATGCTTCCCGCTTGCCACCACTCTTCTCGAAGCGTTCGAAGCTTTCGACGCTCGGCTTAGTGATGACAACCATGCTCTGACTGACCAACTCGTTAATGCGGACGCCTTGGACTTCCATGTGCTACTCCTTACAAGCTAGGCTACACTAGTACCCTCAAATGTGACGTACAGTCTTGTGTTGCACAAAGGCGACAGTTGGGTGTCTCTCTCTACTAAGCATTTTGACCTCACGTGTTCCTCCGTCAGGTCCTTTCATTAGCTTTAGTACGTAGTTGCACTCCGGAAGGTTGCAGTGGAATTTCTGATTCGGTTAGCTCTTTTCCGAATGCTAGGTCCTGCAACGGTGTCAATGGGCAGATATTCAATTTATTGGCTTTGAGAAATGGTCTGTCTATTATATGCAAATTTGTCGAAAGGACAAATAGCACTGTCTCAGAAATATACTTTGGAAATGTTCAGTTCTCTCCATAGAGAGACGTCTTGCGCGGGGAGAGCTTTCCTTACGTTTTGTGTAGAAAGAAAGATCTGCCTCATACACATAAACGAGCGTATAAGGCAGATCTTCCATGTTAGCTAAGGCTTAGAGCTCGTTGATGCGCACTTCGCGGCCTTGTTCGCCACTGAGCAACAGAGCTTCCATCATCTCCTGAACGCGCAGACCATCGCTGATCGGTGCGTCGCAGGGGGTGCCATCGAGAATACACGAGATGAAGTGCTCGGTGAGGCGATCCCAAGCACTTTCATCACGTTTGAAGTAGTGGCGAACATCGTAGGGTTCGCCGTTGTTGTGGCGATAAATGGTGGGCGGATCGAGTTTAGCGCCAGCCTCGGTGCCGAACAGCTCGATCTGGAACTCTTCGGGCTGGTTGGAAGCCCAGAAGCTTTCGATCTGCAAACCGACACCGTTCTCAAAGCGAATAAAACCGCCCGCGTAGTCGTCGGCCTCGTATTGGGCCACGATCTCGGGAGCAGGTGCTTTGTTGCCCCAGTAGCCGCGTCCGTAGGGACCAAACTTAGCTCCAGCAACACCCGAAGCGCTGACTGCTTTGGGGCGACCCATCAGCCACCAACAGGCGTCGAGGGCGTGCACACCCATATCGCGGAAGGCGCCGCCGCCCTTGCGCACAAAGCCTGCGTTCCAGTTAGGAATGCCGTTGCGGCGCACGCTGCGTCCTCGAGCGTAGTAGAGCTCGCCAAAGATGCCAGCGAGAGCTTGCTCGTGCAGATATTGAGTATGGGCGCTGAAGCGAGTGACCAGCGACATCATACCAACAACGTTGCTTTTTTCTAGTTCGGCGACGAGTGTACGTGCAGCCTCGACCGAGTCAGCAAGCGGTTTGGTGACGAGCACGTGTTTGCCGTTGCGCACCGCTTCGAGCGCGATGGGAACGTGCAATTGATTCGGCGTACCCACGAAGACGGCGTCGATATCAGGATCTTGGCACATCTCGCGGTAGTCGGTATACAGTTTAGGTGTTTCAGGAAGTTGGGCGGCGTACTCTTTCATGCGTTCTTCGGCAATATCGCACAGGGCCGCTACCACACCACGCGGATTGCGAGCGATGGCGTTTCCGTTTGCTTTGCCGATACCCATGCCAACTACTGCGACTCGTACACGGGACATAGTCGAAATCTCCTTTGATAATGTTCGACAATGACGTATAAAGTTCTACTCACCATCTGGCGCAGCTATGCTTGCTGCAAAAAGCGCCCTGATGGAGGGTATATAGAGTTAGGCCCAACGTTCAAATGCAGGCTGTGCTCAAACGTTGGCTGATTGATAGCAAATCCGCTAGATCACGTTATTTCATACTCTTGGCGGTAAGGGCTTTGGCTCGCATCCAGTCCTTAGCGCGTCCGCCTACGGCTACAAACATCCCGCCCGTCACTACGGAGCATTCGCTGTCTGTGCCTTGAGACTCTTCGAAAACCCAACGCTTCACACGGATTCGCTGAGAGATGGATAACTGCAAGCTATCCATCTCTCTTTCAAGCTGTAAAACCTCGGCTCGTGGCAATCTGCCTAGAGCTCGTTAATTCGCACCTCGCGGCCTTGTTCACCGCTGATCAGAAGGGCTTCCATCATCTCCTGCACGCGTAGACCGTCGCTGATCGGCGCGTCGCAAGGCGTGCCGTCGAGAATACACGAAACAAAGTGCTCGGCTAGGTTATCCCAAGCGGTTTCGCCAGACTTGGTGTAAGCCCTGACATCGTAAGGTTCGCCGTTGTTATGGCGATAAAGTGTAGGCGGATCGTATTTTGCACCCGCTTCGGTGCCGAATAGCTCGATCTGGAACTCTTCAGGTTGATTCGAAGCCCAGAAGCTCTCGATCTGCAAACCAACACCGTTGGCAAAACGAATGAAACCGCCGGCGTAGTCGTCGGATTGATATTGGGCTACCATCTCGGGGGCAGGGGTTTTGTTATCCCAGTAGCCGCGACCGTAAGGGCCGAACTTGGCGCCAGCCACGCCCGAAGCGCTGATCGGAACCGGACGGCCCATCAGCCACCAACAAGCATCGAGCACATGCACACCCATATCGCGGAAGGCGCCGCCGCCCTTGCGCAAGAAGCCTGCATTCCAGTTGGGAATACCATTGCGGCGCACGCTACGGCCACGAGCATAGTAGAGTTCGCCAAAGATGCCACTTACGACCTGTTCGCGCAGGTATTGAGCGTTAGGCCCGAAACGGGTGGACAGTGACATCATGCCGACTAGATCAGTCTTCTCCAGCTCAGCTACAAGTGTCCGTGCAGCCTCGACCGAATCGGCCAAGGGCTTGGTAACCATGACATGCTTGCCGTTGCGCACAGCTTCGAGCGCAACCGGAACATGCAGTTGGTTTGGTGTGCCGACGAAGACGGCGTCGATATTGGGATCTTGGCACATCTCGCGGTAGTCGGTATACAGTTTGGGACGTTCAGGAAGTTGAGCAGCATACTCTTGCATGCGGTCTTCGGCGAGGTCGCACAAGGCAGCAACAACACTACGTGGATTGCGAGCGAAAGCATTGCCATTGGCTCTGCCGATACCCATACCAACTACTGCGATGCGTACACGGGACATCTCAAAAGTCTCCTTTGATGTTATTCGACGATGAATTATGTTGTTTTTGGCTCTCCAATATGCAATCGTTTGCATATTGGAGCATAGGTATAAATTGGTCGGCTTTGGCTTGTAGCTCTGTTTGCTGGAATGCAGATTCCACAAGCTTGGAAAAATCTGAAACTAAAGTTCGTTGATGTAGACTTCGTGTCCTTTCTCGCTGCTTAAGAGGAGGGCTTCCATCATCTCCTGAACGCGCAGACCGTCGCTGATCGGTGCGTCGCAGGGCGTGCCATCGAGAATGCACGATATAAAGTGCTCCATCATACGGTCCCAATTCACTTGGCCTGTTTCTGAGTAGAATTGGACATCGTAAGGTTCGCCATTGTTGTGGCGGTAGAGCGTTAGAGGATCAAGTTTGGCGCCAGCTTCGGTACCGAACAGCTCGATTTGGTACTCTTCGGGTTGGTGCGAAGCCCAGAAGCTTTCGATCTGCAAACCGACGCCGTTCTCGAAGCGAATAAAACCGCCCGCGTAGTCATCGGCCTCGTATTGGGCCACGATCTCGGGGGCAGGAGCTTTATTGTCGCGGTAGCCACGTCCGAAAGGACCGAACTTGGCACCAGCCACACCGGTTGCGCTGATCGCTTTGGGTCGGCCCATCAGCCACCAGCAGGCGTCGAGGACATGCACACCCATATCGCGGAAGGCGCCGCCGCCCTTGCGCACAAAGCCGACATTCCAATTGGGAATACCGTTGCGGCGGACACTTCTACCTCTGAGATAGTAGAGTTCGCCGAAAGTGCCTGAGAGAACGTGTTGGCGGAGGAAGGAGGTGCTGGGCCGAAAGCGCGAGACGAAGGCAGTCATACCGACCAAGTTGGTCTTTTCGATCTCGGCCGCGAGCTCACGCGCGGCTTCGACCGAGTCGGCCAGCGGCTTGGTCACGATCACATGCTTACCATTGCGCACAGCTTCGAGCGCAACCGGCACATGCAACTGGTTAGGCGTTGCGACAAATACCGCGTCGATGTTAGGATCTTGGCACATCTCGCGGTAATCGGTGTAGAGTTTAGGGTTTTCTGGGAGTTGCGCAGCATATGCACGCATGCGATCTTCGGCGAGATCGCATAGAGCGCTTACAACACTGCGCGGATTGCGCGTAAAGGCGTTACCGCCTGATTTGCCGATACCCATGCCAACGATTGCAACGCGTAGACGGGACATCTCAAAAATCTCCTGTGATGATGTTTCGACGATGAATATAGGCTCTAGGATTCACAATTTACGCAATCGTTTGCATTTAACAGACGCTCAATTGTGGATGCTATAGCTTGTTAGGTTTTCTATTTCAGAAACAGTTCATTTGGGTATCAGAGTTCGCTGATACGAACTTCGCGGCCGATTTCGCTGCTTAACAACAAGGCTTCCATCATCTCTTGGACTCGTACGCCATCGCTAATTGGTGAGTCACAAGCGGTGCCATCGAGTACACACGACACAAAGTGGTCGATCATGTAATCCCACGAGACTTCAAAGCCTGGGACATAGGCACGTGTGTCATACGGTTCACCATTGTTGTGGCGATAAAGCGTTGGAGGATCGAGCTTGGCGCCAGCCTCGGTGCCGAACAGTTCGATCTGGAACTCTTCGGGTTGGTGCGAGGCCCAGAAGCTTTCGATCTGCAAGCCGATGCCGTTCTCGAAGCGGATAAAACCGCCCGCATAGTCGTCGGCTTCGTATTGAGCGGCAAGCTCGGGGCTAGCTGTGTTATTCCAAAAACCACGTCCAAAGGGGCCAAACTTCGCGCCAGCAACGCCCGTTACACTGATCGGAGTTGGGCGGCCCATCAGCCACCAACAGGCGTCGAGGGCGTGCACACCCATATCGCGGAAGGCACCGCCACCTTTGCGCACAAAACCGGCATTCCAGTTAGGAATGCCGTTGCGGCGTACGCTACGCCCGCGAGCGTAGTAGAGTTCGCCGAAGATGCCTTCTTCAACATGTTGATGGAGGTATTGGGTAGCTGGCTCGTAGCGAGTAACAAAGGCGGTCATACCGACCAAGTCGGTCTTTTCGATCTCGGCGGCTAAGCTGCGCGCGGCTTCGACCGAGTCGGCCAGCGGTTTGGTTACGATCACATGCTTACCATTGCGCACAGCTTCGAGCGCGACCGGAATGTGCCATTGGTTAGGCGTCGCGACGAATACCGCGTCGATGTTGGGATCTTGGCACATCTCGCGATAATCGGTATAGAGTTTAGGATTTTCAGGAAGATAAGAAGCATAATCTTTGAGACGATCTTCGGCAAGATCGCACAAAGCGGCGACTACACTGCGAGGGTTGCGGGTAAAGGCATCACCGCCAGCCCTTCCAATTCCCATACCGACAACGGCGACTCGTAAACGAGACATAGTCGAAATCTCCTTTGATGTTATTCGCCAGTGAATACAAATGGTGCTGGATTATGGGTTACGCAATCGTTTGCATAGATATAAAAGAGCGCCTATAGATGCTTATTAAGCACGTTGCATACGAGGCGCGACGCGACGTTTGTCTTGAGTCGATACTCCTCCCAAGAGCTGACGAACGACGTTTGTGCCTCCCCAATAGGCCAGCCAGCCGCCGAATGTTGCCCAAACAACCGCTAAGCAGAAGAGCTGGAAGCGAGGCAGATCGCTGAAAGCGATATACCACCACCAGAAATCCCAATGTTGGTTGCGTGGATCGCCGAACCAGTTGCGCAGTGAGACAAAGCCCGATGGCATGCTTTTGACCGGAATCAGCCGTCCAGTCGTCTCTAGCTCTTGCTGATTCACTTGAGCCGAGAGATGGGTGATGCGTACACCGAGCGGCCCTTCGCGATCGATCCCGATATCCTGCGGGTTCCAGTCATCGCTTTCGATCCAAATCCGCTTGTTCGAAGCTTTCAGCAAAACTTGGAAGGTGCGCACGGGGCAGGGCGTCGCGCTGAAGAGTGGGCCATCCTCACTTTGCAGGGTGACCGTCCCGACCGAGATCGGCTCGGGGCGACAAGCGTCGATGCCAATGCGCACGATTTTAGCTTGATATGAACTGCGCAGATCGACGAGTGCGCTGCCTTGCGTCCAGCGTGGAAGCTGCTCACCTTGATCACGGTCTCCTTCGCTATAGCTGAAACCGTCGCCAATCACAAGTCGGTTCGGCGCAAACCAAAGATCGCTATACATTGCGATCTGTTTGCCGACCATACCTAATTGTTGAATAATCGGCGAATGCGCTGGTTCGAAATAGCGCTTGTTGGCATCGCGTTGCAGTCCGATATAGGTATTAAAGTGAATCGTAAGACCGGCGATTTGTACCGGAATGCAGATCAGCAGGGCGACGATCAGCGCACCCAGACACCAAGGCGTTTGTCTGCCGCGCAGTTGGGCAAGGAAGCCAGCTAGCGGTACAACCGCAAAGGGCAGCATAATGTTCAGGTAGCGTGGACCCCAAGCACCATCGCCGTGCCAAACAAAGATCTGAGCGTAAAAGAGCAGATTGATAACAACGATGCCTGTACAGGTCAGAAAAGCCTGCCAATGACGGCGCAAGAAGGGCCAAAGGGCGAAGGGCAACAAGAGCAGAACGGGCGAATACCAAACGATGCCCTTTCCGCTGCTGAAGGTGAGGCCGAAGAGACCGGGTGAGAGGCTATTGTGGCCGATGAATTCTCCGGTTCCGCCGCCATAACCTGTATGGAGAGGATGGCCGAACGAGCGCCACTGGATCAGCAATAGCAGACCTATCGATAGGGAAACCCCAAAGCCCCAGTAACAGGCGGGCAGCAGACGTTTCAAGATCCAAGCCGACCACTCTTCAAGGTCGTTAGCCGGATCGCTATTGTTATAGCGCTCCCAGCTTACCAGCAGCGCATAGAGGCCTAAAAAGGGCACGACGAGAATGCCGTGAATCTTGACCAAAACGGCGGAGCCGCTCAAGAGACCAGCAAGCCATAAGCTCAGCCAAGGTCGTTTATCGCCCTTGACTCCACTGATCAGGCCGAAAGCGATGACCAGCGGCAGTGCGGTCAATGGTTCTGCAAAAAAGGTTTTGCTATGTGGCCAAGCCATTGTGCCGAGGCCATACAGTAATCCAAGCGCCACTCCGACCCGCGCTGAGAAGCCTAACCGTATAGCGCTATACAACAGAGCGGTTGCGATCGCGGCGGTCACACACGGATTGATCCAAGAAAAGACCGCACGTAACAGCCAGTTTTCAGCTTCTGGAGGAAAGAATGTAGCAATAACGCGCCCCACAGCGTAAAATGGTAATGAGGCAGCAGGCAGGCCGGGGTTGTATTGACTATATTGCAGGGGAGGGCCTTGGTTAATTGCAAAGTTTCCGTGATACCATAGGCTCTCGGCCATGGTAAACATCTTCTCTTCGTCCGAGGCATAGGTATGACCGCCCGTTGTCAACAGATAGATACCTGTTAACAGGGCCCACAAAGCTAGTGCCAAACGACCTATTTTAATCGCCTGAGCTTCGTTCACGCCAATCTTCTCCCTTAAGAGACATTCCTGTATGAACGCGCATTATACTCGATTTACAAAAAAAGCAATCAAGTGTCTTGAAAATTATCCTCGTTATATTTGGCATCAGGAAGGCAAATAATCTGCAAAAGCGAGGAGTAACCACTTCTGAGTTTTTATCGATTTGGGAAAATTACTTGATTCTCACTCGCTTTTGTTAATAAATTATGTTTTTACATATATCTTTACCAGATTATGTGCAAAACACATTTGAATGTTGCCTTCAAAGCGCGTTTTGTTGGCTTTTTGATATGATTAATCGTTCTCTGCGACGGGATCTACTCCTAAGGAGGAACAGCTTGTGATTGCCCGCCTGATTGCCATACTCTTTTTGCTTGATCGTTGCCTCAAATTGTGGGCTATCGCACACTTTTTTCGCCAACGGGCGCCTACACCACCTAGTGTTTGGCCATCGATCAGCCTGATTCAGCCGATCACACGAGGCGTAGAGCACTTTGACGAGCTGCTTGAACAGCGTTTAACGAACAGCTATCCTGCTTCGATACAGCACATTATTGTGCTCGATCGAGCCGATGAAGAGTACCAACAGATCTGCCGAGCGCTTATGGAGCGCTATCCCAATGCGTGGGTCGAGCTGATCGTGCTTGAGGAAGTTGGGCTTGAGCGAGCCTCGAAAACCGCCAAACAACTGGCGGCTATCGAACGGGCCGAGGGCGACGTCATTTGTAGCATCGATGACGATATTTGGCTGCGCGAAGGCGGATTAGAGCTATTGGTAGGCGCTTTAGATCAAAGCGATGTTGGGGCGAGCTTTGGCTTGGCCTGTTACACTAATTGGCGGGCACTTGGCTCGAGTTTAATGAGCTTATTCGTTAATAGCAATGCTTTAGTGAGTTATATCCCGATTCGTTATCTAACCGAGCCGTTTACGATCACAGGTCACTGTTTCGCGCTTTACCGCGAGCGCTTCGATCAGATCGGCGGCTTTCGAGGTTTGCAAGGCCGTATCGACGACGACCACGAGCTAGCGCGGCGTTGTCGGCGGGCGGGCCTGCGCATCGTGCAAACTCCAATGATCTATGATGTTAACAATCATTTGCCGACCTTCGGGAGTTATCTGCTGCAAATGCGGCGTTGGTTTGTGATTCCCAAACAAACGATGCTGCCTCATATCTCGGGGCGTGATCAGCTGTTGAGCGGCTTAGCGAGTCTAGCCAATCTCTTTCCGGGCTTTAGCTTGGTTATGGCCTGCCTAACCCGTTCGAAAGCTTGGTGGAGCGCTTGTCTCCTTCAGTTAGGCGCCCTTGTCGCCAGCCAAGCTTGGCTCGAGCGGCGCTATTTGAAACGCACCACACCTTGGCACGGCTGGCTTTTATTACCGTTCGTGGGCCTGTTCTCGGCTTGGCACGCCCTTTGGATTATGTGCTGGCGTGGTGATCGCATCGTTTGGCGTGGCCAACGCCTGCGAGTCATGCGCGACGGGCGCTTCGAGGTCCTCGATGGCAAATGATCTGCACGCACGTTATGAGCACTTTGTAGCCAGCCATCGCTTGACGCGCCAGACTATTAACGCAGTCGAATGGGAATACATTCAGGCTGGTCGTGGCCCGTGCCTACTGTTGTTGCCCGGCGCCTTAGGCGTAGCCGATACCTCTTTTCAACTGATCGAAGCCTTTGAGGCGGACTATCGTGTGCTTGCGCCGCGCTACCCTGCCGAGTTCACGCTGTTGGCAGAGCTGCTCGACAATTTGGCACTTTTGCTCAAGCACGAGTGTGCCCTACCTGCTCATGTCTTAGGCGGTTCCTACAGCGGCTTGGTCGCTCAGGCTTTTGTTAGGCGTTACCCCGAACTGGTCGCAAGCCTAATTTTGACTCATACCGGCCTACCTTCACCTCTGCGCTCCTTTGCGGTTCGCATCGCGACCGCTCTGCTGGGACTCAGCTCTGATCGCCTGATCCAAAAGACGTTTTTGGCGTTGATCGGCACTTTCTTGCCAGCGAAAGACCCGATTCAAGCCTTCTGGCGCGACTACTTCTGCGCTTTAATTACGCGTTTAAGTCGCGCTGACTATCTCAGCCGCCTCAAGATCGGTATCGATTTTGACTCTAACTATCGCTTCGTCGCCCAACAAGCGCCTAATTGGCAAGGCCCGGTCTTGATTATCGATAGCCCGCACGATGGGATCTTTTCGCAAAAGGAGCGCGACGGATTGCGGCGTCTCTACCCTCAAGCTGAACAGCACAGCCTCATTGCTAAAGGCCACGCCGCCTCGTTAGATCAACTTGAACAAACGATTGTATTGATGCGCCGCTTCCTAAATAAACATAATCAATGAAACCACGTAAACAACAGATCACCATCTTAGCGCTCGGTTCGCGCGGTGATGTACAGCCCTTTGTCGCGCTCGCGCTTAGCCTGCGCCAACGCAACTATTCGGTGCGAATCGCGGCTCTCAGCGATTACGCCGAGCTAGTGACGAGCTATGGCTTAGAGTTTAGACCCTTAGTGGGCAGTGCCGCCGCCTTGATGGATCGCGAAGCGGTGATGCGTTTCTTGGATGGCGCTAACAACCCCTTGTTGGCGGCCTATCGTTTTTGGCAGCAGATCGCGCCCCTTATGAGCCCGTTAGTTCACGATGCTTGGCTAGCCTGTCGAGATGCCGATGCGGTGATCTGTTCGACCTTAGGCCACTTTGTCGCAGCTCTGCTGCGCGATCTTCGGCCCATACCGCTGATCGTGACACACTTTCACCCTCACAGCTCCAGCTACTTTTGGCCCAGTATGTTTGCGCCGCCCTGGCCCAAGCATTGGCCTGCTCAAGCGTTCTACAACAAACTGAGCCATCCGATCGCCGATGCGGTCTTTTGGCAACTATTTGCCTTTGCCCTGAACGCTGCTCGTCAACAGCTCTTAACGTTGCCGGCCCTTAGTCCGCTTGCGGTCGGAGCTTGGGCGGCGCGCAACAAGCCTGATCTCACGCTCTATGCCTACAGCGTGCGGATCGCTCCCCCTTTTCCCGACTGGCCTCCGCATCATATAACGGGCTATTGGCCGCTTCCTAAGCATGAAAATTGGACGCCACCTGCCGAGCTTCGTGCCTTTTTACAAGCTGGGCCTGCGCCCGTTTATGTCGGCTTCGGCAGCCTGTTGTTAGGCCGCGATCCCGATGCGACGACCAGCCTGATAGTGCAGGCGCTTGAGCGAGTTGGACAGCGCGGCCTCCTCTACCGTGGTTGGGGTGATATGGGTAATATCCCTTTGCCCGACTCGATCTATCTGTGCGATTCGCTCCCGCACGATTGGCTCTTTCCACAGATGCGGGCGATTGTGCATCACGGTGGGGCTGGTACAACGGCTACGACTATTCGGGCTGGTGTTCCGGCCGTTGTGCTGCCGCTCTACGGCGATACCCACTTTTGGGGCAGACAGGTGCAGATCTTGGGCTTAGGTCCCAAGCCGATCCCGCGCGATCAGCTCAACGTTGATAGCTTGGCGGCTGCCCTGAAACAAGCCCTAGAAGACCAGAGGATGCGCGAACGAGCCCAGCATATGGCAAGCTTGTTGCAGCAAGAGCGCGGCTGCGAAACAGCCAGCGCATTGATCGATAGCTTGCTCGCTCGCCTCTAAGCGCCGATGCTTTTCTGTCAAAAACCAAAAGGGCCTTCTCCAAACGTGGAAAAGGCCCAAGAGTATGACGATAGCGCTTATTTTAGAAAATGTTCCTTCATCGCTTGCATCAGCGGATGGCGCTGACCTGCCGGGGCGTCGGGCAGATAGCCTTGGTTCATGGTCCAGATGATCGTGCCGCCCAGCCCTTTGTCGTGCACATATTTGCCCTTGAGCGCGATCGATTCGGCGTCTTCGTACGAAATGTAGTTACAGCCGAGCGGCCCCACCCCAGCTTGCGACGAAATATAAGGCACTTTGGCTTGCTGATCGAAGTGGCGCGTGGCTCCCGCTTGGTTGAGATAGCGCGTGACGATATTGGTGTAGCTCATATCGTTGTCGTTGGCGATCTCGTCGGCGTTGTCGAGCGAGGCGCGCGGCTGCGTAACACCCCGCCAACACTGGCCGTAAAAACCGGTGCCGACGCCAAGTTTGGCCGCCGGTACGCCAACTCGCAGGTAGTTATCGACGCTGGCGCTGATCGAGCTGGGGTACTGACCGCCATGGCCTGCCAAAGCGCTCGAGTGCCAACTGAGCCAACCCCACGGCCCAGACATACCGTAGCTCATAATGTTGATCTGGTCGAGATATTGGCTGATATCGGCATAGAAGGGATCGGCCTCTTCGGGGAAGTTTGCGTTGATCCAGCCGATCGGCATGGTCAAGATCATATTGGGTCGGGCGGCGCGCAGCTCTCGCAGCAGGGCACGCACTTGGGGTTGATCTTTGCTTTCGATCGGCTCCCAGTCGATATCGAGACCATCGTAGCCAAATTTGTCCATCGTTGCGATCAAGTTGCGCACAAATCTGGCGCGGTTGGCATCGGAGGCAGCGGCCACAAAGCCATCGTACTCGCCGGAACCGCCCACCATCAACAGGGCTTTGCGCCCGTTCTGATGGGCCAGTCTCGAGATAGTTCGTGCCATTTCGGGGCCGTTTACATCGTCGATATCGAAGTTGGCGATCACACCGCCGTCGAAGTCGGGGCGAATGCGACCAACGATGATATGGGTCAGGCTCGACCAATCGATCTCGGCTTCGGGCAGCAGGTCGCGCTGATAGCCGACGTAATAGGCCGAAACCCATTTGCCGGAATCGAGCGGCGGATTTTCATGCGATTTCTCTTGTTTGACAAGCGGTAGATAGACTTGATGAGTGCTTTGCGAATGGGCATTGAGCGTCATACCCGCGAGCGCAACAAGCGCCACCAGAGCGAGTGAGATGCGAGACAAACTGCTGAAACGCTTTGAAGTTCGCACAACCGAGACCTTCTAACTAAGAGTGCTTTGAATCGTAAATGCTATGCAAAACGTAGCGCTACTATCGGCTGAGTTTAGCATCGCGACTTGGCTCTGTCATCGAACTCTTGCCTCATCTCAGGCCCGTTCTTGTCCTTTGGAGGCTGGGACAAATCGCTTAATCGAAATGTTTCATTGAGAGGACTAAAAGACTAATCGTTTTGTTATCGCTGGCGGAGAGATCTTTAGCTCCCATTCGATCCTAACCGCGTCCGCCTACGGCTACCAAATCGCCATCCACCCATACAAGCACCACCTCGCAGCGTTCGCTGCGATCTGCCAGCGCGGCTGCCTTGCTGTCGCTGCTTTTCAACGCCAAACGCTTTGATTTCGGAGTATTGCTGCGCGATCTATGATTCGCTAGAAGACTAGAAAACCGTACCCTGAGCTTGTCGAAGGGTACGGTTTGGGATAAGACGAAGCACCCTTCTCCTGCTTTGCGGGAGAAGGGCGGGGGGAAGAGGGCGGCTAGCCCCTCTGATAGCCGAAGGCGGACGCGCTAGGGAACTTTTTTGCTGGTATGCACGTTTTCCGCCTGAGTGGCTTTGTTAGACTTGAGCGACTTCGAGCTCGCAGGAAGAGAGTTGCCACTCGGCTGGTTTTCGCTCGCCGATCTCAATCGTTTGGGCGCCTAAAAATACGCCAAGTTCCTCGATCGCGCCTTGCACGGCGGCGCCTGTCTCGGCGTCGAGCGGGGCGTAGGCTTCGGCATAGACCGCGTTGATCTGAAGCTGCTGCTGTTTGCGGTCCATAAGCGCGTCGAGACGGCCGATCAGCCGATCGTGATGCAGAATCGGCAACACATAGTAGCCGTATTGGCGCTTCGACTTGGGTGTATAGATCTCGATGCGGTACAAGAACTCGAAGAGCTGTTCGGTGCGGTCGCGGTCGCAGATCAGGTTATCGAAGGGAGAGAGCAGCGTGGTGCGGCCCTGCCAATTGCCTGCTTCGATCTGATCGAGCAACTCGAGGTCGTCGCGGTGGATATACCACGGATTGCGCAGCGATGAGTGTAGGCCCGCGACGCGAATGGGCAGAATAAGACCGTCGGCTTGCAGCTCGTCGAGAACCTGCTTGAGGTTGGGATAACAGTGGCGAATAAAGTGGTTTTTGATCTGCTGCAATGAGGCGACGCCCAAGGCGCGCAACGAGTATTGGGCGGCTTTGCGCACCATATCGTGATCGCTGAGTTGGGGCTGTTGCTTCCATTCGGGGAAGCAATCATGGCTGAGCGCCCAAAGACGCTGCTGACCTCGCCGACCCGCCACAGTGATGATTCCACGGTCCCAGAGCAGATCGAGCAGGCGCGGGATATCGCGATTCGAGGTCCAGCCCAGTGCCGCCCAATCGACTTGGGTTTTGCCCTCGAAGGCCGATGATGGCAGCGGTCCTTCGCGGCCTAAGCGCTCGAGCACATGCTCGTAAATAGCGCGATTTTCGTCTAGCCAGGCTTCGATCTGGCGCTCATAGATTGTGCGCGCTTCGTGTTTGCGCCGCATGCGCACCTGATGAATGGGCAGATCTTCGCTAAGCACTATCGAGGCGCAGTGGGCCCAATATTCGAACAAGACTCGTTCTTTCCATAATAACCGCTCAAGCATAGTTGGATCGTAGTTGCCGAGCCTGCTCCAGAGCACGAGGTGATGGCTGCGTGCCACGGCGCTGATCGGATCGAGCTGGAGACAGCGCAGCGTGCGTAGCACCTGAAGCATTCCTTCGCGCGTGGGCGCGACCGAAGGATAGGCCAAATGCTGACGGCTCACTGCCATTCGGCGAGCGCTTGTGACAGAGATTTCACGGGTCATGCTTCTTTCCTTTGTATAGAGTGATACTACGAAGTATATCTGCTAATCCGGAAAAAACTGGCCCTAATTAACGATTCTATGTTTCTTCTTAGGGGATTCTTAACTGAACCGCTTGAATTTATCGCTTGAGGTCGTGTATCCTGTAATGCAAATCACTGGGTTCGATACGCTGCCCAATTGCGGGTGTAGCGAGGCATACGCCTTCCCATTCGAAGGGCAGTTGCGATCATAGCTCCGAGCTTGTGGACTTCCCCGACGTTATTGCTGTCACAGGCTTTGCCTAGTGCTTAACAACTCGTGCGACCTTGCGTTAAGCGAAAGCATGGGTCTAAGGGTTGAAAACTGGCTACGCGCACAATGCAATAGACAAAGAGATCCCACGCTGTTGAAGGCCAAAGCTTCCAAGCTTTGTTCGTATAACTTCTAGATCATTCAACAATCATACAAGAGGGATAAAGCTAGAAAGACTCCTTTGTAGGTTACTCTTTCGGCTAAACGTTACCTATCTGGGGAATATCGGATCTTTTACTCAGACGGGCGGTTCGCATTGTAGCTTGGTTCGACGCGGCTATTTGTTTAGGTGAAGATCAGCGCTTCGGCGCATTCAGTAGTTTTAAGGAGAAGTGAGTGCCCCTTCAAGATTACGGTGTGCTTAAAGGTCATGTCATTGCGATGCAGAGCGAGCGACACTTTCGCTCGCCCCATACCCACATTCATGTTCGTTCAAAAGATGGAGATGCGCGCATAGCGGTCAACGTCTATTCGCGCACCCAGCCGTCTGATATGCTCTTCTTGTTAAATGAAGACTTCCAGCATCCGATAACGGCTGGTTTGGCACAGTTGGATCTTGCTTGGCATTCTTTGCCGAGCCGTAGCGGTGGTCTGGCGCTCGATTATGTGCGCGGTAGACTCTTACGTCGTGCTGAAATGCACAAGTTGCCGCCCCACCGCCACGGCCCAGATAACGACTTGAACGACTACCTCCAGCGCATTATCGATAAAGCGATCAGCGATCCGCATGCTTATATCTATGCGTTTGGACGGCGTTGGGGCCCAGAAGAAGTGCAAGACCCGATCTTTGGCTTTTCGCCCAGTTGGGGAGTGCATGACATTCATATGAATCAGGGTAACTTGCCGACCTTCTGGCAAGATGATGGCGTATGGCAAGATGGAGCGCTGCTCTTCAGTTTCGATAACTATCGCTCTTGGACCGCGCTCTTCTTGGCCTTCCAAGTTCAGTCTTGGAAAACCGATCATACAACTGGACGCTCTCTAACCTTGCCGCCGCCTCCTCCACCCAAAGGGCCGCGCGAGGTCACCTTTAACGAGGGCAGCATTCGCATTATCGCGGCGCTGGTTAACCCGATCGGCCCCGATAGCGGTCACGAGACAGTGACCTTGCTAAATACAACGCCTCAGAGCGTTAACTTCGACGGATGGCAGATCCTCGATACAACGGGTCTGGCCTATCCATTTGGAGGCACCTTGGCTCCGGGCGCGACTATGGTGGTGCGTTTGCCTGCCAAATACCAGCTCGACAACTATGGCGGCACCATCAAGCTGCTCGACCCTCAGGGCCAAGTGATCGATTCAGTCGAATATACGCAGGAACAGGCCGAAAAGGCTGGTTGGACGGTTGTCTTCTAGCTAAGCTGATCGCTAAAGATCTGGATGACATCTTCAGCAGGGAAGGCGTTGTGTGAGATTTCGTGCGATAGCAAGGCATCTCACACAACAAGCACAACAAGTTTTACTCTTCCGAAGCACAACGACCCGCCCTCAAAAACTGAAACCAAATCCGTTTGGGGACTTGCGCTCTTATAATACAGAAAACAAAACTGGGGAAAATAGTAAAGTTCCTCTCAGCCGAGAGCCAAATAGAGCGTAGTTAACCGGATTTGATATAAGGCGGGTCGTTGTGTTTTGTGCTATAGCCGATCCTCAGAAGAGCTATGGTACACTAGGCGGGTATTCGCTTAGCAAGCTCACGCTGAGGTGAAGCTTATGACCAAAGTTTCCGCGACGAAGCATACTCCGCCGCCCGCTTGGGCGCTTTCCGAACGGCATTTGATCGCCACCATGAACGCCGCCGCGCCTCGTTACCAAGAGCGCTATACCCGCGCCGATGGCACCTTTATCTGGCGCCAAGAGTGGCCGGGTATGGATGGCTCCGACGATGGCTATGAGAGTTACCACAACTGGCCGCTCTTCTATGCGCTTGGTGGTGCCGCCGATTTCGATTCACGTTCGCGCTTTCTGTGGGATGCCGTCACTCGCCAATTCACCGCCTATGGTCAAGTGTGGCGCGAATTCGACGCCTACTATGACTGGATGCACCATGGCGAAAGTTCGCTCTTCTTCTACTATTTCGGCCTCTCAAATCCCAATGTAGCTGTCGATCGCGCCCGCACGATGCGCTTTGCGCGTATGTACACAGGCGAAGACCCGCTCGCGCCCAATTGGGACGCCGAGCGTCGTATGATGCGTTCGCCCATCAACGGCAGCAAAGGGCCGCGTTTTGAAAATAGCTGGGACGACTGGTCGACCCACCGCGCCGTGTTGGCCCACTACCCGCCGCCCTTCGATGATATCGGAATCGAAGGCCCAGTGGCCGACTGGAACGACGACCAGACCTACGCCACCATTCTCAAAGCTCTCAACGAGCGCCAGATGCGCGGCGATGTGCCGCTTAATCTGACCTCGACCAGCCTGATCACCCACGCCTATATCTACAGCGGCGATCCCAAGCTGCGTACCTGGGTGCTCGACTACCTCGAAGCCTGGAACGAGCGCATCAAGGCCAATGGCGGCTTGTGCCCCGACAACGTTGGGCCCAACGGTATCGTTGGCGAATTGATGGATGGCAAGTGGTGGGGCGGCTATTACGGCTGGCGTTGGCCGCACGGCTTTATGAGCATCATTCAGCCGCTCACCATCGCTGCGATGAACGCTGTTCTGCTCACAGGTGATATGAGCTACCTCGATATTCCGCGCGGTCAGCTCGACTACATCCTCGATCGCGGCCATCTGGAAGATGGACGCCTCTTGGTGCCTAACCGCTATACCGACAACGGTTGGACGGCCTTCCGTCCGATCTCGCCGGAATACCCGCTGCAGATCTGGGCTATGTCGCAGGACCGCCAAGATGAAGAGCGTTTGCAGCGCTTCCCAGAGCGCGCAACCGATTGGAAGCAGGTCTTGCAGGGCCACAGCAAGGGCGATACGCTCCATATCGCACCTTGGTACTGCTATTTGCGCGGCGAGCTGCCCGATTACCCCGAGCAGCTTTTGGCGGCCCAGTGGAACGAAGTCGTGCGCCGTATGGACATGATCGCCAACGATACTGCCGACCCCGAAGAGATCGATGTGCATCACTGGCAAGATCGCAACCCAGTGCGCACCGAAGCCCTGATTCAGCTGACCTGTGGCGGTCCGCAGGTGATCTATCACGGCGGTCTGCTGCATGTGCGTCTGCGCTACTACGATGCTATCGAGCGCCGCCCCGGCCTGCCCGCCGATGTGGGCGCGCTGGTCGATCGCCTCGATGCCCAAAGCGTCGATGTCGAGTTGGTCAATACCAACGCCTTCGAGAGCCGCAGCCTGATTGTGCAGGCCGGAGCTTTCGGCGAGCACCGTTTCAGCGAGCTGCGCCGCCTCGACGATCAGGACGCCCCCAGCCAAGCCGTCAACGACAAGTGGCTGCGAGTCGAACTGCCGCCCAGCAGCTCGCTCAAGCTGCGCCTCGGCATGGATCGCTATGTCAACCAGCCCAGCTACGAGCAGCCCAGCTACTAAGCGTCCATCGCTGGCCTATATGCGAAGAGATTCCGCCTTGGGAATCTCTTCGCATAGATCGCTCCTCTATTGCCTCTAGCACATGCGCTTGTTCACTTCAATTCTTTGGCGGCTAGCTCCATTCCCACCATTCGGTGCTTGGCGCGTCCGCCTACGGCTATCAACATCCTTTCCATACATTCGGGCTTCTCGTCATCTCTAACGAAGCGCCCGCCCGAAAACGAAGCAAACGGAATTTGTATGCAACAGAAGATACAGGATTAGGAAGATTTCTTTTTGGGAGGCCGTCCGCGCGCCACACTGCGCTGTGCGACCGCCGCCCGATAGCGCGACACAGCGCCCACCGTGCTGTACCAACGCCCGCCTCGCATATGCCCCTCTAAACGCCCCTTGCGAATCAGCAAGGCCAAGTAGTCGGCCGATTCGCCCGTCTGCTGGGCCAGCTCCGCCAAAAGTAGCTCTTGATCGTCGCCTTGTTGTAGCCGATAGGCCTTCAAATAGCGATCTAAAACCTGCTCGACCCCACGCCCGATCAGATTGCTCAGCGCGAGGTAGTCGCCGTTATCGGCCTTTTCCAGCGCCGATTGATAGCTGTTGCGCCACTCGTAGAGCAGCAGTGTCTGAGGGTAACCTGCTTGCAGCAGCATCAGATTGAGCAGCATACGCCCAACTCGCCCGGTGGCCTGTTCAAACGGCTGCAAAGCCATAAATGCGTGATGGGCGATGCTTGCCAGTAAGACTGGGTGATAGTTTGGATGGGGTTGATTGACCCATGCGACCCACTCTTCGAGCAGCTTGGGCAGCTCATCGGGGCTGGGCGCGGCGCTCGCCTCCCCTTTTGTATGGCGCCATTGGCCCGCCGTAGCGATGCTATCGCCCATCACTTGGCGATGCAGATAGCTGATCAGCGCGAGGCTGATCGGTGTCTTTTCGTTGGCCAGCTGCTTCAGGCGCTCAAGCGCGGCGGCGTGGTTACGCGCTTCGAGATAATCGCTGAGGCGCTGGCTGCCGCTGGTCATGCCATGTGCTATCAGTATCTCAATGGCGCGCATACTCAGACTGCTACCGTCAAGTGCGCCGGAGTGATAGCTCTGTTCGATGATCAGGCTTGCTTCAAGCCGTTCGAGCGCCAACTTAGGCAGTGCTGGCAGCGTTTTAATCTCGGCGCGTTTCTGTTCAAGGCGCTGTTGCAGATGGCGGTCGATCCAATTTGGCTGTGGCATAGCTTCTAGCTAATTAAATAGTATCGCTTTTAAGAGTATAGCATAGAACCAATATTATTTCTTGATCCGATACTATTTTGTGCGTTCTAAGAATAGACCTTTAGAAAGCCATAAATCGCTCTTTGCAAGATATTGTCACAGTCTGCTCGAAGCATTTCGTTTTTTGGGTGGCTTTTTCCATGCAGCTAGCAGCCTGTTGTGGCGGATTGGCCGTTTGTAGCCGTAGGCGGACGCGCCAAAAGCCTGTTTTGGGAGAGGGACTTTGCCGCCTGAGCGCTAGATATTTATGACTATATGACCTTGATGTGTAAAACAGTCACTTACAACAAATGGCCGATTGCAACTCTTGTGCGAACAGATATACTATAGTCACGGTTTCTGTTTGCCAAAGAAGGCAGTATGAACGTATATCTTGTTTTCAAAACCCACCTCGATGTTGGCTTTACCGACTACGCCAGCACTATTCTTGACGACTACCTCTACCGTTACATCCCAGCCGCCATTGAGCTTGCTGAAGAGCTGCGTCAGCGTGGCGCTGAAGAACGTTTTGTCTGGACCACCGGATCGTGGCTGATTTACGAATACCTTGAGCGAGCTGATCCCGATGCGCGCGCTCGCTTGGAGGCGGCCATCGAGCGCGGCGATATTCGCTGGCACGCTCTGCCCTTCACGACGCATACCGAGCTGATCGATGTCTCGCTGATGCGCTTTGGCTTGCGTCTATCGCAGGAGCTAGACAAGCGCTTTGGCAAAACGACCATCGCCGCCAAGATGACCGATGTGCCGGGCCATACCCGTGGTTTGGTGCCGCTGCTGGCCGAAGCTGGCGTGCGCTTCTTGCACTTGGGCGTCAATGGCGCATCGCCGCCGCCCGAGGTGCCCGAGGTCTTTCGTTGGCGCGACGAGGCCAGCGACAGCGAAGTGATTGTGATGTACCAAAAGGGCGGCTACGGCGATCTGGTCTTGGTGCCCGGTCTTGAGCAGGCCCTGGCCTTCGCCCATACCGAGGACAATCAAGGCCCGCAAACCGCCGAGCAGGTTGTGGCTAATTATGCCAAACTCAAGCAGCGTCTGCCGGGCGCGGCCATTACCGCCGCGAGTATGGACGATTTCGCCCTGCATCTCGAGGCGATTCGCGATCAACTGCCGGTTGTGAGCAGCGAGCTGGGTGATACCTGGATTCACGGTGTGGGCAGCGATCCGCTCAAGGTCAGCCACTATCGCGCCTTGATGCGCCTGCGCAAGCAGTGGATCGAGTCGGGCCGCTTGGGTGAGGATGATCCGGCCTTGATGGCCTTCAGCCGCCAGTTGCTGATGGTGCCCGAGCACACTTGGGGCATGGACGAGAAAGTTCATCTGGCCGATTACGAAGCCTACAACGGCGAGAAGCTGCGCGCCGCCTTGCAGACCGAGCGCTTTCAGCGTTTCGCGGCCTCGTGGGAGGAGCAGCGCGCCTATCTGCGCGACGCCATCGCTGCACTGGCTGATTCGCAGTTCGCCGCCGAAGCCAAGGCAACGCTGAGCGCGCTCGCAGCTGCCCAACCTGATCTGTCAGGTTTCACTCAACTCGAATTGAGCGCTCTTCAGTTTGAAAACGCTCAACTTAAGCTGGCCTTCGATTCAAAGAGCGGCGCGCTGATTCAGCTTGTTGACAAAAACAGCCAGCGCGATTGGGTCGCTCCAGAACGCGGCTTCGGCACGGTCTGCTATCAATCGTTCGATGACAAAGACTATCAGCGCTTCTACAACACCTACAACATCAACCACGAAGTCACCGCTCACTGGTCGGTCGACGACTACACCAAGCCTGGCATCGAGCGCGCTGGCGCGCTCAGCGGCCTCTGGTCGCCCACCCTGCAGCGCGCCTTCCAGCGAGTGGAGGCCGATGGCACGCGCCTGCTGCTGGAGCTGCGCGGGGCCGAGCAAGCCGTTGCCCAGCTTGGATGTCCGCGCCAATTCTGGCTGGAATACTTCCTGCCCAACGACCGCGCTTCATTTGACATAACGCTGCAATGGTTCGATAAAGCTCCCACCCGCCTGCCCGAAGCGCTCTGGTTCGATCTGCAGCCCTTGGTGCGCTCCGACGGCGCTTGGCGTCTGCGCAAGCTCGGCCAGTGGATCGACCCGCGCGATGTGGTGAGCAGTGGCAATCGCTCGTTGCATGCTGTCGAAGACGATATTCGCTATGCCGATGCCGAGGGAAGCCTGACCATAACAACTTGGGATGCGCCGCTCGTGGCGCCGGGCAAGTCCGCCCTGCTCGATTTCCCCAACACTCTGCCGGAAGTGAGCGACGGTGTGCATATCAACCTCTTCAACAACGTTTGGGGCACCAACTTCCGCATGTGGTACGACGAAGATACGTGCTTCCGCTTCCAGATTCAGCTCGGCAGCTAGCACTGAAGGAGACTGTTATGATTCCAAATCGCGCTGTGGCCGACCTCTTCGAGGCCGTCGCCGATAGTATGGAAGTACTCGGCCAAGATCGCTTCCGTATTCTGGCCTATCGCCGCGCGGCCGCGGCTTTGGCCGAGCTGCCCATGCCCTTGGCCGACTACTATTCCCAAGGCCGCCTGCAAGAGATCCCGGGCGTGGGCAAGATCATCGCCGATAAGATCGTGACCATCCTTGATACCGGCACATTGCCGCTCTACGAAGAGCTGAAGGAGCAGGTGCCGCCCAGCGTCTTAGAGATGCTTAAGGTGCCGGATATCGGGCCGCGCACGGCCTACCGCCTGCATACTGAGGCCAAGATCAGCAGTGTGGAGGCCCTGAAAAAGGCGGCCGAGGCGGGCGAACTGCGCAAACTCAAGGGCTTCGGCGCCAAGACCGAGGCGCGCATCTTGGAGGGCATCGAAGCCTTGGCGCGGCGCGAACAGCGCATGATCATGCCCTACGCCTTGGGTATCGCCGAGACGCTGCTTGAATCGCTGCGGGCGGCGGCCCCCTCGATCGTCGAGGCGAGCTACGCTGGCAGCCTGCGCCGCGCTCGGCCGACCACGGGCGACATCGACCTCTTGGCCGCCGCCGATGATCCGGCTGCGGTCGTCAAAGCCTTTCTTGGCCTGCGCGAGATCGCCCAAGTCATCTCGTCGGGCGACGAGAAGGCCAGCGTAATGATCCATTCCGGCCAGCAGGTCGATCTCTTGGTGGTGCCTCCGGCCCAGTGGGGCAGCGCTCTGCAGCACTTCACCGGTTCGAAAGCCCACAATATCCGCTTCCGCGAGCAGGTTGTGGCGCGTGGTATGAGCTTCAGTGAACACGGCTTTCTTCTGCCCGACGGCACGCTCGAACCATGCCGAACCGAGGCCGAGGTTTATGCCAAGCTTGGTCTGCCCTACATTCCGCCCGAACTGCGCGAAGATGTGGGCGAATTCGATGCAGCTCGCGAAGGCCGCCTGCCCGATCTGATCACCCAAGATGCGATTCGCGCCGATCTGCATATGCACAGCACCTGGAGCGACGGCGATGCCTCGATCCGCGAGATGGCCGAGGCCGCGCGTGCCCGTGGCTACAGCCACATCGCCATCACCGATCACAGCGCTTACTTGGGTGTGACAGGCGGTGTTACGCCCGAGCGTCTGCGCCAACAAGCCGCCGAGATCGCCGAGCTGAACGCTGAATACAGCAAAGCTGGCATCGACTTCCGCATTCTGCACGGCGTCGAGGTCGACATCACGCCCGATGGCACGCTCGCTCTGCCCGACGACGCCCTCGCCCAGCTCGATTGGGTCGTGGCTTCGCTGCACGTTAGCCTGCGCCAAGAGCGCGTCGAGATCACCGAACGCCTGCTGAAAGCGATTGCCAACCCGCACGTCGATTTGATCGGCCACCCGACCGGCCGGATCTTAGAGCGGCGCGAGGGGGCCGACCTCGATATGGAGGCGATCATCAAGGCGGCGGTCGAGCACAACACCGCGCTCGAGATCAACTGCGGCCCCGATCGCCTCGACCTCGATCCGGTCTACGCCCGCCGAGCTTTGGAATTGGGCGCGACTCTGGCGATCGATAGCGACGCCCACCATCCTTCCAACCTCGAGTGGATGCGCTACGGCGTTTTGATGGCGCGCCGCAGCTGGGCCGAAAGCGATCGTGTGCTCAATACTTGGTCGCTCGATCGCTTGTTGGAGTGGATCAAGCAGAAAGGCTAGCGGCGCTCGATCAGCCCATTCACGGCGTTAAGCTCAGCCGACGGCTCTTGGTGCCCTGAGCTTGTCGAAGGCGATGCCCTGAGCCTGTCGAAGGGCTACGCTTTCCACTAAGGCTATGCATTACCCAAAAGTCGTGTCGGCAGCAAAAGGCGATATTTCGCATACCATCGCGGGAGTATCCTTGAGAGCACAGAACTCAGAGAGCTTGTATGCGATTTCGCTACGCGAAATCGCATACAACATCACCATTCACCCCCTCGCCCGCAGTGCGGGAGAGGGGGCCGGGGGGTGAGGGCAGATAACGCTGACCGTATGGAGAATTGTGGGTAATGTAAAGTTACTAAGGGAGGAGGCCGTTGGCTTCGACAGGCTCAGCCGACGGCTCTTGATGCCCTGAGCTTGTCGAAGGCGATGCCCTGAGCCTGTCGAAGGGCTACGCTTTCCCCGATATGGAATGGGCTGACCCCAAAGGGGGTATAATGCCTCTCTAGCAAACCCGCCTTCCATCTCTTCTGCGCATACGAGGCGCTAGCGAGCTGCTAGCTGATCTGCAATCTAGGAGCACACAATGTCGCGAACTCCCGAAGAATTGGTTCGTTCGATCGAAGGATTGCTCTCGTTCCCGGTCACGCCCTTCACCGCCGACAACCAGATCGATCTGCCGCGCTACCGCGAGCACGTTGCCTATATGGCGGCCCAAAATCCGGCCGGCCTGTTTGTATGTGGCGGCACGGGTGAATACTACTCGCTCACGCTCGACGAGTACCGTCAGTTGGTGAAGGCCGCTGTCGAGGTGGTCGAAGGCCGCCTGCCGATTGTGGCAGGTGTGGGCTACGGCACCCGTATGGCGATCGAGTTCGCCCAAGCCGCCGCCGAGGCTGGTGCCGACGGCCTGATGGTGATGCCGCCCTATCTGCTGCTCTCAGAGCAAGAAGGTTTGTATCAGCACTACCGCGCCATCGCCGAGGCCACCGAGCTGGGCGTGATCCTCTACCAGCGCGATAACGCCATCTTTACGCCTCAAACCGTGGCGCGCCTGGCCGAGCTGCCGACCGTGGTTGGCTTCAAAGACGGCTATGGCGATATGGAGCGCCTGCTGCGCATCAAGCTGGCGGTCGGCGATCGTTTGGGCTTCCTCAACGGCCTGCCCACCGCCGAGCTCTCTATGCCCGCTTTCTTCGGTTTGGGCATTCGTACCTATTCCTCGGCGGTCTTCAACTTCGTGCCCGAGATCGCTTGGGCCTTCAATCGGGCCGCCCACGCGGGCGATATGGCCGAATGCAACCGCATTCTCGAAGGCTTCTACCGCCCCTTCGGCGAGCTGCGCGACAAGGTGCGCGGCTATGCCGTCGCGCTGATCAAGGCGGGCGTCGGCATTCGCATGCAGTCGGTCGGCAGTGTGCGCGCGCCCTTGCTCGACCCCACGCCCGAGCACCGCGAAGCCCAGGCCCGCATCATCGAAAACGGTCTCGCTCTGCTGAAGTGATCCGGCTTTTCGCTTGATCATACCTTGGCGGAGAGGTCTTAACCATCCATTCGGCTTCTAGCGCGTCCGCCTTCGGCTATCAACAGTTAGCTCCAAAAAATGGGCGGCTAGCTGCTCGGGCGCAGCGACCACAGCGAGATCGACGCCGAATCACTGAGCCTGCTTGGTGCGCGCACCAAGCAGGTCGCAGCGCCAGCTGCGAGCTGACTCGCCCCGTTTGTTGGAAAGGACTCTGGTAGCCGGAGGCGGACGCGGTGAGGACCGCCTAGGAGCTAGCCGCCTCTCCGCCAGAGTAGTATGCTGAAAAAACGAGAGCTTTCGCACTGCTGCGCGAAAGCTCTCGTTGCGTTTTTACTCGCTCTTGGAGGGAATAATCGGCAGAATCAGACGCGAAGGATGCTCGGCGTCGTGGAAGATCTTTTGCTCGGCGACCTCCATGCGCGTGCCGTTCGCGATCGACTCGCCCGTGTTGAGGTTGCGCTCATACTTGGGGAAGGCGCTCGAGGCGATCTGCAGCGCGATGCGGTGACCCTTGCGGAAGAGCTGCGAGGTGGCCCAGCAGTCGATCTGGTATTTGTAGATCTTGCCCGGCTCGATCAAGGTCGGGTTTTCCATGCCGTCGCGGAAGCGCGCCCGCACCATGCCGTCACAGAGGCGCTGTACAAAGCCGTTCGGATGCACATCGAGCAGCATGGCCATGAAGTCGGTGTCGGGCGCCGACGAGCTGGCGAACAGCTCGACCCGCACGTGTCCGGTCACTTCTAGCTCTTCCTCGAGCGGCGGCGTCATATAGACCAGCAGATCGTCGCGACGCTGCACGGCGGCGTAGTCGTCGGGCCCGCCGATCTGGGTCGAGACCGGATCGGTCAGGAAGGGCACCGGACGGGCCGGATCGTAGCGGTAACTGTCGTAGGGCTCGGCGTCGTTCGGCGCGCTCAACGAGAGCGTGCCATCGCCGAAGCGACTGTTGGCTCTGCCCGCGCTGTGCAGATAGAACGAGGTCTCTTGGGTGCGCGCCAGCGGCCACTCGTTCTCGTCGCGCCAGCGGTTTTCGCCCATCACAAAGATGCGCACCGGAGGCTCACGGTCGATGCCGTTCTGCTTGCCGTTCAGCCAGCGCTCGAACCACTTGGTTTGGTAGCCGTTCAGATCGATCACTGCGCTCTGACCGAAATCGACTTCGCCCAATACGCTGCTCTTGTTGACGCTGTGGCCCCAGGGCCCGATCAGCATCTTTTGGTTTTTGCGCGCCTCGGGGGTGGCGGCGTTGGCCACCATGCCTTGGAAGTTGATGGGTGTGCCGATCAGTTCGTCGTCGTACCAGCCCGAAATGTGCAGCACCGGCACATTGACGCGGTCGAATTTATCTTGGTAGCAGAGCACCTTCCAGTAGTCATCGAGCCGCTCGTGCGAGAGCTCTTCGCGCCATTGAGCGCTGTAGCGGCCCGCCCGCTCGTCCATAGTCATCATCGGCAGATGCTCATAGACCGCGTTCCAGTCGACGGCGTCGGTATTTTGTAGCGCTCGTCCGCTGGTCATATGGATCCAGCAGATGCGCATGGGGCCGCCCGTGCCTGTCGGCCATTCCACAAACGGGTCGCTCGGCGTGACCAGCACGATCATACTGCGTAGGTGGGGCGGCTGCTCTAGCGCGGCCAGCCACTGAATGCGCCCGGCATACGAGCCGCCGATCGTGCCGACGTTGCCGTTCGACCATTCTTGAAGCGCGCACCACTCGATCGCATCGTAGCCGTCGCGCCCATCGTTGCGATAGGGCACGAACACGCCGTCCGAGTCGCCGCGTCCGCGCACATCCATCCAGACGTAGACAAAGCCGCGCTCGGCGAAGTAGCGAGCGGTTTTGAGCGCTTGCGGGCTGGTCTTGAGGTAGGGCGTGCGCTGCAAAATAACAGGGAAACGTCCTTCAGCTTTGGGACGGTACACATCAGCAGAGAGGGTTATGCCATCGCGCATGGGCACGCGCTGGTTGAAGTCGATCCATACTTCGTAGCGAGCTTCATTTGAATCAGCTGACACCTGAGCCTCCTCTATCCGGAATGCGATTATTGTGCGAGAAACTCTCGTAGTGCCGCGATTATAGCAGAGAACAAACAGTGTACCCTGAGCCAGCTGAAAACAGCGTACCCTGAGCTTGTCGAAGGGTACGCTGTTACACAAAGGAATCTCGCGCTCTAACGGCTAAAGGTCAGCTTGTTCATCCGAGCGATACAGCGGCTATTCGGCTGTTCGTTTGGATCATTCAAGAAATCTTGCACGATCGCTTGCGGGCAGCCATCATCGACGCTGACGCCGTGGCCCATGCCCGGGAACTCCAGAAAATAGCTGTTCGCAAGCGTTTTAGCCGTCTCCTCGGCGTAGGAAGGCGGCGTCACCGGATCGAACTGGCCCGCCATCACCAAGGTGGGGATATCGCTCACCACTGGCTCGTTCTCGATCGGGTCGGCCTTGCCCGAATCCCAAATCTCGCAGGCATCGAACAGGCTGGCGTCGCCGAAGACATCGAGCTGCTCGGGAAATGCGAGGTCGCTGTTCTCCAGCTCTTCGCGCGAGTTGAAGCTGAGCTCTTCGTTGCACTGCACCGAATAGTACATACCATCGCTCATAAACTCGTGGGCAAAGATGTTGAAGGTGCCTTCGTAGACCCACTCCGAGTAGTCTTGATCGCGATAGGCCTCGTAGATCAGCTTAGGAATATCGGGCAGTCGGCTGGTCTGATACAAGAGCTGGAAGAGCGTGCTGATCATCGCCTCACCGTCGAAGCTCACATCGTAGAACTGGCCCGTGAAGGGGTCCATGGTCTTGACCATGGCAGGATTAGCTTCTAGGCGATTGACCGTTTCGTAAAAAGCCTCTTTCAGATTGGGAAAAGCCTCGTTGCAGCGCTTATCTTGAGCGCAGGCGTTGAAGATCTCGTTAAAGGCTCGATCGGCGTTGGCTGCCAACTGGGTTTCGCTGGCTTGGGGCGGATAGACCGAATCTAGAATCACGCTGCGGATGCCTTGGGGCCAGTCGCGCATAGCCGTAAGCGCCAAACGTGTGCCATACGAAATTCCATACAGATTCCACTCTTTGTAGCCCAGTGCGATGCGCAGATCGTTGAGGTCGGCGGCGTTGGCCGCGCTGTTGTAGGCTGCCAAATTCACGCCCTCTGCCGCAAAGCGATCGCGACACTGCTTAACCACGGGCAAGGTTTGGGCCAGATACTCCTCTTTGCTTAGATCAGTGTCGAGCAGGCTATAGCTCAGTTCGGTCAGCTCGTAACAGTCGAGTGCCGGCTCTGAAAGCCCTGTTCCGCGCTGATCGAAGACGATCACATCGCGGCTTCTGACTATTTGACCGAACCAGCTATCAAATACATACGCGATCGTCTCAAGTGGATTTCCGCCCGGTCCACCTTCCAAATAGACAACCGGATCGGGCTGTGGACGGCGGCCCGTCGCTTTGAAGATGGCCACATGCAGCCTGATGGTGCGGCTGTTGGGGTCGGAGCGCTCTTCTGGCACAATCAAATCGCCACAGATCGGCTTGGTGCCCTTGGGTATCTCAAACAGACATTCGCCCTCTTCGAATACAGCGCTGGTTTGTTCGGGCGAGTCTGTCTCGGCTGTTTCTTCAGAAGGCTTGGAATCTGGATCGCGCTGGGTTGTTTCAGTTGGCTTGAGAGTGCTAGATGTATTGCTAACTTGGGGTGCGCTACTCGGCGTCGCTTGTTGGCCGACTCCTCTCGGCAGAAGGGTACAGGCTAGGAGCGGGATCAGCAGCAGCAGGTAGAGACTATATCGTCGCATTGTTCCTCTTTCGTTCCTTTGGACACGTATAGCGATTCTACGACTCTTTCAGCAAAACTGTTGCCATACGTCTATCTATGCTGCAAAAAGTAATCCGTACAGCTTCAGCTTACAAAGCTAAACCGCACGGACACGCTCTCTGACACTAGTTTTCTTGTTTAACCCTCAGAGCAGGGTGTATTGCCTACTTGCAATTGCTCGATCAGCTCATCTTGAGCATCTAAAACATCGATTGCACAAATCGAGTGCTTACCAAAATCGCCAATTACAAAGCTCTCTTCTTCAATTCGATGTGTGCTCTGCGAGAGATCTTCATAGCGTAAACGCACTTTTTGGGCTTCGTTATTGGTGCGCCAACCCAAAATGCCATAGTAATTCGGGAAAAAACTTGTGATTGGCCTAAATACAAGCGTTTCAGATTGTGTAAACCGATTGGGTCCGCCCAACGAACCAGTTATCGTGCGCCAGCCCGAAAAAGAACGTTGAAAAATTAACTCTCCAGAGCCCTCTTCATCAATAAAGACGGCTATAAAGCTATTTTGGTCTGGCGTTTCAATCCTAAATACTTTACCTTGGGCTAGCTCAGCAGGTATCTGAGGCAGAGCAGGGTTATCACTACTCATATCCCTGCTAGCTACTGCTGGTGCACTATCACGCTCAGAGTGAAATGTGCTGATTAAACTTGCTTCGCTTGGCATTCCAACGATAAACAGGTTAAAGATGCTAAAAGCGAGTCCTAAAGCAAATAATCCGACGCAAACAAAAATGAACTTGTAGGGAACCTCTTGAGTAGGAATGCCTTCTGATCTCATGCTTTTCTCTCGTCTTTAAGGTAATACTAAATCCGTTTAAAGACTTGCGCTTTTATAACGCAAAAAACCAAAATCCGGGAAAGAGTTGTGTGAAATTTCGCGCGACAAGGCGAAATTTCACACAACAAAATATCGTCAAGTTCCGCTCTGCCGAAGGCCAAATAGAAAGTAATCAACCGGATTTGGTATAGCTCTCCTCACTATACGATTTGTTTTATAAAATGTTACAAATACAAAAGGGTTGCCAGCCTAAGCTAGCAACCCTTTAAAACGGCTCAGTCAATCGATTAGGCAGCTTTTGTGCCTGCGATACCCAAGCGATCGGCGTCGGCTTGGAGCGCCTTGATCACTTCGCCGATCAACACATCGAGTTCGACATTTAGCAGCTCGGCGCCGCGAATAATGTCGTTGCGGTTGACTTTGGCGGCGAAGGCTTTGTCTTTCATCTTCTTGCGCACGCTCTTCACATCGACATCGTGCACGCTCTTGCTCGGGCGCACCAGCGCGACCGCCGTTACAAAACCCGAAAGTTCATCGACAGCGAACAATGTGCGCTCCAGCTGCGATTCCGGCTCGACTCCGCTGTAGTCGGCGTGGGTCAGAATAGCGCGCTGCACCTCTTTGCTCCAACCGTTCTGGCCCAAATAGACCACGCCATAGAAGGGGTGGCCGGGCAGCTTTTCGGGCAGCTCGCCGCCGTTTAAAATCGCTTCAGAAACGGCAGTTGTAGCCGGGCCGCGCTCGGGCATATCGGGGTAGCGCTCAAAGTCCATATCGTGCAGCAGGCCGACCGCGCCCCACAGATCTTCATCGTGGCCGTCGCGGCGCGCGAAGTAACGCAATGTCGAGCTTACCGCCTCGCAGTGCTTGCGCAAGCTATCTGACTGTACCCATTCATACAAAAGAGTACGAGCATCGTCGATCAACATGCAAATCTCCTCAAGATTAACGCTGTAACCAATGTTTCCTGATATACTGCTTTAAACAAGCAGCTCTGGAACGTTACACCCATTATACTCAAACTTAACGCTTTTTTTGGGCTTTCTCTTCATTCAATAGGCCTAACAGGCGCTAGGAAACCTTTTTAAAGCAAAAAAACCGATACGTTACACAATCGGTTTTCGGTCTTGGCAGATCGAGACACATCACAACTAGAGATAGGTCTACCGAAACTGACCATATGACAGATCGGCTCGCTCCTATCTGACCACCCCTGCGCGGTGTCCCTGCCCGATATAGAATTTCATTTATCTAAGGTATGGCCGAGTATAAATGAAAGTGAAGAATTTGTCAAGCTAAGCAAAAACTAGGCCAATAGTCTAGTTTTTTTGTTACAGCAGCCTAGCGTATAATCGTCCTAACAACCGATCTAGCCGTTAAACCTACGAGGCAAAGTAATGATCTATTATCGACTGCTGCAACGCCACGAGTTGCCATTGCTCTGGACGATCGAACGACGCGAGACAATTCGACGAATCTACCGTTTTCGCGACGGACAGCTTATTCCTGAAGATGGTAACTTCGATGCTCATGGTTGGCCGCCTAACGAGGCCCAGATCTATGGCCCCATTCTCGACGAGTGTTTCGATCGCGGCGGCCTCTTTTTTGGCTGCTTCGATGACGATAAACTGGTCGGTCTCTCTGCGCTCGACACAATTTGGCGCGGGCCACAGGACGATTTGCTCCAGCTCGAAATGATGCACGTCAGCAATCCCTATCGTGGGCGCGGCATCGGCCGCGAGCTCTTCCGCCAAGCCGCCGAAGCGGCCTATCAAAAGGGCGCCAAGGGCCTCTACATCTCGGCGACGCCCTCGGAGCATACGATCGGCTTTTACCGCAGCTTTGGCGCAGAGCCGACCGAGCATCCCGACCCCGAACTATTCGCCCGCGAGCCGGAAGATATTCACCTTGTTTGCCCCTTGCCGCTCCACTCCTGAATAGTGTGCCAAAAATCCTGAACCGGTTCGAGGCTGTCTGCTTCGCTCCAGAGATTTTGGCTTATAAAGATCGCGATGGTTTGGCTTGCAGAGTCGTTGGCCCACGAGCAGCCTAAACCTCCATCCCAGCCGTAACGGCTGCCCTGAACTGCCAGCCCAAAGCCCCAGCTCTGCTGCGCCTCTAAAAAACCTGCTGTGCTGAGCGCCTGCTCTGGGCTGAGTTGTGGGCGCGTCATGGCCAAAACGCTTTGCTCTTGTAGTATGCGTTTTTGGCCATACATCCCCTTCTGAAGCAGCATTTTGGCGAATTTATGCAGGTCTAGCGCTGTCGACAACAAGCCATCTGCGCCAGACTGAAAGCGTGGCGCACTGTTCCATTGCCCGCCGATGGCCGGATCGAAGATTTCGTTGCGTTGTTTTTGGCTATCGAAGCGATAACATTCGCTGAAACGATCGAGCTTGGCTGGCGGCAGCGCGAAGTGCGTATCGCGCATGTCGAGCGGCTCGAATAAGCGCTCTTCAAGAAACGCCTCGAGCCGCATAGCGCTGACCCGTTCGATTAACACCCCCAAAACGGCATAGCTGGTTTGGTAGGTCCAGCGTTCCCCGGGCTGATAGATCAGCGGCAGGCTGCCTAGGCGTGCCATCCATTCGTCGCTCGGCGGATAGCTCGCAGGCTCGGGCGCTCCCATGCCTAGTCCTAGGCGCTGGGCCTCCTCAAGAATCGGCAGCGGATCATTTGACATAAGCATGCCGAAGCCCATACACGAGTTGAGGAGATCGCGCACAACAATCGGGCGTTTCGCTGGCACTGTATCGTCGAGATCGGCCTTGGGCGCTCTAAGCACGCGCCGCTCGGCCAGCTCGGGCAGCCACTTTTCAACCGGGTCATCGAGCGAGAAACAGCCCTCCTCAAGCAGTAACAGCGCGCCAGCCGTAACGATCGGCTTGCTTATCGAGGCGATCCGCACAATCGTATCGGCCCGCATCTCGCTTCCACCCATACGCTGATGGCCGAAGCTGCACACTCGAAGCTGACCATTGTGCTCGATCAAGCTCAACATGCCAACCTGTCGCCCGCTGTCGATCAAGCTTTGAAGCCGATTGTCGAGAGCTTCCAACAGATCGTTAGCTTGCCCTTGCTGCATAGTGTCAAACCTTTCTAGCCAAAAGAGATCGTCGCTCCTAGTCGAAAGAATTTGTAATATAGTAGAATATTTGTTCGAATAATGCAAACGATCGTTTGATACGAAATCCGCTTGAATCGTTATATTTGGGGGCTCTTTCGGCACACTGTTACAACAGCGTGCTTATGGGCGAGCAGTTGGTAGCCGTAGGCGGACGCGCTAGTAACCCTCTTTGGGGTAGAGACCAAGCCGCCAGAGGCCTGAAGTGGTCAAATGGATTTGGTATGATTTGACTCCTTTGACCTACGGTACTACACTAGCCCCACCGGATAGGCTTTGTCTCATATGGGTATCAGCATGACAGACGCAAACGAACCAAAACGTGCGCTTGTTATCGGGGCGCATCCCGACGACAACGAGTTCGGAGCAGGTGCAACCACCGCAAAATTAGCGGCTCAGGGCTGGGAAGTCACCTTTATCATTGTGACGAATGGCAACAAAGGCACTCACGATTTAGACTTGAGTCCTTATCGTTTGAGCGAGCTTCGTGAACAGGAACAGCTTGCAGCAGCCAAGGTCTTGGGTGTTAAGCAAGTGATCTTTTTGCGCAATAACGATGGCGAGATCGAAGCCTCCTACGCGCTACGCAGCGAGATAGCGCTCTACATCCGCCACCTCAAGCCCCATCGTGTCTATACTCACGATCCGTGGCGCCCCTACATGTTCCACCCCGATCACCGCGCCGTCGGCTTTTCGGTGATCGATGGCGTCGTCAGCGCGCGCGACCACCTCTTTATGCCTGGTCTACGCCAGATTGGTATTGATCTATGGCGTCCTGAAGGCTTGTATCTCTGGTCGGCTGAGAAGCCCGATTATGTGGAAGATGTCTCGGGCTACGTCGATCAAAAGATCGCTGCTCTGCACGAGCATCGCACCCAGCTTTCGGCTAACACCAGCTGGGAAGGGCGCGTTCGCGAGAACATGGCGAAACTAGGGGCGGAGCACGGTTTCGAGGCGGGAGAAGCTTTTAAACTGATGCCCTGTTAGGCACAAAAAGAGGGAGGATGAACGGATACCGTTTATCCTCCCTTTAGTTTGACTGAAACGTGTGTAGATCTGGCATTGCTTAGACTTTCTCTAGCGCGCTCGTTCGGCCCGAGCTAGCAAATGGTCGACTGCATCTGCTAAGTGCTGTGCGATCGTCTCTAAGGCTATACGATCCTCGTCGTTAAATGCATTCAGTTGATCGCTCTCAATGTTGATCACGCCCCATACAAACTGTTTGTGCATAATCGGAACGCAGATCTCGGATTTCGCATGGGGGTAACCTTCTGGTGCGACGTAGTGTGGGTTTTCGAATACATTGTTGAGCAGAATGCTCTTTCTGGTGCGAATCACCTCGCCTACAATACCTAGATCAGCTGACTGAATCGCCCCGATCGGCGCGGGCTCTGAGCTCTGGCCTGCTTGGGCCAACAACATTGCAGCATCATCGGCGGCATAGTAAACAAAAATGCTTACAACATAAAAGCCGAATTCTCGTTGAATCGATGAGACTGTGTAGTTGAAGAGTGGTTGGAGTGCCGTCGCGTCCCCGATCTCACAAGCGATTTTGTTGATCGCTTCACCATACAAGCTTGGGCGGTGGAGGTGGGCTGTCATGCTGACTACTCGCTCCTCTTATAAAACCCGCAAAAAACCCCTTTGACACCCGCCAAAGGGAATATGATGTGTCATACATCATTTAAGGATGTTTTCATCATACTAGTAGAAATGGCACCTGTCAACTAGGTTTTTTAGTTGTCTTTAAAAGAAGAAACTACAAAGCGTAATAATCTCCTTTTGACTATTTAATCGCTGAAGGCTAACTAGCTAGCGTCTATACAAGCTGTGTAAACAATTGCCTAGCTCTTCTCTTTTGGGCCCTATAAGTCGAAATAGATGTAGCTATGTGCGTAATCGAGCAAATCCGGTGTTGAATAAATATGCGGCAAAACTAGTCGTAAATGTACTCAAATTGAAGGAAAATAGGAAATCTCGCTTATTTCACCGATCTTGCACCTCTTTGCGTGCTTATCGATTTTGTGTCGTACATGACTCTTACGGCGAGCTCTCAACCTTCCATCCGGCCTCAACCGCGTCCGCCTACGGCTACAAGAGGCCTATTCTCGCATGCGTTCAGTCGCCTCAGCTCGGCGCGGCGAGCGCTGATACAACACTGCACACTCGTTGCCAGCATTGAGTCTTCACTGGCACAACTACGAAGCGCTCTTAGATCGGGCGCTGCCTATGTGATGAAAAGGGCTTGCGATGGTGCTGGAGGGAAAGGCAGGCAGGATCGGTATACTCTGAGCGTGGCTTGGTGTCCAGATCAGAGTATACCAATTCTGTCTTTCTGTTTGGCTGGAGGAGCGAGCATTATTCGCTGGTGCGAGGGCGATATTGCAGCGCTTCGGCCAAGTGAGCCGCGCCGATATCCTCGCAGTCGCTGAGATCGGCGATGCTGCGCGCTAGCTTAAGCACACGATGGTAGCCGCGCGCCGAAAGCTGTAGTTGGCGCATGGCGGCCTTCATCAAGCCTTGGCCCGCCGCATCGAGGCCGCAGTGGCTGCGAATCTCTTTGGGGCCCATGTCGGCGTTGGTTGTGCAGCGCGTGCCTTGGAAGCGCTTGCGTTGACGCTCGCGCGCTGCGATCACGCGCTCGCGGATGCGCTGCGAGCTTTCGCCCAGACGATCGCTGTTAAGCTTTTCGTACTGAACACGTGGCACATCAATATGGATATCGATGCGGTCCATCAGCGGCCCCGAGACCTTCTTTTGATATTTCAGCACGCTCGCTGGACTGCAGCTACATTGGCGTTCTGAGTCGCCATACCAGCCACAAAGACATGGATTCTGAGCGGCGATCAGCATAAAGTTGGCGGGGTAGGTGATACTACCGATCGCTCGCGAGAGCGTTACAACCCGATCTTCCAAAGGTTGGCGCAATACTTCGAGCTTGGGGCCGAATTCGGGCAGTTCATCGAGAAAGAGCACGCCTCGGTGGGCTAGCGAGACCATACCTGGTTTAACGCGCGCCGCGCCGCCTCCCACCAAGCCCGGCAGCGAGGTAGTGTGGTGGGGCGCACAGAAGGGCCGTTGGCGGATCAAGGGGGTATCTTTGGGTAGTTGGCCAGCCACGCTATAGATCTTGGTCACTTCGAGGGCTTCTTCCAGCGACAGGGGCGGCAGAATCGAGACCAAAGCGCGCGCCATCATGGTCTTGCCCGAGCCAGGTGTGCCCGTCATCAGCAGGTTGTGGCCGCCTGCCGCCGCCACCTCAAGGGCGCGCTTGACATGCTCTTGGCCGCGCACCTCCGCGAGATCGACCGTGTGATGAACCTCTTCTTCCCCCAGATCGACCTCTTTTAGAAAGCTTTGAATGGAGTGTATTCCGGCCAGATGACTGACTAGATCGCTCAGGCTGCGCACCGGAATCACCTTGAGCTCTTTGATCAGCGCGGCCTCCGGCGCATCTTCATAGGGCACAAACACCGTCTCGATGCCGCTCTGCCAAGCGACCGCCACCATAGGCAGCACACCGTCTGTATGGCGCACACTTCCATCGAGGCCAAGCTCGCCGATAAATACGGCATGTTCAAACTCGCCGATAAGCTGTTCGGAAGCGACCAAAACACCTACAGCGATGGCGAGATCGTAGGCCGGGCCTGCTTTGCGCAGATCGGCAGGTGCGAGGTTAACGGTCAGCCGTTTGTTGGGGAAGCTATAGCCGCTGTTGCGAACGGCAGAGCGTACCCGTTCGCGGCTCTCTTGCACGGCTGCATCACCTAAGCCGACCACGGTGAAGGAGGGCAAGCCCTGGGCGATATCGACTTCGACTTCGACCAACACACCTTCTAGGCCAAGCACTGCACAACTATACACTTTTGCCAGCATAGCTCATCCTATCTGACGATGTTGTTTGATCTTCTTTGATGACTATATCGTCACAAGATGAGCTCTGTTACGTAGCGACATGGTAACTGAAGGGAGACACAGGCAGCGTGAGGAAAAAGAGGAGATATTAAAGAGAGTGAAACCCGCCTCCTTGGTGTTTGTTAGCTTGTAAACACCAAAGTGGAGATAGGAACATCATTGTCTAGTAAAAAAGAAGAACTGCTCAGTGTTACATAGATCTATAACCATTCGCCTGCTGTAAGCGGCTTGTTTAAGCAGAGAGATACACCTGAGAGTGCAATTCGTGATCGGTCATCAGAAGTACATCTGCGGCGGCGATGCCTGCATATTTGTAGGTTAATTTCAAAAGGTCGCTAAGGATGGCTGCGCGTTGTGGGTCGTTTGAACTCACAACCGCAAGGTATGCCATGTGATTTGCGATTCGCTCGTAGTCATCAGGACCGAGATCTTGGGTTTCGAGTGCGAACATGGGTCTCATTCCTCTCCGCATAGGGCGATCATTTGTGTACCGCCTATTCTCCAACTCAGATACGAAAAATGTTTTTTTGAAGTAAGTAAGGAAAGTAAGAACCTAGTAACGCAGAATATGAACCGCGAAACTATTATGACACATTTATCTAACCGATTGAAGACCGTTCGACTACCAAAACCAAACTCACTTTTCCCCCTCTACTAGCTATACTCCAAAGAGAGAGACGATCTTGTTATTCGCCTCGTGAGATGATAAATCACGAGCCTTGTATCTGCTCATGAATGTAATTATTATTTGGAGGCGTACTTATGTCCGTACATGTCACTGACGCTGAACTTGTCATTCTTGCCAAGACAGGCGACCATAGTGCTCTTTCGATGATTTATGAGCGCTACTCGGCTGCGATCTATCGTTATATTTATTATCGCGTGGGCGATGCAGATCAAGCCGAAGATTTACGCGCAGATGTATTTGTGCGAATGCTGGAAGGCATTCATCGTTACGAGGATCGAGGCTGGCCTCTGTCTGCTTGGCTCTATCGGATCGCGCACGATCGCACGGTTGATATGTTGCGTCGCCGTCGCACTCGAACGCAGTATCCGCTTCAGAACTGGAACGGCACCATCGACGGCCCCGAAAATCAAGTAGCGACCCAGCTCGATTGCGAAGAGGTTCGCCATACCATCAACCGCCTTACCGACGACCAGCGCATGGTTATCCAAATGCGTTTCTTGCAAGAGATGTCGGTTCAAGAAGTTGCCCAAGTCTTAGGACGAACCGAAGGTGCAGTGAAAGCCTTGCAACACCGTGGGATTCAGGCTCTCGCTCGCCACATGCAATCCTAAACATTATATATTTAATCACAAAAGTTGTGTAGTAGCCCCTAAGTACTAGCTTAGGGGTTTTTTATTATGTCCGGAGAGGCAGCAACAAAGGGTGCTAGAATGAGCTAGATGTGCTTTGAATTGGCAGTGTACTAGCAGGGGCAATATGCTTGTTTCTACATCAAACCCTTTGGTCGACGATCTGATGAGGCAGATCTTTGAGGGGGCATGGGCCATTTTGGGCGATCAGATCGTTGGTTTTTATATCGATGGCTCGCTGGCCTATGGCGCCTTCGACCAAAGCAGCGATATCGATTTTATTATGGTGCTACGCGAAGAGGTCAATGCCGAGCAGTTTGAGGCTTTGCGCGCCATGCACGCGCGTATGAGCACGAGCGGCCAGCCCATGGCCGATCAGATCGAAGGTTCCTATATTCCCCAAGCGGCTTTGTGGCGTTATGACCCTGCCAATTCATTTCACCCCAATCTAGAGCGCGGAGCAGAAGAACGCTTGAAGTGGACGCAACACGATAGCTCTTGGGTTTTGCATCGCTATATTTTGCGCAAATGCGGTATTCGTTTGTATGGCCCTGCCCCCGAAACGCTGCTGGCCGAGGTGAGCGGCGACGAACTGCGGGCCGCCAGTTTGGGTTCGTTTGCGGGCTGGGCCAAATGGATGCTGGAAAAGGCGGTTTGGAATACGCCCGAGACGGCAGGTTACCATTCCTACATTGTGTTGACGCTCTGCCGCATTCTCTATACCGTGAAGATGGGCGATGTGGTCTCGAAAAAGGAGGCGCTCGATTGGGCGATGGCGACGCTGCCGGCCGAGTGGCACGCCTTGCTGGCGAGCGCTTGGGAGGTGCGCCAAACGCTCGATTACGCTACGATCTCGCCCTTTGTTGAGGATACCAAGCGCTTTATCTGTTATGTGGCTGATCGAGTAGGGATAGATATTCGCTGATGGGCCTTGCTTGGGCGAAGCTTTTAGCCCAGTCATGTTCTGCGCTAGCTGTTGATAGCCGTAGGCGGACGCGCTAGAAGCCGAATGGAAGGGTGAGACCTCTGCGCCAATCTATGGGCAGCGTGGGCATTTGTTAACAAATGAGCATTTTGGGCGTGCTCATGTTGCTGGCTGAAATGCCAAAGCGAATCGGTGATACAATCTAGGTCGAGGATAGCTTTCGAGTGCGACAGAAACAAGCGTCGTTTTGAGGAGAAGCCGTGTCGATTGTAGATACGATAAAGCGAGTACGTTCGGTACGCCAATATGCGGATCGCCCGGTCGATGAAGCGGTCATTTTGCGTATTTTGGATGCTGGACGCTGGGCCGGCAGCGCAAAAAACACCCAGCCTTGGCGCTATCTGTTAGTGCAAGAGCGAGCGACGCTTGAGCGCTTGGCGAGCTGTGGCCAGTATGCCAGCCATGTGGCTCAGGCTGCATTCGCCGTGGTTGTTGTTATGCCGGGCGGTGGATTCGCTGATTTTGATGCGGGCCGCACGATTCAGAATATGTTGATCGCCGCATGGGCCGAGGGGGTCGGCTCGTGTGTGGTGACGCTCTCGGACGAGGCGCGTGTACGCGAGATCCTTGGAGTGCCCGAGAACTACCAAGTTCGGCACTGCGTGACTTTTGGTTATGCGCTCGAAGGCGTTGAGCCTCAAGTGGAAGGCCAACCCTTGCGCCGGGTTTTGGCAAATATGGGTCGCAAACCGCTTGAGACACTGCTGCATCGCGAACGTTGGGATACGAATAAGGACTCAGAACAGTAGCGATGCTTCTCGTATCTGAGAGATTTCGCAGCTCCTTTGTGTGACGATGCGCGTCATCACACAAAGGAGTCTTTCTTTTTGGCTAGCTTTGGAGTAGATCATGTCGTCTTCACATCTTTCAGAACGCAGTTCTAGCACAACCGCTTCAGATTGGTTAGTGATGATACTGATGAGCGGAACCTTCTTCAGTATCGTGATAATGAACTATATTCTTGCGCCGATTCTGCCTCAGCTAGCGGCGCATTTTGCTATCACCATCGAACAGGCCGGTTTGTTGGTTTCGGCCTATGGCATTCTGTTCGCTTGTGCGGCCCTGATGCTCGGCTCGCTGGGCGACCGCTTCGGACCCAAGCGCACGATCTGTGTTGCCCTGACGCTGTTTGGAGTCGGCACGATCAGTATGGGATTTGCGCCCAATTTCCCGATCTTGATCGCGGTGCGCGCTCTGAGCGGCCTAGCCTCGGCGGTGGCGATGCCCGCGACCTGGGCCTTGGTGGCCAACACCATCCCTTACGAGCGGCGCGGGCGAGCGACCGGCTTTGTGATGCAGGCCGGCACGGTCGCGCTCTTGGCGGGCGTGCCCTTGGGCGGCCTGATCGCAGAGTATCTCGGTTGGCGCGCGATCTTCGAGATCTTCGGCGTGATGGCGATCGTCATTATGTTGATCGTGGCTATTCAACTGCCAGCCGACCCGCCTCGCCCTCAGACGGTCGAGAAGCTCAAGACCTTTGAGATCATTCGCGGGATTTTGGCCAAGCGTCCGGCCCAGATCACCTATCTGATCTCGTTTTTGCAATGGATGGCGATGTTTGGCTGTTACACCTATGTCGGCAGCTATTTGCAGCACGATTTTGGCTTAGGCCCGGCCCAAGTCGGCCAAGCGACCTTGGCACTGGGCATCGGTTATGCGATCGGCGGTCAAGTTGGCGGGCGCATGGTCGATACGATCGGGCCGCGCAAAGTGAGCGGCATCGGCATGTTGTTGATGGGCTTGGTGACGATCACAATGCCCTATCTGCCCAGTGTCGCCCTGATCTCGCTTTGGCTGGCCTTTCTGGGCTTTAGCTTCTATTTCGGTTATGCGGCTCAAGTTTCGACCGTTTCCGAAATCGCGGCTCACGCCCGCAGCACCGGCATGTCGATCAACTACTTCTGCACCTATTCCGGCTCGGCGACGGGCGCGCGCTTGGGCGGTTTGGCGATCGCCAGTTTTGGCTTTCTAGGGGTGGGTGTTGTCAGCGGTTTGGCGGCGTTTTTTGGTGTGCTGTTGTTGCTGTTGAGCAAACCGATCAAAAGAATGGATAGCGCATCCCGTTGATTGTTTAACCTTTGGCGGTAAGGTCTCTGGCCCAAAATCGACTGCTAGCGCGTCCGCCTACGGCTATAAACGGGTGGCTGCCAAAACGAGATCGTGTCTATCTGTCGCACCAAACGGATTTCGTAAGTCAATCAGGCTAGCTGGTGAAGAAAGAGGAGGCTTGCGCTCAAACAAGCCTCCTCTATGTGTTTAGCGACCGCTGCGCACAGCCAAGCGCTGCAGTTTGTTGCTGAGCAAGCTCAAACAGAGAGCGGCGACGATGCTGATCGGCAGCTCAAGCTTCACAAAGTGATCGATCAGCAGTTGTACCACACTCGCGGGCTTGCCGCCCCGCAGAAACGCGGCCAGTTGGGCGGTCTGGATATTCCAGTGTTCGGAACTGTGGGCAGTGATGAAATTCCAGACAACGCTCCGCCAGCCCAGCAGAAAGAGCACAATCGCGCTTGCGAGCAACAAAGGCCACGAAGGCTGAATAAAGCGCTCGAAGAAGCCTGCGTCGGCCCGCTCGTTACAGGCTTGGCCTTTGAAAAAGAGCGTGAAGAGGAAGATCAGAGGGACGTTGACGATAATGGGCGAGAAGAAGGAGAGCCAGCTACTCAGCAGGCCGAGACGGAGGCTGAGCATGTAGTACTGACCGAGCAGCGGCAGCAGGCCGACCAGTAACCAGGGCGCGAATAGCAGCAAGAGCCATTCGCTGTGGCGGCCCAAGGGGCGCAGTGCGCCGATCGCGAGCGCGGCAGGATAAGCGAGCAGCAGTTGGAGCAGCGTGCCGATGCTGGCGCTGAGAAGTGTCCCGATGAGGCCGAGGTTTTGGGCGGGCTCGACGGCGCTGTTTTGTGCTTCGGGCAGCTTGGCGAGCAGCAGCCAAACCGGCCAGAGGCTGAGCAGCAAGATCGCCCCGGCGGCGACGATGCCGACGCCGGAAGGCCGTGCATCGCTCTGCGGTTCGGGCCTAGCATCGAGCTGGAAGATGCGCAGATCGCTCACGATGATCAAGAGCGTGGCAGCTAGCCCTAGGCTCGCCAGCAGAATGATGAGCAGGCTGGCGAGCGCCTGGCCTGTGCCGAAACGAAAGAGTTGGAAGAAGAGTTCGTGGTAGAGCAAGCCGAACGAAGCTCTTTGTTTGAAGAGGTATTCGCCCAGAAAGCTTTGTAGATTGATGCTCGCGACCAGCAAGATGCTGATGATCCAGCTTAGCAGAGCGCTAAAACGCAGCCGATTTTGAGGAACGGCGGCTTGCTCGGCGCGCCAGACAGCGCCGTACCAAAAGCAGCCAAGGCTCGCGGCGATGCCAAGGCTCAACAAGCCTTTGAGGACAGACAGTACCAAGCCTGGACCGAATTGCCGATAGCTGAGAAACACGAGCAGCATGGCGCTGATGGGGACGAAGAATGCGATCGGCAGACAGAAGAAGGCATTCAGCGTGGAGCTGATAGGCTTGGATTGGCGCCGTAGAGTCATGCTTACAACGATCGGAACAAGGCTAACTATGACTATTTGAATCAATGTATCTACAGAGAAACGTACAGCGGCCGACCAGAAAGCGGGCGTCTGCAAAAGCTCGCTGTAGTTTGCGAGCCCGACGAATTCCGACGCATCGCTCATCATCTGGATCTCGTAGAAGCTGGCCCTGATGGTTAGAAGGGTGGGCAGAACGAGGTTTGCGAACGTAATCGCGAGGACGGGCAGGAGAAGCAGTGCAGCGACGATCCGCATGTTTGTGGAGCTATGAGGGGCAGTTTGGGGAATTTTCGTCATGGTTTGTTTAACGTATTCAGTTCTCGAACCTTTGTTACAGACTTTCTACTTAACTGACTCCTTTTCCTCTTTAGAATCGCTCTCTGCCGATTTTGTTTCATTGTCTCCTGAATCCACCCCATCTCTTCAATAATCTAAGCGTTCTTCTTTTCACTTTGGCGTTAAGGTCGTTATCCTAAAGACGGGCCTAACCGCGTCCGCCTACGGCTATAACGTCGTCGTCCTTCCATTCAAGTCATCGCGCGCTGCCTGCGTTGCCTGCGTTGCCTTCATCGCCTTCATCGCCTTCGCTGCGACCTGCCAGGTGCCCGCACCTAACAGGTTTAAACATCGCTCTTCGCTGCCAAAGCCGTCCGAAACCTGCAAGCTGCGAAGCGGCTGGAAGGTTGGTGCGAAGGATGTCAGTCGAGACTATCGCGAATGAGCGGGAGGGCAGACGCCCTTCTCCCGCATTGCGGGAGAAGGGTTGGGGATGAGGGCGGGCTAGCCCTTTTGATAGCCGAAGGCGGACGCGCCAAGGAACGAATGGGAGCTAGAGACCTTGCCGCTAGAGCATAGATAAAAAACAGAGGTATGGGAAACGTGCTTCCCATACCTCGTTGCGTATAGAAGGGCTGAAGATGGTCTAGCTAGTCGTAGCGGAGCGCTTCGATGGGGCGCAGGCGCGCGGCTCGTTGCGCGGGGTAGAGCCCGAAGAAGACGCCCACGGCCAGCGAACAGCCCAAGGCCAAGAGAATCGACCAGAGCGAGATTACGGGTGTGAGCAGGCCAGTCATGCGCACAGCCGAGGCGACGCCGATACCGAGCAGCACGCCCAAAATACCGCCGAAGATACTGACCACCAGCGCCTCGATCAAGAACTGCTGCAGAATATCGCTGCGGCGCGCGCCGACCGCTTTGCGCAGGCCGATCTCGCGAGTGCGTTCTGTGACCGATACCAGCATAATATTCATTACACCGATACCGCCCACAACGAGCGAAATGCCCGCGATAGCTCCCAAGAAAGCGGTGAGAATCGCAGTCGTTTCATTAAGTGTTTCGAGGATATCGGCTTGGTTGAAGACGTTGAAATCGTCAGCACTGCCGTCGGGCCGTAGGTTGTGGCGATCGCGCATAGTGGCCGAGATCAGGGCCGAGACGATTGGGATCTGCTCGGCGTCGGCGACCTGAATGCTGATGTTCGAGACCCGCAGACTGGCGCTGCCAGCGAGGCGCGCTCCGAAGAGCTTGAGCTGGGCCACGCGCAGGGGCACAAAGACCTGCTGATCGACGTTGCCGCCCGGGCTTTGACCGCGCTCTTCGAGCACGCCGATCACTTGGAACATGTTGCCGTTGATGCGGATCGTCTGGCCGACCGCGAAGCGAGCGCCTCCGAACAGAGTCTCGGCAATATTGTGGCCGATCACCACAACGTCGCTCATCTCTTCGACCAGCCTTTCCGTGAGAAGCTCTCCCTCCTCGACCTCGAGATTGCGAATCGCGAAGTAATCGGCGGTTGTGCCGATCACTTGGGCGTTGGTATTGCTTGAACCTGCTACGATTTGGGCATTGCCTTGGAAGGCAGGCGCGATCGCGGCGATTCCGGGTAGCTCGGCGAGCGCCTCGGCGTCGGCAACCGTGAGCGATTGAGCTTGCACGCTGGCACGCCCAAAACCGCCCGCTTGGCCCGGCTGAACCGTGAGCAGGTTGCTGCCCGCGCTTGCGATGCGCTCGGTGATCGAGGCGTTTGCACCGTTGCCGATGGCGATCAGCGCAACTACCGAGGCCACACCGATGATGATGCCCAGCATGGTCAAAACGGTGCGCAGCATGTTGGCGCGCAAGCTAGAGAGTGCGATCCACAGGCTCTCGCCGAGACTCATGCGCGGGAAGAAGCTAAACTGCAAGCGCGGCATACTGTGTTGACGCGATTGAGCTTTTGCCATAGCAATGCTCCTTATCTGCTCGGACCAGCAGGAGCAGCGCCGCCCGGGCGTGCGCCGCCACCACCGCCGGGGCCGCCGCCACCACCGGGAGGTCCGCCCGGACCCATGCCTGGGAAGCCCATACCAGGACGGAAGTTGCTGTTCGCATTGCTTGAGACCGAGACCAGCACGATCTCGCCGACCTTGAGACCCGAAATGACTTCGGTCTGCGAGTCGCCGCGAATGCCTAACTCAACGGGTGTGGGTATTTCTTGATCACCCTGTTGTAAGATCACAAAGCTACCCTGCGGTCCGTTGCGAATGGCGATATTGGGCACTACTACCACATCGCTCTTTTCGGCGGTGACGATCACGACAGCGGCGTTTAAGCCGACCCGCATCTGGGGTACGACTTCATCAAGCTCAACTTCTGCTTTGTAGGTTGTAACGTTTTGTTCAACGGTTGGTGTTTGAGCGATATAGGTTAGCGTGCCTTGGAAGATGCGACCGGGCAAGGCATCGATGCTGACTTGGGCTTTCTGACCGACCTCGACTTTAGCCAGGTCGACCTCGCTGATGCTCATATCGACGTGATAGCTGCTGGTGTCGATCAGATAGATCGCGGCTGTGCTTGCAGTGTTGTTATTCGATGCGTTGCTGGTGCTCGAATCGCCTAGCGTGATGTTGACGGCGGCCACGATGCCATCGAAAGGCGCGACCAGCTCGGCGTTGGCGCGGTTGCGTTGGGCTTGGGCCAAAGCGGCTTCGGCTTGGGCGACAGCCGCATCGGCTTGGGCCAATTGGGCCTCGCTCGGGCCGACCTTTAGATCTTCGAGAGCGGCTTGGCGCTGTTTCAGAGTGTTTTCGGCCAAGGCGATCTCACTGCTGCTGCCTCCGCTGGTGAGCTGCTGCAACTGAGAGCGCGCTGATGCTACTTGAGCTTCGGCTTGGGCGATATCACGCGCGCTCGGAATTTGAATCAGCTTGAGCTGACGCTGAGCTTCAGCCAAGGCGTTTTCGGCATTCGTTACGTTGAGCACCTCTTGCTGACGAGCGTTATCGTAGTTGAGCTGGGCATTTTGCAGCGAGAGTTCGGCGCTGCGCAGCGACGACTCGGCCTGAACAAAGCTCGAATAGTACTGCTCGCGTTGCGAATCGCTCAGCTTGGCAGCGTTATCACCCGCATTGGGGCTTTTACCCGTCGCTTGTACGTATTCCCAGTCGCTCTTGGCCGTGGCGTAGCTGGTCTGGGCGCGTGTTAACGCTTCGACCGCCTGTTGAAGTGCGATCTCGGCTTGAGTTTTGCTGGCCGAAGCGCTGTTGCGCGTCGCTTCTAAGCTGTTGGCGGCCTCTTTGACGCGCAGCTCGGCGGCGGCTAGCTCGTCGGGTCCCGGGTTGCGCAAGGCTTGAAGGGCAGCTTCGGCTGCGCGCAGGTTGGCGCGTGCGCTTTCGATTGAGCTAGGGGTCGCGTTGCCCGTTTTGACTTGTTGAAGCTGAATCTGTGCGGCCTCGACTTGGGCTTCGGCGTTACGGATTTCGCTCTCTGACGGACCGTTTTTCAGATCTTCCAGATTGGCTTGGGCGCTTTTGAGGTTCGCCTCGGCTTGTTTGATCTGGAGATCGAGGTCGTTGGTATCGAGCGATGCTAGGACATCGCCTTTTTTGACCCTATCGCCCTCTTTAACGGTTACGCTGGCAACTGTTCCGGTCGTAACAAAATTCAAAAAGCTTTCGCGAACCGCTTGCAGTGTGCCACTTCCGCTGATCTGTTGACGCACCGTCCCTTGGCGTACCTCCATGGGTACGTTTTGCGTTTGTGCTTGAGGTGTGTTTCCACATGCTGCGATCAGCGGTGCAAGTAAGCCGATCGTCAGTATTCCAGCTAGTTTTTTCATGGTTTCGATTAGATCACTAAGCAGAGATGCTTCCACACTGTCTAACGACATAGCTCGCCCTTCGATTTAGCGTTTGAAGAGATCGAGCTGATGTGGGGATTGCTCCCCAAAACGGGTTGAGATGAGTGCGCCGATCCCGAGTAAACAGGCGATCTGAAGGATCAGGATGCCGACCCAAGGGATCGTTGCTAGTAACATAAGCGCAAGCACCCCAACGATAAGATCACTTATGCGATGCTCGATCGGATCGCCGATCAAGCGGCGTAGTTGTTGGCCGATGGCTGTGGCAAAGCCTACGACAGCGGTGATCTGCAGCAGTCCGCTTGCTAAGCTGAAGAACGGCACAAGCGGCAGCCCGATCAACGAAATGGCCGCTAAAATCGTCAGGGCTATTAAGAAGATCGAGAGTGCCAAGCCAATGAAGCCTAAACGAAGGGCCTGTTTTGGATTCATCGCCAGCTTATCGATCAGATTGTTAGCGCGCTGTGGCACGCAATACCACAGAATCAGTCCATAGCCGATCAAGCTGGCAGCGCCCGCTAGTGCCAAACTTGTGCGCGGCAGATCGTGGCCGAAGCGCGGTGGTGGCGGTCGATCTCCGCTGAGCGGCTCGAATATATGGATGCTAAACGAGCGTCGCAGCAGGTGCGGCAAAACATTGGTCGAGGCTGGCGGCGTGTTAGGTCCAAACAGATCGACCAGACTGGCTAGCAGAATCAGGCTGAGCAGTAAGCCAAGAGCTAAGAACAGTGTTTTTCTTGACATAAAATACATTTCGGCTAGCTCCCAACAGCTTATCGATGGCTATTGTGTACTTCTTGCTGCAAAACCAAGATACAAGCTAGCAGAATCACACAGAGGCCCACCACAAGCACAAGGTGTCCTTGGGCTTCGAAGCTGATGGCGCTGTCGAGCTGAGCGCTTGTAAGGCCGCTGGTGGTCGAAAAGATCCAAACGATAAGCGCTTCGCTGGCTGTCCCGATCGTTTGGGCTAAGCTCAGCAGTTCGGGCCAATAGAACCAGCTAAATACGCTACAGATCAACAAGAATAAGGCCTGTACTCTCCAGCCAGATCGCGCTTTGGGTGCCCGAGCTTGACGAATGCGCTGCTCGATCGCTCGATTGAGCGAGGCGGGCACCAACTGCGATTTGCTTTGCATGAGCAGAGCATGGATGTTGTGTTGCTCGGCTAGCAGCGCTCTGCAGCTCTCGCAGTTTTGAAGGTGCTGTTGAAGAATGATCAGCTCGGAAGCAGATAACTCGTTATCGAAGGCTGCTTGCAGCAACTCGAAAGGGTGATTCATAGGGCTTGATCCTTCAATAAATCTGCGAGACGTTGGCGGGCACGAAACAGGCGCGTTTTAACCGTGCCCAAAGGTAATCGCAAAATCTGCGCGATCTGGTCGTAGGATAATTCTGCATCGTAACGCAAAGCGATGATGCTGCGATCTTGCTCGGGTAATAACCCCAAGAGAGTTTGCACCAGAGCTTGGGTTTCATCTCGCATCACGTGCTGTTCTGGTGATGGCTCCTCGGTCGCTAGCGCTGCCACCAGTTGCTCATCTAAAGCGCTGGCTGTCGGTCGCTTGCGCACTGTTAGGCAGCAATTCACGGCGATTCGATAGATCCACGAGAAAAAGGGTCGTGCAGGATCGTAACGCCCTAACGATTGGTAACAACGTAAAAACACTTCTTGGGTCAGATCTTCAGCGTCGTGGCTGTCGCCGAGCATGCGCAGTGCCACATGAAAGATCGTGTTTTGATAACGTTCAACCAGAATCATAAAAGCGTCGGAATCACCAGATAGTGCGCGTTGCGCCAAAATCTCATCACTAGGCTCCATCACGGGAACATTCTCTGGTGTCGTTTCTGTTGTACGTTTGCTGTCTTTAAATAATACCAAGCAAAGGCAAAAAAGTTTCAACGAAAGTGGGGCAATTTCGGAACATTTTCCGTTTAGACTGCCCCGGCTCAATAGAAAAGAGCTATCTCGCATCAAGTTGCGAGATAGCTCTCAATCTTCATCATACAAAATCCGTTTGGTCACTTCAGCGCTTTGGCGGCTTGGTCTCTTCCCCAAAAAGGGCTACTAGCGCGTCCGCCTACGGCTACTAATAGCACCTCCGTAACCAGGGTGTTGTAGCCCTGTGCCGAGAGAGCGCCCCAAAATATAATGATTCAAGCGGATTTGATATCACTTGGGCTAAATGTTGTTAGGCGCGGCTGTATACACGAATCGGGATAGCTGTAGATTGGCCAAACGAGCTATAGAGATGGTGCGTCAGATCGTTCCAAGCTGTGATGCTGAAGTAACGCACCCCACGCAGCGCTCCTTGGCGAATGCACTCGTTGATCACCGCTCGCGCATATCCCCTGCCCTCGAAGGCTTTCTGGGTGCAGACCCGCTCGATCTGCATCAAGGCGTTGTCGTAGTCGATAAAGCCTTCACAGCCCGAGAGGCAGCGCCCTGTTTGATCGTGCAGCACCAGATCCATACTCGCATCGTAGAGCGGGCTATTGCGCACATAGTGATAGGCGAAGACATGCTCTGGGCTGATCTCTTCGCCACCGTGGAAGGAATAGCGTTTTAGCTCCATCTGGCGCCCTAGGTCTTGGAAGCGATCCATGCCCTCGATTGTTAGGCCATCGGCTAGCGTAACCTCCTTCAAGACAGCATCCTCAATAGCATAGAGGTACATGGTCTCGCCTCTGGACGTCGCGCTAAATCCCGCCTCTTCGAGTTGTTGAATAAAGTGCGTATCGCTCTCGATCGTGCTGATTTCAAATGGTCCTGTTCCAAATGGGCGCTGCAAGACCGATTGGATCGCCAGCTTTCGAAAGCTGCGATACTGCTTACGAAAGGCGATCATAAAGCGGTTTGTGCCACTTTCTGAGATCGCAAAACCGACCAGATCGCCAAGATAATTGTAGAAAGGGCGGCAGTTCTTTTCAAAAAAGTTTGGATCGAGCTTGGCGTCGTTCCAAATGCCCCATCGCCAATCGATTAGCTGGCCAAGCGTCCAGTGGTGGCCTAACTCTTTGGGATTATTTAATTCGACAATTAAACGACACATATGCTTAAAATCTTCAGAATTATTTCTGAAGTTGACCTCTTGCACCCACATAGAGCCTCCATTTGATGTAATCAGAGAAGTTCTGCTCATTATCGACGAACTTAATGGATTGTAGTACATCCTTTAGACTGAAAATGCTTAATGAAAATAATAATTTACGATAAGTGTAAACAATTTATTTGGATGGGTAATTTCAATATCGTATACTTATTACGATTCGAAATGGCAATTCATTTGTAAAGATGAGCTAGCAATGCTAACTGAGCCAGAGGGCAGAATAATAAGGATCTTGGATAAGATACTCTCCTATATTTCAGTAGTTATCATTCTGAGTATATTTATTTATGCTACTTTCACCATTATAGATAGGCTTCTTTCTCTTCTTCCTCAAGATAGTGTTTCTTTTATTCTCGCTGAAAACCCATCGATGCCTTGTAGGATTGAAAATAGATATGTTGTGGTGACCAATACGAGCTTTATCCCTTATTAATTTGGAAGGGTGGCGTTTGGACGGATATACCCTTCCTAGCCGTTGGATTTGGCCGGACCAGAGTATTAAGCTGTGGAGTGGAAGCGCAACCTCCGATTTCTAAAATCTCTATGCTGATGATTCTAGTGATACTTGGACAATAGGTGGGATACGAGTAGAAAGCAGGGATCTATTTGGAGTAGCAAGCTTCCACTCGTTTATCGGTAAGACTTGTGATCTTGGTGCGTCTTAGAGGGAACCTTGCTTTGAAGCGTTTTGTTTTTGGGCAGTCTCTCTTTTTTCCTCATCAAAAAGCTCGCTAAAGATGAAGCAGTGGCGTTCGAAAAGAAGAGCTGTGGTAGCTTGCTACCACAGCTCTGGTATTGATAAAGCCGATTAACGCTTAGAGGTAATCGCTTACAACGGCCTTGAGTTCGGCCAGACGCGGCCAGCTATTGGCGTCGCGGTCGTAGACCAAGGTGTAGGGCCCATCGAAACCTGCATCGACGCTGGCCTGCAGACAGGCGCGCAGTTGCTCGGCGTTCAGCTCGCCCGCTTCGTTGTAGCTGGCTTTGGTATGCACAACGCTCGCACGCCCGACGACCGCGCTGAACGAGGCGACTCGAATATCGCTCGGGAAGTTGCCGATATCGGCGCAGAGCCCGACCTTGCCATCGAGCGCGTCGAGAATAGCGTTGCAGTTCTCGGCGGTCGATGCCAGTGCCATGAAATTCTCGGTCAGCACTTTGACGCCCTTCGCTTTGGCGTAGTCGGCGGCCTCTTCTAAGCCTGCGATCGAGCGCTTGAGCGCTTCCTTGTCGTTTGGGTCGCTATTGCCGGCCACCACGCGCACCACTTGCGAGCCGAGCTTGCTGGCTACATCGATCCAGTTCTTCACCGTTTGCAGATCCTTGGCGCGCTGTTCGGGATCGGCGCTCGAAATATCGCCGGTATCGATCAAGATGCTGAACGACTCGACGTTTGCAGCTGCCAAAGCCGATTTCAAGCTGGCGATATAGTCATCGTCGGTCGATGGAAAGTGGAAGTGGCAGATCTCTAGCGTTCCGAGACCCTCCTCCCGCATCCGTGCGGGCAGGTCGAGGAGTGTTAGGCTTCCGTCCGTTAGGCTGTGATGAACACTCCAACTCGTCAATGATAATCGGCGCATAATCGATCCTTAGATTGCAATCAATCGAATACACTGAGCGGTTTAGTCGATCAGCCCTCGTTCTCGCATCTCGGCTTGCAGATGAGCTTCGATCTCATCGCGAATCGCTTGGTTGGCATAGCCGATCCAAGCCACATCGCTTTCGACATCGAAGGGCGCATTGAACGCATTGCCTTCGGCGTTGGTCAGAATGATTCCTGCGCGTTCTGCGATCAGCCAGGTGGCGAGATCGTAGGGGTGGCAGCAGATCCCGAGCTGAAGGCCGCGAGCAGCTTGCACACGGTCAAAAGTTGCGCGTAAGTCACAGACAAAACGGTCGTGTCCAACGAGCATCTCATACAGCTGCCCACCTGTACAAATGTATTGGTCTTCAAAGCATTGAGCCTTGCCATATTGCGGTGGGCCTAACACCCGACGCATCACCGCTTCGTCTAAAGCTGCCACTTCGTCGCGCACGCCCGGGAAGAAGCGCGAGAAGCTGGCGAAGCCGTGGGCGATGCTTGTAGCGCGCGATGGGCGCAACGGCAGCGCTTGGCGCTCGCCCGTAATGCGATTGAGGCGCTCTGCTTGGACACTTCCATTAGCTGTAGCCCATAGTGTATCACAAAGGTGCTGGCGCACAAGTGGGATCTCGGTCTGCATGGCTAGCTCGATATCGCGCAGGCTGGTAGCAGGGCCACGGTTAGGCGCAACGCCGGTTAAGATCCAAGCGCTCCGTTTTTGGTACATAATCCCGCGCGTTCCATCGATCGGGTCGACGATGATGCGAATAATCGCGTCTTCTTCGCGCGATCCTGCGGGCAGCACAACTTTGCCGCCATGCAGACCCTCGGCAACCAAGACCAGCGGCCATTCAGGCGCTACATGTTCGGCAAAAAATGCCAGCAGCAGCTCTTCGCTGACCCGATCGACCGCATAGATCGTGTCGCCCGCATCGTCTTCGGCGTAGATCTCTGCCATCTCTTCGAGCGCGCTGCGTTCACAAGCGCTTACAACCGCGTCGCGAATCGTGACATGCAGCTGGCGAATCAGCTCAAGTAAGCGTTCAGCGTTTGGAATCACACAATGCTCCTTATATCCTTTCTGAATGTAGAGAGATTGTACCCCTTTTGTTGGCACTATCACACCTTCAAAAGATCGAATATAGATAATGGTATACGAAATCTGTTGGTGTGTTTTGGGGGCGGCTTCGGTTAGGCCAGATACCACCGTCTGGTGGCGGGTGAGATGTTGATAGCCGTAGGCGGACGCGGTTCGATTCTTCTTTGGGCCAGAGACTCTTCCGCTAAAGCTTTGAAGCGCTTAACTGGATTTGAGATTAAGGATTGTATAAAGAAAAACGAAATGGCCTAACGCGGCCATTTCGCAGAAGCACGCAATCGATTGACGAAGGCCTATTGTACTTCGAAGCGCACCGCTTTGGCGCGATTGCTCTTGATGCCTTGAACGGTCACCGTCCAAATGCCGGGCATTTCGTCGGCGGGAACGGTCCAGTTGAAGCTGGCCTTGCCGTTCTTATTGGTTTCGCGCTTATCGGGCACGGCATAGGCGATCGTGCCATCGGGGCGGGTGAACCAATAGCTATACGTTTCGTTGCCACGGAAGCCGTTGACATTGAAGCGGAAGTTGGTGCCGCGCGGCCCAACCGGCGGCTCGACAGTGTCGACCGGGCGAGTATCGGCAGTCGCGTTGGGGATCACATCAAAGGCCACGATAGCGGCGGTTTTGCTGATATCGCCATAGGCGGTGAAGTGCCAGCGACCACCCATAGCGTTGCCCGGGATGCTGAACTGCGCCTCGATTGTGCCTTGTGATTGGGTCGCGTAGACGGTTGGAGCGCTATAGACCGTTTGATCAGGGGCGGTGACCCAGGTTCCGACCCGTTCGCCGGGCCGAAAGCCTGAGCCAGTGAAGCTAATAATGTTGCCTGCATCGATCACGGGCGTATCGGTTTGAATCGAGGGGCCGCCCTCTTGGGCCTGTACATTAGGCAGACCTATCGTTACACTTATAAGGAGTGCAAATGCAATCCAAATCCATCGTCGTTGACGTGACATATGTTTCTCCTTACAGAGTAGTCTCTTAACTAGCCTCATTCTAGCATGCTTTTTTTACGATTTGAGCTGAGAGCATGCTGAGAAATAGCTTAGCCGCATAAGGCGAGGCTTGCTCAAAAACACCTAGTTTTGCTTGGCGGTCTGTTCTTATTGCCCAAAGAAGGCTTCTGGCGCGTCCGCCTACGGCTACCAACGGCCTTTCCGCCAATGAGGCTTCTAGCGGTGTTGCGAAGCCGCCCCCAGAATAGGTTTAATACCAAATCCGTTTGAAACTGCGCTTTTGTAAAGCAGGAAAACAAAACCGAGGAAAGAGTTCAAAAAGAGACAAATTCCACTCTGCCGAAGCTCAAAGAGCACCTAATCAACCAGATTTGGTATAACAACATTGAAGAGCAACAAAAAGCGGCTTGTCATCGACAAACCGCTTTTTGCTTAGTTATGATCGTGAATTAGGACTCGCGTCGGCGAGGTCGGGGACGATCACCGTCGCCACCGCGACCGCCGCGCTCACCGCCACGGCCACCATTACGCGGCGCGCCACCGGCAGCTTGGCGCTGTTCGGGGGTTTCGCCGGTCAGAACCGCGCGGCGTGAGAGGCTGATCTTACCGGTGCCTGGCTCGACGCCGATCACCATAACGGTAATCTCATCGCCCATCTTGACCACATCCTCGACATTCTCGGTGCGGCCTTCGTCCAGCTCGCTGACGTGAACCATACCATCCTTGCCGGGCAGAATGTTCACAAAGGCGCCGAACGGCATGATGCGCACGACTTTGCCGGTGAAGATATCGCCGACCTTGGCCTCGCGGGTCAAGCCCTCGACCATAGCGATGGCCTTCTTCGCGGCTTCGCCATCGGCGGTCGAGATAAAGACCTTGCCGTCGTCTTCAACATCGATCGTAGCGCCGGTCTGATCGATAATGCCACGGATGGTTTTGCCACCAGGGCCGATCAGGGTACCGATCTTATCGACCGGGATCTGAAGCACGATAATGCGCGGTGCCGACTGAGCCAGCTCGGCGCGCGGCTCAGGAATAGCCTCATTCATCTTGTTAATGATGAAGAGACGTCCCTCGCGAGCCTGCGCAAAGGCTTGGCGCATAATGTCATAGGTAATACCAGTGGTCTTGATATCCATCTGAAGGCCAGTGATGCCTTCGGTGGTACCGGCCACCTTGAAGTCCATATCACCCAATGCGTCTTCGACGCCCTGAATGTCGGTCAAGATCTTCCATTTGCCATCTTCGCCTGTGATAAGACCCATGGCGACACCAGCCACGTGGCGGGTGATCGGAACACCTGCGTCCATCAAGGCCAAGCTCGAACCACAAACGCTTGCCATTGAAGACGAACCGTTCGAGGAGAGAGTCTCGCTCACCAGACGCATGGTGTAGGGGAACTTCTCTTTGGGCGGCAGCACCGCCAAGAGCGAACGCTCAGCCAAAGCACCGTGACCGATGTCGCGGCGGCGGGGCGAGCTCAGGCGTTTGGCTTCACCCGTGCTGAAGGGCGGGAAGTTGTAGTGGTGAATGTAACGTTTGGTGGTTTCAACACCCAAATCATCTAGGCGCTGCTCGTCGCCGGGCGAACCAAGCGTCAGCAGGGTCAAGACTTGGGTTTGACCACGAGTGAAGAGACCGGTACCGTGTACGCGCGGGATCACACCCGTCTCGATCGAGATCGGGCGAATCTCATCCAAGCGACGTCCGTCGACACGAATATCGTGGTTGAGAATGGCCGAGCGAACTTCTTCTTTCATCAGCGCTTCAAAAGCCTTGGTCACGGCCTTGATGCGGTTGGGGATCTCTTCTTCCGGCTCATCGGCTGTGAAGTGATCGATCACATCTTGGCGCAGAGCTTCGATCGCGCTCTCGCGCTCTAGCTTGTTGGCGTTGTTAATCGCTTCGCGCAAGCGGTCGCCCATGTATTCAGCGATCGCTTCTTCGAGCGAGCTATCGACTACCGGCGGAATGAATTCACGCTTCGGCTTACCGGCCAAAGCGACCAGCTCATTCTGCAAATCACAGATTTGCTTGCAGATTTCGTGGCCCTTGATAACCGCCTCTAACATTTCGTCTTCGCTCAACTCGTAGGCGCCAGCTTCCACCATCAAGACAGCGTCTTTGGTGCCAGCCACAACCAAGTCGAGGCGGCTATGCTCCATATCGGCCATAAATGGGTTGATAACTAGTTCACCGTTGAGGTGGCCGACTACACAAGCGCCAACCGGCCCCTCAAAGGGAATATCGCTGATTGCGAGGGCCGCCGAGGCACCGATGATCGCTAAGGAGCTAGGATCGTTCACCATATCGATCGAGAAGGTGGTCACGATCACTTGAACTTCGTTGCGGTAGCCCTTGGGGAAGAGCGGGCGCAAGGGGCGATCGGTCAAGCGCGAGGTCAAAATAGCGGTTTGGGTCGGGCGCCCTTCACGTTTGAAGAAGTTGCCGGGGATCTTACCTGCGGCATACATACGCTCTTCGTAGTCGACTGTTAGCGGGAAGAAGTCCACGCCTTCGCGCACTTCTTTCGAGGCAACCACAGTCGCCAATAAGAGTGTATCGCCATAACGCACGGTAACAGCGCCATCAGCCTGTTCCGCAAAACGACCTGTTTCGAGTGTTAAAGTTCGACCTGCAATTTCTGCGCTTACCGAATGAATGATACGTTCTGACATGCTTTTCACTTTCCTTGCGAGATGTATGACCTTTCATACATCGGCAGCAGAGGTGTTCGGTACTGGAGACTAAGCAAGCTATCCGTCTAGCTACTCCGCTTAAGCCAGACGAAGAGATTGCGCACCCTCCAATTCCGAACAACCTCATGCCTGTTCCAGTTTCTAGTATACAGATGGTGTAAAGAGCTTTACTCCATCTGTATCTATGATACAGATTTTCGCTCCACTTGCGCAAGAGTTGTGTACTCTTGATTGTGGTTCCAAATTGCGAGCGATCTGCTTGAGCAAGTTTGGTGTACGCTTAGGGAGCCTAGATACATACAAGATGTTCTTAGAGGCTCTAAGTTCGTTACAGGTGAACTTGTTCAAGCACGATCTATTGGATTTACCGACTACTACTCGAATTTGGGAACGTCTCGCTTGGTGGGAACCGAGCATCGATAGCGTGGAGCAAAGAGACATTAAAACAATTGAACAAAGCAAGGCTCAGCGGGGTCGAACCTGCTGAGCCTCATTGTATGTATAGGCCTAACAACAAGCCTTACCGACGCGAACCAGAGCGGTCACGTAAGCCAAGGCGTTCAATAACTGCACGATAACGATCATGATCTTTATCGTTCAGGTACGCCAACAACCGGCGGCGTCGCCCGACCAGTTTCAGCAAGCCACGTCGCGAGTGGTGATCGTGGATATGAACCTTGAGATGTTCCTGAAGCTGAGCAATGCGCTCGCTCAAGAGGGCGATTTGAACTTCCGGCGAGCCGGTGTCGTTACCATGAAGCTGGTAATCGGAGATTGTTGACGTCTTGTCTTCTTTATCGAGCGCCATGGAGTGTCCTTCCTTGTGAATCGCGCACGAGCTTGGCGCAGCTCGGCGTTATTGGCTTATAAAAGCTCAATAAGTATACCATAACTGCCCTTTTGTCGCAAATTTGCGCTATTAAACCAAGCGATTGCGCTTTTCTGTGGTTAATTCGCTCTTCAACCGACGCGTAATACAAAAGCCCTGCGTTTGCTATTCTACCATACGTTTTTCATGTCCTATGCTATACTGTCGGCAGTTTGCCTGTCTTATGAAGGGCGCTTGCTAGCAGCGAAAACCGACCTTTTGAGCGTATAATCTCAAAGCACGCCGTAGCTCTGTCTAGCTGTTGAGCGCTTGTATTTGATAGAGAAGGAGTTTTGGAGTGACGCCTCCCAGCGCCCAGAGTTTTGATCTTACGCCTATTCGTTCCATCTATCCCTTTGCGCAACACTCGTTCTCTGTTGATGGTGGCGTCCTCAACTATGTTGATGAAGGGAACGGCCCGGCGGTGATTATGCTGCATGGCAATCCGACTTGGTCATTTATGTACCGCCGTCTGATCGCCGATCTACGCCGTGACTTCCGTGTGATCGTGCCCGACCACATCGGCTGTGGCCTCTCTTCTAAACCACAAAACTACAGCTATCGGCTTGAGAAACATATCGAGCACGTCAGCGCCTTGATCCAGCATCTGGGTATTACTGAAGCTGACCTGATTGTGCACGACTGGGGCGGAGCGATCGGTTTCGGCTACGCTATACGCCGCGAGATCAAGGTGCGTAGCTTTGTGGTCTTTAACACCGCCGCCTTCTTGTCGAAAAATCTGCCGCGCCGTATCAACATGTGCCGCCAGCCCCTGCTTGGCGATCTGATCATTCGTGGTCTCAACGGCTTCGCCTTGGGCGCAACCTATATGGCGGTCGCCCGACCCATGGCGCCCGAAGTGCGCAAGGGCTTTGTTCTGCCCTATAACAACTGGCGCAATCGGGTCGCCAACCTGCGTTTCGTCCAAGACATTCCTATGGAGCCAAGCCACCCTACTTGGGCCGTGGTCGATGGCATCGATCAGCAGCTCTATCATTTCCAAGATACGCCGATGCGTATTTTATGGGGTGCGAAAGACTGGTGTTTCGATCTGACCTTTTTGGAAGGTTGGATGCGCCGCTTCCCCAAGGCCCATGTGACCCTGCTCGATTCGGCCGGCCACTACGTTTTGGAAGACGCTCACGAGTATTGTGTGCCAGCCGTTCGCCACTTTTTGACCTATGGATGCTGAGCTATGTCTCTCGAGAACTCGTCTACTACCAACAATATCGCACACTTTTTGCCTTTGATGGCCCAACGTGCTCCTCAACGGGTCGCTGTAGCGGTGGGCGCTGGCCGCGACTCAAACGGCAAAACTATTTATAACACTTTGACTTATGCCGAACTCGATAGACTGTGCGATGAGTATGCGCGCGGCTTGGCCGAGTATGGATTCACTGCCAGCCAGCGTGTGCTCTTAATGGTGCGTCCGGGTTTGGAGCTACTTTGTCTTGCCTTCGCCCTGTTTAAAATCGGCTGCATTCCGATCTTGATCGATCCGGGCATGGGCAGACGCAATCTGGCGATCTGTATCGAAGAGTGTCAGCCCGAGGCCATGGTCGGCATTCCCTTAGCCCAGTTTGCGCGCTTGATTTTTTGGAAGTCGTTCCGCTCGATCAAGCGTAGCGTAACGGTCGCCAAACGCTGGTATGGTGGCGGCCCAACCTTAGAGAGCCTGCGCAAAGCGGGCAGCGAACCCTTTCCGATCGCGCCAACCACCCGCGATGCGATGGCGGCCATCGCCTTTACAACTGGCAGCACAGGCGTACCTAAGGGTGTGATCTATACCCACGGTATCTTTCAAGCCCAGATCGAGATCTTACGCGATCTGTACGGTGTGCAGCCCGATGAAGTGGATATGCCCGCCTTCCCACTCTTTGCGCTCTTCAACATCGCGCTCGGCACTACTTCGGCCATCCCCGATATGGATGCCACCAAGCCGGCTGCGGTCGATCCGCGCAAGATCGTCGAGATCATTCACGATTGGAATGTGAGCTATTCCTTTGGTTCGCCCGCGATCTGGAATCGAGTCTCGCGCTACTGCCTCGACAATCAGGTCAAGCTACCCAGTCTGCGCCGTATTCTGATGGCAGGTGCGCCCGTTCCGCCTTACCTGCACGAGCGTTTCGAGCAGATCCTTTCATCTGAGGGCAACACCTACACACCTTATGGCGCGACTGAGGCCCTGCCGATCACCTCGATTTCAGGGCGTGAGGTGTTGGCCCGTAAGCGCGAGCCGATCGCCGGAACCTGTGTCGGAAAACCGATTCCTCAAGTGACACTCAAGATCATTCCGATCAGCGATGAACCTATCGAGCGCTGGGACGATAGCTTGGCCTTGCCCGCCGGAGAGGTCGGCGAGATCGTGGTGAAAGGCCCGGTGGTGACCCAAGCCTACTTCAACCGCCCCGAGTCGACTCGTTTGGCCAAGATCGCCGACCACGATCGGCTCTGGCACCGCATGGGCGATCTTGGCTATCTCGACGAAGAGGGCTACCTCTGGTTTTATGGCCGCAAAAGTCATCGTGTTGTTACGGCCGATACGACCTTTTATACCGAACCGTGCGAACTGGTCTTCAATCAGCATCCGCGCGTTTTCCGCTCGGCTCTAGTGGGCGTAACGCGCAACGGCGCGACCGAGGCGGTGATGGTGATCGAGCCGGAGGCGGGCGCATTCCCGCGCGACGAGCGTTCCAAGGCCGAGTTTATCGCCGAACTGAAAGCCTTGGGCGCTCAGTTCGCTATGACACACCCCTTACAAACTTTTCTCTTCCATTCTTCCTTCCCGGTCGATATCCGCCATAACGCCAAGATTTTTCGCGAAAAACTGGCGCTGTGGGCGAGCGAGCAGTTGAAGTCGCGCTAGCAGCTTTGTGGAGAATTTATGCGAGCAGTTGTAACTGGTGGTAATGGCTTTGTGGGCCGTTATATCGTCGAGCAGCTTTTGGCGCGTGGCGACGAGGTGCATGTAATCGGGCGTCGCCCCTACCCCGAACTGGAAGCTTTGGGAGCGCGCTGCTTTCAAATCGATCTTGCTTCAGAGCAGCCCTGCGATGAAGCCCTCAAAGGCTGTGACGCTGTCTTTCACGTAGCGGCCAAAGCCGGGCTGTGGGGTACTTGGGAAGACTACTTTCGCAATAATGTGGTCGCCACCCAACATATTCTTTTGCAGGCGCGCCGCGCTGGGGTCGCCAAGTTTATCTACACCTCGTCGCCTTCGGTCGCGATCGGCAAGCACGATCTGGAAGGTGCTGACGAGTCGACACCCTATCCCGAGCGCTATCTCGCGCCCTACCCTCACACCAAGGCCATGGCCGAGCGCCATGTTTTGAGCCATGGCGATATTCTCACGGTTGCGATCCGCCCGCATCTGATCTGGGGGCCGCGCGATCCCCACATTATTCCGCGTCTGGTCGAGCGTGCCAAAGCGGGTCGCCTTCCGCAGATCGGTGATGGCACGAATAAGGTTGACGTAACCTATGTCGAAAATGTCGCTGACGCCCACATTCTGGCTGCCGATGCTCTGTGCGAAGGTTCGCCTGTCAATGGCAAGGCCTACTTTATCGGCCAAGAGCAGCCAGTCGTACTTTGGGACTTCGTGAGTGAGGTACTGCGCCGTTTGGGTGTCGAGCCGCCGCGTCGCAAGATCAACGCTAAACTTGCTTATGCAGCAGCAGGCGTTCTAGAGACGCTGCATGGCGCTTTCAACTTGCAAGGCGAGCCGTTGCTCACCCGTCTCATGGTGATGCAGATGACACATTCGCATTGGTTCGACCATTCTGCGGCTCAGCGCGATTTCGGCTATGGCCCGCGCATTTCGACCGAGGAAGGCTTGCAGCGTTTGGTTGCAGCTTGGCAATCAGAGCATTAATTTTACTGTGAGGAATGGAATCATTTGTAGTTGAAAGATAGATAATATTCTCATTTGAATGACAATATGACGCTTTGCGTTAAAACGCTTTTTTCTATGAAAAAAGCTAAAAACGTGAAAATATGACGCCTTGCGTTATAAAATGCGCTCTTTATTTCAGAAATTTTGCTTTTGATGTGTCAAAATGCAGAAATATGTGGTAAAGTAGAAGAATTGTCAAGCATCTAGTGATGTAAGGAGCGCATGTGATCTTTGAAAATGTTGCTATCGAGTCGGTATCGTATGTATTGCCTCCCCACGTTGTTACTTCTGAAGAATTGGAGCGGCAAATCGACGAGACCATGAAGCGTCTTCGGATCCCATTAGGGCGAATCAACTATCTTGCAGGTATCAAAGAGCGCCGTTTCTGGGATCCGGGTGTTCAGCCGAGCGAAGCTGCAACACTTGCTGCTCGCAAGGCGATCGAGGAAGCTGGCATCGAACCAGAGCGTTTAGGTATTTTGGTCAACACATCTGTGAGCCGCGACTATGAGGAGCCGTCGACCGCCTGTTTGGTACACGGTAACCTTGGTCTGGGTTCGCACTGTATGAACTACGATATCGGAAACGCCTGTTTGGGCTTTGTTAACGGTATGCACGTGGTTGGTATGATGATCGAGACCGGTCAGATCGACTATGGCATCATTGTTAATGCAGAAAGCGCACGTCATGCCGTTGAGGGTACGATACGCCGTTTGCAGAACCCTGAAACCACGATGCAGACCTTCCGCGATAACTTTGCAACCTTGACGCTTGGCTCTGGCGCGGTTGCGATGGTGTTGACCCACAAAAAGTTCTCGCGCACGACCCACCGTATAAACGGTATGGTCAATGTGGCTGCCACGAAATACAATCGCCTCTGTTTGGGCAAGGGCGACGAGATGATCACCGATGCTAGCGCGCTGCTCTTGGCGGGTGTCGATGTGGTTTCGCAAGCTTGGGAGATCGCCCGCGAGAAGCTGCCCAACTGGAGCGATGAAAAAATCGATCTCTATGCGCCTCACCAGGTCGGCTCGCGTCACGTCGCCGCTGTTGTCAAGGCGATCGGTGCAACTCCCGAGAAGTTCTTTTTGAACTTCCCTGTGCTTGGCAATATCGGCCCGGCCGCAATGCCGATCAGCTTGGCGCAGGCCGCCGAGCAGGGTCGTCTTAAAGACGGCTCGCATGTGGCCTTGATCGGTGTTGGTAGCGGTATTAACTGCTGTCTTGTCAGTGTTACTTGGTAATCGATTTGGGTCGAAGTCTGCGGCAGCTCAACAGCCTCTCTTCTCTTTCGGCTGCCGCAGCGCTAGACCTCGTTGAGAGTACGAGCAAAACTATGTCTGAACAAGAAGATCTGGCGGAGGAACTTGAAGTACAACGTCGGCTGAATAGTTGGCTGCGTAACGAACTCGAGCGTCAACGGAATATCACTTCTGAATTACGCAAAGCCGTGGCCGATCTCGCTCGCACCTTCCAAGAGTCGCTGGCCCAAGCCTACGAGGCGGGCGAGAGCGGCGATATCGCACGGGTTCGTGCCATTACGCGCGCCAACCAAGCTCATTGGCAACACTACCTTCAACAGATCATCGAAGCCTCTAAACGCCCTGACCCTAACCAACCTCGCCCCGAGCCAGATTTTCGCCGTTCCTCCGATGATACATCCTCCTAAACACCTCGCGCTTGAGCCTTAAGCTGCAGAGTGCATATCGGAAGATGACGATCGTCACTTGACAGAAGCACTTCTGACTAGTATAGTGTGAAAATAACACTAATTATTCTTGAGGAGTGCAGACCATGACCGAACTGCGATCTTTAGCCCTACGTAGTCAGCCGTTTCTTGACTATTTGGACGCTTGGTATGCCGAACTGAGCGATATCTCCTTGGCGGAATTGCTGGGTCAGAAGCCAGAGCGTGTGTTGTTTTTAAGCGTCGATATGGTGAACGGCTTTTGTTGTGAAGGCCCTTTGGCTAGCCCACGCGTTAACGCATTGAGCGAGCCGATCGCCGCGCTTTTGCGCCAGGCCTACGACGCTGGCGCGCGCCATTTCGTCTTCACCCAAGATACCCACCCCGCCGATTCGCCCGAATTCGCGGCCTTTCCGCCCCACTGTGTCGCTGGCACCTCCGAAAGCGAAGCGGTCGACGCCCTGAAGGCTTTGCCCTTTTATGATCAGGTAGTAACCATTCCCAAAGGCTCACTCAGCTCGCATCTCAATACCACCTTCTCGGCTTGGCTGGCTGAGCATCCGCAGATCGATAGCTTTGTTTTAGTGGGTGACTGCAGCGACCTCTGCATTTACAGCGCTGCTATGCACCTGCGCATGGAGGCCAATGCCCTCAATATCGCTCGTCGAGTGATCGTTCCTGCGGCTTTGGTCGAAACCTTCGATACTCCGGTCGAAGTGGCGCGTCAGTTGGGTATCAAAGCTCACGATGCTGATCTTCACCATGTGCTCTTTCTACATCATATGGCCTTAAACGGCATTGAAGTGGTCAAAAACATTCGGGCCTAGTATGCCTTAACTCGCTTTCTAGCGGCTTGGTCTCTACCCCAAAGAGGGCGGCTAGCGCGTCCGCCTACGGCTACCAACAGCTCGCCCGTAAGCAGGGTGTTGTAGCTGTGTGCCGAGAGACCGCCCAAAATACGACAATTCAAGCGGATTTCGTATAATACCAAATCCGTTTAAAGACGTGCATGCTCTTCGCTCAGAAAAACGAAAAGCCGGGAAAAGGAAAGAGTCACGTTCCGCTCTGCCGAAGGCCAAAGAGAACCTAATCAACCGGATTTCGTATAACATAACAAGTGATCAATCAAATGAGTTGTAATAAAAAGAGGTGGCCCACTAGGGCTACCTCTTTTTGTTGCTATCGGAGAAATGGAAGACTAGTCTTTCTTGCCGAACAGACTGCCGAGTGCACCAAGCGCTTGTTGAGCCGTGCTGCTGGCTGTGTTAGCGCCGATCAACAAGTCTAGCTGTGATGCGATGTTGGGGGGCAACTTGTCTTTGATGAAACCGACAACCAAAGTGATGACTTCGCGGGATTGCGCTTCGGAAAGGCCAGTGCGTTCGGAAACAAGTTTAACCAGTTGTTCCATGGGATGAACTCCTTAGTTCAAGATGAATCAAGTTATTCCATTGTACACTACTTTTTTTTCATAACTAGGGGAGAAATGGCTGAACTTACCAAATAATTACCTACAAAGAACTTCATTGTTATTATCCAAGCTTTATACTTAGATTTCCTTGGAGGAACGGTAGTTGCTAAAGAGCATAACAACGGAATCAACATCCTTTAACTGTCGGAGAACAGTTAAGTACCTTAGATCGGCAGGTTTAATCATATGCGTACTTCCCACCTGACGACCCTTGATACTGGTCTTGATGACTCTTTGATAACCGATTTACCTCCTCGGTTTCAGCACAAATTTGAACGCTTGCGCCAAAACTACTCTAATGAGCTCCGTACGAAATTATGCACTATCGTACAGAACTGGAACCATCTGCAATACGCTTGGGATGCAGATGTATTCGAAAGCCTTTATCGTGCGGTACATAATTTAGCTGGAACGGGTGCAACCTTCGGCTACGCTGCACTTGGCTCGATTGCGCGCGAGATCGCAAATAGCTTGAAGCCCGTGCTCGAACATCGAGCTGGTATAACGCCATCTCAGGCGCACTATTTGATGCCATTGATCATCGAACTATGTCGAGAGTCGCGTTTTGAAGATATTATTTTAAAACCTTCTCTTATGCTTGAAGTTTGGCCTAGCCACGATGAGGTGAATAAATTATCTTTTTCAATCGATATGTCGTTTTCTTGTGCTCAAAATCTGGCAACCCATCTCCTTCGATTAGAATATGAAAGCCGTTGGCTGTATCTCATTCTGCAGAGTGAGTAAGCTTATTGACGTTACGCTCTTGGAATAACTTTTCAGTAGTATAACGAGAATAGGTCCATGGAAGCTTCCATTCTACTCGTTGAAGACGACGATTCTGCTCGCGCAATCTTACATCGTTTTCTGGTTGTCTCTGGTTACGATGTTTGTAGTGTGGCAACGGGTCAACAAGCAATTGAGCAATTAACGCATAAAACGTTTGATGGCGTTGTAAGCGACATCTTTTTGCCCGATATTGATGGCCTTGAAGTGTTGCGGGTTGCAACCAAACAGGCTCCAGCACCAACCGTGCTGTTGCTTACAGGTCATCGAGGTCTCGACCATGTGATCGCCGCGTTGCGGGCGGGAGCCAATGACTACTTGTTGAAGCCCTGCGTGCCGACGACCTTACTCGAACGCCTCGATCAAGCTTTGCATCAGCGCAGTCTCTATATCTCACAAGAGAGTATCCTGAAAGGATACCAAACGATTACAAGGGAGAGTCCGATGCAACATATTTCAGAATCCCTCCCCTCCCATGCGCGCTCGCGTATGGACAACTCATCGCCTTCAGAGATACCGAACCAGTTGCGCTTTGGTAAGCTGGTTTTAAGTAAAACGCTCAATAAAGCCACCTATGCAGGTCGCGTTTTGCACCTTACGCCGATCGAGCACAAGCTTTTGCGCTGCTTGATTCAGGCCGAAGGGCGAGTAGTGAGTTACATCGATATTGTGAAAGAGACCCATAAAGACATGTTGCAATATATCGATGCGCATGTCTTGCTGAAATCGCACGTGCGGAATATCAGGCGCAAGACCAGCAAGTATTTGATCAGGAATGTGCGCCAGATCGGTTATCGGATCGTAGCCGACTAAACTGTGCTCAGTATGGCCTTTGTAGCCTCGTAACCAAGGTGTAATCTCTATAGCTTGGTTTCTGGTTGGCTGTGTGTCATACTCTTGTGTGAGCACAATGTTCTCACCTACGAGCCTCGTCCATGGACAGCACTCCATGGGCGAGGCTCTTCGGTTTGTTTTTGGGCTTGCACTGCTTACGCTGCGAATACAGCGAAATGCAGCGATTAGACGCAGGAGAGCAAAAACCGGGGAAAAACAAAAAGAGACAGGTTCCGCTCTGCCGAAGACCAAAAAGTAAGTCAGCTACAGAATTTGGTATGAAATGCTGAAGGTTTGGATGGATGGGCGCTGATTTGGTAGCCGGAGGCGGACGCGGTGAGGAACGAATGGGTGTGAAAGACCTCGCCGCCTGTGTGATGCCAATGAAAAGCAGGAAGCTGATTGTGTATGCAGGGATGGTATGAGCTTATTGACGCTTGAGGAGCAGCAAAATAAGCCATGCGCCAAAGACCAAAACCAGGCCAATGGCCAGCCAAAAGAGCACAACGACCAAGGTGCCACCCAGCCCAAGCGAGCTGACGATGCCGAGCGCGCTGCTGGCTAACACCAAGGCCGTTACGATCAGAGCGAGGCTGAGGCGTCCCGATGCGAGACTGATGGCGTTGGCGTTGCGGAGAGCTTCGTTGTTGTGGGTTTGGATGCTGAGTGAGCCTTCGCTAAGTTGACGTAAAACGCTGTTGCTGTAGTGGGGCAGGGCCATGAGAGCTTCGGCGACGTCGCGCATCTCGTGCAGGGCTTGACTGCCGATCAGTTTGGGGGCGTTGCTGACGGCGCGCGTTACGTAGGGTTGAACGATGGTGAAGATATCGAGTTGAGGGTCGAGCTGGACGCCCACGCCCTCCATCATAATAATCGCTTTGAGTAGCAGGGCGATCTGGGGTGGCAGGCGCAGACGGTGGCGCTGAAAGATCGTCAAGAGTTCGCCGCCGGTAGCGCTAGCAGAAAGCTCCGAGAGCGGCTGATCGACGATGTGATCGATAAAACGCGAGAGATCGCGGCGTAGAGCGGGTGAGGCTTCGTAGCGCGAGACGACCCCTAGGCGCTCGAGAACACGCAGCGTGGCGTCGAGGTTGCGCGTGCTGATGGCTTGAAAGAGCAAGAGCAGTTGGGTGCTGTCATTGGTATCGAGTATGCCCACTTGGCCGAAGTCGAAGGCGCCGATCACATTGCCGGGCAGAGCGCAAAAGTTGCCCGGGTGTGGATCGCCGTGGAAGAAGCCGTCGACAAAAACCTCTTGGAAGATCAGCTTGACGCAGTTGCGAGCCAGTTTGCGGCGGTCGAGCCCGGCCTGAGACAAGCCTGCGAGATCGTTGATTTTGACGCCGAAGAGCCGTTCGCTGGTGAGGACGCGCGTGCTGGAGTAGTCCCAAAAGATCTTGGGGATGTGGATCTCGTCGCTGTCGCGAAAGTTGCTGCGAAAGCGCTCGGCGTTGCGGGCCTCGCGGCGGTAGTCGAGCTCGCCACGCAGCGAGGTGCTGAATTCCCAAGCGAGCTCGACTAAGTCGTATTGCTGGCCGAGGGCGGTGTGTTCTTGGGCGAGGGTTGCTAAGTTGGTCAAAATGGCGAGGTCGGTGTTGATGATTTGGCTGATATTGGGGCGCTGAACCTTGACGACGACCTGTTCGCCTGTGCGTAGAACCGCGCCATGCACTTGTCCCAAAGAGGCGGCTGCCAGTGATTCGCGCTCGAAGGATTGAAAGATTTCGTCGAGCGGGCGGCCTAGCTCGGCCTCGATGGTGGCGACGACCTCTTCGTAGGGGAAGGGCGGCACGGTATCTTGCAGTTTGTTGAGCTCTTCGAGGATATCGGCCGGGATTAAGTCGGGGCGGGTGCTAAGGATCTGGCCCAGTTTGATAGCGGTCGGCCCAAGATCGGTCATGGCCATGCGCAGGCGCTCGCCTACGGTCAGGTTGGGCGACGGACTCTGGCGCAGAATCCGGCGGGGCAGCGATAATACGCTGGCTAGGCCCGTTTCTTGAATGACCCAGCCGAAGCCGTGCGAAGTGAGAACGGTAGCGATTTCACGATACCGCCCTAAATAGCGTGCTTGACGAACAAGTGACCACACCGCGCTATCCTTGTGTATATGACTCTCTCAAGCTAGTATACCATCTCGTTCGACCTTTGGTTGGGTGGGGCGATTTCGCTGCTTGCTGCTTGCAGGTTTGCGAGTTGTGGCGCTCGGCTGCGTTTGTACCTACAATGACATGTGCCGTCGATAGAGAGGAGCTTCTTTTATGTTTTTACGTCTTAGCCGCAAGCCAGACCTCTCGAGAGCTTTTGCAGTTCTGGAAGAACAAGGGATCTCAGCAGACCAAGCCGAGCGTTTAGCAGACTACTTTTTGCGCGCCGAGCCGCGCGATCTGGTTTTGATTAATCCGCATTTGCTGGCTGAGCGGATGGGCCTCGATGTGCGGACCTGTTTGCGTTTGCTGTTGCAAGCCCTCAAGGCAGGCTTGGTAACCCTGCATTGGGAGGTGCTCTGCCCGCACTGCGGCCAGCTCACCAGCGATGTTCACGAGTTGGGCAGTTTCAAGCACGATATGACCTGTCTTGCTTGCCAAGGCGATTTCCCTCCTCAACTCGACCGCGATGTGCGGGTGACCTTTAGCTTGGTTCAGCGTTTGCGGCCGCGCCCAGCCAGCTACGATCCAGCCTATCGAGCCGAGCTCGATCGGCGCTTGGGCGTGGTTTCGGGCCATGCCCTGCTGTTGGTGCCCGAATTTCAGCGTATCTTCCCGCAGCAGCGCATTCTGCCCGATGAGAGCCTCGAAGTCACCCGCGTGGCGCTGCTCTTCACCGATCTGGCAGGCTCGACGGCCATCTATGCTCGGCGCGGCGATCCGCGAGCCTATTCGTTGGTGCGCATGCATTTTGATGAGCTCTTTCGAGTCGCCGATCAGTGCAACGGCCTGATGATTAAGACGATCGGCGATGCGGTGATGGCGGCCTTTCAAACTCCGGCCGATGCTCTCAAGGCGGCGATCTGGATGCAAAAGGCGATCGCAGATCTGAATCAGCGCGCCGAGCTCGAAGGCGATGAGCGCTTGATACTGAAGGTTGGTCTGCACTGTGGCCCTTGCCTCAGCGTGACCCTCAACGATCAACCCGACTATTTCGGCGGAACAGTCAATACGGCGGCGCGGGTGCAAGGCCTCTCGCGCGGCCACGATATCGTCTTTACGGAGGCGATTTTAGACGATTCCGAGGCGCGCGACCTGTTAGGAGCACGCCCGATCGAGCGCGAACGCGTCCAGCTCAAAGGGATCGATCAACCCGTTCCGGTGGTGCGAATCGCTGCTTAAACAGGCCGATTGTGCTTGCAGCTCGAAGCGTGGCTAGAGCGAAGCTTCCTGAAGTTGTGCATGCAGAATCGTCTATAATGCATATGATGAGGATAGTTTGAAGCTTGTTGGATTGTGGCGTAGAGCGTGCGACGAGCCGGAGAACAGTCTTGCACTCGTTATTCACCTGTTGGTTTGGCGAAGCGCGCTCGGAGCTACAGCTTGCAGTTTCGAGCCGATCTATCGGTTGTGAGTTCAGTAGAAAGGACGCACCCCGACTCGTGCCTTGCATGGGCGACGAGCAAGTGTGCAAACGAAACATATGAAGATCTGGAAAGCGCGTGCCCCGATGCGGATTGGCTTCTTCGGAGGTGGCACTGATGTCAGCCCTTACGACCAACAGTATGGTGGCAAAGTTCTGAACTGTACAATTAATTTGTTTGTGCGTTGTATGATGCGCCCTAGCTCCACGCCAGGCATTACGATTCGTTCGCTCGATTTAGAAGAGGTGAGCCGTAATGTGACGGGCCGCGAGTGGGATGGGCGTCTCTCTTTGCCCCAAGCGGTGCTTGATTCGGTTCGTGAGGCGCGCGGCGATCTGCCCGAAGGTGTTGAGCTGACCATGTTCAGCGATGCGCCTCCGGGAAGTGGGCTTGGCTCGTCATCGGCCTTGGTTGTGAGCATGCTCAAGCTGCTCTATATGGCCTACGGCATTCCGGTCGATATGCACGAGCTGGCGGAACTGGCCTATAAGATCGAACGAATCGATCTGGGCATTCCGGGAGGACGCCAAGATCAGTACGCTGCCGCCTTCGGTGGTATGGCGGTCTATCACTTTGGCGGCCCGCGCGTGATCGTCGAGCCAGTGATCACCGATCCGGCCGCTCTGCTTGAGCTAGAGAGCTGCTTGATCATCGGTTATATCGGTGATCGCAAGCTGCTGCGCTACCACTTGATGCAAGACCAAGTGCGACGCTTGGTCGAGGGCGACACTTTACGTTACCACGACGAGACCAAAGCCTTCGTCGATGAGGCTACTAAATTGCTGCGTTCGTCGCGAATCGCCGATTTCGGGCGTTTGCTGCACGATGCTTGGGAGGTAAAGAAGGCTTTTTCGCCCCATATCGCGCCGCCGATTGTCGATGAGGTGTATGAGTTGGCTCGTGCCAACGGCGCTTGGGGCGGCAAGATCACCGGTGCAGGCGGTGGCGGCTTTATGGTCTTTGCCTGTCCGTTTGGGCAGCGCCTCCACTTAGAAAAGGTCTTGACCAATGCGGGCGTTCAGGTTCGCCCCTTCTCGTTTGTGAACCATGGCGTGCAGTCGTGGTCGGTCGAAGAGCCGAACTAAGCCAGCTCTCTACAGGCCGTTGCCCAAATAAGAGCAACGGCCTTTTTGCCTTCTCAAACTTTACATCACACATTCACGCCTGCTCTATGTAGCCTTCTAGCGGTTTGTTCCTTACCTCAAAGTAGGCTTCGACCGCGTCCGCCTCCGGCTATTAACATGTTCAGCCAGAACCAGAGACTTCTACTCGCCATCCAAGCGCCGATAGCACATCCGAAAGATCCTATGAAATCCGCTTGAATCATTGTATTTTGGGACGGTCTTTCGGCACACAGTTACCACAGCGTGGTTACGGGCGAGCTGTTGGTAGCCGGAGGCGGACGCGCTAGCAGTCTTCTTTGGGGAAGAGACCAAACCGCCAGCGTGCTGAACTGATTAAACGGATTTGGTATGAAACGGGTTTTGATTACGCTCGATCGTAATCACTTGCAATATGGAAAGCTCTCTGCCCTCGATCCGTCGTTGTTATAGGCTGCAATAAGCTGTTTATTGAGGCTGCCAGCGAATATAAGGGACAAGAAAGATAGGAGAAGAGGCTATGAAAACTCGCTCGGATTATCTTCCCGTCCTCTGTGTGTGCTTAGGCTTGTTGGCCTTTTCCTGCTTTGACATGCAGCATCGGCGCGAGATCGCATCTGCTCAGCCTGAAGAGATTACAGCTTCTCTAATGATCAACGGTGTAGAGCGTTCTTTCAAATATGTTGTCTCGAGTCACCCTGCGCCCGCTAGTGGGCGTCCGTTGGTGATCCATCTGCATGGCGATGGCGGCAGTATGTCGCTTTCGGCTCGTTGGAAGGATGCGGTTCTGAACGATGATAACGGCGCGGTTTTATTATCGGCCAATGGGCGCAATACTATCCCCGATGCTGCCGCCATCGATGGTTCGGCTTGGCGCTTTCGTATGGATGAGGCGGGTCGCCCCTACGACGATATCGATTTTATCAACCAGTTAATCGATGCTGCCCTGAATAACAACCTTTTGAACACGCCGATCGATCCCGCTCAGATCTATGCGGTGGGCGAATCGCGCGGAGCAGGTTTTGCTTATTTTCTCTACGCCGATCCACGCACAAGCAACAAGATTCGTGCGATTGTACCGATCTCGGGCACGTTTTATTGTGATGGCGTCGGCTTGAACGAAGGTGAGGCCGATGCTGCTCCGGCGCCCGGCAACGATATGGTATGCGGCAAGATAGAGCCCTACGGTTGGTGGGGGCCACGTCCTGAACTCTTCAGCGCTCCCAATGTAACTCGCGAAGCGCATATTCTCGATATTCACGGTCAGATCAGCTCGGGCGAATTCCCAGACACGGCTCCGCCCGCTCTCGATACCTCGTGGGCGGCGAGCACTTGGGCTGGTTGGGGCGATGCGGCTGGCTGCGATACCGAACAGGTACGCTCGATCACAGAACAGACCTTGCCTTATACGGTCGATGGCAAAGTTGTGAAGAGTTATGCTTTTAGCCAATCGAGCGCTACACCTGCTCAGCGCTGTGCACTCGATCTCACCTTTTACGTCGTGCAAGGAGGCGGACATGTGCCATCGGGTTTTGAAAAGACAGCTTGGTGTTATCTGAGCGGTGTAGGCGGCAATCCCAGCGATCATGCCTGCGCCGAACAGACAAGCCCGCTGACCCCGACCACACCGACTGTACCAAACGAGCCAACGGTAAAGCCGACGCTGCCTATCGAACAGCAACGTCGGCTCTTTTTGCCTTATGTCGTTACGACTTAGCTGCGACTATTTTTTGCGCCAGACCGATAACTCTTCTTGACTTTTGCGGTCGAGGTTGAAGTAGCTGCGCGCTTCGATCTGCTCGTATTGGCCGCTGGCGCGCAGTTGATCGAAGTAAGCCAGATCGTCGGCGTCGAGCTGGCCGGTGTCGACCATAAGGTATTCGGCTCGGCTCGAGTAGGCGACCGGATAGATGATGTCATCGCCTGGGAAGACGTATAGCTCTTGGCGATGGGCGAGCGGCGGCCCGAAGCTGTTGGTCGCTGCTACGGCGGCGTCGGCGGGAATATGTCGCATCAGCTCGGCCGCGATCTGGTTGCGCTCGTGCATGACCGGGCGCGTGACGATGCTGAAGAGTGGATTGCGGAAGATCAGGTTGCAGGCCAGCGCCATAGCCAAAAGGAAGAAGAGCAGACTCTGCGATTGTAGGGCACGATGGTGGGGATCTTTATTGCTTTGGCTTGCGAAAACGTGATACTGAAGCCAACGCATGCCTTCGATCGAACCGATCACCATAAACGGCACGATCAGCGCTTGATAGTGGTAGTGGGTGCTGGCGTGCAGTTGTGGTGTGTTAGACAGCAGGTTGATCGCAAAAAAAGGCAGGGTCGGCAGCAGATAGCGCGGCGCTAAAAAGAGTAGGAAAGCGAAGGGCAGGAACATTTCGAGCAGATAGCGCATGCGTTTGATGCCATCGTTTGAGCCGAAGACGTAGTTAAGTACATAGCCCGGATCGCTCAGCATTCGCCAGATCATTTCGCTCGGCGAATCGCCCAGCCAGCCGTAGATCACACTGGTGTAGAGAAACTCGCCATCGCTGCGGAAGCTCGGCACCAACACTAAGACGCAGAGCAACATCCAGCTCAGGCCGAGCAGAATCGGCAGCAGGCCATAGAGCAGCAAAGGCTTTTTGTGCAGCGCTAAAAAATGGCGACTATCGCTTGCGGCCTGCCAATGCGGCCATTCGCCTAACAAAAAGAGCACTCCCATACCGGCAACTGCAATGCCTACATCGGCGCGGCAGCCGAGCGCCAGCAGAGTCCAGAGGTAGAACCAACCCAGACGGCGCAATTGCAAACAGTAGAGCGCCGAGAGCATAAAGGTGGTTGCGAAGGCGCGAATCTGAAACTCGTAGAGGTTGGTCCATTCAACCGGAGCATAGAGCAGATAGGCGGCGGCGAAGACTACGCCCGCGAATCTGTTGAGCAGACGAACGCGCGCGAAGTGGTAGATCGGCAGCGCCCCGAGGCCGACTACCACTGTCTGCAGCAGCAAGATAAAGTACGGGCTTGGTATCAGGCGGTAGAGCGGTGACAGCAGCAGCTCGGTAATGATGATATCGATCCCGAAGTAGGACGAGGTGCCCGCCGAAGGCGACGAAGCCGCGATTCGTCCGTGCCCGGTGTTCCACAAGACTTGGAGATGGACCGCAAGGTCGAAGCCCATCCACGAGGCCCAGTATTTGTAGCAGGCGGCAGCTCCGAAGACCAGAATATAACCCACTACCCCGATAATCAGCAGGTTGCGCGCGTTTCGTTCGAGCCAAACCAAACTTTTGCTGGCTAGCTCGCGTCCTCGGTCGAGGACGATCGATTCTGAACGTGACACACTCATGGTTGGATCGCACTTGGATCAGCTGCGTATACCACAAACGAAGGGCTACGCCCGTCGGGGAAGTCGACTCCCGTGGCAAGCGCTTGCGGATTTTGTCCGAGATAGTCTGCCAAGATTTCGCGATCTTTTTCGTAGGTGTAGCCGGAAAGAACAAAGATCGCACCCGGTCTGATCGGCTCGGAAGCGACGCCTGCATCGAAGGTCTGGATCGAGTAGCCGTGGTTGAGATAGACGAAGACCGGGTTGGTCGCGATGCCCGCAGCGACAAAGATCTGGCGGTCGGGATCAGTCTGATGGATCTCGCGGACATATTCGCCCACTTTGGTGTGTACCGGATAGAACGAGACCCAAACAGCCGGATCTTGGCGCATCTGTACAAAGTAGGTCGAGTAGTTCAACGCGACGACTAGTAAAACCAACGTTGCGGCTGCACCCTGCAGAATAGCTTGTGGCAGACTTAGTTTGCTATTGAGCAGTAAACGCAAGAACCATTCCAAGCCTAGGGCTGCCACCACACAGGCAAAGGCGATCGAGCCTACGCTGCGCATACCGTGAGGCGCATCGACCGCGAAGGCGCTCGGCACCATACTGATACCGATCGCACCGATCAGGAATAGGCCGCGCCAGCCGAGGCCGGGCCAAGTACCGTTGGGCGCGCGACGTGCGATCAGGGCGCAGCCGAGCAGCAGGCCGAAGCCGCTTACAAAGTCGAAGCCGGGGCGGTTAGGCGGCGCGTGGCGTCCGTTTTCGTCGCCGCGCACATTGTAGAGCAGTAAGTGCTTGCCAAGCGTTGTATCGAGCGCAGCCAAAGGAGAACCGCCTTTGAGGGCATCTTCGCTCAGCAGAAAGACGCCGCTTACGCGGTCGTTAAACTCGGCCTCTCTGGTGAGTGCATACCACAACATCGGCCCAGCAGCGATCAGCACGCCCAAACCGAGCGCTACCACGCTGATCAGCCATTGCGTTGTCAGCTCGAAGCGGGGTCGTTTATCAGGCGTTTTGTGGCTCTTGTACCAGATCTGCCACAAGTAGCCCAAAGCCAACAAGCCAGCCACACCGGGAACAACGCGTCCAGTATGATAGGTTTGAATCGCCAGACCGACGAAGATGCCCCCCAATAGCCAGAGCAGCCAGGTTTGAATCTGATAGCGGCGTTGTTGTGGGTCGCGCTTGAGTAGATGCCAGCCTTCACTCAAGAGCCAGAGGCCTGTCAGGCCGAAGAACGGATCGAAGACGGTCGAGAATGAGAAGCGGCTGACCGTGATATGCCAAGCCGAGCAGGCGTAGAGCAGGGCGGCCAGCAAGGCGATCCGTTCGGAAAAGAGGCGTCGCGTTAGGCCATAGAGTGGTAATACGCTGAGTGCGCCCGCCAACGCTGTAAAAGGCCGCATGGTCCAAGCGTGAATGCCCCACAACTTAAATTCGAGCGCGAAGAAGTAAAAGGTCAGCGCGGGCATATTGACGCCGCCCTCGGCGATATAGACTGGGCGGTAGCTCGGATCTTCCAGAATGCGTAGGGCGTAAAGACCGTGGCGCGCTTCGTCTCGCCAGAGGCCGAAGGGCAGGTTGGCGAGGTCGTAAAAGCGTAGGCCGAGCGCCAATACAAAGATGCCTGCCAGCCACCAGAGCGGATGTTTGATGGATGCGAGTTTGTGTTGATTGAGCTCTTTGTCGTTTGCTGCCCGTCGTTCAGCCACTACAATCAGACTGAGCGCAAGCAACATCAGCACGATTGCGCCGATTAGAAACGTTTGGGCGTTAAACAAGCCCTGGGCGATCAGCAAAAGCAGCCCACCGCCCCACAACAGGTAGGGATAGGGGAGCGTTCCGCTCAGTTGGCTGAGCAGCTTGATGAGCGGTCTGGCCACCAGTGCGACCGTTGCCACACTCAGAAACCAAGGTAAGGGAGGTAGAACCCAGGCGAGGCTATAGGGTGTTAAGCGTGCCCAGACTACTAACGCGAGCGTGACGACGGTGCCGACAAGCAGAACGATCGGCCAATGCCAGCCAGAATCGCTGGCTTTGGTGCTGTTTCGCCAAGTGCGCAGCAAGCTCACACCTTTGCCAGCGGCGCAGGCCAACACTGCTATCAGCCAGGTGTAAGCGAGCGCGCGCGGGTGAAGAGGTAGGCCCTGCAGCCACCAAGGGTTGCTATTTTCTGTGATCGGAATCAGGCGAACAGTGCTGAGAGCCGCGCCCAGATCGCGCCCGTCTTGTGGCCCCGGGCGGCTGGTGCCGCTCACCAAGGCGTAGCTCGGTGCTGCGCCTTTGGCATCCGATGGCGGCAGTAACACGCGGTAGCGCTGCCAACCTTCGCTCACTGAGAAGGTGGTCGAGATCGGCCCGCTCGCGCTCGGCTGCTCGGCCACAATACTGAGGTGCGGATCGCCGCTTTTGATGATCTGGCTGCCGTTGATTAGCAACTCGATCGCTAAGGGCGATGCATCGGCTCCATGCAAAATCAATCTAGCGTCGGGACTACTCCAGCGGAAGGGCAGACCGCCGCTCTCTTCGCGCAGAAAGAAGCCTGTACTAAAACGATTGTCACCTTCTGCGCCGATCTGGATCGTCCATGTTTCGGGCGCACGAAGGGCCGCGCTGAGCAGATAGGCACAGGCGGCCAACAGAAGTGCACCGACAACAATTCGGGTAAGGTAACTTGTGGTGGCGTTTCTCAAGACCAAACTACTTTTTCAAAATCGCTTCACTATGATAGCGGCTGATCACATCGCTCAGCTTCTTCGAGAAGAGCGGAGAGCGTTTGATCCCTGTTTTATGCAAGATGTAGCGGCGCAGTACGTTGAGTGTCGACAAGCCATAGACCACACTGCGGCGGAAGTTGACCGACGATGCTTCGTCGAAATAGCGTGTCGGCACGGCGATCTCTTCGATCTTGAAGCCGAAAGCCACTGCTTGGGCGATCACCTCAGTATCGAAGACGAAGTCGTCTGAGTTGAGTAGGAAGGGGATCGTTTCTAAGAGCTTGCGGCTGTAGGCCCGGAAGCCAGTGTGACATTCCGAAAGATTCTGACCCAAAACCAGATTCTCGGTGATGGTCAAAAAGCGATTCGAGACATACTTCCAAATTGGCATACCGCCCTGCAGGGCTGGATTGCCCTTTTGACCGGGCTTGCGCAGCAGACGCGAACCCATCACCATATCGCAGCGGCCCTCTTGGATCGGCGCGATCATTTGGGGGATCAAGGTCGAGTCATACTGATAGTCGGGGTGGAGCATCACGACGATATCTGCCCCGTTGCGGAGTGCCTCAAGGTAACAGGTTTTTTGGTTGCCACCATAACCACGGTTTTGTACGTGGATCACAACTTCCAGACCGAGACGGCGAGCGACTTCGACAGTTTCATCTTGCGAAACATCGTCTACCAAGATGACATGGTCGACCACACCGGGCGGGATATCGTTGTAGGTGCGTTCGAGGGTGCGAGCTGCATTATAGGCAGGCATCACCACGATTACTTTTTGCGTAGCCATTATTGCCTCACGATGGCGATGCGAGTCAGCCATAGATCGATAGCTGACGCCGCAAGATAAACATACAGTACGAGTGCAGCGCCGCGCCACAACCAACTGCGTTGCGTAAGCCATGTCAATACCGCGCCACTCGCTAACATCATAAAGGGTACTGCGATGAAGAAGTGTTTGTCAACCATCGACACTTTGTATGCTAGTGGGATAAACAATACCATAATCGCACACCAAGCACCAATCATAATCGTCACTAGGCGGAAACCCAGCTCACGGTTAGGGAGCGGTGCTAAGGGTGCAAGCGCGCGGTCGATGGGTTTGTTAAGTACGAAATAGAGCGCACTGAAGATCAATGGCGCAACGAAACCGTAATTCCATAAACGGGTGTGGCGTGCGATATAGGCGCCCCAAGTATCGCTGGCCTTTCCGATGCTCTCGTTGCTGCTCGTAAACGACTGGATAAAGTAGGGAATAGTGCGCTCGATGATCGGCGGAATATACTGACCGTAATAGATGATCAGTGCTATGCCGAACGCACTGAGAGTCGCGATCCAGAGCGGTTTTAGCCCCGCTCGTAGCTCTCGCCCCCAGAACCAGATCCCTATGCTGAAAAAGACCATAAAGATAGCCATAAAGAAGGCCGCTACGGTATAGACCAGCATGCTGAGCAGCATAAGAATCGTCAGGCAGATCAAAGCCCAGCGTTCGCCTAAACGTTGCCAGAATACCACCATAAAGGTCGAACTCGCCAGAGTCCACCAAAGACCAGTTGTGGTTGGTACATTGCCCCACGAGTGGAGCAGATACATGGCAGGCAACACGGCGTAAAGCAACCCGCCGAAGAGCGCTGTGCGTTTGCCTAAACCTCCATAGACCGCCATCAATGCGATCAAAAGGATGCGCAGGCTGTCGATAAAGGCGCTGACCATGTTGGCCGTGAGCGAGAGCGGGAAAGGCAGTATGGTGTAAGCGATCGCAAAGATGTGGAAGTAGGGCGAATAGGGAATAACAGGTTTGGTATTGCCCCATTCGGCCAAAGGCATGGTCGATTCGTTGAGCGGGCTGTTGGTGCCATACAGCTCAAGGAACCTACCGTTCAGTAGCCACAAGACCCGATCCATGTGCCAGGCCACATCGATACCGATAAAGTAGGGGTAGAGCATGCCACCAGCTTTGATCCAGTAGCTGATCACAAAGATTAATAGCAGTACTTGCGTGATATTCAGCCGATAAGCCCAAGCCAGAATCGGATTGTTTACTGTCTTTTGCGTACTTGGTTCGACATACTCTTCGGCGGGCAGTAGCCACTTTAAGGCTCGTTCGAGCAGCAGCAAGGCTACGATGCTCCAGAGCACCAGACCGCCCAAGCGCGGCAGCATGAAGCTGCTTGGGAAGCGGTAAACGATCAACGCCCATGTGCCAAGGCCGAGCACTGCTAGCGCACCGATCAGGCCGAGCCAAGCCGAATCGCCGATCCGACTCAAGCAGAAATAGACGCCCAGTACGATCACCAAGGCCCAGAGCGTATTGGCAAGCGGCGGAATCAGCGAACCGTTTCCGGCAGGCTGGAGCGATACATCCGAGATAAAGATGCCGAGCGGGCGCGGGTCGAAGCTTGTGGTGAAGGGATCGGTCGAGATGATCAAATCGAGATCACCGCTCATCATCGCTTCGGCCGGAATCAACAAACCGATTCGGCGATCGCTTAACCCCTCGGGTAGGGTTACGATCGGTGTATCGTTGGCCGAGATGCGGGCGTTGATCGCTTTATTGGCCGGGTTAGCCGTCACCACGGTCATATCGAGGCGCCAGTCGCCGCCACCTAGGCCTGGCAGGTGCAGAACGCTCTCATCGCGCGTCCAGCGATAGGTGCGGGCGGGCGAGAGAGTAACGCTCTTCACTAAACCGGTCGCAACTGGTGGGTTGCCTTCGATCGGTGGAACCAGATCGATAGTGATCTGTTCGCCGCTGGCCGCTTCCGGTGGAATAAAAGCCACCAACTGGCGGGGCGGTCGGCGCGGGATATTCGCTCGCGAACCGTTGACCGAAACCGCTACATCATCGAGAGCGCTGTCTCCAAGCCCGTCGCTGGCGTGCAGCGTCGCAACCCATAGCCCTTGATGTCCGCCGGGAATCGTCAGGGTGCGACTATCGCTCGGCCAAGTGTATTCCGGGCCGACGCCTGTGGTATCGACCTCGCGCCCGTGAAAATTCTCGACAAAGGCCGAATCGTAATAGTCGCCGATATCGATCGAAACGCTTGGGCGAATGGAGTAGGCAGCGATCAGTGCCACCAACGTAAGCAGCGCCAAAAGCCCAAAAGGCCACAGGCTGCGAGATGATATTTGGGATAGTGGTGATGCGACAGAAGGTGTCGCAGGTGTGCGTTCCAACAAAGAACGTGCCATAATCTCAATCTAGCGCTGTCTGGACAAAAGAAAATACAACAGGTCGTCGCTGCTGTCCAGCACGGCTTGCTCTCCTACTACCTTTATATTGCACGAACAGAGATTGTAGCAGAAAATGCGAAAATTGCCAGAAGCCCGTTTTCTCGATTCGCAATGCAACAGAATGGCCGTTTGCATGTCGGTTGCAAACGGCCATTGTTCTAAATGTATTCAGCCCTTGCGAGCTCTTGGTGATAGGCTAGCGCTTTGTGATCACAATATACTGCGGATCGATTGTCGCCTTGATCGTCAGAGGCTTGCCAGATTCGGGTGTACAGTCTCGAATGCTCGGGTTGGCTTTGCCCAGATCACTCCAACAGATCGCCTTTTCGTCAGCTTTGACTGTGATCGCTACATCCTTGCTAAAGTCGCTTTGGAAGGTCCAAACTGCGTGAATTGTGTCGTTGCCTCTCTTGAAGCTATAGACCCGTTCCTGGCGACTGTCTTTATCGGTGATGATCGTGATCGGAGCACCAACATATTTCGCTCCAAGCAAGATCGAGAGCGCATTCTTGAGAGCATAGTAGCCTGCACGGGGTTGGAGTTGCGAGCCCTTCAGATCGATCAGATGGCTTTCGGCGAAGCCTGGCGACTGGTTGACCAAGGGGTACCAGATCGCGCCTTGCAGGTTCAGATACTCGTTAAGTGCCATGGTGATCGCGGGGATGCGCGCTGCATATTGGGCCTGATAGGTGTTCATAAACTGCACACCTATGCTGCTATTGGGGGAGCAGACGTTCTGGCCTTGCGGGCAGGGCGCGCCAATCTCGGTTGCAATCATGGGCTTGAATTCGAGATCAAGGCGACGTTCTTTCAGAATGCTGCGGATCTTGAGTAGTTTATACGAGAGCCAGTCTTCGTTTTTGCCCGAGCCATAGGCATGAAAACTTAGCATATCGATTGCGTCGATATACTGGCCATGCTCTTCAGTCATACCACGAAGGAAGTTGAGAGTATCTTGTTCGCGCTTACCACTATCCCAATAGGTCAAGGCGCCACCCAAAACTTTGGCTTTGGGGTTGCCGCTTCGGATCGCAAAGGCAGCTTTATAGAGTAACTGACCGTACTGTTTGCCGCTGCCGATCGGATCTTCCGCCTCCATCCAACAGCCGATACCGCCCTCATGTTTGGGAATATCGGTGCGATAAGCGTCGGGTTCGTTCCAGATCTCCCAGTAGTTAATGGCCGTATCGCCGCTAGAGTAGCGTTTCGCCAAGGTGTGCATGGTACGGGCGAAAGCGTCGTAGTGGACCGTATCGGGTGGGCTGCAGACCCATTCTGGGTATTTACGTGCCCAAACTGGTGTATCAGTTACCATTACAATCGGCTCAATTCCTGCAGCTCGCAACTGGCGAATCGAGTGTTCGATTAGCTTTAACTCTTCCCATTGGTACTTGCCAGGGCTGGGTTCAAACCGATTCCACGAAATAGTTGCTCCGTGAGCCCACTGAGATTGAAGTGAGGCTGTATAAGAAAGAGCTGAGGCGTTGGTGTAGTAGTACGGCATATTAAAACCGAGTGGTTGAAGTGGCTTTCCTACTACATAGGGTAGATAGACTTTGTAGGTTTGTGCAGCAGGCTCTTGAGCTTGGGCTTGAGGTAAGCCTACAAGCAGTAGGGCTAAGCCAAGCAGTATAAGCAGATTGAAGCCCTTCATCAATCTATTCTTAGTGTGTCGTTGTGTAGATCGCATAAACCTTATATTTGTCTTTTCTTCTTGCGCGGCTAGTAAATCTAATTGGGCCTATTATACGGGTACTTTGTGACTGAGTTGTACTCCCTTGTATGAGTTATTGATTACAACTTTGGCTATTATGACGAAATTTTAATCATTTGTAAACTCTAGGAGCCAATTGTTTGCGTGGTATACTCACTCCCACACTTGCCCGATCTGTTCTGCTGTCAGTCTTCAGTTTAAGGAGATATTCGCATGGATGCGACCGATCTCTGTTTTGTTTCAGCTGTTGACCTAGTTGGACTTGTAAGCTCCAAAGCCGTCTCCCCGCTCGAAGTTACTCGTGCCGTACTCGACCGCATCGAACAACTCAACCCGCAGATCAATGCCTTCTGTACACCTACACCCGAGCTTGCACTCGAACAAGCTCGCCAGCTTGAAGTCGCCCTGATGCGCGGCGAGCCGCTTGGCTCGCTAGGGGGCGTGCCGATCTCGGTGAAAGATCTCACCGCTGTCAAAGGTGTGCGCACTGCCAAAGGTTCGCTGCTCTATGCCGACTATATCTCCGACGAAGACTCTCCCGCAGTCGAGCGCGTCAAGCAAGCCGGTGCAATTGTGATCGGCAAAACCAACACGCCTGAATTCGGCTGGAAGGGTGATAGCGGCAATCGGCTCTTTGGGCCGACCGCTAATCCTTGGGACCAGAGCAAAACCGCTGGCGGATCGAGCGGCGGCGCAGCGGCTGCCGTCGTAACCGGTATGGGCCCGCTTGCGCTCGGCACCGACGGGGCAGGTTCGATCCGCATTCCGGCCTCCTTCTGTGGGGCGGTTGGCCTTAAAGCCCAGCTCTGGCGTGTCCCGATCTATCCCAACAGCGCCAACGAAGCGCTCGGTCATCTCGGGCCGATCACCCGCACCGTACGCGACTCGGCCTTGCTGCTCGACGTGATCGCTGGGCCAGATGATCGCGACCGCCTCAGCTTACCTGCGCCCCAAGAATCCTTTTTGCAAGCCTGTGAGGGCGATCTGCGCGGTCTGCGCGTGGCGTGGTCGCGCGACCTTGGCTATGCGGCGGTTGACCCTGAAGTCGCTGCCATCTGCGAAGCAGCCGCTCGACGTTTCGCCAGCGATCTGGGTTGCGAGCTGGAAGAGGCTCACCCCGGTTTTAGCGACCCGATCGAGAGCGAACTGTTACTCTTCTATGCCGGAGTTGGCGCCAATCTGCACGGCCTCAGCCCTGAACAGCTCGAACTGCTCGACCCCGAGATGCTGCGGGCCTGCCAAGAAGAGACACAAGGCAAAAGCGCCATCGATTGGGCCTTGGCCCAGATGGTACGCCAAGAGCTTTCACTGGCCTGCCAGCGTTTCTTCCAGCGCTACGATCTGCTGCTCACGCCCTCGATCGCCGTTTTGCCCTTCACAAATGGCGAAGAAGGCCCACGCGAGCTTGAAGGGCGTGCTCTGCGCCGCTTTGGCTGGACTCCTTTCACCTATCCTTTTAATTTGACGGGCCAACCGGCCCTGACCATTCCTGCCGGATGGAGCGAATCGGGCCTTCCCGTCGGTTTGCAGATCGTCGGGCGGCGCTACGACGAAGCCTCGGTTTTGCGAGCAGGAGCCGTTTTTGAGCAGCTTCAGCCGTGGCAGCAGCGCTATCAAGAATTGACATAACAAGTTTGCTATGGACGATTCAGCTATTCGCGCATTTCCAAAAACTTGGTATCATGGATCGCCCTTAAAACTTTCCAAACTACGCAGCGGCAGTACCGTCAGCCCTAATCGTGATCTAGCGCGAATCTTTTCGCACAAACCAAGCATGGTTGTGCAAGACTACGACGCTCAAGGTCGCCTGTTGATCAAACATTCGGGCACTCAACCCGGCTGGCTTTATCGAATTGCCGAGCCTTTGCAGCCCGCAGATCTTGTGCCCCACCCTCGTTCCAGCATGGAAGCGGGCCAAGAGTGGCTGACATGTCGCGAAGTAGCTTTGGAATTGCTAGAAACAACTGAACTTGTCGCCGAAGAATTGCTCTCGGCAGCCGAGATCGCCGATCTCCAAGCTCGTCTCCAACAAATCAGAAAGGACCATGTGTGAGCACGCTTCCCGAACTTCCTTCCTACTGGCACCGTTCTACTTCATTTGAGCCACGCTACGATAGCCTGCCCGCTACAATTGATGTGGCTGTCATCGGCGGAGGCTATCTTGGCAGCTCGATTACCTATTGGCTGGCACGGCGTGGTGTAAAGGTCGCCATGCTGGAGCGTGGTGTGATCGCAGCTGGTGCGAGCGGTCGTAACGGCGGTCTGATGATCGCCAGCACCACCGGATCCTACACCGACTCAATCAAACGCTTCGGCCACGAGACCGCTCGCGCGATCTTGCAGCTCACGATCGATAGCCGCGCTACCTTGCGTCAGGTTTTGGCCGAAGAAGAGATCGACGCCGATTATCGTGAGCATGGCAATCTCAATCTGTCTTTGGGTGAAGCAGAGCTAGCCGATGATCGCGCAGAAGTCGAGGCTTTGCATAAAGATGGCTTCGCCGCTGAGCTGCTCGACCGCCAACAGTTGCAAGACCTGATCTTTACGCCTTTGGGCGATCTGATCACGGGCGGCATCTACAAGCCCGAAAACGGTCAGTTGCACTCGGCTAAGTTTGTGCGCGGCTTGGCCGCCGCTGCCCAGCGCCGAGGCGCTCTGCTCTGCGCCGGAGTAGAGGTGCAAAAGATCTCGCGCGACGGCGAGGGCGTGCTAATCGAAACCAACCAAGGCACGCTGCGCGCAGGCTCGCTGGCTGTAGCGGTCAACGCTTGGTCATCGACCTTGATCCCCGAATTGAAGGGTGTGATCCGGCCTGTGCGAGGTCAAGTTTTGGCCTATGCGCCGACCAAACCCGTCTTCGCCTGCGGCATGGGCGCTTCTCTGACCCCAACCGGCGAATATTGGCAGCAGACCCTCGATGGTAGCATTGTGTTGGGCGGCTGCCGCGCTAATGCGCCCGATGGAGAGGTCGATGTCTTGCCCTTGGCCCTCAACGAAACCGTTCAGAGCGCCATCGACAAGGTCTTCCCGCGCCTCTTCCCTCAGCTAGAGGGTTTAGAAGTGGCTCACCGCTGGGCTGGCCCCATGGCCTTTACCAAAGACTACACCCCGATCGCCGACCGTGTGCCTGGTCTGGCCAACGCTTGGTTTGTGGGTGGCTTCTCGGGTCACGGCATGCCCTTCGGTATGTGTCTCGGTCCGGCCGTAGCAGAGGCCGTGGCGACTGGTCAGGCGCCCGTGGCGCTTTCCTACTTCCGACACGATCGCCCAACCTTGGCTTAGACCATTCTAATGCGCTCCGTGGCGTTTCGCATTTCTGGCTGATTGTGGTATGCTTTGCACTCGAACCCCATAGGTTACAAGCTTAAACCGTAGCGGTTCTTGTATCGAATGAATATGACCGTTGTGCATACAGCTTAGCAAGAGATGCAGCACGCGGCCTTTCAAAACAGAAAAGGATAAGCGATGAAGCTTCAAGATCGTGTCGCCGTTATCACCGGCGCAGGTTCAGGTATTGGTCGAGCTATGGCGCTGCTCTTCTCGCGCGAGGGCGCCAAGATTGTAGCTGCCGATGTAAATGCTGCAGCTGCTGCCGAAACTGCTGAACTGGTACGCGCCCAAGGTGGCCAAGCGGCCAGCACTGCCGTCGATGTGACCAACCCCGAGCAGGTTCAGGCCATGCTCAAAGTGGCCCTCGACCAATTCGGCAAACTCGATATTCTCTGCAACAATGCAGGTATCGGCAGCACCACCACTGTTGTCGATTGCGAGCCCGATGAGTGGGATCGTGTTATGACGGTCAACGCTAAGGGCGTCTTTTTGGGCTGCAAGTACGCTGTCCCGATTATGATCGAGCAGGGCGGCGGTTGCATCATCAACACCGCTTCGGTAGCGGGTATGATCGGCATCCCCGAGCGCGCTGTTTACTGTGCCAGCAAGGGCGCCGTGATCGCCTTGACCAAGCAGGTCGCCGTCGAATACGTCGAAAAGGGTATTCGCTGCAACTGCGTCTGCCCCGGCACCGTCGACTCGCCCTGGGTTGGTCGCCTGCTGCAAGGCACAGCCGATCCCGAAAAGGCTCGTAGCGCGCTCGAAGCTCGCCAGCCCATGGGCCGCTTGGGCAAGCCCGAAGAAGTCGCCGCCGCTGCCCTCTACTTGGCCTCGGACGACGCCGCGTTTGTCACCGGTAGCGCCCTCGTGCTCGACGGCGGCTGGACCGCTCGCTAAACCTCTTCTGATCGATCACAAAGGGATCTGTCTCATGTGGACAGATCCCTTTACATTAACACCGCGTTTTCGCTTTCTCGCATGTCTGAGTCGCCTCTAGCGCTAGAGTCTCTTCCTTCCATTCGGTCTCAACCGCGTCCGCCTACGGCTATCAACATTTCGCCCATCCATCCGTGCTGCGCGCTGCCTGCGACGCCGTATCTGTGAATAACTCAACGCTCTGCTACGCTCACGCTCCCTTCTCCCGCATCTATGCATTACCCAAAAGTCGTGTCGGCAGCAAAAGGCGATAGTTCGCATACAACATCAACATTGACCCCCTCGCCCGCAGTGCGGGAGAGGGGGCCGGGGGTGAGGGCCGATAACGCTGACCATATGTTGATTTGTGGGTAATGTACAGCTCCCGCATTGCGGGAGAAGGGTCGGGGATGAGGGTGGGCTAGCCCATTTTGTAGCCGTAGGCGGACGCGCTAGGGCACTTTTTTGAGCCTAGAGACCTCTCCGCCAAAGTTATACAACTAACAAGTTTGATTACACAGCAGAACATACAGAATGATGGAGAGCTTGTTCTGAAACAGAAACTGCCATTATAGCGTCCCAATAAGGTGTGCAGATCGAGCTTGTGATTGGAGGGACCATGCAAAGCATTTCGAAAACGGTGGTCAACCTCGCTACGGCCCAGCAGATCGTCGCTGAGCTGTTTGCTGATCGCATTCAACTCCTGCGCTTTGATGAATTGACGGATGGCTGGTTTAATGCGGCCTATACGCTTGAATTGAGCGATGGCCGCCGTTTTGTGTTGAAGGTCGCGCCGTCCGCCGAGGTGGAAGTGCTGCGTTATGAGCGCGATATGATGGACGCCGAGGTGACGGTGATGCGCTTGGTGCAGCAGCAGACAAGCGTACCCCTGCCTGAAGTTGTTCACTACGATACGAGTTGTAGGCTCTTGCCCTCGCCCTTCTTTCTGATGACATGGGTGCCTGGTCGATCGTTGAAGCAGGTGCGCGCCAGCTTGAGCCCAGAGGAAGAAGCGATGGTCGACGGCGCGGTCGGCGGCTATCTGCGCCAGATCAACGCCATTCACAATGATTCGTTTGGTTATGCGGCAGCGAGCGCCCCACGCTTTTCGCGCTGGTCAGATTCCTTCGCCAATATGCTTGAGAATGTGTTGTTAGATGCCGAAGCGAAATCGGTCGTTTTGCCGCGCCCCTACGCACAATTCCGAAAGCTGCTGCAGAGCGCTTTGCCAGTGTTTGACGATGTACAGACGCCGCAGCTTGTGCATGGGGATCTGTGGGATGCCAATGTTTTTGGCGATCCAACCACCAAGCGAGTCACAGGTCTGATCGATTTTGAACGGGCGCTCTGGGGCGATCCCTTGATGGAGGCCCAATTTATGTTCGGTCAGTCGCCCGCTTTCTTTGCGCAGTATGGTCCTTCGCCGCTCGATGGCCCGCGCGCACACCTGCGACGATTGTTCTACAACGTCTATCTTTTTCTGATAACAAAGGTCGAGAGCCGCTATCGTCAATATGCCAACCCTGAGCTTGAACAATCTGCCTACCTTCAGCTCAACGAACATGTGGAGCAGCTTGAAGCGGCTTTGGAAGTGTTTTACTCGCGCTCGTAATGCTGGAACATCGAAAAGGGCGTTCCGCTGAGCGCAATCGTAGCCTGAGCTTGTCGAAGGGAAGATTGCGCTCTATTTCATTCTGTTAACAGCTAGCACATACACAGCGAGAGGCTCCGCACTTGCATGCGGAGCCTCTCGTTCCAACAAGACCTCGCTTTTTAGACTAGCTCTTAGCGGCTGACGAATGGCAGCAGAACGGTGTAGTTGCCTGCTGGCTGAGCGCCCTCCAGCTTGAACGGACCATAGATGTGGCGGCTACCATCCAGCTCGATCTCTTCGAGCCAGTAGGTGTAAACCACACCCGCTTGGGCGCTTTCA
>Ga0065721_10003569_pt1 | contig 266452 bp, 202 predicted proteins | sample Mesricmetagenome_FD_59108 | JGI IMG/M metagenome (GOLD analysis project Ga0065721, IMG submission 59108) | Mesophilic microbial community from rice straw/compost enrichment Sample: eDNA_1 v2 (version 2) | ecosystem: Engineered > Solid waste > Grass > Composting > Bioreactor | place: USA...
ACTCAGCGGCACCACGCAGTGCGAGCACCTTGGTGATCGCTGCGGTCAAAGTTGTCTTACCGTGGTCAACGTGACCGATGGTTCCCACGTTGATATGCGGTTTGGTTCGCTCAAATCGCTGCTTCGCCATGGAATTTATAAACTCCTTGTGAAAACCTCAGGAATGCAATCTTATCAGCGACAAGATGTTGTAAAGCAAACCTGTTCCAGAAAATAAATGGAGCCCACGATGGGACTTGAACCCATGACCTCGTCTTTACCAAAGACGTGCTCTGCCAACTGAGCTACGTGGGCGTACAAAAATTGAGAATTAAGAATTGTGGATTTGAAATGAGAACGCTAGTCGCTCATCGCCCCACTTTTCTCACTCTCAACTCTATATCTAGAATGGTGGGCCGGGCAGGATTCGAACCTGCGAAGGCGTACGCCAGCGGAGTTACAGTCCGCCCCATTTGGCCACTCTGGTACCGACCCATACTGTATTCGCATTGGAGCCGACGCAGGGAATCGAACCCTGAACCGCCTGTTTACAAAACAGGTGCTCTGCCAATTGAGCTACGTCGGCAGAGGAACTTAGCGCTCGTTCCTTTGCATCACGCGATTATTGTATCATATCTTTGTCTTGCTTGCAAATCAGAGCTTTCACCCTTTTAAGAGGCCGTAACAACAGATATGATAGTTCTTCCATCCTTGTATTCGATAACGTGTAAACGTCTTCAAACAAAAACTGTTTGTTCTGCCTTACAAGCTATCGCTTTGTTAAAGAACCTTACGAGCAGTGATTATACCAGACTTTTTGAATGTGATTTACACATTTTGGCCTGAATCTTCTACGACTTGGGACGGATTTTTCCGAAGCTTCTCGAATTGATCTACGCTCCTTCTAAAAGTAGCCTGGCTTGCCAGCACTTCTGAGGCTTTATATACTGAAGATATCGATAACTATGAGTGTGCCAGAAGTGAGGAGGTCTGCATGAATTTTTTGCGGCGGCTCTTTGGCGGTGCAGCTCGGCCAGAGCCTGATAATGCGCTCTATTTATATGTGCAGTGTGAGCGCTGTGGCGAGGTACTGCGTGTGCGGGTCGATACCCGTAACGAATTGACTCCAGAATATGGCGATATGGAGGCGAGTGCGTATGTGTTGCGTAAGGAGATGATGGATAGTAAGTGCTTCCGTTTGATGTATGCGACTATTCATTTCGATGGGCGCCGCCGCGAGCTGAGCCGTGAGATCGAAGGAGGCAAGTTTATTAGTCGTGAGGAATACGAACGTTTGAAGGTCGAGACGCCCTCTCCATCTTCTTAGCTGGTTTGAGTTTAGCAGTTGATATGAGATCCGTTTGTATATTTGCCTCGCTGGGGGCGGCTTCTCACAGGCTGCGAGCGCCCCTTTGGGTGGGCGGGATGCTGGTAGCCGTAGGCGGACGCGGTAGAGATCGAATGGAGGTTAAAGATCTTGCCGCCAATGCTAAGGGCTAAGTCATGCGATCAAGCGGATTTTGTATCGAGCACGTAGAACAATAGGATAGGCATGCTTATTTATCATTTGGCTCCAGCCGAGCGCTGGTTTAATCGCCCTGTAGAGAATGAATATCTCCCTGCCGAGTACGAGGCAGACGGCTTTATTCACTGTACCGCTGGCGAAGAGTTGATGCTGGCTGTGGCGAACCGCTTTTATAAGCAGGTAGCGGGCGATTTTGTGCTGCTGGCTCTCGAAGAGGACTATCTTTTAGCGCCGGTACATTGGGAACGTGGTGTGCCGCCCGATGGAAGCTCGCCCGAGGCTGATCTGGCCCCGCTCTTTCCCCATATTTACGGGCCGATCAATGTCGATGCGGTGCAGCAGGTTTTGAAGGCGCGTCGTGGCGCCGATGGGAGCTTTCTTGCTTGGGAAAGCTAAATACGCGACCTCTACGATAGTTGCTGATGATGAGCACTTTCAGCAGAGATCTTAAAGCGCTCATCATCTTCCTATTGCGCAATACACTCCCACAGCTTTAGATCAATCAATAGAGGATGGTATCGTTATACGAGTCTTCGAGATCTTGGAGATGCTCGACCCGGCCGTGAAAGTGTAGTCGCCACTGCTCGCGCACCGAATCGGGCAGGTACTGGAAGTAGCTGACCGCAGTGTTCTGAGTCCAGATCTCGCAGCTTTGCCAAGGACCGATATTGAAGGCATGGGCGAAGACTGCTTCGATAACGCCGCCATGGCAGACCAACACCACATGTTCGTGTTGGTGACGCTGCTTGATCTCTTCGATAAACATGCCAACACGCGTGCGGAAGTGCATCATGCTTTCGCAGTTTTCGGCTTGGGGCGCGACCGGCGAGAAGGGTTTTTCGCTGTACCAGTAGTCGGGCCAGTGCGAGGGCAGATCTTTATCGTCCCAAGGAGTATGGTCCACGCGGCTTGATCCGATCTCGCGTAGGCGATGATCGAAGAGGATCTCTTTGTTGTAGGCTTCGGCGAGATATGCGGCGGTCTCGCGGGTACGGAGCATGGTACTGGCATAGAGCGCATCGATGCTTGGAAGTAGCTTTTGGGGCATCCATTTGCCGAGAGCGGCGGCCTGCTGCTTGCCTTTGGGTGTCAGGCCTGCATTATCGTAGCCGTTCTGCTCGATCCACTCCGGCACATTCATAAAGCTTTGGCCGTGGCGAACTAAATAGAGATGCATACTCTTCTCTTCGTTTTCAAACAGGCTCAATCCAAGAAGTCTGAATTGGATCTATGGGAGTATTGTACAACGCCGCACCTTAGATGGAGAAACAGACTCTTGTTAGACAGCGTGTCTCAACAAGAGTCTGTTTGTGGTTTAGGCAACTTGTTCCAAAACAGCGACGCATTCGATATGCGGTGTTTGGGGGAACATATCGACTGGAGTAACGCGGCGCAGTTCATAGCGTGGCATGCCGATCTCGCGTTCGCGCAGAAGAATTTTGAGGTCGCGCGCTAAAATGCCTGGGCTGCAGGCCACATAGGCGATTTTTGTGGGAGCCAGCGCTAAGATCGCCTCGAGTGCTGAGGGGTGGCAACCACGGCGCGGTGGGTCGAGCACAGCCGCATCGAAGGAGCCGTCGAGAGTCATCAAGGTGTGTTCAACGCGCCCTTCGTAGAATTGTACGTTGCTGATGTTGTTCAGCATCAAGCTGTTTTGACCGTCTTGCACGGCGGCGGGGTGTTCTTCAACAGCGACCACTTCGCCACAGATCTGAGAGAGCGGCAGCGCGAAGGTTCCGACGCCACTGTAGGCATCGAGCAGGCGCTGTTCGGGCTGGAGATCGAGCCCTTCGCGCACCAAACGCAGAAGATTCTCGGCTTGGGCTTTGTTGACTTGGAAGAAACTTTGGGCGCTGAGCTCAAACAGCATGCCGCCGAACTCCTCGCTGATAGCTTCTGCGCCCTCGATCAGTAGGTTTGCGCGCGGATCGGCAGGATTGCTGTAGTGAACACCGGCCAAAGCGGGTAGGCGTGAACGCCAGCGCCATGCGGTGCCAGCCAGCTCGCCGCTGCCTTCGAGCATGCCGAGCGCGTAGCCGAAGCTGCTGCTGGCCCGCACACTGGCTGAGCTGAGCTGCATATTGTCGCTAAGTGTATAGTGCAGGGTGTCGCGCAGAGCCAGCAAGGCTTCGTTTAGAACCGGCATCAAGAGCGGGTCTTCGGCGATCTCGACGACGCGGCGCGAGTTGGCGGCGTGATAGCCAACCTTTTTGCCGTGAACGTGGAAGTGAGCGCTGTTGCGATAGCCCCATTCTTTGGGTGAGGGGATCATTTCGTCCACTGGCGCATCGGGTATACCGCCGAGGCGTTCGAGTTGCTGCTGCAGAATCGAGCGCTTGAAGCGTAGTTGGGCTGCATAGTCGATATGCTGCCAGCTCATATGGTCGCCGCCCTCGGGCAGACGCGGCTCGATTCGATCGGGTGAAGCTTCAAGCACTTTGATTACTTTACCACGGGCGAAATCGCTACGACGTTCATGCAGGCGGACGCGAACCCGCTCACCGGGCAGGCCACCTTGGGCGAATACAACACGGCCTTCCCAGCGACCAACCCCGTCGCCACCCTGAGCCATGTCATTGATGGTTAGTTCAAGCTCTTCTGGATACATATCTACATTCAGCTAAAAAGCAAAAACGAAGGGAGAGGGATATGCTCTTCCCTTCGTCTTGCATTTTTGCGACTATGCGAGAGCCATATCGCGGCGTTTCTGCTCGCGGCGGCGCTCGTCGGCGGATAGAGTCTTCTTGCGAATACGCCAGCCCTTGGGCGTTACTTCAACGAGTTCGTCATCGCTGATATATTCGATCGCATCGTCGAGGCTGAGCTGACGGGGCGTTTCGAGGTGAAGCGCTTCTTCACTGCCGCTATTGCGGATATTGGTGAGATGTTTCTTCTTGCAGACGTTGACTTCCAGATCGGACGGGCGAATATGCTGGCCCACAACCATGCCTTCATAGACCTCGGTGCCGGGGCCGATAAAGAGGCGACCGCGCTCTTGGGCCGAGTGCAAACCGAAGGCGGTAGCGGTGCCCGTCTCCCAAGCGATCAGAGAGCCAAAGGCGCGCGCTTCGATCTCGCCGACCAGCGGCTCGTAGCCAGCGAAGAGGCTGTTCATAATGGCCTGACCGCGGGTTGCCGAAAGCAGTTGTTGGCGGAAGCCAAGCAGAGCGCGCGTCGCCACTAAGTAGACATAATGGATTGTGCCATCATCACGATAGCTCATATCGCGCATCATACCGCGACGTTTGCCCAACATCTCTACTACAGCGCCTTGATACTCCTCGGCCACTTCGATCTCGACCAGCTCCATCGGCTCGACCGTCACGCCGTCGATCTCTTTGAAGATCACTTCGGGTTTAGAGACCTGGAACTCGTAGCCTTCGCGACGCATGTTTTCGATCAGAATGCCCAAGTGTAGCTCGCCACGCCCGCTAACATGGAAGATATCGGCGGTTTCGCCATCGGCCACGCGCAGAGCGACGTCTTTTTCGAGCTCGCTATAGAGCCGCTCGCGCAGCTTACGGCTAGTGACGTGGGTGCCTTCGCGTCCGGCAAATGGGCTGGTATTGACGCTGAAAGTCATACGGACGGTTGGCTCTTCAACCTCGATAACGGGCAGTGCCTCGGGATATTCGGGGTCGGCGATGGTTTCACCGATACGTACTTCGTTTAGGCCGCTGATAGCGATGATATCTCCAGCGACCGCTTCTTCGACCTCTTCGCGCTGCAAGCCATTGAATACAAAGATCTGACCGACCTTAGCCGCAGCGATCTCGCTTTGGCGGTTGATGTGAGCGACCTGTTGGTTGCGGCGCAAGCGACCGCGCTGCAAACGTCCTACAGCCAGCTTACCTTTATAGCTATCGTGAATGGTAGTGGTTACAACAAGCTGAGTGGGCTTTTCTGGTTCGACATCGGGGCCGGGTAGCTCCGAGAGGATGGTTTCGAAGAGAGGTTCGAGCGAATCTTCCAAGTGATCGGGCGAGCGCCCAGCTAAACCGCGCAGACCAGAGGTGTAGATCACCGGGAACTCCGCCTGTTCGTCGTCTGCACCCAAATCTACAAAGAGGTCGAAGGTGGTGTTGACGACGTAGTTGGGACGAGCTTGAGGTCTATCTATCTTATTAACTACTACAATTGCCTTATGACCAGCTTGGAGTGCTTTACGCAGTACAAACTTGGTTTGAGGCATCGGACCGTCTACCGCATCGACCAACAACAACACGCCGTCAACCATATTCATGACACGTTCAACTTCGCCTCCGAAGTCCGCGTGACCAGGGGTATCAACGATATTGATCTTGACACCTTTATAGGTAACTGCTGTTGTTTTTGCGAGAATAGTGATGCCGCGTTCGCGTTCAAGGGCGTTGCTGTCCATGATCCGTTCTTCCACGCTCTGGTTTTCACGGAAGATACGGCTCTGTTTCAGCATGGCATCCACAAGCGTGGTTTTGCCGTGGTCAACGTGGGCGATGATGGCGATATTACGAATGTCGTTACGACGCATTGTTTTTCACACTAAAGGCCCTGGTCACTATGAACCAGGGCACGATGTATATCTATATATTCTATCTTTTTGAATTGTACCACAGATCTCCCTTCCATGCTTGAAAGCGAGCACGGCTGAGAGCTATAATGCCACATCCGTTTGATCACTTCAACGCTCTGGCGGCTTGACCTCGTCCCCAAAAAGGCTGCTAGCGCGTCCGCCTACGGCTACCAACAGCGCGCCCCTAAGCAGAGTGTTGTAGTTGTGCCGAAAGACCTCCCCAAAATACAACACTTCAAGCGGATTCCATATAGCAGATCGAGCGCCTGATCTTTGCGTCTCATATATTCGGCTGCTTGGGCACTTCCGGTAAGGATTTAGTTCATTTCGGTATAACAACAAGAACCTTTTGATATAGATAATCCATCAGGAAAACGCTAAATCTGCCTCATATAGGGATATAATAATGAGAAATGTGTGCCCCAACAAAGCTTGTTTTAGCTCATACTAATGCACTATTTATTCTACGATTGAATTTAACACCTTTTTTCACAAAGTTGTTGTAGCATCGTTGAGAAAGTATGGTATACTAGAACAGCTTGACTATATAACATTCGGCTTATTGCGCTTTACAAAGCGATAATATCACTGCTTTTGAATACAACACGAGTCGCTATAGGTACGAGGGCAAGAGCAAGACTACCTTAGATTCATCGATAGAGATAGCTGGTTCTTTTAAAGATACTCTTATAGCGTTTTGAAGCTCTGTGAGGGCTGAACTGCCCAGGAACCTTCGCGTTTTATGGTTGTGGTCAATGGCGAAGCGTCGTGAGATACCAAATGATTCATGGTGCGTCTCACTGCGCTTTTTGGTGTAGAAGGCCGATTTTCGTATGTTGACAAGGTGATCTAAAGCCTTGTTGCGATCAGTATATGAGGTAATGTATCGCCACGGGGACTCCCACTAAATTGTAGGCGCTTTTTAGTGGTCGTGACATGCAAGACCTTAATATACCTTTCGATGACATTACGACACAAATCTGGTGACTTGAAGTGGCGGGCGTTCCGTCAGCATTTAACGCTATGTGCTGGGCCACCTGCCTACGGCAGAATGACTATACGGTCGTAGTGTTGTGTTGGTTCTCAGTTTGGTAGATTGTCGACATTCTTTTGCCTTGTCAGCTAGAAAGGCACCCGATGGCTCAGGTGTATCGTTCTCCTCAGGTATTTAGGCCACGAGCCAATACTCTTTTTTGGCTTGCGGTACTAGGTCTTATTCTGGGGGCCTCAGTTGCTCTTGGTCTCCTCTACTATTTAACCGTTTCGCCAACATTTGTACGACTCGTTGGTGTTCCTATTGAACAGCCGGTACCGTTCAGCCACCAGCTGCACGTCTCCGGTTTGCGTTTGCAATGTTTGTACTGTCATACCAATGTTACAGAATCTGCTTATGCCAATGTACCTGCTACGCAGACCTGTATGACATGTCACTCTGCTGTAAAGCCCACTAGCCCCAACCTCTCGAACGTGGTTGCGAGCTGGGAAAGTGGAACACCTATTCAGTGGAACAAAGTGCACGACTTGCCCGACTTTGTCTACTTCAACCACAGTATTCACGTGGCTAAGGGTGTGGGATGTTCCACCTGTCACGGCAATATTGCTCAGATGGGTTACACAAACAATGTAGGTGGCGTCTATCGTGTAGAACCTCTTTACATGGGTTGGTGTTTGGGCTGCCATCGCGCGCCTGAAAACTACGTCCGACCCCAAGAAGAGATTTTCAACACTGCTTGGGAGCCGCCTGCGAACCAGGTTGAGGTGGGACAACAACTTGTAAAAGAGTATGGCATTCGCGGTTCATATGAGCTGACCCGCTGTGCCATCTGTCACCGATAACGGCGGAGAAGTATGAGCAGACAACTAGATATAACCGGAATCCGCGCACGTCTAGCTGCCTCTAACAATGGGAGGCAGATGTGGCGCAGCCTTGAGGAACTAGCCCAGACCGAAGAATTCCAGGACATGGTCGAGCGTGAATTTCCTCATCAGGCTGGAGAGATCAAAGATCCCGTCACACGACGTACGTTCTTGAAGTTGATGGGTGCTTCGCTGGCATTAGGTGGCCTTAGCGGTTGTCAGTTTGCATTTCGTCAGCCCCAAGAAAAGATCGTTCCTTATGTGAGCGTTCCCGAAGGCGTAGTTGCTGGTAAAGCACTCTTCTTCGCAACAGCCATGGCTTTCGACGGCTATGGTCTTGGTTTGTTAGTGGAAAGCCACGAAGGACGTCCAACCAAGATCGAAGGCAACCCCAAGCACCCCCTAAGCTTGGGTGGTACCGATGCTTTTGCCCAAGCTTCGATCTTGAATATGTATGATCCCGATCGCTCTCAGACTGTTTTGAATGCCAAGCAGCCGAGCACTTGGAGTGCCGCTGTTTCTGCTATTCAACAGGCCTTGAGTGCAGAGCAGGGCTCGGGTGGCGCTGGTTTGCGTATCTTGACCGGTACGGTGACCTCGCCGACCTTGATCGGCCAGATCCAACAGCTTCTAACGACCTTCCCCAACGCTCGCTGGTATCAGTACGATGCCGTTGGTCAGGAGAATACACGAGCTGGTGCTCGCTTGGCCTATGGTGCTAACGTCACCACAACTTACAACTTTGCCGAAGCAGACGTGGTCTTGGCGATCGAGTCTGACTTCACCACGAACGGCCCGGGTGCATTGCGCTACTCGCGTGATTTCTTCCGCCGCCGCCGTGTGACGGGCGATCATGCAAGCGCTTCGATGAACCGTCTGTATGTCGCTGAAAGCACGCCGACTAACGTTGGTACCGTGGCTGACCACCGCCTGACACTGCGCCCGTCGTACGCTGAGAGCGTGCTGCGTATGGTCGCTGTGAGCTTGGGTGTGTCTGGTGTCGCTGCTCCGACAAGCACTGTCGATGCTGCGATGCAGCAGTGGGTCGATGCAGTTGTCAACGACCTGCGCGCTGCTGCTGGCAAGAGCATTGTGGTTGTTGGCGAGAGCCAGCCGCCAGTGGTACACGCGATCGCACACGCTATCAACCAGTCGTTGGGCAGCGTTGGTCGCACCGTCTTCTATATCGATCCGGTCGAGGGTGATGTAGCGCCTGAGACGATCGGTGTCGCTGGCTTGCGCGCCCTGACCCAAGAGATGGACGCTGGTCAAGTGTCGTTGCTGGTCACCTTTGGCACCAACCCGGCCTTCACGGCTCCGGCCGATATCCCCTTCGCCTCGGCGATGGCTAAGGTTGCAACGAGCGTTCACCTCGGCGAGTTCGTCGATGAGACCGCCGACCTGGCGACTTGGCATATTCCGGGAACCCACTACCTTGAGATGTGGGGCGATGTACGCACCTTTGACGGCACCGCTTCGATCATTCAGCCGCTGATCGCACCGCTGTACGAGAATGCGAAGAGCTCCTATCAACTCATGGCGCTCTTGAATGGCGATGCCAATGCCAATAGCTACGATCTCGTTCGAGCCTACTGGCAATCGCAGTTGAGCGGCGATTTCGAAATGGCTTGGAATATCGCTGTGCGCGATGGTGTGATCGCGAACACCGCCCTGCCGACCCGCGAAGTGAGCTTGGCTTCAGGCTTCGATAGCGGCCCTTCGCCGGTAGCCGCTGGTGAACTAGAGATCGCCTTCCGCCCAGACCCCACCATTTGGGATGGTAGCTATGCCAACAACGGTTGGATGCAAGAGCTGCCCAAGCCGTTGACCAAGCTGACTTGGGACAACGCCGCTTTGGTTGCTCCCGATACCGCCGACAAGCTGGGTCTCGCGACCAACGATGTTGTGAAGCTGACGCTCGACGGTCGCTCGGTCGAAGCTGCAGTATTCGTTATGCCGGGCCACGCTCGCAACACCATCACCTTGTACTTCGGCTACGGCCGCACCAAGGCTGGCAAAGTGGCGCAGAATACAGGCTTTAATGTCTATCCGCTGCGCGCATCGAACAGCCTCTGGTTCGGTGGCAACCTCACGATCGAGAAGACTGGCAAGACCTATGAGCTGGTCACCACCCAGAACCACTACTCGATGGAAGGCCGTGATATCGTGCGCGTAGGCACGCTGGCCGAATATCGCTCCAACGGTCACTTCTTCGATGAGAAGTATCCTTCTCACCATGGTGGTGGTCACGGCGAAGAGGGTGAAGGTCACGCTGCCGAGGGCGAGAGCAAGCATACTGCTCCGATCTCGCTCTATCCCAAGTACGACTACAGCAAGAACTACGCTTGGGGTATGGCGATCGATCTGAACGCTTGTAATGGTTGTAACGCTTGTGTCGTTGCTTGCCAAGCCGAGAATAATATCCCGATCGTTGGCAAAGATCAGGTGAAGCGTGGGCGCGCTATGCACTGGATCCGCATCGACCGCTACTATGATGGCGGTATCGATGAGCCAGAGACCTACCATATGCCCATGCTCTGCCAGCACTGTGAAAATGCACCTTGTGAGCCGGTTTGTCCGGTAAACGCTACAAGCCACGACGCAGAAGGCTTGAACAATATGGTTTACAACCGCTGTATCGGTACCAAGTATTGTTCAAACAACTGCCCCTTCAAGGTGCGACGTTTCAACTTCTTACAATACAGCGACGAAACAACCCCAAGCCTCAAGTTGCAGCGCAACCCCGAGGTTACGGTGCGCTCTCGCGGTGTGATGGAGAAGTGTACTTTCTGTGTGCAACGCATCAACCATGCACGTACCGAAGCTATCAAGGCTGGTCGCACCATCGCCGATGGTGAAGTGCGCACCGCTTGTCAGCAGGTATGTCCTAACGATGCAATTGTCTTTGGTAATCTTAACGATCACAATAGCGCTGTTTTCAAGCTTCAGCAGGAGAACACCAGCTACAAGCTGTTGAACGACTTGGGCGTCAACTCTCGCATTACCTATATGCCGCGCATCCGCAACGCAAGCGAGAACATGCCCTCTGTAACTACTGAACTTGAGCACAGCACGAGTGAGTAAGCGCATGCAGTACGCACAAACTACTGATACCAAAGCGATACATGACGACGGCGAGACGATTCTTCTCCCGGGCGAAACACACACCTCCATCTCGAGCTCGATCGGTGGTATCGTGCTTAGTCCGACGGCGGTGGGCTGGGGTGTCGCTATCGGTATCTCTGTACTATTTTTGCTGGCATTGATCTATTCCATCACGTATTTGATTGCGGCAGGTGTAGGTATCTGGGGTATCAACCAGCCTGTGGGTTGGGGTGCCGACATTATCAACTTCGTGTGGTGGATCGGTATCGGTCACGCAGGAACGCTGATCTCAGCGATTCTCTTGCTCTTGCGCCAACAGTGGCGTACTTCGATCAACCGCTTCGCAGAAGCGATGACGATCTTTGCGGTCTGTTGTGCAGGTATCTACCCCGTTCTGCACACCGGTCGCCCTTGGGTCGCCTACTGGATTTTGCCCTACCCCAACACCTTGGGTATGTGGCCTCAATTCCAGAGCCCCTTGGCATGGGACGTATTCGCTATTTCGACCTATGCTACGGTGTCGGTTCTGTTCTGGCTGACCGGTTTGATCCCTGACTTTGCGCTGCTGCGCGACAAGGCTCAAAACCAAATCGCCCGCCTCTTCTACGGCATTATCTCGTTGGGCTGGCGTGGTTCTGCCAAGCACTGGCACCGCTACGAACTGGCTTCCTTGCTGCTGGCCGGTCTCTCGACCCCGCTGGTGGTCTCGGTACACAGTATCGTTAGTCTCGACTTCGCGGCCGGTATCCTTCCGGGCTGGCACGTGACGGTCTTCCCGCCCTACTTCGTGGCTGGTGCTGTGTTCGCTGGTTTCGCAATGGTAGTATTGCTGATGCTCCCCATCCGCAAGATCTATCACCTGGAAGCCTATATCACCGTGAAGCACTTCGATCTGATGGCGAAGGTTATCTTGGCTACCGGTATGATCGTGCTCTACGGTTATATTCTCGAGCTCTTCTACGCTTGGTATAGCGGCAACATCTACGAGACCTTCTTTGCTTGGAACCGTATGTTCGGTCCCTATGGTTGGAGCTTCTGGGCTTTGATTCTCTGTAACGGCGTTGCGCCCCAGCTCTTCTGGAGCAAACGCATGCGCCAGAGTGTACCGGCACTGATCTTCGTCTCTGTGATGGTCAGCATCGGTATGTGGCTTGAGCGCTTCGTGATCATTGTCGGTAGCTTGTACCGAGACTTCTTGCCTTCCTCGTGGGGTTACTACACCCCGTCCTTCTGGGACTGGCTGATGTACATCGGTACCTTTGGTCTGTTCTTTACGGGTATGTTCTTGTTCATCCGCTTGGCTCCGATGATCGCTGTTTCCGAAATGCACGCCTTGTTGCATCAGAAGAAGGAAGAGGAGCATATCCTGAGTGGCGAACACGATCATGCTGAAAGCCACGGCCAGAGCCATCCGCAAACAGCATAAGCTGGTGTAGCATTATGGAAGGAGCCAACAAGGCTCCTTCCATAGGGCCCCATATAAGGATTGAACTATGAAAACACAGGTTCCTTTCTTTGGCAAAGCTAAAGCTGCAACACCCGCTCAAGAGCCTGCGAAGGCTAAACCCTATGGTTTAATGGCCGAGTTCGCTTCGGCTGATGAGTTGTATGCTGCGGCTCGTAGCGCCAATCAAGCAGGATATACGAAAATGGACGCCTACTCGCCCTTCCCGATCGAGGGTTTGGCGGAGGAAGTAGGGTTTCACCATACACGTTTGCCACTGGTCGTTTTGCTCGGTGGTATTACAGGTGCACTAACAGGCTTTGGTCTACAAGCTTTCTCGTTTATGGTTGATTATCCGGTGAACGTCGGTGGCCGCCCCTTCTTTAGCTGGCCCGCGTTCGTCCCGATCACCTTCGAGTTGATGATTTTGTTCTCGGCCTTTGGTGCTGTTTTTGGCATGTTACTTATGAACGGTCTACCACGCCTTTACCACCCGGTCTTTAACGCTCCGCGTTTTGACCGCGCGACACAAGACGCCTTCTTCTTGTGTATCGAGGCCGACGATCCGAAGTTTGATTTGGTTGAGACTCGTTCGTTTCTGGAAGGCTTGAAGGCATTGGCCGTATCGGAAGTTAGCAATTGAGGATCGCAGCTATGCAAGGCATACGCCTCCGTGCGTCAGGTATTTCGGCAGTTCGCATCATTAAGTGGGCTTGGATCCCCTTAATCATTGGTGTGCTGTCGGCCTGTCACTTAGATATGTATGACCAACCCAGGTATGAACCGTACGGCCAAAGCGACTTCTTTGCTGATGGAGCTGCGGCACGACCTCTTGAACCAGGGACTATTCCTTTTAACCGCGAGGTAGAAAACACCATTCTGCTGACCGGTAAGGATGAGAACGGCGAGTTTGTGCAGGAGAATCCTTTGGAGATCAACGACAATGTGATCGCCACAGGTAAGACCCAATTCGGCATCTACTGTGCCCCCTGCCACGGCAACTTGGCAGATGGCAAAGGTGTCGCTGCAAACTACTTCCAGCAGCGACCGCCGTCGATGTACTTGGAGCGCCTGCGCACAGCGCCAGATGGCTATCTCTTTGATGTTATCACCAATGGTAAGGGCTTGATGTACCCCTACAACACTCAGGTACACGATGTCAACAACCGTTGGGCGATTATTGCCTATATTCGTGACCTGCAATCGCAGGAACCACCCGAAGGTGTTGAAGCTAACCCGACGGAGCAGCCGACCTTTGACCCGAACGCTACTCCGACGACAACGGCTCAACCCAATGGCACAACGACAACAGAAGCAGCGCCCCAGGCTGGGACGCCCACAACCACACCGTAATATAAGGATAGCTGTATGACGAGTCAGAAAGAAACAGCCAGCATTGGGCTGGAACGCTTTCAGCGACCAGCGCTTATCGTAGGCGCGGTGGCAGCTGTGCTGTGTGTGGTTGGAGCGTTCTTAAACCACACCCAGCTTCTTCAATCATATCTGTTCGCCTTCCTGTTCTGGAATGGTGCAACGCTTGGTTGTTTGGCCGCTCTGATGCTGCAGCATCTGGTAGGCGGTCGTTGGGGTTTGGCGGTTCGCCGTTTGGCTGAAGCTGGCGCTCTCTTGGTGCCCTTGATGGCAGTGCTGTTTATTCCGATCATTCTCGGAATGAACTCGCTCTATCCTTGGACCCACGAGACCTCGGCGGTGATCGAGCACAAGCGCCTCTATCTCAATACCCCCGGCTTTATTTTGCGCGCAGTCTTGTACTTTGTGATCTGGGGTGTGTTGGGCTATCTGTTGAACCGCTGGTCGGCACTGCAAGACCGCACCGGAGTTGATCCGGCGGGTCGCTGGATGCGTATGCTCAGCGGCGCTGGCATCGTACTTTACGTGCTGTGCGTCACCTTCGCATCGACCGACTGGGGCATGTCGCTGACCCCCGAGTGGTTCTCGGCCATCTACGGTGTTGTATTCATCATCGGCCATGGTCTGACCTTCTGGTGTTTGATGATCGTACTGCTCTCGATCTTGGGCGATAAGAAGCCCTTGAACGAGATCGTTTGGCCGGACATCTTCCACGACTTGGGCAAGCTCTTGTTCGCCTTCGTGGTGCTTTGGACGTACTCCAACTTCGCCCAGTTCGTGATTATGTGGACCGGTAACCTGCCGGAAGATCTGCCTTGGTACTATGTGCGTACCAACGGTGGCTGGCAGTATCTGGCATACGCGCTTGCGACCTGTCAGTTCTTGCTGCCCTTCCTGTTGCTGCTCTCGCGCCGCAACAAGCGCCGCACCGGTATCATTCGTGCCATCGCGATCGGTCTGTTGGTGATGCGTCTGATCGACCTCTTCTGGTGGATCAAGCCCTCCTTCAGCGATCATTTCCAGATCCTCTGGACCGACTTCGCCGCTCTCTTGGCGATCGGTGGCTTCTGGGTTGCGGCCTACATCTGGGCTCTGCAGCGCAAGCCGCTGGTGCCGCTCAACGATCCGCGCTTGACGCTGGTCAAGTACCATCGTGCTCACTTCCACGATCACGATGCACCGCATCAGCATCAGCAGAGCGGTCACAGCCACGCCTAAATCAAAGATCGTTCCGAACGACCTCTGCCATCGTTAAGTTGGTAGAGGTCGTTCTTTTTTCCTTAGCGCTCTTCCTTCTCATCGTTCCTCTTCATTTTGGCGGCGAGCTTTGTTCCTCCCATTTGTTCCTCACCGCGTCCGCCTACGGCTATCAACATCCCACCCGCCCACACCAGCGATCGGCCTGCGGCAAAGTGAAACATAGCTTTGTCTTTGGCGTTCGTTGTGTTGCAGTGTAAGGCAGCGGCGGCTTGCAACGAAGGCAGCGAAGCGTTTGACGGCCTGCATGGCTGGAGGGAAATTTGGTAGCCGTAGGCGGACGCGCCAGGGACCGCATGGGGGCTAGGGACTTGACCGCCAGAAGCATGCAACGAACGAGTTTGTGCGCTTAGAAGCGCTGTGTGTACTCGGCAAATCGCAAAGCGATCTGTTGAGGCAAAATGTTTGCAAGGTCAGACAATATATGTACAAATACTGTGCAATATATTGACAAAGCGTCGACGAACTGGTATGGTGTAGGCAAGCTCAAAAAGAGCTTCGCCCAGCTAGAGATTGTAGGTGTAGGAATGCAGACTGCTCAAGGATTGATGCATCTTTCTAAAACTCCGCTCTTTAATACCAAGGCTGTGGTTCAAGAGACGGCGGTACCTGCCGATACTTTGCGGGCTTGGGAGCGCCGTTATGGCATTCCAGCGCCTCAACGTAGCGAGGGCGGCCATCGACTCTATTCGGAATATGACATCGCTTTGATTGTATGGCTGCGCGATCGCATCGCTGAAGGCCTAACGATCTCGCAAGCGATCGCCCTGCTACAGAACAGCGCCGGCCAAGGCCAAGCCGCCAGCCAGAGCGGTCGAGCCGAAATGCTTTCGTTCGATCAGCTTTCGAGCGCGCTGATCGAGGCTCTGAGCCAATTTAATGCGCGAGCCGCAGAGCATATTCTTGGTCAAGCTCTTGCTCTATACAGCGTCGAAGAGGTTTGCATCGATCTCATTCAACCCACGCTGCTTTCGATCGGTAAGCAGTGGTACCAAGCAACCCTCTCTATCACACAAGAGCATTTCGCAAGCCAGTTTATACGACGCAAACTCGACGCTCTGTTGCATAGCTATACGCACCAGAATCCAGTTGGGACGGTGGTTGTCGGTTGCGCACCCAAGGAGCTACACGAGATCGGCGCTTTGATCTTGGCGGTCTTTTTGGCCCGCGCTCGCTGGCGGGTGATCTATTTGGGGCAGAGCGTTGCATACGATGGTTTGATCGCATGCCTGAAGCAGATCCAAGCGGATGTGGTCTGTTTATCGGCCACAAGCCTTGACACGGCGACCGAACTGCGAGACTTAGCTTACAACTTGCTTGAGGATCTGCCCACGGTTCGTTTCGTTTATGGCGGTCAGGCTTTTAACCATAACCCCGGTTTGTGTCTAGAGATGCCTGGAGATTTCTTAGGTGAAGATGCTTGGCAAGCTCTCGAGCGTATGCGAGCGTTTCGAGGATCATCCATCACAAGGTAAGAAGAGAGGAGAGAGCCTTGGCTTTGGAATTTATACAAGCATGGCCCTCTAGCCACACAACATCCGATAGCTGTAGGGTGCTTGGTGTAAATGCGCTCTTGGCGAGTTTACCGCGGCGTGACGCACACTATCATTTCGAACGCCCGCTCGTCGATGCTAAATCTCCTGCGGTCTTGCGTCAGTCGCTGCGCGCCTGTGAACAGATCACGCGCGTCAATTCGCGTAGCTTCTTTCTTAGCTCTCAGCTTTTGCCAGCTGCCAAACGCCAAGCTATACGTGTTCTTTACGCCTTCTGTCGTACCTCAGATGATATCGTCGATCTGCCCCACGAATCGCAACCAGCCAACCGCTTGGCCAACTGGCTGTGGCTGGTGAGCAACCGCGAATGGGCCAGCCTACATCCGGTGCTGCCTGCTTGGCACCAGACCTATCAGCGCTTCGAGCTGCCGGAGCATTTGGTGAAAGAGCTGCTGGCGGGCGTGGCTATGGATCTGAGCATCAATCGCTATCAAAGCTTCGAGGATCTCTGGCTCTACTGTTATCGTGTCGCCTCGGTGGTTGGCCTACTCAGTATGCGAATCACTGGCTTTGAGGAAGGTGCCGAACCCTATGCGATCAAACTGGGCGTCGCACTTCAGCTCACCAATATTCTGCGCGATGTGGCCGAAGACGCTCAACGCGGTCGGATCTATCTGCCACAAGAGGACTTAGCACGCTTTGGTCTGAACGATGACGATATTTTGGCTGGCGTACACGACGAGCGCTTTCAGGCTTTGATGGAGTTTGAGATCGTACGTGCGCGTAAGCTCTACGCAGAGAGCTGGACCGGAATAGGCATGCTGGCGCCCGATAGTCGCTTGGCGGTGGCCGCTGCCAGCCGCTTCTACGGCGCGATTCTCGATAAGATCGTAGAGCAAAACTATAATGTGTTTAAACAGCGAGCCGCGCTGAGCACAAGCGAGAAGCTGCGCATGTTGCCCAAGCTCTGGCGCGATACCAAACGTCTGGGTTGAGCATGAACACCCAAGAGCCTCTCCCTGCGCAAACGAAACCGGGCTGGCCGCTCTGGCCTCTGCAGACTATCCTGCTGATTCTGTTTCTTGGCCCGATCGTCTCGCCGCTCTTTCGTTTAACTGGCCTGCCGATCTTGAACGAGAGCGGCCTGTTGGCGCGCTCGCTCTTGGCGAGCTATATCTGCCCCACGCCTCAATACTCTTACTTGCTGGGCGGGCTGCCGATGGCGGTCTGTGCGCGCTGTTGGGGCGCGACGATCGGCCTGTTGGCGGGCTATACCAGTCTACGCTATTGGCCGCAGCTGCCGTTTTTGCGCGCTCTATTGGCGTTGCCGCTCTGGCTGCGCTTGCTGCTTTGCGGGCTGCCCTTTCTGCTCTGGCCGCTCGAGATCGCGCTGGGGGGGCGCGCCGCTTGGGAACTGCCGTATTGGTTGATGCTGTTGAATGGTGCTCAAGCTGGCTATGCCGCCGCTATCTTTTTTTGTTCGATCTGGCCCGGTTTTTGGCGTGCGCCCAATTTTCAGACTGGTTTCATGTAGGCTTCATCCTCGTCTTGTAGACTAAAGCTAGGTTAAGAGAAAAAACGAAATTTGGAGGAGCCTTATGAGAAACTGGACGAAAACAAATTGGGGATGCCGAGTGATCGCTTCGGCTTTGGCTGTGAGTGCAGCACTTGTTTTGGGTGTTTCGCCTGCTTTTGCCGACAGCGACGACGACGAGATCGTGACTTATGGCCCGAACGCTTGTAGCGTAGTGGCTGACCTGCCCGCTTATCCGAATGCGACCTGTGTCAAACAGGAGCGCGAGACCAAACGCAACGGTGTGGAGATCGAAAATGATTACACTTCGCCCGACAGCGCCGATGCTGTGCGCCAGCACTTCGAGAATGTCTTCCGCCAGAACGGCTGGACGATCGTGAAGTCGAAGGCTGATCTCGACGATCAAGAGTGGGAATACACCGTTACCAAGAATGGACGACGCGTTTCAGTGGAAGTGGATACGGTCAAACCACACAAGGGTGGCGGCAGCAAGTTTAGCATCGAAGAGAAGCCAGCTAGACAAACCACGCAGTAATTCAAACAGATACACTACAGCCTTCTAGCTATAAACGCTCGCTTCAAAACCTCTGTGTTAACGCACGGAGGTTTTGAATTGTTGGAGGATTCACCTGCTTTTCATGTTTGGGTTTTATACTGAAAGCAGATGAAATCAAAGGATAGTGCTATGCATGTTTTAGTTGTTGAAGACGAACCAACCATCGCTCACTACATCAAGCGTGGGCTTGAAGAGGGAGGCTATGCGGTCGATCTGGCTTTTACAGGCCAAGAAGGGCTCGATTGGCTAGCCTGTGAGCACTTCGATTATGTGGTGCTCGATATTATGTTGCCCGGAATCGACGGGCTAGAGGTCTGCCGACAAGTGCGCAACAAGGGTCTAGCTGTGCCGATTTTGATGCTGACGGCGCGCGGCACAGTCGATGACCGCGTGAACGGCTTAGACAGCGGCGCCGATGATTACCTTGTGAAGCCCTTTGCGATCAAAGAGCTGCTAGCGCGTTTACGTGCGCTCGGCAGACGAGGCAGCGAGGCGCCGCGCACAACCGAGCTGCGCTGCGGCGACTTGGTGCTCGACACTGTTAAACAGCAAGTGCATCGGGCAGACCGCTTGATCAAGTTGACCGCCAAAGAGTACGCTGTGCTGGAGTGCCTGTTGCGCTCGGCGGGGCGGGTGCTGACCCGCACGATGATCGCCGAGCACGTCTGGAGCTACGACGCCGAAACCCAGTCGAATGTAGTCGATGTGTATATTCGCAATCTACGCCGCAAGATCGACGATCCGTTCGAGACTAAGCTGATCCATACGGTGCGCGGTTCAGGCTATCGGGTGGCGCTCGAGGAAGTCGATGCGGTTTGCTAAAACGCTGCGCGCTCGTTTCGCGCTGTGGGTCGCGCTCTTGCTCTTTATCGCGCTGCTTGTGCTGGGCGGCTTGGTCTATGGTCTGCTCTCGTACACGCTCTACAACTCGATCGATACGGAACTGCGCCTGAGCGCGCTGCAAGCCGCCGATAGCGCCGATCTCGATAGCAAAGGCGGCGAGCTAGAGATGTTCGACGGGGTGAGAGACCCCGAGGCGCTCGATAGTTTCGTCGAACGCGGCCTGACGATCCGCCTGCTCTCGGAAGATGGTCGCCTGTTCGATTCGATCGGCCCGCTCGACGAATTGACGATCTCGCCTGCCGAACTGCGCGCGGCTCGAGCGAACGAAACCACTTTGACGACGGTTGAGCTGAACGGGCAAGCTGTGCGAGTTTTTACCTTGCCGATGGTCGATGGCAAACGCAGAGGCATCATTCAGACCGCACAGCCTTTGAGCGAGGTCGAGCGAACCCTCGATCAGCTTATGGCGATCTTTGGCATCACCGTGCCGATCATTGTGGTGATCGCTGCGCTCGGCGGCTATGTGTTGGCTGCGCGCGCTCTCGCCCCGATCAGCCAGATCACCAAAACCGCTCAGCGTATTTCGGCCGAAGATCTGCACGCCCGCCTCAATCTGCCGCCCAGCGACGATGAAGTTGGCGAGCTGGCCAAAACCTTCGATAGCATGATCGCTCGCCTAGAGCAGGCTTTCCAGCGCGAACGCCAGTTTACCAGCGACGCCTCACACGAACTGCGCACCCCGCTCAGCGCTATGCAGCTGATCCTCAGCGTGACTCGTTCTGAAGAGCGCACCCCCGAGCAGTACCGCCAAGCGTTGGACGATCTGAGCGGCGAGACCGCGCGCCTGCACAGTTTGGTCGAAGATCTGCTGGCCCTTGCGCGCGGGCATGTGAGCTGGCAGAGCAACCGCGAGCAGATCGATCTGGCCTTGCTGCTCAGCGATGTGAGCGATAGTCTGCGCCCGCTGGCAGAGGCTAAAGGGCTGGTATTAGAGCAGGAGCTGCCCGATCAGCTCGAGATCGAGGCCGATAGCGACGCCCTGATGCGCTTGTTTTTGAATCTGATCGATAACGCCATCAAATACACCGATCGCGGTTCAGTACGGGTCGTTTTGCGCGCAGAGGCGCAGTGCGCCCACATTATGATTTGCGATACTGGGCGTGGAATCGCCCCCGAACAGCAGCCGCATGTCTTCGAACGCTTCTATCAGGGCGACCCCAGTCGCCGCAGTCGCGGGGCGGGTCTTGGTCTGGCCATCGCACGCGAGATCGTCGAAGCCCATCAGGGCCGAATCTACCTAGAAAGCCAGCTTGGCCGTGGCACGTGCTTTCATATCGAGCTGCCTTATGCTCTAAAATAGTACATTTGTACGATTTCGATCCGACCTCGCCATGCTATCCTGCGAGCAGGATAGGGACTGTCAAGGAGTGAACCATGTCATTATCTGCTCGTGGTCGTTTTGAGGTCCAACTCACCCCCCAAGCTTTCAGCCACGAAGGCGTCGATCTCAATCGCTTGTCTATCGACAAACAGTTTCAGGGCGAGATCGTTGGTACAAGCCGAGGCGAGATGCTGAGCGCTATGGGCACTGTTGAGGGCTCGGCTGGTTATGTGGCGATCGAGCGCTTCGAAGGCAGCTTGCATGGAAGACGTGGCAGCTTTGTTTTGCAGCACTTCGGCATGATGGATCGCGGCGAGCAACGCTTGACTGTAGAGATCGTGCCCGACTCGGGCGAGGGCGAGCTGCAGGGTATTAGTGGCTCTCTACAGATTTTGATGGAAAATGGCGAGCACTATTACGAGCTTACCTATCAATTAGCCGATCAATAGAGTTTGTTTGCATAACACAAAGGAGTGTGCCATGTCGAGCATGTTGAACCATCTCCAGATCAATGTTGCTGGCGCGAATCTGCCTTTTTACAAGGATTTATTTGCGCAGTTGAAGTGGCAATTGATTCACGACAGTCCCGACATGTTGGGATTGCTTGATGAGAATGGGGCTAGTCTCTGGTTTGCTGCTAAACAGGGCGGAAGCGCTGCCGACTATGATGGAATCGGCGTCAATCATATCGCGCTTGGTGTCTCTGATCAAAGCGCTGTAGATGAGATGGTTAGCTATTTGAAGGAGCGAAATATCGCTAGCCTGTTTGAGACCCCGCGCCATCGCCCAGAGTTCGCTGCCTCCGAAGACCAGACCTACTATCAGGTCATGTTTGAATCGCCCGACAAACTGTTGTTTGAAGTGGTCTACATGGGTCCAAAGAGCTGATCGAGCATTGAAAGACAGCTGCATGGTGTAGCAAAGTCAGCGAGAGCCTTGTGAGCATACATCAAGGTCTATGCTTTTCACGCTCTGGCGGCGAGGTCTTTTCCTTCCATTCGGCTTCTAGCGCGTCCGCCTTCGGCTATCAAAGGGGCTAACCTGCCCTCATCCCCGACCCTTCTCCCGCCTTGCGGGAGAAGGGCGTATGTCCTTCCGCTCATTCGTGATATTCCAAACTTAACAGCTTGACCACTAACCTTCCCGCAGCTTCGCAGCGAGAAGGTTTTATACCAAATCCGTTTAAAGACGTGCATTCTCTTCGCTCAGAAAAACGAAAAGCCGGGAAAAGGGTTGTGTGCGATTTCGCGCTGCCGCGCGAAAGGGCGTTAAACAGCGAAACGCAGTGAAAGCAGCGAAACGAATGCCTTGCATGGATGGACGACGACTTGGTAGCCGTAGGCGGACGCGCTAGGGAACGAATGGGAGTGAGGGACTGCGCCGCCAGAACGCTGAACGCATCAGGCGGATCGAGATGGTTATTGGCAATAGAAAAAGCCTGCTCGCCGATGTGCAAGCAGGCTTTTTAGATTATCTCAAGCGCTTATTTAGCGGCGACAGCTGCGTTGAAGAGCTGCGACCAAGCGCGCGGCTTGCGGTTCTTCCAAGAACCCTTGTGATAGACATAACCAGCGATCAGCGGCAGGTTGATGGTGACCTCGCCGAAGACCATCTGCTCTTGAGCCAAGCTGACCTTGCCCCAGGAGTTGGCCTCTTTGAGGGTCGAACCGGAGAGAGCGCCGTCGCGCTCGTCGGCCACCGTGAGCTGGATGGCGTACTGGTGCATATCGACCTCGTGGCCGAGCAGCTCAGCAGCTACAACCGTGTCTTGCACGAAGTTCTTGGGAACGCCACCGCCCAGCATCAGCAGACCCGTGGTGCCAGCAGCGATCTTGATATCGGTCAGCTCGCGGAAGTCGCGCACGCTGTCGATCGTGACATGCTGATCGGGGTGCTTGATCTGGTGCATCACCAAGCCGAAGCCAGCCGAGCAGTCGGAGAAGGCCGGAACAAAAATCGGGATGTCGCGGCGGTAGGCCTCTAGCACGATGCTGTCGACATTGGGGTGCTTCTCGTCGAGGTAGCGGCCCATTTCGCGAATGAATTCGCGGCTCGAGTAGGGGCGCGGTTCGAGCGAGTCGGCGATTTCGGCAATGGTGTTATCGCAGACGCGCAGCTCGTCTTCGTCGATATAGGTATCGTAAATGCGGTCGATAGCGCGCTCGCGCAGGGCGTTGTCGTCGATGAAGGGAGTGCCCTGATAGTGCTTGAAGCCCAGAGCTTCGAAGAAATCTTGATCGACGATGTTGGCACCGGTCGAGACGATCACATCGATGGCATTTGCGCGCATCAGATCGAGAATAATGCCCTTTTGGCCAGCAGAGATCAAGCTACCAGCGAGGGTTAAAATAACCGTGGCCTGCTCATCGGCGACCATAGCGTCGGCGATCTGGGCAGCGCGTGCAAGGTTGCGAGCTTGGAAAGCAGTTTTGCCCATCATTTCGATGAGAGGCACAACGTTAACGACTTTGATATCGAGATGTTCAACAGTGGTTTGCAGTAGGTCCTGCTTATGCATCACAATTCTCCTTATGTGATAAACAGTGGACCGGGCACAAAAAAAGCCCGGCTCCGGGGCCTACGGTACGCTTGCACGCCCGCCATCGAACCCCACCGTGGCGACATCTATTATAGCATAATTTCGCTGAAAAGAGAATGATAGCGGACTGATCTCAGCTAGCGGAGTGTCTTTTGCGCGCTCGAACCCAATCATGAGCGGGTATAATTTCTGTAGCAGTTGAGCACCAAGCACTCACAATGATGTGAACGGTTCGCTTTCAAGCAGATGAAAGGATCAAGCTCCATGGAAACGGCAGTGGCGACGTTCCCTAGCAAAGTCGGGCGACACGAGCGGGTTTGGCTAAGCTGGCGCGAGCACAGCATTACGCTTATCTTGGCGTTTTGGTTGATGTGCGGCCTCTTTCTCGACGGTTGGGCTCACAACAACCTGCGCGAGCTAGAAACCTTCTTCACCCCGTGGCACGCGGTCTTTTACTCGGGTTTTGTGGCGGTGGCATCGTGGCTGATCTGGCTGGTTTGGAAGCAGGTGCGGGTCGGCGCGGTCGGTGTGGCGGCCATTCCGCAAGGCTACCATATCGGCATCATCGGAGTGTTTGTGTTCGCGTTGGGCGGCGTGGGCGACATGATCTGGCATATCATCTTCGGTATCGAACAAGATATCGCCATTTTGCTCAGCCCGACCCACCTCTTGCTCTTCTTGGGCGGCACAATGATCTTCACATGCCCCTTTTTGGCCGCTTGGATCAAGCCCGACAGCCATAAGCCCAGCTTCCTAAGCTTTCTGCCGACTCTTGGCTCGCTGACCTTGATGACGACCTTTCCGAGCTTTATGCATATGTATCTCTGGAGCATGCTGATGTCGAGCGGCAGCATCAGCCGCAACCTCGAGAACGGTTTGGGCAGCATGCTGCTTACGAACGTTATGTTGATGGCTCCTATTCTGCTGATGTTGCGCCGCTGGCAGCCTCCCTTCGGCAGCGTCACCTTCTTGCTGTGTCTCAACACCATCTTGATGGTCTCGCTCTACGAATTCCGCCCGATCGCGATGATGTGGGTCGCTCTGGGTGGAGGCCTCTACGCCGATCTCTTAATCTGGAGCCTCAAGCCGCATCAGCATATCTGGCGCTATCGCATCACGGCGCTCTTGTTGCCGATCGGCCTCTGGAGCCTGCGTTTTTGGGTGCCGCTCTGGTTGAACGACCGCATTCGCTGGGATCTCGAACTGAGCGCGGGCATCACGACCATGTGCTGTTTGAGCAGTTTCGCTTTGAGCCTTTTGATAGCGCCACCCGCTATTCCGCAGCCGCTGCAAGAAGAAGCCTAAGCTTCTCAACCATGGAGGATCAGCGATGTTTCATGCTATAGTGCCTGTGATCGCCATGCATCCCGGAAGTATCTGGGAACTGTTGTTGGTGGTCATTCCCGTCATCATCTTGGGAATCGTCTTAGGCTTGGCCTTTTGGCGCGCGACGGCTTCGAATGTCGCCGATGGAGAGCCCAAGGCGCGGCCCTCAGAGCGTCTAACTCAACCGCATTCTTGCCAGACCAAAACAGATTGATGGAGTGCTATGAAGTTTGATTTTCCGCTTCGTAACAAGCTTGCCTACACCTTAGTTCTTCTGGCTATTCTTTTGTATAGCGCTTATAGCGCGATCGATGGCTCGTCTGAACAGGTCGAACGAACTACTGCATCAGCGCCGACCAGCGAGCAGCTTAGCCAAAGAGAGCCAACCAAGCGACCAACGCGTGAACAACCAACCAAACGCCCAACGCGCGAAGCGGCGGCTTCGCCTCAAGTCGATAGCCCCGCCTCGGAGCTTGTTCCCGACGTCGGCTTGATCGATGGCTTCGAGACGATCAGATACGCAGATCTTCCGCCCGAAGCCCACACAACTTTAGCTTTGATCGCTCAGGGCGGCCCATTCCCCTATCGCCAAGACGGCACTGTCTTTCAAAATCGCGAGCGGATTCTGCCGCGCAAACCGAGTGGCTATTATCGCGAATATACGGTCGAAACGCCGGGCCTAAGCCATCGTGGCGCGCGCCGCATCGTGGCTGGTCAGGAGGGCGAACTCTTTTATACCGATGATCACTATGAATCATTTAGACAGGTGGTGCCATAATGTTATATGTCGGACTCAACCAAGTTTTGCGTCAAGCGGTGCCATCGGGAGTCTATAAAACCCGTTCGCGCTTTTTGCCTGCGACCATTCGCCAAGCCGTTGAGCAGCGTTCAGGGCGCTTTTTCTACCTTGATGGCGCTCAAGTCAAAGATAAAGCCAGCTTCTTGGCGGCTGCAGCCCAAGCCTTTGAGTTTCCCGACTACTTCGGCAAAAACTGGGATGCCTTCAGCGATTGCATCAATGATCTCTCGTGGGCGCCTTCGCAACGCTACGTTGTGCTTTACGATCAGGCCGATCTTTTTATCGAAACCAGCCCCGACGATTGGGATATCGCTCTTGAAATTCTTGAGGAAGCGGCCCAGCGTTGGCAAGCCGATGGCGTATCTTTCCATGTGTTGATGCGCGATCACAATTAATTTGGGTTGTCTATGCCAGAGCATATACAACCAGCTATGCGAGCTTGGCCGTTCGGTTGGCTGCGTTTTGTGTTGCTTTGTTGTGTGCTCTACCTCTTTTTGGCCTATGTGGTGCTGCCCTTCTTCTGGCGTCACTACGAGCATCAGCCATCGCTTGCGGCAGCACCTAAAGTGAGCTTAACCAGCGATAAGATCCCTGCTGATCCGCTCAATATCGGCTTGGTTGGCAGCCAAGAGGAATTGATCAAAGCGCTCGTTGATGCTGGCTGGTCGCCTGCTGATCCGCTCAGCTTTACAAGCAGCGTTGAGATTGCTGATAGCGTGCTCTTTCGGCGGGCTGATCCAGATGCGCCCGTCAGTTCGCTCTATCTGTGGGGGCGCAAGCAAGACCTCGCCTTCGAGCAAACCCTTGATGGCAATGCGCGTCAGCGCCACCATGTGCGCCTCTGGCGCGCCGAAGGTTTCGAGCACGATGGTCGTACATTTTGGATCGGTGCTGTTACCTTCGATACAAGTGTAGGAATGAGCCATACCACAGGCCAAGTGACCCACCATATCGCTGCCGATATCGACGCCGAGCGCGATCGTTTGATCGAACAGCTTGCAAACGCGGGTCAACTGATCCAAATCTTTCAGGTCACTGGCATCGGGCCAACTTTGAATGGCCGCAATGGTGGCGGCGATCGTTACTATAGCGATGGCGAACTGCGGGTCGGAATCATCGCTCTTAACAACCAGAGGCAGACTGATCGACCTGAAGAGCTTGAAAGTCCGCCGCTTATTCAACTGAAAGATAGCCTTTGGCAATGGCTGGCTCAATAGCTATTTTGGGACTACAATCAAATGAAGACGCGCTTGCTATCGCTTGGCTTGCGAAGGAGGTGTTGTGACGTTTGCAATTGAAACCGAGGGCTTGTCGCGTAGTTTCGGCAAGCTAACAGCCGTCGAGCGGCTCGATCTGGCTATTCCGAGTGGCAGTGTGTTTGGCTTTCTAGGGCCGAACGGTGCGGGCAAAACCACCACCGTGCGCATGCTAACCGCTCTGATCAAACCGAGCTCGGGCAGCGCCCGTGTGCTTGGTCACAGCTTAGGCAGTGACGATCAGCAGATCCGCCGTTCGGTCGGCATGCTGACCGAGACGCCCGGCCTCTACGACAAGCTGAGCGCCTTGCAGAACTTGGTCTTCTTTGGTCGCCTCTACGATCTTTCGCGCGCCGAAGCCGAAAAACAAGCCGAGCACTATCTGCGCCTCTTTGACCTATGGGAGCGCCGCAACGATCCTGTGGGCCGCTTCTCGAAAGGCATGCGCCAGAAGCTGGCGATTGTGCGCGCCCTATTGCACGAGCCGAAGCTGGTCTTTTTAGACGAGCCTACGGTCGGCCTCGATCCCGAAGTGGCTCGCACCGTGCGTGACACCATCAAGCAACTGCGCTCGCAGGGACGCACCATCTTTCTCACCACCCATAACTTGCCCGAAGCCGACGAACTCTGCGATCTGATCGCGATCTTTCGCGGCAAGCTGCTGCACCTCGATACGCCCGACAGGCTGCGCGCCCGACTCGCCAACCAAGCCACGCTGGTGCGAGTGGTGGGCGATCCGCGCGCTTGGCAAGCGACCGTGCAAGCTTTGCCCTTTGTGCGTGATCTGCGCCTCAGCGAGGACGCCCTCGAGATTTCGCTCGCTGATCCCGAGCGCAACAACCCCGCCCTGATCGCGGCCTTGGTCGGAGCTGGCGCTCAGATCCGCTATGTCGAGCCGCGCACCACCACGCTCGAAGAAGTCTATCTCAAGTTGATCGGGGAGGCCTAACTATGCAAAAGATCAGCGTGGTCATTTGGAAAGAGTGGCTCGAACTACTCAAGCAGCGCATGTTGCTGTTGAGCGTGTTGATCTTACCGATCACGCTCTCGGTCATTCCGCTTATCTCGCTGTTTGGTATCGCGCTCGCTCCCGGCACCGGCGAGCCCGACGAGTTGACGCTGCGCATGCTCGAGACTGATCCGACCTTGATCGGTTTGTCTGAGCAAGCCGCCACCCAAGTGATCATCGGGCGTAGTTTGTCGACCCTGATGCTGCTCTTGCCTATGCTGATCCCCAGCATTTTGGCGGCCTACAGCATTGTGGGCGAGAAGAACAACCGCACCCTCGAACCGATCTTGGCGACACCGATCACGATCTGGGAACTGCTGCTGGGTAAAATTTTTGCCACCCTCATTCCAAGTGTGCTCTTGACATGGTTTGCTAGTATGATCTTTAGCGTTGGGGTTGCTCAAAGTGCGGTTGATCCGATAGTGTTTAGTCTCGTGGTAAGCCCGAGTTGGGTCTTGCTGCTGCTGCTCTGTGCGCCTTTGCTCAGCCTGATCGCCATCTCGCTGATGGTGATGATCTCGTCGCGCACCAGCGATCCGCGCACCGCTCAACAATATTCTGGCGTGCTGGTGGTGCCCTTCTTGGCGCTCTTTGTGAGCCAGATGTTTGGGATTTTGAGTTTCAACCCCGTGACAACGCTGATAGCAACCGTGATTATCGCCGCTTTTGCCGCCCTAGCGCTTTGGGGCGCAGTGATGATCTTCCAACGCGATAGCATCTTGACCCGCTGGAATTAGGCCTAGGCTTAGCGGGGCCGAGCGCTTCGTTTTGGAAGAAGAGAGCCTTCGACAGTTATGATGACCGATACACTTCAGATTCGTCCTATTCAAGTCGACGATGCAGCAGCTTTTCTCGAGCTTTGTAAACAGCTCGACCGTGAGAGCAGCCTGATGATGCTCGAGCCAGATGAGCGCACCAGCAGCCTAGAGGAGGTTCAGGAACGGATCGCGAGCGTTTTGGCCTGCTCCAATTCGACCATCCTTGTGATCGATACGGGTGCTGGTTTGTGTGGCTATATCGAGGCTGAGGGCGGCAGCTTTCGGCGCAATCGCCATAGTGCTATCCTTGTGGTCGGCATTGTGCAGGCCTATGCGGGGCGCGGTTTGGGCCGCAAGCTCTTTGAGGCCATCGAAGAGTGGGGTCGCCAGAACGGCATCCATCGGCTCGAGTTGACCGTACAGGCTCACAACGAGCGCGCCGTGCATCTCTATCGCCGCTGCGGCTTCGAGATCGAGGGCACCCGCCGTCACTCGCTGTTGGTCGACGGCTTCTATGTCGACGAATATGCCTTAGCCAAGCTGATCTAGCTGGCGAGAAAAGCAGCAACGAGGCCCTGGCATACAGCAGCCAAGGCCTCGTTTGTTTTTCCGTTTGATCACTTCAGGCTTCAGGCGGCTGAGTCTCTAGCACCCCATTCATTCCTCAGCGCGTCCGCCTACGGCTACCAACATCCTGCTCATACATGCGGGCCTCTTATCTCCCCGTGGAAAGGGCTGCCCACAAACCAAGGTTTCAAATGGACTGCGCGATCAGATATGGAAGAGACCTTCGCTTACTAACACAGCATTGCCGCCGACGCGCACAGCGCTGACCGCGCCATCCTGCAGGTCGGCCGCCAGATAGAGCGTGCTGGGGCGACCCATCTCGACCCCTTGCCTGATCGTCCAGTTGAGCGTACCTTCACGCTTGTGGCTGCGAGCCGCCAGATAGCCAGCGAAGGCCGAGGCCGCCGCACCCGTGGCCGGATCTTCGACAATGCCTAGCGAGGGCGCAAACATGCGCGCGCGCGCCGCGATGCCCGCTTCTCCGGTCTCGCTCGTAAAGACGAACACTTGGGGCGCCCAGTAGTCTTTGAGCAGTTTCTCCCAGAGACTCACGTTTACGCGCGCGCGCTCGAGGGCCGCCAGATCACGCACTGGCACAAATAAGAAGCCGACCCCACATGAGACGGCTTCGGGAGCGAACTCGCCCTCTACGATATCGTCCTCTGCCAAGCCGAGCAGCTGGGCCAGCTCGCTGCTTGCGGGCGGAGGAGGCCCGACTTCGGGCAGTTTGGCCGCCGTCAAGACGGCTGTCGGCAGTTGGCCCTCTTCGGCCGAGATATCGACCTTAATCAGTCCTACCTTCTCTTCGAGCCGCAGACTCTGCTTGCCGTCTTTCAGCTCGACCATGCCCAGCTCCAGCAGCATCAAGGCCGCCCCGACCGTGGGGTGGCCTGCGAAGGGCAGCTCGCTGGCAGGCGTGAAGATTCGCAGGGCGAAGCTATTGGCTGAATCGCTAGGAGGCAAGATAAAGACCGTCTCAGAGAGATTAAACTCGCGAGCGATGGTCTGCATCTGCTCGCTGCTTAGGCCGCGCGCATCAGGGAAAACCGCCAGCGGATTGCCGCCGAAACGCTGCGTGGTAAACACATCGGATGTATAGAATTTGTAGGCCATATCAACCTCATATGCTCGAAGTGTTGCGCTTGTGGTGTTGATCTTAGCGGAATTTGAGCGCTGTGCAAAGCGACAAAGCAGCGCTCACAAGCAGTACAAGTTAAGCAGATAATACCAAACCCGTTTGAATTATTGCCTTTTGGATAGCCGTAGGGCGAGGGCTGATACGACCTTTTGTTTGGGTCTGCCTGTTTGTAGCCGTAGGCGGACGCGCTAGAAGCCGAATGGAGGCGAGAGCACTTTCCGCCGACCTGCTAAAAATCAAGCGGATGTAGTAAAGATCTTGAGCGGATAGCATCTATCCGCTCAAGCGAAATGGACCGTTTAGAAGCGGTTGCGCACCACAATGCGGCTGCTCGTGCCATCGAGCGCGATACTCTTGACCGCCAGCGCGATCAGGTAGCTCGGGTTGAGCACGCCCCAATACTGCTCGAGGATCGCCTCGGGGCTTTCGGCCAGCGGCAGCAGCAAGGGATCGCCCGCAAAGCTCGGCAGGGGGTTGCCGTCGCCCGCGTAGGTGGTCAGACCATAGCCGAAACCTGCTTCGGGCAGCGCTAAGCGGAAGACGCTGCGGTTGCTCTGGCTCGCATCGAAGGGGCTGGCCTTGAGAATGCTGAGGGCAAGCTGCGGATCCTTACCACTGAAATCGAACATGCCGGTAATGCGCGGCGTATAGTGGGGCGCATCTGGCTCGTGTTGGCGCTCGGCCATAGCGCTTTCGAAGCTGCCTCCGCTCGCCAGCGCGTTGTAGAGCGTGCGAGTCTGGTCGCCGTTGCTGACCAAGAAGCGCTTGGGCAGTTCCAGCATCGCCTCGTAGATGATCAGACTCGGGTCGGCCACCAAAGCCGGATCGCGCGCCTCGGTGCGCATGGTGCTGCCCTCGACCACAAAACGACGGTTCTGGCTCTGCTCGCTGCGCCCCATAATCCAATAGACCTGCACCCAACGCTGACCGTTGCCGCTGCGCCCCAACACTAAGCCTCGTCCCGGGTAGGGGTTGGCGGCGATGCACTCTTGAAGCTGTTGTTGGGCTATTTCCTGAATCGAACTCATGCTTATTCCTTGTATTTGCGAAATTGCCGTTGATAGAGATCAGCGTACAGCCCAGCTTGCTCAAGCAGCTCGTTGTGGGTGCCACGCTCGACGATACGCCCTTGTTGCATCACCAAGACCTGATCGGCATCGCGAATGGTCGAAAGGCGGTGTGCGATTACAAAACTGGTTCGCCCGCGCAGCAGCGTCTTGAGCGCCTTTTGAATCAGCACTTCGCTGCGCGTATCGATACTGCTGGTCGCTTCGTCAAGGATCAGAATGCGTGGATCGGCCAAGATGGCCCGTGCGATGCCGAGCAACTGGCGCTGACCTTGGCTTAGTGTACCACCACGTTCGCCGATCTCGGTTTGATAGCCCTTGGGTAAGCGCATAATGAAGTCGTGGGCGTGGGCCGCCTTGGCTGCTGCTTCGACCTCTTCATCGCTGGCATCGAGCCGCCCATAGCGCAGGTTCTCCATAATCGTGCCCGCGAACAGAAAGCTATCTTGCAACACGATGCCCATCTGCGAGCGCAGACTGGCGCGCGTCACTTTGCGCAGGTCGATCCCGTCGATCAGCACGTGACCTTCGTTCACATCGTAAAAACGCCCGATCAGATTAACCAAGGTGGTTTTGCCGGCTCCGGTTGGCCCTACGATCGCGATGGTCTGGCCCGGCTCGGCTAGCAAGGAAATATCTTTGAGTTCGGCTTGTTCGCGCCAATCGGCTGCGCTTTTTTCGCTCTGGCTGCTGGAAGGGCGTTCGCCATAGCTGAACCAGACATGCTCGAAGCGCACCTCGCCTTTGATAGCCGGCATCTCGATTGCATCGGGCGCATCGGTCAGATCGAGCGGCGTGTCGATCAGCTCGAAAATGCGTTCGGCGGCCGCCAACGAGGCTTGAGCGGTGGTGTAAAAGCTGGCGATGGCTTGGATCGGGCGGAAGAACTGCTGCACATAGGTCAAAAAGGCGATCACAACGCCGACCGTAGCCTGACCTTGAATAGCGAGGTAGCCGCCGTAGCCTGCTACGATCACGGTCGCAACCGTCGAAAGAATGTCGATGGCGGGTGTGAAGGCCGAGGTGACGGCGGTGGCGGTGACGTTCGCATCGCGGTTGGCGGCGTTGCGCTGCTCGAACTGCTGCACATTGAGGTCGGTGCGGTTGAAGGCTTGGGCTACTTTGACGCCCGCGATCTCCTCTTGAATGTCGGAGGAGACTTCGCCCAAGGACTCGCGAGCGCGGCGGAAGGCGCGGCGCGACATACGCGCGAAGACGTTAGTCATGAGCAGCATCAGCGGAATGATTACAAAGCTGGCCAGCGCCAAGCGCCAATCGAGCAGCAACATGGCGATGATAATGCCGCTGAGACCAAACAAGCTGCCGATGATCTGGATCAGACCTTGGCTGAAGAGCTGGTTCAATACATCGGTGTCGTTGCTGAGGCGCGACATCAGATCGCCAGCAGGTTGGCGGTCGAAGAAGCGCAACGAGAGCTTCTGAATCGTGCTGAAGATCTGCGAGCGCATGCTTGCCAAAGTCCGCTGGCCCACGCTGCCGATCGCAATAAACTGAGAGCGGTTTGCGATCACCAGAACGATATAGCTGGTGAAGAGCAAGAGCATATCGCGGTTGAGCTGCCCTAGGTCGCCGTTGCTGATCGCGCCATCGATCGCTTGGCCGATCAGGTAGGGGCCGAGCGCTTGGGCTGTCGCGCTGATGATTACCAGCACGAGAATGTAGCCGAGCTGAACGCGAAACGGCTTGAGATAGGCGAGCAGGCGCCGGAGCACTGCCCAAGTTTCAGTGGCCTTCTCTTGGGGAAGGTTGGCCATCGCTTGCAGACCACCGTGCATCATAGCCTTGCTCCTTCTTGTTCGTCTGTCGCTAACGAGCCGGTTTCGACCAGCGTCTCTTGTTCTTGCGAGCCGAATTGCGAGTCGATGATTTCGCCGTAGAGCGGGCTGTCGCGCAGTAGATCGTCGTGTTTGCCGATCGCGACGATCTTGCCATCGTCTAGTAGCAAGATCTGATCGGCTTGGCGCACCGTGCTGATGCGCTGGGCGATTACAAAGGCGGTTCGGCCCTGCATCAGGTGTTCGAGCGCCTGCTGAATCAAGTATTCGGTCTGGGCATCGACCGCCGAGGTCGAGTCGTCTAAGATCAGAATGTGGGGATCGTGCAGCAGGGCGCGCGCGATCGCGATACGCTGGCGTTGCCCACCCGAAAGGCCGACGCCCCGTTCACCCACAACCGTCTCGTAGCCGTCGGGAAACTGCATAATGAAGTCGTGGGCTTGGGCTGCGCGAGCTGCAGCCTCAACTTCGGCTTGGCTGGCGTCGGGTTTGCCATAGGCGATGTTGTCGCGAATGCTGCCGCCGAAGAGGGTCGTATCTTGCAGCACGATGCCGATCTGGTCGCGCAGGCTTTCGATCGTCAGGTCGCGCACATCGTAGCCGTCGATCGTGACTCTGCCGCCCGTCACATCGTAAAAGCGTGGTATTAGATTGATAATTGAGCTTTTGCCACTGCCTGTCTGGCCCATAATCGCGATGGTCTGGCCCGGCTCGGCCACGAAGGAGATGTCGTCGAGCACATTGCGGTCGCCGCCAGCGTAACGAAAGCTGACATGTTCAAAGGCGACCCGCCCACGTGGGTTACGCAAGACAATCGCATCGGGCTTGTCTTGGACCTCGTTGGTGGTGTCGAGGATCTCAAAGACGCGCTCGGCGCCCACCTCGGCCCGCGAGATCTGAGCCGTCAGAAAGCCCAGCATCATCATGGGTTGTTGTAGGAGCGCCAGATAGGTGTTGAAGGCCAGCAGCTCGCCGATACTGAGCGTGCCCCCTACAACTTGGTAGCCGCCGAACCAGATCACGGCTAAGGTGCCCAGGTTGGAGATCAGCATGGTGAAGGGAAAGCTCGAAGCGAGGCCACGAATCGTGCTTATGTTGGCTTCGAGCAGTTCTTGGTTGAGCGCATTGTAGCGTTTGGCTTCGTATGGCTCGCGCGCGAAAGCCTGCACCACGCGCACACCCGCCAGATTCTCTTGCAAAATGGTGTTGAGCGCGCTCAGCTTGGCTTGCACGATCCGAAAGCGCGGGCGCACCACTTGGGCGAAACGCACGATCACAGCCGTGGTGGCTGGCACGGTTAGCAGGGTAATCAGCGCGAGCTGCCAGTTCGAACTGAAGAGCGCATACAGGCTGCCTAGCAGCAAGGCGATCGCACTCACCATCTGCAATACGCCCACCCCGATAAAGGTTCGTACTTGTTCGACATCGCTGGTGATACGCGTCATGAGTTGGCCGGTTTGGGCTTGGTCGTGGTACGAGAAGCTGAGATTTTCGATTTTGCTGAAGAGGGCATTGCGCATTTCGTAGGCGACCGACTGCGAGGCTTTTTCGGCCCAATAACCTTGAGCGAAGCTGAAGATGCCTCGCACAAGCGCTAGCCCGATCAGCGCTGCGATCGACCAGATCAGAACCGTGCTATTTTTGGCGCTGATACCTAGGTCGATCACGATCCGAAGTAATTGAGGGCTGTAGAGGTTTGCCGCAGTGACGATCAATAAGCTGATCAATGCGGCAAAACTGGTTAGCCAATAGGCTCGTAAGTAGACAAATGCTCGTCGTAGAGATTTCATGCTGAGCCTTCGTTGCTAGGGGCGGAACGACAAACGAGGACGCGGACTGCTACAAGCCGAAATGTAGTGGAGAGTATCGTTATTGAAGGGATACCACATGTGTGAGCTGCGAGTCAAGCTCTTGGCTCACCTCAAAAAGTGCTCTTTCATACCAAACTGCTTGCTTTCTTCAGATTGCTGCGGCTTGGTTTTGCCCGAAAAGAAAGGCCCTTGGCGCGTCCGCCTACGGCTACCAAGTTCCCGCCCAACAAATGGGGGTTGTAGCTGTGTGTGTCGAAAGTCCTTCCCAAAGCCGACAGTTCCAACGAATTTTGTACATGAGTCATCCCGGAGTTTGTTACAACTCTTTCCCCGCTGTTCGTTTTCTCGTGTTGTGCCAGCGTTAGTTGTAGTATATCGCTGAGCTGAAGGTGTGGGGAGCGAGAAAAACCGCTTGTATGGGAGGGTGGGATGTTGGTAGCCGTAGGCGGACGCGCTTATGCACTTTTTTCGGTTTGTGATCTCTTCGCCTGTGAAGACAAAGCGATGAGACGCGAGCGAAATGTTATGCAGATTGTGTAAGCGCTGGGATCGACTTAAAAGTGCAGGCTTTTAAATGGATTGAAAGCTGGGAAGACGATATGAGGCATATTGCGCTTTCATGCGAAATGCCTCATATCGGGAGTTCGCTCTTGCCGAGAAGCTAGCTTTCAAGCCAACTTTTAGGCTGCAACGCGGCTCGGCTCGGCGAAGAAGGCCAAAACGCGCTGCCAAGCATCGGCCGATTCTTGCTCGTATTGGGCGTAGCGTCGGTCGAAGAAGCTGTGCGGCGCGCCCGGATAAATCTTGATCGTATGCGGAACGCCCGCTTGGTCGAGCAATTTGTCGAAGGTTTCGACCTGCTCGACTGGGATGCCCGGATCGTCGCCGCCGAACAGGCCCAAAGCCGGCACTTTGATCGAGGGCGCATGGTCGAGCAGGGTGCCAGAGCCTCCGAAGTTGCGCGACATGCCAGCGTAGAAGCCGACCACACCGTCGAGATTGAAGTCTTGGGTGCCGCTGATAAACGAGAGCGTGCCGCCCAGACAGAAGCCGAGCACAAAGGTTGGCAGATCGGCGCTGTTTTGGCGTAGATGGGCGAGGGCGGCTCGCAGGTCGCCGAAGATGCCCTCTAGGGTGAGCTGCTGGACGTGCGGCATAAACTCGAAGGAGTCGTCGCGCGCCGTGAGGCCAGCGGTGCGCCCGAAGTAGTCCCACGAGATCGCTGCCACACCGACTTCGGCGAAGCGCATAGCAAGATCTTTGTAGAAGCGATGCAGCCCGCGAATGTCGGGTAGCACCACCACACGGGCGTGGGCTTGACCTTCGGGCAGCGCCAGATAGGCCGCGAATTGATTGCCATCGTCGGCTGTTAACACCAGATCTTGTCCGTGAGCAGGGCCGGGTGAACCAGGGGGAAGAGGTGGTTGTGCATCGTCATCGTAACACATAAAACCGCTCCTTTCCTTCAATCGACTCTAGACCAGGGCCTTAACCTGCCAAGCGATAAAGCTTGGAACATCAACCGCTGTCACCACGCGCGTGGGTGGGCGGTCGGGGAAGCGAGGCTCACGCGCTACAACGCCACGTTTGCCCCGGGCAGTTTGAATCACTTCGACTGGTTTATCGATATATTCGGTGACAACCGAGTTGAAATCGAGCGCTACTCCGGCGGCCAAGGAGTCGTGCAGGGCGCAGCCGCGATAGCCTAGGCGTTGTTCGTAGACATCGAGATAGAACTGCAACACGTCCCAAGCGAAACGCCCGTGCGGGGTTGTGGTTCGACTCACCTCTTCAAGCGCTTGACCCGCCAAAATCGTCTTCATAGTTACATTGACGCCGACCATCACCTTGTAGCCCGGTGCTGCAAAGAAGAGCTCGGCGGCGTCGGGGTCGTGGTCGATGTTGGCGTCGTAACCGAAGAGCTCTTCGCCGGGCGCCTGTTCGATGCCCGCACCACCCATAATTACCGTCGAACGGAAGCGAGTTAGTACTTCGGGATCACGCTGCAGGGCTAGGCCGATGTTGGTGAGCGGCCCAACCGCGAGCAGATCTAGCTCGCCCGGGTATTGGCGCGAGAGGCGCAAAATCTGGTCTACGGCGTGTTCTGAAGTAGGGCGTCCTTGGGGAAGAGGCTGGTTTGTATCGCCTAAACCGTCGCTGCCATGCACATGGCTGGCGATCTCGACCGGTTGATTTAAGGGCTCTGTGGCACCAACGGCCACGGGGATTCCGTATTTTCCACACACCTCGAAGGTGCGAATAGCATTAAGGGCGGCAGTAGGTGCATCAACATTTCCATGCACGCTGCCGAGAGCAACAATTTCCGCATTTGGCTGCATCGCCAAAAAAATAATCGCGACCGCATCGTCGACACCCACATCCATATCCAACACAAACTTGCGGGTATCCATCAAGAGGCTCCTTATATGTTTGCCAATAGGTTTCCGTATTATAGGACTTTGGCGCAGATCTTACCAATGACGATAGCGATGCGGGATGTTGAGATCGATATTTGGCTGGCCTCGCGTGATTATACAAATGTGTCGCGTTTTGGGGCTTTAAATTACAGCGCTTCGTTTCGCAAGCGGCGATTCATGGTGTGCATATTGCTTAAACCATCCTCACCTACGCTTCCGACAAACAACCTTATACCTGAGTAGCACAGGCTACAGGCAATACAACCTGATTTTTATACATGCTATAAATTGATTTTTGACATATAAATCTATTGCTGCTAAAATTGTCTTATCCCAAGAGCTATGACAATTTACCAGCCGCTAGTGGTGTTTTTCTCATCTTATAGATATTCCTCAGTTACATCGGAAGTCTAACCCGTTTCGTTGACGTCTATCAAACTCTTACCGATATCTCCCGAAAGCGCAACATCTGTTTGTTGGCCTTACGAGTAGTGAAATAGTGAGTAGCTACTCGTAGACATACTTAGTGAAGGAGATGAGCTTTGAAGGTCAATCGTTTTTTGGGCTTTGTAAGCGTGTTGCTACTTGCGGCCTTTGTTGCGGCCTGTAGTAACCAAGCGGCAACCAACGAACCATCAAGCCCAGTAGAGGCTGCCCCGACTGATGCGCCTGCTATCGGTGCTCCTGTGGCTGCTGCTACCGAAGCGCCCGCACCAGCTCCGACCGCCGCTCCACAGGCTACCACTGCTCCGGCAGCTCCAACAGCTTCCGGTGGTTCCACTTTGCAGACTATCAAAGATCGTGGTGAACTGATCTGTGGTTCTAACGATCAGGTCCCCGGCTTTGGATCGGTTGACGCCTCGGGTCAAACTGTTGGTTTCGATATCGACTTCTGTCGAGCCTTGGCTGCTGCGATCTTCGGCGATCCCAACAAGGTCACCTTCCGACCGTTGACCGCTCAAGAGCGCTTTACCGCAGTACAAAGCGGTGAGGTCGACGTGTTGATACGCAACACCACCAATACCCTGACCCGCGAAACCGTGAACGGTATGGACTTCGCTCCGACTAACTTCTTCGACGGCCAAGGTATTATGGTGCGCAAGAGCGACAATCTGAACACTATCAGCGATCTCGATGGCGCTACCATCTGTGTTCAGAGCGGTACTACGACCGAGCTCAACCTTGCCGACGCTTTCCGAGCTGTCGGTGCAAGCTTTACTCCGGCAGTATTTGAAGACGCTAACGGCACCTTCAGCGCCTACGATGCTGGTCAGTGCGACGCTGTTACTACCGACAAGTCGGGCTTGGCTTCGCGGCGTCTCTCGCTCTCTTCGCCTGAAGATCACGTCATTATGGACGTGACTCTCTCGAAAGAGCCGCTCGCTCCTGCCGTTTTGCAGGGTGACGCTCAGTGGCGTGACATCGTCACGTGGGTGATCTATGGCCTATTCAACGCCGAAGAGTACGGTGTTACCCAAGCCAACGTACAAGAGCAACTGTCTAGCGACGATCCCAATATTCGACGTCTGTTAGGTGTTGAAGGTGAGTTGGGTGCTGGCCTCGGCCTTGACAACGACTTTATGGTCAAAGTGATCAGCGCCGTCGGCAACTATGGCGAGATCTATGACCGCCACTTAGGCCCCAATACGCCCATCAATATTCCGCGTGGCCCCAACGCTCAATACACCGATGGCGGCCTGATCTACGGCATGCCATTCCGCTAAGCGACAATTCAGAGAGCATAGGAACGCAAGTTCCTATGCTCTCTTTGTCTCTTTTAGCGCTTTTTTGGCAAAACAAGACGGTTACGGTCTTCGCAACGACACGCTAGAAGGCGAAGTCTATGGCGCAACTAGATAACAAACTACAACCCTCTAAAGCGATTCCCTTTTATCGTAATGTAAAAGTATTGGCGTTGGTCGCTCAGATTGCTTTTTTGCTCATACTCGGTTTGCTCTTTTGGTGGCTCATCGGCAATATGCTTTCAAGTCTGCGGCGTAGCAATATCCCTTTGAGTTTTGATTTTCTCCCACAAACAGCAGGCTTTGAAATTGCTGAAAGTAGTATTCGTTACTCAGCGACCGATAGCTATGGTCGGGCTTTTCTGGTTGGAATACTTAATACGCTACGAATTGCAGTCTTAGGTATTATCTTATCCACCATTTTTGGCATTATCATCGGCATTGGACGCTTATCGAGCAACTGGCTCTTGCGCAATTTAGCGGGCGCGTATGTTGAGCTTTTTCGTAATACACCCTTGGCAGTGCAACTGATCTTTTGGTTTGTGGCCGTGATCTTAAAGCTGCCCCGTGTGCGCGATGCGATCGCTATTGATGGCATCTTCGCCCTTAGCAATCGCGGTTTAACCCTGGCTTGGCCCGTAGCAGGCGAGAGTTATGCTGCTTGGTCTATCTGGTTTTGGGTCGGGCTTGTAGTCGGTGTGATCGCCTATGTGCTGCGTCGCCAACAGCTACAACGGCTCGATCGCCCCTTGGTCGCTTGGCCGGTCGCTTGGCTCGCGGTGTTGGCAACCTGGCTGGTAAGCTGGCTGGGCGTCTGGCTCTTTACGGGCAGCAGCCCACTCGTTATCGATCAGCCCCATCTTTCGGGCTTTAACTATATCGGCGGCGTTTCGATTACGGCGGCTTTCTTTGCTTTGCTGCTGGGCTTGACCTGTTATACCGCAGCTTTCATCGCCGAAATCGTGCGCGCTGGCATTTTGGCGGTCTCGAAGGGCCAGCGTGAGGCCGCTCAAGCTTTGGGCTTTACACCCTTCCAGACCATGCGTTTGATTATCTTCCCTCAAGCGCTTCGAGTGATCATTCCGCCCTTAACCAACCAATATCTGAATCTCACGAAGAACTCGAGTTTGGGTATTCTGGTTTCCTTCCCTGATCTCTTCTTTGTGACTACAACGATCAATAACCAGAGCGGTCGAGCTGTTCAAGTGATTTTGATTATGATGGCTTGTTATTTGGCGATGAGTCTCCTCATCTCGTTGTTCGCCAATATCTACAATTCACGCATGCGCCTCAAAGAGCGCTAGAGGGGAGGCAGTATGTCTACAACTGCTCAGGAACTTGAACGACCACAACAACAAAGCGATGTAGGCGCATGGCTCCGCCAAAACCTTTTTAACGGTGTGCTAAACACGCTTATCACAATTGTGCTCGTGATCTTCATCCCCATCGTGCTCTTTTTGATCGTGCGGTGGGCGATCTTTGAGGCGACTTGGCAGCCTGTGGCAACAAACTTCCGCCTCTTGATGACGGGTCGCTATCCGATCGAACATGTTTGGCGTATTCAAGCCTGTATGGCGATCATCTATTTGTTGTTTGGTCTGAGCGCTGGTATTTGGCAAGGAATGGTGCGCACGATCGGGATCGGCTTAGTAGGCTTTGCGATCTTTTTCGCGCTTTTTCCGTTCTCGGTGTCGGCTCGGCTATGGCTGGTTGGCTCAGTCGTAGCGGCTCTAGTCGGATATTTTGTCGGGCGCCCCTTCAGTTCCAAGCTACGCATCCCTGTTATTGTGCTGTGGCTGATCTCGCCCTTTATCTTTTGGCTGCTGATACGGGGCGGTATGTTGGGTTTACCGCTCGTAACCACAAACCTATGGGGCGGCCTTTTGCTGACAATTATTTTGGCCGTAGTGGGTATTATCGCTTCCTTCCCGATCGGGGTGTTGTTAGCGCTCGGACGCCAGAGTAAGTTGCCGATCATTAAGTGGTGCTGCACGCTCTATATCGAGCTGGTGCGTGGTGTGCCGCTGATCAGCGTGCTGTTTATGGCCGTGCTGATGCTGCCACTCTTTTTGCCATCCAACATTCGCATCGATAACTTGGTGCGCGTGTTGGTCGCCATTACCGGCTTTAGCGCCGCCTATCTGGCCGAAAATGTGCGTGGCGGTTTGCAGTCTGTCCCGCGCGGCCAATACGAAGCCGCCAGCGCGCTCGGCCTGAATGTCTTTCAGACGACCTTTCTGATTGTTCTGCCTCAAGCGCTGCGGGCGGTTATTCCCGCTTTAGTGGGCCAATTTATTAGCTTGTTTAAAGATACTTCGCTGGTATCGATTGTTGGTCTAGCAGAATTGCTCGGTATCGCTGGTATTGTGATTAATCAGCCCGAATGGCTGCAAGTGACAGGCGGTGTTGAGCGCGAAGTGCTTTTGTTTGCAGCGCTTGTGTACTGGTTCTTCTGCTATACCTTATCGAAGATCAGTCGCCGAATCGAAGCGCACTTGGGCGTTGGAACACGCTAAGTTAAGCCATTTTGGAGAGAAGTATGACGCAAGAACAAGCCGCAGACGATATCATTATTTGTCGCGATGTACATAAGTGGTACGGCGATTTTCATGTGCTCAACGGCGTGAGCGCCTATGTGCGGCGGGGCGAAGTGGTCGTGATCTTTGGCCCATCTGGCTCGGGCAAATCGACCTTTATTCGAACCATCAATCGTCTGGAAGTTCATCAGAAGGGGACGATCATTGTTGATGGGATCGAAATGAGCGACGATTTGCGCAATATCGATGCGATTCGGCGCGAAACGGGCATGGTCTTTCAGCAGTTCAACCTCTTTCCGCACCTGACCGTCTTGCAAAACATCATGCTTGCGCCGCTTTGGGTGCGTAAGCGCAAACGCAGCGAAGCCGAGGCCATGGCCTACGAACTGCTCGAGCGCGTTGGCATCAAAGAGCAAGCCTTGAAGTATCCGGGTCAGCTTTCGGGCGGTCAACAGCAGCGTGTGGCGATCGCGCGCGCTCTCGCTATGCAGCCGCGCATTCTGCTCTTCGACGAGCCGACCTCGGCACTCGACCCCGAGATGATCAAAGAGGTGCTTGAGGTGATGAAAGAGTTGGCTCACACTGGTATCACGATGTTAGTAGTGACCCACGAGATGGCCTTCGCCCGCGAAGTCGCTGACCGTATGTTCTTCTTCGATAAAGGCCAGATCGTCGAGCAGGGTACCCCCGAACAGATCTTTAACAACCCGCAGCACGATCGTACCAAACAGTTTTTATCGCAGATCCTTTAGGTCGAGCGATGTTTGAAACAAGCAGCTTTCTAGAATCGAATCAGGTTCTAGAAAGCTGTTTTCATCTATAAAAAGTGTGCGCATCGTTGAGGCGCGTTTTACGGTGCAACTTTTATGATTCCTGCAACGTACCTATGCCACAAGGCAACGTATCGATGAGCGCGCTATAGGTAGCATGTATGAGGAGCTGCTATGAACCCGGCCGAACTAATGAACTTTCTCGAAACGCTTGTTGTGAACCAAGTAAAGTTGAGCACGATGATTTGGGGGCCGCCCGGAATCGGCAAATCGAGTATCGTCGCTCAAGTTGCAGCAAAACATCATCTAGATTGTATCGACCTTCGGCTGTCACAGCTAGCTCCCACCGATCTGCGCGGCCTGCCTGTAGCCGAGGCGGGTCGTTCGCGTTGGTACCCGCCCGAATTTCTGCCCACTGAAGGCGCTGGAGTACTCTTTCTCGACGAAATCAATATGGCACCGCCCACCATGCAGGGCATGGCCCAACAGCTGATTCTCGATCGGCGTGTTGGTAGCTATGTCGTGCCCGAGGGCTGGTTTATTTGGGCGGCTGGCAACCGCGATGAAGATCGGGCTGCGGTCTTCGAGATGCCCGCTCCCTTGGCGAACCGCTTTATTCACGTTGAAGTGTCGCCCGATTTCGAAAACTTCAAACACTATGCGCTCGAACGCGGCTTACACGAGCAGATCATCGCTTTTCTATCCTTCCGCCCCAACCTGTTGCACAAAAACGAGCCCTTGCAGGTCGCCTGGCCTTCGCCTCGCTCTTGGGAGATGGCGAGCTTGCTGCACACCATCGGTCTCGATATCGCCCCAGCGGTTGGTGCGGCGGCCGCCAACGAGTTCAGTGCCTTTGTGGCGCTCTACCGCTATCTGCCCGATATCGATGGGATTCTCGAGGGCCAAGCCGATGGCATTCCCTTTCCCGAGGAGCCGTCGGTGCGTTACGCTACCACAGCGAGCATTACAACTCGTGCCAGCAGCGCTCAGCAGGCCGTCAATGGCCTTAAATGGCTGCTTCAGGTGGCCGCCAACGAATGGGTACAGTTGTGCGCGGGCGATCTCTTCCGCTTGATGCGCGCCAAAGGCCAATGGGGCCAGTTCAAACGCTTGATCGCCCAAGATCCTGATCTCCAGAATCTGATGGTGGCCCAAGTTGTACCCTAGGAGGCTGCCATGAAGCTCGATGAAGCTATGGCTCAAGCGGTGAGTGCTTCGCTGCAGCGCATGCAGCAACGCAGCGCGTTTTTTAGCACGCTGGCACTGTTTGCCAAGTTCGAAAGCAGCAATCACATTCCGACCGCTGCCACCGATGGCCAGACGATCTTTGTTAATCCGGAGTTTTTTGCGGCCCTCACACCCGAAGAGCGCGACGGCCTGCTGGCCCACGAGGTTTTACACGATGCGCTGTTACATGTGCCGCGCCGAGGCGGGCGCGATCTGCAGCTCTGGAACGTGGCCGCCGATATTGTGATCAACGGCATGCTGGTCAAAGATGGCTATATTCTGCCCAAAGGTGGTTTGCGCGATCCGCAGCTCGAAAACTTGAGTACCGAAGAGGTCTATGAGCGCCTGATTCAGCGCCAAGAACAGAAGAAGCAGGCCAATCAACAGAGTGCTCAAGATCAGCAAGACTCGAGCGATGGCCCAGGCGATCTGCTCGAACAGGCCCCTCAAGATGCCGAGTCGCAACAGAACAGCGGCGAGCGTCCGAGCGATCGGGCCGCCAAAGAGAAGGATATGGAGCGCCATTGGCAGCAGGCCCTTGAGCAGGCCCGTCAACGCGCCGAAAACCTGCAGATCGGCACTATGCCCGCTGGTTTTGCGCGCGAGCTGGCGCAAACTGTACCGGGCAGGCTCGATTGGCGCAGTGTGCTCTGGCGCTTTCTGGTCAAAACGCCCAGCGATTTTCAAGATTACGACCGCCGCTTCGTTGGGCGCGGCCTCTACCTCGAAACGACCAGCGGCGATAATCTGACCGTATTAGTCTGCGTCGATACCAGCGGTTCGATCAATCAAAACGCGATACAGACCTTTATCGGCGAAGTTCAGACTATTCTGCGCAGCTATCCCCACCTGCGCTGCGATCTCTATTTCGCCGATAGCAAGGTCTATGGGCCGCATCGCCTCAGCCCGCAGGGTCCCTTGCCGACTCCGGTTGGGGGCGGCGGCACCGACTTTCGGCCCTTCTTCGAGCAGATCCCTCGCTACCGCCCGCCTTGGGACCCGTCAGTTGTAATCTATATGACCGATGGGTATGGCAGCTTCCCCAAGCAGAGGCCGAGCTGCCCAGTCTTGTGGGTCGTGACGCCCAACGGCATCGACGAAAGCCGCTTCCCATTCGGCCAAGTTGTGCGCCTCTTCCCTAACGCTTGATGATGCGAGAGTGAGCGTGCTATCCGAAGGGAGAGAGTTTGGAATATTGCCAGGCGCTCTCCCTTCGTTTGGTATGTTTAAGCGGGGAATAAACTGATGCCAAATCCGTTTGCTGCGTTCAGTGCTTTAGCGGCGAGGTCTCTCCCTGCCATTCAGTTCTCAGCGCGTCCGCCTACGGCTACCAACAACCCGCCCCAAAAAGGGCGTCTCTATTTGTGTGGAAAGATCACCGCATATACAACGATTCAAACGGATTTCGAATTACTCTTCTATATGGGTGTTTTCTTCTCGAAACTTCTTCCAGATATCGTGAGCCTGTAGTTCGGCTAGACCAGGCCGCGAAAAGACAACATCGTAGTCGGGTCCGTGATTGCCACGTGTATCGTTTGTATCCCATTTCGGAATAACAAAGTGTTGCGTTCCGATCAGATAGCCAATGAACCGCCCAAGTTTGAAGCAGGGCTCTTCAGCAACCATATCAGCTATAAGCCGAGTGGTTTTCTGTTCATCTTCCCAACGCGATAGAACAATCAGGCGATTACCCTTAACGCTAATTTCCCAGATGTGAGCCGGCATGGAGTAGCCTTGGGTTTCACCGATCCAGCGTCCGGCCAAGAGTTGGGCATAAGGATTGCTCATCGATTAGTCCTGTAGAGTTAATAGGTGCTTTAAGACCGCCCTTCTGGGCGCTCTGTCACGGCTACGATCGAACGCATAGAAATAGAAGCTCTCTTAACGAGTCACTCAGAATGAGACATATAACCTTGGAGAGCGAATCTACACACTAACAAGAGTTACTTCATTCTTGGGTTTTTACTTACGATCCATAAGCTGACTATGGTAATCTGATATTATACTATAACGACATCGCCTTTTTTGAGCAGAAAGTGTGAGCTATGTCGTTTGCCATACGCCCATTTCACCCGAGTGATATGTATGCGCTGTATCGCATCTGTTTGTTAACAGGTGCGAGCGGCAAAGATGCCAGCCATCTTTTTAAAGATCATGAGCTGTTGGGCCATATGTATGCCGCGCCTTATGCCATCTTCGAGCCGGATCTCTGCTTTATTCTGACCCATAACCATGCTCCGGTCGGCTACGTGCTGGGTACGCGCGACAGCGCAAGCTTCGCTGAACGCTGCGAAAACGAGTGGTTCCCGACCCTGCGTTTGCGCTATCCCATGCCCGATCCTAACGACGAATCGCGCGATGCGATTTTGATCCGCCGCTTCCACGAAGATCAGCGCTCGCGACGTCAGATCGAGGGCTACCCCGCGCACCTTCATATCGATATTCTGCCCGTCGGTCAGAATCAGGGCTTAGGTAGGGACTTGATCAAGACCTTCATCGACAAACTGCGCAGTCTAGGTGTGCCCGGCGTGCATCTTGGTGTGGCCGCCGATAACGAACGTGCTATTCGCTTTTATGAACGAGTCGGCTTCACACGTTTGCCCGCCGAGCCGCCCGCAGTGCTTTATGGCATGCGTTTATCGCCCGCAGAGAGCGAGTAGCAGATACGAAATCCGCTTGAATCGTTGTATTTTGGGGCGGTCTCTCGGCATACTGTTACCCCACCCTGCTTACGGGCGAGCTGTTGATAGCCGTAGGCGGACGCGCTAGCAGCCCTCTTTGGGGAAGAGACCACGCCGCCAGAGTACTGAATTGATCAAACGGATTTGCTATAAAGCGCCTGTCGAACTGCGCTTTCGCCCGCTTGAATCGGTTTGTACCTTCTGCTCTGTCTTAATGGTCTCAAAGTCAGCGCCCCTTTTATGCTATACTCGCAAAAGGGGCGCATCTGTTTGGAGGAAAGATCATGCTGATCGGCGATCGTGTTACCTTACGCGCTCTTACTCGCGAAGATCTAACTCGTCAATGGACCTTCAATAACGATCTCGCCTTCGAACTAGCTGGCGGCGGTGACCCTCCTATGCCGCAGTCGTTCGAGCGCTTGCTGGCCGATTTCGATCGACAGGTGAGCGAGGGCGGGCGCAACGGCGAACACTTTGCGATCGATGTCGCAGGGGTTTACATTGGTTCGTGCGGCCTGTTCAATATCGACCCGGTCGCCCATACCTGTGAGCTGGGGATCGGCATCGGCGATCCGGCTTACCGTGGCAAGGGTTATGGTCGCGAAGCGATCAAGCTGCTGTTGCACTATGCTTTTGTGTATCAAAATCGCCATAAAGTCTGGCTGTCGACACACAGCGCCAATCAGGCTGCGATTCGGGCCTACCTCGCCTGTGGTTTTCGCGAGGAAGGACGCCAGCGCGAGCAGGTTTGGAGCAATGGAGCTTATCATGATCGCGTTTTGATGGGTATATTGCGTAGCGAGTGGCAATCACTACCACATTCCTAAACTGAAGCAATTGCTCTATCAAATCCGTCACTGCGCTTCGTTTTCAGGCGTTGGCTTTTAACGGCGAGCTCGATAGGTCATGCTCAAAGGATCACCTGTCGATCTTGCCTCGAAGCGGCTGCGTCGGCTTTGCAGCGCTCGGATTTGGTATATCAGCATTGAAAGGACATAGACCTTGGATAGTCTCACTACTCTCTCGCCTCTGGATGGGCGATACCGCAAAGATGTATCGGAGCTAGAAGCCTACTTTAGCGAGGCGGCTCTTTATCGTTATCGCGTGCGGGTCGAGCTGGAATATCTGATCTTCCTCTCGCGCACCCGTAACATCGGTTTTATCGAGCAGTTCGATCCGCAGCAGCAAGCTAAACTGCGCGCCCTGTACCGTCAGTTTAGCGCTGAAGATGCGGCAGCCATCGCGGCTTGGGATCGCAAGGTCAACCACGATGTGAAAGCCGTTGAGTACTGGATCCGCGAAAAGATGAGCGAGTTCGGCCTCGATGCTTGGGCCGAGGCTGTTCACTTCGCCCTTACCTCGGAAGACATCAACAACCTCTCGTACGCCCTGATGTTGCGCGAAGGCCGCGACCTGGTGATGTTGCCGGTGATGAAGGATCTGATCAATAAGCTGCGCGAATTCGCTCATCAGGAAGCTGAAACCCCCATGTTGTCGCGCACCCACGGTCAGTCGGCCACCCCAACCACCTTGGGCAAAGAGTTCGCCGTGTTTGTGGCGCGCCTCAACCGCGCTTACGACGAGGTCGCTAGGATCTCGCTGACGGGCAAGCTGAACGGCGCCACGGGCACCTTCGCTGCCCACTCTGCCGCTCTGCCCGACATCGACTGGCCGACCTTCAGCCGCGCCTTCGTGCGCTCGCTTGACCTCGAGCCTGTGCTGCTCACAACCCAGATCGAGCCGCACGATTCCTTGGCCGAGCTGTGCGATGCTTTCAAGCGCTTTAATACGATTTTGATCGACCTTAGCCAAGATATCTGGCGCTATATCAGCGACGCCTACTTGATGCAAGCTGCCATCAAGGGCGAGGTCGGTTCGAGCACAATGCCCCACAAGGTCAACCCGATCGACTTCGAGAACGGTGAGGGCAATCTGGGTATCGCCAATGCGCTACTGGAATTCTTCAGCCGCAAGCTGCCGATCTCGCGTTTGCAGCGCGACCTCTCCGATAGCACTGTCTTGCGCAATCTGGGCGTCGCTTTCGGCCACAGCCTGTTCGCCTATCGCCGCATTTTGAAAGGCTTGGGCAAGATCGCCCCCAACCGCGAGCGCATGCTAGCCGATCTGCAGGCTCACCCCGAGGTCTTGGCCGAGGCTGTGCAAACCATTCTGCGCCGTATCAACTATCCGCAGCCCTACGAGGCGCTCAAGAACTTTACACGTGGCCAGAGCCTTACGCTTGAGAGCCTGCGCGCCTTTATCGCTGACCTCGATGTCGATGATAGCGTGAAGGCCGAGCTCAACAAGCTGACCCCCGAGAGCTATACCGGAGTCGCAGCCAAACTGGCACGAATCTAGGCTTTGTAGTAGATAGATGGCATCTAGTCAAGAAGTACTGGCAAAACTCGGCGCTTTTTGACTAGATGCTTATAAAAATCCCCTTTCAAGGCCTTTTATTCTTGTTTGGCCGTGTTTCTGTAATAAAAACCCGCATAAATAGGTCCCCTTAGTGGGGGTTACTCTTGTCGATTCTTATAAGGCGATTATTCCTATTCATCGCCTTAACGATTCATGCTATTGTAAATGCATCGCTCGTGGTCCGAGGGGACGAAGTTGTAGCCTGAGCGCTCAGGCTCGCTTATGTTTTCTCCAGCCTGAGCGATTATTTGTTTGTTCTTATGAAAATGGCTCAAGAATACATAAACATAGCGTGATCTATTGGCATAGATATTAAAAGTTAAACGTTAAAGCGTAGATATCGATATATATTACAAAATGCTGATAGTTTACGCCAAACGATGGTATTATTCTTGCAATAGTTAAAATGACCTGCTAACAAAGCACCTTTTCTCCATTGAAAATGGAAGAACTTGCCTTGGGATTATATCTGTATAACCTGTGGATAAGTGGAAAACTTGTCAATATTTTTGTGGAAAAAGGGGTTGACTTAAACCATTACATAATGATATAGTTAAGCAAGGAGTTTAACGGGATGCCCTGTACGCCTCCCTTCATCTTACATATGAACATGGGGTTTGAGGGCCTGCTCTCGCCCCTATCTTGTTGCCTGAAAAGCAAAAAAGCAGGTCTTGACAGACATTGTATTATGTCTATAACCATGATATTTTAACCACCATATGTCTACACGAAGTAGTTCTCGTATACAGGAGTTCAGGCTCATGATAGAGCAGTTGCTTGAAACCGCTCGGGTGCAAGGATATCTGACATATAGCGAAATCCTCGAAATCTTCCCGCAGCCAGAACTCCACGTCACTGAGGTCGATCAAATTTATGCCGCTCTGCAAGCAGAAGGCATCCGAGTTGTAGAAAACCCCGCCGAACTCGAAACTGCCCCTCCTAACGCAGAAGAAGAACTTTTGGTCGATTTGCCCGACCTGACGGATATTGCGCTTGATGACCCTGTGCGCATGTACCTCCAAGAGATCGGTCAGGTTCCTTTGTTGAATGCCGAACAAGAAGTTGCCTTGGCAAAAGACATGGAAGCTGGCGATAAGGCTTTGGAGCGTATCGAGCGCGAAGATTATGCGAACTGGTCTGAGCGTCTTCATTTAGAGCGAATTTATGCGAAGGGTTGCGATTCACGTCAACATTTGATTCAGGCGAACCTTCGCTTAGTTGTTTCGATTGCGAAAAAATATACATCTTATGGCCTCACCATGATGGACCTCGTGCAAGAGGGTAATATCGGCCTGATGCGCGCGGTCGAAAAGTTTGACTATACCAAAGGCCATAAATTTTCTACCTATGCTACCTGGTGGATCCGCCAAGCCATCACCCGCGCTATCGCCGACCAGAGCCGAACGATTCGTTTGCCGGTTCACATGGGCGAGGCGATCAGCCAAGTCAAACGCACCTCGCACAAGCTGCAGCAGTCCATGCAACGCGAACCTACTCCCGAAGAGATCGCAGATGCAATGGGCATTAGCTCTAACAAGGTGCGACGAACCCTCGAAGCTTCAATGCATCCGCTCTCGTTAGAGATGCCGGTCGGTCAAGAGGGCGAAGGGCGAATGGGCGATTTTATTGAAGATGATCGAATCGCGACGCCTTCGGAAGCGGCTGCTGCTTCGATGCTGCGCGAACAGATCGAGGAAGTGCTTCAGAAGCTGCCCGAACGCGAGCGCAAAATCATTCAGTTGCGCTATGGCCTCAAAGATGGTCGTTACCGAACTCTGGAAGAGGTTGGTGTGGAATTTGGCATTACCCGCGAGCGCATTCGCCAGATCGAAGCGGTCGCACTGCGCAAGTTGCGCCACCCCCACCTTGGCAAGAAGTTGCGAGGCTATCTCGATTAAGCTTTATACAGCGATTTATATACAACCGCAGGACGCGAATCCTGCGGTTTTTTATTGCAAAAATTCTCGTCTTCGGTAAAGCCGAATGCTGTTATTGCTATGTGATGCCAAATCCATTTGATTACTATCTATTTGGCCTTCGGCAGAGCGGAACTTGATTCTTTTTGTTGTGAGAGATTTCGCGCTGCAGCGCAAAATCTCTCATAACTCTTTCTCGGTTTTCGTTGCTCAATGTTGCGAGAAAGCTAGTTTTTAAGCGGATGTATGCCAAATCCATTTGATTACTATCTATTTGGCCTTCGGCAGAGCGGAACTCAACGCTTTCCCTAGTTTTATTTTTCCCTGTTGTGAGATGTGCGTCGTTAAGCGGGTTTCGCTCCCTTCTCCCGCCTCTATGCATTACCCAAAAGTCGTGTCGGCAGCAAAAGGCGATCGTTCGCATACCATCGTACAACATCAACATTCACCCCCTCGCCCGCAGTGCGGGAGAGGGGGCCGGGGGGTGAGGGCAGATAACGCTGACCTTATGGAGATTTGTGGGTAATGTACAGCTCCCGCTTTGCGGGAGAAGGGTTGGGGATGAGGGTAGTCCATTTGGTAGCCGTAGGCGGACGCGCCAAGGACCGCATGGAAGGAAAAGAACACATCGCCAGAGCGCTGAAGGTATCGAGCGAGTTTGTTAAGCGAAGAGCTTGTTGGAAAGCGAGCGTGGCGTATCAACAAAATAAGGGAGCCGAGGCCCCCTTATTGAAAACTTCGTTTGTTTATTGAGCCTTTAAGAAGCTAGGCTGCGTTCTTTGAGCATGTCTAGAGAGAGGCTGACACTTGAAGGCAATCGGGCCGCGACCCGATCTGCGAGTAATTCCTCGTCGAAACATTCCCCGACTTGCAGACATCCTAACGCCCACAAACGATACAGATGCAGTTTAGTGAAAGTTCGGCCATTACCTAGATCGCGATCCGCAAGGACTTGTGGTATGAGCTGGTCAATCAAGCGATCGAGCTCAAGTGTCGACATGCGTACGCCCTCCTTTGCCCCTTGTGTATAGGGGTGTGATGTTGTTCACAGTATGGCTTGTATGAGAAATTTGGAATAATTATAACACGACTCGATGACCGAATTGATAGTTTTGAAGCTGTAGGTCGTGTTTTTTCCCAACTTCTCAAGCAAAGCGGGCTGCTTAGCTGAAGCCAAGATGCCGATCGCCACTTATTGAGGAAATAAGCACCCGTGTGAACAGATAGAAATGTCCGTATAAAGAGCGCTGGTTATTTTCCGATACAAAATTTACTGAAAATCGTCGCGAGTAGATCGTCTCCAACAGTCTCTCCCGTCACTTCACCCAATGCATTTAAGGCGGCGGTCAGGTCGACCGTGAGCAGATCGGTAGGATCGTGCTGGCGATAGCCTGTTAAGACATGGGCGAGGTGTTGGGCTGCTCGTGCTAAGGCATCACGATGTCTGACATTTGAGACAGCACGACTTGTTTTGGCAGGGTCGAAAGGTGTTGTTATTCTCCCTCCTAGCAAGATTTTTGCCACTGCCTCGGTTAAGCTGTCGATCCCTTGCCCGGTGAGAGCTGAGATCGCGACCTGCTCTTGGATATGCGGCGCGAGCGGCTCTTGATGTGAGGGCGGATCGCTGATCAGGTCGCTTTTATTCCAAACCAAAATGGTTGGTTTGTTGCTGGTTAAGTCGATCATGGCCCGATCTTCGGGGCGAATGCCTTGGCTGCTGTCGAGCACCAGCAGAGCGAGATCGGCTTCTGCCAGAGCGCTGCGGCTGCGTTCGACACCGATTTGTTCGACCAGATCGTCGGTTTCGGTAATGCCAGCCGTATCGACCAAAACGACCGGTATGCCTGCCAAGTTGGCGGTCTCTTCGAGAGTATCGCGGGTGGTGCCTGCGATGGGCGTTACGATCGCGCGATTGCTGCGCAAGAGCCGATTCAGCAGCGACGACTTGCCGACGTTGGGCAGGCCAACTAGGGCGACTTTCGCTCCTTGGCGATAGATGATACCTTGATCGGCGTTAGCCAGCAGTTTCTGTATCGAGTTGTAGGCGTCTTGCAGAACCGGCAGCGGGTCTTGGGCTTCCACTTCGTCTTCGGGAAAGTCGACTAAGACCGTAAAGTAGGCCAAGGGTTCCAGCAGCGCGTTGCGAATACGCTGCACTTCTTGGGCGAGCCAGCCGCCTAACTGAGCTTGAGCGAGGGCAAGCGCGGTTTCGGTGCGGGCCTTGATCACATCGAGGGTGGCTTCGGCTTGGCTGAGATCGATGCGGCCGTTGAGAAAGGCGCGCATGGTGAATTCTCCCGGCTCGGCCAGTCGCGCGCCCTCGGCGAGCGTTAGGCGCAGAATGCTTTGCAGGGGAAGCGGGCCGCCGTGACACGAGATCTCAACGACATCTTCGCGTGTGAAAGAGCGCGGCGCGCGCATCACCGACACCAGAACTTCATCGATCGGCTGTTGGGTCTGAGGATCGTTGATCGTTCCATAGCGCAGCCGGAAAGGGTGCAGTGGCCCGGGTTTGGCGGGCACGAAGATCCGCGAGATGATGGCTATAGCTTCGGGGCCGCTCAGGCGGATAATCCCGATCCCCCCTTCGCCGGGAGGCGTTGCGATCGCCGTTATCGTATCATCGTAGAGCATAGTCTCGAAGTAGATCCTTAATGTGTTCTGCTAAAAGGACTATTATACCCCCGCGTATAGGGCCGGGCAAATCTGAAGATGCTATGCTCGCTTGCATGTAAGTGACGCCAAAAGCGCGCCTGGAGTTCCGCCTAACGCTGTCGTAGCTATGCAACTCCTGTTCGCCCATCCTCTTGACGAGCATACTATCGCGCTAGCGGCCAAGTCTCTTCCTTCCATTCGGCTCCTAGCGCGTCCGCCTACGGCTACCAACATCCCGCCCCCAAAAGAGGCTTCTATCTGTGTGGAAAGGCCTCCCCAAAACGAGGCGCTACCGAACCCTATATTTGGCCTTTAGCAAAGCTAATACCAAATCCGTTTAAAGACCTGCATGCTCTTCGCTCAGAAAAACGAAAAGCCGGGCAAAGGCTCGTGTGCGATTTCGTCGGCCGCGCGAAATCGCACACAACAAAAAGAGCCACGTTCCGCTCTGCCGAAGGCCAAAGAGAACCTAATCAACCGGATTTGGTATTAGCTATTGTAAGATCGCGTCTTTGCGCCTTGTAAGAGCGCAGGTTGTGAGACGGATTTGGTATGCCGAGGCTCCATTTGGTAGGCAGTCCACCCTCAGGCGCTGGCTTAGGGCTTGGGAGTGGGCGCTGGTTGCGGCTTGGCAGTCGCTCTAGGGGCTTGTGGCGGGCTCGCTGGCTCTGAGTCTTCAGCGCTCGCTTCGCTGGTGGCTTTGGGCCGCTTGCTTTCATCTGCCGAAGGCGTGCTCTGGCGATGTTCGTCTTCATCAGACTTACTGCTGGGCTGTGCCTGCTCGTCTTCATCAGCTTGAGAATCTTGCTCTTCGTTAGACTCAGCTTCTTGTTCTGCAGTGGGATCGTCTGCTTGATCCTCATCGCTTGAATCCGCAGGCTGATCGTCGGAAGCCTCCGACTCTTCAGGGTCGACCTCATCAGCTTCATCATCAGCCTCATCGCTCGGCTCTGGCGCAGGAGCGTCGCTCTCTTCATCGTTGGCTTCGTCGCTCGGTTCTGGGGCTGGAGCTTCTGGCTCTTCTGGCTTAGCCTCGTTGCTCGGCTCTGGGGCTGGAGCTTCTGGCGCTTGGGTCGGCTCAGGAGCGCGCGTGGGCTCTGGCGCGCGGGTAGCCTCGGGCACATGTGTCGGCTGAGGCTCTCGGCTTGGCTCAGGCGCTTGGGTAGGCTCAGGCGCATAGGTTGGCTCAGGCGCTTGGGTCGGCTCAGAGGCGCGAGTGGGCTCTGGCGCGCCTGTCGGCTTGGGTGCAGCGGTCGGTTGGGGCACCTGGCTTGGCTCGGGCTGTTCACTTGGCTGCGGTTGCGGGCTTGGTCCGCTCTCTTTCGTCTGGGTCGGGCGATGTGTGCTAGTTGGGCGATGTGTGCTGGTTGGGCGATGTGTGCTGGTTGGCCGATGCGTGCTAGTCGCTCGCGGTTTCTCCGAGGTCGCTGTTGGGTCGTCGAGCGTGCTGGTTGGCTGCTCGGCCGTGGTCGTAACGCTGCGAAGCACGGTCGGTGTCGGGCTTGCGATGCTGGTCGGCTGCTCGGCCGTGGCCGTAACGCTGCTCAGTATGGTCGGTGTTGGACTGGCGAGCTGCTCTGGGCTTGGGCTCGGCAGAAGCGCTGTAGCGCTCGGCTCAACCGTTCGGCTTGCGGCTCGGCTCGGCGTTGAGCTGATGGTGGCGCTCGGTCGGATACCAGGAATATGGCTGACGGTGGCGCTCGGTCGAATGTTGGAAACTTGGCTGGCTGTAGCGCTTGGAGTGCGCGTGTTATGGGCGCTCGGCGTGCGGCTCGCTGTGTAGGTCGGCGTAACGCTTGGATACGGGCTAGCCGTTAGACTCGGTGTAAGAGTATGGTTGGCGTGGGTTGGCAGCTCGGGATAGAGATCGTCTGCGAGCAACAACATAGCCCCATTGAGCACCATATAGTGTGATTGATCGTCGATCGCTACGGGTGTCGGAGATGTGTTGTAGCGGATTGTTGCCGAGTCCATTTTAAAGATTTGCCCAAAGAGCGCCGGGCCGACAGGGTAGCGCCCTTGGAAGACCAGTGTAAAGGTTTGACCTGCCAAGACCTCGACATTGCCAGTCCACTGTAAGCTGTTTGAAGCGATGATCGTACAGGTTCCTTGCGGGTTGCCTTGGTTATCTCTAGCCACGCAGTTTGCTGCCGGGAAGAAGTTATTGTTGAAGTCGATAAGAACTTCAACAACAGATTGAGACGTGGGCGCATTGTTATTGTACACCGTCAGGGTGTATTCAACGGTGGTTTGAGTGCCGCCAACCGAGGGGCTATTGGTCAAAATCGCCGAGAATTGATTGGGCACGAGCGTTGGGGTGTTGCTCGGCGTCAGAGACTGCGTTGGGCTGGCGGTAACTGTGAATGTAGGGCTAGAGATGTTCGTTGGGCTCCCGCTAGGTGTAGCGCTTGGGCTTGGAGGCAGCGTTTCACTAGGCGTAGCCGTTACGCTCGGGCTAACGGTGATAATCGACGTGATAGTGGCGCTTGGTGTATTGCTGACGGTTGGAGTGTTACTGACAGTTGGCGTCGCCGGAGTAACTGATGTATTGCTGGCGGTCGCCGTTGCCGTGGCAGTCGGCGTATTGCTGACCGTAGCTGTGGCTGTAGCGGTCGGCGTATCCGTAACTGGCTCAAGGGTCGCAGATGGACTCGCCGGGCGCGAGGTCGATGTCGCAATCGTTTGGGTAGCGCTTGGCTCGGGAATAGATGTGTCGCTTGGAACAAGCGTGGGCGTAGCCTCCTCGACGGTCGGCTCAAGAGTCGGCTCGAGAGTCTCTTCGTCGGACGTTGGGCTAGGTGGCTGATTGGTAGCGCTCGGCGGCGGTGGTGGAGATGTTGGCGTAGAGAAGACCGGTGCGATCGTTAAGGTCGGCGGAATATCGACGACCGTCTCTTCTATGATAGGTGTATTTGTATTGGCGACCGTGGTTGTGTTTACGCTGGTGGGTTGATTGACCGCTGGCGTTGGTGTAATGTTAGGTGCAGAGGTTGGCTCGAAGGCTGTGGGCGTGACAGCTTGCGTGGGCGTGCGCGCTGTTGGAGTCGTTTCGGGAAGCTGTGCGATCGATGTGGCGACTGTTTCATTGGTCGCGGCGATATTGGTAACATAGGCGACAGCGCTTGGATTGAGGGTCGGGATCACAGAGGGCAACGAGGTAGGAAAGGCCGGGATCGTCACCTCAACGCTGGGTGCAGCACCGATCTCGATGATCGGCACGGTCGGCCGTATGCCCGGCAGGGCAGTTGCCTCGTTGGTTTCGCGTACCTCTTGAGCGGCTTGAGCGATCGCCTCGGCGGCTTGGGGATCGAGCGCGGGCAATCCTGGTCCAAATTCCGACCACTTCTCATAGAGCGACCCGATCGATACCACAGGATCGTCGCTGATAATGAGCTTATTGTTGGGTAGCAAATATGGCATCAGCACATTGCTTGCACAGCTAGGGATAAGAAGAAGGAGAAGAAGAGCCGCAAGAATAAGCCAACGCAGTTTGCTACGAGGTCGTGAATTCTCCCGATTCCGTGACCGCAATGATCTGCTCCTGTGACTGCGGCAACACAAAGCTAAATGTGCTACCCTTGCCCTCTTGGCTTGTCAACCAAATATACCCACCTAGGCGTTCTACAATTTGCCGTGTGATCGAGAGGCCCAAGCCAACACTACGCACGGGCGAGTTATTGCCTTCGACCCGTTGGAAGCGAGTGAAGAGGCGACCTTGTGCATCGCTTGGGATGCCGATACCTGTATCCTCGATATCGACCTGAATCATCACGCCGTCGGCATGGGCTCGGATACGCACCTCGCCTTGCGGTGTGAAGCGTCGAGCGTTATCGAGTAATTGGGTCAAGATTACCTTGAGCCATTCGCGATCGGTATGAATGTAAGGTAGATCTTCTGGAATGTCGATCTTGACCTCAAGATTCTTCTCTCGGAAGGCTGGGCGTAAAGGTTGCAAGGTTGTCTCTACTACCGTTGCCAGATCGATATTTTGTAGATCGATCGTTAGGGTTTCGGATTCGAGGCTGGCAACCATAATCATATTTTTGACGAGGTTGGCGATGTGGTCGGATTGTTCTCGTACTTGTTTGAGCATATCCAACTGCTCTTCGGTAAGCGGCCCGGTATAACCGCGCAACAGCAGATCGAGATAGCCCAAAATCGGCGTCAATGGCGTGCGTAGTTCGTGCGAGATGGTTGCGATAAAGTCGGTTTTGGCTCGCGAGACGGCCGCTTCTTCGCTTAAGTCGTGAATCACAACAACTTCGCCCAATACCTGCTCTTCGTGGTCGGTGACAGGGGCGCGACTAATCGCTAGGGTATAAGGCCCAAGCTCATAATAGTCTGCACTGGCGGTCTTACCAAACAGCTCACGGTTATTGGGAATTTGGCGCAACGGCAGATCTCGGAAGAAGATCTGTCGGTTCTGCCAATTTGTGAGTTCAAGCAGCTTTTCGGCAGCAGGGTTTGCCATGGCAATAACGCCAAAACGATCGATCAAGAGCACGCCGTCGGTGATCGATTCCAGAATGGCCTGTTGCTTTTTGCTTTCGCGAGTTGCCCTGAAGTAGAGCAAACTGTTATGCAGTACGGGAGCGGTCATGTTTGATAGCGCTTGCAACGAAGGAATCGTACTGGCTTCGAAGCTGTTTCTGGATTTGTGAACCAAAAGCAATAGGCCTGTTTGCTCTTCTTGAAGCCTGATACGCGTCATCAGCACCGACTGAATCCCGACTTGTTGTAGCTCTCGGCCCAGCAGTTCGAGCTGATCGGTATGCAAGACTTGTTGGTCGTAACGCTCGATCAGCTCTTCAAGTTCGCTACTGGTGCTGTTCGACTGAGTTTTATGAAGGGCGAAGAAGGTGCTAGACGTAGCTAGATTGACGTGATAGCGGATCTGTTCTGGCTCTTCTAACAGGGCGATCGCATGCGTATCGGGAACGATATCGCTGGCGGCGGTTGTGGCAATCTGCAAGACCTGATCGATATCGATGGCGGTGTTTAGATTCTGGCTGGTTTGGTAGAGCTGCAAAAGGTGCTCGGTCATCTGGTTGAAGGCGACCGCTAGCGTGCCAATCTCGTGGCCCACGCTCACGCTCGAACTGCGTTGATCTAACTGACCGCTGCTGACAGCTTCTGCGGTTGCTACCAACTCGTCGAGCGGTTTAGTGATTATGCTTGTGATTATGGTGCCTACAACGATAATACCGAGCAAAAGCCCGACGCCGATTCCGGTATAAAACCAAGCATTGAATGTGGTGTTTTCGAATAGAAATGAGGTTGAGAGGGCGACCGAATAGTAGCCAACTTGCTTATCACGTATGATTAGAGGCGCATAAAGGAACTCGTATTCGCGTTGGTTTACCGTCAGAATACGGCGGTTGGTGCCCTGTTGCAGCAGTTGAATCTGCTCGGGCGTGATGACAAATTGAGAGAGATCGTTATACTTCTGATCGGGCGATAGGCTCAGATTCGGATTGAGGGTTGCGGTTGTCTCGATGACACTGCCGTTGTTGTTGTAGAAGAAGGTCATTGCTGACTGACTTTGGCGCTCGAGCCGCAACAAAATATCTTGGATGCGTGCTGCAACCAATACACCTCCTACCACCTCGTTGTTATGCCTCACTGGAGCCACCGTATAGAGGTAGTAGGTATTGGGGTCGTTTTCAAAGCGAATGATACCGGTGAATTTATCGCCGGTCTCATCGGATTGGTTGCTGTTGACCTTTTGAATTTCGACGATAGCCGAAAGGTCGCTACTTGCATATTCGATCGGCTCTTGGCCGGTGGTATCGTTCGGCTTACGTTGCCAATCGAAGAGCGATTGGCCTTCGGTGTCGAAGGCGATCAGACGATCGAAGTTCCAATCGTCGCGTAAGACACTTACTTGGAAATATGGGATCAGTGCTGACCGCAAGCCAGCCGTATCGCGATCTTTCATTGCAGCCGAGACAGCAGGCGCGCTACGATTGGGGTTGGTATTGGCCGGAGCGAAGGCGATTTGATATAGAACGTTGAGGTTTTCGCTTTCTTGGGCAAGAAGGCCATCGTTGAAGCGGTTGCTAACCTCGATCAATTGATTATCGAAGCGCTCTTGTTGATTTCTACTGATAAAGAAGACAGTCAAGAGCGCACCTACACCCACCGTTGCCAAGGTGAGCAGTAAGTATGGCACGATAATGAGGTATAAGATGCGATAGCGCCCGCTCCTGAGGAACTGCAGCATACCTGCCCTGTCAAGTACACATTGTTCGCAGTGGAAAGTGGAGTGGAAAGGGCAAGAACAATGGGATACTGTAGATGAACTTCTTTACAAACGACTATACCTCATGCACCCGATATAATGATGGAATGATGGTCGCACTTCATGATTATACGGGATTAAATAAGCACAATCAATGTATAGAAATTGCACACTTATTCATCTGAGTGTGTAAAGTTTTTTTATGGAAAAGAGGTCTTTTCGACAGCTAGGAATAGCAGATTTAGGCGCGTTCTAAAGGCAAAGCAAAGGCGAATGTACTCCCGTGCCCTTCTTCACTTTCGAGCCAGATTCGACCTTTATGTGCTTCAACGGTTAATTTACAAAATGTTAATCCGAGGCCTGTCCCGCGCGACTTCCTTCCACTAGCTTGACCGAACTTTTCAAAGATACGGGCGTGATACTGGGCTGGGATACCCGGACCTTGGTCTTTGACCCAAAAGACGACATATTCGACGCCGTGCTCTAAATTGTTGGGCAAGGCGATCGGGAAATGATCTATATCACGTGGAATAGCATCGATACCGATGGTAACGGTGGAACCACTAGGAGAGAATTTGATCGCATTGTCGAGCAGGTTTTGTAAAACGCGGATAATTTTGTTTTGGTCGACATCGATCAGAGGGAGATCGGCTGCGATAGCCAGATCGAGATGAATATTTTGTTCTTGGAGCGAGGCGCGGAGACGTTGGCGCGCCTGTTCCACCATAAAGTTGGGTGCAACACGCTCGATATCCAAGACCATACGTTTCTGTTCCATCTTGGTGATATCGAGCAAGGTATTGACCATCTCAAGCATGGTTTGGGTGCCCTGATGGGCGATACCCAGCAATTCTTGTTGTTGCGGTGTGACCGTACCGCCCATGCCACGGCTGACCATTAACACGCCGTTCATAATGGCGGTTAGCGGCGCGCGCAGATCGTGTACCAACATGCCAATGTAATCGTCGCGCAACTGATCGAGCTCTTTGGCCTTCGTGGTATCCTGGATCAGGATCAAGTGACCGATCTCGTCTCCATCTGCGTCGTGAACGGGCAGAATCGAGTAACGCAGGTAACGGAAGGGTATGTCTGGTGGCAGCATCTCAAGCTCGATCGGCTCGCTGGGATGCGGATCGTGGAACTGTTCAGGCACGGGTACCGCGTCGCGGGCTTGAGTATGCAGCTCCTGAAGCAGTAACTTTGCCTCTTTGCCGATCAAGGTATCGCGCGGATGCCGAAGCACTTGGGCGGCCATGGGGTTTGCCATCACCACGTATCCGGCTAGATCGACCATCAAAATGCCATCGGTGGTCGAGTTGAGGATCGCTTCGAGCTGGTCACGGCCGTCGGTGACCTGCTGGAAAAGCCGTGCGTTTTCGATCGCGATGCCGATCGTGGTAGCCATGCGAGTCAGGCGTTCGCCGTCTTCATCGGTAAACTGGCCGTCGCGTTTGTTGAGCAACTGCACCACACCGATGGCTTGGCCTTTCACAAGCATAGGTGCGCAGAGCATCGAGCGGGTGACGGTCTCTAGGCCGACGCTGACGCTGCGATAGATGCGTGGGTCGTGTTCGCCATCGTGTACAAGCTCGTAGCGCCCTGTTCGCGCCACTAAGCCCGCAATGCCTTGACCCTTGGGCACACGTCGCCCCGAAAGCTGCTCTTTGCCGTCTTCCAACTGCATCACAAAGACTAAGTCGCCTGTCGCTTCGTCGATCATCAAGAGCGAGCCCGCTTCAACGTTAAAGTGCTCGTTGAGTTTGCGCTGCACCAAACGATAGACTTCATGTGGGTCGAGCGATGAGGTTACGGTTGAGGCGATCTCGCTCAAGGTCAAGAGCTCGGTGCTGCGGCGGCGCGCTTCTTCGGTGGTTTGGAAGGCCGCGATGCTCGCTGCGAGTTGACCGCTCATTACGCGCGCCAGACTGAGGGCGTGTTGCGAAAGCTGAACCACTTCATCGGTCGAAACTAAGCCGACCACGCCGATCACGCTGTCTTGTGCTATCAGCGGTAGGAGCAAGCAGGTGCGAATAGGAAGCGCTAAGTCGAATGCTAGCGCGATATCGTTGTGCGCTTGGCTGCGTTGCAGATCACGTTCGTGAAGCGGTAGGCGTGTATCGACAACCTGTTGCAACGAGGGTGAGCTGGAAAGCAAGATCGAGGGCGACGGCTTGACGCGCGGAGGGAAAGTGCTAACCAGCGAAGCGTAAACGTGATCGTTATCGAGTAACAGAACCCCGCCTTGAGGCAATCCAAGCAGACGCGTATATTCGTTCAGAGCCAGTAGCAACAGTTCGTCGATGGTTGCGGCTGTCTCGATCGCTTGCGTCATGTGGAGTAAAGCGTCTATGCGCAAATCTGCAGGACGTGGTCCAGTTACAGTCATAACAACCTCTATATGGCGTTTGTAAAACGATAGGCTTGCACTTGCTGCTCTCCTATCAAAAACGGCTGTAATGCTTCTAGTACAATGCCTTTATCTGCGAGATTGAATGCTTCAGCAGCCGCTTGAAGAGCTTGGTCACAGATCACCTCGCCCGGTCGCCCGATTTCCCTCAGTTGCTGGGCGTGATCTACTGCTTGTCCTAATACGAAGCGCCGACCGAGATACGGATACATATCAGCTTGTCCTACCATAATAGCACCAGTTGCTAGTCCTATCGAGAAGCTGATACGAACATGAAGCTGATTGCGCCACGTAGCCTGTAGTTTTTGCAAACCAAGCTGAAGCTGATGGGCAGCTTCAAGGGCTTGAGATGCTACCAAATTATGTGTTTCGGGGTAGCCAAAGATAAGAACCGCCCCTTCTGGATGAGCATAATCGATATAGCCCTGATAACTATCTGCTACTTCTGAGACTAGGCGCGTAAAGGGTTGTAGGATCTTGTCGAAAACCTGATTAGGATCAAGCTGTTGGCTTGCCTCGGCTAGGTTTTGTAGCCCAATTGTTAAGACAATAGCCTGCAGATACTGCGGCTGTGCATAGTGCATTGTATCGCCATTTTGATTGATCGCTTGAAACAAAGATGGTGATACATGCGGTAACAGCGTTTGGAGCGATGTATCTTGTTTGTCAGAGACTGAAGCATGTTCTTTTGAGATCAACATGCTCAGTTGTAGACGTAAGCTCTGAGTTAATCTTGTTAGCTCAGAGAGCACTTGATCATTATAGTGATATGCTTTTGTGTGTGCAACTAGCAGTACTCCAGCCAGTTGCTCGACCGAGAAGAGCGGTACTACCAAAACTGAGCGAACGGCTTCGAAGCCTGGCAACGGCAGCCAGCGAATATCGTTTTGAGTATCGTTGATCAAACTTGGGTTACGTGTGCGCAGGGTAGATCCAACTAGACTCTCTTGCAGAAGTTGATGGCTGATTGGTAGCGCTACCGCGTTGCCATCTACGATCGCCAATCGGCGCGTAAGTTCTGTAGATGGGCTGAGTACGATCAAACCGTGCGACGACTGCGACACACTTATACAAGCTTGCAATAGCGAAGCAGAAAACTGTTCTGTTGGAAGCTGTTTTAAAAGGTGCGCCAACAATACAATGTTCTTCTGTTGCTGCTGCTGGGTTTGACAAGCTTGCTCTTGGAAGATCTCGAACTGAATAACGATGCTCAGTTGATTGGCTAGGTTGTATGCTTGGGCACGTTGCTGGGGAGACCAGAACAGTTCGTGTTCGTGGCTTACAAAAACAACCATGCCCATCAGTGTTTGATTAACTAAAACAGGTAAACAAAGCAAACTATTTTCGCTGCTGTCGAGAATCGGCAAAAATTTTCGCGCTTCACTTCCGAACAAGGTGAGATCTGTCTGTTCTTCGACCAAACGTTTGAGCTGTTTTTGGTTGGCGCTCAATTCAGGAATAGTAAAAGTTGTACCCCAACTGCTGAGTGGAACAAAGACCTGCCGCTCGGGATGGTAACGATACAGCATCGCGCTTCGGATTGGCAGATCTTGTACAAGTCGACTGATCACTGTATTGAAAAGGGTATGTGTTTCGATTGGCTTTGTCGCGATATCTTGGGCAAGGCTTTTGTGTAGCTCTTGGTCGGGAACAAAGCCTTGAACTTGGTCGAAGAGGGTGGTGAGTGCTGTTAGTTCATCGTCGTTGGGGTTAATAACAAAAGCTTCTGATGGTGAGTTAGTTTTTTGTATCGCCCTGTTTTGAAGCATCACCAGCGCGACTCGTAGACTTACACGACTGCTCAGAAAGAGGCACCAGCCCAAACCAATGCCGATTAAGATCGCTACAAAGAGCACCAAAGGGCTGTTGAGTGTAAATCGTTGGACTAGAAAGTACAAAATACCATAACTGAATAGCCCGAGTGCGATGCCAACAGCAATCACAAAGAAAAAGATCTGCTTGATTGAAAGATTTGGTAGTCGCACGATCATATCTCCATCTGCGCGTAAGTCGGTGTGATCTGTTTACACCAGAACTCTATGTCGCATAACGATGTATTGACATGAACGTGCAGGATATACTCGTTCGCATACTGTTCAGCTTGTAAGGTACATTATGTGTTGGGTTCTATTATAGCTGCTCCCACAGGGCACTGCAATACATAATAGGTATACTAAGGTCATAGATAGATTCGATTGAAATACGAAAAATATATGATCCGCTCTTTCAATAGAGTATATGTTTATAATCGGGCCTTCTTGACTGCTTATACAGCTTTAAACGGCGAAGCGAAAGCCACGACGTTCATATCTATGAGAGAGCTGATCTTTGTACTACTTCTACTGATTGTTTTCTTTCGTAAATTGTTAGAGATTTACGCGGTATAATTAGAGTTTTAGATTGTATAATACTATTATCAACTGTGAGAGCGTCAATATATGCTTGATTTCGATTCCATAATGCAGTATGCTGAGATAATTCAGCCAGCATTGAGATGAAAATCCTTCTGTAATTTCTCTTCAATATAAGTTTCTCTTAAACTATCTCGCTTCCAACAACGATGCAGAGAGGTTTGCTGAATCGTTCAATGTGATACATCTGCTACATGAGGAAGCTTATGCCACACTCTTCGACCTCATCAGAGCCTTCTTTTTGGCGGCGCATTGTAGCGTATTGGTGGTATGTTTGGGGTTTAAGCGTTTGTTACAGCGCTAATCGCACGCTCGACCGCCATTTGTATGTAAAAGGGGTTGAAGCGTTTTTGCGTGCCACCCGTGTATGGCCCGATTTTGCTGGCGCTTATTATCGAGCTGGCCTGATTCGTGGGCGTGAGCTTGGCGAATATGTTCCAGCACTCAATAATCTCAGTCGTGCTATCGCGCTTGCGCCCGAATGGGCCGATCCCTATCTGCAGCGCGGTTTGTTTTTACGCTTTTCAGGACAATACGAGCAAGCTTTAGCAGACTTGAAGCGCTATGTTAGCCTTGCTGAAGAGGGCTTCTGGAAGCAGGAGGCTTTGCATCAGATTGCGATGATTGCGACAGAGCAAGCTTCGGAGGAATAGGCTTGGAAGGAGGGGGCACTATCAGTAATAAGCGGCAGGCGCAAGGTGCGCCTACCGCCCAGCAAGGAACAGATTGTTCCTACGAACCGGAAGACTTAACAGCTTCCTTCAGAGTGCTGCTAGCGCTGAAACCAGGGGTTTTGGTTGCAGGGATCGAGATCTTCTCTCGAGTTTGGGGATTAACACCCTCGCGAGCCTGGCGTGAGCGCACCTCGAAGGTACCGAAGCCGGTCAGGGTCACTTTGTCGCCCTTGGCAAGCGTCTCCGAGATGATATCAAGAGCAGCATCGATCACCTGCTTGGTCTCCTTCTGAGAGATACCGGTTCGCTCGGCGACCAATTTGATGAATTCCGTTTTCTGTAGTGGCATTGTGCACTCCTCCGTACGTAATGTTATCAACATTGAACGCGTATTAACACCGCTAGGGGATCTTAATAAGTACAGATGTACTACTTTTAAATATCCCTTTGCAATGCAGTATACCGTATCTGTCAAGAGGTTATGTGATTGTAATGCGGTAGAACAGCTATCAGCTAAATATGCGGACGATATTGCTGTTTAGAAAGCTAAGTGTTTTAAAGACAATAAAAGAATGAATGTGCTAAAAACAATTAGATGGCTGAAAATCAACAGTAAAGGAGGTTGCAGGGCTCGCTATCTCCTGCTGGCTCTAAGGAGCGAAGACCTGACTAAATACTCAAATATAGCGAAAATAAAGGATACTCTTACTGAACCCAGCGTTTAACTTTTCAATTCTGACCTTCTCGTCTTAATCTCAATATTATTTGAATTTGTGTAATATTTCTTTGGAATTGATTGTTTTTTATAAGAAATGATGTCTGTTTCAAAAAACTGTATCAAAATGACTATTTCCATCGTCAATTTCAACAGATAGTGTTGCTTGATAGAACAGGAGGTTGGGCGTGAGTCTTATCGAGATCCAAAATGTCGTGAAGTCTTACAAGATGGGCGATGTGGAGGTAAAGGCACTGCGAGGCGTTTCGCTGGCGATCGAAGAGGGCGAAATGGTCGCAATTATGGGCCCATCGGGTAGCGGCAAAAGCACCTTGATGAACATTTTGGGTTGTTTAGATCAACCAACAAGCGGCCTTTATCGGCTTGATGGGGTTGATGTCGGAACTCTAAACGACAACCAACTTGCTGAGATCCGCAACCGTAAGATCGGGTTTGTTTTTCAACAATATATGTTGCTGCAGCGCACATCGGCTCTACGCAATGTAGAGCTGCCCATGCTCTACAACAACAGCCAAAATCGTCGGGCGCGAGCATTAGCCGCCTTAGAAGCGGTGGGCATGGGTCAACGTGTCGATCATAAGCCAAATGAGTTATCTGGTGGTCAACAGCAGCGTGTGGCCATTGCGCGCGCTTTGGTCAACAACCCGCGCATTATTCTGGCCGACGAACCGACGGGTGCTCTCGATAGCAAAACGGGCGAAGAGATTATGGGTATCTTCCAGCGGCTCAATGAAGAACAAGGCATCACCGTCATTTTGGTAACCCACGAGCCCGATATTGCGCGCCATGCAAAACGTGTTATTACCGTGCGCGACGGTTCGATCGCTAGCGACGAAATGGTACACGACCGCATCGTAGTTGAATCGGTGGTCAATGCGGTATAACCTATGAGGATCGTGAGCCGTTTGGTTTGGGTTCGCATAAGCGATCCTATTGCCTTGCTTGTGCATCTATACTATAATCAACAAAGAGGTATATTTTTACACTTTACACCCTCGCACTTTTCAGACCTGCGGTTTTGAAGAACGATCGTACGACACAAAGTGCACTTTGAGGAAGGCACTACCATCCAGCTTGTGTATTGGCCTTTCTCCTTTCCTTTTCCAGACACTCTTGAACACGTCCATGGCTGCAAAGGAGCTTCGAATGAACCGGAACGTGGTGCAATGGCGACATGTCATCGTAACTCTCATCGCTGTGGCTTTGTTAGTAGCTATACTGTTTCCCAGCGGGCTACTCCAAGCTCAAGATGATGTCATCCAGTTTGAGACAGGCCATAGCCTGTCAAACGAATATGGATTCCTTAGCTTTTGGCGTGAGCATCAAGGCGACCAGCTTTTTGGTGCTGCCATCAGCGCACCGATCGAGGCCGATGGCTTAGTTGTACAATATTTCGAACGCGCTCGTTTTGAGCTGCACCGCGACCTTGAAGGTTCTCCGATTCTCCTTGGGCGACTGGGCGCCGAATACACCAGTGCCCTTTGGCGCGAATTCGATCCTCCTAGCAGCGAAGCTCTCGAAGATAGCAATGGTCAGTTTTTTGTCGAGACCGGCCATACTTTGCGCGAACCGTTCCGCAGCTTCTGGCACCTCAATGGTGGTATCGAGATATTCGGTCTGCCGATCAGCGAGCCGCGCTGGGAATATATCGGCGATCAGATGGTTGAGGTTCAGTATTTCGAGCGGGTTCGTCTCGAACGACATCCTCAGCTTTCTGGGCCCGACAGCATTGTGATCAGCTCGCTTGGGCGAGATATGGCTCTCTTTAACGGTGTTGTGCTTGATGTCCCAGCCACGCCTACTCCCGAGCCAACCCTCGCGCCCACACCGCAACCGACTCAAGCTCCTGCTGCGGCTAAGCCTGCTGCCAAACCTGTGACCGCGCAGGAAGAGCCTGCGCCTAAACCGCGCGCTAGCAGTGGTGGGGCTAAGACCATTATCGTTGATCTCAGCGATCAGCATTTGTACGCTTATGAGGGCGATACCTTGGTCTTTGACACACCGGTATCAACCGGACGTGATGGTTTTAATACGCCTCCCGGCACCTTCTCGGTTTATGCCAAATTGCCTATTCAGGATATGAAGGGAACGATCGGTGGGGAGTCGTATTATGTGCCCGATGTCCCGCATGTGATGTACATCAATGGAGGCGTGGCGATTCACGGCACCTATTGGCACAACCAATTCGGCATTCGCCGCATGAGCCATGGTTGTATCAATGCTCCGCTGGCCGCCGCCGAATGGCTGTACAAATGGGCACCGGTGGGAACCACAACGATTGTGCGTTGGTAGTTTGATCTAAACGGAAAAGCTCTCCTGTTTGCTGCAGGAGAGCTTTTTCTGTGTATTGGAACAGGCGCCTCGTTAGGTGGATTTGGGCTTGCTCAAGCTTTTGGGCGAAGCTCTGGGCATAATACGAAATTCGGTTGATTAATTCTATTTGGCCTTCGGCAGAGTGGAACTTGTTCCCGTTTTTGCGTTACAAGAGCGCAAGTCTGTAAACGGATTTGGTATAAGGTGCTGTGACGCCCTTCTCCCGCCTTTGCGGGAGAAGGGTCGGGGATGAGGGCAGGATCTCCCTGTTGATAGCCGAAGGCGGACGCGCTAGCTGTCTTATTTGGGGTAAAGACCAAGCCGCTAGAGCATTGAACACATCCAACCGATTTGCTATGATCCCTTTTTATGCTTGATAGCGCTTAGCAGAGCGCTGGATCGTGGATCAGAGCACCTTGCCATCGCCGAGTAGTTTGCCTTCAGCGAAACGCGTGATCGAGAAGGGGCTGATGTCGAGCGTGCTGGTTTTGCCTGTGGTGAGCAATTCGGCCATGAGAATGCCGGTTGCGCCGGAGTGCATAAAGCCGTGGCCGCTGAAACCGCAGGCGCAGTAGAGCCCTTCGAGGCCAGGGACGGCGCCAAGAATCGGGTGGGCATCGGGCGTCATTTCATACAAACCGGCACGACCAGTTGCGACCTTCTCGACCGTTAATTGCGGCAAGCGATGGCGCGCAAATGTGAGCATGCGCGCTCCAAACTCGTAATCGACTGTAAGATTTTCTTCGCCCAAAGGCTCGTTATTGCTCATGGCGAGCAGTTGCCCGTCGCCATCGGGCCGGAAGTGGAAGCCGGTTGTCTCATCGATGGTGAGCGGAGCAGTGCTGGGGGCGGCTTGGCTTGGGCCGGTGTGGAAGGCTTGACGGCGCATCGGTTTGACGGGCAGATCGATGCCTGCCAGCGCACCGACAGCGCCCGATTGTGGGCCGGCTGCGATCACCACTTTCTCGGCACAGATGCGCCCTTGGCTGGTTTGTAGCGCCGTGATGCGGTCGCCGCCAGCGCTGCGCTCAAAGGCGATCACCTCGGCTTGTTCGACGATCTCAACACCGAGCTCGCGGGCGCGCTTGGCGAAGGCTGCGGTGGCCAAGGGTGGACGTGCGAGGCCGTCTTTGGGACAATAGGCGGCCCCATAGACATCGCTGGTGTTGAGGAAGCCCCAGCGGTAGGCCACTTCGTCGGTGCTCAACAGCTCTACTGGAACATCCCAAGCTTGTTGTCGCTTGGCTCGGGCTTGAATCTGTTGCCACTCTTGCTCGTTGAGGGCAAGATACAAATAACCGTTCTGGTGGAGATCGATCTCGTCTGCGATTTCAAGTAGGATCGGCAGGGTGATTTGGGAGAGGCGCACATCGATTTCAGTGCTAAACTGTTGACGAAAGCCTCCCACACCTTTGCTGCTTGAACCACTACAAATGTGACTTCTTTCAAGGATGACCACATCGCGACAGCCTGCTTTCGCCAGTTGCCAAGCGATGCTTGTTCCAATCACTCCTGCACCAATGATAACGACTTCGGCGTGGCTTTTCATTTTGTTCTCCTTACTCTGTATCGCAAAGGATACGGCTTCGGTGCGCAGGAACTGTCAAACTCCACAAATTGATATCCTTATGAGTGTTACATAGCTAACACTCTAGGTATGCCAAGCTAGTCTTTGGGTTAAAGCTTTTCTTCTCGTTAGAAGTAGAAAACATTATACTTCTGTTCTGAAGCAGAGTTTTAGACCGCTTTAAACTCTTTTGCTGTATGATTGGAATATTCTTGGTTCTTGATGATCGATATGCTAGAATGAGAAAGATCGAGAAAGATAGAGTAGTAGTTCATTATGACTAATGACCTAAGCCTGTTAAGCGAACGAGAACGTGCTGTTTTGCGATTGGTGGCGACAGGTGCGACTAATCAGCAGATCGCGGAACAGCTTGATATTAGCCCTAATACCGTCAAAGTTCATTTGCGCAATATCTTTGGGAAGATAGGGGTAACATCACGAACTGAGGCGTCTCTTTTTGCAGTACGGGCTGGTCTTATCGAGCTTAACCAAACAAGCGAGGTCGAAAGCACACCCGATACGATCGACAGCCTTCCTAGCTCGTCTCAGACCGAATCGCCAGCTGAGCGGTTGGACTCGAGTGAGCAAGCTATGCTTGTCGAGAATCAGTCGAGCGAAGCTGGATCAAGTGGCTTGCTTGAGACTGTAGAACTTCATCAAACCTCTTCCGATGCGCCTCCGACTCAGGAGGCCGCTGTATCAGCTCCGGCCTATCCGCATTTATCGCGGCGTTGGGTCGGAGTTTTGGGCATGCTGATCGGAATCATTCTGGCCGTCGTTGCTTTAAACCTCTGGCAGGGGATCACGCGCCAGATCGATCCTGAGCCGACTGTTACCTCTCAAGTTGCCGTGGCCGATGCTGGAGGTACCTGGACGCAGCGCCTTGCGCCCGGCAAGCCCTTTACTGCGGCAGCCGCTGTCAATTTCGGCCCCATTTTTGTTATCGGCGGTTGGGACGGTCAGAACGTTTTAGATACGACTCTACGCTACGATCCGCTTTCAGATAGCTGGCGCCAGTTGCCGCCCAAGCCGACCGCTGTGCGTGATATTCAGGCTGTTATTCTTGGAGGAAAGATTTTTGTGCCCGGGGGTTTGCTTGGCGATGGTCGTGCCAGCGATGTGCTCGAGATTTTCGATCCCCAAAGCGAAACCTGGAGCACGGGCCAAGCCTTGCCCGAACCGCGTAGCGCCTATAGTTTGGCGGTCTTTGAAGGGCGTATGTATTTGTTTGGCGGCTGGGACGGCCAAGAGTACCGTTCTGAGGTGTTTCGTTTCGACCCGAATGCAAATAGCTGGGAAGTGCTGACCTCGATGCCAACCCAGCGCGCCTTTAGTTGTGCGGCGGTAAGTCCCGAGGGCGAAGTGTTTGTGATAGGCGGTCAGAACAGCACGGGTCGTTTGTACACCAACGAATCGTACCATCCGGCTCTCGAAGGCTCCTCCAGTGACTTCCCATGGAATCAGCGCAAGCCGCTCGATGAGCCACGTTCACAAAGTGCCTGTGGCGCGCTCGATAACGAGATCTATGTGTTTGGAGGCGACCAAGCTCAAGCCCCGTTGCGCTACGATGTGCGCAGCGACAAGTGGCAGATCTTGAACACCAGCCCGCAGCCGATCGGCGCCCAACCTGCGTTGGCCTATCGCGATGGCGTCTTCTACATTACCGGTGGCGAGTTGCACAATAAACCCACCGATTACATGTACGGCTTTAGCGTGCGCTACAGCATCACTATTCCTATTCGTTAAATCAAACAAGCTTCTACAAACTCAAAGGCTTTGCCAGCGCTGGCAAAGCCTTCTTCTTTACATAAACTCAATCTGTTATCGCGCCATCACGCTTCAGCGGCGACGCTTCTAGCTCCCACTCGCTCCTTGGCGCGTCCGCCTACGGCTACAAAAGGTCTTTCCTTCCAAACGTGTCACACCTTGCGCTACGCGCAACCTTCCTACAGCGCCCCGATTGTTTGTCTTTCAATCTACAGATTTCATACTAATACCAAATCCGTTTAAAAACGTGCATGCTCTTCGCTCAGAAAAACAAAAAGCCGGGAAAAGCAAAAAGAGTCACGTTCCGCTCTGCCGAAGGCCAAAGAGAACCTAATCAACCGGATTTGGTATCAGCCGATCTAGCCCGCTTCCGGCATAAAAAACCACCAATCGCGCCAAACATAGGCTATCACCAGCAGGGCGAACATCAAGATCAGCATCACTATGTCGATCGGCTTGAACTGAAAGCCGCGTTTGGGCGGAATGAGGTGGCAGCTGATCCAAAACAGCCCCACTCCGATGATCGCATAGAGGATCGCTGTGGCACGGTAGACGGGGATCAAAAACACACCCGGCCCGCTGAGGGCGGGTACATAGGTGCCTTGCGAAAAGACCCCTACCAGTGCCATTGGTCGCAGCGTATCAGGGGTGATCAGGCTGGCGTTTTGACGGGTGATATTGGGATTGGGGTCGGGCGCGCCCGCCAGCGCCGAGGCCATCGCCGAGAGCGGGTTGAGGTAGACGAAACGCGGCGAGGCGACCTGCTGGCTGTTGGTGATGCTCCAGAAGCTGGCCGCGAAGAGCGTACCGCCCACCAGCGCGATCAGCAGGGTATAACAGAGAATGGTCGCTCCGGCAGTGCGCCGAATCAAAGCCGAACAGAACAAGCCGAAGGTGATACCAAACAGGGCGGTGACCAGCACTACCCCAGTGGCGCGCACAATATCGTCTATACTTACACCACCAAACAGCAACACAATGCTAAACAGCGGTAAAACGCTGCATAAGAGCACCGCTAGATAGCAGATCGCGGCGAAGATTTTGCCGATCAAGATCCGTTCGGCTTTCAGCGGCGTCATAATCACAAAGTCGAGCGTGCGCTGCTCGTATTCGCTGCTTAGGGCGCTGACCGTGATCGCAGGTGAGATAAACACCACCAAGGTTTGTAAGAGCAGAGCTAGGCCGCTAAAGAGTGCTTGGCCGATTTGGGCATTGAGCAGCGGTGTACCGAGACCAGCGCGGGCATTGATCGTTCGATACATAAAGATCAGAGCAGCGATCAACAGCCCGACAAAGGTCGAAATCAACACTGTTGAACGTACTCCGCGCAGTTGGGTGCGCAATTCACGGTAGAGAATGGGATTGAGATTCATGCTTTTCCTCTATGGAATCCGCCCTGTGAGGCTGCCCTGACCAAAAATACAACCGGTTTCGGCGATGCGGCCTTCAAAGCGGACTGCGACCTTCCCCTCGCGTAGGTACGCTTTGGCTTGATCAACGAGCAGATCGCCCGGCCCATCGTAGTCTAGTTCATCCCAGCGATCAGTTTCCCAGTTATAGAGCGCGGTGCGAATACCTGCATTGGGCCATGTGCGTAGACTCGAAAAAGAGAGAATGAGTCTGCTGGCTTCTAGGCTGTTTAAGCTATTTGGCAGCCGAAAAAGGAGTTCAGTGGTCGTACTGGGTGTTAGGCCGATCAAACCGTTGTTGTTTGAGCAGACAATCGCACTTGTGTTGCCTGCATAATCGAGGTTGAGCCAGCCCGGCCCCAGTTGAACCAAACCAGAAGCCTCGATCTTGGGTTGAGCGATAAAGAGCGTGGTCGCTTGCAAGACGTGTTTGCTGTTGCTCTCCACTTCAACACCCACCGGACTTGTGTCTAACCAAGCTACTAGGGTTGGTCCAGGCGATTGAGGCAGCGCGCCGTTGCTCAGCACAGCGTCGAGCATGGTCTGTTTCAAAACGACCGAGCGGTCGGGGATCGCTCCAGGTTTACGGCCTTCCTCAAGCGCTTGGCGAAAGATGATCGAACCCAGTGATGAGCCTGCGGGTGGCAGGCCATTAGCATCGACGACTTTGGGATCGATCCAAGCTGATTCGGCTTGTTGACCGGGAGGAATATCGCCTAACACAACGACTTGCTGGCCATAGCGCACCACAACGTTGCGCATGGTCTGGTCGAGCGGATTGGGCACCCGAACTCTAATGGCACCATCTTGAATAGTGATAGTAGCGTCGATTTGCGGCAGGTCTAGCTCGGTTTCGGCTTGTATACCCTGAATCGACCATGCGTTGCTCTGAATATCGGCTATCGCGGGATTGCCTTGTAAGTAGTTGCCGTTGCTACCGCTGACATCGCCGTAAACTCCGCTGACCGAGCGCAGTGGCCTGAGTAGGCTATCTGCTTGGAAGGTGACTGTGAATTCGTTGCGCTTGGAGCCATAAAAGCCGAGTAAGGTTTTTGCTTGGTTGTGTGCTGCTACTTGTTCGATAACCGTCACTTGGTTAACCAAAACATCGCTGGCCCGCAAGGCGAAGCTAAACCCATAGCTGATCAAGCTAAACAGTACGGTGATGCCGGGGATGATCAACCAACCCCAATTTTGTTTATCTAAACGCCGCAAAACTACATGCACGATCGGCCCGACAATCAGAAAATAGAGGGTAAGCAAGGCGATTAGTGGCAGTCCCGAGGGCAGATCGAGCGCTGGCAAATTGTTGAGGCTGGTGGTCAGCTCGCGTTCGCGCGCATCGATAAGGCGGCTGCCAACAAAGCCGGTGATAGCGCTGTCAGGGTTCGTTGGGCGCAGAAAGCGATCCCAGAATTGGCTACTTTGATTCCAGTTACGCAATTCAGGCGCGTCGACTGCAAAGGCCAACTGGTGAATATGCCCTTCGCCCAAACGCTTTTCGATCACCAAGGGGTTGGCTTCATCGCCGATCAAAATGCTGCTATCCGACTTGGCTTGTAGTCCAACTCCATTGAGCTGTAAGCCAACGCTGTTTGTAATGCCGATCAGCTCGGCTAACGCTTCTCCCGGCAGATCGGAGCGCACTCCAACGATTTGGGCAGGCACCAGCTCGGAAGGTAGATTGGCGATCTGGGCGCTGCTGCCCGTGCCGCCGCTCAAAACCAGTTGTCCGCCGCGCTTGACCCAGGTCTCGAGCGCCTCTAGCTGACTGGTAGTAAACTGGTTTGAGTCGACATTATGCAGCACGATCGCTGATAATGTCTCTAAACCTTGGCTGCGCTCGGGTAGATCGCTGACTTGAAGGTCGAAGGGCAGGAATGGCAGGATCGAGAGGTCTTGACGTGCAGGCAACGTGATCGCGATCGGCTCGTTCGAGACGAGTGCAAGCATGCGTTCACCGACGCGCGTGCGATAGCTCGGCGCGCTACGTACAAGTTCGCGCTCGCCTTCACGCACAACGATATCGAGCGTTGTGGCGTTGCCTACCGGTAGAATATAGAGCGTTGTTTCAAAATTACTCTGAGCTGGCAGCGCGATCTCTTGGGTATAGTGCTGTGCACTATCGAGCAGGCTGGCGTCGATTTGAACGGTTCGGCCGCCCGCGCCGTTTTGGAGTTGGAGCTTTACTGGCAACCACGTACCTTCGATGACATTGCCATCGTAGAGCAGTGTGACATCAAGTTTGAGGTCGGGATTACTTTGGGCAGCGATTGGTGTTTGGAACGACAGGATGAAAGCGATAGAGACACAGGCCAATAAGACAAGGTTTGTGTGCAGGAGTTTGCGCATAATAGCCTATCGTTGTTGCTAAACGACCGTCGTCGATTCGACGGGCTGGCTTTGCAAGTGGGGCCGTAATTGGGATATGCTCTAGAGCCTTATATCGTACACCGTTTGTGGAGCCTTGAAGATGTGTTCAAATAAGAATCGGGCATTCTTATGCCTAATAGTGTAGCATATATAGACATATTGGGGAATATCTTTAGCAGACTACTTTGGCCGAATAGGACCACTAAGCTTGCACTATCTCTGAGCGTGAAATAAGGAAAATCATGGCTGTTTCGTATCGCCGCTTGCTTGTAAGTGTAGTTTTGATCAGTTTGCCATTGCTTTTGATTGGCCCTGTTGGACGTTTTATTGTTGTTCTTCCACTGATCTTTTTTGGACCTGGTTTTCTGATCGAGCGAAGTTTGCGCGTTCCTCTGCCCGTAGCTTGGATGGTGCGTCCAGCTCTTTGGCTCGCTCTCAGTCTAAGCGTTATCCCGATACTATATGCTTGGACCTGGTTCGTTGGCCTCCATCTGACACTGTTGCCATTGCTCTTTTTGGCGGGCGCTTGTTACATCGCAATTATCTGGATCCTCTGGCAGGATGCTGGCTCGCAGCTTGTCGCATCGCATAAAGAGATCTGGCCCGCGCTTGGAGTCGCACTTTTATTATTGGCGGCCACAATCACCCGCCGCTTCCTCGAGGTTTCCAACGATGTTTTGCCGCTCTGGGTCGACTCAGTTCACCACGCTGTTTTGCTGCGGGTCGCCGCTGAAACGGGCAGCGTTCCGATAGATGTGCGCCCCTATTTGCCAGTAAGCGATTTGCCCTATCACTGGGGTTTTCATGTCACACTTGCCACGATTATGCAGTTGAGCGATCTTGATCTGCCGCGCTTGCTCTTGTGGTCGGGCCAGCTGGTCAATGCCTTTCAGGTGATAACAGTCGCAGCTTTGGCGGCCTTCTTTTGGCGTAAGAGTATGGCAGGTTTGGCGGCAGCGGCGGTGGTTGGTCTTGTCTCGTTGATGCCCGCCTATTTGGTGACTTGGGGTCGCTACACCTATTTATATGGTCTCTTGATTCTGCCGCCGTTTTTAATCCTTGCGCTGGTTGGCTTGCGTCAGCGCAGTTGGCGAGCTTGCTTGATGCTGGCCTGTTTGACGGGAGGCTTTTTGCTAACTCACTACATTGCCGCGATCTTTGGCTTAGCACTCTTGGGATTACTCTTCTTGTGGCATAACGATCTCGAACGGAGCCATGAGGAGACTGGTCTGCACCTTCGCGAGAGCGCGAGCAAGCTACTGATGATAGGCGCTGCCTTGGTGTTGGGCGCGCTATTTGCCACACCTTGGCTGCTCTTTTTGGCTAAACGTGTCTTCGCTTATTACATTGCCGAGCCGAATGCATTACGCGGTGGTGGAAGTTATAACGCTCTCAATGAAGGCTTATTGTGGGCAGGCCAAAATCGCTTGCTGTTTGGTCTAGCGGCTGCGGCCTTATTGCTTTCGATTTGGCGACGACAGCGGGCAGGGCTGTTTTTGGCGGCTTGGCCCTTTCTGCTACTGTTTATGGCTAACCTCGATCTGATCGGTCTGCCGGTTTTTTGGCTGGTCGCTAACACCGAAGTATTGGTCAGTCTCTATATTCCTGTTGGGGCTTTGATTGGTGGCGGCGTAGCATTGCTTTGGCAGGCCGCGGCTCAAGAGCGACCGCTCTTCTCTGCTGCTTGGAGCCAGGGGAAACGTTGGTTCGGGCTTAGCCCACAACAAGCTGTGCTTAGTCTAGTGTTGTTGGTTGCGCTTGGCTTGGGCGAGCGCCAGCTCACCAACGTAATCAACCCAACCACCCGTATCGCCAATGCGGCTGATTTAGCAGCGATCGAGTGGGCCAAGCAAAACACGCCTGAAGATGCGCGCTTTTTAACGGCTTCTACCGGTTGGCTGCCCGATGCCGAGCGGGGTGCAGACGGCGGTTGGTGGTTGGTGCCCTTGGCTAAGCGCTGGTCGAGTACACCGCCTGTATTGTTTACCTATGCCGATCCAGCGACCGTCGCTGAGATCCAAACTCGTACTCGTCTCACCTCGCATTTGCCAGCTGGGCAAGAGCCTGAAACCCTTGAGCGACTCGTTGTCGAAAATGCTATCGACTATGTTTATATCGGCTGGACCAATCATTCCTTTAAACTAGAGTGGTTTGCCGACAACCCACATTATCAAACCGTCTATCAACAGGATGGTGTGACGATCCTGAAACGAAAGCCCTAACACCAAGTTTGTTTGAGATCGAAATCGGCCCGTGGGAACTTCCCACGGGCCGATTTGCGTTCGTTACTGAGTTATCGAAAGTTGCTTACTCAACGAAGGCGCTGTAGGTCAACAGACCGTCACCACTCGAGGGGCTCAGCTGGTTGACGATAGCGGTGATCTTACCGCCCGAGGAAGCCTCGATCACAGCAGAACCGATGTAGACACACTTGTTGAATTTCTGGTCGAAGCCGGCATCGGCTGGACCATTACCACCCTGAATGATAGTGTAGGACTTGCCCGCCTCCACGGTGAAGCTGGTCGGAGTCAAGGTCGGACAAATCGAAGTAGCGCTATTGTTGTCAACATTATCTTGGGCAGCAGTGTTACGACCGTAAGTAACGGTTACAGTGGTAGAAGAGTTGCCGGTGTTCAGAACCTGGATACCAGTGTAGATACCGTAGTTATTAGCATTGATCAGCGGGACGCTAACCTTGCTGCCAGTGGTCGCAGGATCTACACCAGCGTAAGCCGAACCATTGCTACCGGTCAAAGAAGCCTGGTTTACAATCACAGCCAATGTCTGGTTTGCAGTGATGGTTGCAGAACCGATGTAGCGGCAGTTAGCAAACTGGTTATCCCAACCTTCAGCTGCATCGCCACCACCCTGCAGAATGGTTACCGACTTGCCAGCAGCAATGTTGTACTGCTTGGCTTGAGGATTAGGACAAGCATCCTTCGCACCAGATGCAGCAGTTGCTGTATTAGCGCTGTAGGTGATAGTTGCAGTGGTATCGCTGTTACCAGTGTTCAAAATTTGAATACCAGTAAAGGAGCCGAAGTTATCTGCAACAACCAGAGGTGCAGAAACAGTGGTCGAACCGTTGGTAACGAGGCCACCATAAGTCAAGAGCGATGTACCAGCATCATTCTCTTGGTTCACGATAGCTACCACAGGTTGACCATTGGTTGTGATCTTGGCCGAACCGATGAAGCGCTCACCAAGCGCTGCATTGTTCTTCTGGTAGAAGGTATGAGCTGCACCGGGCTTAATAGTAGCCGTGTCCTTTGCAGCGCTACCAACGAGACCAGGATTATAGTCAACAGTAACGGTTGCATCAGCGCTGCCAGCATTCTGCACGGTGATCCAAGAGTTGGTTCCGAAGTTGCCGCGCTGGATCAGGGGCAGGTTAATAGTGGTAGCGCCACCGCTGAAACCGCTGTAGCTGTCTGCCAGCCGCGGTGCGGTGAGCGAGTTCAAAAGGTTGGTAATAGCGATAACAGGCTGGTCGGACGAGATAACTACCGAACCTTGGAAACCAGCAGGAGCCTGCATGGTTGCACCAAGGTAGGTCTTAGAACCCTCTCTTGGGATAGTGTCGTTTTGACGAGCCGCCTCTGAGCCATCAGGGTTGTAATAGACGATGGTGATCTTCGCATCATCAGAACCCATGTTAAGAACTTGGAAACCACTAGTAGCAACTGTGGTTTGGGCAAATGCACTCAATGGAAGGAGTGCCAGCACAAGTGCCGCAAGGATGGCAATGATCTGTCGTTTCATTTCTTCCTGCAAACCTTTCAATAGTATGGAACTACTCTCTAAATTACTCAGCAACGAACGATGTCGTTACATCAACGAGGGTCAGGATACTCTAATCCAAGACTTGTTTACTATACTCTTTGCTGCTTAATCTTGCTATAACTTAAGGATTAATGCCACTACTACTTTTGGGTTAGTGCTAAATTTTCCATTCTAAAGCCAAAATGATACAGGATGCTTGAAGTACTACAGGATCGGATAATTGATACGAACTTCAGTACTCTAGCGGTTTGCTCTCTCCCCCAAAGAGGGTTGCTAGCGCGTCCGCCTACGGCTACTAACAGCTCGCCCGTAAGCGGGCTGTTGTAGCTGCGTGCCGAGAGACCGCCTCAAAATTAAATGGTTAAAGCGGATTTTGTATGATGCCACAAATAAGAGCAAAAGCCTTGCTTGTCTCAACTAGGTTTACATCAATGACCTATGTATAGCGAGCCGCAATAGTGAGGACCGTACTGCGCTTAAGAAGCTCCTCAAGCTGAATGTACGGTTTAATCAAGAAACGGAAGGGACGCGAGTAGGTCACAGCAGTCGCTAGACGTTTGGCGGTGAAATCTTGAATGCGATTACGGATAACGATCCTCAGGCTTTCGGTGGTGCAATACTCGCTTCCGCTAATACAGCCCGATTTAATGATCTGGAATCCTTCGCTTTGCAACATTGTAGGTAAGGTTCTGCGCGTATAGAGGGCGAAGTGTCGAGGGGCTTCCCATCCCGTCCAGTAGGTTTGGAAGAAACGGGCATCCCAACTATCACACATGGGCACGGCGAGATAGAGCACACCATTGTGCTTTAAGAGGCTACGCATCTTTCGAAGAGCAACTCGCGGATCGGCAAGGTGTTCAAATACATTCCAAAGCGTAATGGCATCGAAGCTCTGTTTTGGGAAGTCGCATTCATCAAGTGAGAGTGTCTGAACGTGTAAACCCTGCTGGCGCGCGAATTCTGATGCCCGCTGATCGGGTTCTATACCTTGAATTTGCCAAGCTGGGTGAAGCAGGCGCATGGCCTGAAGGAAATTTCCTGAGCCCGAACCGATATCAAGGAGTGCGCCTGGTTGAGGCTGGAGTTTGTTGATAAAAGCGCAAATCCGTTGTAGATCCGGGTGAAGATCTCTTGCGTCAACTGTAACAGGTTGGTATGGCGCATAATCTTGTGGATAGATCAGTGAAAAAGACCGACTATCGGGACGCGGGTTGAGATAGGTTAGGCCACACTCGCTACAAGTGACAAAACGAAATACTCCTCTTACCAGCCCAGAGCGATCTGGAAGCTGAATTTCAGACTTCGTTTTACTGCTACCACAAAGATAACAGCTTACTTCAATTAATTTAAGAGAATCTGTCGTCATGGTGTTTAAGAGGCATTGGCTTGCTTGCAACGAAGGTCAAAAGTGATCCAAGGCCGCAGTTGTCAATCACTCGGAAGAAAGGAGAGCTATATAACATCATGGGCCCAAGGCTAAGCAATTGATAGAGTTTGCTCAGCAATGTAGCGGGTAGATACTGTTGGGCAGCAAAGATTATGCTAGTGAGCGAGAAATAGTAGCTAGTTTGATAGAGTGAACGAATCGAGCTAAAACCTATTTGTTGCAATAATCGTTTAAGTGTAGTGTGCGAAAAGAGTGATAGGTGGCGAGGGAAGTCAAGACCAGCCCAGTAGTGTTTAAAGAGTTGAGATTCAAGACTGAGCCAAGCAGGTGTTTGAAGAATCAGTCTGCCGTTTGGCTTGAGAAGGCGGTATACCTCGTGTAAGGTCGCTTTAGGATTTTCGACATGTTCGATCGAATGCCAGAGGGTAACAATATCAAACGAGTCGGAAGATAGTTGCAAGGATTCGAGCGTACCATGAAAAATCCGTGCATCGGGAAATGGGCGCATTCGTTGTTTGGCTTGCTCGGTCGCAAAAATACTAAGGTCACAGCCTGTCACCGTCCAGCCTGCTGTTGCTGCAACAACAAGAAAATCTCCAGTAGCACAGCCGACGTCGAGAAGCTGTCCACTTGTGGCTTTTGTCACCTGTTGTAAGAGTGAGTAATAACCGCCCGCTGCGCCGACGCTGACCTCTTCTATCTTAGATTTAGGCCGTCGCGGTATAAGCGTGTGTTTGGGCCGATGCTCGAAAGGCAGATAGCTACCTTCATAGTAGGGTGCCATATCGCGAGGGCGAGGATTTAAGTAGATAAATCCGCAGCGTCGACACTGAACGAGCGTCCATTCCCCCGGATGGCCGAGCATCAGGTCCCTACCTACGCGGATGGGTTCTGCATGCGTAGAGCCACAGAGATTGCATTCAACAGTGATACAATCAGGTGTATCCACCGAGGCTATCCTTTACGACAGAAAAATACCAACATACTGGCAAGATTAACCGGAATGAAGCGCCACAGCAAGAGCTTTGTCATATGGATCTTTGGATGGCGTAGGTAAGCCCACCAATGACGTAAACCTTTTGGCGGCGCAAGTTCATAGCCGATCACGCGTTCGACGTGCAAGCCGTTGTTTTCAAGCAGGCGTTGCCATTGCATACGTGAACCATAGCGTTGGAGTGGCTGATCGTCGGCGAATACTTCGCCAGTGTTTTTGGCATGCCAGATCGTCCAGAGAAGGCCATAGGTGTTGGGCACTAGAATGCAGGCTTGGCCGCTCGGTTTAAGGACACGAGCCATCTCTTTAACACCGCTCGCCATGTCTTCAAAGTGCTCGAGACTGCCTAAATTGACCACATAATCAAATGAATTATCTGGCAGTGGGAGCTTCTCGCCGTTTCCCAAGAAGGCAGGGCCATATTTACGAGCTTCTTCGATCGCTACTCGCGAGAAGTCAACGCCCATCGCATTGAGTTTATAGGAATGGGCAGCTTTCATTAAAAGGCCAGTGCCACAGCTGACATCAAGCAAAGAGCTGCCAGGCGCAGGTTTTAGTTGCTTGAGAATCCAGTGAAAATAAGAATCCCAATGTTGCATAACGGCAACATCGCTATATAACACATCATAGGCCGATTGAGTGTTGTCGGCCCCTTGAGTTTCTCGTCGCAATTCGATCATAGTGTTAGTCCAATTCCCCCCCAGACGATCTCGTTAATTGTGTTCCAAACCCGCCAGGCGACCAATAAAACAATCGCTTGATGGGCGGGCATCATGGTGCTGAGGGCAACGATAATAATACCATTGGTTACACCGAGGTCGGCGGGAATCCAGGCCAAAATGATCCCAGAAACCATAACCAAGGCCCAGCATTGAATAACTGGCACAAGCGAGGCGCTCCCATCGAAGCCGAAGGCGCTGCAAAAGCAATATAGCCCAACCCCGCCTAAAGTGATGGAGATCAGGTTGAAGCCGACCCAAGCGAAGAGATGTTGCCAACGTAAATTGGCTCCAGCTTGGTTATATCTGTTAAGCCAGTCGAGGAAACGTTTGAAAAGCGGTGTTGGTACAAGTGAAACAAAGACCGCAAGGATAGCAACTAAGATCCAAGGATTGATGCTATTGACAAGGCTGCCGGGCAATGCCAGCGTGATAAGTGCGATGATGGTGCTGGAGACGCCGAGGATAATTGTTTCGGTCACTGTAGCGATCGAGACTTGCACTTTACTGCCACCCTCTTTTTGATAGAGGTAGACACGACTGATGATATCCCAGCCTATTCCTGGCAGTTTGCGTGCAAGACTAGCTATGGTGTAGTTTTTATAATGGCGCCGGAAGGATATATCGTAACCAAACTGGCGCATAATAAACCACCAACCAGAGATCGCAAACAGTAAACCGATAAACTGAACGACGGCCGTCAGCGCTAACCAGCGAATATCGGGTCGTAGCCAGTTCCAACCGTCCTGTTGTAAGGCTCCCCAGTCTTTGTAGAGTAAATATCCAATATAACCATTAACAAGAAAAAAACAGCTTATGCCTAAAAGCCATTGCCATCTATGGCTCTGGAATGAGCTTATAACATGCTGAATACGTTGACGAATTTTGTGTAACAAGCGCGAACCCGAGGTTTGGTCGGTTAGCATATTTTACCTATGATTGATATACAAAATCAGGCCGTAGTGCCAAGCTAGTTTGCCCCACACTATGCCAGGCATTGTATACCAATAACGTATTAATTTGGGTTGTTGGATATACAGTAACAGCGTGTCGACTATTGACAGCGCAACTGCCAAGGCTACAGCCCAAGCTCCGGTTGTCTTGAGGGCTTGAATGCGTAGAGATGTGCCAGTGAGATCACTATGAATATGCTGAAGCTCACCCCAAGTGCTCCCAAAGCGGGCCAGATGATGCCACACAGCATTCATTCCGATGCGATTATGTCGATGGAGAACTTGGGCCTTGGGAAGAAAAGCGAGCTTGTAGCCACGTTTGCGCAGCTTAAAGCTTAGGTCGGTATCTTCGCCAGCAGCGCCAGGGAAGTGCTCATCGAAGCCACCCACCTCCCAAAAGAGTTCGCGTCGAATACTAAGGTTCAGGCTTGGCAGATAAGGTAGGTTGCCTGCTGGTTGAAAAGCTAAAAAAGGGGTGAGGGCGACGAGGTTATCGCACAGATTCCAATAGGGCTTCGTTTCAAAGGCGACACCGCCACACGCTACCATAACCCCTTGTTGATGGTGCTTGAGGGTTTGTTCGATAAGATCTCTGGCAGCGATACAATCAGAGTCGATAAACAGCAATAGCTCGCCTTGGGCATGCTTTGCCCCTAGGTTGCGTGCAGCCGCGGCCGAGATAGGGCGAGGCGTTTCAATAAACGTCACATTCTTATCTGGCTGGATCAATCCATAGCGGTCTTGGCCAACGATGATGATTTCGTGGGGTGGCTGCGTTTGCGCTTGGAGGGCCGCTATAACCTCAGTGATTAAGGGCGAGTGTAAGCTAGGGATAATAACGCTAACGCGCATGAGAGGCCTGTGCTGAAGTAGGTTTAACGCGAAAGATCAGCGGTTTAGTATGACGCAAAAGAAGAGCCTGGAGAGCTGAGTTTACACCTAACGCTTGGTCGCCTTGAGCGCGCATCCACTGCCAGACCGCATGCGAGTCGATCGCGATGCAGGCGTCGGCGTCGCTGCTCCAGTAGGTTTCAAAATTGGGCTCTAATCTTCTGAAACAAAGCCCTTGTTTGCCTGTGGTCACAGCAGTCATATGGCGCATGATACGTTGAAACAATGTAACACCTAAGCGATATGGCATAGTGTTACGCCATGTAAGGGTGAATTTTATGAATTTCTCGCGCCAAGAGAGATCGCTGTAAGGTCGCACATCGTAGCCTTGGGCGACCCACGGGGGCACATCCCAAGCGGCGCATAGGAAGAAATAGCCGCCGGGTTTGAGTACTCGTCGCACCTCGCGCAACATCGCTTCAGGATCTGGAATATGTTCTAAAACCCAGATGCTCCAGACGAGATCGAAACTTTCGTCTTGAAAAGGAAGCTCCGTCGCTGATGCGGCAATAAAAGGTTTCGAGACGTAGTAGCCCGAAGAAGAGGCGATATCGATTCCGATATAGTCTTCGACCACATTTTGCAAGATACCCGAGCCAGTGCCGATCTCGAGCGCTTTGGCTGCTTGGAGCTGGTAGTCGTTTACGAATTTGCGGAGAGCAGCATGATACTCGAGCGCTAGCCGATTGTCGGCATAGGCAACAGCTAGGTCCTCGGCGCTGATGCTTGGCGCCGCCTCTTGATACATTCGCTGGTAGTAGCTTCGAAAGCTAGCTTTTTCAGAATCTAATTCGCTGTTGTTAAGACTCATGCTGTATAACTCTCTTATATCAAATTCGCTTGTGCACTTCAGATCCTGCATCAGTTGGCGGAGAGCTCTCAACCATCCATTCGGCTTCTAGCGCGTCCGCCTTCGGCTATCAACAGCTTGCTCACTACATTCGGCTTTTCGTCTGCCTGCGCCCAAGCGCTACCCGAAAAGCCAAGCGTGCGGAATGTGCTATCAAATCTGTCGAAGGTCAACACCCAAAGTGCTCAACCGGATTTCGTATTATTTGTAAATCGAAAACCAACGCTCTGCCAATCGGTCCCAACGATAGAGCTGGGCCTGTTCGTGGGCACCTTCGCTGAGTTGTCGCTGAAGCTGTGGTTCGCTTAGGATCTTCAGCATGCCTTGGGCGAGCGCTGTAGGACTGCCCGGCTCCACCAAGATGCCAGCTCGATCTCCGAGCATAATACGTCGATCGCCCACATCTCCTGTTACAACGGGTACTCCTACCGCCATGCTTTCGACGATCTTGAGCGGTGAGCGCCCGCGAGCAACCTCATCGTCTGAGACGGGATCGATCGAACAGTGACCTAAACGAAAAAAGAGCGGCACTTGTTCTGCAGAGACAGCGCCCGTCATCACGACATGCTCTGTAAGGCCGAGCGATTGAACCTGTTCTTGGATCGCGTGTCGATCTTCTCCATCGCCAACTAAGAGCAAACGGGCTTGGGGAAGCTGTTCGACGACTTGGGCGAACGCATCGACTAAGAGACCGACATTGTGCGTATTTTGGCTGATGGTTCCAACGTACACCGCTACAGGAGCATTGCCAAGGTTAAGCGCCGTGCGTAAATCTATAACGTTGCGAGGGTCTGGAGCTTGAAGGCGGTCTGGACTAATGCCATTGGGTACATGCGCTAAACGATCTTCTGCTATGCCCAAGTTACGGTTACGCTCGTAGAGAAAGGCGGTGTTTACCGTTACTCCTGCTGCTTGGCGTGGCAGCCAGTCTTCCCAAAAACGCACAAGCTGTTGTTGCCACTTCGCGCCGAAACGGTTGCCTCCTGCCTCGTAGTCATCGCAGTCGACATAAAGCTGACGACCTGTGATCCGAGCGGCGAGTAAGCCGGCTAGGCCATTGATAGGCTGAGGCTTGCAAACATGAATGACGTCGCTAGGCAAACGAGCGGCCAACCAGCCCAAACGCAGCGCAGCTAAAAGCGAAACTTTTAAAAGCTCTGCTGGACCAAAATAGCGCCTTTGGCCTACGGGACCATAGACATGCATTTGACTAGCGTAGTATACCATGACTCCTTGGTGGAGCTGTTGGCGTTGCTGAGGCGCTAATTTGTCCATCATGTGGTGAAGAAGAACGAGTTGAACCTTGTGCCCTTGTGCCTGCAACTCTTGAGCGAGCGGGAACCAGCGCCCACGTGGCGAAGGGTAGTCGAGACTCGATGTGGAGAGAAAGGTTATACGCATAGAACTGCTATCTATTGCTCTGGAGCGATTCGGCGGCAGTTAAGAAGGCCGCAATATCGTTTTGTAAGAGAAGAGGCAGAAAGTGCTCAATAGTTTGATCGTCCCAATTCCACCAGGCGATCTTCAGAAGCCGCTCGATCGTTGCATCATCGAAGCGTTTGCGCACAATTTTCGCAGGGTTGCCAGCGACAATTGTATAAGGCGGTACATCCTTTGTGACGAGGCTGTGCGCACCCACAACCGCGCCATCACCGATGGTAACACCTGACAGAATCGTTGCTTTATAGCCGATCCAGACATCGTTGCCGATCACCACATCGCCTTTGCTCAGAGGGTGCCCTTTGATATGGCTTGCGCTAGGCCATAAGGCAGGAAAGGGGTAGGTTGTCACCCAGTCGATGTGGTGTTCGCCTCCTAAAAAGATCGTCACCTCGTTTGAAATCGAACAGAAGGCTCCGATGCGCAACTGAGCATCGTTCCCCCATTCCAAGATCTTCAGATCGCCGTAGCTGGCTCGTCCAATGGCAAAATGGGGATATTGCTCTTGGAGGCTAGGCCGTCTGCCCTGTAATTGCCAGATCCGGGCTCGCAAACGTTCTTTAAGCCATTGGCTGAATCTGCGCTTTTTGAACATAGCGATCTTAGAGAATACGAGGCGAGGCTGTTTGGCTGCTTGCGATAGTTTGTTCTGATTCTTCTGGTACTGCCAGCTCCTCGATCAAGCGAACCAACGGTTGCCACGATGCTTCCTCCTTGTTTTGGCGGATGTTCCGGGCGAACGGTTCGGCAAGGCCTTCGTTGAAATAGCGTAGGATCGCATCGGCCAGCGCTTTGCTATCGCCAGGGGGCACAATCAGACCCGTCTCGCCGTCGCTAATGGCCTCGGGCATGCCGCCGACTGAGGTCGCGATCATCGGCTTTTCAAAGCCGAACGCAACTTGGGCCACACCGCTCTGAGTCGCCTCGAGATAAGGCAGAATAACGACGTCGCTCGCAGAGAAGTAGAGCGTCATTTCGTCGTTTGGAATATAGGTATTTTCGATGCGAACAGCATCTTCAAGTCCTAATTGCCGAATCAGTTCGTCGTAGCTACGTTGATCCTCCCAGAACTCGCCTGCAACCACCAGCTTGACGGGCAGTTGCTTGCGCACTTCGGGCAAGGCTTTAATCAGGTGGCGAAGACCTTTGTAACGACGAACCAAGCCAAAGAAGAGGAGCACTGGCTCATCGGGGTCGAGCCCTAGCTGAGCACGGGCCTCGGCCTTGGGCATAGGGGTGCTGCTGAAAACATCGTATGGCGGGTGAGTGGTGCCGCGAATGCGCCCTTTGGGCAGCGCCCGCCGTAAAAGGGCGAAGTCTTCTTCCGACATCACAATAAAGGCGTGGCCGCGCCATAGAATGCGCCTTGCTAAAAACCAGTCGAATAGTCCGCCATCGGGTGCGATAATGTGATGGCAGATAAAAATCATACGGATATTGGTGCGGTGACGGATCAGACGAGTGAGGAAGAAGAGCATAGGTGTCCAGAAAGGTGTCCACCACTGCAACAATAGAATATCGGGCTTATATTCGACAATCTTGCGATACGTCTTCCACCAAGTCCAAGGATTCATCGGTGTGAGCAGTCGCTCGCACTCGATACGCAGCGCGCTTGAATCTGGGCTCGGATCCATAGCGGTATTGCCCGGATAGAGCCATTTTGGATACTGTTTGATATAAGAGAAAAAACGAACATCGTGACGTTGACGCAGATGTTTCACTAAAAGTGTTGAATAGTGGGCTATTCCGCCTCTAAATGGATATGTTGGGCCAATAAATGCAATTTTCACGATTTTTCCCTATAACAAAAGCAGCGCTGCTTCTTGGAAGATAAACTAATACTCAATCCGTTTGATCAGTTCAGCACTTTGGCGACCTAGTATCTTTCTCAAAGAGGGCTGCTAGCGCGTCCGCCTACGGCTACCAACAGCTCGCCCGTAACCTCGGTGTTGTAACTGTGTGCCGAGAGAGCCTCCCAAAATACGACGATTCAAGCGGATTTCATATAACACTAGAGACTCAGGGTTCGTCTCATCAGTTTGAAACCGAAAACTTGATTTTGGCATTGTACCAAAATTCTTGATTTGTGTTAGGGATCGATAACTTCAAAGATCTCGACCTTGTCGTGCTGATAGATCAGTTTATAGCGATCGGGAAGGGCGGCAAGCCGGTTAGGATCAATAAATCCATCTCGTTCGCCTAAGTAAATCAACTCGATACCATTCTCTTGTAAGAGCTGTTGCGTTTCATCGCTCTCTGGATAGTTGCTTAACCCTTGACAAAGCTGATAGAGCCGCTCTGAAAGGCTGGCGTCGGGAACCCACTCGAGATTGCGCATAACAGGCGGAATGATAGCGGGACGATTTGCCAGCAGTGGCATCCAGCCGCCAGCATCGGCGCTGACCACATAGTTGGGTGACCAGGGCCAAGTAAAGCAGTTCGGCATGATCAAACTATCGTTCGGGGTGCTTTCGGCCAGCCATTGAGCGGCTTGCAGATCAGGCAACTGAACATAACGTTCGCTCGGGACATAAAGGCTAGCTTGCAAGCGCATGCCGATCAGCACTAAGGCCAGACTGGGAAGTGCAAAGAGCGCGGGCCGCCAAGCGATAGATTGTGCGCTATTCCAAAGCTCTTCTAGGCTTAAAGCCAAAAGAATGCCAGCCGGAATATAGCTAGAAGAGAGCACGGTTATAAAGTCGAGTCTTCCGACCCCAGGCAGGCCGGGCCAGAGCCAGGTTGGGTTGGAATAGGCGATGCTAAGCGCGGCCCAACTGAGGAGCCAGAAGGCACCCTTTTTTCGCTTCCAAACCAAAAAGAAGGCTGCAAGTAGACCTGCTAACAAGAAGAATCGGTAACTCTCCCACGAAATGCCTAGCTCATTGACCTTGTAATAGCCCTCATCGGCGCTTCCATCGATAGTGCCCAAGGCTACTTGAGGCACAAAGCGGAAGATCAGACGGTAGATCCAAGGACCAGCCAGCAGCAGCGCAAGGTTTCCTAATGCGATCGGACGTGTCAACCAGTAAAGGTAGCTTGTATCGATTATATGTTGACGCGCTCGTCGAATCAGATCGTAGAGACAGAGCAGCGCGAAAGCGTATAGGTAGTACAACACAATCAGGTAGTGGGCGGCGAAGAGTGCAGCTACCAGCATGCCGCTCAGCAAGAGCAAACGCCAATCGAAGCGCTTCTCTTCAAAAAAAGCGATTGTGAGCGCTAATGCTGCTGGAATAACGGCGAGTGCGGTCTGTTGGGTGAGCCGACTCCAGTTGAGAAAAAAGCTCGGGAAGGCTGAAAGGAGTGCGATCAGCCCAATCGAGCAGAGCGCAGTTATTCGTTGAGCGCCTAACTGGCGGGCGAGCGCATAGATCGGAAGCAGGCCGATCATAGAGTAGACCTGACCCAGAAAGCGGGTGAGGTTTACGGCATCGCGGCCGGTCAGCATATGGAGCGAGGCTGCAACGGTATGGAAAGCGAAGTGATATGAGAAAGAAGCCATGGGAGCGTATGGCTCGTAGTTGTCGGGCAAATGACCTCGGTCGATCATCAACTGAGTGATGAGCGAGTGGTGGTAGCCATCGCTGCCGAGCGCCGTCACCGCCTCGCGCCACCAGTAGAGGCGCAACCCGGTGCCTATCAATGCTACAAATCCGAGCGCTATACTGGCATAGAAGGCGGGACGGCGCGTGTTTTCGAGCCAAGAGGCAGGTTTGGAAAGACTCCAAACGAGCAGCAGTGCTGCACAGCCGAGCACGCCCCAGATCGCTAGAGTCTGGATCGAAGCGCCTATCAGTGTGGCATAGAGCCAGATCAAAGCCAGACAGGCTGTGCTTACAGCCGGGGCAAGCGCAATCTGCTGATCGATCGTTGTTTTTGGCACAAGGAGACGTGCGAGAGCGATACCTGGTAGGAATAAAAGCAGTCCGGTGCTAGCAATGAGCCACAAGGTATCAAAGGTAACGATAGCCATACACCCATCAAACCATTCTAGCTTTCTCAATGGTGGCTGCTAGTATACCACGCCCTACATAAGAAAATAATTGTATGTAAGTTTATAGACCATGTGGAATAACATAAACCCGTATCTCACATAGTCTATAAATTACATACTTGTATAAGACTCATCAAATTAGTCGATTAAGACCTTTTTCGCCCCTCTAGGAACTGGATAAAGGTCGCGGAAACTATAGAGTGAACGTGGAAAACCTGCTTGGGGTGTACCCACCTTTTCAGACATAGTCAATATGTATTCTTGTTTCTTCTGAAAATAGGGTACAAACTGTTGTAGTACATGAGTGAAAGAACGAATGATACGCATAGGGAGAGAGATAGGTGGAACCCAAGGATAGACATTAGCTTGCTCCATATGGAGCAGGTTAAAGTTACAGGAACGAAGCAGAAGAGCTACTTCATCGGTGGTGAACTCGCGAAGATGGCGTGCATAAAGTCCTAAACCGCTATATTCATGTTCATCGCTTAGATGCATAAATTGCATCCAGAGACGGGTGAAAGAGAGATAGTTTGGAACGGTTAGGAAAAGGCGTCCCTGTGGTCGTAAAACCCGATGCATTTCAGCTAATGCCCAAGATGGAGAGTAGGAAAGATGTTCCAAGACCTCCATAAAGAGGACCAAATCAAATTGACCATCATCAAAGGGGAAATGGTCGCGTTCAATATTAAACACATAGACGGGAAGCTTTAAAACTTCTTTACCATACACGCCTAAGGTCACCTGATTTGGGGTACGGGAGGGCTCGATTTCAGGGCCGGGCCAGGTACCTAGGGCTGTATCAACACCGACTAACTCACAATTAAGCTCTTTACTAAGGGCATAGGAAAAGAAAAAGGGTGCGCTACCGATTTCTAAGATGCGAAGTGGGCGATCTTGTTTAGGCTGCCAAGCTTTAATTCGTTCAAGACTATAAGCGAGGCGTTTAGCGTGGTAGAGACCATAAAAAGAGATAAGATCATCTTGGGCATGGACCTTATCGTGATTGACAGTATCTTCAAGAACAGTTAATCCATCAGTATATTTGAGCATCCTATCTGCAAGAGTGCGCATACGAAGTAATCCCTTTCAAATAAATAGCCCTTTGGATGAAAGGCCTTTGGAAATCCATAAAGACTAAATAGTCGTTTATATACGTTAGAACTGAGCCATAAGGCCGAATAGGTTTATCGAAACTGTTTCTATTAGAATTGAGAGGGTAATATCTAAGGTTTTCCTGCTCTATTAATAAGTAGGCTGTCTGAGTTTACCATACAAATCTCTTTTTGCCGAAAGAGAGAGAAAAAGGAAAGACCTGAAAGTGTTGTCTGTATAACAGCCTTTCAGGTCTTTCTGCTTTATTTTTCAGGATTTATTTACTCCTCGGCTTTGAAGACCAAGGGCATCAGAATGCGGGTGCCACTATTGATTGCGAGCACCTCAGCTCGTCGGCCTTTGGTATTGTGGTGATGGAGTAAGAGCAATCCTTGCGAGTTGTTGGCTTGGTAGTGTTGGGCGTTGAACTCGATCGGAATGACAGTATCGGGCTGGTCGTTGTAGAACGGCATGCCATCGAGATCGGGATTGCCCGTGCTGATGCCCGGTTGAGCGGCGTTATAGCTTAAGACGGGCGTTTCGTCGATGGGATCGCCGTATATGACAATGTCGTCGGAGAATTCGCCGTCGGCACGCTCGGTGCTATAACTTACGACCTTGTAGTCGAATTGAGGCGATTCTGCACTTAGCCCAAGATCACTCGCCGCTACACCTAACACCATCACGTTGCTGTTGAAGAGGCCGGTGTCCATGTCGGGGAAGCCGTTAATAAAGTCGGCGAGGAAGAGCTCGTCGAGAGCGATATCGTAGAGCACCGAGATATAGCTGCCGCTGCTATACGCACCACTGGCATTGCCATAGTTCCAGTCGAAGAGAATGAAATCCTCGACACCATCTTGATCGGTATCGATGTAGATATCGAACTCGACTTGGTGCGGCGAGCTCCAATCTTGATGGGTCGTGATTGCGAAATAGATGTAGGCATCTTCGAGCACGCCTAAAGGCTCGGTAGGTGTAGCGGTCGCGCGCAGCGAATTGGCGATACCGATATAGTGCAGATCCGCCTCTTTGCCTACTGTTGTGCTCGAAACAGGACTGGTGTACTGGAGTTCAAAGGCCGAGGCCAGCGATTGATAGTCGAGCGGCGGATTCTCGCCGATCAGGGCTGTTCCAGTCAGCGCGATCGTGCTTGTAACCACGCCAAAGCCTGCGAGATTGAGCGAGCTTTCTGTCGCTTGCATACGCGAGGCAGGGCGCGGCGCTGAGTGAACAGGCACGCGCAGGGTTGGAGCGCTGTTCGACTGCAGCAGCAGATAACCAGCCGCTTCGCTGAGCCACTGGCTTGGCAAGCCATAGGGGGCCTCGTTCACCGAGGGGTCATGGCTATGTTTCATCTGCGCCGGGTTGGCGGTCAAGGTCACGGTGACACTGCTGCTAGCACCGGGGCCGAGATCGACGCTGGTCGGCGAGATTGTATAGCTGACTCCGGGAACCTCAGCGCGAGCGAGGTAGCTAAGGCTGTAGCTTTGTGGCGTCAGGCTCTTGTTGACGACCTTGACTTGTTTGCTCAGGGTCGTGGTTTGGGTGATCTCAAGCGCGCCAAACGAAACGCTAACCGTTCCATCGTTGGTGTCGTTGAAGGCTACGACTTGAGCATCGCGAGCATTGACCAGATCGATACGACCTGCACCGATGCGGCCCGGCCCAAACGGTATTGAATCGTCAGCTGCTGCGGTGCGCACATCGTTGGTGGCTGTGTTCATCGCCAGCGCTTTGAGCTCTTCGACGCTCCAGTTGGGGTGCAGTTGACGCAGCAGGGCCATAGCTCCGGCGACATGAGGCGTTGCCATCGACGTACCGCTGGCGTTCGCTTCTCCGTTACCTGTGCCGCTGGCGGCAGAGATGATCGAGAGGCCGGGGGCGGCGATATCGGGCTTCAGCCACGAATTACCTGCTGCCGGGCCACGTGATGAGAAGGTCGCTAGCGTATCGCCCAGTTCGGGCCGAACAGTAGTGATGTCCGATGAGAGCGTGACATTGACGCCATTCCCCAGTTGTGCTTTGATCGTATCGCCGTCTGCTTTGCTGATCATAACCGAAGGAATCGTGATCGTCGCGTCGTCTCCGCCCATGGTGACTGGGTCGCCATCTTGGTTATTAACGACCACTACGCCAACCGCGCCCGCAGTTTGCGCAGCTTTAACCTTCTCGACAAAGGTACATGTTCCTCGATCGATCAGAGCGATTTTGCCAGCGATACTGGCCGCATTGCTGAGCGGGCTACAAGCGTTGGCAGGTTGTGCCGCTACCAGATCTTCGGTCACGCCTGTAGGAGTAAGTTTTGGACCAAAATCGGCATCTGCGGCGATATAGTTACCTGCAATGTCGGCAGGTGCATTGACTTGGATAGCCGAGAAGACCAAGCCATCATCGACCGAGGCAGCGACCGTGATCACTCGTTCTGCCGAGCCTGGGCTGCCCATAATGTAGTAGGAATCGCCGCTATTGCCCGCTGCGACCACCACAATCACACCCAGATTAGCGGCACGATTGCTTGCGATCGCATCGGCATGGATGCTGCTGCCCGACTCGGCTCCTAACGACATGTTGATCACATCGAGGCGGTCGCTGAAATCGCCGTCGCCATTGGGATCAACAGCGTATTCGATGGCCGGAGCGATGATATCGCTCGAACCTTCGCAGCCAAATACCTTCAAAGCGTAGATCGATGCTTCAGGTGCGACACCCGGGCCGATCTTGAAATCAGAGCTTACCAGCGAATCGGTATAAGGCCCATTGTAGGTGCTGCCATCGCTTTTGACACCATAGCCAGCAGCGGTGCCCGCAACGTGGGTGCCATGGCCGTCGCAGTCCATTGGATCAGGGTCGGGAGTCGGAATTTGCTTGTTGGGGTCATCGCTTGTGGAATCGAAGTCATCGCCCACAAAGTCGTAACCGCCGACCACTTTGACGCTTGGGAAGAGCGCTGGTGTCTCGTTGTTGTGCGTCACATTGTTGCGATCATAATCGCTTGAAGCTCCCGAACCTCCGAAATCAGTATGGATATAATCGACGCCGGTGTCGATAATCCCGATTTTGATATTTTTACCTGTAGCGGTAATAACGCCTGTGCTCCAGAGCTTGTCGGCCCCGATAAAAGGCACACTGGTGCTATTAGCTGGCTTCACCGATACAGAAGGATAGATCGCTTTTACCCCTTTGAGCTTGGCGATTTGAGCGAGTTTATTGGCATCGACTTGAATCGCAATACCGTTAAAGACGCGTTGGGTGCGATAGAGAACTTGAGCTTGCAGGCCGGAGAGCTGAGCTAAGATACGTTGTTGGGCCTGCTCGATGGTTGCGATCTGGTTGCGGCTCGCCGTGGTAGCGTCGGCGATGGCGATTTCAGATTGGTTGAGATAGACGTCGATAGCAGGGCTATCCTCAAGTTCCAATATGACCCGAACTTTAGATGATGAACTGATACGAGCTGGTTTGATTTGTTGGCCATGTTCTGCAACGATACGGCGCGCTTCGCGTGGAAGGTCTCGCAATGAAGTGCGGGAGTTGCTGGGGTGCGGGTCTCGAGCTTGAATGCTGGAAGGAAGACTTACGCCTACTGCCATAATGAGGGCCACTACAATGAAAAGTCGCGTTTTCATAGCTCCACTCACTCTTTTTCATAATACGCTCTACTCAGGCCCAAACAAAACTCCTCCTTTCTGGTATACAAAGACATACCTCATAAGCGATAAGCCGCTAAAGAGGCAATTATGTAATCCCAGATCCGGTTGATTGCTTCAAAGAGCCTATGCAAGCCCGACAGAGCTGGATCGTGCGTTGTGTTGAGAGCGCCAACTCTATGCGCTTATCTCTGGCCTAAGTAACTTGCATAGTGTTAGCGGCGTGGTCTTTCCCCCAAGCAAGGCTTTAACCGCGTCCGCCTACGGCTACAAACAGCTCGCCCGCCACCACAAAGTGGGTATCAGCCCATGCGGAGCGACTGCCCAAAACCCAAGACTACAAACGGAGTTCATACGATGTATGGAGTTCAGAAAGATTCGGTTCTAGATAATACAACTGTAAATTAAAAGAGTCAAATAAAGGCTCAAGCCTTTATCTGACTCTTTTCGTTGTTTGTTCGGCTAAGGAGATGTTTGAGATCGCTTATGCGTTGCTGGTACGCTTCTGCTCGTAGCGAATCAGGCCGGCGATGCTCATACTGGCCCAGGTGCGCAGCGGCATCGAGTCGGGCGCATCGGGCGGAATAGGCAAGAGACGTTCGGCGATCAGGTTCGGGTCGCTCTCGCCGGCCGCCAGCGCACGGCGCACACCCTCGATCAGGCGATCGAGGCCATCGGCCAGTTCGGCCAAAGTCTCATCAACATTGTCGTAGGCGCCGCAATGGCTGAAGTACAGACGGCTGAAGTTGCCTTTACGCAGGGCAGCGATCGTCTGCTGCTGAGCGACGAGATCATAGGTGGGCGGTGGTGTCATAGGGCGCACCAGATTCCAGCGCGGGGTCGCTGTGCCCGCTGCATCGCCGATAAACAGCGCACCGCTTTGCAAATCGTGGAAGGCCATGTGATCGGGGCAGTGGCCCGGCGTAGCGATCGCTTCCAAGACGATTCCGCGCCCAAGATCGAGCCGCAAATTGTCGGAAGGGCTGAGGCGTTCCGGCGCGATCGGAAGCGGCTCGTCGTAGGTTCGCCACAACTCTTCACCCACAGCGCGAATCGTACCCCTGATCAGGCGCGTTGGATCGATCAAGTGGGGAATCATGCTGCTGTGCATGTAAACGGTGGCGTTAGGCAGCGCCTGAGCCAAAATGCCAGCACCGCCTGCGTGGTCGAGATGGATGTGGGTGCAGATGATGTGTTGAACCGCTTCGGGGTGGATACCTAGTTCCCGTAGGCCAGCCAGGGTGTGCTGGGCGCTGCGCGGTGTACCTGTTTCGATCAGAGCGATCTGATCGCCCTCAACCACATACACTAAGCCTAAACCTGCTACATCAAACAAGAGCGAATCGATAGCCTTCAGGTGTGTATCTAAACGCTGAATCTCCACGTCACATCCATAGTGCTTAGGGCCGTGAACTATTGATCAGTTCTTGGCGGCGATATTTACAATGGTTGCAAAAGCTGATGCGATAGCCTGCAGCCGTAGAACGTTGCAAAAGATGTCCGCAATCGGGACAATACTGCTCGGTGGCTCCTCTACCTGTGACCATAGGCCGTTCAATTGAGAGCCGTCGTAAGGGCCGCTTTCCAGTTTCCACCTGAACTGGCACACTAGCTTGATTGGCTTGGACTGAATTGGGTAGTTCCGCAGGGCTCGATTGAATAGGTGTTGGATTGGAAAGCGTTGAAGGGCTGGTTGTGGCAGGAGCAGGTGCAGCTTTGGCTTCGGGGAACTTCCATAGGCGGCCAAGATGCTCGACTAGTGCGGCGTATTCGATCGCACCACGCGAACGTGGATCGTATTCATAGATCGTTTGGCCGACCGCTGGTGCTTCCGAAAGCTTGACATTGACCCGAATCGGATCGACCACAAGCGAACCATAGGTTTGGCGCAGTTGGGTCAGAATCTCTTCTGACTGTTTGCGGCGGGTATCGTACATGGTCGGCACGATCACGCTTGTGGCCGGCATTTTGCCTTTGAGACGCTGAATCTGTTTGAAGAGGAGAGCGAGACCTCGAATCGAAAGATGTTCGACGGCGGTTGGAATAAGCAGATCGCTGGCGAACATCATCGCATTGATATTGAGAATCGTGAGTGAACCGCCACAGTCGATAAAGACAAAATCGTAGTGGCGCACATACGAACGCAGTGTGCGCTCAAGGACGTAGGCTTTGTCGGGCCGATCGCCGATGGCGGTCTGCACATTGAGCAGCGTATCATCACCAGCCAGCAGATCGAGGTTTGGTCGCACAGGGGTGATGCAATCTTCCACTGCAGCCTTGTCGATCAAGACTTCGTACAGCGTGCGGCGCGGTTCTACGCCCAAGGCCATTCCGAGGTTGCCCTGTGCGTCGACATCGATCAGAAGAACTTTGGCCCCTTTCAGAGCCAAACCAGCGCTGACGTTTACGACCGTGGTTGTTTTGCCGACTCCGCCTTTTAAGTTTGTAACTGCAATGACGCGTCCCATGAAAATAGGCTCCTCGCAGATGTGGTGAGCATCTGCCGCCGCCCTTACTACCCATCAATCCTGCATCAAGTGTAGCGCAGCGCAATAACCGTGTCAACAAAACGGCGCCCAAATAAACTATTACAGGCGCTAAATAAGGCTGATTTTACTTAACAGTGACTCCGTCGCAGCAAGCCCTATGGTATACTTAAGCCATATTGAGCGGTGATTATTTTGCGTTAAAGAGAAGTGTGGGTTCCATGAGTCGTCAGCAGTTGTCGAATGTACAATCGTTAAAAGAGCTTGATTTCATTAGCCATAGCGTAAGCCAAACCGACCGTGTAGGTCGACGTTTGGGTGAATTATTGCAGGCTGGCGATCTTGTACTGTTGCTGGGCGATTTCGGCAGTGGCAAAACCCACTTGGTCAAAGGAATCGCCAAGGGACTCGGCTCGGAAGATTTGGTCACCAGCCCGAGCTTCGTTTTGGTCAACGAATATCAAGCCGATAGCGCCCATAACTTCCTTACGATTTATCATGCTGACCTCTACCGCATCGAAGATCCCAACGAATTGACGGCGATCGGCATGGAAGAGCTTTGGAGCGGCGACGGAATCTGTTTGATCGAATGGGCCGAGCGAGCCGCTGCCATGCTGCCCGAGGAGCATCTCGCTATTCATATTCGTTATTTGAACGATACAAAACGTGTCTTCCGTTTTGTGCCTCACGGCGTTCGTTATGAAAGCTTGGTCGCCCAGCTTAAACGAGATTTCAGTTAATCGGAAGGTACAAGGCCGAATCGTATAGATTTGGCTGTTGGCTTTCTTTTTTTGTATATGTTAGTTGCTATTGATACTTCCAATCGATTAGTTGGTTTGGCTTGTTACGATGCCAGTGGCCTGTTGGCCGAAGTTTCGTGGATGTCGGGCAACAATCAGACAACCCAACTTCTGCCTCAACTCGATATGCTCTTGGCGCATATTCGCAAAAAGCGCAGCGATATTCAGGCCATAGCGGTGGCCTTAGGGCCGGGTAGTTGGAGCGGGCTGCGAGTCGGTATGAGCGTAGCCAAAGGCATAGCGATGGCAGCCAATTTGCCCTTGATCGGTATCGGCACGCTCGATATGTTGGCTTATCAGCATCAACGCCCTTCGATGCCGGTCTATCCCTTGATTCACCTAGGGCGCGACCGTTTTGCCACGGCAGAATTTCAATACAAAGGCGAATGGAAGCGCTTGAGCGAGCCGCGCAACACCACTTTGTCCGAGATCGCCAGCACGATCAGTGAACGCACGCTCTTCTGCGGCGACCTGAGCGAGGCGGTTCAGGCTCAGTTGGTGCAAGGCTTGGGTGATCAAGCGCGCTTCCCTTCTCCCGCCGACAATATGCGCCGCGCTGGCTATCTGGCTGAATTGGGCTGGAAGCGCTTCCAAGCAGGCCAATTCGACGATATCGCAACACTTGAACCGATCTATCTCGGTCAACCCGCTAAACCCAGTGTCTAAGAATTCATATCCTGTAACATCTTGTCCGTGCCGATAATCGGTGATCGGTGTGCGCTTTTGCTCAAAATGAGGAGCTTATGACCAATCGTTATATCGAGGATCTTCAGGCCCAGCCAGCGGCCATGCGAGCCACCCTGGAGAGCCTCTCTCCCACTAGCCCAAGCCTTCGGAATGTTGCAGCGCTCTGGGCCAGCCGATCTTGGAGCCGGATCGTTTTGACCGGTATGGGAGCTTCGTTCAGCGCGTTGATGCCTTTGCACTATATGCTGGCTCAGGCTGGCTTGCCCGTCATGTCGGTCGAAGCGAGCGAGCTGTTGCACTATCAACTGCCGCTGATCACTCCCGATACGCTCTTGGTGATCGCCTCGCAGTCGGGCAGCAGCGTCGAGATCGTGATGCTGCTGGAGGCGACTAGCGGCATTTCGCGCGTTGCTATCACCAATACGCCCGATAGCCCCCTAGCGCTGCAGGCCGATGTTGTGCTGCTAACTCAAGCTGGCGACGAGTACACGGTGGGCTGCAAAACCTTTGTCACCACCATCGCGGCTGGGCTTTTGCTGGGCGCTCAGATCAGCGCGCCCGCCGAGCTGCCCGCTGTGCATGCCTCGCTCAAAGACGCCAGCGACAAAATGGCCGAGTTCTTGAGCGATCTGTTTGAGCTGCGCGATCAGTACGATACGATTATCGGCGAAGCCAAGCCGCTGATTGTAACCGGACGCGGTAGCTCGATGGCGGCTACCACCAACGGCGCGCTGGTGATCAAAGAATCGACCAAGTACCACGCCCACGGTATGAGTGTAGCCAGCTTCCGCCACGGCCCCTTCGAGATCGTGCGCGAAGGTATCACCGTGCTCGTCTTCCAAGGTGCCAAGAAGACGGTCGAACTCAATCGTCGCCTCGCGCGCGATGTGGTCGCCGCAGGTGGTCGCGCGGTTTGGATCGGCTGCGACGCGCCCCAAGCCGAAGGCGTGCAGTGGATCAAGATCCCTCAAGTCGATGAGATCGCCCGCCCGCTGGTCGAGATTCTGCCCATGCATGTGCTCTCACTCACGATCGCCAAGCGCATCGGCTTCGAGGCAGGCAAATTCTTGCACGGCGGCAAAGTTACCACGGTCGAATAAACCGCCTCATCCACTCTTTTGACTCATCAAAAAGCTCTCGTCTGTGTGCAGGCACAACGAGAGCTTTTGTTTTGGCGAGCCGAACCGCCCCTTTGTGTCGCAAGCATACACTTTCTGTCGCGAGTCTGCTCTTTTGTTATAAAACGTTGGCGTTGACGCTTCTAGCTCTCATTCGGCTTGTAGCGCGTCCGCCTTCGGCTATCAAATGGGCTAGCTGCTCCTCATCCCCAACCCTTCTTCCGCAATGCGGGAGCTGTACATTACCCACAAATCGACATACGGTCAGCGTTATCTGCCCTCACCCCCCGGCCCCCTCGCCCGCACTGCGGGCGAGGGGGAGCGAGGCAGCGCTCGGCGTTCGACGGCGAGAGGGTAGCGTTTGCACCTGCTTGCTGCGCGCAGCAAGCAGGTCGCAGCGCAAGCTGCGAGGCGATAGCCTGAATGGGAGGTAGGGATGTTGATAGCCGAAGGCGGACGCGCTGAGGAATGAATGGAAGGTAAGGACCATGACGCCAAAGCGTTGAAGTGATCAAGCAGATGTGCTATGGCAATAAAAAAGACGGTGAAGCGTAATGCCTCACCGTCTTTTTGTATCAGCAAGTTAGAAACTAGCCGATGGCCTTCTCGTAGTTCTCGCCGACCACTGCCCAGTTGACGACCTTCCAGATCTCCTTCAGGTAGTCGGGGCGGCGGTTCTGGTACTTGAGGTAGTAAGCGTGCTCCCAAACGTCGATACCGAAGATCGGGATCTGGCCGTCCATGTAGGGGCTGTCTTGGTTGGCGGTGCTGGTGACGACCAGCTTGCCGTTGTCGACAACCAGCCAAGCCCAGCCGCTACCGAAGCGCTTGACGCCAGCGTCGCTGATCTTCTCTTGCAGCGAAGCTAGGTCGCCGAAGGTCGAGTTGATAGCAGCTGCTAGAGCGCCGCTCGGCTGACCGCCGTTGCCGCTCAGTGTATTCCAGAAGAGGGTGTGGTTGGCGTGGCCACCACCGTTGTTGCGAACTGCGGTGCGGATCGCTTCGGGAACGTCGTTGATGTTCTTCAGAATATCAACGATGTCCTTGTTAGCGATATCGGCGTAGTCCTTGATAGCTGCGTTGAGGTTGTTCACGTAAGCAGCGTGGTGCTTATCGTGGTGGATCTGCATCGTCAGGGTGTCGATGGTCGGCTCAAGCGAAGCGTAATCATAAGGCAACGGCGGAAGTTCAAAAGCCATGATGTTCCTCCATTTTATACAGGAAAGGATACACAAACTGAAAACCAACAAGGGCTTTCAGCAGAGGGACCGACAAGAACATTGTCTATGTACTGCACCAACAAGTAGTGGGAGAAAGCGAGAAAGATGTGATTAGGCTGGGATATGGTAGCGACAACAGTTTTCGCCTTCGGCGATGGTAAGGTCGCGTTGAAGCGGGACACCAAGCAGGTCTTCGTAGAGACGGATCTCTTGGCGGCAGAGTTGAGGATGTTCGCGAGCGATACAGTCAACTGGACAGTTGTGCTCGATCAATACAAACGTGCCATCGGGCAACCGTTCGTATTCGCACATATAGCCCTGTTCGTTGAGCAGGCGACAGAGCTCGCGGATCTGCTCTTCGCGCTCTTTGCCGCGCAGATGCGGCTCGTAGCGCTCGTACAGATCGCGACGACGTCGATCTAACAGCCCTGTAACAGCTTCTTCTCCACCAACTTTCTCTACATACCCGATCATTTCAGCCGCAAAACGGTCGTAATGTTTGGGGAAGAGTTTATCTGCTTGATCGGTAAGGGCGTAGAGGTTGCTGGGGCGTCCAACACCGCGCCGCACGCCTGCCACGCTCACGAGACCATCTCGTTCGAGCAGTGCAAGGTGCTGACGTACACCAACCGCGCCGATGTCGAGCGCATCGCTCAACTCGCCAGCTGTCATTTGCCCCTGACGACGCAAGAGATTAATGATCGCTGAACGAGTTGTTCCTTGTTCTTTACGCTCGATTTCCATAACGCTTCATTCTAGAATAGCTGTTATAAGCCTAACCACTACTAAGTTGTTGGGAGTATAACGCTTTATAAAGACTTTGTCAAGTAAAAACTTTCGAAAGTCCCCTGTCCAAAAGGGCAAGCTTGGCTCATCTTTTAGGCCGTCTGAGCTGCATGTTTAGCTCTAGCCATTTGGGCCGCGACCTTGATAGCTTCGCACATGCTGTTTTCACTAGCGATACCTTGGCCTGCGATATCGAAGGCTGTGCCGTGATCGACCGAGGTGCGGATAATCGGCAGGCCGATGCTGACGTTTACGCCGCTGTCGAAGGCCAGCAACTTCATGGGGATATGGCCCTGATCGTGGTACATGGCCACCACGATGTCGTAATGCCCTTTGACCGCTCGCAAAAAGACCGTGTCGGGCGGTTGAGGATCGCTGACATGCAGACCGCGTTTGCGCGCTTCATCGATGGCGGGCTGAATCTCGCGCGCCTCGTGGTCGCCAAACAGGCCGCCCTCGCCCGCGTGGGGGTTGAGGCCTGCGACCGCGATGCGTGGCTCGTGAATGCCCAAGGCGTGGCAAGAGCGATAGGCCAGGCCGATCACTTCGAGGATACGATCACGTTGCACTAGCTCGATGGCTTGGGGCAGCGAGACATGGGTGCTAACGTGCACGACCCGCAACTGTGGCCCGACCAAAAGCATGCTGACCTTGCCCGATTTGCAGCGAGCCGCCAGCAGTTCGGTGTGGCCCGGGAAGTTATAGCCAGCCAAGTGCATGCCCGCTTTGTTGAGCGGCGCGGTCACGATGCCAGCCACCTTGTTGTCCAGCGCAAGGTCGCAGCCGAGCAGCACATATTCGACGGCTGCTTTGCCGCCCGCAGCGCAGGAGAGGCCGAAGGGGATTTGGCGCGGATCGGCGTTGTGGAGATCGATAAGGCCGATCTGATTGGGTTTAGGCTCGCTCGAAAGCTCGGGATCGAGCTCAACGAAGTTGGGCAAAGGCTGTTCGTTCACTTGGGCGGCCCGTTCGAGGATACGGCGGTCGCCCAAAATCACCGGGCGGCAGACCGTGAAGATCTCGGGGTGCGACAGGGCTTTTAAGACCACCTCGGGTCCGATTCCGGCAGGGTCACCCAATGTAAGAGCAAGCAGTGGGAGAGACATAGAAACCTCTTTTTAGATAGCTTCAGAGCAAGTGGTGGCGACGGGCTGACGTACAGCGTTCAGCAGATCGACGAGGCTGTTTGGCTCACCGTGGTTGCCCGCTTTGAGGATGATCTGCAGCGAGCGTCCGTCGGGCAGTTGAGCTGTGGCGAGCGGCATACCCGGCAAGAGTTCGCGCACCACATCGAGTTTGTGCAAGCCTAAACGGCCCAGCACCGCTTGGGCGGTATCGCCGCCAACGAGCAGCAGCAGATCGGGCTGTTTGGCTTCAAACAGTTGAAGGGTCGCTTGGGCCAGCTTGTCGGCTTCGGCGCGGGCGACGGGACCATCGAGCGCGAGGTCAGGGGCAGGAACTGGTAGGTGCAGCAAGAGGTCGCCGCTTAGCTCGAAGTGCTTGTCGAGCGTTGTAAGCTGATCGAGGCGATAGCTATGGCAGACTGTGCGGGCTGCTTCGATCTGGCGCTGAGCCATGGTGCTAGCGCTGCCGACTACCACAAGGGCGTCGCCTGCGGGCGGCAAGTGGTTTGGATTGCTGGGCTGGAAGCTGCCCGCGAAACGGGCGGCCAGCGCGCCGACCAAACCTGCGCTTCCACACAACAAGGCTTGGGGCAGCGCACGGGCTTGGGCCGCGCAGATCGTGGCAAGGTCGGCTTCGCTGAGGGCGTCGATCACGATCAGGCGCTCGCCAGCCGCGAAGTGTTGGCTCAAGCTGGCGACCAAGGCTTGTTCTCCGGCCCGCACCTGCTCAAGTTCGATCAGGCCGACCTGTTCGCGGCTTTGAGAAGCTAACAAGCTTGGCAGATCACTGCCGTGCGCTGGACTGACTGGCGCGACTAAGCGCCCGGCTTGCAGGCCGCGTTTTTGGGCCGGAAAGCTGGGGCAGATGATCGCGCAGGGCGCCCCGACCGCATCGAGCATGGCGTCGAGTTCGCTGCCGAGGTTGCCGCGCAGGGTCGAGTCAATCTTTTTGTACCAAACGGTGTTGGGTGTGCTCAGGGGTGTAAGCTGTGCGAGCAGCTTGTGAATCTGTTGGCTGGCCTGCTGCGGGCTAAGGTAGCGCGAGTCGCTGCTGCAGGCCAGACAGCCCGGCGGAAGCGCTTGGGGCGCAGCCACAATCACCGACGCGGGCAGACCTGCGCCATAACAGCGCGCAGCGCTATCGGCGGCACCCGTCAGATCATCGGCTACGATCACAAGCCTAGTTTGCTCAATCATATCTGTGTGGCTCAGGAGATCACGCACCGTTGCGTGCTTGTGGCCCTGTTCCTACTCCTCTTGGTAGAGCAGTTGGAACATGCCGTCGCGCGCTCCTAGGGCACGAATCTGATAGTTTAAGCGGCCTTCTTGATCGATCTTGACACGCCCGCTACGGGTGATCGACTCGCCGGGGCGACTGTTGATCGAGAAGAGCACCGAGCCGGTTTCATCGAGCAGATCGATGCCGAGATCGCCCGATCTCACCGAGACGATGCCGATCACATGGATGTAGCGCTCCTCGCCGCCGATCTCAAAAAAGCGCTTCTCGCTGCCTTCAGCACTTACAAAGGTGGTGCTGAGGTTGCCGCCAGCCACTTGGGTGTCTTGGGCGCTTTGTTCGCCAGAGATCAACAGACAGCCCGAGAGCAGCAGCGACGCGAACAGCAGAAGCAGGTGCGCAGCGAACCGATAGCAGCTGCGCACCCCAGCCAACAGCGGGCGATCACTTCTCGCCAGCCTGTGATTAACCATACGATTCGGGGCGAGCATCGGCGTCGCGAGTCTCGCTCACGGGCAGAAGCTCGATCTTTAAGGGATTAGTGCTTGTAACCTTGATGTTCGTATCGCAATTTGGGTTGGCACAGACAAAACGGGTGCCCACAACTTGCATATAGCTCTGCAAGGCGAGTTTTTGTTTGCAAACCGGGCACTGGGCGAAAGCGATGGTCATGGTTCTCTTCCTTTAGTCATCAGCAAAGAGCGAGTCCACGAACGACTGCGAGTCGAAGAGCGCGAGATCGCTAATCTTCTCGCCTGTTCCGATATACCGAATAGGACGTTCGATATCTTGAGCGATCGCAAAGGCGATACCACCTTTGGCGGTGCCGTCAAGCTTAGTGACCGCTACATCGGTGACACCAGACGCTTGCATGAAGGCTTTGGCTTGCAACACACCGTTTTGGCCGGTGGTTGCGTCGATCACGAGCAAGACCTCGTGAGGCGCATCGGGCACGCGACGGCGGATGATGTTGGTGAGCTTTTCCAGCTCTTTCATAAGGTTGAATTTGGCTTGCAGACGCCCAGCAGTATCGATAATCAGCACATCGACATCCTGCTCGATGGCTGCATCGAGCGCCTCGTAGACCACTGCACCTGCATCAGCGCCTTGACCCTTCGTAATGATCGGCACACCGGCTCGCTCGGCCCAGGTTTCGAGCTGTTCGGTCGCAGCGGCGCGGAAGGTATCGCCAGCCGCCAGCAAGACCTTTTTGCCGAACTGAACGCGGTAGCGGTGGGCCAGTTTACCGATCAGTGTGGTTTTGCCTGCCCCGTTTACACCGACCACCAAAATAATGTAGGGTTTGGCTTGAACTGGAGGGCGACCGGCATATTCTTGAAAGACCGAAACCATCTCGGCCTTGAGCATCTCTTTGGCTTCGCGGGCGCGTTTGGTGCCATAGCGAATGGTGCGGTCCTTGGTACGGTTTACAAGATAGGTCGTGGTTTCGACACCCACGTCGGCCTGAATCAACAGCGCTTCAAGATCGTCCCACAGTTCATCGGTAATGGGATCATCGTTGGCAAAAAGGCTGGCGATCTGGCCAAAGAAGCCTTGGCGCGCTTTTGCAGTGGCCTGTTCGACCTTGCGCTCTTCCTCATTTGCTTCTTCTTGGGTACGCGGTGCGTCTTGGCCACGGCCAAAGAGTCGTCTGAACATTGTGGTTATCCATTCACGTCTAGAATCGAGTATTGCTACCTGCTATTGTACACCATCTCACCGCGCTGTGATGAGTATCTTCAACAACTTAATCGTGCGTTTTGGGGCCTCTTTCACCTCGCGCGATGCAGTGCCATCAAGCCTACCAGCGTACCCTGAGCCTGTCGCAGGGTGCGCCTTTTTGGTATAACTCGACAAGCACCATGTGTCGCATCAGATTGGCGAAAAGGCTGCTAGCTCCCATGCAGTTCCAAGCGCGTCCGCCTACGGCTACCAGGTGGGCTAGCAGGCCCTCATCCCCAGCCCTTTTCCAGCATTGCTGTACATTAGCCACAAATCAACATACGGTCAGCGTTATCTGTCCTCACCCCCCGGCCCCCTCTCCCGCACTGCGGGCGAGGGGGTGAATGTTGATGTTGTATGCGATTTCGCTACGCGAAATCGCATACAAGCTCTCTGAGTTCTGTGCTCTCAAGGATACTCCCGCGATGGTATGCGAACGATCGCCTTTGGCTGCCGACACGACTTTTGGCTAATGCATAGCTCCCGCATTGCGGGAGAAGGGAGCAAGGCAGCGCGCTCGGCATTCAACAGCGAAAGACAGCGTTTGCACCTGGCAGGTCGCGACGCGAGCAGCGAAGCGCTGAAGCTTCGCATGGCTGGGCGGGGTCTTGATAGCCGGAGGCGGACGCGCCAGAGCACGAATGGGAGGTGAAAGCCCTGGCCGCCAGAGGATTGAGGCATAAGGCGCTAAAGCGCGGCCAGAGCTTGTTGAAGGGCAGATTTTGGTGTTCTACTGCCTTGGGGTTTCGTCAGTTGCCAGCGCGAAGACCGCCATTTGGCTGGAAGAGCCAAGCTCGGGGTCGGCTTCGCCGATGCCGCTGATGCGCACGCTGTAGCCGAAGCGCTGGCAGATCTGGGCCGTCCACTGCTGAAACTCGGCCCGAGTCCACTCGAAACGGTGGTCGCTATGGCGCAGCGTATCTGCGCTGAGCGTCTCGTAGCGCTGGTTGTACTCGCGGTTTGGCGTTGTCACGATTACATGCTTGGGGCGCGCGAATTCGAATAGCACCCGTTCGAAAGTGGCCAAGCGGTCCGACTCAAGATGCTCGATCACCTCGACAACGGCAGCGGCATCGAAGCCGTTTAGTCGCGCGTCGCGGTAGAGCAACGAGCCTTGAATGAGCGTGAGGCGCGCGGCGATGGCGGGCGGCTGGCGCTCAAGCTGCAAACGGCGTTTAGCCAGCTCCAAAGCGCGATACGAGACATCCATACCGACGATTTTGCTGAACTGCAGATCGGGCAGCAAGAGCTTGAGTAGATGCCCTTCGCCACAGCCAAGGTCGAGCACACGCTCGGCGCTGCAGGCCCGTAGCTCGGCGTGCACCGCTTGAAGGCGCTGCTGGTGCAGCGATGTATGTTGCTGGCTGGGCTGTTGAGCGCTGTTCTCCTCTTCATCCTCGCTGATCAGCAGCTCATCGGGCGACTCTTCGGCCAGCAATTGGGCCAAGGCTTGGCGCACCAACTGATATTTTTGCAGATAGCGCTTGGTGATAAAGGCGCGCTCGGGGTGCTGACTCAGCCAACCTTCGCCACGGCGCAGCAGCTTCTCGATCTCTTCGTTGTTGATGTAGTAGTGCTTCTGGCTGTCGAGCACCGGAATCAGCACATAGAGATGGTTTAGTAGCTCGCGCAGCCTGCAGGTGGCGCGCAGCTTGAGGCTGACGATATTGCTTTGGCCCCACTCGGCAAAGTGCGGATCGAGGGGATAGCTCTGCAGCTCCACTTCGTAGCCGAGCGGCTCAAACAGTCGCTTCACTATCGCCGGACCGCCGCGCGCGGGCAGGGCCGCGATCTGCACTTTGAGCGGCAGAGGCGTTTCGACCAGCTCGGGCTTATCGCGGCTACGCCCGTTCAGTGCCGAGCCAAAGACTTCGGCGAGCGCGACGCTCATAAACGACGAAGCGACATAGGGCCGATCGTTAATGTAGTGGCTGAGCAAGCCATCGGCGTTGCCCCGCCCGCGCACCAGATCGATCGGGTCGATATCGAGCAGCAGGGCGACGGTGCAGCGCTCTTCGCTCGCTTCGGGATAGAAGACATGCGCTTTGCCAAAGTTTAGCTCGAAGGTTTGGGCGCGAGCCGGGTTTTTGACCAGCAGATAGCCGAGATCGGTGGCAGGCTGGTAGGTGGTTGTAATGGTCAACAGCATCAAAAAACTCCCTTCCAGTCCTTATAAACGCGGATCAACTGGCTCGCTCTCGAGCGCCAACACACCGAAGACACATTCGTGGACCCGTCGCAGCGGCTCGCGCGCGATGAAACGCTGAAGCCCTTCGAGACCCAAGGCGAATTCGCGCAGGGCTAGGCTGCGTTTGGTCTGCAGGCCGCGTTTGCGCAGCCGTTCAAGATGCTCGGGCGTATCGTATTCCGGCCCGTAAATGATCCGCAGGTATTCCGGCCCGCGACACTTAATGGCTGGCTGGTCGATGCCGTGTGGCCCGCGCAAAACAAAATCCAGCGGCTTGACCACCATACCTTCGCCGCCGTGCTCCGTAAGCTCTTTCCACCAAGCGATACCGGCTTCGACGCTGTGCAGATCGCTCAGCTCGACCGTTTTGGTCGCAGTCGCGAAGAGCAAAGGCGCGTCGTTACGATCGGCTGTCACCAAGCGCCCTAAGATCTCCATATGCCAGAGATGGCTTTTATCGCTGTGCAGCGCGCCTTCGCTCGCCAAAAGGTGGAAGGGCGCCAAGCGCAGATCGGAGAGCTTTTCGACCGGCCAGCAGTAGCGCCGATAGGCTTGACCATAAGCCTCGATCTGGCTTGCGCGATGTGTGTAGCGCTGTAGGAGGTCTCCCAGCTCGATCCCGCGCGCGGCTGTGGCCTCTAGAGCCGCCAAGGTCGGCGGGAAGGCGGCCCGCGCTGCCGCTCCGACCGGAGCGTATTGGCTGCGCAGCAACTCCTGAGCTTTGGCGCTCCATGGCATCAGTTCGCAGTCGAGCAGCATCCAGTCGCTCTTGAGTTCTTCCCACAAACCTGCATTGCTAGCTGCATCGCGCAACTGCTCTAAGACGGCTTGCTCTAGGGCTTTCTCGCCAAAGAAGGCGCGGCCAGTGCGGGTATAGATTGTGCCGATCCCTTCGTTGAGCACGCCGAAGCGTTGGCGGGCTACTTCCTCATCGCGGCAGAGCACAACCACAGCGCGGCTGCCCATATGCTTCTCTTCGCAGATCACCTGCGGCACGCCACGGCTCTGGAAGTAGCTAAACACTTCGCGAGGATGTTCTAGCAAACCCGGCAGGCTGCTGGTCTCGCAAGGCGACATAGTGGGTGGCAGATAGATCAGCCACTTGGGGTTGACGGCGAAGCGGCTCATCACTTCGAGCGCGCTGATGGCCTGCTCCTCTTTGATGGTGATTCGGCGATAGTAGTTGGTTTCGATCAGGCGTTTGCCGATCACATCCTCGATGTCGAGCAGATCATCTTGGCGCTGCTGAGCGCTGAGCGCTTGCTCGACGGGTTGAAGCGGGCGCTTGCTTTCGGCATAGACCTGTTTAGCGGGCACAGCGACCAACTCGCGCTCGGGGTAGCGCAGGGCGGTCAGTTTGCCGCCGAACACACAGCCCGTGTCAATATCGATAGTATTGTTGAGCCATTCGGCCTCGGGAATCGGCGTGTGGCCATAGACCACCATGGCTTTGCCACGATAATCTTCGGCCCAAGGATAGCGCACTGGCAAGCCGTATTCGTCGATCTCGCCGGTTGTCTGGCCATAGAGCGCAAACTCGCGCACTCGCCCCGATGAGCGCCCTTGCATATCTTCACGCATGCCAGCATGGGCCACCACCAGCTTGCCATCATCAAGAACGTAGTGGCTGATCAGGCTGTCTAAAAAGCTTCTGACCGCGTCTAGAAACTCTTGGCTCTCGCCCTCGAGCTGTTGCAGCGTTTCGGCCAAGCCATGTTGAATCTGGACATTCTTGCCGTTCAGTTTTCGCAGCAGCTTAACATCGTGGTTGCCTGGTACGGCCAAGGCGTGTTGCTTGGCGACCATTTCCATCACGGTGCGCAGTACGGCGGGCGAGTTCGGACCACGGTCGACCAGATCGCCCAAAAAGATCGCTTTGCGCCCCTCGGGCGGCAGCCAGTCCCAACCGGATTGTTGGTAGCCTAGCTTGCTCAGCAACTCGACCAGCTCGTCGTAACAGCCGTGAATATCGCCGATAATATCGAAGGGACCGTGTTCAAAGCGGCGGTTGTTCCAGAGCGGCTGGCGGCTGATCGTAACCGCTTCGACTTGCTCGGGGCGCTCGAAGATCTCGACTTGGCGAATGCCTTCACGCTGCAGACCGCGCAACGAGCGGCGTAGCGCGCTCATCTGGTTGCGAATGACATGCGGGCCGAAGTTGCGGTCGGGGCGCTGAGCGTTGCGTTCGTGGCAGATCCGTTCGGGCAGATTAAAAACCAAGCCCACCACCAAGACATGGTATTCTCGCGCCAGCTCGATCAGGCTTTTGCGCGCTTCCTGCTGCACGTTTGTGGCATCTACAACCGTGAGGCGCCCAGCGGCGAGGCGTTTGCGCACGATGAAGTGCAACAGGTCGAAGGCGTCGCGGGTGACGGATTGGTCGTTTTCGTCGTCGGCGATCATAGCGCGACACTGATCGGACGAAACGATCTCGCTGGGCAGAAAGTGAGCGCGGGCGAAGGTTGACTTTCCCGAGCCGGAAGGTCCGATCAGCAATACCAGCGCTAGCTCTGGTAGTGTAATGTGCATTTGTGTCCTCTGTTGTTCCCTTGAACAACCTGTTCTGTGAGACCTCTTGAGCATTATGAGAGTAGTATAACACGTATCGGACGCTTGTTTGAACCGTTCTGATCTATTCTGAACTCTTTTGAGCATATAGGAAATCCGCCAAAGGACTGATTGCAGTATATAATTAGTCCTTCTATAATTATGACCGTGGTCAGTGACCGTGGTCATAATTTAGAAACGACAGAATGATGGCAGCTAGCAAACGCCAGCAGAAACAGGCCGAGACGGCTCAGCGCCTGTTTGAGACGGCGCTCCGGCTCTTTATGGAGCGGGGCTACCACGCCACGACGGTCGAGATGATCACGGAGGCGGCTCAGGTCGCCAAAGGAACCTTTTTCAACTACTTTCCAAGCAAAGATGCGGTGTTAGGCCAGTTCGGCCAGATGCAGATGGAGCGATTGCGCGAATCGATTGCCGCGCAAGAGCATTTCGCTAGCAAGAGCTTTCGCGATCAACTTTTCTTCGTGTTCGATAATCTGGCGTTGCGCGTCGAGGCTCAGCCCGATCTGCTGCAAGCCCTGCTAAGCGAAATGTTGCGCAATCCTTCCGGTTTGGAGCACCACGAAGCCCAAGCCGACCTGTTGGAAGCCTTGTTGTTTGACCTAGTTCAAGCGGCTCAAACGCGAGGCGAGTTAGTGCCCGACAAAGACCCGAAATTGATAGCGGCCCTTTTACGTGATCTCTACTTTAGTGTGGTTTTACGCTGGCTCCGTAACCCACAAAGCGATTTTAAAAGCTTGTTGCGGCATCAAGCTGATCTGATCTTTATGGGGATAGGAGCACCAAAATAGATCGGATAGACCAGTGGTAGAACAGAAGCGAGCTGTAATTATCGGCGGTGGAATCGGCGGTTTGGCGACGGCGATAGCTTTGTTGCAAGCGGGTTGGCAGGTGCGAGTTTTTGAGCGCGCCCCAAAGATCGAAGCAGTGGGCGCGGGTCTTACCCTGTGGCACAATGCGATCAAGGCCATGGATAGCCTAGGTTTGGGTGAGGTACTGCTCAAACATAGCCTCGAAGATTTGCACGGTGGAATCATGGATTGGCGAGGTAAGCTGCTGCTAAAGATAGCAGATCCTCAACAGTTCGGCATCGATGGTCCGCTTATGATCGGCCTTCACCGCGCCGACCTGCACGCTATGCTGGCTGAGGCTTTGCCGCCCGGTGTTTTGCAAACAGGAGCTCAGTTCGATCGTTTCACTCAAGATCGGAACGGCGTTATGGCCTTTTTCGCCGACGGCCATGTCGAGCAGGGCGATCTGTTGATCGGCGCCGACGGCCTACGTTCCAAGGTGCGATCGCAGTTGTTTGGTTTTCAAGAGCCAGTCTATAGTGGTCAAGCCGCTTGGCGTGCGGTTATACCTGCCTCGGCGATCAACCTCAGAGAGCCGGTCGGCTTCGAAGCCTGGGGCCATGGCGAGCTCTTCGGTATGGTGCCGCTCAGCAAGGAACAGATCTATTGGTTTGCAGCTGTGAACCGTCCTTTAGGCAGCCAAGACCCGCCCGAAGGCCGCAAAGCCGAGCTGCTTTCCATCTTCGCTGGCTGGCTCGATCCGGTCGAGCGCCTTATCGAGGCCACACCGGAAGCTAAGATCTTGCGCAACGATATCTTCGACCGCGACCCGATCAACGCTTGGAGCAGTGGACGGGTGGTTCTGCTGGGCGATGCGGCCCACCCGATGTGCCCCAATCTGGGCCAAGGCGCATGCCAGGCGCTCGAAGATGCAGTGGTCTTGGGCCAAGAGCTGCGACGCAGCGCCGATCTTTCTGAGGCTTTGCAGAGCTACGAGCGGCGGCGAGTGAAGCGCGCCAACCAGATCCTGCTCGCTTCTCGCCAAATGAAAAATCTCACTCACGTACCTTATTCATGGGCTTGTTTCCTGCGCGATCAAACCTTGCAAATCTTGCCGAATCGAATTCAGACTAGTCAGATTAAAAGTGTTATTGGTGTTTGATAGATTTTAAATAAAAATAATAAAAATGAGGATTTTGGAATAATTTCTTAAAATCCTCATTTTTTATGCTTTTTAAAGCGAAAAAACTTATTTCTATTAACAGAAACTTATTCTAAAAAACCTCTTTCCTCAATAAAAGCTTTCCCCAAATTTAGAGTACAATAGCACTGTACAGAATAAACTTGTCCATATAACGGCTGTTTGTTTTCGGAACAGATGCCTAGCTAATTGGGCACCCCAGAATGCCTAATTAACTAAGCGATCGTACGTTTTCGCAAATCCCAGCTAATCTATTTTTCTCGTTTGGAGGATTAATTTGCGAAGTTGTTCTTCTTTCTCGGCTTCGAAGTGGTCTCTACGCGCGTGTTCGGCAGTCTTAGCAGGAATTCTCCTTGTTAGCATGCTGCTCGCCCCCTCGACCTCGTTAGCCTACTTTACAAGCAATGAATCGGCCCAAGCCACCAATATCAACGCTTTACAGCTCGGCTCTGACAGTGTTGTGATCAGTCAGGTTTATGGTGGCGGTGGTAATAGTGGTGCAACCTATAGGCAAGACTTTATTGAGCTCTTCAATAGGGGCACTACGACGGTATCCTTGAACGGTTGGTCCGTTCAATACGCTGCCGCTACGGGCACCTCTTGGCAGGTAACTCCCCTTTCGGGAAGCATCGCTCCGGGCGCCTATTACCTGGTGCAACAAGCTACTGGCTCCGGTGGTACAGTCAATCTGCCTACGCCCGATGCTATAGGCACGATCTCGATGGCTGGCGCGGCTGGTAAGGTTGCGCTTGTCAGCTCGACCTCTAGCTTAAGTGGAGCGTGTCCTACTGCTAATGTGGTCGACTTTGTTGGTTTTGGTGGGGCAAACTGTTATGAAGGTAGCGGCCCAACTCCGTCTACTTCCAATACGAATGCGGCCTTCCGCGCTGGCGATGGCTGTATCGATAGCGATGATAACAGCGCAGACTTTACGGTTGCCCCTGCTGCTCCGCGCAATAGCGCCAGCCCGCTGAACAATTGTGGCCCCACGCCCGATGTTCCTCCTACCGTAAGCAAAACGGTTCCCGCAAACGGAGCCAATAATTTTGCGGTAACCAAGAACATTACGATCACCTTTAGCGAAGATGTGACCGTAGCGCCAGACTTCGTTACCATCGTTTGTAGCGTAAGCGGCAGCCATAGCTATAGCGTTTCGGGCAGTGGCAAAGAATACACCATCGATCCCGACAACTACTTTGGGTTCGCTGAAACCTGTACGGTCACCGTAAACGTCGCTAAGGTCAGCGATCTCGACGATACGATCGACCAAATGGCGGCCGATTACAGCTTCTCGTTCACCACACTGGGTGAATGTGTGGCGGCTGTCACCAAGATCGGTGCGATTCAGGGCACGGGCGATGTGTCCAACCCTGGCCTCTACACCATTCGTGGTGTTGTGGTTGGCGACTATGAGACCGTTGGCGGCACCCCTCCGATGCTCAATGGTTTCTATGTTCAAGACGATGGTGACGGCGACGATCAGACCTCCGACGGTATCTTTGTCTACACTGGCACAACTGCCAAAGGTGTCGATGTCGGCGACTATGTTCAAGTAACGGGCACAGCGGCAGAATATCAAGGCCAGACTCAGCTTGGCGGCGCGGTGACGGTTCAAGACTGTGGCCCGGCTCCCTATACCATCACGCCTGCCACGCTGACCTTCCCCCTCCCAAGCGCGGACTATCTCGAGCGCTTCGAGGGCATGTTGGTGAAGATCCCGCAGACCATGTATGTGACCGAGCACTACCAGCTCGGCCGCTTCGGTCAGGTGACCCTCTCTTCAGGCGGTCGCTTGTCGCAGCCGACCAGCTTGGTCAGCCCAGGCGCACCTGCTCAAGCTCTGGCGGCTCAGAATAAGCTGCGCTCGATCATTCTCGACGATGGTAACCAGGCCCAAAACTACGATCCGATCATCTTCGGACGCGGCGGCAATTCGCTCACAGCTAGCAACACCCTGCGCGGTGGCGACACCGTTACCAACCTGCAAGGTGTCTTGACCTACACTTGGGCTGGAAACAGCGCTAGCCCGAATGCCTACCGCATTCAGCCCGTCAACGCCCTGAACACTAGCTTGCCCAACTTCCAACCGGCCAATCCTCGTCCGACCACTCCTCCCAATGTTGGTGGCACCGTAAAGGTCGCCAGCTTCAACGTCTTGAACTACTTCCTCTCGTTTGGAAACGTCTGTGGCCCTTCGAAGAACCAAGAGTGCCGTGGCGCTGCCAATGCAGACGAGCTAGCTCGACAACGCGCTAAGCTGGTTCAAGCCATGTACAAACTCGACGCCGATGTGATCGGCGTGATGGAGATGGAGAACACGCCCAATGTTGAGCCGCTGGCCGATATCGTCAACGCGCTGAACGCTCTGCCCGCTGTTGGCGCTGGCACCTACAGCTACATCGATACGGGCGTGATCGGAACCGACGCGATCCGGGTCGGCTTGATCTACAAGACCACTACGGTCGCTCCCGAAGGCGCCTATAAGATCCTCAACAAGGCTGCCCATGCCGGCTTCGACGATACCAAGAACCGCCCGATGTTGACCCAGACCTTCCGCGAGCTCAGCAGCGGCGAGACCTTCACGGTCGCGGTCAATCACTTGAAGTCGAAGGGCTCCGCTTGTACGGGTGATGAGGATAGCGGAGACGGTCAGGGCAACTGTAACGCCACCCGTACCGCTGCTGCAGAAGCCATCCTCGAATGGCTGGCGACCAACCCGACCGGCGATACCAGCGGCCGTTACCTGCTGATCGGCGATATGAACGCCTATGCCAAGGAAGACCCGATCCGCACCTTCGAAGAGGGCGGCTTCACCAACCTGATCGCTCAGTTCAGCGGGCCAGATGCCTATAGCTATGTCTTCGACGGTGCTTGGGGCTACCTCGATCACGCTTTGGCTTCTGAAAACCTGCTGCCTTATGTGACGGGCGCCGCCGATTACCACATCAATGCAGACGAGCCATCGGTGCTCGACTATCTGAAGGAATTCAAGTCACCGAATCAGCACATGATTCTCTACAATGCTGACGAGTATCGCACCTCGGACCACGATCCGGTTGTGATCGGTCTAGACTTCTCGCAAACTCCGACGGTGACACCGACAACTCCGACGGTGACACCGACAACTCCGACGGTGGCTCCGACAACTCCGACAGCTAGCCCGACCACACCGACAGCTAGTCCAACGACTCCGACGGTGACACCGACCACACCGACGGCTAGCCCGACTACGCCGACGGTGACACCGACAACACCGACGGCTAGCCCAACGACTCCGACGGTTACACCGACCACACCGACGGCTAGCCCGACCACGCCGACAAGCGTGCCAACCACGCCGACAAGCGTGCCGACCACGCCGACGACCCCAACCATCCCCGATGAGTACAAGGTCTATCTGCCCTATGTGCGTTCGGGCAACTAATCGGCTTGTGTGAGCTATGCAAAACGGGGCCTGTGTTGCTGCACAGGCCCCGTTTTATGAAACCTCGTATGTTGGGACGGTCTTTCGGCACACGGCTACACCACCCTGGTTACGGGCGGGCTGTTGATAGCCGTAGGCGGACGCGCTAGCCGCCCTCTTTGGGGTAGAGGCCAAGCCGCCAGAGTAGCGTAAGAAGTGTTACCTCAGCAGCAGCGCTAAGCTATTCGAGCTACGATTCGATCGTTTCGATTCCGATCGTCTCGAAAAGCCCGCTCCAACGCTGCTCATTATTCTGCCCTTAAATAAACATCGGGCGGAAACTCCTGAAGCACCCAGCTATTGCCATCGGGATCGCTAAAGTGCGCCATACGAATCTCCTGCGGATATTCGATAATCTCGCTTACTGCGATGCCACGGCTCAGCAGCAGATCTCGCACTTCGGCTACGCTGCGCACAATCAGATGCAGACCTTTGATCGAGCCAGGTTGCTGTGCGTCGATCTCGCCCATACCTTTCAGAAAGACGATCGAGCAGTCCGAGCCTTTGGGAGTCAACTGAACGACCCGCTGACCTTCCAGCGGCTGTACATCGTGATCGAGCTGGAAACCAACCTTTTGATAAAAAGCGATCGAACGGTCGATATCGGAAACGGGTAGCGGGATCACTTGCAACTTCATCGTCGGGGCTTCTGGCATATGGGTCATACGCTCCTCCAATCTTTGCCAACCTTTGCCCTCAGTTTAGCGCTCGACGAGCTGGCTGTCTTGTACAGAACGGCAATTGCGCGTTTGAAAACCACGCACAAGTTGGCCGGGCGTCTGGCCAAACCAGCGTTTGAGCGAGCGGTTGAGGTGAGCTTGATCGAAGTAATCGAGCTCGAAGAGGGTGTCGGCTATCGACCTGCCCGAGGAGAGCAGCTCTAAGGCCCGTTTGGCGCGTTGATACTGGCGAATCTCGCTCTGGCTGAGCCCGGTCGCTTGCAGAAAACGATGACGAACGGTGCGCGGCGCAAGTTCGGGCTGGTAGCCAGCCAATACGTCTTCGATCAGCGGATCATGCACTAAGCTGCCGCTCTTCTTCAGTTTCGCAATAAAATCTTCGACCTGTTCGATATCGGGGAACTCCCAGTCGTCGCCCAAGAGCTGAAAGCGATTCGGTGAGCGTTGGGCTAGAGGCAGTTCGTTGTTGGTGTATTGCGCGACCGGAAGGGACGCCAGAAAGCTGCCGAGCCGAAAGCGAATCCAGATCAGCTCCGCGTCTCCTTGCCAAGCGGCTTGGCCCGCGCTCTGCCACGGCCCAACCAAGACCACGAAGCGTTGGTTGTGGCGCTTGACCAACACCAAATGCCAGTGGATCTCGGCCGGGCGGTTTACACGATCGTCGCGCAGGCTATAGCCATAGCTGATCTGATCGAGGTAGGGAGAGGCGTGCGGGTGCTGTTCTACAAGCAAACTCATCGGTTTTGCTCCTAGCTCACTTACAATCCTTGTGATATTTTAGAACAAATTTTCTTGTTCAACAAGTCGCAAGCGCTCCCCTTTCTCCCCTAGCGCCTCCTCCTGATCAGTTCAACGCTTTGGCGGAGAGGTCTCAACCTTCCATTCAGCTTCTAGCGCGTCCGCCTTCGGCTATCAACATGCCTTCCAAATATTCGGCTTCTCCCTCGCAGCTTGCGCTGCGACCTGCTAGCGCCTGCGCTAGCAGTTTCACACCCCGCCTTTCATAGCAGATCCGCTGCAAGGCGTGTACTCTCTCAGCGCAGGAAAACGAAAATCGGGGAAAGAGCTGTTTAGAAGGCTAAAAACACATAACGAACGGTTTGATTCGCTGGAACACAGGACAATCCCTGCTACAACATCATCTAAATGGCGATTCATGGTGCTAATTGAGGGTTTTGATGATACGTCGTTGGAAATCGCTCAAAATCGAGTTTGCGCGCTTTTATTGTTAAGAGTGTGTTAAATCTTGGCTAAATGTTGCTGAAAAGCGCTTTTTAGCGAAGCTGCTATGGTAAAATGACTGCTAAGAAACAGAGGAAATAACGAACTATGCCTACCATTTTACTTGTCGAAGACGAAACCACACTTGCTGAAACGCTCCGCTACAACCTAGAGCGCGAAGGATATACAGTGCTGATCGCCGACGATGGCGTGCAAGGTCTGGAATTGGCACGACGCGAGTCGCCCGATCTGATAGTGCTCGATGTGATGCTGCCCCGCCTCGACGGCTTCTCGGTCTGCCGCATACTGCGCCAAGAGCGCGATACTCCCATCATTATGTTGACGGCCCGCCAAGATGAGGTCGATCGCATCGCGGGCTTGGAGCTGGGCGCCGATGACTATATCGGCAAACCCTTCAGCTTGGGCGAGTTTCTAGCGCGCATTCGGGCCATTCTGCGCCGTAGCGAAAAGGCTTTGATTCGAGCTAATCGCGAAGTGCTCGAGGCCAAAGAGCTGAAGCTCGATATGGGCAGCCGCCGCGCTTGGCGCAATAACAACGAGCTCACCCTTTCTCAAAAAGAGTTCGATCTGTTGGCCTGTTTGATGCGCAACCGCGGCATGGCTCTCTCGCGCGATCTGCTGCTCGAACGGGTATGGGGCTTCGACTTCTTGGGCGACAGTCGCACCGTCGATGTGCATATCCGCTGGTTGCGCGAAAAGATCGAAAACGATCCCGCCAAGCCTCAGTACATTCAAACTGTGCGCGGCGTTGGCTACCGTTTCGAAGAGCCGCAAACGCTCTGAGGCCGTGCCAGTGCCCATCGTCTCGCATCGATCTTGAAGCAGAATTGAGACTCTATGACCTGGTTAAGCGGGATCTTGTTGGTCGCTCTGTTGGCTGCGCTTGGCTGGGCCTTGCGTTTGCGCCAGCAATTGCGAGCCGAGCGCAGGCTGTTTATTCCAACGCCTGCTCCTCCCCCAATGCCCTCGGCCCCCTTGAGCGCCGCGGGCGACTTCCCTGCTCTCTTTCACGCTGCCGCCGCCGCGCTCGACGATGGCATCTTGGTGGTGAACCGCGACCGCAAGGTGCGCTTTGTCAATGCTTTGGCGACCGAGATGCTTAATGTGAACCATGCGACGGCCACCGATCAGAGCCTGATCGCCCTCTTGCGCGATTACCAAGCCGATAAGCTGGTGCACGAGGTCTTAGACGATGGCGAGGTGCGCGAGGGAAACTTGCAGGTGCTCTCTAACGGGCGTAGTCTGCGTCTGCGCTGCGCGCCCTTGCGGGTGGCCGACGAGATCGCGGGTGTGCTCGTCTTGATCCGTGATATGACCCAGCTCAATCGGCTGGAGCGGGCCCGCCGCGATATGGTCGCCAATGTCTCGCACGAACTGCGCACGCCATTGGCATCGCTGAAGCTCTTGGTCGAGACGCTGCAGTCTGAGCCGCCGCCCGAGATCGCTCAGCGCATGCTGGGGCTCGCCGCCGAAGAGGTCGATGCTGTTACTCGCTTGGTCGACGAACTGCACGAGCTATCGCAGATCGAGTCGGGTCGCGTGGCCTTGCAGCTCGCCCCTGAGCGAATCGACGAAGTTATTGAGCGCGCCCTAGCACGCATTCGCCCTCAAGTCGAACGCAAATCGATCGAACTAAGCTCGTACCTGCCGCACGATTTACCGCGCGTTTTGCTCGACAGCGATCGAATCGGACAGGTGTTGCTTAATCTGCTGCACAACGCGGTCAAATTCACTCCCGAGCATGGCTCTATCGCTATCTACGCCGCTGTGATCGCGGTCGATCAGAGCCGCCCCAACGCGATCGAAGTCCTCACCGCCAGCCCGCCTAAAGGCGCTAGCCTGCCCCACACCGCGCCGATCGATCTGCCCGCTGGCCGTTGGCTGCTGATCGAAGTCAAAGATAGCGGGATCGGCATTCCCGAACAAGATCTGCAGCGCATCTTCGAGCGATTCTACAAGGTTGATCGGGCCAGAACGCGCAATCGGGGCGGAACCGGCCTCGGCCTAGCCATCGCCAAGCACTTGGTCGAAGGCCATGGCGGCCGCCTGTGGGCCACCAGCGTCGAGGGCAAAGGCAGCAGTTTCTTCTTTACCTTGGCGCTGCTGGACCAAGAGCGTTAGGCGGATTTCTCTCGACCCGTGCCTCCAGCGGCGCTGGGCCGCCCAAGCTTTCTCGTGCATCCCCTTTATCAGCTACAATAAGAGGGCTTTTTTGCATTGCAAAAAGCCTGAATCGTAGTGTATAACTACTCATAAGCGATCAGAGAGTCACAAAAGTAGAATTATGCGCGCATTAATTACTGGTGTTAATGGCTTTGTCGGCGGCCATCTAGCCGAACATCTACTCGCTAACGGTTGGGAGATCTGGGGGGTTGGGCGACAGGCCAATTTGAGCTTGCCCAGCATTGCCTCGCAGGTCTCGTATCTGCAAGCCGATCTTGAAGATCGACAAGCCGCTCAAGATGTGTTAGCGACTGTACGCCCCGATTCGATCTTCCATCTTGCTGGACAAGCCTTCGTTCCCCAGTCCTTTAGCGATCCACAATCCACCTTTGCGACCAATATCTTCGCTGAGCTTAATATCTTCTTGGCGATGATCGATCTCAAGCTCGATGCGACGGTTTTGATCGCTGGAAGCACCGAGGTGTACGGGAACATTCGCCCCGAAGATCTGCCCGTCGATGAAGACACACCCTTCAACCCCGTCAGCCCCTATGCGGTCAGCAAGATCGCTCAAGATATGTTGGCGCTGCAATACCACCTGAGCCATAAGCTCAAAACCATTCGTGCCCGCCCTTTCAACCATATCGGCCCCCGCCAGAGCAACCGCTTCGCCGCCTCGTCGTTCGCCTACCAGATCGCCCAGATCGAGGCTGGCAAACAAGAGCCGATCTTGCGGGTCGGCAACCTGAGCGCCCAGCGCGACTTCACCGATGTGCGCGATATGGCCCAAGCCTACCGCTTGGCGGTGCAGCACTGCCAGCCGGGCCAGGCTTACAACATTGGCTCAGGTCAGGCCGTCCCGATGCAAAGCATTCTCGATACGCTGTTAAGCTTTAGCAACGTGCCGATCGAGGTTCAGACCGACCCCGCCCGTATGCGCCCCGCCGATGTGCCCATCGTCGTCTGCGATGCGAGCCGCTTCCGCGCCGCGACCGGCTGGAAGCCGAGCTATACGCTCTCACAAACCTTGGCCGACCTGCTCGACGAGTGGCGGAAGAGTGTTTAGAGGGGATACGCTATGCAGGCAGTGATTTTGGTGGGCGGCCTTGGCACGCGCTTGCGCCCGCTCACGGCCAATCGGCCCAAACCGATGTTGCCGATCGTCAATCAGCCCTTTATGCTCCACCAGCTGCGCCGTCTCAAACAGCATGGCGTCACAGAGGCGATCTTGGCGGTGCAGTATCTGGCCGAACAGTTTGAGGCGCTCTTGCCGCATTCCGAGCGGCTTGGTTTGCAGGTGCGCATTGTCGAAGAGCCGGAGCCGCGTGGCACAGCCGGTGCGCTCAAACATATCGCCGATCAGCTCAGCGGAACCTGCCTGATCCTCAACGGCGATACGGTGACCGACCTCGACTTGAGCGCGCTGGTGCGCACCCACCAAGCGAAACAGGCCAGCGTAACCATCACCTTGAGCGAGGTCGCCGATCCTAGCTCGGGCGGCATGGTCGAAACCGACGCCGACGACAGGGTGCAGCGCTTCGTCGAAAAGCCGCGTCCCGAGCAAATTACCACCAATTGGATCAACGCTGGTAGCTATGTGCTCGATCCGGCCGTGCTCGAACTGGTGCCCGCCAATCAGTTCGCCTCTTTAGAGCGCGATCTCTTCCCCAAGCTGATCGCAGAGAAGGCTGCGGTCTATGCCTTTCGCTCCACAGCCTACCTCGGCGACTTCGGCACGCCTGCAACCTATCTGCGCGTTCAAGCCGATATACTGGCTCGCAAGCTGCAGTTCGCCCTGCCCGAGCGCGAGTACACCCCTCAGATCTGGTGCGACGGCGAGGCGCAGATCGACCCATCCGCCCGCTTGAGCGGCCCGATTCTGATCGGCGATGGCGTGCGGATCGGCCCCGATGCTACGATCACTGGCCCCTGTGTGATCGGCGCTCACAGCGTGATCGCGGCTAAGGCTGTGGTCGAGGGCGCGGTGCTATGGGACTCAGTGCAGATCGCTGAGGCGGCCTTGGTGCGCGAGAGCATTCTGGGTCAGGCGGTGTCGGTCGGCCCTAAGACCCAAGTGACGGGCCTGAGCGTGTTGGCCGATGGCTGTCAGATCGGCGCGGGCAATCAGCTTGATAAAGGCATTCGCTTGTGGCCGAAGCTCAGCATTCCCGACGAATCGATCGCATTTTAGACCGTAAGAAAGCTGTTGGGCCTAGCATGAGCTTTCTTTTTGGAGCATAACTTCGTTTGTGCCCCTGTAGCATATCGAATTGAAGTGAATAGTGTCGAATTATTGAAGAGATCGTCCTGTGTGCGCTGCATAGGACGATCGTTTTATGCTGCCAAATCCGATCGTTCGCTGCGAGTGTGACGGCATGTTGGAGCTGAAGCATTTGCCTTTAATACCAAATTTGGTTGATTAGGTTCTTTTTGGCCTTCGGCAGAGCGGAACGTGACTCTTTTTGTTGTGTGAGGTTTCACACAAGCCTTTTCCCGGCTTTTCGTTGTTCTGAGCGAAGAGCATGCACGTCTTTAAACGGATTTGGTATCGGACAATGGTGCATGCGTGAATATGCGGCGACGAAAGGCAGCGTTTGAACCTGCTAGGCGCTTGCGCCTGGCAGGTTGCAATGAAGGTAGTGAAGGCAACGAAAGCAAGGAAATGCTGAAAGGTCTGAATGGGAGGGCGATGATCTGGTAGCCGAAGGCGGACGCGGTTAGGCCCGAATGAGGGCTAGAAGCCTTTCCGCCAGCATGCGAAGAGATAAGCCGAAAACGAACCGCTAGAGGCGGATTGTGAATCACTGCTTGAGATAAAAGAGTGAATTGATCGTTTTCGCTCGGATCTCGTAGCCAAGTTGGCAGAGAAAGTTGTGTGTCTCGATGTTATCGAGCTGGTTTAGCTTGGCCCCGATCGCTTCAACAACAACGCAACGAGCCGGAAAACGCTGCCAATCGTTAGACCGCAGCACTTCGAGATCGAGCCCTTCAACATCGACGTTCAAAATATCGATCGTTTGGCCGTATCTGAGATGATTGTGCAGGACAGTCGCTAAAGGCAGTTTTTTGATCGTTTTGACTCGAATGACACGATTGTGTTTGTTATGGCGTTGGGCTGCAAGTTGTCGATCAAAGGTATTGAAGGCAGGCTCATTAAACATATAAAATTCCGCTTCGCCTTCTTCCTGAGCGATGGCAAGCTCTAAATTGATATCGCGAGGTCGCTTTCTGCGAAAAGATGCCATACTGCCGGGGCTTGCATCGATATTAATACCTTGCCAACCGCGTTTGTAGAAGAAATAGGTATTTGAAAAACGAACTGGGTGATGCGCGCCCACATCGACGTAAAAACCGCTTTTTTGCCCTGCAAATAGGCGAGATAAAACCAGATCTTCGCCTTCTTGGGCGTAAGAGCGGGTTCCATAACCGAAGCTACTGCGACGCCGAACAAAGTGAAGTAAATCAGAGATACCGTGAGGAAGGCCATATAGCATAGGTAGACCAATCCTTTAAAAGAAAAAGGCGGATCCAATGGCTCTCGATAGTACCTAGCAGATTGGCGCGTTTGTGGGATGGTAAACGACATACGAGCCAAGGAAGCCGCTTTCAGCTCTGATCAGGTGCTTTTTTGTTAGACATCCTTGGTCTCGTACGTAGAAAAGTATACTATTGCGCGAAATGCTCGTTTTTATGACCATTCTTTGATGATATGGCGCAAACCGGTTTGAAGATCGACATTGGCTCGAAAACCAGCGCGACGAGCGAATTTTTCGACATTAGCGCAAGATGTGCGAATTTCGCCGGGGCGAGCGGGAGCATAGATCGGATCGACTCGGATGCCTAAGGCCGCGCCCATGTGCTGCACCAAACTATTGACAGTGATGGCTTGACCGTAGGCGACGTTGAAGACTTCGCCAGCGATGCCGGGCGCGGTGGCCGCCGTCCAGAGGGCGCGCGCGATATCGCCTACGTAAACAAAATCCCGCGACTGCTCGCCGTCGCCATAGATCGTGATGGGCTGGCCTTGGCGCAGGCGATCCATAAAGATCGGCACAGCCGCCGCGTAGGGCGAGTTTGGGTCTTGGCGTGGGCCATAGGCGTTGAAGAAGCGCAGGGCCACACACTTGAGTCCGTAGTGATTGCTATAGAAAGCGCAATACTGCTCGCCCATCAGTTTGGTGAGGCCGTAGGGCGAGAGCGGTGCGGTGGGGGCGTTTTCGGGGGTGGGAACGATGCCCACGTCGCCGTAGACCGCGGCAGACGAGGCGAAAACAAAGCGATTGACGCCCATATTGCGGGCCGCTTCGAGCACATTGATTGTGCCGTTGACGTTGATCTCGTTGGTCAGCAATGGGTCGGCTAGGGATTGCACAACCGAGATCATAGCGGCCAGATGGATGACTACATCAACACCGGCCATTGCATCTTCAACCGCCTCCAGATCGCGGATATCGCCCTCGCAGAGGTCGACGCGATCGAGTACAGGTTCGATATTTTCAAGCTTACCGGTACTGAGATTATCAAAGATCCGCACCTGCTGGTTCTGTTGCAGCAAAAAGCGCACAACATGCGAACCGATAAAGCCAGCACCACCAGTGACAAGTACCGTCATAGTTTGCAACTCCTTATGAAATAAACCGCCTTTATTGTGACGCATTGAGACTTGAAACGCAAGAATACTTAGGCTCCTCCCGAGCCGTACAGCATCCGCTTAAAGACGTGTATCCTCGCAACCGAGCAAAACGGAGGAAAGAGTTCCATTCCACTCTGCCGAAGGCCAAAGAAGAAAATATGTAATCGGATTTGGAATCAGATTGGTTAGGCTTGGAGAGACCTGAGGGCTTGTTGCTCTTCGTTAGGCGCTTTAGAAAGAGTCGAGGTGCAGAGCGACTGGCTGCTGGCTCTGGTGGCAGAAGATCAGCGTTGTGCGTCCTTGGGCGAAATCGGCTAGGGCCGCCTCAACCGCTTGGGCCGTGAGCGGGTCGAGGTTGTTGCTAGCTTCGTCGAGAATGAGGATGGGGGCGTTTTTGAGGATCGCCCGTGCCAGAGCGACTCGTTGACGTTCGCCTCCGCTCAACTGCATGCCATTTTCGCCCACCAGCGTATCTAAGCCGTGAGGCAGGCGGGCGATCAGCTCGCCGAGTTGGGCCGCCTCGCAGGCGACTAACAGCTCCTCGTCGCTGGCCTCGGCCCGCGCCAGCAGAAGGTTATCGCGCAGGGTCGAGTTGAAGAGGTAGGTCTGTTGGCTGACGACGCTGAAGAGCTGGCGGGCCGCCTCTGGGTCGAGCTCGCGCAACTCCCGTCCGCCGATCTGGATCGAGCCGCGTTGATGGGGCCAGAAGCCGAGCAGCAGCGCGACCAGACTGCTTTTGCCCGCCCCGCTCGCCCCCGTGATAATTGCGCGCTCGCCCTCTGCCACGGCCAGATCGACCTGTTTGAGCACCCACGGCCTAGCCTCGCTATAGCGAAACCAGAGATCGCGAATGCGAATATCGTAGCCGCTGGGCAGCGTCTTCGTCGCTTTGAGAGCTGCGGAATCCGTTGGGGCATCGCTCAGCTCGAAGATGCGCCGAGCCGCCGCTTTGCTCTGTTCGAGCTGCTGCATGGCTTGCGAGAGCGGTTGAACGGCCTCGAAGCTGGCGATGGCGGTCAGCGGTAGCAGCGCCAAGAACTCGCCAGCGATCTGACCGCTGCTGACCAGCGGCAGCGCCAACCCCAAGATCGTGATGCCAGCCGCGCCTGTGAAGAGGCTGCCTAAGCCGATACCCAGCGCTCGAATGCGCGCCATGCGCTGTTGCTCGTTGTGCAGCTCCCGATCGAGCTGTTTGATGCGGGCCTGTTGGGCCGCGCTCTGGCCGAAGACCAACAGCTCGGCGTCGCCCTGAATCGCGTCGGCGATGCTGCTCTGCAGTTGGGCGCGCAAAAGCGCGATGCGGCTGGCGGGCTGGCGGCTTAAGCAACGGCTGATCGCGGGCAAGACCAAGCCGGTGAGCAGCAGAAAGCAGAGCAGTACGAAGCCTAACCAAGGCGCGAAGCTGCCCAAAATGATGCTGGCCAGCAGCACCGTCAGGGCCGCAGCGACCGGAGGCACCAGTACGCGCACATAGAAGTCCTGCAGCGCCTCGATGTCGCTGCCGATGCGCGCGAACAGATCGCCGCTGTGGTAGCTTTGCAGGCGGGCTGGCGCGAAGGGCTCGATCGACTGGAAGAACCAAGCTCGCAGACGGGCTAAAATCCTGAAGGTGATTGTATGCGTGACGTAGCGCTCGCAGTAGCGCAGGGCGGCCCGCGAGATCGCGAAGAAGCGCACGCCGACCGAGACCAAGGCCACATCGGCGACCGCGCTGACCAAGACCGATTTCGAGATCAGGTAGGCCGAGAAGGCCATCAGACCGATTCCGCTGCCGAGGGTTGCGAAGTTGAGCAGGATCGCGAGGCCTAACCACCAGCGAAAGGGCCTAACAAGCTCAAGGAGTCGTTTGAAAATCTGCATACGTTCACCGAATCTGCTTGTTTCGTTCATAACTCAGGCGGCGAGGTCTCAAGCTTCCATTCGGTCCTTGGCGCGTCCGCCTTCGGCTATCAACAGCTTATCCAACAAATTGGGCTTCTCTCTGTGCGACGAGGCCGCCCGATAAAAGGGACGCTCCGACCGAGCTTGCAATTAGGCCGCAGCCTCAGCTAGCGCCAGATTGTGGTCTGGCTGAACGAGTTGGCGGTAGTAGGCGAGCTGTTCGAGCAGCTGCTGATGTGTCCCTTGGCCGAGCAGCCTGCCTCGATCGAGCACGATGATCTGGTCGGCGCTGGCGGCGCTCTGCAGACGGTGGGTGACCAGCAGCACGGTCTTGCCCTCTGTGCGGGCGCGCAGATTGGCCATAATGCGCGCTTCGAGTTGGGCGTCGAGGTGGGCGGTCGGTTCATCGAGCAGCAGCAGGGGCGCATCGCGCAGAAAGGCTCGCGCTAGAGCGATGCGCTGGCGTTGACCGCCGCTCAGGCGCGCGCCGTTTTCGCCCAACAGGCTAGCGTAACCCTGCGGCAGGCTCAGAATGAAGTCGTGGATGCAGGCCGCTTTGGCCGCCGCTTCGATTTCGGCTTGGCTGGCGTTGGGCTTGCCCAGCGCGATATTTTCGGCCACGCTGCCAGCGAAGAGGTGCGGGTGTTGTGGCACATAGCTGATCCAACTGCGCCACGCTTGCAGATCGAAGTCTGTCAGCGCGCGACCGTCGACGCGGATCATGCCGCAATCGGCGGGCATAAAGCCCAGCAGCAGGCCGAGGATGCTGCTTTTGCCCGCTCCCGTCGCGCCGACCAGCGCGCTTAGTTTGCCGTGCGGGATGGTGAAGCTGAGATCTGCGAGGGTTGGCCGAGCCGGATCGCGCCCGCGCAGCCTGACCGCTTCGAAGCTGATGGTGAAGTGTTGCGGCGCTTGCTTGACTAAACCATCTGAGTGTTGGGCTTGGGGCGCGGGCTGTTCGAGCAGAGCTGTGATCTCGCGGTGTGCGCTGCTGCCCGCCGTGCCAGCGTGGTAGCGCTGCGCCAAGAGCCGCAGGGGCGCGAAGAATTCCGGCGCGATTAAGAGCACCATAAAGGCTTGCTCGAAGGGCATCCAGCCCGCGATCATACGCCAGCTGACCTCGATCGCCACCAAGGCGGTCGCAGCCGTCGCGCCCCATTCCAGCACCAAAGAGGTCTGGAAGGCGGTGCGCAGCACATCCATGGTGGTGTGGCTGTAGCGTAGCCCGATCTCGGCGATCTGGGCGGCCTGTTCGCGGCTGCGCCCGAACAGCTTGAGCGTGGTGAGGCCGCGCAGCATATCGAGGAAGTAGGCGCTCATCCAGCGCAGCTCTTCGAAGCGTTTGTCAGTCAGAACGCGCGTTTTCTGGCCGATCAGTGCCAGCAAAATCACCAGAATTGGTCCTGCGAAGAGCAAAACCAAGCTGCTGAGCGGATCGATCCAGAGCACAGCCAGCAAGACGATCAGCGGGCCGAGGCCAGCTAAGAGCTTGGCTGGCATAAACTGGCCGATGTAGTCGTCGAGCGCTTCGATATGCTCGCCCAGCACGTGGATCAAGCTGCCGCTCTGCTGGGAGGCGCTGAAGCGCGGCCCAAGCTGTAACAGATGGCTGCTTAGCTTCTGGCGCAATGTGGCCTTCACAAGGTTGGCGCTGCGTTGCAGCAGCAGTTCGCTCAGGCCGAGCGCGAGGGCGCGCAGAGCCACCAAGCCGAACGCGAAGCCCAATCGGCCGAGCTGTTCGCGCCAGCCCTGCCCGCCCAAAAAGACCGCATCGACGATCTGCGCGATCAGGATCAGCAGGCCTAACTGGGCCAGCAGGGCGACGAGCTGTAGCGCAGCGGCGAGCGCAAACCACATGGGCGCCTGCGGCTGTGCTCGCAAGAGGCTGTATTCAGATGGCCTGCGTGCTGTCTGCATAGCGAACTCTCTAGTAGCTGTTGTGGCCTAAACGCACCTTGCCGCGGAAGATGTAGTAGACACCGAAGGTGTAGAGCAGCACAAACGGCATACCGATCGCGGTGATGATCAGCATCACCATCAGGGTGTTGGGTGCCGAGGCGGCGTTAAAGATCGTCAGGTTGTAGGCCGGATCGATCGTCGAGATCAGCAGGTTTGGGTAGACGCCCACCCCAACCGAGATGATCAGAAAGCCGATCACCGCGCCCGATGCGAACAGTGCGCCTAGCTCGTTGCCGCGCCTCATCAAGCGCCACGCGAGCACCATGCTGGCTAAACCGGCGGCCGGGAAGATCACGGGCCAGATCTGTTCGAGATAGCGGTTGGTCACGTAGTCTTGCTCCAGAATGGCGGCGATCACAGAGAGGGTGTTGAGCGCCACAAAGGCCACCATCAGCTTGGGGATCAGCCCTTGAACGCGGGCCTGAAGCGCTCCTTCGGTCTTGATGTTAAGGTAGAGCGCGCCGTGCATAGCCAACATCACGATGGTGGTGGCCCCGATCAAGAGGCTGAACGGCGAGATCAAGCCCCAGATCGGCGCTCTTACAACGCCCTCGGCGTCGAGCGGCACACCGGCGATGATGTTGCCGAAGGCGATGCCCAACGAGATCGCCAGCGCCAAAGACGATCCGAAGAAGACAGCGTCCCAAGTTGAGCGCCAGAGCTTGCCCTCCTCTTTGCTGCGGAAGTCGATCGCGACTGTGCGCAGAATCAAGAAGAGCAGAATCAGCATGATCGCCGTGTAGAAGCCCGAGAAGAGCGAGGCGTAGACCTCGGGGAAGGCCGCGAACAGCACGCCGACGCCCACCACCAACCAGACTTCGTTGCCATCCCAGACCGGGCCGATGCTGTTGAGAATGATACGCCGCTCTTGGTCTTCTTTGGCGACGATTAGGTGCAGAATGCCCACGCCGAGATCGAAGCCATCGAGAATCAGATAGCCCGCGATCAGCACGATAAACAGGATGAACCAGACGCTATTAATCCACATCGTTGCTCCTCACCAATTCAGCGCGTGCCCGCCGTCCAAACACTTCGCGGAAGGTATCCGGCAGCGAGCTGACCTCGATCTTTTCGTCGAGCGGATCAGGCCCGTGTTGGATCTTGGCGTTCAGCAGGTAGATAAACAGCACAAACAGGATGGCGTAGATAAAGGCGAACAGAATGAGCGAGAAGACCAGTTGCTCGACAGTTAGGCCGGGCGAGCCGCCCTCGATGGTGCGCAGCAGACCGTAGACCAGCCAAGGTTGGCGTCCGATCTCGGCCGTCCACCAGCCGAGCATGGTGGCTAGCTCGCTCAGAAGGATGCTCAGCACAAACAGCCACATCAGCCAGCGCAGCTCGAAGAGTTTTTCGCGCCGCCAGAGGTAGTAGGCGAGGCTAAAGATCGCTAGGGCCACGAAGAAGCCGCCCAGCATAATCATAATGTGGTAGGACTGGAAGGTCAGATTGACGGGCGGGCGCTGATCGACGGGGATGTCTTTGAGGCCGGTGACGGTTGCGTTGATGTCGCCGTGTGCAAGGAAGCTGAGCAGGCAGGGCACCGCTAGGCCATAGGTTGTCTCGTTGGCTTCATCGACCCAGCCGAAGAGATGCATGGGCGCGCAGCTTTGGGTCTCCCAGATGCCTTCCATGGCGGCCAGCTTGGCGGGCTGGTGTTCGGTCACACTTTCGGCGCTCTGCGAGCCGAGCACAAACATTTGCAAGACGCTGAAGAGGGCGAAGAAGGGCAGTGTGACCAGCAGGTTTTTGCGCGCCAGGGCGACATGCCTATTGCGCAGAATATACCAAGCGCTGACGCTGAGCATCATGGTTGCGCCGACCAGCCATGCGCCCACAAGGATATGGCCGATGCGTGGCAGGAAGGAGGGCGAGAAGATCACTGCGAAAAAGTCGGTCATAAAGACCTGCGTGCCGCGCAAGCCTTCGCCCAGCTCGTAGCCCGAGGGCGTCTGCATCCACGAGTTTGCGATCACGATCCAGATCGCGCTGAAGTGCGCCCCAAAGGCCACTAAAGCAACCGCCAGCAGCCACATGCGCGGGCCTAGGCGCTCGCCTCCGAACAGCATCAGGCCCAAGAAGCCGCCTTCGAGGAAAAAGGCGAAGATCCCTTCGGCGGCCAGCGCACTGCCGAAGATATTGCCTACGAACCGGGAATAGTTGGCCCAGTTCATGCCGAATTCGAACTCTTGCACCACGCCGGTGGCGATGCCGAGCGCGAAGACTAGGCCGTAGATGCGAACCCAGAAGAAGGAGAGCTCGCGCCATTCGGGGTTTTTGGTGCGTAGATAACAGATACCCAACACCACCATCATAAAACCTAGCCCGATCGAGATCGGCGGGTAGATGTAGTGGAAGCTGGCGGTAAAGGCGAATTGGATGCGCGATAGAAAATTCTCGTCCATGGGCTACAACTTTCTAGAGTGTGCGCTTTTTCACAAATAACCTTTGGCCTTCATTGTACATAATTTTGAGTTATAAATCGGTTGATTGTCATACATAAAAGTGATTAGGTTGATATGAAAAACTCTCAGAATCGCAGCGCTGAGGCTTGGAATTCAGCGTTGAGGCAGCGATCGCCGCGCAGCTACAAGCCTCTTTTGTTGGAAAGGATGTTGATAGCCGGAGGCGGACGCGGTTAGGACCGAATGGGGGCTAGCAGCCTCTCCGCCAGAATGAAAGAACGAAGCGCCCGACTAGGCCATCTGGCGGGTAGCGCTCGGCCCAAGGAGCTGTTAAGCTATAACTATCGGTTAGGATGTAGTGTGAGATAGAGGTACAAACGATGGCCTACAATCTTAAAGTTCAGGATATGTCGTGTGGCGGTTGCGCCGCTTCGATCCGCAAGGCGGTCGAGCGTGTTCCGGGCGTCGAGGCTGTTTCGGCTGACCCCAACACCAAGGATGTCGTTGTGAAGACCGCTGGCGATGTCAGCCTCGAGACAATTGTTGCCGCGATCAAAGACGCTGGCTACAGCGAGATCTCGACCCAGTAAGTTCGATCGCTATTTGCTTGCTCCCGTTGCGCCCGCTGGCTAGGCTGGCGGCTGCAACGGGAGTGTTGTATTGCAGAAGATGAGGTTGTGATGGCAAGCTTAGAAGAATTTCGCGCTCAGAAGGATGCGTTTTTCAAAAACCATCCTCAGAGCCCGCTGCTCGCTGAGCAGAAAGCGACCTTTAGCGGTTTGCGCTACTTTCCCGAAAATCCCGATCTGCGTTTGGAGCTCGATGTCGAACCGTTCGATCCTCAAGAGCTGGTGATGATGCAGACAACAACTGGCGACCAGCGGGGCTATATTCGCTATGGGCGGATCTTTTTTGAAGTAGATGGCGAAGATGCGGTTTTGACGGTCTATAGCGATGGAGAGAACTTCTTCTTGCCGTTTGTCGACTCCTTGGCCAATGTCGAGACCTATCCGGCGGGCCGCTACCTAGAACCGCAGGTGATCGGCGAGAATCGCTTGTTGGTCGACTTTAACCTCGCCTATAACCCCTATTGCGCCTACAACGATCGCTGGTCGTGCCCAATCACTCCGTTTGAGAATCGCCTCAAGGTGCCGATCCGGGCTGGTGAGAAGATCTATCAAGCTCATTGAAATAGCTAAAGGCGGAACCTGCATAACGGGTTCCGCCTTTATTGTATAGCAATATTTTAGAGTTTTCCAATCGGTGTGGAGGACCTCACCTCCCGGCCCCTCTCCCGCAACTGTACATTAGCCACAAATCGACATACGGTCAGCGTTATCTGCCCTCACCCCCCGGCCCCCTCTCCCGCACTGCGGGCGAGGGGGTGAATGGTGATGTTGTATGCGATTTCGCTACGCGAAATCGCATACAAGCTCTCTGAGTTCTGTGCTCTCAAGGATAATCTCGCGATGGTATGCGAACGATCGCCTGTTGCTGCCGACACGACTTTTGGCTAATGCATAGAAGCAGGAGAGGGGAGAAGTGGCTTGCAGAAGCACAGAACCCCTCTCCCGTTTACGGGAGAGGGGCAGGGGAGAGGGCGGTGTGTTGAGGTGGCCTCAACCTCGACTCATCCACCAAAAAAGCCCTGCCCTTCGACAGGCGCTTCCTGAGCCTATCGAAGGGTACGTTTTTTACTCAGGGCCTCGTGTGATGAAAAAATGGTGAAGGCCGAAACCGACCGATCGCTGGCTGTTTCGGCCTTAGGCTCCAAAGGCCCAGCTCGGCAAAGGCTCGCGGCTGCTGCGCCAGTTTTCGGGAATGCCCGCTTGGCCGACGCGCAGGGCTACGATGCCGCCCACAATCGCGCAGTTGGTGTCGAGGTCGCCGAAGCCGAGCGCGGTGTGCCACATCGCGCCTTCGAAATCGTTGAGATACGAGCTGGCGCACCAGATCGCAAAGGGAACCGTATCTTGGCAGGAAATATTGCTGCCATTGCCCAGAACTGCCGCCGCTTGTGAGGCGGGCGCAGCAGGCGATAGCTGGTTGGCACGTGCTAAGCGGCGCGCGACTTCGCTTTCAGGCACATAGGGCAATATCATATCGATCAGGGTGGCGAAGCTAGGTGCGCTGCCGGCCCCTACCCGATAGGCCCAGGCTGCGGCGACGGCCACGGCGATCGCGCCCGCCAGCGCCTCGGGGTGGGTGTGGGTGACCAGCGTGGCGCGCTTGGTATGCTCCACAACCGCTTCCAGATCGTCGGCAAAATAGGCTCCGATCGGTGCCACGCGCATCGCAGCGCCGTTTCCAAACGAACCCATGCCGTGGAAGAGCTGCGGAGCGAGATCGCGCCAACTATGGCCCTTGCCCATCTCGATCAAGAGATGTTCGGTGGCACGCCCATAGTTGCGCACGCTGTTGTGGTGTTCAACGAATGACCGTGCCAGCGCATCTTGGTCGATGCCTTGATGTTGTCGCAGAATATGAACAACCGAGAGCGACATCTCGGTATCGTTGGTGTATTTCCAAGGTGCGGCGGGTAGCGCTCGGTCGATGATCAAGCTTGCCAGCAGATCTGGGTAGCTCAGAAAACGCTCTCCGAACGCATCGCCTATTGAAAGCCCTTCAAGCGCTAGAATGGCACGATCGAGCGGTGAAGGGATATGCTGAGCCATGGTGGGACTCTCCTTTGCCGAGACGGGTAACCCTCTAAGATGTCTGAAAACCCTGTCACCCTAACAGCTGTTATGGATCTCGGATACTGTTTGCTTGGACATCTATTGTAACAAAAATATGCTATGGCTTGAGAGAAGATTCGGTTATACAGCGGCAATTTCTCTTAATTCTAACACGCCTCTATTAGGGGACTCTTAGCTTTTCATGGGCTTCTTCAAATAAGATCGTTAGCTTGGATCGAACTGTCAAGTTAGCTCAAGGCGAAATTTAGTTACCCAATCGCTACCTGCCTCTCGTGATCGCGGCTCGGATTCGAACGGTTTCTCTATGCGATGCCTAGTTGGCGCGCGGGAGGCTTGCCATGCTGATTGTGCTAGCGATCTGTTGGATAGCAGGCTTACTGATTGCCGATCGTTTAGGCGTGACCACGCCTCTGGCGCTTGGAATCGCGCTTACCAGCCTCTGTCTAGCCGCGCTCTGTTGGCGGCGTTTTCGCCTGCGCATGCTCGGCTTGGGTCTCTGCCTGCTGTTTGGGGCCTGCATACGCTACAACAGCGCTCAGTTGCTCGAAACGCCCGCCAGTGTTTGGCTGCTGAGCGGCTACGAAGAGCTCAGCCTACAAGCGGCCATCATCGAAGACCCCAAGCGCACCGAAGACGGCCAACAACTGATTGTCGAAGTCGAGCGGGCGCGCCTAAACGGCAAGCTGCGTCCGGCCGAAGGGCGGGTCTTGGTCAATCTAGCGCCCTATCCTCAATACCACTACGGCCAAGTCTTGATCTTGAAGGGCGAATTGCAGCAGCCGCGCGGTCCCAAGCGTGCGGGCGAGTTCGACTATCGGCGCTACCTCGAGCGCAAAGGCATCAAAGTGCTGATGCGCGACCCAGCCGTGCGCGTGCTGCCCCAAGAATCGGGTTGGGCCGCCTTGCGCTATCTGCTCGCCTTTCGCGACCACTGCCGCAGGGTGCTGCTACGTCTGATGCCAGAGCCACAATCCTCGCTCGCCATCGGCATTCTGCTCGGTCTACAAGCCACCATCCCCGACGAGGTCTACAACGACTTCTCGGTAACCGGCACATCGCATATTTTGGTGATCTCGGGCTGGAATTTCACGATTCTGGCCAGCTTACTCGCCTCGGCGGCCCAGCGTCTCAAGATCCCGCGCACCCCAACCTTCTGGATCTCGCTGGCTGTGATCTGGATCTATGGCTTGTTTGTGGGTGCGACCGGCACGGTGCTGCGGGCCGCGACCATGGCCAGCTTGATGCTGCTGGCGACCGCCGCCGAGCGCGAGAGTGAACCTTGGACGCTGTTGTTTGGCGCCTGTTTTCTGCTGACGATCTGGAACCCCAATGTGCTGTGGGATCTCGGCTTTCAGCTTTCGGCTTTGGCGACCGCCAGCCTGTTCGCCTTCGCAAAGCCGACCGAAGCTTGGCTAGAGGGCTTTCCGCCCTTGCGCTGGAGCAGCTTGGCTTGGGTCAAAGAGGCCCTGACTGCCACCTTGGCCGCCCAGATCTTGGCCCTGCCGCCGATTCTATACAACTTCGGCAATCTCTCGGTGATCGCTCCTGTAGCCAATATTCTGATTGTTCCGGTCATCCCTTTCATTATGTTGTGGGGCAGCATCGCGCTGATCGGCGGCCTGATCTGGCTGCCGCTCGGGCAGGTGCTGGCTTGGATGGCTTGGCTGCTCTTGGCTTGGATGTCGCAGGCCGCCAGCTTCTTGGCCCAGATTCCGGGCGCAGCCTATCAGATCCCGCCCTTCCCGCTCTGGCTCTTGATCGGCTACTACGTGATTGTGATCGGCGGCTGGTTGTGGATTAGTTACCTTCAGCCAGAGCTTGAAACAGACGATGCTGACGAGTAATCCACAATTCAAACACAGCTTTTCCCGTGGTTTACCCACAACTATCCACAAGTTTTCCACAAAAAGTGCCGCTAGGTGCCGCCTGACTCGCTCGGTCGCCCCGCGTTGGCTAGGCTTTTCGCTCTGGCGGAGAGCTTCCAACCTTCCATTCGGCTTCTAGCGCGTCCGCCTTCGGCTATCAACATCCCTTCCTCCCATTCGGGCCCTTGTTAGGTCGCAGCTCGCGCTGCGACCTGCTAGGCGCACACGCCTAGCAGATAGCGCGCTCATACCAAATCCGTTTACAGACTTGCGCTCTTGTAAGACAAAAACGGGAAAAAGGTTGTGAGAGATTTCGCGCGACAGCGCGAAATCTCTCACAACAAAAAGAGTCACGTTCCACTCTGCCGAAGGCCAAATGGAACGTGATCAACAGGATTTGATATCACTCGCCCCTGAATAGCGTGCATCGTTTGGCTGGCCTTTGAAAAAGGCTACCGAAGCACAATCTATGGTAGCCTAGCTTTTAAGCTGCCTTGCCCGAACCAAACTAGCTGCGCAGTCCCGGAGCGAGGAAGCCTGCATCGGCGCTATCGGCCACAAACACCCAGTCGGGGCCGCCATCGGGCGGGCGAATGCTCAGGCTGCTGGTTTTGGCGCTCAGCCCGAGGTCTTGGGCGTTGCCGGTGCGCGGGTCGTACCACCAAGTGCGCAGCGTATCGCCCTTGAGAACGCTGAGATCGAGCTCGACCTCGCGGTTCGAGGGCAGATAGACCATGGCGTAGCTGCCTTGGCTGTCGCGGGTGGCACGCACATGGTGAGTCTTGCTGCCCGGATCTGAAACGATCAAGGATTGATCGGGGATGCGGCTGAGGTAAGGGCGCGAGAGCAGCAGCCAGCGGGCGTGCTGAACGTGGCTCGCGCCGGGCAGATGCAGCGCTTCGTACCAAGGGCGGCGCGCCCCGATCAGCGCTTTGCGCCCGGGCGTCCACATCTGCCAGACATCGTTGCAGCCGTAGGTGTGGCCGTGAGCGCCCGCGAAGAGCGCCCAGTAGAGCGCTTTGCGTACCTCGTAGTCGTCGAGGTAGCCGCCATCGAGATTCATAATCCCATCGGGCATGTCTTCGTAGCCCGGCTCGGCGTCCATACAGGGCCGGGTGGGACTGCGGTTGTAGTCGGCCTCGATAAAGCGCCAGTTTTCGAAGTTGCGGGCGTGGCCGCTCTGGCAGGTATGGAAATCGAGCCAGCTTTCGTCGTGAACATATTCGGAGGTGCTGTGCTGGCCCCAGGTGTGCATCGTGATCAAGTGGCGGCCGCCGTCGCCCTCGCGCAGGCCGAGCGCCATCGAGCGCACGATCGGCAGATGGTGCGGCTCTTCGATCGGGCGGTCGCCGCCGACGATCCAGATGATCGGTTTGTCGGCGTAGCGCTCGCCGAGGAATTTGCCGTAGATGAAGGCGTTCTCGGGCGTGAAGATCTCTGGACCGACGCCCCACTTCTTGTTCCACTTGTCGCCCCAAGTGGGCAGCATACCGATGGTGAGCCCCAACGAGGCGGCTAGATCAACCACTGCATCGACGTGCTTAAAGTAGGCTTCGTTCGGTTTGGTGGGATCGTCGTCGATCAGGGGCAGATCGCCCTGCATATTGGGGGTGTGCAAGCCGTCGATCTCGGCCAGCACAACGGCTTGAATAACGGTAAAGCCTTTGGCAGCCCGATCGCGCAGGTAGTAGTTGGTCTGCTCGTAGCTACAGCGGTGAAAAAGCTCCCAAGCCGTATCAGCAAGGTAGAAGAAGGGTCTGCCATCATCATGAACCAAAAAGCGGCGGTTTTCGCTTACTTTTAGCACAACACTGTACCTTCCTAACTTGAAACGACAGATTTGCGGTGGGATAGCACGTATAGTACCGCTTTTTGAACGATTTGGCGATAAAGGCCCTTTGTGTAACGACCGCGTATGCTCAATGCTAGACAGTGAAATTGCAACGATTCGCGCTGCCGCAGGCCATTGGGTCGAATGGGAGGAGCTAGCATTTGATAGCCGAAGGCGGACGCGCTAGAAGCCGGATGGATGGTTGTGACCTCTCCGCCAAAAAGATACAACGTGCCTGCTACAAAAGCGGCCTAGGAGCGGATCGTTTGCCGAGCAGCTAAGGATTGAGCTTGTTGAGATAGAGCACGAGCGGCTGCGATTGCAGCGGTCCTTGGCCGGTAGCGTTGACCAGCGTGCTGTCGGGCGGCGCACTTAGCGTGCAGCGATAGTGGTCGTGCGAGAGATCGAGCGGCAGCGAGCCGCTTGTCTGCCCGGCTGCGAGCTGGATGGTGTGTTGAAAACTCTCCTTCCAAAGCGCATGCTTTGCGGGGTCGAACTCGGGCGAAGTTGTAAGGATCAGCGTATCGATAAACAACCCGCGGAAGTTGGCGCTCTGCTTGCTGTAAGGGCGCATCACGCTCAGCAGCGGGCTACCGTTGTCGACCATAAAGGGGCCGACACGCTCCCAATGCCAGGTATTGAGCGGCACATCGTCGTGAGAGAAGGCGAGGATCTGGCCGTTGAGCGCGAGCTGGCCCGGGAAGCCGTCGTGTTGGCGGCGGTAAGAGCGCACCCAGATGTAGTGCGGCTTGTGCGGCAGGCCCGAGAGCCTGAGCACGGCTGGCTCGTCGGTTTTAAGGTCTTCGAGAAAGCCGTCGTCTTCAAAATCGAGCGCGAAGGCCGTCTCGCGCCGCCAACCAGTGCCCTTCAAGCGCTCGGCGGGGATGGCGATCGTCTCGGGATAGATCGCATCGCAGCGTAAGTGCAGCTCCGCTACTGATTGGGGCGCCTCGATGCTCCAAGCGAGCCGATAGGCCCGCTCGTTGGGTGATTCTTTGGTCTTGAGCGTGATCGTGCCGCTGGTGCAGCGGGCATGCGCGATCGCCTCGCGCGAGAGGCTGTAGGTATGGAAGCTGCGGCCCGGATGAACTTGAGTTTCGGGGTAGCAGTCGAGCAGAGCTGCCAAGACCTGGTCGCGCTCGGCGCGCTTGGTGCTGCTCACGCTATCCCAGATCACGCTGATGCGGTAGTTGGGATCTGTGTTGGCGATGCGCGCCAGCAGCTCGTTCATTTCGACCAAGCTGAAGGGATAGCTGCTGCCGTCGGGGCGGCGCATGCCGAGGCGGATCAGCTGCTCGCCCTCTTGCTGGATCGGATCGTTGGCCGCGATCAGATAGGGGAAGAGCAGCATATGATCGTCTGCCGCATGCGTTCGGGCCAGATCGTAAAGCTCGCGTCGGTTGATGCGGTCTGGATAATCGGTGATCTCGTTGAAGGAGATGTAGAGGCTTTGGACGATAAACAGGCCGAGCGCTACGCTGCTGAAAGCCTTGACGATGCTGGCCAGATAGCTCGGCCTCAGGCTGCGTAACGAGCTATAGGCCGCCAGCAGGGCGCTTGCGCTCAAGATGTAGAGCGCTGGCAGTCCCGGGTAAAACACGCGCCCAGCGGGCATATGGGCCAGAGCCGGGGCGGGTATGAAGAAGAACAGAGCCCAGATCAAGATCCAATAGAGGCGGCTTTGCTTCCAAGTCAATACGCTCAGCGCGATCCCGAAGGCGAGCCAGGGCAGCAACAAGCCCTGCAGCAGCGGCCCAGCGCGGTTGTAGAGGAAGTCGCGTTTGACCTGCACAAAAATCGCGCTGCCCAGCTCGATGATCTGATCGACGATGCCTTCCCAGAGGCCGATTCTGGCCGCCTTGGCCCCGAATTCGTAATAGTCGAGCCGACTGTAGAGGTAGGTGAGCGTGACCGGCAAGACAAAGCAGAGCGGAATGAAGAAGGCGATCGAGCGCCGAACCACACTTTCCAGCGAGGCCCGCTCGCGCCACCACTCGATCGCCATTATCACAACCATCACGCCGCCCAGGGGTGTGACCGTCTCGTAGGTCAGAAAGCCGAGACCGGTGGCCACGCCAGCCAAAAGGTAGCTGAACAGCGACTTGTTCTGGATCGCCCGCGCTAGAAGCGCCAGAGCCAGCGGCGGCCAGAGCTTAACGTGGCTTTCGACGTTGGCAAGGCGGCTTGCGCTGGTATCTAAGAGCGAGACCGCCAGCAGAAGCATGCTGAGCAGCGCTAAACGCTGGCCCAAGATCTGGCGCACCAGCCAATAGCAGCAGAGGCTGCCGAGCAGGCTATAGCTGGCGACCGCCACCCGTCCGGCGAAGACCGTTGGCCCGAGCGCGATCAGGAACGGCGCTTGCATCCAGAAGCTGAGCGGCACCGCGCCCAAGTGGTAGTCGGCCGAATGCGGATACTCCCCATAGCGCATGGCGCTGATCACCTCGACCGACCACTTCGATTCATCGCCTTCGATGCCGTAGGGTAGGGCGCCGATCGCATAGAAACGGGCGAAGATGGTCAGAAGACTGGCTCCGAGCAGAAAGGCAGCCTCTTTGAGCGGCGACCAGTTGCTCGCCTTGAAGAGCGCTTGCGAGTCGGGGTATGTCAGCGCAACCCAGATCATAAACAGGGCTAGGGCGCTGATGTAGAGCCAGAGGCCGTCGCCGTTGAAATAGCCCAGCAGCTGAAGTTGCCCAAGGTAGGCCAGACCGCAAGCGGCGATAAGCAGGCTGCTGCGCGCCAAGAGCGTGCCCGCTTTCTTGCGGCGGTGAGCCACCAGCCCGGCGATCATCAAGCCTAGGCTGAGGCCGCTGCAGCCGATCGCCACGATGTATTTCCACCAAGGCATGGTTTTGAGCAGCAGCGTTCGCACCGCGTGCAGCCCTTCCAAAGGCCGACCAGATTTGCTGATGGTCTCGGCCCGCAGCCCAAGCGGATCGGGCAGCGAACACCAGATCGCGATCAGGCCGATAAGCAGGCTGCCAGCGATCAGCGCTTCGGGCCAGTTGCGCCGCAGGTAGCTGCGCAGATAGCGCAGCGAGATGGAGGGATAACGATCGCTCCTGATGAGTTGAAAGTTGATGTGCTGCGGATTGGAGGCGAGCTTGTCGCCCTTGTTATAGCTTACAACGAGGACGGCTAGCACAGAAAGCAGCGCGCTGCAGAAGAGCGGAGCGCTGAGGAAGAGGTCTAGGTTCATGACGCAGAATTTCCTTAGCTGTGGGCAGGTGAGCTTGTCTGAGGTTTGCAACAAGGCATGTGGTAGCTGTCGGTGGGCTTGAGGAAACTAGCTTCTGTTGAGCGAGTGCTGAAGAGCTGTTGTCTGGCGGCGCTATGCCAAAAGGCGTAGCAGTGTTGGTGGGCATGCCGACGCTTGGCTCGGACAGCGGCGTGGAACTGCGTGTGGCGTCGCTCGGCTGCGCGCTGCTCTGCTCCACAGCGACTGTCGGCATAGGCGTGGCGGTGAGCGGAATCGCCTCGAATGGAGTCGATGATGGGCTAGGATCGCCCGATCGAGGCGGCTGATCGCTAGGCCTGTCGCTTTGCTCGGCAGGCAGCCACGGGGTGGATGTTGGCGTGCCGACAGGTTCTGCGGGCAGCCACGGGGTGGACGTAGGTGTATCGGCTGGCTCTGTCGTTGGCTCAAAGCTGGCTGGCGGCATGGTGACGGTCGGCATAGCTTGCGGCTGTGGTCCGTTCAGCAAGGGCGCAAGGGTTGTGAGCAAGCCCGACTGTGCGACGAAACGCACCCCGACCAGCAGCGCGATCAGCAAGATGGGTGCGAGCAGCAGCCACCCTAGCTTTTGTCGGCGTTGTTTGGCGGCTAGGCGCTGTTTGATGCGACTATAGCTCGTTTCGGGCAGCCTAAAGCTATCGAGCTGGTGCAGGGCTTGTGTCAGCCGGCTATCGTGCTCGATGGCTTCGCGCCACCAGCGTTGCGCTTGGGGATGGCTGGCGAGATAGGCTTCTAGCTCTCGTTGTTGCTCTGGCGTTAAGGTGCGGTCACGCCATTGCTCAAGCAGCTGGCTCAATTGTTCGATGCTGATATGCCGCATCTTAGACCTCCTCTCGGAGTTGCAGTTGAAGCCGTTGGCGTGCGGTATGCAGTCGAGAGTAGACCGTGCCTTCGCTCAGACCCAAAATCGCAGCGATATCGGCGCAGGGCAGATCGAGGTAGTAGCGCAGCAGCACTACGCTCCGGTGAATCTCGTCGAGACTATCGAGCGCTCTCAGCAGATCGACCTTCAATTCCTGATTCAGGGCGTGGTTATCGGCTTTCGCGCCAAGCCCGGGCAGAAAGGGTTGAATCAGGTTGTAGAGCCGCTTCCGCCGCAAGATCGAACGGCAATAGTTGATGGCGATATGTCCCAGCCATGTGCGAGCCGCTGCCTTTTCGGGATCGTAGCGATTCCAAGCGTTGTAGGCGCGCAGAAAGATCTCTTGTGTCGCGTCCTCAGCCTCTTCAAGATCGCTGAGCATACCGATACACAAGCGGTATACCTCTTGGTGGTATCGCTCAAAAAGTTCATCGAAGCTGAATTGACGCATAACGACACGCTCTCCATTAGCGCTATCGGATCGAGCTATCTACTTATACGCACCACAATTTGAAAACCTTCAGCGTTTTTGGGGATTTTTCGAACGATTTCGCGGGGAATTGAGGCATTATAGCTTGGGCCTAATCTTATCGCTCTTAAGAAGGTATCACTCTAGCGGCGAGGCTTCTAGCTCCCATACGGTCCTTGGCGCGTCCGCCTACGGCTACCAAGTCGCCCACCATCCATTCAACGCAGCTGTTTCGCTGCCTTTGCTGCCTTTGCTGCTTTCACTGCAACCTGCCAGGTGCTTGCACCTGGCAGGTTCACACTGCCTTTCGCTGTTCAATGCCCTCCAAAGCCTTCTCGCTGCGAAGCTGTGGGAAGGTTAGTGGTACAGAAGTCAGTCTGGAAGATCACGAATGAGGGGGAGTACATACGCCCTTCTCCCGTCAGTGCGGGAGAAGGGTTGGGGATGAGGGCAGGCTAGCCTATCTGATAGCCGTAGGCGGACGCGGTCGAGACTGAATGGATGGGAGAGACCTCGCCGTCAGAGCTTGAGCGAGTAAGCTAGAGATCGCTCTGGCGTTTTGCCCAGGCCTGAGTGATGCGATCGAGCATAATCGCCAAAAAGACGATCGCCAGACCAGCCTCCAGACCGCGCCCGGTTTGAATGCGGCGCAGACCTGTTACCACTTCGAGGCCGAGCGCGCCGCTGCCCACTAGACCGGCGATGATCACCATGGCCAGCACCATCATGATCATCTGGTTGACGCCCAGCATAATCGACGGCAGCGCCATGGGCAGCTGCACCTTCACAAGCAGCTGGCGGCGAGTCGAGCCGAAGGCGCGGGCCGCCTCGATCACGGCCGTATCGACTTGGCGCAGGCCCAAGGTGGTGAGGCGAATGCCCGGCGGAATGGCGTAGAGCGCGGCGGCGATCAGCCCGGGGACGCGCCCGACGTTAAAGAGCATAATCACTGGAGTGAGATAGACGAAGGTTGGAATGGTCTGCAAAAAGTCGAGGATGGGCCGCAGGAAGGCCGCGAAGCGCTCGCTCTGCGAGGCCAGAATACCGAGCGGGAAGGCGATCACGAAGGCGCAGATCACGGTGATCAGCACTTGGCTGAGCGTGTCCATACTGTGCTCCCACATGCCCAACAGCCCGATCATCACTAGGCTGCCCAAGCTAAGCAGCGCCAGTCGCCAGCCGCCCGCGTAGAAGCCCAAAATCGTCGCGCCGGCCATAATCACCGGCCAGGGCAAGATGTCGCGCAATAGGCTGCGCATCGGGTTGAGCAGATAGAGCGTGAGTGCATCGCTGAAGGGGCCAGTGCCGATCGGTAAGTCGCCGATGCGATAGAGGTTGACCTTCATCCAAGCGACCAGCCCGTCGACGGGTGTGGCCAGATCTAAGCGCCACTCTTTCGGGAAGCTGTTTTGGGGCAGGAACCAAGCGGTGATCGCGAAGACGATCAGCACAACACATAGGCCGCTTAACAGATTGGTCGAACGGCGGATCAGCCGTCGCCAACCTTTGTTTTGAATGAACAGGCAGAGCAGCTCGGCGGGCAGCGAGATCACGCGCTCGAAGGCACCGCCGACTACCAGAAAGAGCGGCTCGAGCCGGCTCGGCAGCCAACGAGGCACGCGCTCTTCGAGCGGAATCGGCTCCGAGAGCGGATCGATCTGGCTGAGGGCGGCGCTCAGGCGATCGAGGATCACGGCCAGAAAGACGATCGCCAGACCAGCTTGGAAGCCCTTGCCCACCTCAAGGCGATCGAGCGCCATCACCACTTCGCGACCCAAACCGCCCGCCCCGATCAGCGCGGCGATCACCACCATGCTTAGCGCCATCATGATCGTCTGGTTGATGCCGGTCATAATCGCAGGCATCGCCAAGGGCAGCTGCACCTTGAGCAGCAGTTGGCTGCCCGTCGAGCCGAAAGCACGCCCAGCTTCCACAGCCGAGCTCGAAACCTGTTGAATGCCGAGCGAGGTGAGGCGTACTACGGGCGGGATGGCGTAGATCACGGTGGCGACTACGGCGGGCACACGCCCGACGCCAAACAGCAGCAGCAGCGGAATCAGATAGACGAAGGCTGGCAGGGTCTGCATGCCGTCGAGGATGGGACGCACAACGCGGTCGACCGAGCGATAGCAGCCAGCCAAAATGCCGAGCGGAATACCCAGCAGCAGGGCGCAGCAGACCGAGATCAGCATCAGGGCCAAGGTCTGCATACTCTCTTCCCACAGGCCGAACAAGCCGCAGAGCAGCAGCATAAATGCGCTGACGAACGCCAGCCTAAAGCCCGAAAGGGCATAGCCTAGCATCGAGATCAGCGTGACGATGCCGACCCACGAGGTGTTGAGCAGCACCTGTTCGGCCCAGCGCATGCTCAAGTCGATGCTCGAGCTAAGCGGCACAAAGATGCTGAGAAAGATCGGGTGGGTCGTGCGGTTGGCGATCACCCAGCGCTGTAGTTGGTCGACAGGTTGGCGCAGACCGAGATTCCACTCTTTGGGGAAGCTTGAAGTCTCGACCGGAATAAAGCGCAAACAGGCATAGAGCACGACCAATACTAAACCGGCAACTATCAGCTTGAGCGAACGTTGCCAGAGCGGTTTAGTAATGGACATTGTTTGGATCTGAGTTGCCATACGATTCCTTGCTGGTACCGATCGGTTTCACGCTCGACTAGGTGCTTGGGGTCAGAGCGCGCAATACCGCTTTGCGGTCGATCATACCGATTGGGGTGCCTGCATCGTTCACCACCGCCATGGGCTGGTCGTGATCGCTCAAGAGCGGCAGCACCTCTTCAAGGCTCGAACTGCCGGGCACGTTTTGACGAATATTGGTGAAGCCCATTCCGCCCGGGTACATCACCGACGAGGCGGTCAGCACTTTGGCGCGCGGCGCATCTTTGACAAAAGCCTTGACATAATCGTTGCAGGGCTTGAGCACCAATTCTTGGGGCGTGCCAACCTGCACAAACTCGCCATTGCGCATAATTGCGATGCGATCGCCCAACTTGAGCGCTTCGACAAAATCGTGGGTGATGAAGATGCTGGTTTTGTGCAAGCTGCTCTGCAAGCGCAACAGCTCATCTTGCATCTCGCGGCGAATCAGGGGATCGAGTGCGCTAAACGGCTCGTCATACAGCAGAATATCGGGTTTGACAGCCAAGGCGCGCGCCAGACCGACGCGCTGCTGCATACCGCCCGAAAGTTGGCGCGGGAAGTGATGTTCCCAGCCCGCTAGGCCAACCAGCTCGATCATTTCGGCGGCGATCGCAAGGCGCTCTTTTTTGGGAATACCTCGCACTTCGAGGCCGTAAGCCACATTGTCGATCACGCGGCGATGAGGGAAGAGCCCGAAGTTCTGAAAGACCATGCTGACCTTGTGCCGACGTAGCTCGCGCAGCTCATTTGGCTTCATCTTCAGAATATCTTGGCCATCGATCATAATTCGCCCGTCGGTCGGGTCCGACAAGCGTGAGATACAGCGAATTAAGGTCGACTTCCCGCTGCCAGACAAACCCATTACAACAAAGGTTTCGCCCTTGCGCACATCAAAAGAGACGTCGCGCACCGCAACGACATGCCCCTTATCGACCTTTGTATCGTGGGGCGATGCGCTATTGAGTTTGCGCAATACGCGCTCTGGTGTTCGTCCAAAAATCTTCCAAATGTTCTGACACGATAACATCGATGTGCTTGATAATGGGGTCATCTTTGGCCTCTCTTGATTGGTTTGGAAGGGCAGGCGTCAGAACGGCGCCTGCCCTGTGAGATCTCGGCTAGGGCAGCCAAGCCTTCCAAACGTCTTCGTGGCTATCGATCCATTGCTGAGCCGCTTCTTCTGGGCTCTTCTTATCGGTATCAACAGCAGCGATCATCGAGATCTGATCTTCGTTGCTGTAATTGAACTTGCTCAAGAAAGTATACACTTCAGGAGCTTGGCTTTCCAGACCTGACCAAGCGATTTTGTACAAATTGTCTGGCGGATAGTCGCAGTCGACTTGGCCCGTGCCAGCTTTAGCGCCACACTCGTCGGTATATTCTGGCAGCTGAACGGTGGTCAAATCGTACTTGGCCAGCACCGAGTGCGGCGTCCAGAAGTAGAACAGAATCGGCTCTTGGCGGCTGTAAGCCGAGTCGAGCGCTGCCAATACGGCCTGCTCGGAACCGGCGCGCACGATCTGCAGTTCGAGCCCAAGGTTATTGATAATGTCTTCATCATACTGTACCCAAGCCGGGTCGCCCGCTAGGAACTGACCTTTATTGCCAGTTTCGGCGGTCTTGAAGAGGCCAGCTAACTCTGGGTCTTTGAAACCTTCCCATGTGGCCAGCTCGGGGTGCTGATCTACAACGTACTTGGGTAGAAACCAGCCGATCTTGCCTACAACTCCCAATTCACCGATATCGTTGATCACTTTTTGCTCTTCGATATAGGTCTTGCGATTGTCAGCGTGACCCGAGGGCCAAACTTCGAGGCTTGCGCTGAGATCTCCGCTTGCCAAGGCGGCCCACTGCGCGTTCTCATCGATTGTGACGATCTCAACCGGATAGCCCAGTTCTTTTTCGATCAGGATCTTGGCAACGTAGACATTGATTGATGAACCTGTCCAAGAATTCTCTGCGAGCTTGATCGTCGGCTTATCGCCTGCAGGAGCGCTGGTCGGTGCTGCATCGTTTGCAGCAGGAGCATCTGTGGAGGGAGTACTGGTAGCACCACCACAGGCAGCGAGCATAAACACCACCAAGAGGGTGTATGCCGAGCGGACAAGTGTTGACAAGCCTTGGGGACGGCGTTCGATCATTCCTACCTCCGTTAGGGCAAAGCCGCAGCAGTCTTGGCTTTGCAGATTGCGCTAACGCGCAACTTCTTCCCTCTGAACATAAAAGAATCCTTGGCAAGCGCTATTGGGTCACATCATAGCAAGCCAAAGCCAACAGCTCTGTTTTGGTCAAGCTTAGTGGTAGATATTCGCCAGCAAGATCTGCACCGGAGCTAATCTATTACCTAGGCCTGTTGTTACCAAAAAGATCTGTTGATGAAGACGTGCATATCTACCCATTACGACATTGTTGGGATCGGCAAGTATTATACAACACTGCTTCTCAATATATCGCTTTTTTTGACAGAACTTATTGAATCTTTGCCGATTAAAAAAGAATTTGCTTGATTCTTTGACAATTTCTCAAAGCCTAACAAAACCTTTTGTTAAGCGGAGATATGTACGCAAAATCAAAGCGATTGAGCCGATTTGCGCTCCGTCGCTTGTTATACCAGATCCGTTTAAAGACGAGCATTCTCTTCGCTCAGAAAAACGAAAAGCTGGGAAAAGGGCTGTGTGAGATTTCGCGCGGCAGCGCGAAATCTCACACAACAAAAAGAGACACGTTCCGTTCTGCCGAAGGCCAAATAGAAAGCAAGTTAGCGGATTTGGTATTAATTGTGGAAGACCTTGCGGATTTGGACCAAGTCCGAGCCTTTTCTAATGGCTAATCCACATATGAGGCACATCTTATCCCACTATTTCCCACATTTATCCACAAATTATCCACATGGGCTAGAACTGCTGACCTCGACTAGACTTGCTAAGACTGCTTGCTGGTTTTGGGGCGTTTCAGGCTTACGACGCCCACAATAGCGATGATCAAGCCGATTACCAGCAGCCAAGCCGTAGTGTTAAAGACCTGCTCGATGCCCCAAGCGTTGGCTACCAAGCCGAGCGCTAGAGGAGCGAGCGCGCCGCTCCCAGCCGCCGCCGTCGAATAGATGCCCATCGCGGTGCCGCGGTTATCGGCCGTAGTGTGGTCTGCCACATAGGTCTGCCCTGCAACCATATAGGCGCCGTAGGCCAGACCTTCGATCGCTAAGCAGACGAGCAGCAGATTATAGTTGTGGGTGAGAGCCATACCGAACATGGCAACGATATTGAGCATAAGTGCGCCCAAAATAACGCTCCAAGTGCCGAATTTTCGCGAGATCATGCTGTTAGGCAAGCGCCCTAAGGTCGAGACGATCGCGCGGATGGCGAACATTGAGGCGATGGTAGCTTGGCTGATCAGCAAGCCCTCGGCATAGAGCGGGAAGAAGGTGCTGACTGCTCCGGCAAAGGTCAGATTGATCAGCATATAGCCGAAGGTGACGACCACAAGGTCGAGCTGGCCGAGCAAATGGAGCATTTGGCCCTTGCCCTTAGGCTGCTCGAAGGCGACTCGTGGCTGTTTTGGCACCTCTCGAATAAAGAAAATGCTGACGATAAGACTGAACAGTGCAATAACGCTTCCGCTCAAATAGGCGCTACGCAAGTCGATCCAAGCGGCGATCTGGCCTGCCAGCAATGGCCCTGCTGCGAAACCGAGCCCCATTGCGGTGGTCATCAAGCCGAAGGCTAGGGTGCGCTGTTCGGGTTTGGTGATATCGCCGAGGTAGGTTGCCCCGATCTGGAAGGCCGCGATGCTGGCGATGCTAAACAGGATACGCCCCACAAACAACATAGGGATACCACCGATTCCGCCCAGCAACACGAGGCTGCAGAGGAAGAGTAACGAGCCACCACAAAAGACCAGCTTGCGCCCGATGCGGTCGGTCAGCATGCCGATCGGCAACGAGAGCGCCAACTGCACCAGACCGCCGATCGTGTTGATACTGCCGATCATGGTCAACGACGCGCCCTCGCTGGCGGCGAAGAGCGAGAAGGTGGCGACGAATATTCCGGCGATCACATCGGCTAGGAAGATAATGCCGCACAAGATCCAGATCTCGCGCGAGAGAAGCCTATTTAAACGGCGGAAGAAAGCGAACATGTATGTCCTCGTATCTATAAGCGATGTTTAGAAAACGAGGTCTAGTGTAGTACGTTTTAGAAAAGTCAGCGCTACGATTATGGTTTGATTGAGGATTTTATTCCTCCTAAAGCGAAAAAACTTGATACAAGGTCGCTGTTGCGTGATGACTTTGACACTCTGGCGGCAAGCTCCCTAGCTCCAATTCGGTCCTTGGCGCGTCCGCCTTCGGCTATCAACACCCCGCCCGTCCATTCAGCTCCTATCTGCGCGTGGATAGAGCGCGCTCAAACGTGGGGCGATAGCGGCATACCGATCGCTGCAAAAATCGCTTGTTTTAAACAAGTTCCCATAATCTAAGATTAAAGTCGATAGGTATGTCGAATAGAGCGTTTTTGGCTTAGATCGCCATAGGTCAAAAAGGATCTTGACAGATGCTCTTCTCTGCCTTATTATTGTAAGTGTGACACTTACACAATTAGGGTTGACCTCAAGGTAACCCGTTTATACAACTAACCAACAACGTCTTCCCTCTGGCCTGTGGGCCTTTTTTTCAGCCGCAGAGTTAGTGTCTAAATGACAATGGCGTTTGTCAAGCAGCGGAAAGCAAATCAGCTCGTGCTGATCCGCTTAGGGAGCTTATTGTGTGTATGTTTAGTGTTAAATTGACACTAAATGATAGAGAGGCAGTCTAGCCATGATGATTAAACTGACCCATACCGATCTCGATAGCGCTCGCGAAACGGTTGCCGAGATCGAACGACTTAAACGCGAACGTAACGCCGTTATTTTGGCGCATAACTATCAATACGGTGAGATTCAAGATATCGCCGATTATGTAGGCGACTCCTTGGGTCTTTCGCAGCAGGCAGCCAAAACCGAGGCCGATGTGATCGTCTTCTGTGGGGTGCACTTCATGGCCGAAACCGCTGCGATTCTCAGTCCCAACAAGACCGTTCTGCTGCCCGAGATCAACGCTGGCTGTTCTATGGCCGATTCGATCACTGCCGAGCAGTTGCGCGCTTGGAAGGCCGAGAATCCTGGTGCGGTTGTGGTTTCGTATGTCAACACGACCGCCGAAGTGAAGTCAGAGACCGATTATTGCTGCACCTCGGGCAATGCCGAGCGTGTGATTCGCGCCATCCCCGAAGATAAAAAGATCCTCTTCCTGCCCGACATCTTTTTGGGCAGCTATTTGCGCCAGAAGACTGGGCGCGATATGGAGATCTGGGCGGGTGAGTGCCACGTTCACGCTGCGATCAGACCCGAGATGGTCAACGAGATGCGAGCGCGCAATCCCGAGGCCGAGTTTATGATCCACCCCGAGTGCGGCTGTGTCAGCTCGACGCTCGACTACGTTGCTAGCGGCGCGATCAGCGCAGATCATACCCACATCCTCTCGACCGAGGGCATGATCAATCACGCCCGTTCGAGCAGCGCTACCCAGTTCATCGTCGCGACCGAGATCGGCGTGCTGCACCGCATGCAGAAGGCCAACCCAGAGAAGACCTTCTTGCCCGTACACGAGTCGATCTCTTGCCGCTATATGAAGATGACCACCCTCGATAAAGTGCTGCATTCATTGCAGACCATGACCCACCGCGTGACGGTGCCAACCGAGATCGCCGATAAAGCACGTCTCTCGATCGAGCGAATGATCGCTCTCTAACGCTACAAAGCGGAGAAACTGTTATGGATGTTCAATATCCAAAGCTGCCGGATCTACGGGTCGATGCCCCGCGTTGGCTGGTCGATCCAGAGCAGGTCATAGCCCAACGCCACAGCAGCAATCTGCTGGTGATCGGCGCAGGCTTGGCTGGCCTGAGCGCCGCATTGCGCGCGGCGGCTCATCTGAATGTGACCATCTTGGCGCGTCAACCTTCCATTCAAAGCAATTCGGCTTGGGCACAGGGTGGGATCGCCGCCGCGCTCGCGCCGGACGACTCGCCCGCCGCCCATATGGCCGATACGCTGGTGGCGGGAGCGGGCTTGTGTGATGAAGCGGCGGTCGATTTGCTGACCCAAGAGGCGCCGGGCTTGATCTATAAACTGGCCGAGATGGGAGTGCCCTTCGCGCGTGAAGGCGATCATTTTCAGCTCGGTCTGGAGGGCGGCCACGCCAAACGACGCATCTTGCATGTCGACGATGCGACCGGTTGGGCGATCACGAAAGTGATGATGCAGAACGCGCTTGAACATCCGCGTATTCGCTTTTTCGACAGCATGCAGGTGGTCGACTTGTTGGGCGATGGCGTCTGTACGGGTGTTTTGGCGCTCGACCAAGCGGGCAACTGGCACCGCTTCGAAGCGAATGCCACAGTTTTGGCGAGCGGCGGAGCTGGTGCGCTGTTTGGCCTTTCGAGCAACCCGGCTTCGGCGCGCGGCGAAGGTATCGCTATGGCCTACCGCGCTGGTGCAGAGGTCGCCGATATGGAGATGGTGCAGTTTCACCCGACCGTCTTTCGAACCCGCTCGGGCCAAGGCTTTTTGATCAGCGAAGCAGCCCGTGGCGAGGGTGGTCTGCTCTATACACCCTGCGGTGTGCGCTTTATGCCCGACTACGACCCGCGCGCCGAGCTGGCCCCGCGCGATGTGGTGACGCGCGGCATCTTCCGGGCTATGCGCGAGCACGACTGCGAAACGGTACTGCTCGACCTGACTCACCTGGGCAGCGCCTTCTTAGAGGCGCGCTTCCCGACGATTGTGGCTCGCCTGCGCGCCGAAGGCATCGAGCCGACCAAAGAGCGCATTCCTGTCGCTCCGGCGGCCCACTACATGATGGGCGGCATTCGTAGCGACCTGAACGGCGCGACCAACCTGCCCGGCCTTTACGTGGCGGGCGAGTGCGCCTGTACGGGCGTGCATGGCGCGAACCGCCTCGCCAGTAACTCGCTCTTAGAGTGCTTGGTCTTTGGCATACGCGCCGCCGATCAGATTGTGCAGCAACCTAGTGCGCTCGATGCGCTGCCAAGGCGCCGTGATGCCCAACTGTCGGCTTTCAGCTATCTGCCGCGCGAGCAGTTGGCTCAGCTGATGCAGCACAAGGTCGGCCCGATTCGTCAAGGCGAGCTGCTTGAAGAGGCTAAGCGTACGCTCGACGAGGCTGCCTCGCGCACGGCGCAGCCCGATGCCTTCAATCCGCACCAATACTACAGCGATGCCAACGCGCTCTTGGTGGCGCGCCTGATGGTCAACTCGGCTCTGTTGCGTTGCGAAAGCCGTGGCGGTCACTTCCGCAGCGATTATCCCAGCAGCGACTCCGCTTGGCAGGCTCACATCGTTCAAAGCGTCGAACAGGCTCCAAGTTTTGCTCAGTCGATCGCAGCCCTTCATGAAGCCTTGGCCCGCGTTTAGTTTGAAGGAAGACCAATGGAACTTGCAACACATGTGATGCGCGAGGTTGTTGCCTTGGCCTTGCGCGAAGATATCGGCAGCGGCGATCTAACCTCGCTGAGCGTCATTCCGGCCACTGCCCAGATCGAAGGACGCTTCGTTATGCGCGAGGCGGGCGTGGTCTGTGGCTTGCCCGTCATTCGCGAAGTTTTTGGCCAGATCGATCCGGCCATCGAAGTTGGCTACGCGGTCGACGAGGGCAGTCGCGTCGAGGCGGGCACGACCATCGCTACGGTGCGTGGCCCGGCGCGCGGCATTCTGAGCGGCGAGCGGGTTGCGCTTAACTTGGTGCAGCGTATGAGCGGCACCGCCACCGCAACCGCTCGCTATGTCGATGCGATCAAAGGCACCAAGGCCCGCATCCTTGATACCCGTAAAACCACACCCGGTCTGCGTGCGCTCGAAAAGTATGCTGTGCGGGTTGGCGGTGGCACCAACCACCGTTTCGCTCTCTACGACGGCGTAATGCTCAAAGACAACCACCTTGCGCTCTTGGCCAGCCAGGGCATCGGCCTGGCCGAAGCGATCCGGCGTGCGCAGGCCGCCGTCGGCCCGATGGTGCGCGTTGAAGTCGAGGTCGAGAATATTGCCGATGCGATTGTGGCGGCCGAAGCGGGCGCGAGCATGATTCTGCTCGATAACATGTCGCCTGCCGATATGGCCGAAGTAGTATGCGCTCTCAATGGGCGTGCGCTGCTGGAGGCTTCGGGCGGCATCACGCTCGACACGGTGCGTGCTGTGGCCGAATCGGGCGTCGATTTCATTTCGGTCGGTGCCCTGACTCATGCCGCTCGCGCTCTCGATATCGGGCTCGACTTTTAAGCCATCGCTCCTAAGCAAAAGAGGAACCCCTTACATTAGTAAGAGGTTCCTCTTCTTTGTGTATACGCAATACATCTGCTTTGTGGTGTTTTGGGGGCGGCCTCGGAACACAGGCGACAGACCTCTTTGGCGGTTTGCCTGTTGGTAGCCGTAGGCGGACGCGGTTGGAACCTTATGTGAGGCGAGGGTCCTTACCGCTAGAGCATGTGCTATCAGCTGGCCTGTTCAAACATTGGCTCAAAATAGCCGGTCCAAAACATAAATTCAGCTACGACTAGAGATATAAAGTAGATCACATAGCGGAATCGGATCAGGTTGCTTTTGGGCGGCACGCGCTGCAAAATGCGCGGATGAGCGAGCATAAACTCGGCCCCGTCGAGTAGAACCATCCAGACGCAAAAGGCCGTTCCGATACAGACTAAGATGGCGTGCCAAAAGAGGGTATACCACAGACCTTGGCGGGGCTGGAAAAAGACCCAGATATTTTCGATGCCAAAAAGCTCGATCCCTATGCCCATGCCGAGCCAGATCAGCACCATGGCTGCCGTATAGCCTGCCAGATAGAGCCCATAGCCGCGCTTTCGTTCGGGGTGCGCGGCGCTATCTTTTTTAAAGCGCGCTTTGAGAGATGCGGCGTTTATAAAGGTCACTATGAGCGCGAGAACCCAAAAATAACGGAAAATCAATTCCATAATTCACCCTCACCTAATTCCTGCTACACATCTTCTAAGGTCAAACCTGAGCCTCTAGTATAGCAGGAGCAGGCCAAGCTGAAGTGGACAGCACGCTCGCAAGATCGTCAGCGAGGCTTAATTGATGATCTGCTGAAAGGGGCTTTTGCGGTCTAAGATCGCATCCTCCCACGATATGGGGTCTTCGATCGGTTCGAGATGAGTGAAGACGTTGGTATTCGGCAGGTCGCAACGAATCTCGTATTCGATCTTTTCGACAAACGAGTGACCGTCCTGAACCGTCCACCAGCCCGGCACTAAGACATGGACCGAGACAAAGCGTCGTGTAGCGGCTTGGCGTGTCCAGAGAGCGTGGAATTGAATGCCCTGCTCTTCGTAACGCCCAAGCACATTTTGTACGATCTGCATCTCATCGGCGGGCAAAGCGGTATCCATAAGGCCGAGCGCAGAGCGACGCACCAACTGAATGCCTGCCCAAACGATGTTGGCCGCTACGATCAAAGCGATCAGCGGGTCGATCCAGTGCCACCCTGTTAGCACTACGGCGCCGATGCCTACGATAACACCAACTGAGGTCCAGACGTCGGTCATGAGGTGGTGAGCATCGGCTTCGAGCGTGATCGAATTGTGCTGCTTGCCTGCGCGGTGCAGAATACGCGATACAACAACGTTTACAAGCGCAGCGAGCAGCGAGATCACCACACCGATTCCGATATCTTCAAGCGGTTGTGGATTGAACAGGCGAGGCAGAGCACTGTAGATGATACTGGCAGCCGCTAACAAAATCAGAGCGCCTTCAACACCGCTCGAAAAGTATTCGACCTTGTCGTGTCCGTAGGCGTGCTCTTGGTCTGGAGGACGCGCTGCAATGGTTAACATCACTAAAGCGACTACCGCTGCCACAAGATTAACCACCGATTCGAGCGCATCTGACAGTAAGCCGACTGAACCGGTAACCACATATGCTCCCATTTTGAGAGCGATCGTGATAATGGCGGCGGCGATCGATAACCATGCAAAGCGTGTCAGGGATTCACGTTGCATTAGTACATTCCTTATGGTTGAGGGTAGAAGGGCTGGTAGATCTTTATGAAGGGAGGATCTATACCAACGTATTTCATAATGCTAACAAACTGGACTAGAAAAGCTATCATCACCAAGCCAAACTATTAACGCAGAACTATTATCATACCGCAGAAAGAACTCGTATTGACGAGACTTTAGTTCTATTTTGTCGCTTATTCGGTACTAGCTAGTCTTGCGATCGCATTTTATGTCCTTGATTTGAGTATAACAAGAAAACGGCATACTTCGGGTTAGTAAAAGACAACTTAACGATTGGGATCAGTTGTTGGCTGCAAAATCGGTCTAAAAGTGGCTGTTACAGCGCCAGTTTTGGGTATATAATTTACGCACATTTGAGCCAATTGCTTGCTCGCCCCAAGCGATAGTAGGCTTAGAATGGGGCAATATAATTGGCAAATAAGGTATAATGCCTATAATCGATTGATCTTGAAGGGAAGAACTATTGTGATAGATCGTATTTTCGTCGCACTTGATGTCGAAACCACGGGCTTAGAAGTTGGCGTCGACGAAATCATCGAGGTCGCGGCTGTTAAGTTCAGAGGTGATGAGGTTTTAGAGACCTTTCAACGGCTTGTGGCTCCCCGCCAGACCTTGCCCCTCAAGATCACGAGGTTGACCGGCATTACTCCTGCCGATTTAGAGCATGCCCCCCGTTTTAGCGCGGTTGCGCCCGATCTGGTGCGCTTTTTACAGAACTACCCGATCATTGGCCATTCGATCAACTTCGACTTGGCTATGCTGCGCGCCCAAGGCATGTCGTTCACCCAACCCTGCTACGATACCTTCGAGCTGGCGACCTTGCTAATGCCCCATGCGCCCGCCTATAAGCAGAGCGCTCTGGCCGAAACGCTTGGCATAGCTCATCCCGACGACCATCGCGCTCTGAACGATTCCGATGTTTGTCGCCAGATCTTCCTGAAGTTGATCGAGCGCATCGAAGAGCTGAGCCTTGACGAATTGAGCGAGATCAACCGCTTGACGACTAAGGCTCCCAACTGGCCGGTGCGCGATCTGTTTTTGGCTGTCGAAAAGGCCAAAGCTCGCGTGGCTTTGACCGAGTTAGCCAATAAACGCATAACCAGCGAAGCTCCCACACTCTTCGAGCCTGAACAGCGCAACAACGAGCCGCCGCTCAAGCCGACCGGCGACGAAAGCCCGCTCGATCTCGATCAGATCGCGCGCTTTTTCTCGCCCGAAGGAGCCATGGGGCGCGCCTTCGAAGGCTATGAACAGCGCCCGCAACAAGTTCAGATGGCTCAGGCTGTGGCGCTTTCCTTTAACGAGCGCAAGACCTTGTTGGTTGAGGCTGGCACAGGCACGGGTAAAGGTATGAGCTACCTTGTACCTGCGGCGATGTTCGCGGCCCAGCGCGGTCAGCGGGTTGTGATCTCAACCAATACCATCAACCTGCAAGACCAGCTCTTCTTCAAAGATATTCCGGCTCTGCAGCGGATTATGGCGAACGATGCTTCAGCGGAGGAAGCTCAAGAGAAACAGCCACCGTTTAAAGCAGCGCTTTTGAAAGGTCGTGGCAACTATCTCTGTTTGCGGCGCTACAAAAACCTGCGACGCGATACCAATCTTCAGCCAGAAGAAGTGCGCGCCTTGTTGAAGGTGCAGCTCTGGTTGCCGAGCACCCAAACCGGCGATCGCGCCGAGATTATGCTGATGGATCGCGAACAGGCTGCTTGGGGCCGCATCAATGTTACGCCCGAAACCTGCACTGGGCCGAAGTGCCCCGAATTCCGCAACTGCTTCTTCTTCCAAGCGAGGCGGCGCGCCGAGGCGGCTCACGTTGTGGTTGTGAACCACGCCTTGTTGTTGGCTGATCTCGCTTCGGGTAACGTTGTGTTACCCAACTACGATCACCTTGTGATCGACGAGGCCCATAACCTCGAAGATGTTGCGACCGATCAGCTCGGTTTCGCTGTCGATCAGCTTGAGCTTCTGATCTATCTCGATAGCCTGTACCAGACCGGCGGCGCTCAGACGGTCAGCGGCCTGCTTTCGGAAGTGCCTGTTATCTTGCAGATGGCTGGCACCGAAGCGGCTTACATTGAGAAAGCCCAAGAGATCAGCGCCGAGATGCGCCCCGTGATCGATGGCGCTCGTCAGGCGCTTTACGACTTCTTCTTGCGTTTAACTAACTTCGCCCAAGCCGAGACCGAGGGCAACAAGGGCGCTTACGATTCGCGCCTGCGTTTGACCAAGGCCATGCGTCAACGCCCGCTCTGGGCCGAAGTCGAACAGGCTTGGGATAACTTTAACCTGCGCTTAAGCATGCTCGGCTCGCTGCTCGACCGTTTAGAGCAAATCTTAGGCTCGATTGAGGAATCGATGCCCGAGTATGACGAACTATTCTTGCGCATTCAATACCTGAAGCGCTATGCGATCGAGGTGCGCCTCAATCTCGGCAATATCATTTTGGGCGATAACGAAGAGAAGATCACGTGGATCAATTACGACCGCAACCGCGACAATCTGCGTTTACACGCCGCGCCGCTCTCGGTGGCTGGTTTGCTGCAAGAAGGGCTCTTTGCAGAGAAGGAAACGGTCGTGCTCGCTTCGGCTACCATGTCGATCGATGGTAACTTCAATTTTGTCAAAGAGCGCTTGGGTGTGCAGGAGCCGCTCGAACTGCAGCTCGATTCGCCCTTCGATTACGAAAAGCAGGCCCTGGTCTTCATTCCTACCGATATTCCCGAGCCGAACCAGCGCGGCTATCAACAAAAGGTCGAAGAGGCTCTGATCAAGCTCTGTACCGCCACTGGCGGACGAACCTTAGCGCTGTTTACGGCCAACTCGGCCCTGAAACAAACCTATGTGGGCATTCAAGATGCGCTTGAAGAGCAGGAGATCGCCGTGTTGGGCCAGAATATCGATGGCTCGCGCCGCTCGATTCTGCAGCGCTTCAAAGAGGCGCCCCGCACCGTCTTGCTAGGCACGACCAGCTTCTGGGAGGGCGTCGATGTGGTCGGCGATGCGCTCAGCGTGTTGGTGATCGTCAAGCTGCCCTTCAGTGTGCCGACCGATCCGATCTATGCCGCGCGCAGCGAGCAGTTCGACGATCCCTTCAACGACTACAGTGTGCCGCAGTCGATCTTGCGCTTCAAGCAGGGCTTCGGCCGCTTGATCCGCTCGAAAGAGGATCGCGGCATTGTGGTGGTGCTCGATAAGCGCCTGCTCTCGAAAAAGTATGGTGAGCAGTTCTTGCATTCGCTGCCCGATACTATGGTTCGAACCGGTACCTTGCAGCAACTGCCCAACTTGGCGGCGCGTTTTCTGGTCTAATCAGGCCATGCTATCGTACAATAGACGAGCAGAGGGCTTCGGTCGACTCGAACCGAAGCCAGCAGCATCTATTGCAGCATTCATACGCTGAAACTAGTGGGGTTCCTGATGTTTACGCAGCTTCGTTTTGCTCTCACCAGCGCTCGTCGTTGGGCTTTTGTTGGGTGTGTGCTGCTGTTGAGCCTTGTGCTTGCCGCCTGTGGCGCACCAGCCCAGCAGTCGGCACCTACCATGCCCGTTGGCAAGCAGCGTATCGTAAATGGCGACTTCGAGCAGGGCGATCAGGCTTGGATCATTTCTCAAAACGACAGCGTCGAAGTGATCGATCCAGTTGTCAGCAACGAATCGGCCTTTAGCGGCTCGAACGGGGTGCGCTTTTCGACCATTCCGGGCACGAGCGCGATCTCGGCCTACGAGCAGGCCTTCGAGCTGACCAAAAACTTTGAATTCAGCTTCCGTGTGCGCCCGATCGAAGGCGATAACCGCATCGGCTTGGCCGAAGAAGGCCCGGGTGCCAATGTGACGGTGTTGCGTTTTGTCTTTCTCAACGCGGGCCAAGACGATAGCCAGATTGTGATCTCGGCGTGGGATACGCACTACACCCTGCCTTACCCGCTCGAACCGAACGAGTGGCTGCAGGTGCGCGCTCAGGTCGACAGCGCGAAGGGCGTGCAAATCATTAAGATCGGCGACAACTATCGCTTGCGCATCGAAGCGCCGCGCCCCAACCGCCCGGGCGCGGGCTACATCGTGCTCGGCGACCGTCAACCCTCTTCAGAGCCCTATGTGATCAGCTATACCTCGGCCGAGGTGAAGGCGGGCCTGAGTGGCACCTACGACTTCGACGATATCTCGCTCACTACTCGCGAGTAACACAAAGGCTTGTTGATGGCCCATGTGCAGCATCAACAAGCCTTTTCTAATGCTTCTCATTTGTTTCTAGCAATCGCTCTAGCGGTAAAGGCTTTGGCCCGCAATAGGCTTCTAGCGCGTCCGCCTACGGCTACCAACAGCCCATCCCCGCAAACGAGGGCTATCTGCCTGTGCCTAGCGCCCCCAAAATCCATCGATTCAATCCTATTTCCTATGTTGCAATATAAGCCATCGTATCGCTTATAATCGTTTTCGCCAAGCAGAAATAGCAAAGTGTGCTGTCATCAAGGAGAAGCCAATGCTGCGTTTCCACCTCAATATCTCGATTTTGCTGAAAGAGTATCCCTTTCTAGAGCGCTTTGAGCAGGCGGCGCGCTTGGGCTTCGATGCGGTCGAGTTTTGGTGGCCGCGCGGCGAAGATCTCGACCAAGTGGTGCAGCGTGTGCGCGATGCGGGCCTCAAGGTCGAACTGATCAACTTCGATGGTGGCGATCTGGCGCGGGGCGAACGTGGCCTGCTCAATCACCCCGAGCGCCAAGCCGAATTCCGCGCCAATCTGCCGGTCGCGCTCGAATTGGCCCACAAGCTCGGCTGTCGCAAGCTCAATGCGCTGGTCGGCCACTGGCTGCCCGCTGAGAGTCGCGAATCGCAGCTGGCGCGCGTGCGCGAGAACCTCGCTTTGGCGGCTGAACAGGCCCGCGCGGCTGGCATTACGGTGGTAGTCGAATCGCTCAATTCGTGGGATAACGGCCCCTACATTTTGACCAATACGCCCGATAGCTTGGCCTTACTCGACTCGGTCGGCGCGCCCAACCTAGCTTACCAGTACGATGTCTACCATATGCAGCGTATGGAGGGCAATGTCTGCGATACGATTCGGCGCTACAGCGAGCGGATCGCCCATATGCAGATCGCCGATTCGCCAGACCGCCACGAGCCGGGCACGGGTGAGCTGAACTTCCCCTATATCTTTGCAACGATCGCTCAGAGCGCCTATACGGGCAGCATCGGGATCGAGTATAACGCCAGCACCACTACCGAGGCGAGCTTAGCTTGGTGGCGCGAGCTTATTGCTCAGCAGTCATAAGCCATCGCTCGGCTAGAGAATGTTTGCCTTCGCTGGAGGGGCGCTTCACCAACTGCGCGGCTGCTTCGAAAGGCTTGTGCGCTTGAATGGGAGGAAGCCCCATCTGGTAGCCGTAGGCGGACGCGCTAGAAGCCGAATGGGAGCTAAGGAGCTCTTCGCCACTGGTGTAAAAGCCAGTAGCAATAAGCGGCCTTGCAGCGCCCCTAGACCCATTGGCGGAAGCGAAAATAGATATACATCACCAAGGCTAGCGCGCCCATAATCAGAATGGCGACGGGCAAGGCCCACGGGCTTTCTGAGTAAGGGATGGGCACGTTCATGCCCAAAATGCTAGCGATCAGGGTCATGGGCAGCATAATCACGCTGATCATGGTGAAGATCTTCATCTCTTGGTTGATGCGGTGTGAGGTTAAGCTGCCCAAGGTAGCATCGATACCTTCGATGATCTCTTTCTGCTCCTCAAGCATGTCCCACATGCGGGTGAAGCTGTCGGTCAGGTCGCCGAAATACTCCTCTTCGTCGAGCTGCAGGAAGGCCCGTTGACGCGATGCCAGCGAGCGAACCACTGGAATATTGGGCCGAATGATGCGCCGCAGGCTGATCAGGTCGCGCCGCAGGAACGAGACCTCTTCGACTGTTTTTTGTACGTCGTTTTTGAACATCTCTTCTTCGAGCAGATCGAGCTTTTCATCGAGCCGATAGAGCATGGGGAAGCAGGTGTTCAGCATCATTTCGATCAAACGATAGAGCAGGTAGCCCGGCCCGCGCGACATATAGCGCTCGCGTACTTTTTCATCGTCGATGGTGCGCAACAGATGCAGCAGTGGGCGCATGCGCCCGTCGTGGGTGGTGATGAGGTAGTCTTTGCCTACAAAGATATCGACCTCGCAGACTGTCGATAGGCGAGTCGCTTCGTTAAAGATCGGAAAGTGTAAGACGATAAAGAGGTAGTCTTCCTCTTCGTAGTCGTCGATTTTTGGGCGCTGAATGCGCGAAAGAACGTCTTCTACATGCAGCGGATGGAGGTGATAGTGCTCGCGCAGCACTTCCATCTGCTCTTTGGTAGGGTAGATCAGATCAAGCCAAGTTAGGCCAGCATGCTCGACATGGTGCGTGCTTGCTCCCGATGCAAGGGGCAGGTCTAGTCGTGCGATCGTGTGGCTCATAGGCGAACTCGTTTCCGCTAAGTGCGAACGTGATGATACCAAATCCGACTGATTACTTTGGCCTGCGGCAGTTTGGAACGACTATTTTTGCTCTTTCCCCAGATTCTCGTTTTTCCCACAGTGCGAGCATGCCAGTCTTTAGGCGGATTTAGTATGAGATGTTCGATCAGGCTGATGATGATGTGCCAATATCGATCAGCGTCTGTTCAAAAGGCTCAAAAAGCTTCTCTAAAGAGCGCTTTTTTAAGCTAGACGAGAGGCCGAATTGTTTGGCATCGCCTCCTAATACTAACACCAATTGGCTTAAAACGGCCAGATCTATGGGCACACCTCGCTAAGCTTTTCCGCTTACATGAGGTCGAGACGAGGTTTGTTTTTGGCATATCCATGCCGAAAAAAGATAGCGCGCTTTGGTTGACGAATGGCCTAAGGGCTGGTATACTGATCCAGCGCCTCATTATAGAGGGCGTATTCTTTAGTGTTTCTGTTACTTGAAGGAGTGCTGCGATTAGAGAACGGTTACGCATCAACAATCGCATCCGCGCACGCGAGGTGCGCCTGATCGATGATCAGGGAGTGCAGGTTGGTATCGTTTCGCTCCGCGACGCTCTCCAACTTGCAGAGGAGCGTGGGGTCGACCTTGTCGAGGTTGCTCCTACGGCGGTTCCGCCCGTCTGTCGTTTAATGGACTATGGCAAGTTCCGTTACGAGCAGAGCAAGAAAGAGCGCGAAGCCCGTCGGAACCAACGCCAAGCCGAGATCAAAGAGATTCGGCTCAAGCCGAAAACCGATGATCACGACTTAGAGGTTAAAAGCAATCAAGCACGACGTTTCCTGTTGCGTGGCGATAAGGTCAAGTTCACGGTTCGCTTCCGTGGCCGTGAGATCTTCCACCCTGACATTGGCCGCGAAATGCTCGAACAAATTGCCGAAGCCCTTCAGGATACATCGGTAATCGAGCAGCGACCCTTAATGGAGGGGCGTGCCTTATCGTTGGTGCTAGCTCCTAATGCGAAAGCACTCAAGGAAGCGCAACGTGCCCAGCGTGCCGCGATTCAGCGAGCTGCTGAGCAGCGCAACGCAGATCGGAACAATCAGCAGGCGGCGCAAGCTGCTCCAACAGATGACGACGATCTGGACGACGAGCTTGAGAACGAAGACTTCGATGATGACATCGAAGACGATGAGGACGAAGACTAGAGTAGGATAGAGTAGGATCGTTCAATGCCAAAGATGAAGACCCACAAGGGTGCCAAGCGGCGCTTCAAGATCACTGGCACCGGTAAGATTATGCGTGCCAAGGGTATGAAGAGCCACTTGCGCCGCCGCAAGTCGACGCGCGTGAAGCAGCAGTTCGACAAGATGCAGCAGGTTCACGAGCGCGATGTGCGCCGCATTAGTGTTGCTCTGCCTTACGGCTTGAAGTAAGCAGGGCAACACACCCTAAGTTCACGGTGGTGCTTGTAGCGGTTTAAAGAAGCAGCCCTATCAAGCGTGTTTGCTGCTCCCGAAGCACCCCAATGGAGATATTGGTAGTTTTTTTTTGTTAATTGTTGGAGGATCTTTATGGCCCGCGTTAAACGTGGCGTAATGGTTAAAAAGCGCCACAAGAAACTATTAGCACAGGCGAAAGGTTACCGAGGCAGTCGTAGCCGTCGCTATAAGGTTGCCCACGAGACAGTGATGCACGCGTTGGCGTATGCCTATCGCGACCGCCGCAACCGCAAGCGCGATTTCCGCCGCCTCTGGATTCAGCGTATCAACGCTGCTGCTCGTCTGAACGGTACCACCTACAGCCGCCTGATGCACGATCTGAAGGTCGCGGGTATCGAAATCGACCGCAAGATGCTGGCCGATCTGGCGGTGCGCGATCCTCAGGGCTTCAGCCAGGTTGCTAGCCTCAAGGTTTACACCGGTGGCGCATCTGCTCCTGCTGCCGAATCCAGCTCAAAAAAAAAAGTAGCCGAGTAGCTGCTGGTTCCGTAGTGATCGATTATATCGAGTACAATCCCGAGGGCAGCGATGTCCAAGGCGAGTATGTACGCATCAAGAACACTGCGAAACGAGCTGTTAACTTAGAAGGCTGGAAGCTGATCGACGAGGGCGAGAAGCACAGCTATACCTTCCCGAGCTTTAGCTTGGCTGCGGGTGCTGAAGTATTGCTTTGGACCAAAGCTGGCGAAGATGATGCGAGCAACCTCTATTGGGGCAGCCGTAGCGCTATTTGGAACAACGAAGGCGATACCGCTCAATTAATCGACAGCAAAGGAAAGGTTGTTAACACCTACTCCTACGGCAAATAAGAACTGTTTGCCCTCTCTAGCGCTTGCTAGGGAGGGCATGCTTTTTTGAAGAGACAGGTTAGCGTGATTACCAGTAGTGCTAATCCGCATATCAAGCGGCTTCGTTCCTTGGCGACCGATAAGCGCGATCGGCGTCGCGAACGGAGTTTTTTACTTGAAGGCGTGCGTTTAGTGGCGACCGCGCTCGAAGCGGGTGCGCCCTTAGATCTGGTCTTGTATGCGCCCGAGCAGTTGGCGAGCACAGCCAGTGGACGTGCGCTCTTGGCCCAGATCGAGAAGCTGCCCTATGCCTATGCCGCCTCCGAGCAGGCGGTCGCGGCGGCTTGTGAGACAGTGTCGCCTCAAGGGGTGGTGGCTGCAGCGCCGTGGCCAGAGCTAGAGACACGCCCGGGCCAGTTGGTGCTGATTCTCGATGGCGTGCAAGACCCCGGCAATGTCGGCACCTTGTTGCGCACCGCCGAGGCGGTCGGCGCCAGCGAAGTGATCTGCATCAAAGGTAGCGCCGATCTCTACAGCCCCAAAGTGGTGCGCTCGGCTATGGGCGCGCACTTCTTCCTGCCCTTGCGGGTCGATTTCGCTTGGGAAGAGGTGGCCAGCTATTTGGGCCAGCGCTATACCATTTATGCTGCCGACGCCGAGGCTGAGCTTTCGTATTTCGATGTCGACTGGTCGCGGCCAAGCGCCTTAGTGGTCGGCAACGAAGCCAACGGCTTGAGCGCCGCAGCACTACAGCATGCCCATAGCATGCTCAGCATTCCGATGGTCGGGCGCAGCGAGTCGCTGAATGCGGCGGTGGCGGGCAGCGTGATTATGTTTGAAGCGCTGCGACAGCGTCGTAATGCCTAAAATCGTCTTTCGCCAAAGGGCATGTGGCAAAATTAGCGATTATATGGCATACTATGGACTAGCGTGATAGAACAACCACCTTTTTCAATCTAAGGTGGGTACAGGCTGTGATGAAGCGAGTACACAGGAGCTAGAGCGTTCAGAGAACGATGGTCAGCGGCTGAGAGCCATCGTCGTGAATACCTGTGGAAGTTCCCTTCTGAGCCGAGCGGGGAAAGGCAGATTTGCCGAGTAGTCGTCTCCGGGATGTCCGCCGTTATACGGGCGATGAGGGTTAGTCTGCCTTTAAGGCTGCTAACCGCATTAGGGTGGTACCACGGGTCATACCTCGTCCCTACGAGCGTATGGCTTTTTTTATTGCCCTTATCTATTTAAAGATTGACGATAATCTCCTGAAAGCGAGTGATACCAAATCCGTTTACAGACTTGCGCTCTTGTAAGGCAAAAACGGGAAAAGAGTTGTGAGACAACAAAAATGGTCACGTTCCACTCTGCCGAAGGCCAAATAGAAAGTAATCAACCGAATTTGGTATGAATAAGGAGGAGCAATGGCATTTACTGAAGATATAGATGCATTGGAAAAACGTGCATTAGAAGCCTTGGCAGCCGTGAGCGATCTGGCTGGCTTGGCCGAATGGAAGAGCACTTACCAAGGCAAGCAGGGCGAAGTCACCAAAGCTAGTCGTGGCTTGGGCGCTTTGCCGAGCGAAGAGCGCCCCGCCGCTGGCCAGCGCATCAACGCACTGCGCACCAAATTGGAAGCTGCCTACGAGCAGGCCGAAGCGCGCTTGAAGGAGGCAGCCCTGAACCAAGAGCTTGAGCAGGATAGCATCGATGTAACGCTGCCGGGTCGCAAGCCAGAGGTGGGCCGCCTGCACCCGACGACTCAGATCTTGCGCCAAGTCAGCGAGATCTTCTCGGACCTCGGCTTCCAGATCTGGGAGAGCCGCGAGGTAGAGACCGACGAACTGAACTTCGGTCTGCTCAATACGCCGCCTGATCACCCGGCTCGCGATATGCAAGACACCTTCTATATCGAGACGCCGCCCGATGCTCCCAAGGTTGTGTTGCGCACCCAGACCTCGCCGGGCCAGATCTATGCGATGCGCCGCTATGCTCCCGAGCCGGTGCGCGTATTGTTGCCGGGCAAGTGCTTCCGCAACGAGAAGGTAACGGCTCGCTCTGAGTTCATGTTCTATCAGTTCGAATTCTTGGCGGTGGGCCGCAACATTACCATGGGCGACCTGAAGGGTACTTTGAACGTGTTGGCCGAGCGCATGTTCGGTAAGGGCACCCGCACCCGCCTGCGACCGAGCTACTTCCCCTTCACCGAGCCGAGCGCCGAGCTGGATGTGAGCTGTTTCATCTGTAAGGGCAAGGGCTGCCGCATCTGCAAGCACAGCGGTTGGTTAGAGATCGGCGGCTGCGGTATGGTTCACCCGATCGTATTGCGCAACGGCGGCTACGATCCGGCCGAGTTCAGTGGCTTCGCTGGCGGCTTCGGTCCTGAGCGTATCGGTATGTTGAAGTACGATATCGACGATATTCGCCTCTTCTATAGCGACGATTTGCGCTTCCTTGAGCAGTTTAGCTAACAACTGGCGAACGCGAGCGGCGGGATTGCGAGAGCTCTGGCGGCGCGCTGACAAAGCGCTGATCAGCTTGCTGGTGAGCTTTGTAGTGCTTGCCAGCCTGTATAACCTGCTGGTGCCTTTGGGCGAAGGCCCCGACGAGTCGGGGCATATGGCCTACGTGCTCTTCTTGCTCGACGGTGGGCGTCTGCCGCTGCAGACCGCAGAGCATCAAGATGTGCCGGGCGAGGGCCATCAGCCGCCTTTGGCCTATCTGCTCGCCTCGTGGTTGTTGCTTTGGCTGCCCGCCGAAGCGCGCCAGCTTAATCTGACGCCTAATCCACAGTTTATGTGGAGCGGTGGCCAAGAGATCGCTGCTTTTATGCGCAGCTCGCAAGAATTATGGCCGTGGCCTGCTCAGACTTGGGCGTGGCATATCGCGCGGGCGCTCTCGACCGTTTGGGGCCTGCTGAGCCTGCTGACCTGTTGGGCGATCGCCCGCGAACTGAAGCTCGCTCGTTGGATAGCGCTGCTAGCGCTCGGGCTGTTGGCCTTCAACCCGCAGTTTGTGTTCGGCAGCGCACTGGTGAGCAACGACGGTCTGCTGGCGACCTTGAGCGCCGCAGCCCTCTGGCTGACGATCCGTCGGGAACGGGCTTTGCCGCCCCAACAGGTCGAACCCGACGGAGCTTGGTATCGCGCTTGGGCTGCGGCGCAGGGGCAGCCCCTCGCGTTGGGGGCGGTGATCGGTTTAGCCCTGATCACAAAACAGAGCGCGATTATGCTCTTGGCGCTGCTGCCGCTCGCGGCGTGGTGGCGTTTCCAATGGCAGTGGCGCGCTTGGCTGCGGTATCTAGCGGGCCAAGGCATCGTCATTTTGCTGCTGGCTGGCTGGTGGTATTGGCGCAATCAGCAGCTTTACGGCGATCTTTTCGGACTCGAAGCCTTTCGCTCCGAGTTCATTACCCAAGCGTGGGACTGGCGCGATCCGCGCGCTTGGCGCGGGGCCTTCATCCAACTGCACGAGTCCTTCTGGGGCCGTTTCGGCTGGATGAACATTCAGACGCCCACCTGGTGGAGCTATACGAGCGCGCTGCTCGGCTTGCTGGCTGGTGCAGGGATCGTGCGTCTGTTGTGGATCGGCTGGCAGCGCCGCACTCTTGCGGTTTTGCTGGTGTTGCCGCTCTTGAGTTTGGCGTGGACTTTCAGCTTCGCACTGACCGCTGGCTTGGTTGCTTGGCAGGGACGCTTTCTCTTTCCGGCTAGCGCGCCGATCGTCTTGTTGCTGGCGCTTGGCTTGTGGGCTTGGGTCGACTACGCGCCGCTGCGTGAGCGTGTGGCGAAGCTCTCTGAAGCTTTGCAAAGTGGATCGCTGGCTCTGCTGGCAGTAGGAATGGCGTTGCTCTGTGCCTCCTTCGCCTTCACGCAGATCGTGCCGAGCTATCGCTGGTATGTGATCAGCGAGCGCGAGGCCAGCGCCGAACAAGGCCAAGCGCTCAGGCTGCGCTTTGCTGAAGAGTGGAAGGCGGGGGTTGAGCTGCGTGCTTGGCGTAGCGAGCAGCCTTGGAAGGCAGGCCAAACCGCCGAGGTTAGTTTGATCTGGTTCGCCAACGAGCCATCGTCGCGCAACTGGACCGTCTTTTTGCACCTGATCGATGCGCAAGGCGAGATCGTGGCGGAAGATAACACTCAGCCGCTCAACGGGCTTGCGCCCATGACGCTCTGGACCAAGGGCGATTGGTACCGTGATCTGCACCAGATCGAGCTGCCAGCCGACCTACCCGTGGGTGAATACCGCCTTGAGATGGGTTTATACGACGAACAGAGTAGAAAAGGCCGTCGCCAAGGCATCTGGGACGTATCGGGCGAATTTATTGGCGACCATATAGGGCTTGGAATGATTTTGGTCGAGTGATGCTTGTTGCGTCTCAACGCAAACTGAGCATCGAGATGCTTTGGGCATCACAAGGAGGAAAGATATGCTTGTACCACTTTCGTGGCTAAAGGAATATATCGACCTCGACCTTTCAGTTGACGAGTTGGTCAAACGCATGACCCTCGCCGGTATGGAGGTCGAAGGCGTTGAATATATCGGTGTTGAGGGCGGCGAGCTGCCTTGGGACCCCGACAAGATCTTTGTTTGTAATATTCTCGAAGTGCGCCAGCACCCCAACGCCGACAAACTGGTGTTGGCAGATGTCGACTATGGCGCCGAGAAGCCGCACACGGTTGTGACTGGCGCGCCCAACCTATACCAATACCGCGACAAAGGCCCGCTCAGCCATCCGCTGAAGTCGGTCTTCGCCAAAGAGGGTTCGCGCCTCTACGACGGCCATCAGGAAGGGCGCGTGATCGTGACCCTCAAGGGCCGCCCGGTGCGCGGCGTTATGTCCGACGCCATGCTCTGTTCCGAGAAGGAGCTGGGCATCAGCGACGAGCACGAAGGCATCTTGATTCTGCCCGATGACGCGCCGGTTGGTACGCCGCTGCGCGACTACATGGGCGAAGTTGTGCTCGATGTAGCTCTGACACCCAACCTCTCGCGCTGTCTCTCGATCATCGGTATGGCACGCGAGATCTCGGCTCTGACCGGTCTGCCCCTCAAGCTGCCCGAGGGCAAGCCCAAGGCGAACGGCAAGTCGATCGAAGGGCGCGTCAAGGTAACGGTTGAAGATAGCCAGCTCTGTCCGCGCTTTATGGCAGGCTTGGCCGAAGATATCAAGATCGGCCCCTCGCCCTTCTGGATGCAACAGCGCTTGCGCTATGCAGGCATGCGCCCGATCAACAACGTGGTCGATATCTCGAACTACGTCATGCTGGAATGGGGTGGCCCGAGCCACTTCTTCGACGCCGATAAGGTTACAGACGGCCATTTGGTCATTCGTCCGGCGAAGGAGGGCGAGCGTTTAACCACCCTCGACGGCAAGCCACGCGAGCTTTCCGCCGGGCAAGTCTTGGTCTGCGACCCGACTGGCCCGCTCAGCTTGGCGGGTGTGATGGGTGGCGAGTCGAGCGAGGTCAGCGATAGCACTACTCGTATCTTGGTTGAGGCTGCTACTTGGGAGCCGACCAGCATTCGCCGCACAGGCCAAACCTTCAAGCTGCGCAGCGAGGCTTCCTATCGCTACGAGCGCAATGTCGATAGCGAATTGCTGCCGACCATCCTCAATCGCTGTCTGCAACTGCTCGAAGATCTAGCTGGCGCAACCGTGGCCCAAGGTGCTGTCGATGTTTACGGCCAGCCTTGGCAGCCCTACGAGATGGAGCTGCCTGCTCGCGAGGTCAAGCGCTTGCTCGGTATCGAACTGAGCGCTGAAGAGATCGCCGCCCAGCTTGCCCCGCTCGGCTTTGAGCCAGTGGTGCAGGGCAGCGGCCCCGAGGCCAGCGTGAAAGTCAAGGTGCCTTCTTGGCGGCGCGATGTGCAATTCACAGCTGACTTGGTTGAAGACGTGGCGCGCCTCTACGGCTACGATAAGATCCCTGCCACCCTGCTGCCCGACGAGCTGCCCGCTGCCGACCCGCACCCCGAGTTGGAGCTTGAGCAGAAGGTGCGCGACTTGCTGGCAGGTGCAGGCCTGAACGAAGCCATCACCTATCCGCTCACCAATATGGAGTGGATCGCTCGCATCGATCCGGCTGCGGCTGATCCGAGCAAGTATGTGCGTTTGGCCAACCCGAGCACGCCCGAGCGCGAGTTCATGCGCCACCATGTGTTGACCTCGCTCTTGGAGCCGCTGGCCTTGAACCTGCGCGAACGCGAGAAGGTGCAGCTCTTCGAGATCGGTCGGGCCTATCTGCCGGTCGAAGGCGAACTGCTGCCAAACGAGCCGCTGCGCTTGGCGATCGCTATGGCTGGCCCGCGCGACCTGTTGGCTTGGCACACACCTAGCAACAAGCAGGTGCTCGACTTCTTCGATCTGAAGGGTGTGATCGAGATGTTGATCGAACGTTTGGGCATCGAGCATCAGGTTATGGTGGTGCCCTGCAACGACGATCCGCGCTTGCACCCGGGCCGCGCTGCGCGTTTGGTGCGCGCTCAGGGCCGCAAGCTTGGCAAGAAGCCCGTGCCCGACGCTGCTCCGCTCGGTGTCTTTGGCGAGCTGCATCCCCAAGTGCGCCAGCGCCTCGAACTGCCGGCCCAGCGCGTGGCAGTGGCCGAGCTCGAGCTGGGCGAACTGCTGGCTATGGCTGTCGAGCCGCGCTATCACTCGATCTCGCGCTTCCCGGCCACCATTCAAGACTTCGCTGTGATCGTTGACCGCAGCATTCCCGCCAGCCGCGTGCAGGCCGTGCTCGATCAGGCCGCTGGTAACGACCTCGAGTCGATTACGCTCTTCGATGTCTACGAAGGCCCGCAGGTTGGCGAGGGCAAGCGTTCGCTGGCCTATCGCCTCTCGTTCCGAGCTGCCGACCGCACGCTTTCGGACGAGACCTTGGTGAAGGTGCGCGCCAAGATTATCAAGTCGCTCGAGCGCGAGCTGGGCGCAAGCATCCGCGCCTAAGCGCTTCTTTCGACGCAAGAAAAGACCTGCCAACATACTGGCAGGTCTTTTCGTTTGTGCTTTTTTCGGGCGGAAAGTGCTCTAGCCCAAACAGGCTTTAACCGCGTCCGCCTTCGGCTATCAACTGGGCTGGCCTCTCCCAAGCTGCGATCCCTCGCAGCCTGCGCTGCGAGCTGCTCAATGCGAGTACGAGGCAGTTCAATGCGAGCACGAAGCGGACTTGGATGGCTTTGGAAACAGCGCTAGACAATGAGAATCAAAGGAAGACTTGAGAGCGCTTTCGCGCGATATCGCGCGAAAGCGCTCTCAAAAAAAGAGGAAGTTCCGCTCTGCCGAAGGCCGATCCGCTTGTATGGGAGGGCGGGATCGTGGTAGCCGAAGGCGGACGCGCCAAGCAACGAATGGAAGGAAGAGACTTCGCCGCCAGAGGTAAGCACAACACACAATCGATTAGGCGCTAGACAGGCGATATTTCGCTCTGTTGAAGTAGCGAGCACGATCATTTCGACGCTTCGGAAGCGAGATTTGGTACGATCTTTGCCCAAGCTGCATCGATTTGGGCGTAGGTCGCTTCGAGCGAGCCGCTATTGTCGATCACCACGTCGGCTTGGGCGATCTTTTCGGCTTGGGGCGGCTGAGCATTGATGCGTTGCCAGGCCTCCGCTTCACTCATCCCCCGATGGGTCATCAGCCGCTCGGCCTGCTGCTCGGGGCGACAGGTCACCACCCAGATGGCGTTGCAATGTGCTTTCCAGCCGCTCTCCAGCAGCTTGATGGCGTCGATCAGGGCGACTCGTCGTTGCTGCTCGGCTGCGGCTTGTTGATCGAGCTCGCCCAGCCAAGTGTGAATGTTGCGCCGTACCTCGGGGTGAACCAGCGCTTCGAGTTGTTTGAGCTTTTCTGGGTCGCTAAAAACGATATTGCCGAGCGCTTTGCGATCGATCGGGCCGTTGGGTGCGCTCAAAATGCCCGTTCCGAAGTGAGCCACGATCTGCTGATAGACCGCTTGACCCGGCTCTTGGAGTTGGCGCGTCACGTGGTCGGCGTCGAGCGTATGGGCGCCGAGTTTTTGCAGATAACTCACCACGCTGCTTTTGCCGCAGGCGATGTTGCCCGTCAGCCCGATCAGGTAGAGATGGAGATACGACATACAGACAGTTTAACTTTCAAACATATCGACGTATTCGCGATTGATCAGGGCGTCTTCAGGGATCTCGAGCCGCTCAAGTAGCTCTCCGATCAGAACCGCTTTATGGTCGGCATCTTTGCGGCTCCAGGTGCGGCTTTTGATCTCGAGGAATGGCCCTGGGTCGGGTTGATCTTTAAGCGTATCGAGATTGATCGCGAAGTCTACACCTTTATAAAGGATGCGCCAGCGTTTGCGCGATTTGCTGATCTCGATAACACGATCAGGTTGCAGATATTCGCGATAGAAACGCGTGCTATAGTTGGCCGGCGCAGTGTAGTTGGCGCGCGAGGCCAAGAGGGCCTTGGGATAGTTGTCGAGCTGAGCCGGTTGGGTCAGGGTGATGTTGTACTTCGGCTCGAGCCGCGCGCCCGGATCGTGGCGGTGGTCTTCGCGAATACGCACGCGCCCTTGACCAGCTGCATTGAAGAGGAAGTAGGTGTCGTATTGTGAGCGCTCGCTTGGCTTGGTGATGCTGATCTCGCTACTATTGAGCACCTCTTCGACTTTGGCGATTGCTTCGGGTTGCAGACGCGCTTTAGCTTGTACCTCAAAGATCTCGGTGGCTTGGATGCCGCCGATGGCAAGCAGTTTGTCGAGCAGGTTCTGTTCGCGATTCTCTAAGAAGGCGTTGATACGCGTGGCGATATCTTGGGCCTTGTTGACGATCTCTTCTTCGTTGAGGGTCAGCAGATCGCGGTCGCGCATCAGAAAGACGCCATCGACCAGCACATCGCGCACATCCGATGCGCGTGCGCTGTAGACCAAGTGCGAATAGATCGCGTCGGGGGCGTAGGTGTAGCGCGGGGCACTGTGCAGCTTGCCTAGCTCAACAACGGTGATGTCGGCCCGTTTGCCGACTTCGAGCGAGCCGATCAAATGCTCGAGATGGATGGCGCGTGCTCCCCAACATGTTGCTAAAGCCAGCGCCTCTACCGCCGGAACAGCGGTCGGGTCGCCGCTGGTGCCTTTGGGCAGCAGAGCCGCGAGGTGGATCTCGGTCCACATATCTTGGTCGTCGTTCGAGGCTGGCCCGTCGGTTCCGAGACCGGTCTTGACGCCCGCATCAATCAAGCGTTTGTAGGGCGCGATGCCGCTGGCTAACTTGAGGTTGCTGCTCGGGCAGGGAACTGCGCCTACACCCTTCTCGCGCATAATCAGCATGTCGTCTTCGGTGGCGTGCACGCAGTGGGCCGCGATGCAGTTAACTTCGAAGGCGCCCACGCGGTTGGCATAGCCGATCGGGGTTGTATCAACGCGCTCGCGGCTCTCTTGAACTTCGCGGGCCGTCTCGCTTAGGTGGGTGATCAGCGGAGTGCCATATTTATGGCAGAGGGCCGCCGCCTCTTGATAGATCTCATCGGTGCAGGTGTAGGGTGCATGCGGTGCGATTGTCGGTATGATACGCGGGTGTTTGTGCCACTGCTCCATAAAGGCCGCAGAGCGCTCTAAGCCTTCGTCGTAAGAGCGTGCATCGGGGGTGGGCAGGCGCATCACAGATTGACCGCAGATAGCACGCATGCCTGCTTTGTCAGCGGCACGGGCAATTTCCTCTTCGAAATAGTACATATCGACAAAGGTTGTCGTACCGCTGCGGATCATTTCGGCACACGAGAGCAGGGCGCCCGTGTAACAGAATTCGGGATTCACAAACTGCGATTCGACTGGGAACATATAGCCGAACAGCCATACATCGAGTTGTTGGTCAGCGACAAGGCCGCGTAAGAGACTCATGGGAATGTGGGCATGTCCATTTACCAAGCCCGGAATAACCGCACAACCCGCACAGTTATGAATGTGCGAAGCAGTGTAGCGCTGCATAATGGTATGCGTGGTCCCCACCGCTACGATCGTATTGCCCAGCACGGCGACGGCCCCGCCTGTGATGACTTCGCGCTTCTCATTCATGGTGACCACAGTCCCATTAATGAGAAGCAGGTCGACGGTTTCTACCTGTGGCATGAATACTCCTTTATTACTATCTCCTAAATGCTGTTATCTATCTCCATTGATACATATATAGAGTTTGTCTACACGGCAGTGCAATGAGGTCAGGTCATAGGGGCCGCAGAGCTACTGTTTACTCTCAAGAGTATGTGCCAAGAGCTGTTGAGAGAAGTGGATTCAAGGCAGAAAGATCGTCGGCTAGACCGCTAGGGTTATCTAAACCTTGGCCCGCTGTATGATGTTGTCTAAAGATACCCGTCGCTGATAGCTTCTGTCAAGCTGTTTAGAGTGATAATCAGAAAATCTTTTTCACAAACTTGTTAACCAACCACACTATAGCCACGAGTTCGCTATGAGGATAAATAGAGAACAGATTTTCTATAGTTGTGGATGCTTGGAACAGGGCTTGAAATACTCGTTTCTAGAGCGCCGATTTGGGAATAGTTGTACAGCTCTCACCCGTTTACTAAGGCCTATGCTTGGCTCTGAAGAGAATTGCCAATTGGCAATAATGGTGTATTATATGTATACACAATTTAACGTCTAAATCGTTATTGTGAAGCGAGTCAATTTAGATTGTGTAAATTGTGATGTTTGACACATTCTATACCCTATGTTACACTTGGCGCGTAAGATAGAAGAACCATCATGTGTCAACGAATAATGTGAAAAATAACACCATTTACTCGATGGTGTTATTATCGTGTATCTGGATCCGCCTAGGGTTGGTAAATACGCGCCGACAGCCGTTCGCCCTTTGCTAGAAAATGGAGCAGCGATGAGACTACCTCGTCTGCACCGCCCGCGTCCTGTAACTTGGCTTGCTCTTGCCCTCGCGTTGCTGGCTGCAATTTTTGTAGTTGAGCCTCAGGCGGCATTTGCACAACCACCATCACCTTCAATTTTAACGCCGGAATCAGCAAACGCTGAAGCAATCTCCGACCTGTTTATGTTTGTGTTGTGGTTTGCTATCGGTGTGTTCATTCTGGTCGAAGGTCTGATCATCTACTCGGTTGTGCGCTTCCGCAACCGGGGTGACAAAGAGTTCGTCCCAGTTCAGGTCTACGGCAACACAAAACTCGAAATTGCTTGGACGGTCGTGCCAGCACTTTTGGCGATCACGATTCTGGTTCTTTCGCTCCAGGCAATGCCCAAGATCTATGACATCCCCGGCGACACCGTCGCTGCAGCTGCTGCTGATGTGGGTGTCTGTTATGTTGGAAATCTGTCCGTCGATGAAGTGACCCGAGCTGCAGGTACTGACCTTCTTGTTGTGAAGGTAACTGGCCATCAGTGGTGGTGGGAATTTGAATATCCCCAGTATGGCTTCCATACTGCAACCCAACTGGTCGCTCCCGCTGGCCGTGTGGTGAAGCTAGAATTGACCGCCGATGACGTTATCCACTCGTGGTGGGTGCCCGAACTCGGCCCGCAGTTCAACGTAACCCCCGGTTACATCATGGAGAGCTGGTTCCAAGTCCACAAGGAAGGTACTTACCAAGGCCAGTGTGCAATGCACTGTGGTGAGGCTCACGCCTACATGCCGATGGAAGTCAATGTTGTCTCTCAGGCGGACTTTGAACGCTGGGTAGAAAACGAGCGTAAGCCACGTCTTGAGCCGACCTCTGAGTTGGCTATGAAAGGCGAAGCACTATTTGCTACGAAGGCTTGTGTTTCCTGTCACGCCATTAGCGGGTACCCAGATAACAAGGCTGTTGCCCGCCGTGCTCCTGACCTGACTCACTTCGGCAGCCGTTCGTATCTGTCTGCTTATCTGCCTAACACTCACGACAACCTCGTTCACTGGTTAATTAACCCAGAAGAACTGAAGCCGGGTAACCGAATGGCTGGTACAATTCGACCAGGTTTTGTCTCTCAGGCCGAAGCAGAGGCACTGTCAGCCTATCTGATGAGTCTAAAGTAAATGGTATTTCGCACGTGGCGCCTTTAAACGCCACGTGCACTTTCGCTGTTATATCTAGTCAGGAGTGGTTCTAGCGATGGCAACACACGCTGTCCCTCAGACCCAACCGAAGGTCAAATTCGAGAACAAAGATGTCGGTTTTTGGTCGTGGTTCACAACCGTTGACCACAAAAAAATCGCCATCATGTATATCTATTTTACATTGTTCTTCTTCTTGGTAGGTGGTCTTGAGGCTCTCATCATTCGCCTTGAGTTGTTCGCACCAGGCAGACAGCTGGTTAGCCCCGAAGACTTCAACCGCATGTTCACCATGCACGGAACAACGATGATCTTCTTGTTCATCATTCCGATGTTGACTGGCTTCGCTAACTACCTGGTTCCGTTGCAGATCGGTGCAGCAGACATTGCCTTCCCGCGTTTGAACGCGCTAGGCTTCTGGATGTTGGTTGCTGGTGCGATTATTCTCTACAGCAGCATCTTCTTGGGTGGTTTGCCCGATAGCGGTTGGACCGGTTATGCTCCCTTGACCACGAGCGTCTATTCACCCTCTCGCGGTATGGACCTCTGGATCATCGGTCTGCAGGTGATCGGTGCTTCCTCGCTGATGGGTGCTGTCAACTTTATTGTAACGATCGTTAACTTGCGCGCACCGGGCATGACCTTGATGAAGATGCCTCTCTTCTCATGGGGCGTGTTGGTCATGTCTATGCTGGTGCTGCTCTCTACGCCGATGCTCACTGGCGCTTTGACGATGCTGTTGACCGACCGCAACTTCGGTACACGCTTCTACAACGCTAGTGAAGGTGACCCGCGACTCTGGCAGCACATGTTCTGGTTCTACTCGCACCCGGCAGTGTACATTATGATCCTGCCGCCGATGGGTATGATCTCGGAGATTCTGCCGGTCTTCTCGCGCAAACCGATCTTCGGTTATAAAGCAATCGTCTTCTCGACGATCGGTATTGGCTTCTTGGGCTTCATCGTGTGGGCACACCACATGTTTGTTAGCGGTATCAGCCCTGTTATCCAAATCTTCTTCATGGCTTCGACGCTGGCGATCGCCGTGCCGACCGGTCTGAAGATGTTCAACTGGATCGCCACCATGTGGCTGGGCAACCTGCAAATGAAGACCCCGCTCTACTACTCGATCGGCTTCCTTGCGATGTTCTTGATCGGTGGTATCAACGGTGTATTCCAAGGTAGCGCGCCGATCGACTCTCAGATCACCAACTCCTACTGGATTATCGCGCACATTCACTATGTGCTCTTCGGTGGTACCGTAATGGGTATCTTCGCTGGCTTCTACTTCTGGTTCCCCAAGATCTGGGGCCGCATGCTGAACGAGAAGCTGGGTATTGTCCAGTTCTGGATCTTGATGATCGGTATGAACTTGGCGTTCTTCCCAATGCACATCTTGGGTATTCTCGGCATGCCGCGCCGTATCGCCGACTACCGCCCGGGCTATGGCTGGGAAATCTACAACCAGATCTCCACCGTTGGTGCGTTGCTGGTTGGTTTGGGTGTCTTGCTCTTTGTGATCAACTTCTTCTGGAGCCGCAAGCACGGCGAGCGGGTTGGCAACGATCCGTGGGAGGCCGATACGCTGGAGTGGTATACCTCTTCGCCACCTCCTCCCTACAACTTCGTGCGCGTGCCACATGTGTATAGCGTGCGCCCGTTGCGTGACATGCGCCTTGGCTTGTCGCCTGAAGAAGCTGCCAAACAAGGTGAACACTAGGCTAGCGTATAGATAGGCACCATCCGCCGCGTTTCGAAAATCGTAACATCTAAGAAGCGAACCTGACATGCGGGGGAGTCTGGAGGGGCGCACCTTCTAACTCCCCCGTTGCCTATTATCGACCTGCACGCGACGGCATGTGCTACTGGAAAGCAATGTAAGACCATGACTCTGCTCTCACAAATAGATACATCTGCTTCTGTGCGCCTGCGTCAGCTCGCGCTCGTTGGCACCTTAGCAGCTGGGGCGCTTGCCGTCTTAGGCTCGGTGGCCGATATGCGAAGCGTGTCACAACTAGGAGGGGCCTTTTTAGAGGTCGCTCCTCAAGGCGGCGTCTATCTGGCTGCCGTTCTGCTTGTGGCACTGCTTGCAGTTGTAACCAGTGTGATCGGCTGGCGCGCTCGGAGTGGTCAACCGCATATCGTGCGGCTTGCACTGATCACGGGTGCCCTCTTGGTCGCCCATGTCCTCCTCGGCGTGTTGGCAAACGCACTGGGCTGGTTTGCCTTTGGTTCGGTTGTACGCTTAAGCACCTCCTTGGCACTTGTGGGCGCTCTGCTCACGATCGCCTTGGGTAGTGCTAAAGAAGAAGGCCCCGTCAAGGCTTCGCAGAAGATCTTCCGTCGCTCTCTGATGACGACCAGCACGATCTTTTATGTTGGTATGTTGATCGGTGGTTTTGTCACCAGCATGGGTGCGACGGGTGCCTGTGGAAGCGATTTTCCGTTTTGCAACAACGCGCTGTTGCCTGCTGATCCCTTCTCGTTGGCAGGTCTGCAACAGATCCATCGCTTGAGCGTGGCTGTTGTTGCGATTTCGCTCGCAATGTTGATTTGGAAGATCGTTGAAAGTCGCTGGAATAATCGTTGGCTGCAGACTCTGACGGTCGTCGTCGCAGTGGCCTTTATCGGCCAGTTGCTGACGGGCGCAGCTTTCATCTTTCTGCCGGCTTCGACGCCCTTGGCGGTACTTCATCAGATTTTCGGAACAAGCGCTTGGGCCTCGCTGGTTGCGCTTAGCTTAATCGCTTGGAATGTTCCCGCCGTTCCACGCCCGCTGCAGCAAGAGCGTGGCTGGAAGCAGATCGTCGATGACTATATCAAGTTGACCAAGCCGGGTGTGATCTCGCTCTTGCTGGTAACGACCATCACGACGATGTACGTGGCTGGATCGCCAAGCCTTTCGCTGGTGTTTTGGACTTTGCTGGCTGGTTATCTATCGGCCGGTGGTGCCAATGCCATTAACTGTTTCATCGATCGCGATATCGATGTTTTGATGGGCCGCACAGCTCGCCGCCCGATTCCGAGTAATCGTGTCAACCCAGTTCACGCTCTGATCTTCGGTATCGTTTTGGGTGTGCTTTCCTTCGCGCTCATGGCGTACTTCGTCAATCTGTTGAGCGCCGTTCTGTCGCTCTTCGCATTGCTGTTCTATGTTCTGATCTACACATGCTTGCTGAAGCGCAACACACCCCAAAATATCGTGATCGGTGGTGCAGCTGGTGCTATCCCGCCTATGATCGGTTGGACCGCAGTAACGGGTGAACTTTCTTTCTTCCCGGTGCTTCTGTTCCTGATCGTCTTCTACTGGACGCCCCCTCACTTCTGGGCTTTGGCGCTCATCCGCCGCGAAGACTATGCGCGCGCTGGTGTACCCATGCTGCCAGTAGTGAAGGGCGATGCCGAAACGAAGAAGCAGATCCTGAACTACTCGATTATCATGATCGTGATCACGCTCGTTCCAACCTTTATGGGCTACCTGAGCTGGGTCTATCTGGTCAGTGCTGTATTGCTCGCTGTCGCGCATATGCGCTACGTCTTCGTGTTAATGAAGGACGAAGCAAACAGCATTGGTTGGAAGATGTATCGCTTCACCTTGATCTATCTAGCGCTCTTGTTCTGTGCAATGGTGCTAGATGCAGTGATTACTCGTTCAATCGTATCGTAGAAGGAAATTCCTATGCGAGATAATAGTACGGATGCTCGCAATCGGCGTTTAGCAGCTTTGCTTGTCCTCTGTATTTTGATAATGTCCGGTGTTACCGGTGTTTGGATGTATCTCTATTCGATCAACTATTGGGGAGTTTAAGATATGAGCACGCTAGAAGTAGATTCGGGCAAGGGTGCGCCACCGAGCGATCCGAACCACGACGGCCACGATGACGGCGAGTTCGTTCCGCACTTGCCGCCGCCCAGCATTCGCCCCTTCATCATGTCGATCGGCCTTATGTTCCTTGCCTATGGCATCGTCTATCTGCCCGATGGCACTCCCGGCTTTGTGCTCTTGGGCCTGGGCGTTATCATCTTCGCTGTCGGCTTGGCCGGCTGGATCCGCGACGATATTCGCCACGCTCGCGAGGCCAACAAGCACGGTGGCTACCACTAGGCTTTACTAAGCTCTAGGCTATATTAAGAGAGGCAGTCGACGTACGTCGGCTGCCTCTTTGATTCGAGCGTACTTCTCTTTTGCTAGCTCCTCGAGTCTGCTTGATCGCTTCAGTGTGTTAGCGGCGAGGTCTTTCCCTCACAAGAGGGCTTAAGCGCGTCCGCCTACGGCTATCAACATCCTACCCATCCATACGGGCGATCGCCCTGCGCCGAGCGCAGCGTGATATTCAATCCGCCTACTGTATTTCTTTTGTCTCTCGGCAGAGCAAAACAACGACCCCTTCGGCAGCGAAAGTCAGTGTTTGAACCCGCTGGGTGCTTGCACCCGGCAGGTTGCAACGAAGGCAGCGAAAGACAGCGAAAGGCACTTGGCAAGTTGCAACGAAGGCAGCGAAATGCGAGATGAACTGAATGGAAGGCAAGCGTCTTGGTAGCCGAAGGCGGACGCGCGAGGGATCGAATGGATGGGGAGGAACTTAACGCCAGAGCTATACAACAAGGAGGGTTTGTTTAGATAAGCTCTGCGCAATGCTTGTTATGCTGAGTGAGATCTTGCTCTGCAAAACCTCACTCAGCATACGACGATCGCAAACCCTGTTTACAGCAAGCGAGCTATTTGCGCTCGGCTAGCGGAACAAATTCGCGGTCTTCTGGGCCGATGTATTCGGCGCTCGGGCGCATCAGACGGTTGTCGAGCAGCTGCTCGCGGATATGAGCGGTCCAGCCGGGCAAGCGCGAGCATGCGAAGGCCGCCGTGAAGCAGTCGAGCGGCAGACCGAGCTGATAGAGCAGTGGCGCGCTGTAGAACTCGACGTTCGGGAAGAGCTTGCGCGCTTGGAAGTGGGGGTGGTTGATGACCACTTGCGAGACGCGCTCGGCGATGGCGTGGGCCTTGGCACCGTCGGGCACATTCTCTTGCACAACCGGATCGGCGGCCAGAGCTGCCGAGTTGGTGCGTAGATGGCGCACGCGCGGATCTTCGGTCTTGTAGATGCGGTGGCCGACACCCATCAGACGCTCTTTGCGAGCCAGCAGTTCGTCGATCGCCTCTTCAGCGCGCTCGGGGCTGCCGATATCGAGGAAGGTGCGCATAGCGAACTCGTTGGCGCTGCCGTGCGACAGACCCTTGAGAGCGGCGATTGCGGCGGTGATCGCCGAGCCAAGATCGTTTTGGGCGCTGGTCACCACGCGACCCGTAAAGGTCGACACGTTCAGGCTGTGTTCGGCCAACAAGATCATATAGGTGTTGATGGCGCGCGCTTCGTTTTCGGTCGGGCGGCGGCCGTAGATCATATAGAGCAGGTTGGAGGCGTGATCGAGCTCGGGATCAGGCGCTACCGGCTCTTTGCCATCGCGCAGACGGATCCAAGCAGCCAGCGCGGTGGGAATGCGAGCCAACAGGAAGGCTCCGCTCTTGAATACCGTCTCGGGCGTCATAATCGCGCTGACTTCGGGGTTGATCTGGCTGATCAGCGATGTGATGCTGCGCAGCGCATCCATGCCGTGGCCTGTGCGAGGCACAGCGCGAACGATCGCCATCTCTTCATCGCTCAAAGCGCGTTGCGAGGCAAGCTCTTGTTTAAAAGCCGCAAGTTGACTTTGGTTGGGTAAATCGCCGTTCCACAGTAAATAAACAACTTCTTCCCAGCTTGCTTGAACCAGGTCGTGAATGTTATAGCCACTATAGCGGAGATAGCCTGCAGTACCGTCGATGGAAGCCAATGAAGAACGGGCTACGATGACCCCATCAAGCCCCACACTTGTAGTCGCACTCATTGCGATTCTCCTTAATTTAGACTCGAGAGTCAACAGATTAGCTGTTGTAAAAGTTTTTTGGCACTACCAACGCTCTAAAACTAATTCTGAAGCATTATGGAAGAAATTTCACAGCTTCTCTTTTTGAGATAGTATGAGTAGTGTACACCCAGTAGCCGGGAAAATATGCTGGCGCTAGCAATCTTCGGCCAAATACTGTACTATGACTTTACCATTCTACTTGATATGTGTCAATATATATGTATATATGTTGATTCAAAGGAGTAATGGCCCAGCATGCTGCTTGAGGAGGAGTTATGCAAATCATCAATGGAGAAGAGTATCTTGAGGCTGCTGAGGTGGTGGCGTTGCTGAAAGTCAAACGCGCCACACTCTATTCGTATGTGAGCCGTGGGATCTTAAATAGCTATAAACAAGGTGTCGGCAGGCAACGCCTGTATAAACGCTCTGAGGTCGAGGCGCTGCTGGCGATTCGCCCCAACAATGAACCTCAACATGAAGGCCCGAAGGTCTCTTTGCCGCTTGCCGAAACCTGGACCGGCGACCATTAAGCGATCAGCCTGTTAACAACAACTGCCTGAAACTAAGCTAGGTTTGAAGCAAGCGCTTTCATGCTTTGAACGCGATCGCTTTCAAACTCGTTATACTATTTTGAAAATATCCGCTTTGTGGAGGTTTCTCTACAGCCTTATTGAGGCGATTTGTGGTATAACAAGTATGAGAGAACTATACAAGAACTATTGAAACTGAAGCCATCAAATAGGCTGATGGTTTTGCTTTCTGTTTATTATTGCTTACAATTAGTGCCATTTTGTATCCTATAAACTCTCTCTGAGACGTACTATCTACAACAACCTGAGGATTCTTGTTTGTTAGAAATAAGCAGAGATCTATCAACATGTTTTGGCGAGACCAGCAGCTTACACAATGCTACGCCTACCTAGGCTGCTGTAGTACGTGTGGCAGAGAATGAGACGAGCATGGAGAGGTATGTATGCATCGTAATGAGTTATTAGATCGTGTTCGTTCAGGTGAGCGCTGGGATCTGATCATCGTTGGAGGTGGTGCAACTGGCCTTGGTACTGCAGTTGATGCTGCCTCGCGAGGTTATCGCACCTTGCTGGTTGAAGCATATGACTTTGCCAAAGGTACATCGAGCCGCAGCACTAAATTGGTTCACGGTGGTGTGCGCTACCTGGCTCAGGGAAACGTCGCGCTGGTGTATGAGGCGCTCCTTGAGCGCGGACGCATGAGCCGCAATGTGCCCCATTTAGTGAAACCGCTGCCCTTTGTAGTGCCCGGCTACACTTGGTGGTCGAATCCATTTTATGGTATCGGCCTGACTCTTTATAGCTTGATGGCCGGTCGATTGGGCATCGGTTTTTCGCGTTTAATAAGCGCTAAAGAGGCTCTGCGCCTTGCCCCAACCCTTGAACCTAAAGGCTTGAACGGCGGTGTGGTCTATTACGATGGTCAGTTCGACGATGCTCGTATGGCGGTGACCTTGATGCGCACCCTCTTCGATCATGGCGGTGTGGCGCTCAATTACGCTCCTGTGGTACGCTTGAATAAAACCGACGGCAAGATCACGGGCGTGACTATTCGCGACAGCGAAAGCGGCGAAGAGATCTCGGTTGAGGGCAAGGTTGTCGTCAACGCCACGGGTGTGTTCGCCGATAACCTGCGCAAGATGGACGACGGCAAATCCGAGCAGATGCTTTCGCCCAGCCAAGGCGTTCACATCGTGCTCGATAAGTCGTTCTTGCCAGGCGACCATGCCATTATGATCCCCAAGACCGATGATGGTCGCGTTTTGTTTGCTGTGCCGTGGCACGGTCGAGTTGTGGTTGGTACCACCGATACACCCGTCGATCACACCACCTTAGAGCCGCGCGCGCTTCACGAAGAGGTCGAATTCCTGCTCGAACACGCCGCTCGCTACCTCTCGAAAGATCCCACCATCGACGATGTTTTGAGCATTTACGCTGGTTTGCGCCCGCTGGTCAAGCATGGCGCGGGTGGCAGCACCGCTTCGCTCTCGCGCGAGCACACCTTGGTCGTCTCGGAATCGGGCCTGATAACCATCACAGGTGGCAAGTGGACCACCTATCGCAATATGGCCGAAGATACGGTCGATAAGGCCATCGAGGTTGGCCAGCTTCCACCAGCACCCTGTGTCACCAAGACCTTGCGCCTACACGGCTACCAAGAGCAGCCCGAAGAGGATCCCTTTGGTGTCTATGGCAGCGATGCGATCGCACTCAAGGTGCTGCTTGGCTCGCAACGGGGCTGGCACGAGAAGCTGCACCCCAACCTGCCCTATCGCGTTGGCGAGGTGATTTGGGCTGCCCGCCACGAGTTGGCTCGCACCGTCGAAGACGTGTTGGCACGTCGCACCCGTGCCCTCTTGCTCGACGCCTACGCAGCCGAAGAGGTCGCTCCCAAGGTGGCCGAGCTGCTAGCCGAAGAGCTTGGATACGACGAAGCGTGGCAGAAGGCTCAGGTGGAAGAGTTCACCAACCTGGCGCGCGGCTACCAACTGAAGCATGTCTTAAATAGCTATAAAGAAAAAGCCGCCTAAGAACAGACCGCTTACTCAAAAGGACAGGTCGCTCATTGCGAGCGGCCTGTTTTTTGTATTGTCAGTTCTCCAGCACAATGGCTGCCTAGCACTCTGGCGGAGAGATCTCAACCTTCCATTCGGTCGCTCGCGCGTCCGCCTACGGCTATCAGATCAGCGTCCATCCATACGGTTGGCTAGCTCGCAGCTTACGCTGCGACTGCCAGGCGCAAGCGCCTTGCAGACTCAAGCGCTGCCTATGAACTTGCATGCTTGCAACGCGGGAAATTAGGGAGCGAGCCAAGTTCAGCTCTGCCGAAGGCCAAAAGAAACAGAAGCATCAACTAAATTGAGTATTAATCGGCAGGCGAATGCTGAAGGTGCTACCTTGGCCGAGAGTGCTGCTGACCGAGACGCTGCCGCCGTGGGCTTCGACGAGCGAGCGCACAATCGCCAGCCCAAGTCCGCTGCCGCCTGTCTCAAGCGTGCGCGAGGTATCGGTGCGATAGAAGCGCTCAAAGATATTGTTCAGCTCGTGCTCTTCGATTCCGCTGCCGTTATCGGCAACTTCTAGCACAATCTCGTTCATCTCTTGACGCGCCCGCAATCTGATCGAACCTCCGGCGGGGGTATAGCGCAGGGCATTGCTGACCAGATTGCTCAGGGTGCGAACCATCTGCTTATGATCGATCTGGATCTCGGGCAGATCTGGCTCGCTCTCAACCCGTAGAGTGATCTCTTGTTGTTGAGCGCTATGTTGGAAGGTATCGGCCACATGCTGCAAAAGAGAGCTCGGTGCGATCGGCTCGCGGTTGAGGGTCAGCTCTCCGGCATCGGCCAGCGAGAGAGTGTGCAGATCTTCAACCATATGCAGCAGATGCTGGGTTTCGTCGTACATCATGGCGAAGCGCTTGGGAGTCGGCGTCAGCACTTCGTCGCGCAGCGCTTCGAGGTAGCCTGCGATGACGGTCAGCGGCGTGCGCAGATCGTGAGCGATATCGGCGGTCATACGACGGCGTGCGGCGGTCGCCTGAGCCAGATCTTTGCTCATACGGTTGAACTGAAGCGCTAGCTGGCCCAGTTCGTCGTTGGAATGCACCGGCACTTGTTGGTATAAATCGCCTTGGGCGATAGCTGCGGCGGCTTTGGTTAGGGTGCGCACCGGTCGCGTGATAAATTGCGCTAACAAGATGCCGAGCACCAAGGCGATGCCGACCGCGATTGATGCGGCGGCGGCCAAGGCCCAACTGGTGCGCTCGAGGTAGCGCTCTTCGGCTGGGTTGCGCTGAGGGCCAGGCCCGATCAGCAAGACCGTGCCGACCTGCTGCCCGTCGACCTTAATCGCTAGACCTTTTTGAAGCTCTTCGCTTGAAAGCTGTTGGCCCCGTTGGCGTGGATCGGGCGATGTCACAATGATGCCGTTGGCATCGGCTAAGCTAAACGAGAGCCGATTCGGCATAGGTGGTGGCAACATCATGCCTTCGGGAGGAGGAAAACCGGATCCTTCTGAGAGATGACTTGGTACACCATTATGGCGCAGCCATTCACCTACACCATCCCAAGTGCCATATTGGCTATAGTAGGTCTGGGCGGCTTCGACAAAATCGTCGCGGCGCTGCTCGAAGAGATAGTCATTGAAGCTATCGACGACCAGTTGGCGGATAAAAAACGCAGCTAGCCCAACCCCAACCACACTTGTGAGCAGGAATACCAACACCAGTCGGACGCTGAGCGAGCGCATGAGAGAACTCCTTTAGGCCTGAGCGCGGCAGCGATAGCCGATTCCAAACACAGTTTCGATATATTGCGGGTGCGTCGGGTCGCTTTCGATCTTTTTGCGAATATTGCGAATATGCACATCGATGGTACGCTCGACGCCTTCGTAGGTGTTGCCCTGCAGCCGTTCGAGCAGTTGCTCGCGCGAGAAAACCCGTCCCGGAGCCGCCATCAGTGTGCTGAGTAGCTCAAACTCAGAAGGGGTGAGATTGGCCAGCTGCCCAGCCACCGTCACTTCGTAGCTGGCCCGGTCAAGGCGAAGCTCGCCCACCTGATAGACCTCAGCCGCTTGCATGTTGCTGGCTACTACCCGACGCAACACAGCTCGAATGCGCGCATGGAGCTCTTTTAGGCTAAAGGGCTTAGTAACATAATCATCGGCGCCTAATTCGAGCCCGACAATTTTATCGGTCTCTTCGATTCGTGCGGTCACAAGAATGATCGGGGTATTTGATTCTTGGCGGAAGCTGCGCATAAAGCTAAGACCATCGAGGCTCGGCATCATCACGTCGAGCAGAATAAGATCGGGACGAAGGCGACGGCTCAAGATCAGCGCTTCGTTGCCATCGCTAGCCGTAATCACTTTATAACCTTGCTCGCTTAAATAGTCCTCGATTAAGACACGCATATTTGCATGATCATCAACGACGAGAATCGTTTTTTTCATGGTAAACCCCGCATTCCAGAGACTACCTGATGTGTCATCTAACAAACGCCATTCGTTGTGCTGTGTCCCTTTGAAATCGGCTATCGATACAGCAAACGGTCTGGCTTATTAAGAAACCGTTGTAGCCTGTTAAAAGTCTATGGCCTGCTGTGTTTCGCGCGATCGTTCCATCGTACTAAGGCAATGTGAAGAGTATAACAAACAGATATGTAGAATGTGTGTAGATCTCTTAAAGCTTGGTTGTATAGCGCGCTCCTTGCCGATTTGTCGAGATTTTTAAGCTATAAATCGCGCTTACATAACCTTTAAAACTTCTACATATCTTTGCTCTAGACTAGATGGACTGCTGCTACACAAAACAGAGAGGGGCAAATGTATGCAGCATTTCCATCATTCGTTTATCCAAACCAAGCATCACCAAGCGCTGATCGGCTTAATTTGTATGCTGATCGGCACGCTTGTCATTTTCGTTTTTGGATTCTATTGGCGCGCCGAACGAACTGAGTCAACGTTTGTCGCAACTGCCTTTGTGCTGAAAGCGTATCTACCTGAAACACAGCGCTACCATGCTAGGTTGTGTGCACAAAGCGATCCACAATTTGTCGAACTTGTGCTTCGATCAGACGCCGATCAGTCCATCAAGCTCGGCCAACATGTCGAGCTAAAGGCGCAGTCAAGCGATGCAGATGTCATCTCGGGGCAGATACAGACCATCGAGCAGCGCGCCGAGCAGCTCTATCTTGGTATCGTGCTCGATCGGGAAGGGATGCAAGTCGATCTAGATCAAGCCGAAGCGATCACGCTCAGCATTCTGTCTGCTGAGCAGCGGGAAGCATTATTCGTGCCCGATCAGGCTCTTCAGCGCCGAGATGGCCGTAGCTTTGTTGAGGTTCGTTGGGCAGCGGGCGAGCCTGCCGTGCCGATCGCGGTCGAGACAGGGGCGAGCCAAGCAGGCTATACTGAGATCGTGAGCTGTAGCGAGATCGGTTGGCAGTGCCTTGAGGTAGGTGATGAAGTTGTGTTGCGAGCAACGCCGTAGAGCTAGCGGAACCAACGCTGATTGAGCTCTTCAAAAAAGCCCTCGCGTTGTAGCTCTACGATCACACGGTTGACATTGGCATTGAGCTGGAAAGCGCTGGCTGGCATGGCCAGAGCGTAAGGCTCGAAGGTTAGTTCGGGCCGCACGATTCGTAGGTTGGGGTGCTGGCTGCAGCCGATCAGGGCAGCAACATGGTCGACAATGGCCGCATCGAGCTGGCCGAGCGCGAGGGCGCTGAGAACTTGGCTGGCTTCGTCGAAATCGTTTGCAAGACTAAAACGCGCGCCGTCGTTGAGCATACGTCGCGCGAGGCCGTCTGCATCGCTGCCCAGCGCCGTGCCCACCCGCAGGCCGCTCAGTTGATCGAGGCTGTTGATCGAGCTCGCTGTGGGCACGACCAAGACCTGGCCTGCGTTGAAGTAGAACTCGGAGAATCGCGCTCGTTCGCCTTGTTCGGGCGCGTAGGGCAGGGCCGCTGCTATCAGATCGGCGTCGCCGTTGACGAGGCTATCGTAGAGTGCATCGTAGCCCGTCGTGCGAAATTCGATCTCTAAGTTGAGCCTTCGGCCTAGTTCGCGGGCGAGATCCATATCGTAGCCCACAAACTCGCCATCGACCACATCGGCGAAGGGCCGCCAGCCCGGATCGGTAACGACTCGCAGTGTGCCGCGCTGTTGGGCCGCCGCCCAAATCGGATCAAGCCCAACCCCGCCAATGCCGCCCCATTGGGTGATCGCTACTAGCAGCAGGTAGGCGCAGAGAATTCCAAGCGCTATTCGATCTAGCCGCGAAAAGCGTTTTTGTGTTTGCTTTGTAAGCGCTTTTGTTTGCATCTTTGTGTCCTCTTTAGCTATTGTACACGCTTTGAGGCCCGCTTCCAAGAGCAACGCTCGCAGCGCGGCAAAGCCGCCGATTCCGTAGCGCACCTGAGATCACTTTGGCGATGAGGGCTTTTCCTTCCATTCGTGCTCAAGCGCGTCCGCCTCCGGCTATCAGAAGGGCTAGCCCACCCTCATCCCCAGCCCTTCTCCCGCCAGAAGCGGGAGAAGGGAGCAAGAGCCTCCTAAGCCGATCAGTCCTTCAGATCGATTGGTGCTCTTCCGTTCTCGGCGATGCGGCTTCGGTCGGCGCATCGTTAGACAACGCAAAGCAAAGAGTGCAGCAACGCGATCTTCGACTCTGCCGCAGGCCGATCGCTCGTTTGGGAGGACAGGACCTTGGTAGCCGTAGGCGGACGCGCTGAGGCCCGAATGGGAGTGAGAGATCTCGCCGCCAGCGTTTTGAACTGGCGAGCAGATTCGCTAGTGGAAGGCTCGGGCTTGTGCTACTATGCAACAAGAAGCTCTGACACTCGTTTAAACTTTCAGCTCTGTTGTAGGCTCTATAACACTCTTCTTTTAGAATGGAGTGTATAGCGATTGACGAGCGTGCTACAATCGTTTACTGCGGACTATCCGCGGCCCTCGTGTAGTGTAGGAGTTTTCTAATATGGATTGCACTGCGGCTCGCGCGCTTCTTGATCAAGGTGTGGTCCCCGGTCCGCAGACCGCTTCAACGACCCAACTCGGTTTTCATCTTGCGCAGTGCCCGGCCTGTCGTGAATATCGTGCTCAGAAGGACGATCTGCTGCTTCAACTGCTGGTCCACAATCAGCCGAGTGCGAGGCAGCTTCCAGCTGATATTGTCTCTGCTACAGCACGCACCACTCGCCCCGTTAGGCTGCACGAGCTTGAAGCTGATGACCAAGAGGCAGATCAGGCGCAGACCGCCCCAGCGCGAAAAAGCTCCAACCTGTTAGGCCAGATAGCAGGCGTAACAGCTATTATTGTTTTGGTTGGTCTTTTCGCTGGTGCGCTTTGGCTCAATGGTATTCGAGTGCGCACGCTCGATAACATCGCCTCGTTTGTCGTTACGCCTCAACCCGCGAGCAGCCGCGATAGCGCTCTCGCTTTAGGTGGCGGAATCGGTGCGGGTGAGTCTCTGTTTAGCAAGAATTCGTTTGAGCAAAACGAGCCGCTGATCGCTGCCGAGGCGAGCGCTACGCCTGAGCCGACTCAGGAGGCAACGGCGGAACCTACCAGCGAGCCGACCGCTACAGCCTCGCCAACCGCGCGGGTTTTGGTGACGGCAACGCCATGGCCGACCTTACAACCGGCTGAGCCGACCGCGACCGCTACGCCCGATATCCCTCCTCCGCCGCCCGGAGAGCCGTTTACCGTGCTGCTGTTAGGCAACGATAAGCGCCCTCAAGAGACGGGCGTGCCGCGTACCGACGCCATGATGCTGGTTCGGATCGATCCCCAGAGCGGCCATATCGCCCTCTTATCGTTCCCTCGCGACCTATGGGTGGTGATTCCGGGTTACGGCCAGACTCGTATCAATGCGGCCTATGTGTGGGGCGAAGTCTATGGCGCGGAGGGTGGCGGCTTAGGCCTCGCCAAACGCACGGTGAGCAACCTGATCGGCCGCGAAGTCGACTATGTTGTTATGGTCGATTTTGAAGGCTTTATCGGTCTAATCGACAGCATCGGCGGCATTACCGTTAATGTCGACAAAGAGCTTGATGATCCGCAATTCCCGACCATGGACTACGGCTACACCCACGCTCACTTCGATGTTGGACCCCAACATATGGATGGTGTCACAGCTCTGACCTATAGCCGGATTCGCCATCCCGATAGCGACTTTATGCGCATTCGCCGTCAGCAGACGGTTTTGATTGGCATCGCCGAGCGTTTGCAGCAGCGTGGAGACTTTCAGAACTTGATCAGCGCCGATAAGATCACTGCCTCGCTGCGCGGCTATGTTCAGACCGATATGCCCCAAGAGCGGATTGTCGCTGCGATCTGGGCCTTGCGCAACGCTAATGCCAGCACGGTGCAGCGCTATACCTTGAGCAGCGACATGGTGAGCTTTGGGGTCGGCAACGATGCCTATGCGATCGTCGCTAACCCAGGCAGTGTCGCTCAGTTAGTCCGCCAGCTCTACGGCGAGTAGGTGTTGTGGAACACAACTCGTTTCTGGGTTTTGTTTTTCCGCGTTGCGAGCACGCAGATTTTTGTGCGGACGAGCTATGAGTGAGCACTGCGGGCCGCCGCAGGCGGCGCCTTATACCAAATCCGGTTGATTAGGTTCTCTTTGGCCTTTGGCAGAGCGGAACGTGACTCTTTCCTTTTTCCCAGCTTTTCGTTTTTCTGAGCGAAGAGCATGCACGTCTTTAAACGGATTTGGTATTACAGGCTGTATGGGAGGATTGAACTGTTGATAGCCGTAGGCGGACGCGCTAGAGCACGCTTGGGAGGATGGCAGCCTCTCCGCCTTGAAGCTTGCGATTAGTGGTGCAGAAAGAGATAGCAAACAGAGATTCCGCGAAGTGAGCGGAATCTCTGTTTTTTGTAGTTAAGCTTTGGTATGAAGGATTCAGTATAATCGGCCTTATAGGCGCTCAGGAAGCAGGAACTGTTGATCTAACTGCTTTTATGGTTAAACAGTATCGCTTAGGTATGATGGAAGTGATATGGCAGAATATGTGACAAAAAGTGCCTACTTTCACAAATGGTGTCGTTTGCATGTAAATCGCTTCTATATTTAGCGATGCTAGATAACGTTTGTAGAAGCATGCCTACTTTGGTAAAGAAAGCTTCACTCATAGGAACAGTGCGAATAGGGCTTTAGTGCTATGATAGCAGCGCCATAGCATGTGAAGCCCAAGCAATATGCAGTAATTAGCAGCTATCTGCAGAAGGAAAAAGCTTTTTTGGGAGCGGATAAGTTGGTAAAATAATTACTGCTTGACATTAAGTATAATCTGGGTTAAGATGATCCCGTTTTAGAGAACGTTATCATACAAACATGCATGCTAATAAAGCAAGGGTTTCTTGAAACGTTCGCTATAAATAGGAAATATGAGGAGACCTGAGGTAAGAGCCGAAGCGTTTTCTATTTTGTTGTGATTATTGTGTTGTTCAAGATCGCCAAGTAATATTCTTGCAAGTGAGGCATCTGAGTATTTACTCACTTTTTTTATCAGGATAACCTGATAAATACCTGATACTTGCATGAATTCACAACGTATGCTACACTCACGCATCGCAAACGTATTCACCAATTATACACTTCGGCATCTTGGACAAAGGACCGCGTTTCACACTATTGCTGTGAAACCCAGAGTGAGGTGGAGTGCTCCATGATCGAGCAAAGACAAAGTTCCTTGCTGTTTCCGGTGCGACAAGAGAGTGATGTATTGCGTGAACGTGTTAGTCGTCAACGACAACACCGCCAAAATTACACACGATCGGTTCAATCGATTCGCCAGCATGCCACATCGCTCTTGACTTCCCCTGTAGAAACTGCGCGTAGCTTGCCCTCTCGCTACTGGCTCCACTTGGTTATCGCTTTGGTGATGCCAGTTTCGATCATTCTCAGCTCTTTACCTGTTCATCAACAGGACCTCGCTGTAGATACACGCGAGTTTAGCTCGCTCGCCGATTTGCCGATTGGTTTAGGCCCAATCGCTCTGGAAGGCGATGAAGAGATCCCTCTGGTTGGCGATGCGCCTTTAGGTGAAGATGAAGCCTTCCCGATGCCGATTTCTCTTGTGTCGCGCAGTGAAGTCATCGCACCACTGGTTGTGGATGCGCGAGTGAGCGGTGAATCGGCTCGCCTACGCACCGGCCCAGGTCTCGACTATGACGAAGTAGGCAAACTCGAAGCCAATACTCCGATTCAGGTTGTTGGCCGTTTTGGCGACTGGTTCCAGGTTCGACAGGGCGATCAAGTCTATTGGATGGCCGGTGAACTGATCGATTTGCCAGAAGCTGCCGCTTTCTCGCTGAACGAAGTACCCGCTTCCTCGATCGCACCACCTCCTCCTCCCAAGGTTGGACACGTGCTTGAAGAGGGCTTGAACTTGCGCGACGGCCCCGGCACCAACTACGTCGGTATGGTGAAGCTGGATGCTGGCGCTCAGCTCTCGTTGCTTGAGCAGTATCAAGATTGGTTGCACGTTGTCACCAGCGATAACCGCGATGGTTGGGTGAAGGCAGAGTTCCTTTCGGTTGTTGATGGCGTGCTAGAGCGCGTGCCTGTAACCGAGAATATTCCCGACCCGAACCCGGCTTTGGTTGCTTGGGTGCGTGAGAACAACGTTAACCTGCGCAAGGGCCCCGGCTCGGCTTATGCCTCGCTTGGCAAGATCGGCGATGTTCAAGTGAGCTTGGTAGCCCGTCACAAGGACTGGTACAAGGTTAAGACCCCCAATGGTACCGTCGCTTGGATCTTCTCGGATCTGCTCGATGTTGCGCCTATGGTGCAGCGTCGCGTGGCCGTAACCAACGATATCCCGCCTTTGCCCGTTGCTCCACGTATTACGACTCGGGCTAGCTCCGGCGGCTCGTCGGGCGGCTCGTCGGCTGCGCTTTCGATCCCCGCTAGCGGCGATGTAGCGAGCTATGCTGTGCAGTTTGTTGGCTATCGCTACCGCTGGGGCGGCGCAAGCCCGGCCGGCTTCGACTGCAGCGGTTTGACGAGCTATGTCTATCGCCAGTTTGGTGTGCGTTTACCACACAGCTCGGCTGGACAGTTTAACTCGGCTTATGGCGCGATCATCAACAATATGGGCAGTTTGGCGCCCGGCGACCTGATGTTCTTTGTTAACACAGGCGCTCGCGGTATCAGCCACGTTGCGATCTACATCGGCGGTGGCCGCATGGTTCACGCAATGACGCCGCGCTTGGGTGTGCAGATTTCCAACATCTATGAGCCCTACTGGGTCAATCACTTCTACGGTGGTTTGCGCCCCTATCGCTAGATCCGTTTGACGATTTGATAGCAAGGCTGTAGTTCTTGCAGGAAACTGCCAGACTACAGCCTTCTTTTTGTACTTTCGTCGCCTTTAGGATACAATCAGCCCGATCTCTCAAAGGTTGAAGGTGAAGAGATGGCTCTGCCGTTTCTTCCAAATTATTGAGGAGTATTTCATGAAAGGTCTTGTGCTTAGCGGAGGAAAGGGAACTCGCCTTCGCCCCATTACCTATACCAGTGCAAAACAGCTTGTTCCAGTAGCAAACAAGCCAGTCCTCTTCCGAGTAATCGAGTCGATCCGTGATGCTGGCATTGATGAAATTGGTATTGTGATTGGTGATACAGGCCCCGAAGTTCGCGCGGCGGTTGGTGATGGTTCGCGCTGGGGCGTAAAAATAACATATATTCAACAAGAAGCGCCGCTCGGTTTGGCACACGCGGTGAAGATCAGCCGCGATTTCTTGGGCGACGATCGATTTGCTCTTTTCCTTGGTGATAACTGTATTCAAGGTGGTATCAGCGGTCTGATCGAGCAGTTTGGCAGCAGCCAGTACAACGCTCAGATCGTGTTGAAAGAGGTTCCCAACCCGCAGCAGTTCGGTGTAGCCGAGTTGAATCAGGATGGTACCATTAAGCGCTTGGTCGAAAAGCCGCGCGAGCCGCGCAGTAACTTGGCGCTGGTGGGCATCTATATGTTCGATAAGCACATTTGGGAAGCGGTCGAAAACATTCAACCCTCGTGGCGCAACGAGCTAGAGATCACCGATGCCATTCAATGGCTGATCGAAAACAACTACGTTGTGCATCCCTATGTGCATAAGGGCTGGTGGATCGATACCGGCAAGATGAGCGATATGCTCGAAGCCAATCGCTTGGTCTTGGAAGAGCAGCCCGCTCGCGTCGATGGTTATGTTGATCGCGATTCGCAGTTGATCGGTAAGGTCATCATCGAAAAGGGTGCCGAGATCATCAACAGCACGATTCGTGGCCCAGCGATCATCGGTGAGAATACGCGCGTCGTCAATAGCTATGTTGGCCCCTTTACCTCGATCTATCACGACTGCACCATCGATAACAGTGAGATCGAGCATAGCATCATTCTCGAGCACACCAAAATCCGTGATCTGCCCCATCGCTTGGCAGACAGCTTGATCGGCCGCTACGTTGAGGTAGGCAGCAGCCCGCTGCGTCCGAAAGCCTATCGTCTGGTTTTAGGCGACCATAGCACGGTTGGAGTACTCTAGGCGATGCGAGGTTGTATCCGTTTCGTTAGTTTCTGGATGCTGGTTGTGCTGCTGGTCGCCTGCGGCAGCACAGCCAACCAAACCCCAACCAACCCTCCTCAGGCGGCCGCCACCCAAACGCCCGAACCGCCTTCCACTTTTGCGAGCGGCTCGAGTATCGCGGGCATCGATGTGAGTGGCCTGACCCCTGAAGAGGCGGTCGAGAAGCTCAAGAACGATCTAACGCTTTTGAAGCAGCCGCTCGAGTTGAAGATCGTCGACGAGCAGTTGAGCCTCACGCCTGAACAGATCAAGCTGGAGGTTCCGGTTGACGAATTGGTGGCCGCGGCCCAAAGCTCTTTGCAAGCGGGCCAGCCCGCTGAGGTCGATCTGAGCTTTAGCTACGATCAGAGCACTGTGCGCAGCGAACTGGAGGCGCTGGCTCTGAGCGTGGCCACCCCGGGCGTGACCCGTCTGATCACCGAGACCGACCGCTATTCGCGTACCTTCGTGTTCGAGCCTGGTCTGAGCCTCGATATCGACGCGGCTTTAGAGCAGATCGATCAACACCTGCAGGGCGATCAGCAAGGCACGATCGAGCTTGAGCTTGTGCCTGATGGCACGCCTGAGCCGGTCAGCATCGCCGAGCTGCAGAGCACGCTCGAAACCATGGCCGAGCGCTGGGATGGTGTAGTTGGCATCTACCTCTACGACTTGCAGAGCGGTGAGACCGTCGCCATTAACGAGGACGTGGTCTTCTCTGGCGCGAGCGTTATGAAAGTGCCAATCATGCTTCAGAGCTATATCAGCTTGCCAGAGCTGAGCGATGAAGAGCGCGAACTGATGGCCGAGATGATCGGCAAGAGCGATAACATGGCGGCCAACGATCTGCTGGCCAAAGTGGCTGGCGGTCAAGGCACCGATATCGCACTTGAAGGGGTGGGTATAATGAATGAGACGCTGAAATCGTTGGGCCTGGAGCACACCTACCAGAACTTGCCCTACGAGGCCGGCGAGTTTCTCATCAATGTGCTGGGTATGAAGATCCCGCGTGGGCCAGCCGAAGAGGGTGTGCCGCCCTTTACCGAAGCTGATCCCTACGTGCGCACGACCCCGAAAGAGATCGCTCAGATCTTCATCTGGATCTATCAGTGCAGCAATGGCGAAGGCATCTTGCTCGAACGCTACGGCGATAGCCTCACGCCCGAACGCTGCGCCGAGATGATCTCGTGGCTCGAGCAGAACGAAGACCAGATCCGTATGGTTGCTGGCTTCCCTGAAGGCACCAAAGTCGCTCACAAGAGCGGATGGGTCGAAGATATGCAAGCCGATGCTGGGATCGTTTCAACGCCCGGTGGCGATTTTGTCGTGGCGCTCTACTTCTATCAGCAGCAGCGCAACAGCTACCTCGCTGATGAATACGCCGCTCCGATCATCGCTGCATTCGCTCGCCTGATCTATAGCGCCTACAATCCTACGATTGTGACGCCCTAACGCACGTCGTACAACTCAATCGCTTTACGCACAACAGGAGGAGCCTTTATGCCGAATCTTCCCATTCAGCGAATGATTTTGTATAAGCATGGAGTCGGCTACTTCGAACGGCGCGGCCCGTATGAGGGAACGACCCTCCAGTTGCAGTTTGCTCGTGAAGCGATGGACGACGTTTTAAAAAGCCTCGTGGTGCTCGATCTCGGTGAAGGGCAGGTGCTCGGCATCGATTTCGAGACACCCGAGGATCGCCAAAGTCTGATCGACCGAGGCAGCATTCACCTCTCTGACCAGCGCTCACTGCTCGACCTCTTGCGCGATCTGCGCGGCCGCATGGTGCGGCTCAGCTTGCAGTCTGAGCAAGCTGGAGCGCCCCAGCCCCACTACGACGATGACGATGTTGAATTTTCGCCCGACGCTCTAAGCTACCAGTCGATCGAAGGCTTGGTGGTCGGTATCGACATCGACAACGAGCAGGTCCTGCGCCGTCCGATCGTAACCATCTACCAGAGCAACATAAGGCAGTTGCGCACCTTCGAGATCAACGAGATTCAAGGCATCACCTTGCTCGACGAGCAAGCCGCCTCCGACCTCAGCTACTTTCTGCGCGCCTCGCAAAGCGAAGAGGACCGTCGCAGCGCCACCGTTCATCTCAGCTCGGGCAAACACTCGCTCTTGGTCGGCTATATCGCCCCTGCGCCCTCCTGGCGGGTCAGCTACCGTATGCTGGTCGAGCCGCTGCCCATCAACGGTCGGGCTATGCCGAACCACGCCTATCATGTGCTTTTGCAAGGCTGGGGCCTGTTCGACAACCAGCTTGAAGAAGATCTGGAGGGCGTCGAGCTAACCTTAATGGCTGGTATGCCGGTTTCGTTCCGTTACCGCCTTTACGAGCCACACACACCCGAGCGCCCCTTGGTTGAAGATGAAGAGCGCACCGTCAATCAGCCGGTCTTCTTCGATGCCACGCCCAAGATGGCGATGCGTGCCATGCCTGCGCCCGCCGCCCCGATGATGGAGTCGGCCGGTCAGGATATGTTTGCGGCTTCTGCGCCCCCTACCTTGAGTATGGAAAGGTTGGAAGAAACGTTGCACGTTTCGGCCAGCGGCGAAGAGCGCGGCGCCCTGTTCGCCTACCACGTGGCTCATCCGGTCAATGTGGCGCGCGGCCAGTCGGCCATGGTGCCCATTCTGAGCAAGCGCATCCCCTGTGAGCGCAATCTGATGTACAATGGGCGCAAGTTGCCCAAGCACCCTGTCGCGAGCCTGCGCCTGATCAACAGCACCGGCCTGACCTTAGAGCGCGGCCCGGTGACAGTTTTAGAGCTGGGCGACTACGCTGGCGAGGCCGTTTTGCCCTTTACGCGCGTCGACAGCGAGCTGATCGTACCCTATGCGGTCGAGTTGGGCGTAACGGTGCTTGAAAAGACCAAGCACGAGCGGCGGCTGGCTGGTGTGAGCCTGCGCAATCAATATCTGCTCTTCCAAGAGTTCGAGATCATTACGCGCAGCTATGAGATCACCAGCACCTTGGCCGAGAGCGCTACTGTGACGATCGAGCACGAGCGCTTCCCGCACTACGATCTCTGGAAGGTGCGCCAACCCGACGAAGAGACCGCGACCCATGCGCGCTGGCATATCGATCTTGAGCCGCACGCTCGCACGCTGTTCGAGGTGCACGAGCGCCAGCTTCAACGGCGCGAAGAGCATGTGCGCGGCTTAACCGGCGAGCGCTTGCGCGAGCTGGTGCGCGATCGTTACCTCGATGAGGAGACCTCGGCTCTGCTCGAAGAGATCTTGGCGATCTATCGGCGCGTCGATGAGGCCCAACAGCGCATCAACGCGATCGAGCACGAGCGCAAACAGATTTACGCCCACCAGAAGCAGATTCAAGCCAGTCTGGCTCCTTTGGGCAAAGAAGGCGACGAGGGTGCCTTGCGCCAACGTTATGTTGCCACCCTCAGCCAAAGCGAAGACCAACTGAGCGCCCTCGCCCAAGAGGAGACGCGCTTAAAAGCATTGATCACTACGCTCGAACGAGAGGCTCAACGCCTTAGCGCCCAGCGCGCTCCAGAGCGACCGAACGAGCCTCGCTGAGGTTCGACATAACCGAAAAACCTAGCTGGTGAGGATTGGGAGAGACTTATGACGAAGCGATTCGATACGCGCACTGCCCTGATTATTGTTGGCCTAACTATTTTGGGTGCAGCCTGGGCGTATTACAATTATGTGGCCACAGGCGGACGCCGCGACGAAAGCGTTCTGCGCGCGCTGGTCTGGGCCGTTTTTGCAACACCTTTTGCGACCTTTATCGGCTGGCTGATCGCGCGCCCGCGCGAGGGATGGCTGGCGGCCTATATTTGTTTCTGTATCTATTTCTTTACAACCTTTGTGGCTGCTCGAATCGAATCCTTCTTTTACGATGCGACCGCCGCTGAAGTCGCAGGCCACCCGATCTACTTCCCGGGCGTGATCATTATCAACTTTATTGCGGCTCTGGTGGCGGCTGTCTGGCGCGCTCGCACACCCTATGCGCCAGCCAAAGCGTCCGGCGACGAAGAGCTTTCCAAAGCTCCCGAAGCCAGCGCCTCCTAGCCGATAGTGCGATAGAGCACAAGCCTTGGGCCATCGCTCAAGGCTTTTGTGTTGCCCCAAACTTACTGCTAGCAAACCTGCTAGTCTCTTTCAGCTTTTGGCGGCGAGGTCTTGCCCTTCCATTCGGTCCTCAGCGCGTCCGCCTCCGGCTACTAAACAGGGCTGGCCCACCCTCACCCCCGGCCCCTCTCCCGCACTGCGGGCGAGGGGGTGGATGTCTCCCCGTTCTGTGCTCTCAAGGATAATCCCGCGATGTTGCGGACTATCGTCTTTTGCTGCCGACACGACTTTTGGCTAATGCATAGCTCGCGCCAAAAGCGGGAGAAGGGGGCCGTGTTGTGCGAGATTGCGCGCAATCTCGCACAACAACCAGAGTCACGTTTTGCTCTGCTGAAAGCCGCTATAACAAGCGAGCACCCCTGCAGCGACCAAATGCTTGCAGAAAGCGCGGGCTTCCTTTTTGAACCATTCGTGCTACCATAGACCAAACCATTAACGATCGGAGGGATCATGGAAGATCTTTTGCAACGCAGCGCCGCGCATGCCATCGCCTATTTGCGCGAGCTTGATCAACGTGGTGTCGCCCCTAGCCCAGAGGCGCTCGCGCAGCTGAACGCCCTCGGCGGGCCTTTGCCCGAGCAGTCCAGCGACCCCATCGAAGTGATCGATCTCTTGGCCGCCCACGGCAAAGATGGCGCGACCGCCTCGGCCGGAAGGCGCTATTTCGGCTTTGTCACAGGCGGATCGCTGCCCGCCAGCTTGGCTGCCGACTGGCTGACCAGCACTTGGGACCAAAATGGCTTTTCGCGTGTGAGCTCGAGCTTCTCATCGCAGATCGAAGAGATCAGCGAGCGCTGGCTGTTGGAGCTGCTCGACCTACCGCGCGAAAGTGTGATCGGCTTTGTGACGGGCGCGACCATGGGCAACTTCACCGCCTTGGCGGCCGCTCGTCACGCTCAGCTCGCCAAAGTCGGCTGGGATGTCGAGGCCGACGGCCTGTTCGGCGCGCCGCCCATCACGGTGATTGTGGGCGAAGAGGTGCATATCAGTTTGCTGAAAGCGTTAGGTATGCTCGGTCTCGGCCAGAAGCGCCTGGTTCGTGTGCCGGTCGACGATCAGGGTCGCATGCGCGCCGATGCCCTGCCGCCCATCAGCGGCCCGACCATCGTCTGTTTGCAGGCGGGCAATGTCAATACGGGCGCTAACGATCCGATCGGCGAGATCTGCAAGATCGCTCATGCGGCTGGTGCTTGGGTGCACGTCGACGGCGCTTTCGGACTGTGGTATCGCGCTTCGCCGCGCTACGCTCATTTGGTGGAGGGCATCGAACAGGCCGACTCGTGGTCTACCGACGGCCATAAGTGGCTGAATGTGCCCTACGACAGCGGCTTGGCGATCTGTCGCTGGCCCGAGCATCTGCGCAGTGCAATGGCGGTCAGCGCGGCCTACTTGGCGCAGAGCAACGAGGGGCGCGGCGATCCTTTTCAATACAGCCCCGAGATGTCGCGGCGCGCCCGCAGCATCGCGATCTGGGCGGCACTGCGCTCGTTGGGGCGCAGCGGCGTCGCCGCATTGATCGAGCGCTGCTGTGCATACGCCGCCCGCTTCGCCGAAGGGCTCAGCGCGGCTGGCTACCGTGTGCTCAACCGTGTCGAGGGCAACCAAGTCTTGGTGCAGTTCGGCGACGCCGAGACCACCCAAGCTGTGATTCGCGCCCTTCAGGCTGACGGAACCTGTTGGTGCGGCGGCAGCGTCTGGCAGGGCCAAACGGTGATGCGCATCAGCGTTTCGTCGTGGGCCACGACTGCCGAAGATGTCGAAGCCAGCCTTGCGGCTATGATCCGCATCGCTGATCAGATCGCTGCTGATAAGAGTGCTTAAGCGCGCCATAATGCGGTGTGAGCGATACCGATCAAACTCAGCATCGCTCACACGAGCATTGGCTAGAGCTTTAGAGTGCGGCGGCGATCGCCGACTGTAGCGTGGCGTAGGTTTTGATTGTGCTGAGATTAATGCCAAGCCCGACCAGGGTTTGAGCGACCTCGGGGCGAATGCCGCTTAGCAAGACGCTTGTGCCTAAGAGATTTAAGGCTTGGGCAGCTTGTATCAGAGCATTAGCCACTTGGGTATCGACGATCTGCACGCCGGTGATATCGAGGATGACGGTGCGAGCATGGCGTTGCGATACGCCATCGAGCAGGTTTTGGATCAGTTGTTTGATACGAGCTGAGTCGATCGTGCCGATCAGTGGCATGACAAGTGTTTGATCGCTGATCGATAAAAGTGGAGTTGAAAGTTCGGCTAGTCTGGCCGCTTCTTGTTCTTGTTGAAGCATCTCTAATTGTTTGCGAGCGTTGATGTCTTCGCCATAGCTCAAGAGATGGCTTATTTCGTGGCGATAATTGAAGATAGGAATACAGCTGATTGAGAGCCAAAACGGTTCAGGCTCTGAATCGGTGGAGAAGTTATGTTCGAAGGTAATCGTTGTTCGCTGTTGAATGGTGTATTCGTAAAGTTGGTAGAGTGGCCCAATAACATCTTCTGGAACCACTTCTTCGAGATACTTGCCTACAATCACATTGATACCGAAAGCGTTGACGCCTAGTTTGTTGGCGGCGCAGAAACGGTAGCGCTTTGGCTCAACAAGCTCGATCAAAACAGTAGGATTCGGCAAGTGGTCTAACATCAGTCCTGCGAATTCGGGCAGGCCTCTTTGTGTCGCTGCTGGTACAGGTGCGTCTGTCGAAGACTTCCAGGGGAGTGGCATGAGACAGCGTCCTTTCGATTGCCCTTATGGAATAAGGGGTAGTCTTTGATGTCTTCCAGCTGCTGATGTGTTATGCATCTCCTCAATCTTTTTGTAGCGCCCGTTTAGCGGTATTGCAAGTTTGGTTCCAGTAAAACTGATGAGGACTAGTGAAGAAGAGCTATTTATACCAAATCCGTTGATTAGGTTCTCTTTGGCCTTCGGCAGAGCGGAGCGTGACTCTTTTTCCTTTTCCCGGCTTTTCGTTTTTCTGAGCGAAGAGCATGCACGTCTTTAAACGGATTTGGTATTACGAGTAGGAATAGGAGTTGTGTTTGCTTATCACAAACCGCTTGAGCGCTTCGTTGCTGCGAAGGACGCCGCTGTGCGGGCTGGAAGCTGGTAGCCGTAGGCGGACGCGCCAAGGACCGCATGCGTGGAGGAGATCGCGCCGCCAAAGCCTTGAGGGTATGAAGCGGATGCGGTGTAACGCGGCAGCGAGAGGGCGGTTGGGCTTCTGAAAGTCTGTTTTACGGTGTTTTTTTGTAAGAGATGATGATAAGAGTGCTTTTAAACCGGATTTTTGTTGATTCAGATGAAGAATTTACATAAAACAGTGGTAGCACATAGGTGCATGTGGTATACTCAAAAGACAAAACCTCTACGTATGTTGAGGCCAAATCGCATGGTTGGGCACGTTTTTGTTTATGTCGCTCTAAACGGAACATAGAGCAATGGCATAAATCGGAGAAACTGCTCTGGGAGGTACAACGATCATGGTGTATCATGCTTTTAGCGCCACCCTATAGCACGATGAAACAATGAACAACCCTAGTACGTCATGTCACTATAATCTTGATGGCTGAACAGTAAGCTCGTGACGGGAGCGATATTGAAAGGTTCTAGCATCAAGTTCGCAAATATATGATACGACCTGTAACACCAGGTGACCTTTGGGCGCTTCGTCGTAAAGTTCGTTCACAGATCACGCTTTACAACGAGTCGCTCCTTGCACAAACTCATAACGCATTTCTCTACGCTCTGCGTAGTGCCTTGGTAGGCCCGGGGCGCGATGGTGCTTCGTTTGTGTTCCGAGAACGTGGTGTTGCCGCGCTTGCTCAGGCTCAGGGGCGCAGCGGGCGTCCAGAGCAAGATATCATCTATTTAGCGGTGCATCGTACTGGCGATTCTTCACGTGCTACTCCACGAGACCAAGATATTTGGTTTCGCATCCTCGAACAGTTGTGTGCTCAGGCTGCCCGTAATCAAGTGCAGCGCATCTATGCCGCTTTGAGCCACCATCAAGAAGAACTACGAGAAGTATTCCGGCAACTTGGTTTTAGTGCCTACGCGCGTCAGACGATCCTTCAGCTTGTTGGGCCCGACTGGGATCAAGGGGTGACCTTGGCTCCTATGCGCGCCCAGACCCGACGCGACGCCTGGGCGATACATAAACTCTATGGAACTGTAACACCTCGACTTGTTCAACACGCAGAAGCTCGCAGCGCGCGGGCTTGGATGCTACCATTGACGCAGCGTTGGAGCCGTCGTCGCCGCCATGCTTGGGTGCTTGGCCCGGAAGATGACTTGATTGCTTATCTTCATGCAACCAGCGGCCCTTCGGCCCATGTGCTTACACTCTTGGTGCGCCCAGATATGCGTGATGTTGTCGGCGACGTCTTGCGTTTCGGCTTGGCCCAACTGCAAGACACCCGTTCTGTCTACCTTATGTTGCGGGAATATCAAGAGGAGCTGTTGGCACCCTTGCAAGACTTAGGGTTCCAGCCAATCGGAGAACAGACTCTGCTGGTTAAGAGTAACGTGATACCGCATCGCCGGACTGTACTGTTGCCAGCCTTGGAACCGATCCTGGAACCAAGGGTCACTATTCCAAGCATCTCAGCGCCCAAAGAGGACACTACACCGTATGTCAGAACAGCGCGAAATAACAAGTAATATTGATCTTTTACTCGAGGCCCTGCCGCCTCATATACAAGAATCGCTGCGCAGCCGTCCTGAGGAGCTCGACGATCTGATCGAAATCGTTATGGACTTAGGACGTCTCCCCGAAGCGCGCTATAGCGAGAGCGAGCATTTTATTAGCGATCGCGAAGTGACACACGACGATATCGCCTATGTCACTCAGCGCATCGGCGATTTCGGAGAGGATAACCGCGCTGGCATTCCCCGTACTCTGCACCGTATCTCGGCTATGCGCAATCGGCGCGGCGAGATCATCGGCCTGACCTGCCGTGTTGGTCGTGCCGTGTTCGGAACCATTTCGATCATTCGCGACTTGGTTGAAACGGGCAAGAGCATTTTGCTGCTTGGCAAGCCGGGCGTGGGTAAAACTACCCTGCTGCGCGAAACAGCCCGCGTTTTGGCCGAAGAGCTGCGCAAGCGGGTCGTGATCGTCGATACCTCCAACGAGATCGCTGGCGACGGCGATATCCCTCACCCCGGCATCGGGCGCGCCCGTCGTATGCAGGTGCCCCGCCCCTCGGTTCAGCACGCCGTCATGATTGAAGCGGTCGAGAACCATATGCCCGAGGTGATCGTGATCGACGAGATCGGCACCGAGCTCGAGTCGCTTGCGGCCCGTACCATCGCTGAACGTGGCGTTCAGTTGATCGGTACCGCCCACGGTAATACGCTCGACAACCTGATGGCCAACCCGACCCTTTCGGACCTGATCGGCGGTATTCAGGCTGTTACCTTGGGCGACGATGAAGCGCGCCGACGCGGCACCCAAAAGACCGTGCTCGAGCGCAAGGCACCGCCTACTTTCGAGATCTTTGTCGAGATCCAGAGTTGGGACCGCATGGCGGTGTACGACGATGTGGCCTCGGCGGTCGACAGTATTCTGCGCGGCGAGCTGTTTGAACCCGAAGTTCGTACCCGCGACGAAGATGGTCAAGTTCAAATCGTCAAAGCGCCGCCTCGCCTCTCGAACTTCGAGTCAGCGACCTTTGGCGTGCGCAATATCAGACCGCGCGATGATCGAGGGCGTGAACGTGATCGAGGACGTGAACGGGGGCGTAGCCGCGAGCGTGTGTCCGAGTTCGATGTGCCCAGCGCGATAGCCCAAGCGCAGCGCTCGCTGCAGGCGGCTAGCAACGGCAACGCTATTCAACGGCAACAACACCGTATCTTCCCGTTCGGGGTCAGCCGCAATCGTTTGGAAGATGCTATTAAGAAGCTGCGGGTTCCGGCGGTGATTGTGCGCGATATTAACGACGCCACAATCGTAATGACGCTCAAGAACTACTATCGCCAAGGTTCGCAGCGTCTGCGCCAGGCCGAAGAGCATAATGTGCCGGTCTATGTGCTGCGCAACAATACCATCGCTCAGATGGAGAAGCAGTTGGCCAGCATCTATAACTTGCAGCCAGATGACGATGACGATATCGTTCCACGTTATCGCGGCGACAACGTTGTGATCGAAGCCTTGGAAGAGACCGAGACGGCTATTACGCAAGTGATGAACGGCGAACGCAATGCGGTGGAGCTATCTCCGCGCAGCAGCTATATCCGTCGCTTGCAACACCAGATGGCCGATCGCTACCACCTCAATTCCGAGAGTTGGGGCAGTGAACCACATCGGCGCGTAAAGATCTCGCGCTAAGGCCTATGCTTGGGGCTTCTCAGTGTCACAATGGCGCACTGAGAAGCCCCGAATCTTCCGCTGCACGCTCGCTGTAAAAGGCCTTGCGCGCTGTTTTAACCTGCTACTAGTGTCGGTGTTTATAAGTTTTTATCGCTACCAGAGCTGAAAATTTAAAATAATCCATTGGAAGTTTGCAGGTATTGTACCTGAAACGTGATATAGTAGGTTCAACCGTGGATGAGTTTCTACCTAAGGTATTGAACACACTATCGCTAGGTTAAATTGTAGTTATGAGCCTATTTATCACATTCGAGGGTGCGGAAGGAAGCGGCAAGAGCACTCAAGCGCGGCTGTTGTACGAGCACCTTCAAGCTCAAGGCTTCCCCGTGATCCTCACGCGCGAACCGGGAGGAACCCGTATTGGCGACCTGATTCGCCGTATTTTGCTTGACCTTCAGCATACAGAAATGCTCCCTGCCACCGAAACCTTGCTTTTTTTGGCAGCTCGAGCGCAAATTGTGGGCGAAGTGATTCGTCCCTATCTCGACGTCGGCGGAATTGTATTGTGCGATCGCTATGTCGATTCGACCTACGCCCATCAGGGTTATGGTTTGGGCAAAGATCTCGATGAGTTGCGCGCCATCACCTCGATCGCAACCGGCAATCTCATGCCCGATCTGACAATCTATCTCGATATTAATCCAGAAGAGGGTCTCGAACGTAAACAGGCTATTCGACGCCAAAATGCACCGGCTGTTGCACAGCGTCGCAGCGATTCAAAGAATAATCCTGAGTGGAACCGCCTTGATGCGCGCGACTTAGCCTATCACCAGCGTGTTTCGCAAGGCTATGCCGAGCTGATGGCTCAAGACCCAGGTCGTTGGAAGCGCTTCGATGCGCGCCAATCGATCGATGATTTGGCCCGCGAGATCAGCGAGGCGGTCACCCCATTTTTAAGTCGAGTTGCGCGTCTGGAAGAAACATCGTAAGCTACAGCTTATACACCTTAGGAATGTGGATCGCGATCTGCAAGAAGCTGTGCCAAGGGGCTGGTTCTGCGAACAGGTCTTGAGGAGCACTTCGTTTCTGGAACAAGAAAGGAGAGCGGTAGAAAAGTCGTGTAGCAACTACAGGGCTTGACCGCAATAGAGTATGAAACTTGTCTTAGCAGTGGTGCAACACCAAGATGCGGGTGAGTTGATCGACGCACTGACATCACAAGGCCATCGTATAACCCGTATTAGTAGCCAAGGCGGTTTCTTGCGCGAGGGCAACGTCACCTTGATGATGGCGGTTGAAGACGACCAAGTAAACCCGATCATTCGCAGCATTCGCGAGCACTGCTCGACTCGTACTCGTTATGTTTCGCCCATGCCTCCAGTTGCCGAAGCAGGCGAGTTCTATCCTCCTACGCCTGTTGAAGTGCAAGTTGGCGGCGCAACCGTATTTGTGCTTAATGCCAATGCCGAGCGTTTGATCGCAGGCTAGAGCCGCTAGCTGCAAAGCTCAAACTATGTGAGGTCTTCCTGTTCGGGAGACCTCTTTTTTGTCAGTGTTATAGCAATCGGCTTAAAGTGTTACATTCTTAGGCGCGAACAGTTCTACCCTCAAAAGAGGCTTTGACCGCGTCCGCCTACGGCTACCAACATCCCGCCCTTCCATGTGGCGTATCATTTCGCTGCCTTCACTGTCTTCGCTGCGACCTGCCAGCTGCAAGCAGCTAGCAGCTTCAAGCGCTGTTTTTCGCTGCTGAAACCGAGCTTCAAACCCATCCACATAGATGACAAACCGGGGAAAAAGTGAGGTGAGATTCGGTGCATAAGCGCCAAATCTCACCTCAGCAACAAGAGAAGTCTAGCTTTCATCCGAAGCTTAGCTGGTTTGGGTTAGGGTGCGCAGCAGAGCTGTGGTCGTCACCATACCGGCCAGCTTGCCGTTTTCGTGCAGCACCAGCGCGCGGTCGATATCGCGCTCGATAAACTGTTGAATGACTTGGCTGACACTTTGGTTAGGCGTGAAGCTATGGATATCCTTATCAATAAGCGAGCTGATCGGATCGCTGATCGGGAAGGGGATGCTGCCCGGGTTGGCGAAGTAGCTCAAGCTATCTTGGCGCTGATCGGCCGAGACATTGCGAATCACGCCGCTATCGCTGAGCGTACCTTGAACGACCCCTTCATCGTCGACCAGTACCAAGAAGCGGCCCGGCAGACTCAAAAGCAGATTGATGATCTCTTCGGTGCTATTGCTGATTCTCGTCGCGGGCACCGATACCTGCATAATCTGTTCGAGGCGTAAGGGCGCGTCGGCATCGCGGATCGTGCTCTCGGCTGAGCTTTGTTCGGGTAGCGCGGCGTAGAGCACTCGCTCGCGGGTGAGCAGCCCGCTGAAACGCTGTTCACTGTCGACGACCGGCAGAGTCTGGTAGTTCCACTCTAGCATATTGACCACCACCTGCGAGATCGCGTTCATGCCGTTGATACAGCGCGGATCGCTGGTCATGCAGTCGCGGGCCAAGGTGGGGGCGATGCGCTCGAAGTAGGGCCGCACTTCGTCGGGGCTTAGCTCGCGCAGAATGCGCAACGGCAGCTTCATACCCAGACGGCGTTGCAGATCGCTGCTGGTGATTACGCCGACCACTTTGCTGCGCTCGTCGAGCACGGGCAGCAGTTGTTGATTGCGGCTCAGCATCAGGTAGAGCGCTGGCCCGATCGGTGCATGGGCTTGGAGCGTAACGACATCGCCCAGAATAAAGTCGCTGACGGTGCTTTCGTCTGAGAAAGGGCTGCGCGAACGCATAGCAGCGCGATAGATCTGAATGTCTTCGATGGTGGTTAGGGCGTTGGGCAACATGTCGTCGAGCAGCGGCAGTAGGCGGTTGATCCGCTCGGCTCGATCGATCCACTCGATAATGACCGGTTTGTCGTTGTTTTCGCCCGACAAAATCGTTTGGATGCGCGAGTTGGGGCCGAAACCAGCTAGGCCATTGATAACAGTCGCTCCGCTTGCGCCTTGGCGTTGGAGCTGCTGTATAACGGCGGTATAGAGCGGCTCTCCCTCCCAGAGATCGCCCGTTCGCAGGTAGATTCGGACACGTTGAAGCTGATCTCGGGCTGCCACGGTGTGTCCTTTAAGCTTTGGCAGTGATAGCTTTTTGCTTGGTTCTTGCATAACCCTATCTATATGTGCGTTTGAACATAGAGCAAATATCAGATCGTTCGATTATAGCAGCTTACCATGACAACAAACAATAGCTGTTAGTACATTGATACCGTTTTTTAGATGGATCAAACAAAAAAGAAGTGCTCGATCGGCGATGGTATTGTATAGCCGAAAGATGCTGAATTGTTTGCGGCTTGTTGGGCGCGATGCTACCATAGATCAAAACGAGATGATGATTGATAGAGGGTTCTCCGATGGCAGAACAGAAGATAGAACAGACTTTTTCTCTTGGAATAACCTATTGGCCTCTACGTAACTCCTATCGCGCTTGGAGCGGCTTCGACCGAAGGGCGGTGCGCGAAGAGTTAGCCCATATTGCGTCGTTGGGCTGTGATACAGTGCGTCTCTGTTTGCGCTGGGAAGATTTTCAACCCGGCCCCGAGCGGCTGGGTCGCGAAGCAGTGCGCGGGCTCGAGATTATGCTCGACGCGGTGCAGGATGCGGGTCTGCGGGCCGTGCTGGCCCTGTTTGTGGGCGGTTTGGGTGGCGCGCGCCTGCTGCCGCAATGGACGACCGGCTATTCCCTGATCGAAGACGACCCTGAGATAGTGCAGCGCTACGGGCAGGTTTTGCGCGCGCCCGGGCCACAGGTTGCGGTTGTCTACGACGATGCGCATCGCCATACGCAACTGCGCGATCTGTATGAAAACCGCGCCCAACTCGAGGCCCAGCGCTACTTGATTCGTGAGCTGATCGGCAACTTCGATGCCCATGACGCGGTTTATGCCTGGCAGCTAGGTTATGATCTCGAGCGGGTGCTTTTGCCGACTCGCAATAGAGCCGCTCGCGATTGGTTCCGCCGGATCTGCGAATACGCCCGTCAGTATGGTGCAAAGCGCATTATGGGCGTGGTTTCGCCTCGCAGTCTAACCAGTGATAGTACGCTACGCCCCGAGCAGATCGCCGAAGAGGCCGACTTGCTTGGCATTCATACCTTCCCGCACGAGCCGCTGCGTCTGAACGAGCCGCGCTCGCCAGCGGGTGTTAGCTTCCTCTATCATCTAGCCGCTTCGTTGGTGGGCAAGCCAGTGCTGGTTGCCAACCTTGGGCTGGCGAGCGCGCCCGATAACCGCGCCCGTTGGATCGCCGACCGCGCTTTTGGGCGGGTGGCCCGCTCGTACCTTGCGAGCGAAGACGAGCAGGCTGACTTTTTAGAGAACAGTCTGCAGACCCTCTGGCGGGCGGGCGCAACCGGAATCTGGCTGGCTGCCTACGGCGATGTGCCGCGCGATCTGTGGGGCATCGCGCCCTTCGACCGCTTCCAGCGCGAGCGCACGATCGGCCTGATTCGCGAAGATGGGCGCGAAAAACCCGCCGCCGAGGTGGTGCGACGCTTCGCCAAAGAGCACAGCGACAAGCAGTGCCATGCGCCGGCCTCGTTTATGGAGTTCGATCCCGAGCGCTATTGGTACAATCCGGCCGAGCAGATACAGCTCTTGTTGCGCGAAAGTAGCTTCAGCGCCTAACGGAACGCGGGTATTCACCACGCGGGGCACTGGTTTTATTCACTACACGAGGCACAGAGTCACAGAGCCTTTTTAGAGAGTAGTTTGCGATAGTAGTGTGATGAGTTCAGTATTGCAGGCAGGATAGCACTGGAGAAGGCTAAAGCTACGATCAAGCCGTACTCTGATTCAGTAGAAGGGTACAGCTATGTGGCTGGGTACGACGTTTTAGGGAGCTGTCATCGTGCTTCCTTCTCCTGCTTGCGGGAGCTATGCATTAGCCAAAAGTCGTGTCGGCAGCAACAGGTGATATTTCGCATACCATCGCGGGAGTATCCTTGAGAGCACAGAACGCGGAGATGTTGTATGCGATTTCGCGTAGCGAAATCGCATACAACATCAACATTCAGCCCCTCGCCCGCAGTGCGGGAGAGGGGGCCGGGGGGTGAGGGCAGATAACTCCGACCGTATGTCGATTTGTGGGTAATGTACAGCTTGCGGGAGAAGGGTTGGGGATGAGGGCCTATGTACTCACCACGCGAAGCACTGCGTTTTTGTCAAACCGTTTGCGCTGCCCTTGGCTAAGCGCCTCCTGAACTGTCAAAGAGTGTAAGTATCTTTAGTCGTACCCTGAGCTTGTCGAAGGGTACGCTCGTTGAAGGGTCTCTTTGTAATCTCTGCGACTTTGCGAGGAGAGGCGCTGAGCGAAACGAAGAACCAGCTAGGTGCTTGCACCTAGCTGGTTCTGCATTGACTGCGTTGTATGCGCTGCCGAAGGCCGATCGCTCGGTTTGAGGGATGGGCTGTTGGTAGCCGTAGGCGGACGCGCTAAGGACCGAATGGAGCTTAGAACCTTGGCCGCCAAAGAAGCGATCGAGCGGATTCGCTCTTAGATCTCAAGGAAGTAGCGATGTAAGCGAGCGTCGCGAGTTAGCTCGGGATGGAAGGAGGTCGCTAACATGCGGCCCTGTTGGGCGGCTACGATCCGACCATCGTCGAGCTTGGCCAGCACCTTGACGCCCGGGCCGACCGATTCGATGATGGGGGCGCGAATAAAGACCGCACGGAAGGGCTCTTCGCCCACATCGGGCAGGCTTAAATCGGCCTCGAAGCTGTCGAGTTGGCGGCCGAAGGCGTTGCGCTTGACTGTGATATCCATGACACCGATCTGCTGTTGGCCCTCTTTGCGGCCCTCGCTGATGGTGCGCGCCAGCAGAATGGCGCCAGCGCAGGTGCCCCAAACCGCTAGATCTTTTCCAGCGCGCTGCTTGATCGGCTCGAGCAGTTCGAAGCGGTCGAGCAGTTTGCCGATCGCAGTGCTCTCGCCGCCGGGCAAGATCAGGCGATCGACCTGAGCCAACTGCTCGGGCAGACGCACCTGAATCGATTCGACGCCGATACTTTTGAGAATCTCTTGATGTTCGCGAAAATCGCCTTGTAAGGCAAGAATACCGATCATAGTTTTTGACTTACGCTCATGAAAAAGGAGTTGACCGATTGGGCCAACTCCTTTGTCTATAATTACCAGCCGCGACCAGCCATCAATTTTTCGCTAGGAATGTCGCTGATGTTGATGCCAACCATTGGCTCGCCCAGACCCTTGCTGACTTCAGCGATGATCTTGGGATCGTTGTAGTGGGTGGTGGCTTCGACGATGGCCTTGGCGCGCTTGACCGGATCGCCCGACTTGAAGATGCCCGAGCCAACGAACACCCCATCGACGCCGAGCTGCATCATCAGAGCGGCATCGGCGGGGGTGGCGATACCACCAGCAGCGAAGTTTACAACCGGCAGGCGGCCGTTCTCTGCGATGCTCTTAACCAGCTCATAGGGGGCCTGGATGTTCTTGGCATAGGTGAAGAGCTCGTCCTCATCCATGTTCTGGATGCGGCGAATCTCGCCCAGCACGGTGCGCGCATGGCGCACGGCCTCAACCACGTTGCCAGTACCAGCTTCGCCCTTGGTGCGCAGCATAGCAGCGCCCTCAGCCATACGGCGGATCGCCTCGCCAATGTTGCGGCAGCCACACACAAACGGCACGTTGAACTTGTGCTTGTTGATGTGGTGCTCTTCGTCGGCAGGGGTCAATACTTCGCTCTCGTCGATGTAGTCGATGCCGATAGCTTCGAGTATCTGGGCTTCGACGATATGTCCGATGCGGGCCTTGGCCATCACGGGGATGGTCACGGCTTCCATAATACTTTGAATCATTTCGGGATCGCTCATTCGAGCAACGCCACCCTGAGCACGGATATCGGCAGGTACACGCTCAAGCGCCATAACCGCAACCGCACCCGCTTCTTCAGCGATACGCGCCTGCTCGGGGGTGACAACGTCCATAATTACGCCGCCCTTGAGCATCTGTGCAAGGCCGACTTTGGTTGTCCAAGTTGCTTTCTCCACTTGTCAACACTTCCTAACCATCGTCCGATGGTAATTCAAGCGTCTGATGCCTTTCTGCACACGTCTAAAGGATGGCAGGGCTGCATCAGAACGGTGCTCATTCCCAGATAAGATCCATTCTACCATAAAAGTGGTATGCTCTCAATAGACAATAGGGCGAAGTAGACCATACCAATTGTGCTATTTCTGTTCTAAAAGAGCTAAATGTATCTACCAATTTGGCTAAAAATACTGAGCAAGTGGTACCACTTAATGACCCTACCATTTTTTGCAGGTGGGCGAAAATCGGCTTTGAAACTCTAAAAAATTGCTTCCTTCGTAAGCTAAGTATCGCTTGTTAGTATGCTGAAGCGGCCTTGTTGGTTTAAGCGCTAATGGAGTGGTACTGAAAGCGGCTGAGAGCTTTTGGTTTTTGGTCTTCGGCAGAGCGGGCTGCTTTGAGTCTCGGCCTTGTTTTGATTGTCGGGCCAAGCAGGCGCTTTGAAAGCGAAACTAGCTAAGCTGCCCTCTGTAGCGTTTAAAAAGTGGCTTGGAAAGAAAAAAGCTAGAAAAAGTCCACAGCTTTTGAGCCAGCTTGGGCCTAGCAAAAAGCGTGCAAAGCGCATCAGAATGCAAGAAAGCATGGATCTAAGCAAAAGTTGCAAAGTCGAGAAGAATGTGCTATTATAGCGGCGTTGGAATGCAGGTGGTGTGTCAACGCACTCGTACTTGTAAGGTACATCTGTATTTTGTAGGGGTGTAGGCTCAACGGTAAACCGCCGGTCTCCAAAACCGGTTTTCAGGGTTCGAATCCCTGCGCCCCTGCCAAAGGATCGTACCCTTGTACGGAGCGATGGCCGAGTGGTTTAAGGCAGCTGTCTTGAAAACAGCCACACGCAAGTGTCGTGGGTTCGAATCCCACTCGCTCCTCCAGTTCCGATAGCTTAATAGTATGGGGAGGTCGCATAGTGGCCTAGTGCGGCGGTTTGCTAAACCGCTATAGGAGCAATCCTATCGAGGGTTCGAATCCCTCCCTCCCCGCCACCAGCTTTCTAAAGCTAGACCAAACTGAAGCAGTCCGCAAGGTAGGCCACCTTGACGGGCTGTTTTTCTTTGCCCAAAACTCCGCCAAGCAATCCCCAAGATCGCGTTATTATCGCTGCCCTCAGCGCCTATCGCTTACCTCCCTCGATCTGTTACCGACTGCACCCAGACCTTTCCCAAAACCGAATATAAGCAACAAAAAACAGCCCCATAGATTAAGAGGCTGCTCTCTTTTGAGAAGATTGAGGGACTGGCCAAGCTTCTTCTTCTGATCAAGGGCTCAACTACTGCCCACTGTTCGTCGGTGATGTCCATTTCTGTCTCCTTTCTCTTCTCACTGGAGACAGTATACCGTTTTTGAGATAACTTCTAGCAATTTCCTTATCTCTGATACCAAATTCGGTTGATTAGGTTCTCTTTGGCCTTCGGCAGAGCGGAACGTGACTCTTTTTGTTGTGTGAGATTGGAATTCAGTATTGTCCAAGCGGTTGAGCATAATATGAACATGAGTAAGAGTGCGAGCAACGATGTACGCTGAAAGGTATTCATAGACCCTCGTTTTTGCTATAACAATCTATGGGTAGAGCAATGCTTCCATTATTTCCTTGAGAATGCTTTCCTCTTTAATTACTTTACGAAAATTGCGGCAGATGATTATCCAAAAGAAGGGCATAACCGCGTCCGCCTACGGCTACCAACATTCCGCCCATCCAACGAGGTTGTATCTACCTGTGGACAGCGCCACCCAAAAGCGAAATGTATCAGATACTTAGAGCAGCTCTGGCTCGCTTGTCTCGTGTTGTTCCGTGCGCATGGAAATCCTCCTCTCTCCGATAAAGCTCCTATGCATATGAGCTAAATATCATTTGACATGCCTATATGGGGGTGATATACTTTAAGACATTGAATATCAACTACGTCTACTAACAATAACTTAGACTATTTCACCCCAAGATGATTCGCGATATTCAATGATGCTCAACAGCTCTAGTGAGTCTGGCTGTTGATCCTTGCCGCAAATGTACTCTCTGATTAGGAAGACCAGCGATGCAGTCGCCGCACGAGTCCCTCAGTAAGATCGAGCAAATCGAGCAAGCGATTATGCAGATTAGCTGGCTCAGCCAGCGACAGTTTATGCAGCTGTTGGATGAAGAACGATTTCGGCTGACAGTACCGCAGTTCTACACACTGCTTCATCTACACCAGGCCGAAGGCCCGTGTAAGATGACGGAACTAGCCGAATTGACCCATCAGTCTGCAGCTTCATTAACAGGAGTTGTTGATCGCTTGCTGGAAAAAGAGCTAGTTGAGCGCACCCGTCACGAGCGCGACCGTCGTCAGGTGATGGTGGTTGTGACAGCTAAAGGCAGTCATCTACTGAGAGAGATCAAACAAGCTCGCAATGAGCAGATGCAAGCTGCTCTAGCCAGTTTGGGAAGCGAGCATATGGATCTCCTCCAAGAGATGCTCAACCATGTGCTCGAGGGGATGGTTTTAGTACTTGAACGCGGCGACCGCCAACGATGGGCTTAGGCCGCTTGAAGATCAAAAAACTGTTACTAGTATGCTCGAAAGTACTAGAGAGCTAAAGAATTAAGCTAAAACCTTATCTTGAGAAAACAACAAACGAGCGAACTGATATTACTCCCTTTTTGATAGTGCCTATCAGGCCGAATGAAGCTCGAGAAATGAGGAAACCTAATGAGTGAAACACTCATGCCTGAAGAACTAGATCTACCTTTGGTCGTATTGGGCGGCGAATTGGTGATTATGCCCTATATGACCGTTCCACTCCAGGTCGGGCAGGGTAAGTCATACCGTGCTATGGAACAAGCCTGTGAAGAAGATCATAAGGTTCTCTTGATTTTCGTGCCTGACGATCAGATCGAAGGCTATAAGACAGGCCAGCAGCAGGAACTTCCGCCGATCGGTGTGATCGCTAAGTTGGAGGAGTTTATCAAGCTGCCGGACAACAGCGTGCGGATCATTCTGGAAGGACAGACCCGCGCCCGCCTGCTTGAAACGCTTCAGAGCGATCCGTTCTATCGTGTACGCTGCCAAGTTCTGCAAGACAGCGAGACGGTTGGCATGGAAGTCGAAGCCTTGATGGATACCGTCAAGCAGCAAGTCGATGAGTTTGTCGATCACTTGGGTGAAGTGCCGCAGGAAGCGGTCGCCTTTGTGCATCGCATCGACAAGCCCGGTCACTTGGCCGACATCGTCACCTATGGTCCAGCCTTCGACTTCAAAGATCGCATCGAGATTTTGCACGCGCTCGATCCTGAAGAGCGTCTGCGCAAAGTTCACACCATCTTGGCGCGCCAGATCGAACTGCTCAAGCTGCGCCAGAAGATCCAGCAAGACACCAAAGAGGTCTTGGATCAGAGCCAGCGCGAATACTTCCTGCGCGAGCAGATGCGCGTGATTCGCCGCGAGCTTGGTGAAGATGACGATAGCGACGATCCGATCGATGAGCTGCGCCGCAAGATCAACGCGCTCGATGCGCCCGATTACGTCAAAGAGCAGGCCCTTCACGAGGTCAAGCGCCTCAGCCAGCAGGGTATGAACAGCCCTGAAGCAGGTGTGATTCGCACTTACCTCGACTGGATCTTGAACCTGCCCTGGGCTGATGAGGAGTTCCCCGAGATCAGCATCAATTCGGCTCAAGAGGTGCTCGACGCCGATCACTACGGTCTCGAGAAGGTTAAAGAGCGTATTTTGGAATATCTGGCTGTGCGTAAGCTGGCTGGTAACAAGATGCGTTCGCCCATTCTCTGTTTCGTTGGCCCGCCCGGAGTTGGTAAGACCAGCTTGGGTCGCTCGATCGCGCGCGCTTTGAGCCGCCAGTTCGTGCGCACGTCGCTGGGTGGTATCCGCGACGAGGCTGAGATCCGTGGTCACCGTCGTACCTACATCGGTGCGATGCCGGGCCGCGTGATCCAAGGTATGAAGACCGCCAAGAGCAAGAGCCCGGTCTACATCCTCGACGAGATCGACAAAGTGGGCCAAGACTACCGTGGCGATCCGACTTCGGCTCTGCTGGAAGTGCTCGATCCCGAGCAGAACAGCGCCTTTAGCGATCACTACCTTGAGATCCCCTATGATCTCTCGCAGGTGGTCTTTATCGCCACTGCCAACCAGCTCGACCCGATCCCTGGCCCGCTGCGCGACCGTATGGAAGTGATCGAGATCGGCGGCTACACCGAAGACGAGAAGCTGGGCATCGCTCGTGGTTTCTTGGTCAAGAAGCAGCGCGAGTTCCACGGTCTCACCGAGGAGCAGCTCACCATCACCGATGGCGCTCTGCTCAAGCTGATTCGCGAATACACCCGCGAAGCTGGTGTACGTAACCTCGAGCGCGAGTTGGCCAGCCTGTGCCGCAAGGTCGCTCGCAAGGTCGCTCAAATGGCCGATGAGGTGGATGAAAACGGAGAGAAGGTCGATATCTCCAAGCTCCACTTCACGATCGATAGCGACGATGTGAAGAGCTACCTTGGCCCAGAGCGCTACAGCTACGGTTTGGCCGAAGAGAAAGACGAAGTCGGTGTGGCGACTGGAGTAACATGGTCGCCGATGGGCGGCGATGTGCTCTCGATTGAGGTGCTGCCAGTGCGTGGCAAGGGTGGCTTCCAACTGACCGGTCAGTTGGGTGATGTCATGAAGGAATCGGCTCAAGCAGCGCTCTCGTATGCGCGCTCGCGAGCCGAACAGTTCGGCGTCGATCCGAACTACTTCGAAGAGCACAACATCCACATTCACGTTCCGGAAGGCGCTCAGCCCAAGGAAGGCCCTTCGGCGGGTATCACGCTGACGACGGCGCTGATCTCGGCTATGACCGGCAAGCCAGTGCGCCGCGACGTAGCGATGACGGGCGAAGTAACCTTGCGTGGCAAGGTGCTGCCGATCGGTGGTTTGAAGGAGAAGACACTGGCTGCTCACCGCGCCGGTATCAAGACCTTCATCTTGCCGAAGGATAACGCCAAAGATATCGTCGAGCTGCCCGACAAAGTGCGCCAGGATCTTCAGTTGATCCCGGTCTCGTCTATGGACGAAGTGTTGAAGATCGCGCTCAGCTCGTAGTAGTTGCTTCGATCTCAACAGTGGCCTCTACCTAGTACGGTAGAGGCCATTTTATTTGCGAATGTTTATTTAAAATAGGTTAAAAATGACCTCCTAGAGCATTGAATTATAGAGCGGCTTATATTAAGATAGCAGAGAAGTTGGATGCTCGTCGTCCCTCGCTAGTTGGCGAGTATCACTGTTTTCTTCGGATTTTCCAGTTGTTCCTGTTGATCAAGTGTAGCAGATTAAAAGCGCGATTCTTCTGCTTTGAAGGAAGATGAACGCTTTATTTGAATAGTATGCGCTTGGCAATCTGGAATCTCGATCTCAATCACGAAGGGACAAACCATGACACGGGTAGCTTGGCACCTCTCTGCACTTTTGGTTGTATGTCTTGTTGGAAGCTTGTTCTCTGCTAGACCCCTAGCCGCGCAATCGAATCTGACCCTGATCGATTTCGAAACGGGTGTTGATCGCCAGCCGATTCGTAGCAGTATACCGGGCTTAAATTTTAGCAATTCTGACGGAAATGATTGGCTGTATGGCGATGTCCGTACAGGCAACTACAATGCCCCTTATCCCAACGATTGCCCCGATTTTGATGGCCAGTGTGCCTACAATGTCTCGGGCAATTTTTTTGCTTGGATGGGCCAAGCGAGCGGAGATGGAAAGATAGATTTCACCGCTGGGAACACAACCCGTTTTGAGGCTGATTTCTCTACTGCTGAAGAGCTGAAGATAGAAGCCTACGATCAAGACGGTATGAAGTTCGTTTCTGTCACGGTCGATCCGAATATTCGTACTGGTAATTTTGGACACGTTCGGATCGAAGCGCCTTCGGGCAAACGAATCGCCTCGATTGTTATCAAAGGTAGCCAAAATCGTTGGCTTATGGATAACCTCCTGACGGATGCTTCCGTCTCTGCAGATCCCCCAAGCGAGCCAGCAAAGCCGTCTAAACCCGATAAACCCGACAAGAAGAAGCACTCTGCCTCGGTTAAAGTCTATCAGCGCGTGACGCCCAACCGTGTTGCCGCTCGCAATGGTATCGTTCACTACCATTTCGCTTCGGTAAACCCCGGGCGTGGCGATGCCAAGCGGATCGTGGTTCGCATGAATATCAATGTGGTTCATCTGCATATCATCGATGCCGACTTTGGCTCTGCGGGTGGCTGGATCAGCAAAATAGGCCAAGACTATATCGAGTTCGAGTTTGGACGCCAGCCCCATGGTAGCGATGCGCTCATGGCCAATATTCGCTTCCGGGTCTCGCCCGATGCGCCTAACGGCACCCAGTTGGGAGGTCGAGTGACCTATCGCTGGTACGACGATAACGGCGGAGGCTCGGGTCAAAGCAACGATCTTTCGATCGTAGTTGGCGACGAAGAGCAGCATAGCGAGCACGAGGAGATGCTGGTCGAGCGTGATGGTGAGGGTCGCACCTTCACCTGTACGCAGTTCATTCCGCGTGAGCCGGTTGCCTTCTGGTATAACACGCCCGATGGCAAAGTCGTTCAGCTCGAAACCATCGAGGCCGACGATCACGGCAAGCTAATACTGATCTTTAAGACCAAAGGCAAAGGGCTGCATAAAGGACGCCACTTAATGGTCGGGCGCGGCCACTGGTCGGGCATTATCGTGATCGGCGAATTTGTGATCGATGACGCTGAAGCTGAAGCGGACGATGACGCTAACACTGGCGATGATCAAGTCGATGAGGATAGCACAGTCGACGAGGGCAGCGCGAACGATGATCAAGCCGACGAAGGAAACTCGGGCGATGATCAAGCCGACGAAGGAAACTCGGGCGATGATCAAGCCGACGAAGGAAACTCGGGCGATGATCAAGCTGATCAAGGAAATGGCTAGATTCTAAGGTAAGATCGATTTAAGAGCTTGTATCCAAACCAAACCGTAGAAGTTGTCTAATCGACCTCTACGGTTTGGTTTTTTATTGGAAATTTATGCGAGCTTTATTATCTATTTGCATTCTAAACATGATCGTAATTTTTATGCTTCTAGAGCTAATTAATCAATGATACATGTGAACAAGAAGTAAGTAATAAAAAACAAAAAATATCGTTTTATATTATGAGAACACTATTTGTTGTGATTATTCCTTTCTTCACGGCTCGATACTCTCAGATAGTTAACAAATCCGTTAGATAAGGGCCTAACGAAGTTTCGATCGAATTGAACTTCGTTTGCTAGGATAATGCGGCGCTCTCCTTTTTATTAGGCTACAGGTGTATTACGATGACAAACGAGCAGATTGAGGACCTCCAAGAGCAGTTGTTGTTCCTCCGAGAGCAGCTTGCCTATGCTTTGCAGCAGAAAGAAGAAATGGGGCCTAACACCCCTTTTTTGATTAGGCAGGTTATTCACGACAACCGCGCTGAGATACGCAAGATCAAGACGGCTCTGAGTGTCGAGGGCATTGAAGTGGAGGATGATCCTGCTGATGAAGTTCCTGTAGCGAGTCAAGCGCTTCCTATAGGGAAGTTCCTGTTGAGGCGGATCGGAAAGTTATTAAGTTTTGGTCTCGGGCTTCTGCTTGTGGTTTTGCTGGGTTATGTTTTCGTATCTCTTTTAAAACCACAGCCCTTCACCTATATGTTTCGCATACAAGCGAAGCATACGCATCAAAATGTGGTCAATGCTCAGGTGAGCATCGAGCTGCAAGGCATTTTGCCAGCGATTCTGTATAGCGATGGCGAAGGTCTGTGTAGCTTCCGGTTTGATCGATCCTACCTGGGAAAATGGGCGCAGATTCGGGTTGAGGCTGTGGGATATCAATCGTTGGTACATGAGATCGAGCAGAGTGAGCATCAGATTCCAGAGGGTTGGGAAATAGATTAGTTGCCAGTTTGCAGACTGCTATAGCGAAGCGCCGAGTAATACAAATCAGTTTAAAGATTTGCATTCTCGCAAAGAGAAAAAATGAGAGAATGAGATATTTCGTGCATCAGCGCGAAATATCTCTAGCAACCGTTGTTACGAGATACCCTCGAAGGGGCCTAAGAAGCGTGGAAGTGGATGGCTGATATGCAGCTCCCAAAGAGCTTGAAGGCTGGCAGCGATTTCGCGTAGCTCGTAGCGCAGAATCAAGATATCGGGGTAGCTGCCCCAATCGGGTGTGCCTAGACCAACTGCATCGATGCCCAACTGGCGACAACTGTAGACCGCGCGCGGCAGGTGGTAGGATTGGGTGACTAACACGGCCCGCTCGACCCCGAAGATCTCTTTGGCGCGGTAGCAGCTATCGTAGGTGCGAAATCCCGCGTAATCACGGGTAATATCTTCTGCTGGAACCCCGCGCGCGATGGCATAATCGCGCATAACGGTGACTTCATCGTAGTTGACGGTGGAGTTATCGCCCGTCATCAAGAGCTTCTCAACGATGCCCAACTGATAGAGTTCGACTGCTGCTTGAATGCGTTCGGCCAAGATTCGCGAAGGCTGTCCATTGGGGCGAATACCTGCCCCAAAGACGATAGCGACGCGCTGTGGCGGCACATCTTGGGCGCGCCTATAGCGATAGTTGGCGGTGTTTTGGTGAAAGTAGAGCGAGATGCCGCCTAACAGAAGGCAAACGATAAGGGTCAAAACAAGCAGCCGAACTAGGATTGTGCGCATGAACAAAACTCCCAAACATCCGCTCAGAGCGAAGAGATATACCAAATAGATAAACCAAGTCTCTCTGTATAACGCTCGCTTTCGCTAGATATGTTGCAGCTATGTAGAGCAAGGTGGAGGATAAAAAGTATAGCTGCTTTATATTAGAACATACTTGCTAAAAATATTATACTGAGTGATGAATCAGAGCCTTTCAGAATGAAGAAATTCGCCATCACAGGACTCTTTTGTTGAGAATCTCTTTAATCGATGTTTGTCTGAATATAGCTTTGTCGATGTAAACAACTGTGTGAGACTTGGAATATTTTAGGAAAAATAAAACCCTCCGCGATCTATCTACAAAAGCGCAGACTTGTGCCCAGACTGTTGGGGGGGATTTGGTACGTATACAGCCCATTATTTTATATCAGCCCGAGTGAGATTAGGGGTCATCTTGATCAGTTGCAGGCCTTTGATCAAACAGTACTGGAAACTCGTTTCCGAGCAAAGTGGCCTCCAAGAGACGATTCGGAAGCACAAAAACTTGAAGATTTTGTGCTTGGAACGATCTCTTTCTATCGAGACCTCGTTTCGCTCTTTCAGGTGGCTGAACAAAACAAAGAGGCGATGCTTTGGTATATTGCTTAACTTGATTCATGTAAGCTAAGCAAACCAAAGAGAGCTTGCGACGTCTACTACGAATCGCTTTGCATCGTTTTGTCTTCGAGTCGTCGCTAGCGACGCACAACTAGCCCACTATTTCGAAGGATGGGCTGTTGATAGCCGTAGGCGGACGCGCCAAGGACCGAATGGGAGCGAGAGAACTCGCCGCCAGAGTGCTGAGCTGAGCAAGCTGCTGACAGATCAACTTGCTGGTATGACGTTTGGCTGTAGGGAAAATGTTCCGATCGGGCTGCGAAAGAGCTGCAAGGATCGGCCATGAACAGACAGATCTTATGGTACCATGCCAGCAGTGAAAATTTGAACAAAGTGAGTACCCAATGTCTTTTCAGAAGCGAATCCCTGCTAAATTGCAGCCTCATATTGTGTGGATCGTCGTTTTGCTGGTAGCGATCTTGGTGGGCGCAGCCTTGGTATCGGGCATCTTTTTTGCGGTGCGCTACAGCCGTACGGCCAGTCAAGCGGCCAACCCGCCTGCGAGCCAAGTCGATACGGCCTCGCAAGAGTTGGTGAATCCGCACACAGGCAGCGCAGAGACGCCCACCGACACGATCTCGCTGGGCGCTGCCAAAGCGCTGCTCGATGCGGGCACGGCGGCCTTTGTCGATCTACGCAGCGGCGAAGAGTACACCTTGCTGCATATCAAAGATGCCTATTCGATCACCTTTATGGAGCTTGAGGATGAGCTGAGCGCCCTGCCCGAGGGCACGACGATCATTGTTTATGGCGCGACCAGCGCGGCCAGCAGTACGGGCGCCCAGATCTTTAAAAGCTCGGGTTATCCGAATGTGGTGGCGCTCGAGGGCGGCATGGAAGAATGGATGAACGCGGGTTATCCGGTCGCCAAGGGTATCTTCCAGTAACAGCGCTGCTCGCTGTATCTGCCCGATCGCTTCAGCGCGCTGGCGGTAAGGTCTTTACGCCCCATGCGGTTTTTGGCGCGTCCGCCTACGGCTACCAACATCCCGCCCATCACACACGGGGCTAGCTGTGTGCGCCGAAAGGCCGCCCTGAAACACTACAAACCGCGCTCGTTGTAGCTTGAAAACATTGGGGCGGATCAACTGCTGATACCAAAGCTGTTTGATTACTTGTTATTTGGCCTTCGGCAGAGTGGAACGTGACTCTTTTTGTTGTGTGACATTTCGCGTGACAGCGCGAAATGTCACACAACTCTTCCCCCGTTTTTGTTTTCCTGCGTTCTAAGAGCACAAGTGCTTAAACGGATCTGGTATGATTCGTACTACAGCTACAAAAGTGGAGCCTGACAGCGAAGCTGCGGCGTTAACCCCAACCTAGGTTGTCGTAGCCGTCTTGTTTGCCTGCGCCACTTCCGCCCTCGCCGCCTTCCATCTCTTCTTCCAACATCTGATCGACCATATCGTTCCAGTCGTCGCCTGCATCTTCGCCTAACTCTTTGCCGAGCTTCTTGGCCCAACGAGCGATCGATTTGGGATCGTTTTCGTCGAGACCAGAGAAGGTGGCAGGGTCGGCGAGGGCGTCGATTTTGGCATCTTCCGATTTGAGGGTGACCACGCGCGAGACCGCACGTTTGACGGCGTTATTGCCGCAGCGCGGGCAGGCCAAACCGGGTGGATCGCTGAAACCGCGTACCAGCTTTTGAAAGCGACCTTTGCATTGAGGACAGGTGTATTCGTAGATTGGCATAGCTCTTCTTGGTTGTGCTCAAACGCTATCTAGCTCAGCTTGAGCAGACAACTTATTCCTCCTGAATGATATCGAGGATGAGACTCGGCGGCTGAATGGCCTCGTCTCCGATCGTATAGGCGTCTTGCAGGCGTTTGATGACCCGGTCGGCGTCGGCTTGGCTGGCTGCATGCAGGTGCATCAGCGGATCGCCTTGCTTGACCTTGTGACCAACCTTGGCTTGCAGAATCAAGCCGACTCGTGGGTCGATCGAGTCTTCTTTGCGCAGGCGTCCACCGCCCAAGCTGTTGAGGCAGTGGCCTAATTCTTGGCCTTCGATGGCATTGACATAACCGCTGCGAGGAGCAGGGACGGGCACGATCACGGGCGCTTCGGGCAGGGCATCTTGTTCGAGCAGGCTGACATCGCCGCCCTGATTTCGGATCATCTGGGCGAACTTCTCCCAAGCCTTGCCGCTGGCGAGCGCCTCTTGCAGGGTGGCGCGAGCGACCTGCTGATCGTCGGTGCGCCCGGCCAGAATGAGCAGTTGGGCGCCCAGCGTGATACAGAGCTCGACCAGATCGCGCGGGCCTGCGCCGCGTAATGCTGCGACCGCTTCGCGCACTTCAAGCGTATTGCCGACCGCGTAGCCCAAAGGTTGGGCCATGGTGCTGATGACGGCAGCCACCTTGCGCCCGTTGCGCTGGCCAATGCCGACCATAGTGCGGGCCAGTTCGCGCGCCTCATCGAGGGTGCGCATAAAGGCGCCTTCGCCGCACTTCACGTCGAGCACGATACAGTCTGCTCCGGCGGCCAGCTTTTTGCTCATAATGCTAGCGGCGATCAGCGGAATGCTTTCGACGGTAGCGGTTACATCGCGCAGGGCGTAGAGTTTTTTATCGGCGGGGGCCAGCACGCCGGTTTGGGCTGCGACCACAAGGCCGATTTCGCGCACCGAACGGCGGAACTCTTGGTTGTCGAGTTCGAGCCGCATGCCGGGGATGCTTTCGAGCTTGTCGATTGTGCCGCCGCTGAAGCCCAAGCCGCGCCCGCTCATTTTGGCGACCGGCAGGCCGACCGAAGCGACCATGGGGGCGAGCAGCATGGTGGTTTTGTCGCCTATGCCGCCCGTCGAGTGCTTGTCGACCGTCAGGGGTGCGATGTCGTGCAGGTCGAGCATATCGCCGCTCTCGGCCATGGCCATGGTCAGATCGGCGATCTCTCGCCCGTCCATACCGCGCAGAAAGACGGCCATAGCCCAAGCCGCCATGTGGTAATCTGCAACGCTGCCATCGGTATAGCCGCGAATCAACCAGCGAATCTCTTCGGTTGAGAGACTGCCGCCGTCGCGCTTTTTGGCAATTAAATCAACAATTCGCATATCCACCTCATTGTGATAAGAACGGATCTACCTCTTGAATAAAGTTTGAAAACAGCTTGAGCAATCGTCTACAACGCTGCTCAAGCTGCTGTTTCCGCTGGATCAGACTAAATATCGCTTTGTTTTATTCTGATTCGCGCAGTGCTTTGGCTGCTTTAGGAAGTTTGGGCAGCAAATCGCTTGCCAATGCACCCATATCGCCGAATTCTTCGCGTACCAATGCGCCAGCTGCGCCGTGCAGATAAACACCCAAGACGGCGGCATCGAAGGGCGCAAGTTTTTGTGCCAAGAGACCGACGATGGTGCCTGCCAGCACATCGCCCGTGCCAGCGGTCGCCAAAGCCGGGTTGCCCTGTTTGTGCACCACAACGCGCCCATCTGGCCCAGCGATCACGGTGGTCGATCCCTTCAAAACCACAATCTGGCCCCAACGTTTGGCGCTGTCGCGCGCCAAAGCGACCTGATCGCTGCTCAGCTCTTCGCTCTTGAGCAGGCGGCGCATCTCGCCCGGGTGGGGTGTGAGAATGGCGCGCCCTTCGGGCAGGTGCTCGTGCCAGTTTTCGATTTCGGCCAAAATATTGAGACCATCGGCGTCGATCACAAGCGGTGGCAGTTCGGGCCGTGCGGTGCTGGCTAGAGCGCTACTCTCTTCGTCCGAGCCGAGACGGAAGCCGACTCGACTACGTTTTTTGCTGTTCGGCTCTAAACCGAGCAGGCGTTTGAAGAAGAGCGCGGTTGGTTCTTCATGGCCCAAGCCCGGCCCGATCAACAGGCTGGTGTAGCCTTTCAGATCTTCGAGCAATTTTTCGGCTGCCGACTCGCCCAAGGTACCAAGATCGGCTTCGGGCAGCGGCAGGAGCGTGATCTCAGGAATGCGTGCGGCCCCAATCAAAGAGCGTCCGGTGGCGAGCGTAACCAGGCCTGCTCCGGCACGGGCGGCAGCGGCGCTGGCTAAGCTGGCAGCGCCCGGATAGTGCAAAGAGCCAGCTACGACTAAGGCTTTGCCGAATGTGCCTTTGTGGGAATCTTCGGGCCGCGCAGGGAGCAGCTTGCGGGCCAACTCAGTTGTAAGCGTTTCGCTCATGACAGCCTCCAGTTGCGCAGGTGGCACGCCAATTTCGGCCAGTGCCAGGTCCCCCGCATAATCTGTTCCTGGATAGAAAAAAAGTCCCTGTTTGAATGCACCAGTTGCGACGGTAAGATCAGCCCGAAGAGCGCTGCCCAAGACTTGCCCCGTATCGGAGTTGATACCGGTTGGAACGTCGATACTTACGATCAGTGGTTGCGGCAGCGAGTTGGGCTTCTGGGCGGGCCTGCGCTCTGCACGAACCGTGTTGACGCAAGCGATGATCTCGGCCAGTTCGCCCGTCACCAAACGGGTGGTTCCCATGCCGAGCAGGCCGTCAACCACGAGCGTGGCTTGGCTGAGCAATTGGTGTAGTTGTGAATAGTTACTATCGTGGTTCAGGAAGATGGTTGGAATCGCGCGTTTACGGCAGCGTTCCCAATTCAGGTCTTTTTGATCCTGATTGCGTCGCCAGATGTAGAGCGTCACTTCGATGCCTACATCGTGGAGATGGCGCGCTACCACCAGAGCGTCTCCGCCGTTGTTGCCCGGCCCCACCAACACGAGAGCACGTTTGTCTGGCCCCGGACCGATCAGGCGCAATACCTCTTGGGCTACACCCCAGCCTGCTTGTTCCATCAGGCCGGGCCAAGTCGCGCCGGCGGCGACGGTAGCCTCTTCCAGTTGACGCATCTGTTGAGTTGTTACTATTCGCATAGAACCCTTTCTGTGCGTACTTCGATATTGTACCGCAGACAGCCAAAAAGTTGAAATAGTCGTGCAAAATCGCTCGTTATGATCACTTTCTCTGGTTTGAAGCGATATCGTTGGCTGCCCAGTCCATACTCTTCTAGTGATGCTAGATCCGATCGATCACTGAATGTTTTGGCCTTCGGCAGAGCGAGACTATCTCATTTCACTTTCCTCGTTTTTCATTTTCCTGTGTTGCAAACGTACGTATCTTGAAGTGGATTCCCTAAGACTGAAACGGAAACGATTCTGTTTAAAAGGCGCGCTTATGCGCTGTTTGCTAGGGCGGCTGCATGATGGTAGAGTATCACTGTCAAAATAGTGATGCCTGAAATAGCTCTTCGTTATTCATATTAGCACGCGTAATAAGCCAAAACGGCTGCCTGAAAGCTTTCAGGAATCGCCCCTAACGCAGAAAGCTTGTGCCTTGCATCATTGACGCGCGCCTTTTACGCAGTCGGATGCTTGTTTTGCTTAGGGGTGTCTTTGTGTGGTGTGCTCTACGAACAACGATCAAGCGATATAACAGTGTAAAGTGATCACTTTTTTGCTCTTACCCTAGGTCTCTTGTCATTAGTGTGCCCTGAGCGCTGCTGTGAGGCAGCTGTTTAGTGTGCTTAAGGGCTTGGCAGAGCCTACCATTCGAATCGACCGATCAACAAGGAGCAATTTGTGGGAGTCTTACTGGCGCGTCTTCGTGCTACGTTCAGTCAAATAACGCCAGAAGTATGGCGTGTGCTAGTTCATAGTATGGTGTTCGGTTTGGCGATCAGTATTGCCGAACTATTGCTCAATTTCTATTTGGCGAGTATGGGCTATGGCACCGATGTGGCAGGCTACCTGACAACGATTTATCGTGTGGCTGGTGTGGTCTGCGGTTTGCCAATGGGTATGCTGATCGACCGCTGGGGGCCGCGGCGGGCGATTTTGATGGGTGCGATCGCCTTTGCGAGCGCTTGGCTACTTCAACTGATGGTATCTTCGTTCTGGGCCTTGGCGATCTCGCAATTTTTAATCGGCATCTGTTACACCATGGTGATCACGGCGGTTACGCCGCTGTTGGCGAGCGTTACCTCGTTTGAACAGCGCCCGGCTGTGTTGGGCTTCAACGCCGCCTCGACCTTGGTGGTCGGTGTAATGGGTAATCTATTTGGTGGCTCGTTGCCAAGCATCGCTGCCAGCATTGTGGGCGGTGATCCACAAGGCACACTCGCCTATCGTTTGGCTTTAGGCAGCGTGGTCGCCTTGGGTCTGGTCGCCGCAGTGCCGATCTGGATGTTGCGCGGGGTAAAATCGAGCAACGATCGGGTGATCGCGCCCGATCAAGTCGATATGCAGCCCAACCTGCCTTGGTCACGATTGATCCGTTTCGCCCTACCCTATATGTTTATGGGCGCGGCAGGTGGCGCGATCATCCCCTTCCAAAATCTGTTTTTGCGCGAGGTCTTCGGCCTAGGAGACGCGGCGGTTGGACTTGTGTTGGGCGTGAACTCGCTGCTGATGGGGATCGGCGCGTTGACGGGTGCGCCCTTGAGTAAACGCGTTGGGGCCAAACGCCTTTCCATTTTGACTCGTTTTGCAGCTGCACCGGTGATGCTGTTGATGTTTCTGCCTTGGCTGGTGCCCGCCTCGATCGGACTTTGTCTGCGCGGCTTCTTTATTTCAATCAGTTACCCGCTGAGCGATGCTTTGACCATGCAATACACTCCTACACGCCAGCGTGGTGTTGGCATGAGCTTGGTGAACGCTTTATGGTCGCTGGGTTGGGCTGGTGCCGCCGCTCTGGCAGGGAGAATCCAGATCGCTTGGGGCTTTGCGCCTTTGCTGTGCGCCTCGATCTTCTTTTATGCCGTCTCGTCGTATTTGATGCTCTATGCCTTCGATAATAAGTTTCAAGCTGCCCAAGCGAGCCTCTCAGAGCAGTTGAGTTAGCTGATAGGCCTTGTTCGATTGGGCGTTTCTTTGAATAGATCGATGAAAGTTCGCTCTTTGCTCGACAGATGAACTGCGACAGAGCGGAGCTCCCCTATGTACAGTGTGATACCAGATCCGGTTGATTAAGCTCATACCGCTCTATTCTTTGGCAGAATAGAACGCGACTATGTTTGAGAGACTTCGCACGACAGCGCGAAGTCTCTCAACTCTTTCTGCTATTTTTTCCGCTTTCTCAGGTTGCGAGCGTGCAAGTCTTTAAGCAGCTTTAGGTTGAGATCTCGTGCAACAACGAGATCTCGCTTTTGTGCCGCTGTCTCGTTCGAGAGCAGTTGAAGGATCTTAGTCGAAGCTGGGCTGTTGTGGGGAGGAAGACGACCCTGCTTGGAAGGGCGAGTTGTTGATAGCCGTAGGCGGACGCGCCAAGGAACGAATGGAAGGTAGAGACGTCCACGCCAGAGGAATGCGTTTTAACAAACCTTTGTTAATTTGGGTATCAAATAAGTTTCTTGTTTTATTAGGCACTATATCCAATAAAAAATACGGAAAATCGGATGAATGAATACAAGTTGGCCTGAAATATAGAAAAATAATCATTCCAAATAAGGGTAACAAGTAGAAATAATAGCTTTTTTCTATATGCTATTGACTTTTATGGAATGGCATGATACTGTAGTGTCAGTCCCAACTGACACGTTAAATACCACTGACACGGCTTTAAGAAAGCATTTTTTCTATGCGCGACGTGTATTATTACGAGACGATCGAGCAAGTACAGGCAATCGCTGAACCAACACGCTGGCGCATTTTAGACTTGCTAGTGCGTAATGCTATGACGGGCGCCCAGATCGCACGGGCATTGGGCATACCGCGTACACGAGCACACTACCATTTGAAGGTATTGGAACGGCTTGGTTTAGTAGAGCTTACGAACGAGCAGATCAATCAGGGGATTGTTGAAAAATATTATCGGGCTATCGCCAAGGTCTTGCTTACCGATAAATTGATCGATCGGAAAGCTTTCGAGGATAACGGCGCTGATACTGCTCAAACCAGTCAGACGATCGCTCAATTGATGTTGGCGATTATGGAGCTGGCGCGCATCGATATTATGCATCTGGGTGGCGGGCACGCCCTCGCGCGTTATGGCTTTCAGCGCCAAGATAATTGGTTCTTAACAAGTGAACAAGCTGATGCTCTTGCGCTTGAGTTACGTGCGCTGGCCGAAAAATATGCGACCTACGATCAAGAAAATCGCTCAGCGGCGCAGGACGGCTCGTTTGTTCATATTCGGCATACATGGCTGTTAACGCCCGTAGCACCTTTCTCATTCGATGGAGGCTCTGAGGCTAGCGGAGAAGCTGACTCAGAGCAGAGTTAGGCGTCAGGGTCTAGCAGCGAGACATGGTCTGATTCTTCCCTTCCCTCATTCTAGGTACAGGTGTTTCATAACGAAAGGTCGAAGCCATGTCGCTTCAAGAACGCATTCAAAGCGTAATCGACGCTTCTGGAGCACAGTTTGCGGTCGCCTTAAAGCACCTCGAATCGGGTCAAGAGGTGATGATCGATGCCGATTCTTACTATCCCATGGCGAGTGTCGTTAAGATCCCCATCTTGGTAGAGTGTTTCTACCGCATTCAGGCGGGGGAATTCAGCCTACACGATCGCTGGCCGCTCAAGACCGAAGATAAGAATCTGCCCAGCGGTGTATTGGTCTTCTTTGAAGATGGCCTGATGCCGACCGTGCTCGACTTGATGACCTTGATGAACATCATCAGCGACAATACGGCGACCGATATTTTGCTCAAACGGCTGGGCAAAGCGGCTGTCGAGGCCCGCATGCGCGAACTGGGCTTGGAGCATATCCAGATTAAGCTGACTATTCGCGAACTGTTCGAAGATCTGCTTGGCAACGCAGACCCGACCCAAGATCTGTACGAGCTGAGCAAAAAAGAAGAGAGCCGCGGCCCGAAACGTGGCAAGCTTGTCTACCTCAATACTCCCGAAAATAACGTCAGCACAGCGCGCGATATGACCCGCTTGCTAGAACTGATCTTTAACGATAAGGTCGCCGATAGCAAGGGCGTGCTCGACGTGCTCTTACAACAGCAACTCAACGATCGACTGCCGCGCTTTTTGCCCGCTGGCACGCGTATCGCACACAAAACTGGCACCCTTTCAGGCATTCGGAATAACGCTGGCATCATTTACGTCAACGACCATTCGCATGTGGCAGTGACCGTCTATTGTCGTTGGGACGACGCAGCCGTATGGGACGACGCGCGCGCTGCTCGCCAACGCATGCACGAGATCGATACAGCCTTTGGCGAGATCGGTCTGTTGGCTTATGAAGCATTTCAATCGTAGCTAGATAAACGTCTTCCTTCGTTAGATGGACGCTGATAATAGATGGCCCGTTTTGCCCTATGAGGACGAACATGAAACGAAGCAAGTTAGCTACCGCCCCGATGCTTGTGCTGTTAGTCGCTAGCATCCTACTGTCGGCTTGTGGCAGCGCAGCCACACCCGCCCCTGCAGCTACCAGCGCTCCGGTCGCAGCTGCACCGACCGCCGTTCCGATCGGAACTCCTGTCCCTACCGCTGCAGATGCTGAACCGACCGCCGCGCCTGCTCCGGTGAGCGGCGATAAGTCGGGTGGCCGTTTGGTTTTGGTCGGCAATGATGATAGTGCCCAACTTGACCCATTCATCGCAACCTGGCACTCGACCGCGATCTATAGCGTGTTCGATACGCTGCTTGCCTACAGCCCCGATTTCACGAGCTTCGTGCCGCTTTTGGCCGAGTCGTGGGAGGTGTCGGAAGACAATCTGAAGGTCACCTTCCATCTGCGTAAAGATGTGGTCTTCCAAGATGGTACGCCCTTGAATGCCGAGGCGGTCAAGTGGAACCTTGATCGTTATAGCGATTTAGAGGTTGCTAGCTCGCAGAGCGCGGTGCTCAATCCCTTGCTTGTCGAGACCGAGATCGTAGACGAATACACCTTCACCATGCATTTGTCCGAGCCCTACGCACCTCTCTTCGAATTCCTCTCGGGTCTAGAGATCGTATCTCCGACCGCTTACGAGGCCGCTGGCTCCGATAAGTTTAACCTGAACCCAGTCGGCGCAGGTCGCTGGATCGTGAAGGAGAATGTGCCCAACGACCATATCGTCTTCTCGCGCTACGAAGACTACAACTGGGGTGTCGAATTCGTCGACAATCAGGGCGCTGCTTACCCGGCAGAGTTCGAGATCAAGGCGATCGCCGACGAAGCGACGGTCTACGCCATGCTCGAAACTGGCGAAGCCCATATCGCATCCATTCCCTCGCAGTTCATCGAGAAGGCGCGCTCCAACGAGAATATCGAGATCGTGCAGGGCGTCAACTCTGGTTTGGACTATCTGGGCTTCAACAATGAGCATCCCATCTTGAAGGATCCGGTGATACGCCGTGCCATCGCCCGCGCCATCAACCGTGACGAGATCGTGATCGCTGGCTACAACGGCGAGGCTGTGCCGATCTATGGCCCGCTTTCGCCGACCGAGTTCGGCTATAGCGAGCGGGTTGAGAATTTGGCTCGCGAACAGACCTACGACCCAGATCTGGCTTCTCAGATGCTGGCTGAGGCCGGCTGGACCGATAGCGATGGCGACGGTGTTTTAGATAAAGACGGCCAGAAGCTGGAGTTCCGCTTCATTTATCCGGTCTCCGACACCTACAAGCGTATGGCCGAGACGATTCAGGCCCAACTGGCCGATATCGGCATCAAGCTGAACCTTGAGGCTCAGGAGGAGGCTACCCTCAAGGCCGAAACGGTGGCAGGCACCCACGAGGTCTTCTTGCTCTACTTCGGCCTGATCGATCCGCGTATTCTCTGTTACATCTTCTGCTCGGATCGCATCGGCAGCACCAACCGCCCGCGCTACTCGAACCCCGAGTTAGATCAGCTTTTGAAGGCAGCCGATAGCGAGGTCGACCCCGAGGCGCGCAAGCTGAAGGTCGAGGCGGTGATGGAATTCTTGATCCAAGAGCGCCCGACTATTCCGCTCTTGGCCTCTTACAGCTATACCGGTTACCGCAAAGACAAGGTGGCTGGCATTAAGAGCAACGCGGTGGGCGGCGTGATCTTAGACGACGTCTACTTGCTCGAAAAGTAGCTTCGATTTGCGCGAAAGGAAGCGGATCGATTCCGCTTCCTTTCCGTATTGCTCGGCTTGCGCTAACAGGCTGGTATATCACATCCACTCGATGCGTTCAGCGCTCTGGCGGCGAGATCTCTCGCTTCCATTCGGTCTCAACCGCGTCCGCCTACGGCTACAAACATCTCGTCCAACAACTTGCACTTCTAGCAGTCCCTGAGGTGCAGTTCTAGCGTATTGGAGGCACAAGCTCTCATTCAGCCCTCGTTAGGCGTCTGGCGCAGAGAGGACCTTATCCAAGTTCGTTTACGACTTGCACTCTTGTTATGCAGGAAGGACAAAAGCAAAATAGTCGAGTTCCGCTCTGCCGAAGGCCAGAAAGAAATAGAACAATCGATTTGCTATGATCGAGTGGATTTGGTGGTGGTGCATATGGCGATCCTCGTTTCTTCGCGGTAAAAGCTATGTTCTTCTATATCATTCGTCGGATCTTAGTTGCGATTCCATTGATGTTTGGCCTAGTCGCCATCGTCTTCTTTTTGCTGCGCACCTTGGTGCCGGGCGACCCCGCGGTGATCTTAGCTGGCGAGAACGCGACGGTCGAACTGATCGAGCAGGTGCGGCGCGCTCAAGGTTTAGACAAACCACTGCCGGAACAGTTCGCCATTTTTGTGGGCAATGTGCTCAAAGGCGACCTAGGCCGTTCGAGCTCGACCCGCCAGCCTGTCGTCGAGCGGATCGCGCTGGCGCTGCCAACCACAGCGGCCCTAACGCTTAGCACCTTTCTCTACAGCTTCAGCGTTGGCCTGTTCTTAGGCATCATTACCGCTTACTGGCGCGATTCGTGGCTCGATAATACGCTGCGTGTGGTAACGATCTTCGGAGCATCGATGCCGACCTTCTGGCTTGGTCCGATGTTGATGCTCTTGTTCGCGATCATCTTGGGCTGGCTGCCTGCCCAAGGCAGCCTCTCGCTGCGCGGTCTGATCTTGCCGACGATCACGCTGGGCACAGGCGCCGCCGCCGAGCTGAGCCGACTGGTACGCGGCAGCATGCTCGAAGTGCTTTCGAGCGACTATATCCGCACCGCTCGCTCGAAGGGCTTGGCTGAAAAGGCTGTTGTGATTCGTCACGCGCTCAGCAACGCTCTTATTCCGGTCGTAACGATCGCAGCCGCGCAGATCGGCGGTCTGTTGGGTGGCGCGGTTATTACCGAAAGCATCTTTGGTCTGCCCGGTATCGGCACGCTGTCGATCAATGCTATCAACGACCGTGATTACGCTGTGATCCAAGGGACGGTACTGTTTATCTGTGGTATCTATCTTTTTGTGAATTTGCTAGCGGACATAACCTATGCGTTTATCGATCCCCGCATCCGCATCAGCTAAAAGCAAAAGCCGAGCAGGGCGTTCGGCCTGGGCGCTTACCCTTGAGCAGTTCCTACGACGACCGCTCGCCTTGGTCGGTTTGGGCATGTTGCTGGTGTTGATTTTAGCAGCGGTCTTTGCGCCCTATATTGCGCCCTACGATCCGATCAGGCGCAATTTCGCAGAGCGTTTTGTGCCGCCCTCCGCCGCTCACTGGCTGGGAACCGATGCGCTAGGGCGCGATGTTTTTACTCGCATCCTCTACGGTGGCCGCGTTACGCTCTATATCGGTTTGCTCTCGGTTTTGCTCAGCATGCTGATCGGTGTGCCGATCGGCTTGGTGGCTGGCTACTTTGGTAAGCTGATCGATGCGACCTTGATGCGCATGCTCGATCTGATTCTGGCCTTCCCGGGCTTGATCTTTGCGATCTGGCTGGTCTCGATGCTCGGGCCAGATGTCTCGCAAGTCATCATTGCGAATGCGGTCTTTAGCCTGCCGATCTTCGCCAGACTTGTGCGCGGCAATGTCATGTCGGTGCGCCATTCCGACTATGTGATGGCGGCCTATGGCCTAGGCATGAGCCATGGGCGCATTCTGTTTCGCCATATTCTGCCGAATGTTTTGCCGACTATTATTGTGCTCGCCAGCCTCAATATCTCGAGCGCGATGTTGACGGGCGCCGGTCTGAGCTACCTCGGTTTGGGCGCCCAGCCGCCCACGCCCGAATGGGGCGCCATGCTCGCCGATGGCCGTCCCTACCTGCGCGATGCTTGGTGGGTCTCGCTCTTTCCGGGCCTTGTGTTGACCTTAGTGGTCTTGGCGAGCAATATCGTTGGTGATACACTGCGCGATGCGCTTGATCCACGCAGTTTACGCAAGTAGCCGATCTGGTTTCAGGGTTTGTTGGGCCAAGCAAGACTGCTAATTATTAGCTGTCATGCCCGACAAACCTTGATTTGTTGCCGCTTCTCTACTTGACCGATTTCCTTCAAGCATCTATGCTGCTGATTAGCAGGTGCTCATTTCTTGCATAATCTAGAGGCAGCAACGATGCTGTAGCTAAAACAAAGGGCCGATTATGACACAGACCTACGACATAATTTTGCGGAATGGTACGTTGTACGATGGCAGCGGCGCCCCACCAGTTGTTGGTGATCTTGCCATTAATGGCGAAATGATCGTGGCCTTGGGCGATTTGGGCGATGCGGTTGGCAAAACCGAGATCGATGTAAGCGGCTTGGCGGTTGCGCCCGGCTTCATCAATATGCTAAGTTGGGCACCGATCACCCTGCTGCACGATGGTCGCTCTCAAAGTGATATTCGCCAAGGTGTGACCTTAGAGGTTATGGGCGAAAGCTGGTCGGAAGGCCCGCTCAACGAAGAGATGAAGCGCGAGATGCTCGAAAAACAGGGCGATATCAAATACGATATCACCTGGACGACCTTGGGCGAGTTTCTCGAACAACTAGCGGAAAAAGGCGTCTCGACCAATATCGCCTCGTTTGTTGGCACGGCCACGGTACGCATTCACACCATTGGCTATAGCGATCGCAACCCCACGTCCGAAGAGCTGGAGGCGATGTGCAACCTTGTGCGCGAGGCCATGAGCGAGGGCGCGATGGGTGTGAGTTCGGCCCTGATCTATGCTCCCGATTGCTTCTATACCACCGAAGAGCTGACCGCGCTGGCAAAGGCCGCCGCCGAGTACGATGGCTTGTACATTTCGCATCTACGCAGCGAGGGCAATAGCTTCCACGAAGCGCTGGAGGAGTTTATCACCGTCGTACGCGACGCCCAGGTTCGCGGCGAGATCTATCACCTCAAAGCTATGGGCGAGGCGAACTGGCACAAGATGGATAGCGTGCTGGAGCGGATCGAACAGGCACGTGCCGAAGGCTTAGAGATCACCGCCGATATGTACACCTATACGGCGGCTGGCACTGGCCTCGACGCCACCATGCCGCGTTGGGTGCAGGAAGGCGGTCACGACGCTTGGGTCGCTCGTTTGAAAGATCCGGCGGTGCGCGAGCGGCTGCGGGTTGAGATGAGTACACCCTCGAACGAATGGGAGAACGTCTATCTGATGTCTTCTGGCCAAGCTAAGGGTATGCTTTTGGTTGGCTTTAAGAACCCCGAGCTCAAGCATTTAACCGGCAAGACCTTGGCCGAAGTCGCCGAGATGCGCGGTACCTCGCCCGAAGACACGATTATGGATCTGGTGATCGAGGACGACAGCCGCGTGAACGTGGTCTACTTTGTGATGACTGAGGACAACCTGCGCAAGCAGATCAAGCGCCCTTGGGTGTCGCTCTGCTCCGATTCTGGTTCCTTGGCTCCTGAAGGCCTCTTCCTCAAGTCGAGCACCCACCCGCGCGCCTATGGCACCTTTGCCCGTTTCTTGGCAAAATATGTGCGTGACGAGCAGCTTATACCGCTCGAAGAGGGTATTCGCCGCATGACCACCTTGCCCGCCAGTGTGCTCAAGCTGAAGTGGCGCGGTGCGCTCAAGCCCGGCTTCTACGCCGATCTCGCGATCTTCGATCCCGATAAGATCCAAGATCATGCGACCTTTGATCAGCCCCACCAGTATGCGACTGGTATGGTTCATGTGTTTGTAAACGGCACGCAAGTGCTGAAAGATGGTGAGCACACAGGCGCAACCCCCGGTCAGTTTGTACGTGGTCCGGGCTGGCGCGGCTGGAATGAAATCGAGGAGCAGGTATAGCTATGCCCATTATGGAAAGTGCGCCGGGCGCGGAAACGATTTTTGATGGCAAACGCTATCTCTACTTCGCGGGCACGGGCTACTACGGCTTGCAGGGTCATCCAGAAGTCATCGAAGCGGCTTACCAAGCCATGTTGCGCTATGGCATCGCCTCGGGCACCTCGCGAGGCGGCTTCGGCGATAATCCGCCCACCCGCGAAGTCGAACGTTTAGCTGCCGCCTATTTCGGCGCCGAAGATGCTTTTTACTTTGTCTCGGGCTATATCGGCAACACGATTTTAGCGCAATACTTTCGCGATGCCTACGATGTGGCCTTCGTCGATGAGTCGGCGCACTACAGCGTCTACGATGCGCTCAAGATCGCCGGACGCCCGATTGTGAAGTTCGCTCACCGCGATGCGGAAGACCTTGCCGCCAAACTGGAATCAGAACTTGCTCCCGGCCAGCGCCCGCTGCTCATGACCGATAGCGTCTTTCCATCGTTCGGGCGGATCTCGCCGCTCGATCAGTATCTGCGCGCCTTAGAAGCCTACCCCAATGCGCTCTTATGCGTCGACGATGCTCACGCCACCGGCACGATCGGGGCTAACGGTCGAGGTTCTTTCGAGCACTTCGGCCTGAAGAGCGACAAGGTCGGCCTCTATTTCGCCACCACACTCAGCAAAGCCATCGGTGGCCAAGGCGGCGTGATCGTGGGCAGCCGCGAGTTTATCGCCGATCTGAAACGAAGCTCGCAACTGTATAATGGCGCGAGCCAGCCGAGTGTGCCGGTTGCCGCCGCGACCGCCAAATCGTTGGAACTGGTGATGGCCCACCCCGAGCAGTTCCGCGAGCGTCTATGGAAAAATGTCAAGCATTTTCGTGATGGCCTGCGCAAACTGGGCCTAGAGGTCGAAGATAGTCCGGTTCCGATTATCAATATCGAGCTTGAGAGCGCCGAAAAAATGCAGCAGATGCAGGCCGCGCTCTACGAGCGCGGTATCGCGGTGGCTTACTTCCGCACCTACAGCGGCATTGGTCCGAACGGTCTGATCCGCATCGCGATTTTCAGCACCCATACCGAAGAGATGATCGACCGTCTGTTGAGCGAGATCGCCAGCTTGTTGTAGCGAACAGCTCAAGGAGTAGAAGAAGCATGACGAAGATTGGAATGTCGATCGACGAACTGGAAACCCCATGTATGTTGGTCGATCTCGATAAACTGGAAGCCAATATCGCTAAGTGGCAAGCAACGATCGCTGCTAATGGCGTGGCCTTGCGCCCGCATGTCAAGACCCACAAAGTGCCCGAGATCGGCCAGATGCAGATCGCGGCGGGCGCGGCGGGCATCACGGTCGCCAAGATCTCGGAGGCCGAAGTCTTTGCCGAGGGCGGCATCAACGATATCTTTGTAGCTTATCCGACCATCGGCGCTTCGAAGTGGAAACGAGCCGCCGAGCTAGCGCGCAGCATTACCCTGACCGTAGGCGTCGATAGCTTGGTCGGCATCGAGGGTTTGAGCGCGGCCGCTCAAGAGGCGGGCAGCACGATCCGCGTGCGTGTCGAGGTCGATACGGGCCTGAATCGTTCAGGCGTGCAGCCCGGCGAGGCCGAGGCGCTCTGTCGTGCGGTCTTGGCGGCGCCCAACCTCGAGCTTGATGGCCTCTTCACTTTCCGAGGGCCGAACTTCCCCGGTGCCAACGGCCGTTCCGCCGATGAGCTGGGTCGCGAAGAGGGCCAGATTATGGTCGATCTAGCCGAGGAACTGCGCTCTTCGGGCATTCCGATCAAGCAGATCAGCGTTGGCGGCACACCCACCTCGCGGGCTGCCGCGACCGTACCCGGTGTGACCGAAGTGCGCCCGGGTACCTACGTCTTTAGCGACTGGATGATGACGGCTGGCGGCGTGGTATCGGAGGATGAGGTCGCCCTGCAGATCCTCTGCACTGTGGTGAGCCGTCCGGCCCCCGATAAAGCGACCGTCGATGGCGGCTCCAAGACCTTCTCGGGCGATAGCATCCCCGCCAAAAACGGTGTGCCTGGCTACGCTCGCGCGGTCGGCTACGACGCCTATGTCGAAACCATGTCGGAAGAGCACGGCGTGTTGCGCCTTGGCGAGGGTGTCGATCTCAAGATCGGCCAGCGCATCGGCTTCCATCCGCTGCATGTCTGCCCCACCGTCAACCTCTCCGACGAGCTGATCGGCGTGCGCAATGGCGTGGTCGAAAAGGTTTGGCCGATTTTGGCGCGTGGCAAGCGCAGCTAAACTCTAACTTCAAGTTTGTGCTCTGCGTTAGTGGCGGCCTAAACCCCGCCACTTTTTTCTTGCATGGGGGCGAAGTGTTGTTGTTTTCTGCTCCAGATCGTTTTCGTCAGCGTTCTGGCGGAGAGATCTTTGCCTTCCATTCGCTCCCAACCGCGTCCGCCTACGGCTACAAACGGCTTATCCTTCACAACACGGTGCTGGCCGCGAGCAGAGCTCGCCTCAAAACCCAAGCGTACAAGCATCAAAGCAAGGAGTGTGTATGGAGATGCCGACAAAACAATCGTTGCTGTTGATATCCCAAATGAAATTCGATTGAATTGTCGGCTTTGAGGAGGTCTTTCGGCACACAGCTACAAGCCTCCTTTGTTGGGCGGGATGTTGATAGCCGTAGGCGGACGCGCCAAGAGTCTTCTTTTTGGGGCAAAACCTAGCCGTAACAATCTGAAGAGAGCGCGGATTTGTTATCGATCTGGAAGCTATCAGAAGAGACAAGAATGATGTTATTTAGGGTCTAACTGGCCAACGATAGCGCATTCCGGGCGGTAGACGCAGTGAGTCGTCGCCCAAACGTCCTAACCCCAAGCTCTTGAGGGTCGGGTGGTATTCGAGCCGTGCGTAGCGCGTCCATTGTACATCGTAGGTATTGCGCTGCACCATAGCGCTGATCAGCGGCCCCAAGCTCTCCTCTCCGTACTGCTGCCAGAGAGGCTGCAAAGCGGGATAGAGGCCGAGATCGCCGTCGCCGCGCAGGGTTTCGGCCAAGAAGAGCCGTTCGCCCAATGCCCGCTGTTGAACTACGCCATCACGCTCTTCCAGACAGGTATATTCGAAACATTGCAGCTTGCCCCACGCAAAGGGCAGCGCGGGCGTGAGCGGCAGACCGACCCGCGATAGACCGCCGAATTGTTGCCAAGCCTGCCAAAACTGGGCCGGAACGTACCATTCGGTTTCGGGGAAGTGGTGACCTGCGCTTGGCCCTAGCTCGATCTGAGCGAGCAAAATCGCGTTTGTGCTTCCTCCAGCCTGATCTTCCAGACGTAGATGCAGACTGTAGCTGCCGGCTGGCAGATCAGATGGTAGATCGATCGGCTGCAGATGTTGGATCGGTGTGTTAAGCTGCCACGCTTTGGGCGCCAGCGCGCCGTAGATCAGCGCCAAGCGATCTTCGAGTTGTACTTCGTTTTGGCTATTGCGCAGCTCAAGCACCACATTGAGCGCCTCGGGGCCGTTGTATGGCTCGACCATCTGCCATTCCAGCAGAACGCTCAACAGATCGCCCACGCTGTAGTGCTCGCTGTCGGCTTGGCTCAGCGTGGCAGCTTTCAGTTGGAGCGGCCCGAAGCGGTCGCCGCGCTCTCGGAGCGGCCCGAGCGTGATCGGACGAAACATGTCGAAGATACCGTATGAGCCATCTTGGGCGTAGCGATGCAGAATCAGGTCGATCATTTGGGGCGTGAGCCAATTGCCCAAGTAGTTGATCACGGCCAGCGGGTATTCGCCGTTCGCCAGTTTAAGCAAGATGCTGCTTTGGTCCCAGAGCTTGCTATCGAGCAATTGGCGGTGCTCGAAGGCTTGGTAGGGACTGAGCGCTCCAGCTTGGGCCGCGATCGCAGGCATATCGACGAAGATCTCGCCTTTAACTTGCTCGATCTCGTTGTTAATGGCACGGTTAACGCGCGCTTGAGCTGCCAAGACCTCAGCTTCGCGCTGAGTTTCGCGCCATAGACCGTCGCTGCGTAGGAAGAAGAGGCGTGGCGGGTTTGGCTCTAACAGTCCGGCTTGGTTCAGGCTCGAACGGCTCCAAAGTGGCGAGTACCAAAACAGGCTGAGCAGCAGCAAGGCAGGCATAGCGTATCTGGCAAGACCGCCAAGCCGCCTGCTTTGGCTGGCAGAGTTGTTGTTCAGCAGATTCCATCCCACGGCGCTGAGCCAGATCAGACCAGCATATAGCTCTAAGAAGTAGTTGGCGTAGGCGCCCACTTTGCCGACCCCGATCGCGTCCAAGCAGCCTAACAGCGTGTAGAGCAGGACCGCCCAGTAGGGCCAGCCAGTGTCTTTTCTACGGTAGGCTACGATCAAGGCCGATCCGAGCAGGCCAGCGCCTAGCAGTGCCCAACGCAGAGCAAGCTGTTCCTTCCAGAAGTTCCAAGCCAAGCTACCTTCCCAGCGATTGGCGTTGGCGTTTACAACGTGTCGCCAAAACCAGCCCTCGCTGCCAAGCTGCATTAATCCGAAAGGTAGAAGCGCGAAGGCGGCCCAACACAGCACCACGCCGATACGGCGTTGCAGCGGCTGATCGCTCAGTATCCAACACAGGCCGCCCACAAGTGGGGCCGCGATCAGCGAGGGTTTGGTATAGAGCGAGAGGACTAACAACAGTCCTGCAACGATCGCACTGCTTGCTGATGAGTTCTGCAGACTTCTGCGCACAAACAGCAGGCCCCACAGCCCTAAACAGAGCGCCAGCGCATCGACTCGCAGATAGCCGCCCCATTCGCGCACAACCGGAATGCTGAGGAAGAGCAACCCACAGAGCACGGAATTGCTTTGAAAGAAGTTTTTCCACGTTGGGCTGATTGCGTGCTGATTGTCGAGCTTGGCCAGCAGCCCTAGGGCCACAACACTGGCGATTGTGGCCAGCAGTGATACCAGTCGCCCTGCGAGCAACAGATTGTGACAAAACAGGTTGATCAGCAGGCTGCTAAGGTGATAGACCGGCGGGTAGTTGACCACAAAGTAGGGCGCTTGGGCAGGATCGGCGTAGAGCTTCCAGATCGGGGTACCAGCCTGAAGGTGTTCTAGTTGGGCTAGGAGTGGCCCTTCACCATAGTCGACTGGGAAAGGATGGCCCAGCATTTGCACGATATGTATGCTAAAAAAAACAAGGTAAATAAGGATAATCAACCATATAAGGCAACGAAGCGCAAGCAGGCTGCGCTTCCAGAAGGGCTTATTAAGCATGATGTTCTAATTCCGCTCGTTATAATTTGTGTAGTTACCAATCTAATGAGGATACAAGTTTTTCGTGCCTTTGAATAAATCCTATCGCAGGCTATGCTCGAAACGCAAGCAATCTACTTTTTCTAATGTAATCATTGCAAAGATCGATAACCATTTTGTGAAGATCTCATAGCTTAAAATCGCAGACTTAATCAAAAAACTTCTAGCTCGATCATATAAATATTCTGCTTTAAAATGCCATGGATCGCCAAAAAAATATTCTGAATGTTGCAAATCCATGGCTTTGTCGTATTGACATAATTAGTTTGTAGCAACTCCTACAATGTTGACAGTCATTCGTCAAAGAGTATAATAGGTGTATACGCAGATTCTATTGTATATTTCATATGATCATTACTACACATTCTTCAATTAATGAAGTTTGTGGGTATATCAAAAGGAGTGCGTCATGTTTGGATTAGGTTGGCAAGAATTGCTGATTATCCTGATAATTGTATTAGCTATCTTCGGCACTAGCCGCCTAGCTGGCCTTGGCGGCGCTCTGGGCGGTAGCATCCGCGAATTCAAGCGAGCTGTACGTGACGATGATCCGCCAGCCGAGACAACGACGACTGCTACGAAGGTTGAAGAGGCCGAGAAGAAAGCCTAATGCCCTTACCTTTAGGTATATAGGCAGAGCTTTGTCCCTCAAGCTTTCTTAGGTATAACAGGATGCTCTGGCCTGTTAGTGTCAATGCGTCCTTGTGATGTTTGTATCTATGTGGTTACAACGTCCTTTCGCGTCAGCGAAGACAAGGCCTCGCGTCTGTCTTGCTGACGCTTTTTTTATGCCTATTTAAATTGTTTAAGCGCGTCGAAACACTCGAAGACGCGACCCCGCAGCCTATAAATGCCGCTTTGGAAAATTTTATACAATAAAGCAGCGCTTACACGCTACCAGTGGCCCATTATTTGATATCCCTTGTTGGCTAAGATTGCAGATCTTTAAGCGAGGATTCTGGCCTTGCCCCATTAGGATAATCTGCAACTCTCTGTTAAGATAACAGAGGTAGCGATAGCGCTATGGCAGAGAAAATAAGAAGAACATCCGGCTTTTGTTGGTAAACTAGATGCAGATAGAGCCTAGACTCAAACGCATGGCGAGTGGTGCTAAGAATACGCGTATGCAGCAGCCGGATCTGGAGAGATAGAACGATGGCGAACGATTTTTTTGATCAAGCGATAATTACTGTTAGCTCTGGTAACGGCGGTGATGGTTCGGCCCACTTCCGGCGTGAAGCGCACGTACCGCGCGGCGGCCCCGATGGCGGCGACGGCGGGCGTGGCGGGCATGTCTATTTGGTTACCGACCCGCAGCTCAATACCCTGCTGTCTTTTCGATATCAAACGCGTTTTAAGGCCGAACATGGCGAAAATGGTGCTCGTCAGAACCGAACGGGTAAGCAAGGTCAAGATCTTGAGATCCGTGTACCGGTTGGGACCCAAGTCACTACAACGATCGATGGTCAAGAGTATACGGTCGACTTAGTTCGTCCCGGTCAACGACTCTTAGCGGCTCGTGGCGGGCGCGGCGGTTTGGGAAATACCCACTTCGCAACTTCGACTCGTCAAGTGCCACGCATCGCTGAATTAGGTGAACCGGGCCAGACCTTGGAGCTGCGCCTCGAACTCAAGGTGCTTGCCGATGTCGGTTTGGTGGGTTTCCCGAATGCTGGCAAGAGTACCTTGCTGAGCGTGATCAGTGCGGCCCGACCCAAGATCGCCTCCTATCCATTTACAACCCTTCAGCCCAATTTGGGGGTAGTTGAGGTGGGCTACACCACCTTCGTTGTGGCTGATATTCCGGGTCTGATCGAAGGCGCTTCCGAAGGTATCGGCTTGGGCTTCGACTTCTTGCGCCATGTCGAACGAACCCGCATTCTGATCCACGTTCTTGATGCAGCAGGTGTCGACGGGCGCGATCCGCTCGAAGATTACTATAAAATCAATGCCGAATTGGAGGCCTACCAGCCGGAGTTGGCTAAACGCCCCCAAGTGTTGGTATTAAATAAAATGGATCTCCCTGACGCTCAAGCCAACCTTGAGCGCATCAAACAAGGGGTTGATCTACCTGAAGAACGCATTTTTGCCATCTCAGCAGCATCTCGAGAAGGTGTAAAAGCTGTTGTTGATTATGTGGCTCGTTGGTTGCAGGAGATCACTCCTGCTCAGCCTAAAGAACTCCCTGAAGAAGAGACGCTTGAATGGCCGGTACCGCACGTCGACGAGAACGACTTTACCATCGTTCCTGAAGGCGATGGCTGGCGTGTACGTGGCAAGAAAATTGAGCGCCTGATCTCGATGACAAATTTCGCGCAACCAGAAGCGCTCGATCGCGTGCAGCGCGTACTTGCAGCCACGGGTATCAGTTCAGCCTTAGAGGCTGCTGGTGTCCAAGAAGGTGACACGGTTTACATTGAGAAAGCAGAGCTGATATGGAGCGAGGCTTACGAGGACTAGGGAGCAAATCATCTGGTATTGAATGGCCGGTGCCCCCAGTGGTGCCAAAGAAAGCATCGCGTCAGCAAGAGTGGCGGTTTCGCATATTCCTCTTGTTGACCGATTTGCTATTAGTGATTCCAGCGTTTATGCTGGCCCACTGGATGCGTTATTGGGCTGATTGGCCGCCGCTCCTTGACAACTTAGTTCAGCCTGTTAATGAGGCCTACTTTGTAGAATTCAGCGCCTTTTGGCGAATAACGATCGGCTTGATGGTATTGCTGGGAGTCTTGTTTAGTATGAAAGGGCTCTATTCACTGCCGCGCAGTGCGGGCCTGCTCGACTATGCTGGCATTATCTTCAGCAGTACCATGACAGGTATCAGTATTCTGATCGTGGTAGTAACCCTGATCGGAAGTTCGCTCAATTCGCGTTTGATCTTTGTTTTTGTTGGCTTCAACATCGTTGTCTTTCTCTGTACTTGGCGCATTATCATTATGATCGTGCGTCAATGGCGTTGGTCCAAAGGAATCGGGCTCGAGCGTGTCTTGGTGGTTGGTGGGCGAGGTTTAGGCCAACATGTCATGGCTGGCATCGCTGCTCAACCCCACTTAGGCTATAAACTGATGGGCTATCTCGATAACGAGACCTGCTCGAACGGTTTGGTGCCTCCTCCAGTGGCGACGCCAACACCGCCCGCCCCTAATGGTGGGCGCTTTCGCAAGCTGGGCCCGATCGAAGATCTGCCCAAGATCGTGAACGAGCAGGGCATCGACACGGTGGTTGTAGCGCTGCCCTTCTGGGAACATGGCAAATTGCCGATTTTGGCTCAGCAGTGTTCTGAGTTGGGTGTCGAATATCGCATTGCGCCCGACCTTTACCAGCTCAGCTTCGATCGCGTCAATGTGCTTGACATCAGTGGCGTGCCGCTGATCGAACTCAAAGATGTCTCGCTGAAAGGCTGGAATCTGGCCTTTAAGCGCGCTATGGATCTGACCTTGGTGATTTTGGCTGCCCCGATCCTTATTCCGGTCGGTCTGCTGATTGCGCTCTTGGTGCGCCTCGATTCCGAAGGGCCGCCAGTCTTCACCCAAACGCGCGTCGGCAAGAATGGCAAGCTCTTCAAAATCTATAAGTTTCGCACCATGGTGGTTGATGCCGAAGCGCGCAAAGCTGAGCTGAGCGCCTTCAACGAAGCTGATGGCCCGATTTTCAAGATGAAGAACGATCCCCGTATTACGCGGGTGGGCAGGATACTGCGCCGAACCAGCCTTGACGAACTGCCCAACTTTTGGAATGTGTTGTTAGGCGATATCAGTTTGGTAGGGCCACGGCCTGCGGTTCCTTCTGAAGTCGCTCAGTACGAGCCTTGGCATATGCGCCGCTTAGAGGTGATGCCGGGCATCACGGGCTTGTGGCAGGTCTTGGGTCGCAGCGATACCTCGTGGGAAGAGATGGTGCGGCTCGACATCTATTATGCTGAAAACTGGTCGCCGGGTATGGATATCCGTATCCTTTTGCAGACCATCCCTGCCGTCTTACAAGGACGCGGCGCCTATTAGGTCGACAGAGGGGTCTTGTTCTACCTTGAACAAGACCTCTTTTTGTGTGTAATAGTTGGCGAGCTGTTTCGTAGTAGTAGTGGTAGTATTAGATTTGCTGATGCAGACTTCTTATCTCTATAAGTTGAGCTTTTGGGTGTGCTAGCGCACCTTGTACAACGAAGCTTCGGTAATTAAAGCTAGAGGTAGCGTTTGCTGCTACAATAGATATGGAATATTATAAGTTTGCAATAATCTGATTTTCTTGCAGGGCAAAATCGGAGCAGCATTATAAAAGGGAAAACAACATCTATGCGCGTATTGATTACTGGTGGCGCTGGCTTTCTTGGTTCGCACTTGGTGGAGCGCTTTCTGGCAGAAGGTCATACTGTGATCGCCATGGACAATTTGATCACAGGCACGACCGACAATATCGCCCATTTAGCTGGTCACGAGCGTTTTACTTTTATTAAACACGACGTTACGAACTATATTTTTATTGAAGGCCCATTGGACGCAATTTTGCATTTTGCCTCTCCTGCGTCTCCAGTTGATTATCTCGAATTGCCGATTCAAACGTTGAAAGTGGGTGCGCTCGGTACGCACAAAGTGCTTGGTCTGGCTAAAGATAAGGGCGCTCGCTTTTTGTTAGCCTCGACCTCGGAAGTCTATGGTGATCCCCAAGTTCACCCCCAAAACGAAGAGTATTACGGACACGTTAATCCGATCGGCCCGCGCGGCGTCTATGACGAAGCGAAGCGCTTCGCCGAGGCGATGACCATGGCCTATCATACCTATCACGGCGTCGATACTCGGATCGTGCGTATCTTCAATACCTACGGTCCGCGCATGCGTCTGCGCGATGGGCGTGTGGTGCCGAACTTTATTACGCAGGCCCTCAAGGGCGAGCCGCTGACGGCTTATGGTGATGGCCAGCAGACTCGCTCCTTCCAATATGTGAGCGACCTGATCGAAGGCGTCTATCGTCTGTTGCTCTCAGATGAGGTCGAGCCGGTCAATATCGGTAATCCCGGAGAGTTTACCATCAAGGAATTCGCCGAGGTGGTCAACCGCTTGACTGGTAACGAAGCTGGCATCGTTTACAAAGAGCTGCGCACCAAAGACGATCCCCAAGTACGCCAGCCCGATATCAGCAAGGCCAAGCGTGTGCTCGGTTGGGAGCCAAAAGTGTCGCTTGAAGAAGGCCTGAGCTTGACCATTCCGTGGTTCCGCGAGCAGTTGATCGCCCGTGGTGAGATTGTTAAGTGAGGTGAAGTCTCAGCCAAGCCAAAAGTGCTGATGCTGAGTGCTAGTGGTTATGATTGAGCGTTTAGGCCATTCTCGACGTCAGGTGCTGCACTACGGCCTTTCAGCTTGCGGTATCGTGCTGCTGGCTGGTCTTTTGGCATACCTACCTTTGACCTATGCCGTTGCACTGGTCGGTGCGAGCATCGCAGCTGTATTGGCCCTGATCCACCCGAGTTGGGCGGTGGTTTGGGCGATCCTCTCCGTGCCGATACAAGACCTTGTGCGCCTGCCGGGCGGCTTGACCGTGACACAGATCACTATGCTGTTAGCGGTCGGCTCGTGGATGCTCTATACGCTCGCCCGCCCGCAAGAGCTGGTGCGCTGGGGCCCGTTGGGCTTGCCACTGTTAGCGGTGAGTGCTGCGATGGCCCTCAGCACGCTCGCAACACCCTACAGCGCCAGCGACGGCCTTAAAGAGATCTTACGCTGGCTCTGGGTCGCGATGGCCTATCTGATTGTGCTCAATACGGTCAGAACCAGCCAGCAATCGGCTCTGATTCTGCTGGCGCTCTGCATCGCTCCGGCCTTGGTGGCGGTCTATGGACTATGGCAGTTTGTTACAGCGAGCGGCCCGCCGAGCTTCGGTGTGGCGGGTGGGCGCTTTGTGCGCGCCTATGGCACGATCGGCCAACCGAACTCCTTCGCTGGTTATATGAACATGGCTTGGTCGCTCTGTTTGGTCTTAGGCCTTTCGTTCTTCTGGCGCTCTTGGCATCGCGGGTTGCCCTTTGGTCGCTTCGTTCCGTTGGTCGCAGCAGGCGCGGCGGGTTTGACTTTGGCAGCTTTGGCGGCCTCGTTCTCGCGCGGCGGCTGGATCGGGGCGGTCGGTGGTGTGCTTGCTCTGGGAGCCGCGTGGCTGTTTACGGGCTATGATCCTCGCCAACGGCGCGCACTGCTTGAGCGCATGTTAGGCGCCGCTCTGCTGGGCGGCTTGTTGCTGGTTGTTTTGGTGATGCTGTATAACACTGGCGCACTACCCGCTTCAGTTGCGAATCGCCTCGATAGTATCTTCACAAATCTGCGTCTTTTCGATGTGCGCACTGTCGATGTAACCCCAGCTAACTTCTCAGTCGTCGAACGCATGGCACAGATGCAAGCTGGATGGGGGATGTTCAACTCGAACCCGCTTGTTGGGATTGGGCCGGGCAACTATAGCAATGCCTATAGCGACTTTTATATTCCGCCTTGGTCGATCTCCCAAGGCCATGCCCACAATTACTATCTGCATAGCGCGGCGGAAGGTGGCCTGCTCGGTTTGTTGGCTTACCTCTTTTTGCTGGGCATGCTGATACGTTTGTGCCTACAAGCCTTGAGGCGCGCCGAGCAGCCGTGGGAACGCCTCGTCGCGTTAGGGGCTTGTGGTATGATGGGGGCCGTCATGACCCATAATCTGTTTGAGAACCTCCACGTGCTCAACCTGCCAATTCATATGGGTGCAATATGGGGGCTTCTGGCTTGGATTGGGCGTGATCGTACCCTCGAGGCAGGCGATAAACAAGGGCTGGCGTAAGCAGACACTGGCTTGCACCTGGGCTGCCTTCGCGATCTGAGGATGTTATATGAGGAGTTTGGTATGCGCTATCTTGTAACTGGTGGAGCGGGCTTTGTCGGCAGCCACCTTGTAGAACGGCTTTTGGCCCGTGGCGACGAGGTGATCTGTCTCGACAACTTTAACAACTATTATGCGCCTGAGCGCAAGCGCAACAATATCCAGTTCGCTTCCCAGCAATCAGGTTATACGCTTATCGAAGGCGATATACGTGATAAGGAACTGGTTGCAAACTTGTTCGAGCGTTATAAACCGAACAAGGTTGCCCATTTGGCGGCCATGGCAGGCCCGCGTCCATCGATCAAAGACCCTATGTTGTACGAACAGGTCAATGTGGCTGGTACGGTAAACCTGCTCGAACAGGCTCGTCGCTATGATGTTCAAGCCTTTTTGTTGGCATCGACCTCGTCGGTCTATGGCGCGTCGCCGACCCCCTGGCGCGAGGATGAAAGTGATACCAACCATCCCCTTTCGCCCTATGCTGCCACCAAAAAAGCATGCGAGGTTTTGGCCTATACCTTTCATCAGATCTATAAGATGCCGACCACGGTAGTGCGCTTCTTTACGGTCTATGGGCCGCGCGGTCGCCCCGATATGACCCCTCACCTCTTTGTCGATAAAATGGTGCGAGGTGAGCCATTCACCCTCTTTAACGGCGGCGAAAATCTTTATCGTGACTATACCTATGTCGCCGATATTGTCTCGGGTGTCGTTTCTGCTTTAGACAAAGCCTACCCCTACGAGATCTTTAATCTGGGCAATGCGACACCGGTATTGATGCGAACCTTTGTTGAACAACTCGAAGAAGTTACTGGCCTGAAAGCGCAGATTAATGCTGTACCGTTGCCTGCTACCGATCCGTCGATCACATTTGCGGATACAAGCAAAGCACAACGTATGCTCGATTACAAGCCGCAAACCCATGTGTTAGAAGGTTTAGAGCAGTTTTGGAAGTGGTACACAGATACAGGCCTAGATCGAAGGTAGTCTCATCAGAACGATTAATAGTCTCATAAATAAAGCATGGTAGACTGTACGGGGTATCCATTGCTAAAATCTTTGGATATCCCTACACTCTCCACAATCCTAGGCCAAAGATGAACGGACGGGGCATGATCAACGAAACAACAGATGTGGCAAGCCAACGGGAAGCCAACGAAGCTACACAACAAGAGGAAGTTCAGGCAGTTGTTGCGACCGAAGGGTTTTCGCTCTGGAAATGGCTACGGAATCCACGAACGCTAATTTCTTTTGGTATAGCTATCGCAATTGTTTGGTTTGCGTTTCGTGGTCTTGATGTCAACATTCAAGAGACCTGGCAGTATATGAAGGCAGCTAACATCGGCCTCTATCTGACTGGCTTCTTGATGTTTTATCTCACCTTCCCTTTGCGGGCTTTTCGTTGGAGACTTCTGCTCCGTAATGCCGATGTCCCGGTCGATGCGGGGCGCGGTAGCTGGTCATCGACGCCTGCGTTGATGGAATACATCTTCTTATCGTGGTTTGCGAATTGTATTGTGCCCGCTAAGTTGGGTGATGCCTATCGCGGCTATCTGCTCAAACATAACGGCAAGGTCTCTTTTTCGAGCACGATCGGTACGATCTTCGCCGAGCGCCTCTTAGATATGTTGGCGCTCTTTACCTTGTTGGTGATCAGCGGTTGGGTTACCTTCCACGGCGAACTGCCGCCCGAGACGCGCATCATCTTCATCAGCGGGCTTGTGCTTGTGCTCTTGATTGTGGTCGGACTGGCTGGTATGCGCTGGTTCAGCCCATTTTTGCGTCGAATTGTGCCCAACCGAGCCAAGCGCGTTTATATCTCGTTTGAAGAGGCTGCACTGCGCTCGTTCCGGCCCAAAGTGCTGCCGGGTCTGCTTTTGATGACGGTCGCGATCTGGCTCTTAGAAGGTTTTCGACTCTATTTTGTGATCTTGTCGCTAGGGCATGTTGGCCTCCAGCTCGGGCTGTCGATGGTCATCTTTGTGGCCTTGGCTTCGTCGTTACTGACGGTGTTACCCATCACTCCGGCGGGCTTGGGTGTGGTTGAAGGAACGATTGTCGCGGTTTTGGTACTATTTAATGTGGATACAAGCCTTGGAACAGCCGTCACCTTTCTCGATCGCACCATTAATTTCTGGAGCATTATTATTATTGGCTTTCTCGTTTATCTTTTTAGTAAACGTAAGTAGCCCTTTTGTTGCGTGAGACTATGAGAATCGGCATCGACTATACCTCGGCGGCTTGGCAAGGTGCCGGGATTGGGCGCTATACACGTGAATTGGTGCGTGCGGTTGTTGAACTAGGTGGCGACTATCACTATAGCCTGTTTTATGCGGCTTGGGGTTTGCCGAAAGATAGCCCTCAGATCGCGGCTCTGAATGACTTATGTAGCAAGCATGCCAATGTGCGTGCCGTACCGTTGCCTTTTACGCCCCAAATGTTGACACGTCTATGGCAGCGTTTGCGGGTGCCTATGCCGGTAGAGCTTTGGACTGGCCCGCTCGATATTGTGCATGCGCCCGACTTTGTGCTGCCGCCCACTGGGGCACGCAAGCTCTTGACCATTCACGACTTGGCGTTTTTGGTCGGCCCTGAGTGGTTTGAACCGGTGTTGCAGCGCTACCTTTCGCGAGCTGTGCCGCGCTCGTTGGCCCAAGCCGATATGGTGCTGGCCGACTCGCATGCGACCAAAAACGATCTGGTACGCTTGCTGCAGGCCGATCCCAGTAAGGTGCATGTTATTCACTTGGGGGCCGACCCGCGTTTTAAGCCTTGGCCTGCCGACGATTTAGCGGCCGTGCGTGAACGTCTTAAACTTCCCGAGAAGTTTATTTTGTTTGTGAGCACGCTCGAGCCGCGTAAAAACGTGGTACGTTTATTGGAAGCATTTGCAATGAGCTTTGGCTTTGGTGCTCCCAACGATCTAAAGATTGTATTGGGAGGGCGCAAAGGCTGGTTGTACGACGATATTTTTGCAGCCATCGATCGGTTGCACTTACACGATCGCGTTCACTACCTTGATTATCTCGATGATCGCGATCTGCCTGCTGTTTACAATCTGGCTAGTGCCTACACCTATGTGCCGCTCTACGAAGGCTTTGGTCTGACAGCGCTTGAAGCGATGGCTTGCGGTACGCCGGTTTTGACCAGTGATAAAGCCAGCCTCCCAGAGGTTGTTGGCGATGCAGCCTTGGTGGTCGATGCCTACGATACCCAAGCGATGGCTCAAGGCTTAGCACGCATTCTTACCGACACGGCTTTGCGCGAGCAACTGCGCCAGGCTGGGCCGCAGCAGGCTGCCCGCTTTAGTTGGCAGTTGGCGGCTCAACAGCTCCGAGGCTATTACGAGCAACTCGCTTGTGGTTGCTAGTGGCTTGCTGCGATTTGTCTAAACAACGCGCAGAGCCGCCAGAGTGCTACGAAAGGTCTATAGCTCGATCTCGCTGACGAGCGATCGTTTGCTTGGCCTTTCATTCGATAGATAGAAAATAAACATGGCGAACACTACACTACGAGGAGAAGAGCGAGCATGGCCATAGAACGCGATACCAATGCCGAGGCGCTCGCACGAGGGGCCGAACCGGGCCAGGGCTATGCAATAGGGCGCATTCTCTCGAATATTTTTCACCCTGTTGTACTCAGCATCGCAACCTTTATCATTATCGGCTGTTACAGCGGCCCTACGCTGTTAGCAGGTTTAGGCTGGGCCTTGCTCTGTATTCTGCTTCAGATTCTGCCGGGCACCTTCTTTTTCCTTTGGCGCTTAAAAAGAGGCAACTATAGCGATGAAGACGTTTCGCAGCGTCATCAGCGCAATGAGCTTTATCTATTTACCATCATCTGTGGAGGTTTAAGCATTTTGGTGATCTGGTGGTTGGGCATGCCGCCTCTCTTTATGGCAGCCCAGATCAGCGCGTTTGTTTTATCGCTGTCGAGCTGGATCATCAACATGTTTTGGAAGATCAGTGTCCATGCCGCTACCAACGCCTCTTGCGCTACGGTCGCCCTCTTGCTTGCGCCCATGCTCGGAGTTGTTTTGTGGATCTGCACCCTTCTAGTTGGTTGGGCGCGCATTCGTACCCGCAACCATACACCCAGTCAGGTCTTGGCGGGCATGGCCTTGGCGGCGCTTTGTATTGTGCTTACATTCCGGGTTTTTGGATTCAGCTAGTTTGCAGCGATCTGAAGCTCTTTATGCATTGGAAAGCTCTTTGGCGACAAAGGGCTTTTTATGTTTGATAGCGATTGCTCTATATTCTTGTTAGTCTTCGGCAGAGAGGAATGCAACTCTTTTCGGCACCTCTCCTCGTTCTTGGTCTGCATGCTGGGTTGTGGAAGGAATATGGGGCTAGTAGGCACCGGCTCCCTTCTCCCGCATTGCGGGAGAAGGGCTGGGGATGAGGGCAGGAACGCCCTGTTGATAGCCGTAGGCGGACGCGCTCAGGACCGAATGGAAGGAAGTGAACTCGCCGCTAGAGTTATAGACAAAAGCGGCAGACGAAATGGATCGAAATAAGAAAATAAAAAAGGTCTAGCGCGATCAAGCTGCGCTAGACCTTGTTGCTATAGAAGAGCGCTTAGGCTAGACTGCCCGTCAGCGCTTTCGGGCGCAGGAAGGCCACGTTCCAAACGGCGCACCACACGCCCACACTAGCGCTAAACCCCATCAGCATTCCAATCAGCATCAAGAGTGGATAGCCGCTTACCAGCGTTAGAAGCAGGCCCAAGCCGCCTAGCGCACACGAGGCGTTCAGCAAGAGCGCGCGTTCGAGCGTGAACTCGCCGCGCGTGCGGGCCAGCCAGTAGAGCAGGGCGAAGCCTGCCGCTACAAACACGCTTCCGCCGCTCAGCAGCAGCAACTCGCCGCCTTGCGAGGAGTTCAGCATTAAGATACCGACGCTGCCGAGCAAAATGGCGATAAAGCTGCCGATCAGGCTGCCAATCATATGAAAAGAGCTAAAAAGCGTTGTAGAAAATCTATTATCAGCAGAATGTGCGATAAAAGGCTTTGTTTGGGGATCTTGCTTATAATCTGACATATTATTCCTCTTTTTGTGTTTTGTTTTCCCTATAAAGCCAAAGATCCTCAGAAAGGACATCAAGCGCTGGGTAATCTCATATTCTCTCTTCTTAGACGCCACCTTTGCCAAGAAAGTTGCAGCTGAGCTTGTTTTGCTTATAAGTCTTGCAAATCACAAGAGCACCCCTGAAACTTTCACAGGGATGCTCTTGTGGGTTTTAATAAGAAATTATTAGCTCTGGTGGTTTGGAAACGATGCTGGACTCTTCGGCAGGAAGGGCACATTCCAAATCGTACACCACAGCAATACCAATGCAGCCAAACCGCTTCCGAAGCCGGTGAACGCGCCTATGGCGCTGTGTACGTTAAAGATCAAGGCGCTTGCGATGCCGCCGATCAAACAGCTACAGATCAGAAAGAGCATACGCTCGATAGTGAGTGGCCCACGGGTGCGCGCGATCAGAACCAGCAGAGTCAGGCTGATGCTGAACATAGGCAGACCGAAGAGCAAGAGCCCATGTTGCCAACGCAAGCCCTCGACGATCCAGACCACGCTCATGCTGCCCATGGCAGCCGAAGCGAGTGTCGCGATCAGCGTGACCACGAGCGAGCCGAGTGTAAAGAGGCGTTGGGTTTGCGGCTTGCTCTGGGCGATCGCAGCTTGGCGCTGCTGCAGTTCCATTTGCAGCTGGCTGTGCATGCTGCGTGCGCCCGCCAGAAAACCGGAGCAGTGATTGCAGTGGCTGATATGCTCGGCGATCTGATCGCGGCTGATCGGGTTGACCTCGCCTTCGAGGTAGAGCGGTAAAAGGTCTTGGATAAGCGCACAATAGCTGCTCTCTTGGCTTTGGGGAAGCTGAATAGTGCTTGATTCAAAAGCTGTCATTGTCTACTCCTAAGAGTGATCTTCGCGACTAAGCATTTCATAGGCGATCCGGAAGGCGTTACGTGCTCGAAAGAGATTGATTTTGACCGCTGAGAGACTGATATTGAGTACATCAGCGATTTCGGCGTAGGCTAAACCTTCAGCGTCGCGTAGCAGTAAGATGGTGCGCAGCTTTTCGGGCAATTGTCCGAGGGCAATGCCGATCAACGAGCGCTGTTCGCTGGCGGCATACTGGCGAACGGGGTCGCCATAATGGCCTTCATCGGGCAGGGCCAGCAGTTGGTCGGTCTTGATGCGCGTTGCGCTTGGGCGGCGAATATAGTCGATATAGCTATTGCGGGCGATGCGAAACAACCACGTGCTTGGCGTGCAATCGCCACGGAAATTGATCAGAGCTGCTCCTGCTTTGATAAAGGTCTCTTGGCTGAGCTCTTCGGCCAGTTCGCGCGAGCCGCTCATCTGGAGCAAGTAATTGAAGACTGCATCATAGTAGTGGCGGTACAGACCTTCGAGCGAACGAAGCTCGCTGAGTAGATCGGCCTGTGCATAAGGCTGCTTAAGTTGAAGTGCCTGCGCCATGATCCTTCCTTTCTTGAACTTCCTACCCAACTAGACGGAAAGGAGGATCAAAAGTTACATCCCAAACGGCGATCTAAGCTGAGAAATAGCTGATAGCGCATCCCCGCCCTGTCGCGATCCTTCTGGCGAGCTCCAAAATACTATCCAAACGCATCATCTGGCGGAGATGCTTCTAGCTCCCATTCGGTCCCTAGCGCGTCCGCCTACGGCTATCAACAGGACGTTCCTGCCCTCATCCCCGACCCTTCTCCCGCATTGCGGGAGAAGGGAGCCTGTGCTCTTGCGTTTGGCATTGGTCAAAAAATAGAAAGAGAGGTTTCGTACTAGCTACGAAACCTCTCATGACTGATACCAAATCCGTTTAAAGACGTGTATTCTCTTCGCTCAGAAAAACGAAAAGCCGGGAAAGATCTAGTCACGTTCCGCTCTGCCGAAGGCCAAAGAGAACCTAATCAAACGGATTTGGTATGATTGCTAGCTCAGAGGCGCGGTTTATTTAGGCGCCCAAGCTGGTTGCATATCGTTGCCCGGGTTGCTCGTGAGCTTCTTCATATCGCTGCCCGTAGCGCTGATGGTGTAGATATCGTACATCGCGTCGTCGTTGCGGGCCGAATAGAAGCTGAGCCAAGCGCCGTCGGGCGACCAGCTCGGGCCGCGCGCGCCCACGCTATCGGGGGTGAGCTGCACCAGATTTCTGCCATCGGTATCGACCAAGAAGATCTTGCCCTCTGCGATATCGCCGCCAGCCATGCCGTAGCCATAGGTGGTGAAGGCGATGCGCTTGCCATCGGGCGACCAAGCTGGCTCGTAGTCGCTGCCGCTATGGCTGAGCAGCAGCTTTTGGTTCGAGCCATCGGCGTTCATAATGTAGATGTCGTACTCGATCGCGCGGGTGTCGCCACCGCTGCGGTCAGAGGAGAAGGCGATGTACTTGCCATCGGGCGACCAAGTTGGCTCTTTGTCGTCGGCAAAGTGGGTAGTCAAACGGCGCACGTTGCCGCCGTTGGTATTCATCACATAGATGTCGAGGTTATCGTTGCGGTTCGAGGTAAAGGCGATCGAGCGCCCATCGGGCGACCAAGCCGGGTCGAGGTCGTCGCTGTCGTTATCGGTGAGGCGGCGCAGCTTGGTGCCGTCGGCGTTGATCACATAGATCTCGAAGTTGCCATTGGTTTCGGCGCTAAAAGCCAACTGCGTGCCATCGGGCGACCAAGTCGGCGATTGCACTGTGCTCGACATATCGACCAAACGCTGCTGGCGCGAACCGTCGCTGTTCATCAGATACAACTCGTAGAAGCCTTCGTTGCGATCCGATACAAATGCGATGCGGTTGCTTGAAGGTGCAGGTGTTGGGCTAGGAGAGGGTGTGATGATCGGGCTTGGCGTTGGATTGCTTGAGCCGCCCGCGCGAATCTCGTTGCCGAGCAAGCCGAGCAGCACCACATTGATGCCGACTTCGGGGTGCAGCTCGAAGCGAGCGCGCTCGAACCACTGGGTCAGATAGCTCTTGCCGTCGGCGACGTTGATCTCATCTTGCGGCTCGCTGATGGGCAAACCGAACAGGGCGATGCTCTCGGCCAAAGAGTAGCCCGCCTGGTTGTCGAGGCTGAGGCCATGCGAGCGATAGTAACTGAGGAATGCGCCACAGATCGAGTGTCCCGTTTCGACTGCGAAGTAGCAGGAGGTGTTAGGCGCGGCGCTCACTTTGGGGAAGCTGTTCCAGTCGCGGCCTTGCTGCACCAAGCGGTCGACACCCAAGCGACCGAGCAGCACGTCGTAGGGCGCTTGATTTTCGGGATGAAGCTCTAAACGGTTGCGCTCAAACCACTGAACTTGGAGACGTGTGCCTTCAACAAGCTCTTCTTGCTGGGGACCGATCGGATAGCCGAACACTGGCAATCCACCGTTCTGTTCCCAATACTGTCGGATTCGTCCACTGATGCAGTACCCCGTTTCGGGGAAACAGCGTTGATCTGTTTGGGCAAAGAGGCTGCCGATTGGAGCAACGACCCCGAGCATGCTCAATGTTACGATCACGATGATCAGACGTTTGAGAGACGTATCCATAACATAGACTCCTTGTTGGTAGGCTTGGGTTACTACATCGGAGCGGGGACTAAACAGAGGCAGGGTTTTTGGCTCCGATAGGGTCTCTATGGTGTTCCTTATTGAACGCTAGTATACCATTTTACGCTTACAATCCTATTGATCGCTGCCAACACGATGCTGATAAGGGCCTGAAAAAGCAAAAAGCTGACTTTTTTTAAAAATATTCTTTTTGCCCTTGAGAACGAGCCTATGTGAGGAGATAGGGTGGAATACTGGCAAATAGCCCTGATTATGCAGAATGAGTGATCTTTATGTTTTGCCAAAACGAGCTTTATCAGCGACGATACGCAATAAAAACGAGCAAGCAGTCGAGGGTGAAACCGTTTAAGTTATAGCAAACCCGCTTGCTTTCTTAGCTTGCTGCGGCGAGGCTTTGCCCCAAAAAGCAGGTCCTTGGCGCGTCCGCCTGCGGCTATCAACATCCCGCCCAACAAACGAGGCTTCTATTTGTGTGTGCCGAAAGACCTCCCTATTGCCGAAAGTTCAAACGGATTTCGTGTCACTTTCGCAACATGTGAAAACGAAAACGGGGAAGGACCATTGTCTCATTTCGCTTTATCGAAAGCACACACAATGATCAGCCGGATCTGAGAGATATTTCGCACTGTGACGCGAAATATCTCTCAAATAAGGGGAAACCGTCTGGCTGAAGACTAAACCACAAGAGATACGCAACAATGAGGTTTACTTGCGCACTTCGACCTGAACTTGGGAGAGCATCTGGGCGACTTCGTGGGCAGGCGTGATGCCTCCACCGATATGGCTCGCATTGACGCTGCCACATGCGACCGCCATGCGTAGCGCTTCGGGCAGAGGAATATCGCGCAGTAGGCTGACAACTAAACCGGCCAAAAAGGCATCGCCGCTGCCGACTGTGCTGATCGGCTTGAGCGCGGGCGGCACAGCGACACAGCGCTCTTCGGCGGTTACGGCGACCGCGCCGCTTGCGCCGAGCGTCACCGAGACCAATTTAGGCCCCTGCTCGATCACGCTGCTAGCGGCCTCCAGCGCATCCTCGATGCTGTTGATAGGGCGGCCCATCGCTTCGCCCAGTTCGTGGGCGTTGACTTTGATCGCGGTGAGCGGCAGGCTGAGTGCATTGCGCAGGGCCGGGCCACTGGTATCGAGCACCACATGAAAGCCAGACTCGCTCAGCTCGCGCAGCAGGCGCACATAGGTGGTGTAGGGCACATCGCTCGGTAGGCTACCACAGAAGACGAGCGCGTCGCAGTGGGGCGCGAGCTTACGCACCATACGTGCGAATTCGCCCCATTCGGCTCCGATCATAGCCGGGCCGGCCTCGTTAAGGGCCAGATCGTCACCTTGTTCGGGGTCGATCAGCAGGGTACAGGTGCGGGTTTCGCCCCGTCGCAACCAGTACCATGAAGCCTCGATGCCTTCCGCTTCGGCCAGCGCGGCCACTTTGCGTCCGGTCTCGCCCGCCAGCACCCCACAGGCGCGCGTTGGGAAGTCGAGCGCTTTGGCGACCCGCGACACATTCAAGCCTTTGCCTCCGGCGGCCTCTTTAACCTCGCGAATTCGGCAAACATCGAGCGAACGGAAATTAGGCGCGACCAAGCTGCGGTCGAGCGCGCTATTTGGTGTAACTGTGAGTAACATAACTGTTTTAACTTGAACTACTCTGATCGGGCGAAAACTGAATCTCGGAGGCGAGCTGCTGTAGATAGAGGCGCATCACCTCGGTGCGCTTCTCTGCCTCAGCGCGCCCCGCCGGGGTCTGCATAGTGTCGGCCAGCGTGAGCAGTTTGGTATAGAAATGATCGATGGTGTAGCGTTGATCGTCGGCGGGGCGATGGTGTGGGAGAGGCTCTTCCAGATCGTAGAGCGGGCGCTCTAACACTGCGCCCAGCATCAAACAGCGCGCGATCCCGATTGCACCGAGCGAATCGAGCCGATCGGCGTCTTGCACAACTTGGGCTTCGAGGCTGCGCGGCGCAATGTTGGCGCTGAAGCTGTGCGCTTCGATCGCGTGTTGAATGGCGGGAATAAACTGGCTTGGATAGCCCGCCTGGCTGAGAAACTCGCCCGCCGCCTGAGCCGCCATACGCGAGGCCTGCTTGCGCAAGGGCGAGCTTTTGGGCACGCTCACGCAGTCGTGCAGCCAAGCGGCTGGAATGACGATGTGCAGATCGGCATGGCTGAGCGCCGCCAGTTTGCGAGCGTTAGCCACAACGCGCAGAATGTGGCCGAGATCGTGGGCCACGTCGGCTTGTTCTTCTTGTTCGGTCAGAAAGGTTTGGAAACGCGCCTCCCAGCTCTGCCAATCGTCGATCAGGATATTCATTGCTTACACATGCCTCGGTTGCTTACGAAACGAATCAACCGTTGCAGTATAGCATGCTTCGTTTAAGCTCGTCGTCTACGGCGTTTCTGCTGGCGCGGCGCGATCACGTGCAGATAGAGCATACTGTATGCGGTTAGGGCAGCTAACACAAGCGCCAAAACACCGATCATACGCCAAAGCAGCCAGTTAAACAGGGCCAGATCGCCGCCAGCAGTGCGGGGCAATATTCCGAGCTGAAGCCCTAGATTCGGTCCATCGACGATCACTTGATCGGACGATTGATCGTTGGGGAGGAAGGGATTGGGGTTCGGCAGCTTCTCTGGCCCACACATGGTCTCGATCCCGCCGAATTCGCGCCCCAGCAAGCCTAACTCGACCGCCTTCAGCAGATCGTTAGGGTCGCCGTTGGGCACCAGCTCGAAGCGAGCGCGCTCGAAGTATTGTACAAAGCGTCGTTGGCTGCCGTTGTTCTCTTCGAAGCCGTCGCTGATTGGATAGCCAAAAACCGATAGCCCGCCATATTGTTCGAAGAAGCGGGCGAAGAGTGGGTGCGCGAAGGCGTTATTGAGCTCGATGCGCCGTTCAGGCTCGCGCCCGTAGCGTTGTTGGTAGATCGCTGCCCCCAGTTGGGTGCCAGTGATGCGGTAGGGCCAGGGCTGGTTCGGCTGTAGTTCGAGCCGCTGGCGCTCGGTGAGCAGAACGCTGGTAAACGAGGCGCAGTCGCCCGTAGTACTGCTGCGCACTGTATCCAAAGGCAGACCCCAGACTGCACGCACAGCTTCGGGCGGGTAGGCTGTTGTGCCGCTCCCCAAGGTGATCAGATGTTGGGCGAAATCGCCGCCTACTGCGATCTCGGGTGTTTCGCTGAAGCGCAGCACCGGGCAGATCTCGACGCGCTCGCCAAGCTGTTGAAGGTCGGCTGGCACTTGGCGCAGGCCGTTGGGGTCGCGCATCTGTTTGCGCACATGGGCCAAGACCGCGCTTTGATCTTCGGGAAGTGGGGCGGGCCGCGTATCGTTATCGATCATCAAGGTCGGCAGATAGCGGTAACCGGTGACGCCCACACTGCCGTCGGGCCGCTTGACCAAGCCGATGTAGAACAGCACCGAGGTCGCGCTGTAGTATTCGGCTTGATAACTGCCCTGCGAGGCGATAAAGTTGGCGAGCGAATAGATCACCAGCGCTTGGCGTCCATTGGCTTCGACGATATCGACGGGCTGCAAGGTGTGCGACTGGGCACCTAAGATGATGTCGGCTCCTGCCGCCGTCAGTTGGCGCGCCCCTTCGATCTGGCTGGCGTCGGGCAGAAATTGGTACTCGTAGCCCCAGTGGGCCGCGACGATCACGATATCGGCCTCTTGCTGGGCTTGGGCCACCATGCCCAAGACGCTTTGGCGCACCTGCCCTTGTTGGCCATAGCTGTTCGATTCCCACAGCAGATTGACTTGGCCGAGCGGGTCTGGGATGCCGTTGGTGCCCCAAGTCAACGAGAGAAAGGCAAGTTTGAGCTCGACCCCATCGCGTTCGAGCGTGGTCAGCAAGTAGTTGGGGCGCTCGGCATTTTGGGCGGCTTGCTGCGAAACCGCGCCATGGTGCAGAATCCCTGCTTGGTCGAGCACTTGGAGTGTGGCATCGATCCCTTCCGGACCACGGTCGAGAATGTGGTTGTTGGCGGTCGAGACAAGGTCGATACCTGCGTTTTTGAGGGCGCTTGCGAGGGCTGGATTGTAATTAAAGGTCGGATAGCCGCTATAGGGGCTGCTGACGAGCATAGCGCCATCAAAGTTGGTATAACCAAGGTCTGCGGCCTGCAGATAGGGGCGGATGTGCTCGAAGAGGCTGTCGTAGCCTTGGCTTTCGCCCACAGCCTGAATGTTTTCGTGTGGGAAGGTATCGCCCGTCGCCACGATCGTAAAGTGGGTTTCGCCCGCGATGCCGCTGCCGCAGCGATTGACCATCAATAGCGGTTGGTCGAACGAACTGGCTTGACTGCTTGTGTGGGCATGTGCCGCTGGCAGCGGTAACAATACAAGACAGAAAACAATCCCTAGAAGCAAAAAGCGCCGCATAAGGCCCTCTCAATCAGCTGCAGAACCATTTACTCGGCTTGTGTAGGCTCTGAGAATCTGTGTGTGTTTAGGTATAGACCGCTTTTTCAATAGATACGTTGATGAAAGAGATAGGTCACACCTCAGCAAACCCTTCAATACAAGAAACCCTATTGATCGAGTGGATTCGTTATGATTCCTCTTTTGGCAGCTCGGAATGGCGAACACTTAAGATTGACCGAAGAACACTTGAGATACATAGAAGAGAAATGCGATGAAATGTATTGGTGTTTGGTTTTTGGGCAAACTTTCGGAACAGATAGATAGACCTCGGGTGATGGGCGGGATGTTGATAGCCGTAGGCGGACGCGCCAAGGACCGAATCGGGCTAGAGACCTCGCCGTCTGAGCATGGAAGTTGAGACACAGATACGATATGCTTTGCAAAGAGACGATAAGAGGCGCTCTTCGCGAGAACGCCCCTTATCGGCTTAGTTTATTCTATTCTACCTTGTTTAGGGCCTATTCGGCCTCGATCAAGATAAAGAGCGATGTGCTGGCGATGCCCTTCTCGCTGATGCCCGCCTTGCCCGTTAGACCGATGGCTTTGATCGGGCGCAGGTTCTTCTCGAGATCTCCGCTTTTGTCGTAGTCGGCCAGATCCATGCCGTTCGCTTCGGCCGCTTCGATCGCGCCAGAGACATTGATATAGAACATAGCGTTGTGCTCGCTACCTAATACCTTTTGTACCGTATTAAAGCGCGGATCGTTGCTGATCGGCGAGTTTTTGCCTGAGCCAGCGCCTGCGAGCGCGTTGGGTGTGATGCCGAGCACCACAGCACCATCTTGAATGCCATAGCCGCCGTAGCCGATGCCACTCTCTGGCTCTACGACTACAAACCAGTCGCTGCCGCCCAAGGACTGTTCTTCGAATACCAACATTCCTCCTAGGCTATCTTCAAGGCCGATGCGAATGTTTTCGAGTCCGCTAGCGGCCGCTTCGATATCGACGGGCTTGATGGTAAAGTAGCCGCTGACCGGCATGGTGACATCGCCTAACTCACCGCCGGGCAAGAGCACCACAGCAGCTTCACCCTCGAACCAATCGAGTAGATCGACCTGAAGATCGATGCCGAACTGATCGTAGAGCGAATCGGCGATTTGGAGACCATCGTCTGTCTCGTAGATCATATCGCTGAGCAGCTCTTTGGTTGTGCTTGGAATGCGGAAGCTCACAAATGCGACCGCTTCGTTGCTGATGGTGCTGGTCTGGCTCCCGCTCAGGGCTGCCAACTGAGTTTCGAGATTTTGGCGGGCGCGCTCGCCCAAGCTGGCCTGATCGATTTTGGCCGATCCATCGAATTTAATGCCTTCAGCTTCGATTGAGACCGAGAGGCCGAAGCCGTTGAGGGCCTTGATTATTTCGAGCTGATCTTCGATTTGCTGAGCTTGAGACGGCGGAACGCTATCTAAGCTCTCTTCCAACGAAGACGACATCAGGCCTCGCAGCAATGCACCGTTGACATAGATGTGAGCAATGGCGTTCTCGGGCAGAGATGCGCGCAGATCTTGGTAGTCGGGGTTATCTTTGAGCGTGTTTTCGCCGCTCTTGGCGCGGTCGATAACCGCTTTCACCAGATCGACTTTGCTCGAAAAGACCACATTACCCTTGAGCAGGGCGTAGGCTTTGAGCAATTGCTCTTCTTCAGAGCTAATTTCAACGATCTTGGTTCCCTGATATTCGATCTCGTTAAAGGTTGCGCCCTTTTGGTTGTTGTTGCGCAGTTTATCCAAGAAGGCTTGGGCCTGCTTGTCGTCGCGCGAAGCGATGATCAGGGTTAGATCTGCATCGTCAGCGACTTCGCTGCTGAAATCGCCATACAGCGTGCCGCCTTCAAGCATATATTCCGAGATGCCAGTCACAGCGACCGCGACTTCTTTATCGACCCAAGGCAAAATATCTTCTTTGAAGTTGATATTAAATTCGTCTTCAAGATTTTCAGAGACTTGGCTATTTGGATCGTCGATGAAGAGATCGGGATAGGCTGCTTGAAGCCGCTGGATATTGGGAATATCGCTTAAACTGGGTTGAAAGGTGATATAAATTTGGGTATCGGCGCCAACAAGCTCGGGAATGGTGCTTTTGCGGGCCAGCATATTCCATGCGAAGAGACCCACACCGACACAAATCAAGCTGAGACCAAGCAGACCAACACCAAGTAAGATCCATAGCGTGGTGCGAGGTTTCTTCGCTGGCGGAACGGGCGTAGGTTGGTACTGCGGGGCAGGCTGTTGTGGATAGCCCTGGTTTGGTGCGGAATAGTCACTCATTGAGGAGTTTCTCCTTCATGCGTATCCCCCCGAAAGATGGGATATAGTTATCATGTGGCCTACAAATTGTTGACGCGCGTCTGACTATTTTTATAAACGTTGACATCCTGCCATACTATACGAGTCTTCGGCATCGTTCGTTCCGCCTATTTTCTTGGAAAAATAGGTAAAAGTGGCTCTGGAACGGTTATATTTGCATTAAAACCATAAGAGGAACAGCATGCAGCTTGATCTTGCATTGCCCGTAGAAGGCAACCAGCTTGCGAACGTGGCAGAAGTGGCCCAGCGGGCCGATCAGCTCGGTTTCGCCGCCCTGTGGACGCCCGAAACCCAACACGATCCCTTTTTGCCGCTGCTGTTGGCGGCTCAGCATACGCGCCAGCTTCAGATCGGCACAGGCGTAGCGATCGCCTTTGCGCGCAGCCCTATGGTCGTGGCGCAAAGCGCTTGGGATCTGCAAGCTTTTTCGGGCGGGCGCTTTCTGCTCGGTTTAGGTACGCAAGTTCAAGCGCATATCGAGCGACGCTTTAGCGCTCAGTGGGGTTCGCCGGTTGAGCGCATGCGCGACTATATCGGGGCATTACGCGCGATTTGGCAGGCTTGGCAGGAAGGCTCCGCTCTCAACTATCAAGGCAGCTACTATACCCACACCTTGATGACTCCTTTCTTTAATCCCGGCCCGATCGAGCATCCGCATATTCCGATCTATTTGGCGGGGGTCAACAAAGGTCTCGCCAGCTTGGCGGGCGAACTCTGCGAAGGCTTTCACGTCCATCCGCTGCATAGTCCGGCCTATCTGCGCGAGCACCTGCGCCCACAGATCGAGCGCGCCGCTGAGCGAGCTGGACGCGGGCGTGACGCTGTGCAGTTGGCAGGCAGTGTTATCGTTGTTACCGGGCGCGACGAGACGGAGCTTGCCCAAGCGCGCCAACGGGCTCGCACTCAGATCGCCTTTTATGCTTCGACGCCTAGCTACCGCGTCGTGCTCGAGAGCCACGGTTGGGGCCGCATCGGCGAGCGGCTTTCGCGTTTGGCGGTGACCCGCCGCTGGGCCGAGATGCCTGCTTTGATCAATGACGAAATGCTGGCCGCCTTTGCGCTCGAAGCCGAGCCAGATCGGCTTGGTGCTGCTTTGTATGCACGCTACCAAGGCTTGCTCGATCGGGTCACGCTTTATCTGCCCTTTGTGCCGGGCCAGAACGAAGCGTTCTGGCAGGGTGTGATCGCTGGCCTGAAACAAGCCTCTACTAAATAAATGGTTTGGCGTGGCGAGATTCGGATATACTATTTGTTGCAAACGGTGTGTTTGTTCAATCGCCGACCAGTGCATAGCTCGCATGGCTCTGCTTGCTTGGCGTGAGGAAAGGTAATTAGTATGTACGCAGTACGAATTCACGAGCAAGGTGGCGTCGAAAACCTGCGCTACGAAGAAGTCGAAGTTCCAAGCCCGGGCGCGGGCGAGGTATTGATCAAGGTCGCGGCTTCGGGCGTCAATTTTATCGATATCTATCAGCGTAGCGGCACTTACAGCGTACCGCTACCCTACACGCTTGGTATGGAGGCCGCTGGTACAATCGCGGGTCTTGGCGAGGGCGTCAGCGGTTTCTCCGAGGGCGATACCGTCGCTTTCGCGATGTCGCCCGGCAGCTACGCCGAATATGTCAAAGTTCCCGCCTCAAAGGTTGTTCCCGTTCCGGCCGGAGTCGATCTCAAGCTGGCGGCGGCGATTATGCTGCAGGGTATGACGGCCCACTATCTGGCTTACAGCACCTATCCGCTCAAGAAAGGCGATGTGGCGCTGGTACATGCCGCTGCCGGTGGTGTTGGTCTCTTGCTCACCCAGATCGCCAAAAAGATCGGCGCGACTGTGATCGGCACGGTTTCGACCGAAGAGAAGGCCGAGCTGGCCCGTGCTGCTGGCGCCGACGAAGTGATCCTCTACACCAAAGAACCCTTTGTTGAGGGCGTGAAGCGTTTCACAGGCGGCGCAAAGATCGATGTGGTCTACGACTCGGTCGGCAAGTCGACCTTTGAGGGTGGCTTAGACCTGCTGCGTCCGCGCGGCACTTTCGTGCTGTTCGGCCAGTCGAGCGGCGTTGTGCCTCCCTTCGACCTCAACATTTTGAACGCTAAAGGTTCGCTGTTTGTTACGCGTCCATCGCTGGCCCACTATATGTTGACCCGCGACGAGCTGCTGTGGCGCTCGGGCGATCTCTTCAATTGGATCGCGGCGGGCGAGCTCGATGTGCGTATCGACCGCGCCCTGCCCCTGAACGAAGCGGGCCAAGCCCAAGAGCTGCTGACTTCGCGCGCGACCAGCGGCAAGCTGATTCTGATCCCATAAATCATCCCCTCATACCAAATTCGTTTGAAAGACGTGCATTTGCTTAACGCGAGAAAACAAAACGAGGGAAAGACGTTGTGTGCTATTTCGCGCTGTCGCGCGAAATAGCACACAACAAAAAGAGGTACGTTCCACTCTGCC